>JAESFX010000027.1_pt1 | contig 425114 bp, 417 predicted proteins | sample 9269501 | NCBI WGS metagenome assembly JAESFX01 (sample SAMN14515570, study PRJNA621655) | algae metagenome | isolation source: Desmonostoc geniculatum HA4340-LM1 and co-occurring heterotrophs from cave... | place: USA: Maniniholo cave, Kauai, Hawaii | collected 2009-07-28
TGACTCCAGCGCGGCCGGCTCACAGCCCCACACCAACTCTTCGGACAAGCCACTTCCCGGACCCGCCAGACAACACCCTAGAACCCCACTCCCCGCTGCGTCTTGACACAGAGGGGTGCCAGATCCGCGCACTCTCAACCGCCGGCGACTTCGTCCTCACCCGATCGCTACGAGGACTCCGCCGTCGATGCCGCGTCCACCTGGCCGCCGAGCTCCGACCACTTGACGACGGTGCCCGACTCCCACTGCCGTGTCGGAGTGAGTCGGTCCATCACAACGGACAGCACTCGCAGGTCTTTGGGATCGCTGGGCTCCCCGATCAGGGTGAACCCCCAGGCCTCGTCGTCGCGCATCGGCGTCGGGTCGAGGGTCGCGGGCAGTCGGTGAGCCTCATGCAGTTGGCGCTCCTTGCCGTTCCACTTGACAACCACCACGTGCGGATACCGCCCGCCTCGGTCTTCCGTCACTCCAGTGACACGTAGAAGGACGCTGCGCTCGCCGCCGGGCAGCGGCACGACCACGTGCTGCCCCAGCTCAAGACGCGTTTCGACCTTCGTTCGGGGGCGCAGGCGCCTGGCGGGCGACGGCGGACTCTCCAGCGTGCTCTTGAGCTTGGCCAGGGCCGCAGCCCGCCGACGGCGGTCCTTCGGAGCCCATCGCTCCATCTCCACGGGGTCGTCGATGATGTCCAATGCACGTTCCAAGACGTGCTGCCCGACATGCCCGACCTTGTGCTGAGTCGCAGCCAGCGCCAGCCAGAAGTCGTTGGCGTCCACCCCCAACCGCTCCACCCCGTGCTCCTCGCGCAGACGGGTTGTGGCTTCATCCGCGGTGAAGCCTGCCGCAATCAGGTCGCGAAAGTCCTCGCGCACGTCGTCAGCGGCGTCGTTGCTGAAGATGCCGAGTCCCCACGCTCCCATGTTCGTATCCTGCAACAGAGACGACTGTTTGGCACCGGACTAGGTCCGCGACTCGCGCTCATCGACGATTTCGGCTACTTGGGCTGCGCCAACCGGACGGCTCGGTACTCCCACGCCTTCGAATTGAGCGAACAGTCCGCGGCGTACCGCTCGGCCTCTTCTCGAGTCGTGAACCTGAACGCCTGCCTCTCGCGCCCCCAGTCCAGACCTCGGCGTTCAGCCTCTTCCCCGCACCAGAAGAGCACTTGCCCGTCATTCAGCCGCACAGAGACGGCCCACTGGTCCGCGCGAACGGCTCGCCGAGTCTCGCCCTTCTTCGTCACTCGCCCAGCATCGCAGCCGAGGCCACGTCGAGACCTGTCATCGGCATCGACGGGCGCACCGGTCGCGCAGATCGGGAAGGTCACCGCCAGGAGATGTCGCCCGTTCGACCAGCAGTCGCTACGAGCAGCGAGCCCATGCCGTATCGGGGCACGACCTCGTAGACCACGCCTGAGCCGGCGACCAAGAAGGAGAATCGCTCATCCGCACTGCGGGCCTCCTCGATGGTCGCGGGCTGCATGAGCGTGCGTTCCTCCGCAAGCCCTCAGTTTCCCAGGATGTCGGACACCTTCAACGAAGCACGCTCCTACGTCCGTCTGTGGAACCTGAGGTCGCCGTTGGGGAGCCGGTCGGTGCGGTAGGCGGTGTCGTGGGCCCGGTGGTGGTGGTGCGGACACAACAGGACCGCATTGGCCAGGTCGGTGGGTCCGCCGGTGTGCCAGGGGTCGCGGTGGTGGGCGTCGCACCAGGTGCCGGGTGTGTCGCAGCCCTCGGCGCGACACGTGCGGTCGCGGATCAGCAGCGCCTTGCGCTGGGCTGGGGTGAAGAGCCGCTTGGCGCGTCCGAGGTCGACGGGGAGGCTGGTGCCGTCGAGGACGGCGGGGAGGATCTTCGCGGTGCACGCGAGCCGGCGTGCCTGGCTGGCGGTGATGCGGTCGCCGGTGAGGTCATCACCCGGGACGAGGCCGGCGCCGATGAGGTCGGCGGTCGCGAGCTCGGCCTGCAACGACGTGAGGGGGATGGTGACGATGACCGTGGTCGCGTCGCCGCCGTGGACCGGGAGCCGGGTCGGGTCCGCTGCTTCGAGGAACCGGGCGAACGCCTCACCCATGCGGCGTGGGTACGGCAGCCGGGTGAACGGATCCCCGGCATCCTGGGTCTCGCTGCCGTGCGTCGTGTCGCGCTGAGCGCGGGGGTTGGCGAACGCCTCGAGGTACGTCGCGAGCCGGGTCGCGACCGCATCCGGGACCAGTGCGCTGATCCGGGTGGTGCCATCACCCTGGCGGCGCATCGTCATCCGCGTCCGCTCCGCAGCGGCCGTCTCGAGGTCGGCCAGCCGGGCGGCCTCCGCGGCCTCGGCGATCTCGGGGGCGACCACGTCGAGGACCCGCCGCCCGAGCCGGCCCAGCTCCTTCGGCCCGAACTCCGCCGCACAGCCCACGAGGTGCGCCTCGGCACGCTCGACTGTCTCCGCGGCCACCGCAGCGGCGAGCGCGTCGAGGGCCCGGCGGATGACGTGCGCCTGAGCCAGCGTCACGGCACCGTCGCGCATCCCCGCCGCGAGCACCGGGCGCTCACGGTCCAACGCCCCCGCGAGGGCGAGGTCGGCCCGCGCGTCCGCGAACCGTGCACGGGTCTGGTGGGCCAGCCATCCGGCAGCGTCCTTCGCCCCCGTCGCGTCCGCGAGGTCGCCCGCGTCGGCCAGGACCCGCAACCGCAGCTCGACCAGCTGCGCCTCGGCCGCGACCAGCTCCCTCAGAGCGGCCGCCTTCTCGGTCGTGGACATGAACGTCGGGTTCGCGCCCGCCACCCCCTTCAGCACCGCGCGGATGTCGGAGGCAGCAGCAAGGATCGGGTGGTTCACGAACGGCCTCCTCTCGACGACGGGAAGCGCCACGCACACGCGTGGCACCTGACGGTCGTCGCTCCTGGAGGCCCGGATCACCGGGCTATTACTGACCCTCGCAACTCGCCCCACCAGCCCGGCATCACGACTACCCGGTGACTGTGGAACGTGCGCACCACTCTACTGCGGGACCCACCTATATAGAACACATGTTCGACACAGACTCCATCAAGAACCACCAGCAGCCGCACCGCATCGGTCATGCTTGCGGCGTGGACCACGCAAAGCACTGGCGACGTCTCGTCCGGGACCTGGACGGGTGGTCCTCCGCGTCCGCGGTGGCGCCGGACCGCATCCGGGTGCTGGTCCCCAAGGACGGTGGCGGTCAGCGACCGGTCGTCATCGTGATGACGCCGGAGCAGTGGGGCGACATGTTCGGCGTCGCCCACGGCAGCTTCGAGTCGGCCTTCGACCGGGTCAAGCAGACGCTGCTCGCGCTCCGCCCGCACGAGGGCTTCGCCGTCTACACGGACTACTGCCTCGACCCGTCCACCACCGAGAGCCTGCCCGACGACCTCGACCTGCCCGAACCCGGGAGCGGCGTGTGGGTGCCCGTCCACAGGCAGGACGACAGCCGCACCTGAGGGCACGGACCTGCGTCTCGAGGACGGCAGCCGTCTAGCGCAGCAGCACCAGGTCGTCGCGGTGCACGACCTCGCGCTCGTACGCCGCCCCGAGCGACTCCTTCAGGTCGCCGGTGGAGCGGCCCAGCAGCGCGGGCAGCTCGTCGGCGTCGAAGTTCACCAGACCCCGGGCCACCACTCCCCCGTCGGGGTCGAGCAGGTCGACCGGGTCACCGGCCACGAAGCTGCCGGCCACGGACGTGATGCCGGCGGGCAGCAGCGAGGCGCCGCGGGACACCACGGCGCGTACGGCTCCGGCGTCGAGGGTGAGCGAGCCGAGCCCCGAGGTGGCGTGCGCCAGCCAGAGCTGGCGCGTCGGCCGACGCTTGCCGGTGGCCTCGAAGAGGGTGCCGACCTCGGCACCCGCGAGAGCCGCAGCACCCTGCTCGGCGGAGGTGAGCACGACCGGGATCCCGGCGCCGGTCGCGATGCGGGCGGCGTCGACCTTGGTGGTCATCCCCCCGGTGCCGACGCCGGACGAGCCGGCCGCACCGATGGTCACCGACGCGAGGTCGTCCTCGGATCGCACCACGGGCAGCAGCGTCGAGCCGGGCCGGCTCGGCGGACCGTCGTAGAGGCCGTCGACGTCGGAGAGCAGCACGAGGAGGTCGGCGTGCACCAGGTGCGCCACGAGTGCCGCCAGCCGGTCGTTGTCGCCGAAGCGGATCTCGGACGTGGCGACGGTGTCGTTCTCGTTGACGATCGGCACCACCCCGAGCTCGAGCAGCTTGGCGAGGGTCTGGTGCGCGTTGCGGTAGTGGGCACGGCGCACCACGTCGTCGACGGTGAGCAGCACCTGGCCGGTCACGATGCCGTGCCGGGCGAACTCCTCCTGGTAGCGGTGGGCCAGCAGGCCCTGTCCCACGGACGCCGCCGCCTGCTGGGCCGCCAGGGCCCGCGGGCGGGTGCTGAAGCCGAGCGGCGCCAGGCCTGCCGCGATCGCGCCCGACGACACCAGGACCACCTCGGCGCCGGTGCCTCGTGCAGCCGCGAGGACCTCGACGAGTCGGCGTACGCGCGCCGGGTCGATCCCACCCGCGGCCGTGGTCAGCGACGACGACCCGACCTTGACCACGATGCGCCGGGCGGCGCGGACCAGGGTCGAGCGGTCAGTCGTCACTGCCGTCCCAGTCGGGGTCGTCCTTGGAGCCGATCTCGTAGGACATGGGGCCGACACCCGAGCTGCCGCTGCTGCGGTTGGGGCCCTTCTTCTTGCGCTCCTCGTCGAGGCGGCGGGCGACGTCGGCGCGCGCCTCCTCCTCGCTCTTGGTCTCCATCGCCTCGGCGATGTCGCGGCGGCGCTCGCGGGCCGGGCGGTTCTCGCGGAGCCGCTCGTCCTCACCACGGCGCCCCAGCATCTCGGCGCCCGCCTCGATGCTGGGCTTGAAGTCGAAGACCACGGAGTTGTTCTCCGGGCCGATGATGACGGCGTCGCCCTCCTCCGCCCCCATGCGCGCGAGCTTGATCTCCACGCCGAGGCGGTTGAGCCGGTCGGCGAGGAAGCCCACCGCCTCCTCGTTGCTGAAGTCGGTCTGGCGCACCCAGCGCTCGGGCTTGGTGCCGCGCACGCGCCACCCGTCGTCGGTGCGGACGACCTCGAAGTCGTCACTGGCATCGACGGCCTTCGGCCGCAGCACGATCCGCTCGGGCGCGACGTCGGGCGCGACCTCGCGCGACGCGACGACGATCTCGGCCATCGCGAACGTCAGCTCGCGCAGGCCCGCGCCGGACGCAGCGCTGACCTCGAAGACCCGCATCCCGCGGCCGCGCAGCTCCTCGACCACCATGTCGGCGATGTCCTGCCCGTCCGGCACGTCGACCTTGTTGAGCGCGACCAGGCGCGGGCGGTCCTCGAGACCGCCGTAGCGGGCGAGCTCGCCCTCGATGACCTCGAGGTCGTCGAGCGGGTTGCGACCGGGCTCGATGGACGCCGTGTCGACGACGTGGACCAGCGCCGCGCAGCGCTCGATGTGGCGCAGGAAGTCGTGGCCCAGGCCGCGGCCCTCCGCGGCACCCTCGATCAGGCCGGGGACGTCGGCGACCACGAAGGTGGTCTCGCCGGCGGTGACCACGCCGAGGTTGGGGATCAGGGTGGTGAAGGGGTAGTCGGCGATCTTGGGCCGGGCCCGCGAGATCGCGGCGATGAGGGAGGACTTGCCGGCGCTCGGGAACCCGACGAGGCCAATGTCGGCGACGACCTTCAGCTCGAGGCGTACGACGAGCTCGTCCCCGGGCTCACCCAGGAGCGCGAAGCCGGGGGCCTTGCGCTTGGAGGAGGCCAGCGCCGCGTTGCCGAGACCGCCGCGGCCGCCCTGGGCGATGACCATCGTCGTCCCGTGGCCGACGAGGTCGGCGAGCTCGTTGCCGTCGGCGTCCTTGACCAGGGTGCCGTCGGGGACGACGAGCAGGAGGTCCTTGCCGTTGCCACCGTTCTTGTGGTCACCGGCTCCCTGCCCGCCGTTGTCGGCACGACGCTTGGGGCTGTGGTGGTAGTCGACGAGCGTGGTGACGCTCGTGTCGACCTGCAGGATGATCGACCCGCCCTGGCCGCCGTTGCCGCCGTCGGGACCGCCGAGCGGCTTGAACTTCTCGCGCTTGACGGAGGCCACACCGTTGCCACCTCGTCCGGCCGCGAGGTGCAGCGTGACCTGGTCGACGAACGTGGGGATGGCCATCAGATTCCTTGCATCGGTGGGTGAAAGCACGAAGGGCGCCCCGGAATCGGGACGCCCTTCGCAGAAGTGCTCAGTGTCGCGGGGAGGTCACTCGCCGGGGACGATGTTGACGACCTTGCGACCGCGGCGGGTGCCGAACTCGACGGCGCCGGCCTGCAGGGCGAACAGGGTGTCGTCGCCGCCACGGCCCACACCGGTGCCCGGGTGGAAGTGCGTGCCACGCTGGCGGACGATGATCTCGCCGGCGCCGACGACCTGGCCGCCGAAGCGCTTCACGCCGAGACGCTGCGAGTTCGAGTCACGACCGTTCTTGGTGCTCGCGGCACCCTTCTTGTGAGCCATTGTTCAGTCCTTTGACGAATAGAGCTGGAGAGAGACGTGTCGACCTCGAGCGAGCGCTCAGAGGGAGATGTCGGTGACCTTGACCTGGGTGTACTTCTGGCGGTGACCCTGGCGCTTCTTGTAGCCGGTCTTGTTCTTGTACTTCTGGATGATGATCTTGGGGCCCTTGGTCCGGCCGGTGACCTCGACGGTCACGCTCGCCTTGTCGAGGCCGGTCGCCGTGACCTTCTCGCCGTCGACGACCATCACCACCGGAAGGGTGAGGGTGTCGCCCGCGGCGGCCATCGCGTCGATCTCGATGACGTCGCCCACGGCAACCTTCTGCTGCTTGCTGCCAGCGCGCACGATCGCGTACACGGCCACTCTCCTCATCAGACTGCGGAAAACTAGGGGAACTTCTACCTGCGCACGACACCGCCTGGAAGGGCGAGTACGCCGCGTGGCGGGCGCGCAGGGATGGTGTGTCGAACACCGAGGGTCAAGACTACGGGATCGGGTGACGACCGGCAAAACGACGTCCGGCCGCCCCCGTCCACAGGTGCTCAGCGCTTGCGCGAGCCCCTCTTCTTGACTGGTACGTGCTCGACGACGGGTGCGTCGCCGGGCTCGGAGTCGGCGGTTCCGGGCTCGACCGCGCCCGAGTCCGGGACGGTGCCGGCAGCGCCGGAGAGCACGCCCGGGACCGTGGTGGACTCGGTCACGCCGACGGCGGCCGGCGGACCGGCGGGACGGCTCGCGGAGCGGCGTCGGGTGCGGGTGACGACGCGCGGCTTCTCGTCCTCGACGGGAGCCGGCGCAGCAGGCTCGTCAGCAGCCCCTTTGGCAGGCGACTCGACCGGGGTCTCGGCAGCGGCCTCGTCAGGCGCCTCCGCGGCGGCCTCCGCCGGGACCTCCGCAGCAGCCTCGGCCTCGGCAGCGGGCGCCACGGTCGGCTCCTCCACGGAGGGAGCAGGCTCGTCGGCCGGCTTCTCGTCCTCGGGCTGGTCGTCAGCAGGCTTCTCGTGGCGCGCCATGGCGGCCACGTCCTTGGGCGACGGGGCGTGGGTGTGCTGGTCCGAGGACGAGTCGTTGCCTCCCCCGTTGCCACCGCCGTTGCCGTTGCCACCGCCGTTGTCGTTCTCGCCGTTGGCGCCGCGGCGACCGCGACGGCGACCACTGCGACGACCCTCGCCGTCGTCGGACTTCGCGTCCGGGTCGACCGGCTGGTCCTTGATGACGACGCCGCGGCCGTGGCAGTGCTCGCAGTTCTCGCTGAACGACTCGAGCAGGCCGGTGCCGATGCGCTTGCGCGTCATCTGGACCAGGCCGAGCGAGGTGACCTCGGCGACCTGGTGGCGGGTGCGGTCTCGGCCCAGGCACTCGACCAGGCGACGTACGACGAGGTCGCGGTTGGACTCCAGGACCATGTCGATGAAGTCGACCACGATGATGCCGCCGATGTCGCGCAGCCGGAGCTGGCGCACGATCTCCTCGGCCGCCTCGAGGTTGTTCTTGGTGACCGTCTCCTCCAGGTTGCCACCGGAGCCGGTGAACTTCCCGGTGTTGACGTCGACCACCGTCATGGCCTCGGTGCGGTCGATGACCAGCGAGCCGCCCGAGGGCAGCCAGACCTTGCGGTCCAGGCCCTTCTGGATCTGCTCGTTGACGCGGTAGGTCGCGAAGATGTCGCCGCCGGTGCTGCCGCGCTCGAAGCGCTGCACGCGCTCGGCGAGGTCGGGGGCCACCGACTCGACGTACGCCGACACGGTCTCCCAGGCAGCCTCGCCCTCGATGACCAGCTTGGCGAAGTCCTCGGTGAAGAGGTCGCGGACCACCTTGAGCGTCAGGTCGGGCTCTCCGTAGAGGAGCTGCGGACCGGAGCCGCGGTTGGAGGACTTCTTCTCGATGTCCTCCCAGCGGGCCTTGAGCCGCTCGACGTCGCGGGTCAGCTCCTCCTCGCTGGCACCCTCGGCCGCGGTGCGCACGATCACGCCCGCGGTGTCCGGGACGATCTCCTTGAGGAGGTTCTTGAGGCGGTTGCGCTCGGTGTCGGGCAGCTTGCGCGAGATGCCCGAGGTGGTGCCGTCGGGGACGTAGACGAGGAAGCGACCCGCCAGGCTGACCTGGCTGGTGAGGCGGGCGCCCTTGTGGCCGATCGGGTCCTTGGTGACCTGGACCAGGATCATCTGGCCGCTGGAGAGCACGGACTCGATCTTGCGGGGCGCGCCCTCCTTGTGACCGAGCGCTGACCAGTTCACCTCACCGGCGTAGAGGACGGCGTTGCGGCCCTTGCCGATGTCGATGAAGGCGGCCTCCATCGACGGCAGCACGTTCTGCACGCGGCCGAGGTAGACGTTGCCGATGATCGAGGTCTGCGACTCGCGGGCGACGTAGTGCTCGACGAGCACCTTGTCCTCGAGCACGCCGATCTGGGTGAGGTCCTCGCGCTGGCGGATGACCATGACGCGCTCCACGGACTCGCGACGGGCCAGGAACTCGGCCTCGCTCACGATGGGCGCACGGCGGCGACCGGCCTCGCGGCCCTCGCGGCGGCGCTGCTTCTTCGCCTCGAGGCGGGTGGAGCCCTGGACCGAGGTGATCTGGTCCTCGGCGGAGCGCGTACGGCGCACGCGGGTGACGGTGTTGGGCTCGTCGTCGGACGACTCGGGGTCGTCGCCCGAGCGGCGGCGACGACGACGGCGACGCGAGGAACCCTCGCCGTTGCCCTCGCCCGAGTCCTGACCCGAGTCGGGGCCCGAGCCGGAGTCCCCGTCGCCCGACGAGGTGGCGTCGGCCGCCTCGTCGGAGGAGTCGGACGAGTCCTGGTCGCCGGTGTCGCCGTTGTCGGCGGAGGAGTCGGACGACTTGCGGCGGCGACGGCCACCGCGGCGGCGACGACGACGGGCGGAACCGCCCTCGCCGTCCTCACCGTCACCCTCGTCGGCCGATGCAGGACCGTCGGTGTCGGCGGCGACCTCCGCGGTCTCGTCGGTCACGCCCTCGGCAGCGGGGCTCTCGGCGACCGGCTCCGCGGCCTTGCCCTTGCCCCTGCCGGACCCGGACGCCTTCTTGCCGCCGGCCTTGCTCGTGGACTTCTTGGCTGCCGCCTTCTTGGCAGGCCGCTGGGCAGCAGGCTCCTCGGCGGTCTCGGCAGCGGCGGGCTCGTCGCCCTCGACCGTCTCGACGGGGGCCGCGGGCTTCTTGCGCGTACGCCGCGTGGTGGTGGTGACCACGGGCGCCTGGAACAGCACGGCGGGGGCCGAGTCGTCGGTGGCCTCGTCAGCAGCGGTGTCAGCAGGGGCATCGGCCGGAGCGGCGGACTCCGCGGCAGGAGCGGCGGTCTTCTTGGCGGCGCGCTTGCGCGGGGCGCGCTTGGCAGGGGCGGCCGCGGGAGCGACCTCGTCGCCGGCGGCAGCGGCCTCGGGCGCAGCGGCCTCGGGGGCCGGCGCCTCGTCGGGTGCGGCTGCGGTCTTCTTCGCGGCCGTCTTGCGGGGCGCGGCCTTCTTCGCCGGCGCCCGGCGTGCGGTCTTCTTCACCACCGGGGCCTCGGCGGGGGCCTCGGCCGCCTCGGCAGCAGGCTCGGCGGCGGGCTGGGCCGGGGCCTCGGCCGCCGGCGCGGCGGCGGCCTTCTTGGCGGGCGCCTTGCGCGTACGCCTCGTCACCACGGGCGCGGGAGGCGCCTCCGGGGTGCCCGGGCCGGTGTCGGCGCCGGTGTCGGTGGTGCGGTCGGGCTGGTCGTCATCGAGCATGTGGTGCTCCTCGGGCACCGAGGCGGTGCCGATACGGCGTCCACCGCTCTCGATCGGCGATCACGGGAGACGCAAAGCTTCTGTGGCGGCGACACCCTCCGCGTGTGCGTCTCCGAGAGGCTGTTCCGCCACCTGCCGCGGTCGCCGGGCCACCGATGAGTCGCTGTCACCGACTCAGTGGCCGCGTCGCGGTCCGGTGACGTCCACCCACCCGGGGTGCCGACCACATCGGAGTGACCGGCGAGAACGTCGTCGGCTCGACGGATCCTGACGGTTGCCAGGGCGTCGAACGTGGCGAGTATCGCACACCGACCCCGGCCCGGCGCTATGCCCGAGGCGCCAGCGGGTCGCCGACCTCGCCGGAGTCGAGCAGCGGTCCCTGGGCGAGCCGGGTCATCAGCGGGGCCTCCCCCGCCGCCAGCCCAGCGACGTTCTCGAGCCCGCGCAGCACGTCGTCGGGGCGTACGGCCGGGGTGCCGTGGCGCAGCACCACGTCGAGCGTCGTACGCCCGGCGTCGGCCTCCTCGGCGTCCAGCACCGCCAGCGACACCACGGCCCCCCTGGCGTCGAACTCGCGCATGCCCTTCTTGGTCATCCGCTCCACGAGCGCCTCGTCGGCGCTGAGGAAGCGGCTGACAGCGTCCGTCGCGGTGGCCGGGTCGGCGTCCACCGCGATGCGCCAGCGGCTGCCCTCGAGCAGGTCCGACAGGGACCCGCCGGGCGACTCCACCACCTCGAGGACGTCGAGCCCGGGCGGCAGCGCCTCGTCCAGCATCGCGTGGACGTCGCGGGGCACCACGACCTGGGCGAGCGCGAGCTCGAGGTACTCCGCCTCGCTGGCCGAGCCGGTCGGGGCGGCGCCGGCATAGGAGATGCGCGGGTGCGGGTTGAAGCCCGAGGAGTACGCCATCGGGATCCGCGCGCGGAAGACCGCGCGCTCGAAGGCACGGCTGAAGTCACGGTGGCTGGTGAAGCGGAGCCGGCCGCGCTTGGCGTAGCGCACCCGGAGGCGCTGGACGGGCGGGGCCTGCTGCTCGGGCTGCTGACGTGACACCGCGCAACCGTATCCGGGGGCGTCGCCGCGAGCGCGGTCAGCCGTCGATCGCGTAGACCCAGCGGGCCGCGCCGCCCCAGGTGAAGGTGCCGTCCGGGCGCAGGCAGTCGAGGTCGAGCTCCTGGCGGGCCACGATCGTGCCCAGCCGCGGCAGGCGCTCGGCGACCTCGCAGGGCGAGCCGGTGACGTGGATGACGTCGGGGCTGGGGTTGTCCATCACCAGCTCCTTGCGCCCGGACCAGGAGAACCAGATGTAGGCGCCGCCGCGGTTCCACACGTCCTCGTGGGCTCCCCCGGGATCGAGCCGCTCCCACACGGCACGGTCGGGACCCGACATCTGCCGCCCGGACAGGGCGGGGACTCCCGTGGCGATCATCAGGGCGTCCACGGAGTAGTGGTCCGAGGCCCAGACGGTGCCGTCGGCACGGGCGTCCTCGCCGTCGGCGAGCATCGCGTCGGCCGCCTCGGTGCCGCGCAGGTCACCGAGGCCGAAGAGCACCGGGTTGACGTTCCACACCAGCGACAGGGCCAGGACCGAGCCGAGGACGTAGCCCGCGGGCCGCCGGGGCCAGCGCACGAGCACCAGGACGACCACGCCCACCGCTGCGGCGGCGAGCCACACGTCCGCCAGCGACATCTCCGGCAGGTTCTGGGTGCGCAGCAGCGACCCCGCGTGCGCCGCGACGACGGCCGTCGTGCCGCCCGCGAGGGCGGCCACGGCCAGCGAGGCGCGCCGTCGGGCCGCCGGGAGCACCAGGCACAGGAGGATCACCCCGAGGTGGCCCAGCACCTGCGCGTCGCGCGCGGGCGGGACGATGTTGATGCCGGGGATCCGGGCGCCGAGGTCGCCGAGGTCGACCGTGGCCCACAGCGTCCAGAAGCCGGTGAGCACCGCAGCGGCCACCACGCCCGCGTGCTGGCCCGGCACCTGCCAGCGCATCCCCCGCACCAGCAGGAGGACGGCCAGGACGAGCGCGATCGTGAAGCCCGACGAGATCTCGGAGGCGTTCGACCCGACGACCGCCGCACCGTCGGCGAGCTCGTCGAGGCTGGTCGCCCCGAAGAGGAGCTGGAAGGCGCTCGCCGCCCCGGACGAGGCGCGGTCCCCGGGGTAGACGGTGCCGCCGGCCGCCTCGAGCGCTGCGGAGCTCTCCCACAGCACGAGCGCGAGGAAGGTGAGCGTGAGGACGCCCACCGCGGCGATCGTGGCGACGGTCCGGCGGCGTGCCTCGGGGCGGGCCAGGCAGGCGGCCACCGTCGTCAGCACCACGGTCGGCACGAGGACCACGGCCCAGGGCGGGTACATGAGCGGCGTACGCACGAGCAGGGCGGCGCTCAGGAGGCCCCACCCGGCGGCCACCGGCCACCGCGAGGCGCGCGAGGCGTCCACGGCCTTCGCCAGGGCCAGCGCGCCGCCGAAGGCGAAGCCGAGCATCGCGGCGTGGCTGTTGGACCACCATGCGTTGGACGGGGAGAAGACGATGAGGGCGACGGCGAACCAGCCGATCCACCGGCTCCCGGTGAGCCGTCGGAACCACGCGGGCGCGGCCAGCAGCAGGAGCAGGGTGCCGAGCCAGGCGCGTGCGGAGTGGAGCACGCTGTCGGGGAGGTACGGCCCCAGGCGCAGGGCGGTGCCGTCGGGGTAGAGCACGGAGGTCACCGGCCCCGCCGGCAGCACGGCCAGCAGCTGCTGGGGCGCGGTCAGGGGGTTGAGGTCGTCGGTGCGGCCGGTGGCCTCGACGCCGAGCAGGATCGGGGTGCCGGTCAGGAACTCGTCGGCCCGGATCGCCTGGGCATCTCCCCACATCACCCCGGTGGGGTCGGAGGGGTCCTCGCGCAGCTCGGCGATGCCGATGGAGGACAGCGAGATCCCGGCGAGCGAGACGAGCACGTAGAGGACGATCGGGGCGACGACCTCCCAGCGCGTCGCGGCGAGCCTGCGGCGTACGGTCCCGGCCTCCGCGGGGCGGTCGATCGACACCTGTTCAGCTCCTCAGCGCGCGGACGGTCGCGTCACTATAGGCACGGACCAGCGGTCGCCCCGACGCGCACGGGCGGCGCGCGTCCCCGACACCAGCCGGACGGCCCGCCGCGAGTAGCATCGGGCGCATGTCCGGGGGTCCCTCACGTCAGCGCGTGCTCATCATCGTCCCCGCGTGGAACGAGCAGGACGTCATCACCGGCACGATCCGCGAGATCCGTGCCGTGGTGCCCGACGCCGACCTGCTGGTCATCGACGACGGCTCGGTCGACCGGACCGCGCAGCGCGCCCGCGAGGCCGGCGCGACGGTGTGCCCGCTGCCCTTCAACCTCGGCGTGGGCGGCGCGATGCGCACCGGCTACCGCTACGCACTGCGCCACGGCTACGACGCCGCCGTGCAGATCGACGCCGACGGCCAGCACGACCCCCGCTACCTCGCGCGCCTGCTCGAGCGGCTCGATGGCCCCGACAAGGCCGACGTCGTCGTGGGCGCCCGCTTCGCCACCCCCGACGACCCCTACAAGGTCCGCGGGCCGCGCCGCTGGGCGATGGTGCTGCTGGCGTGGGTCCTGTCGCGGCTCGCCCACACCCGCCTCACCGACGTGACCTCGGGCTTCCGGGTCTCCAACCGGCGCGCCATCTCGGTCTTCGCCACCCACTACCCGGCCGAGTACCTCGGCGACACCGTCGAGTCGCTGGTGATCGCCGCGCGCGCCGGGCTGGTCATCACGCAGGAGCCGGTGACCATGCGCGCCCGCGTGGCCGGACGCGCCTCGCACTCCCCGATCAAGGCCACCGTCTACCTCTTCCGCGCCATCGTGGCCCTGCTGCTCGCGCTGGTGCGCGACTGGCCCTCCCAGCTCGAGGAGGGCACCTCCGAGGAGGCGCTCGTCGACATCGCGACCGGGGAGGTCGGCCGATGAGCGGCGTCACGATCCTGGGCCTGACCGGCTCGGTCCTCATCCTGCTCGCGCTCTTCGAGATGATGCGCCGTCACCGCCTGCGCGAGAAGTACGCCCTGATCTGGGCGCTGGTCGCGCTGGCGATCGTGACGGTCGCGGCCTTCCCGTCGCTGCTGATCCGCGTCTCGGAGGCCATCGGCCTCGAGGTGCCGGCCAACCTGCTCTTCTTCGTCGCCTCGATGGTGATCATGGTGCTGACGCTCCAGCACAGCTCCGAGCTCGGCCGGCTCGAGGAGCGCACCCGCACCCTGGCCGAGGAGATCGCGCTCCTGCGCCTCGAGATCGACGAGCACCGCCACGCCACGGGCGGCGTACGCCCCGTCGAGCCCACCGACGAGCGCAGCGAGTGAGCGCGCCGGACCCCGGGCCGCTGGAGGTCTTCGTCCCGTTCTGGGGCGACCCCGCGCTGCTCTACGCCACGGTCGAGAGCGTCAAGGCGCAGACCGACCCCGAGTGGACCGTGGTGGTCGTCGACGACTGCTACCCCGACCCCTCGGTCGCCGAGCACTTCGCCGCGGAGACCGACCCCCGGATCCGCTACGTCCGCAACGAGACCAACCTCGGCATCACCGACAACTACCAGCGCTGCCGCGACCTCGCGAGCGGCGAGCTGATGATGTTCATGGGCTGCGACGACCTGATGCACCCGACCTTCGTGGAGACCGTGAAGGCCGCCCACCGCGAGTTCCCGGACGCGGCGACGATCCAGGTCGGCGTACGCGTCATCGACGAGCACGACGCGCCCATCGACCCGCTGACCGACAAGGTCAAGCGGGCCGTGCGGGGACGCATCACGCAGCGCACCGAGCTCGGCGGCGAGGCGCTCGCGACGAGCCTGCTGCGCGGCGCGTGGCACTACTGGCCGGCCCTGGTGTTCCGCACCGAGCGGGTGCGGGCCTACCCGTTCCGCGAGGGCCTGCCGATCATCCAGGACCTCGCCCTGCTCATCGACATGACCGTGGCCGGGGAGACGCTGGTCGTCGACCCGACGGTGTGCTTCTCCTACCGCCGCCACACGCAGAGCGCGTCCGCCACCAGCCTGCTGCACGGCAACCGCTTCTCCGACGAGCGCCGCTACTACGCCGCGGCTGCCGAGCAGGCCGCCGGACGTGGCTGGACCCGCGCCGCGCGGACCGCGCGCATCCGCTGGACCTCACGGCTGCACGCCGTGACGCTGCTGCCCACGGCCGCGCGTCGCCGTGAGCGCACCGCCGTACGCTCCCTGCTCACGCACGCGCTGGAGCGCTGAGCTCCTAGCGGGACGTGGCGAGCGCGGTCCGGAAGACCTCGAGCGTCTCGCGAGCGACGCGCTCCCAGCTGAACTGGCGGGCCTGCTCGATGCCGGCCGCGGCCATGCCGGGCAGGACCTCGGGGCGGACCGCGACGGTGCGCAGCGCGTCGGCGATCGAGTGCAGGTCCAGCGGGTCGAACCACAGGGCGGCGTCGCCGCCGACCTCGCGGAGCACCGGCAGGTCGGAGGCGATCACCGGCAGGCCCTCGGCCATCGCCTCGAGGATGGGCAGGCCGAACCCCTCGGCGAGCGTCGGGAACGCCATCGCCCGGGCGCGCGAGCGCAGGTCGGCCAGCTCGGCGTCGTCCACCCAGCCGCGCAGCTCGACCCAGTCCCCCATGCCGGTCTCGGCGACGACGGGCGCCAGCGGGTCCTCCCCGCGGGCGCCGGTGATGACCAGCCGAGGTCGCACGTCCTCCTCGACGAGGGCGAGCGCGCGGATGAGGCGGTCCCAGTTCTTGTGCGGACGGCGCTGGCCGCTGGCCACGACGAGGTTCTCGGTCCGCGGCGCGACGACCGGGTCCGTCGCAGGGTGCTCGGCGGCGAGGAGAACGACGTGGAGCCGCTCGCGCGGGAAGCCGAGGTACTTCACGATCTCGTCGGCCGAGACCTGGCTGTCGGTGATGACGTGGGCGGCGTTGGCCGCTCCGCGCTTCTCCATCCACATGACCGGCCGCGTGTAGAGCGGGGTCGTCATCAGCTCGGGGTGACTCCAGTAGAGCATGTCGTGGATGGTGATCACGGTGGGCATCGAGGTCCACGCCGGCCCCAGGGTGGCCGGCGAGTGCACGAGGTCGGCGCGGCGGCGCCGGGCCGTCCAGCTCGAGGCGACGAGCTCGCCGAAGGCCCACACGAAGCGGTTCTCGCCGCTGATGCGCGACTCGATCACCTCGCCGGGGAACCACGACAGGTCCAGGCGCGCGCCCTCCTTGCTGGCCAGCGCGACGAAGTCGAGCCCGGTGTCCATCCGGCCGAGGGCGCGGTAGAGCTCGCGCGTGTAGGTCTCCATCCCGCCCTTGGTGCCCGTGTAGGACAGCATGTCGACGAGAACGAGGGGGCGCTTCGGCACCGGTGGTTCCTCCCGGGTGGGTGCAGGGTGCGCGAGCCTAACCGATCCGCTGGCGGCCCAGCGCGAGGTGCACCGCGACCCCGACCACGGGACCGACGAGCAGCGAGACCACCACGCGGGTCTCCAGCGACCAGGGCGTGAGCAGGACGGCGATCGCGGCCAGCGTCGCGCAGACCCAGCCGACGAGGTAGACGGTGTGGTGGTCGAGCGCGACGGCCGCGGCGCCGGTCACGGTGAGCAGCGCGACGAGGCCGGCCCCGAGCACCAGCCCCGCGAAGACCGGCCCGTCGACGTGGTAGGCCGGGTTGACGACCCGCAGGGCCCACGGGCCGATCGGCCACGCAGCGAGCGACCCCACGACCGTGAGCACACCCAGTCCCGTCGCGACCGGCACCAGGGCGCGTACGCCGTGCGCGGCGACCCGCGTGACGACCACGTTCTGGTAGGCGCCGAGCGGCACCATGAGCGGCGCGCGGCACAGCGAGACGGCCAGGATGATCGGGGCGGCGCCGGCGAACACTTCCTCGGGCGTGGTGAGCTTCAGGAGCACCGGGTAGCCCACCAGCAGCAGCGCCGAGACGCCGGACGCGGTCGCAGCGGCGGCGAGGCGGCGTACGAGCCCTCCCGGCGTGACGTCGGCGCGGACGTGCCAGAGGGCGCGCTGGCGCGGGGAGGCGAGCCACAGCAGCAGCCACGTGCCGCAGGCGCCGACCACTGCCCAGGCGAGGCCGACCACGTGCGCGCCCAGGGCCACCGCGGCGGCGACGGCGACCAGCCGCGCCACCGACTCGAGGCCCACGAGCAGCCCGTAGGAGTCCCACTGCCCGGTGCCCGCCGCCGCACCGGCGACCGTCGCGTGCACGAGGAACAGCACGATGCCGACGACGACGGGTGCCAGCAGGCCGGGCCACGGGTCGCCGAACAGTGGCGGCGCCCAGACCGGGCCCAACGCCGCGACGACGGCGACCAGCACCGCGCCGGCGCCGAGCACGACGGGGAAGACCCGCGTGGTCCCGGTGGTGCCACGGCTGGCGAAGACGGTGCGCGTGGTCTCGGTGGTGACGCCGATCAGCACGCCGAAGAACCCGAAGACCGCGCCCCAGAAGACGAGGAACTGGGCATTGACGGCCGGCTCGAGGCCGCGCGCGGCCAGCACCAGGACGACGTATCCCGCGAAGCCGCTCGTGACTGCGGCCCCCAGGACCGACAGCGTCGAGCGGGGGCGCGCCGGGGCGTCGTGGGGCACGGAGGACGATCCTGGGCCGGGCGCCGGCACCGGCCCGGGCGGCCCTGCGGGGGCGCTCAGCCCGTGATCCGGGTCAGGTCGGACTGCAGCAGCGAGTGGCGGCGGTCGAGGACGGCGGCGAGGTGTCCCACGCCGTAGGCAATCGCCGGGCGGCGCACGGCCGCGCGCGTGATGGGCGAGGCCTTGCCACGGAAGAAGTAGTGGACGAGGTCGCTGGTCACGACGCCGTCGAAGCCGAGCTCGCGCGCGAGCGCCTGCAGGGACGCGGCCGTGTAGAAGGTGATGTGCTGGCCGGACTCGGGGGTGTAGTACCACCACTCCCCCGGCCGGGGCGCCGGGTCGGGCAGCACCTGGGTGGTCACGAGCAGCCGGTCGGTCGCCCGGGCGACGTCGGCCAGCGCCTCGACCGGGTCGACGAGGTGCTCGAGCACCTCGAAGGCGGTGACCATGTCGTAGCGCTCACCGGCGACGGCCGCGGTCTCGTGCCCCTCGGCGAAGACGTTGGACGCGAGCGGGTCGGAGTGGGTGAAGTCGTAGCCGCGGTCGCGCATCAGACGGGTGAGCGTGCCGTAGCCACCCGCCCAGTCGAGGAAGCGACCGCCGCGCAGCCGCTCCGCGCGGAGCACGGTCGCAGTGACGTTGGCGAGGATCTGGCAGCGGTCGAGCAGCCCGATGTCGAGCTTGGCGATGGCCGAGCCGTAGGCCTCCTCCAACCACGTGGGGTCCAGGGCCATCACGAGCCCGCACGCGGGGCACCGCTCGTAGGTCACCTCGACGTGGCCCAGCACCCGGCCCTCGGCGAACGGCACGGTCTCGGTTCGGCACACGCGGCAGCGTGAGGACATGGAGGTGTGGCCTTCCTGGTCGACGGACCCGTCGTCGCGCTCATCCTAGGCGGATCGGGGGTCCCGGCGTTTCCGGTCGGTCGCGCGCGAGCGGTTAGGGTGCCCGCCATGTCCGTGCGTCGCGTCCTGTCCTGGATCCTCGTGACGCTGGCGGCGTGGGGGTGCCTGGCGGCCTGGTCGCTGGCCTCCCCGCCCGGCTCCTCGCCCGACGACGACTACCACATGGCGTCGATCTGGTGCGCCGACGGCTTCGAGGCCGGCCGCTGCGAGGCCGGTGACACCGACGACGTGCGGGTGGTCCCGACGCGGGCGTCGGGCGCGAGCCTCTGCTACGCCACGGACCCCTCGGCGAGCGCGGCCTGCCAGGACGCCTTCCCCGACTCCGGCGCCGACTACCCGGCGGTCCACGGCAACTGGACCGGCGCCTATCCCCCGCTCTACTACGAGTTCATGTCGACCTTCGTGGGCGTCGACGTGCCGCGCGCCATCCTGGTGATGCGGCTGGTGGCCTCCGCCCTGGCCGTCGGGCTCGTCGCCCTCCTCGCCGCGCTGCTGCCCCGGCGCCGCCGCCCGCTCGCGACGGTGCCGCTGCTGCTGACCAGCATCCCGCTCGGCATGTCGCTGCTGCCCTCGACCAATCCCAGCGGCTGGACGATCCTCGGCATCGCCACGCTCTGGCCGGCGCTCTACGTCGCCTTCGAGACCCGCGGCCCGCGGCAGTGGGGCCTGGCCGCGGTGGCGGTGCTCGCTGCGACGCTGGCCAGCGGCGCCCGCGCCGACGGGTGCCTGTTCGCGGCGATGTCGGTCGTCCTCGTGCTGATGCTGCGCGTGCGCCACCTGCGTACGTCGCCGGTGCTGGTGGCCGCCTCGCTCGTCGCCCTCGGCATCTCCGCCTACTACTTCCTCAGCGCCGGGCAGGCCGTGGTGATCAACGGCGACATGCGTGCCGCCGAGACCGCGGCGGCGGTGCTGACCAAGTGGCAGCTCGTCATGGTCAACACCGGGGCGCTGCCCGTGCTGTGGCTCGGCAGCTTCGCCGCCGGCCCGATGGGCCGCGCCGGCTGGCTCGACACCGGCTTCCCCCAGCTGGTCCCGGTCCTGGTCATCGCGGTGTGGTTCCTCGTGCTGGCGCAGGGCCTGCGACGGATGTTCCCCGCGAAGGCGCTCGGCGTCGGGCTGGTGGTGGCCGCGCTCTTCGTCCACCCGCTCTACCTGCTCGTGCAGACCCACGTCCTGGTCGGCGAGGCGGTCCAGCCGCGCTACCTGCTGCCGCTCCTCGTGCTGCTGACCGGCCTGGTCCTGCTCGCCCCCCGCGGCATCGCACTGCGGCTCACACCCGCCGGCCTGTGGGCCGCGGTCGCCGCCCTCGGCATCGCCCACTCGCTCGCGCTGCACGTGCAGATGCGGCGCTACATCTCCGGCCAGGACGTCTCGTGGCTCCGGCTGGGCAAGCAGCAGGAGTGGTGGTGGGACGGCCTACCCACCCCGACACTCTTCTGGCTCGTGGGCTCGGCGTGCTTCGTCGCCGTGGCGTGGGCCGTGCTGCGCCCGCTCGTGTCCGCGCCCGAGCACCAGGCCGACCACGCCGACCGCGCCCACGGCGGCCGCCGTGCGGGGGTGGGTGCGTGACCCACGTCCAGCCCTCGCCGCACGCGGATGCGCCCCAGCCTGTCGGCGTACACCCCGCGTCGGCCGTGGAGCGCGACGGCCACGCCCCGCGCCTCGACATCCAGGCGCTCCGTGCCCTGGCCGTGGCGATGGTCGTGGTCTACCACTTCTGGCCCTCCTTGCTGCCCGGCGGCTTCGTCGGGGTCGACGTCTTCTTCGTGATCTCCGGCTTCCTCATCACCGGCGCTCTCGTACGCCGCCCGCCGTCGCGCTGGCGCCACCTCGCCGAGTTCTGGGCGAGGCGCATCCTGCGGCTGGTCCCCGCGGTCGTCCTCACCCTCGTGGTGTCGCTCGTCGCGATCGCGGCCTTTCTCCCGCTGCTCGAGTGGCGCTCGGGCGGTCGCCACGCGCTGGCGTCGATGTTCTACCTGGAGAACTGGCACCTGGTGCTGATCTCCACCGACTACCTCGCCGCCAACGGCGCCGAGCCGCCCTTCCAGCACTTCTGGTCGCTCTCGGTCGAGGAGCAGTACTACGTCGGCTGGCCGCTGGTCATCGGGCTGCTGACCCTGCTCGCGAGGCGGGCCGGCCTGGACCTGCGGCGCACCCTGCTGGCCGGCGTCGCGCTGACCGTGGTCGCGTCCTTCCTCTACGGCCTGTCGATCTCGTGGTCCAACCCCTCGCTGGCCTACTTCTCCACCCCGGCCCGCGTCTGGGAGCTGGGCCTGGGCGGCCTCCTCGCGGTCAGCGGCACCACCGTGGCGCAGCGGCTCGGCTCGGCAGCGCGCCGCAACGCCGTCGCGCTGCTGGGTGTGGCGATGATGCTGGCCTCCGGGTTCGTCCTGTCGGGTGAGTCGGTCTTCCCCGGCTACAACGCGCTCCTGCCGACCGTGGGCGCCGTGCTGTTCATCGCCGCGGCCGACCCGGGCGGGCGCTGGTCGCTGCGACCGGTGACGCACGCGAGGCCGGTCCAGCTCGTCGGCGACACGTCGTACGCCATCTACCTCTGGCACTGGCCGCTGCTGGTCCTGGTGCCGCTGTGCCTGCGCGTCGAGCGCTCGTGGTGGCTGGCCCTGCTGCTCCTGCCGATCGCGCTGGTGCTGTCGTGGCTCAGCACGACCTTCGTCGAGAACCCGCTGCGCCCCGGTCGCGACAGTGCCGGGCTGCTGCGGCGGGCCGGCAAGGTCTGGGTGGTCTCCTCGGTCGTCGTGGTCGCCCTCTGCGCCGCGATGCTGCTGCGGGTCGAGCTCGCCACCGGCGCCAACGCCCGCGCGGTCGAGGCGCTGCCGACCTCGGGGCTCGAGGTCACCTGCCTGGGCGCGGGCGCGCTCGACGACTCCCTCGACTGCCCGGCCGAGCCCGAGCTCGTCACCACGCCCGAGTTCGCCAAGACCGACCTGCCCAGCAGCGTCAGGGTCGGCCAGTGCCTCAACTGGCCCCCCTTCGGCGAGGTGGTGTCGTGCTCCCTCGGCGAGACCGACGCCCCGACGGCACGCATCGCGCTCTACGGCAACTCCCACGCCGGGCAGTGGCAGCCGGCCCTCGAGCGGATCGCCGGGGAGAACCAGTGGCAGGTGGACACCTTCGTGGTGGGCGTGTGCCAGCCCACGACGGAGAACGACCTCACCCCCAGCGTCATGCCCAGCGAGATCGACAACTGCGACCGGCTCGAGGCCGACGTGCTCGACACGATCGCAGAGACGCCGTACGACCTGGTGGTGATGTCGACGATGGACCACGACACCGCCGACCCCGCGGTCTACGAGCGCACGCTCCGGAAGCTCGTCGATGCCGGGCGCGAGGTGCTCGTCGTCCGCGACACCCCCGCGCCGCTGGACCCGGCCAACGACACGCCGACCTGCCTGGCCTACCACCTCGACGACCCGGAGGCCTGCGCCGGCAGCCCGGCCGACTGGATCCGCCAGGACCCGCTCACCGACGCCGCCGTCGCCCTCGACGACCCGGCCGTCGCCACGCTCGACCTCAACGAGCACGTCTGCGAGCCCGACACCTGCCAGCCGGTGGTGGGCGGCGTGATCGTGTGGGCCGACTACAACCACCTGTCGGCGACCTACGTCACGACGCTCGCGCCCTACCTCGAGCCCGCGCTCCTCGACGCCATCGGCTGACGCAGGGACCGACGCGGCGTTCGACTATGCTCGCCCGGCACGTGAAGGCCACGGGAGGGCAGGACTTGAGCGACAAGACGAGCGACGCCGACCTGGTACGCGCATCCGATCTCTTCGACGTCGAGTTCTACCTCAGGAAGAACCCCGACGTCCGCACGTCCGGCATCGACCCGGTCCTGCACTACCTCCGCCAAGGGGCCCGCGACGGACGCAACCCGTCGAAGGAGTTCTCGACCAACGCCTACCTGCGTCGCAACCCCGACGTCGGCGAGATGAACCCGCTGGTCCACTACCTGCGCCACGGCAAGGCGCAGGGCCGTTCGCTGAACCCGGCCGAGGACGACGCCCGCCTGGTGCGCGAGTCCGGCTTCTTCGACGAGGACTACTACCGCCACTTCCGCCCGGACCTGCCGGCCGACCGCGACGTGGTCAAGCACTTCATCCGCTTCGGCGCGCGCGAGGGCCTCGACCCCAGCGAGAAGTTCTCCACCTCCGGCTACATGCGCCAGAACCCGGACGTCGCCAAGACGCACTGGAACCCGCTCGTGCACTACCTGCGCCACGGCCGCGCCGAGGGCCGCATCGCTCCCCGCGGCGCCCTGCGCGAGCCGTACGTCGACGCGCTCTACGCCGAGCGCTGGCAGGCCATCGCCCCGATGCCGGTGACCCGGCTGCCGGGCGGCGAGCACCGCATCAGCATCGTCACCGACAGCGTCGCGCCGCACAGCCTCTTCGGCGGGGTCGGCACCGCGATCATCCTGGGCGTCCAGATCGCCAACCGCCTCGGCAACGGCACCCTGCGCCTCGTGACGCGCACCGACGAGCCCGACGGGCAGGTCATCGCACTGCTGGAGGAGGCCACCGGCATCCGGCTGGACGGCATCCTCGAGCTCGAGCAGGTGTCGGTCGACGGCAGCCAGCGGCTCCAGTTCACCGACCGCGACATCGTGATGACCACGTCGTGGTGGACGACCCGCGCGGTGCTGGACAGCGACATCCCCCGCGAGCAGGTCCTCTACCTGCTCCAGGAGGACGAGCGGATGTTCTACGCCTACGGCGACGAGCGCCTGCTCTGCCAGGAGACCCTCGCCGAGCCGGACCTCGCGGTCGTGGTCAACACCTCGCGGCTGCTCGAGCACCTCTCCGGCCCCGGCGGGCTGCCGCACCTGCGCGAGAGCGCCATCGCGCTCGAGCCCGCCTTCCCCACGCGCGACGCCTCGGTCGTGCCCGCAGGCTCCGGGACCGCGAAGCGCAACCTGTTCTTCTACTCCCGCCCGCTCAACGCCCGCAACCTGTTCTGGCGCGGCGCCCAGGTCATCGCCCGCGCCGTCGAGGCCCGGATCCTCGACCCCGACGAGTGGGAGTTCCACTTCGTCGGCCGCGGGACTCCCGACCTCACGCTGCCTCGCGACGTCCACGTCACCATCACCGAGGGCATGGGCTGGACCGACTACCAGGCCTTCGTCGCCTCGATGGACGCCGCCCTGGTCCTGATGGACACCCCGCACCCGTCGTACCCGCCCTACGACCTGGCGTCGGTCGGTGCCGCGGTGCTCACCAACTCCCACGGCATCAAGACCGACCTGTCCGACATCTCCGACAACATCATCGTGGCGCCGTCGACCGTCGACGGGCTGCTCGAGGGCCTGCGCGAGATGGTCGAGCTCGCCCGCGACCCGGAGAAGCGGGCGGCCAACGTCGCCGCCGACCACATCAACCGCGACTGGGAGGCCACGCTCGTCCCGGTCGTCGACTGGGTGGAGAGGCGCTTCCGCACCGTGATCGGTCCCGAGGGCGCCGGCGAAGAGAGCATCGTCCCGGATGTTCACTGACCTGCCCGAGCCCCCCGACGAGGTCCGCGACCTCTGGGACAGCTCGATGGCCGAGCGCGTCGGCACGATGCTCGACGGCGAGCACCGGGTGGCCTTCCTCTACCGCACCCCCGACACCAGCACGTTCCGCTACCGCGTGGCCAACACCGTGGACGCGCTCAACCGCACCCCCGGCGGGCGGCTGCGAGCGGGCTGGTTCTGCGACGAGGAGCTGCGGGCCCTGACCCGGATCGTGCCGGAGCTCGACGCCATCGTCGTCGCGCGCTACCCCTGGGGAGCCGCGCTGCGCGAGCTGGTCCAGAAGGCCGAGGCGCACGACGTGCCGCTGGTCTTCGACTGCGACGACCTCGTCTTCGACGTCGGCTTCGCCGAGCTGGTGATGAGCTCGCTCGGCAAGGACCAGGACGTCCACGCCGAGTGGGACGTGTGGTTCGCCTACATGGGCCGCCTCAACGCCTCCCTCGGGGCCTGCCGTGCTGCGACGACCACCAACTCGCTGCTCGCCAGCCGGCTCGCGCCCTACGTCGCCGACGGCGCAGCCGTCGTGCCCAACGTCATGAACCGCACCCAGCAGGCCTACTCCCGCGAGCTGCTCGACGCCAAGGTCGCCGGCGGCTTCCGGCGCAGCGGGCCGGTCACGGTCGGCTACTTCAGCGGTACGCCGTCGCACGTGCGCGACTTCGCCATCGCCAGCCCCGCGCTGGCCCGGCTGCTCGACGAGGACGACGACGTGTCGGTGCGCATCGTCGGCTACCTCGACGACCTCGGCGCCCTCGAGCCGCACCGCGAGCGCGTGGAGTTCCAGAAGTTCATGCACTACGTCGAGCTGCAGCGCTCGATCGCGGAGGTCGAGGTCAACATCGCCCCGCTGTCCCACACGCCGTTCAACATCTGCAAGTCCGACCTCAAGTTCTTCGAGGCGGCGGCGGTCGGCACCTGGACCGTGGCCTCGCACACCCCCTCGCTTGACGAGGCGATCGACGACGGCGTCACCGGCCGGCTGGCCAAGGCGCACGAGTGGGACGGCGCGCTCCGCGAGGCCGTCACCCTCGCGCGGGACGCGCAGGCGTACGCCGACCGCGTCACCCCGGCGGCCGAGCTCGCCCACCGGCGCTGGGCGTGGGACGCCGTCGCCGAGCCGCTCACGCAGGCGCTGCAGCCCTGGCTGGGGCGCCGCTCCCACTGAGCGGACGCCCCCTCAGGGCTGGGAGAACAGCTCGTCGGGCAGCTGCTGGATGCGCCGCAGGTTCGGCATCGCGACGGCCCGCGGCGTGAACGCGTCCTCGTCGGGGACGCCCCACCGGGAGACGACCGCGAGCCGCTCCCACTCCTGCACGCGCGCCTCGCGGGTCTGCGACTCGTAGTGGTGCAGCTCACTGGTGGCGATGAAGAGCGTGCGCAGGCCCGCGGCGCGGACCTTGTAGCAGAGGTCGACGTCGTTGAAGTTGCCCGGCAGCGTCTCGGTGAACCCGCCGATCGCGAAGAACGTGTCACGGCGCATCGCCGCACACGCGGCGGTCACGCCGGTGACCTCGCGGTTGACGACGAGCTCGCCGAAGGGGCCGACCTCGTCGCGGGTCCAGAACTTGAACGGGTGGTGGTAGCCGGCGTTGTAGTAGGCGTGCCCGGCGTGCTGGACGGTCTGGTCGCTGAAGTAGAGCTTGGCCCCGGTCAGCCCCACGTCGGGCTCGTCGAGCGGGGCGACGAGCTGCTCGAGCCAGCCCTGGGAGATCGCCTCGATGTCGTCGTTGAGGAAGACCAGCCGGTCACCGGAGGCGTGGCAGACGCCGACGTTGACCTTCTCGCTGAAGTTGAAGGGACGGTCGAAGGGCACCAGCACGAGCCGCTCCCCCGCGATCGCCCGGAGCTCGTCGAGCACCTCGGGCGGCGTCGGGGTGTCGTGCACGACCACGACCTCCACCCGCCCGTGGTCGGTGCGGTCCAGCAGCGAGCGCACGGCCTCGACCACCAGCGCCCGGCGCCGGCCTCGCACCAGGGCCGACTGGCCGGCCGTGGGGATGACGACGGAGACGGTGCGCCCGGGAGCCAGGCGACGGCGTACGACGTAGCGGCCCGGCTCGGCACCCGGACCGGCCTCGGCGTCGATGCCGACGCGGTCGAGGTGCTCCTGCACGGCGCGGATCCCGGCGGTCTCGGCGTACGGCTTCGCCTCGATGTCGACCGCGGTCGAGCCCTCGACGGCACGCCAGTGGTAGAGCACCTCCGGGACGTGGACGACCCGGCGCGCGCGCTCGGTCACCCGCAGCACGAGGTCGTGGTCCTGCGAGCCCTCGAAGCCCTCGCGGAAGCCACCGACCTCGCGGACCAGGCTGGTGCGCAGCACCGAGAGGTGTGAGGTGTACATCTGGCCGCGCAGGCGCTCGGGCGACCAGTCGGGCTTGGCGAAGGCGCCGTAGGTGGCGCCGTCCGCGGCGACCTTGTCCTCGTCGGTGTAGAGGTAGTCGACGTCGTCGTGGCGGTCGATGGCCTCGACGACGCGTGACAGCGCCTCGGGCACGAGGAGGTCGTCGTGGTCGAGCAGGGCGATGAACTCCCCCCGAGCCGCGTCCACCCCGTCGTTGGAGGCGGCGACGATGTGACCGTTGACGTCGCGCTCGATGAGGGTGATCCGCGGGTCCTGCTGCGCGTAGTGCCCGATCACCGTCGGCACGGCCGCCTGGGTGGAGAAGTCGTCGACCATGATGAGCTCCCAGTCCTGGAAGTCCTGGGCGAGGACCGACTCGATGCACTCCTTGAGCACGTCGATCGGGGGGTCGTAGACGGGCGTGACGATCGAGAAGCGCGGGGTGGCGCTGCGGCGCGGGCTCACCGCAGGGCGCTCCGCACCCGTCGCGCGGCGCGGCGGGCCAGCGACGGGCCGCCGCCGCTGCGGGAGCCCTCGAGCTGGGCGACCCGGGCGCGGTTGCGCTCCAGCCGGGTGCGGACGTCCTGGAGCTTCGCGCGCAGGTCGTCGCGCTGGCCGGTGAGGTTCTTCACGCGCTTGCGCAGCTGGCGCAGCTCGGCGGTGACGCGGATGAGGTCGCGGTTGAGGCGGCCGTTCTCGGCCTCCAGGCCCACGATGTGGTCCTGGACGGTGAGCAGGTGGTGCCGGGCCTCGGCGACCTCCTCGCGGAGCCGCTCGAGCTCGCTCCCGTCGCCGGTCGGCGGCGTCGCGTCCTGGGTCACCCTGTCTCCTCCGTGGTGCTGCGCGTGTGTGCGCGGGCCTGCTGCGTGCGCGCGTCAGGCTATCCCAACGCGGTGGGTCAGCCGGTCGGCACGATGCCGGTGCGGCCCTCCCACGCCCCGTGCTCGGAGAGCGGGCGGAAGCGGTAGGTGGCGAACTCGTGGTGGAAGTCGCGGCGCTCGCGCTCGGCCATCGCCGTGGCGTGCCGCGACGGGTCGGCGACGCGGGAGCGTCCGTGCACCATGTCCTCCATCTGCTGCACGGAGCGCCACACCGAGAAGGTCGAGATCGTGCCGGGCGGCCGCACCGCCGCGAGCGCCAGCGTGACGCCCGGGTCGTCGCGCACCAGCCGCTCGACCGGCTTGCCGTGGCGCAGGAAGCGCGGCAGCTCGCGCAGGCGCAGCCGGGCCAGCGTGACGGCCACGACGGGCTCGTCCTGCGTCCACTCCCCTGCGCGCACCGGGAGCCCCGGCAGGGCGGCGAGGGTCGACCAGCGGCGCAGGAACTCCAGGCGTACGTGCCAGCCGCGGGCCAGCTCGCGCCCGAGCGTGTCGCGGGCCAGGAAGGCGTCGAGGGCAGCCTCGTCGCGCCACTGCGCGAACACCGCCAGCCGGCGCAGCTGGAGCCGGTCGGGCGAGACCGTGGGAGCGCCGAGCCGCATCAGTGAGAGGCACTCCGCGTGGTCGAGCCCGGGCGTGGACGCGCCGAGCGGGCGCACGAGCGCTCGGGCGCCGACGTGGCGCGGGACCTCGGCGAGGTGGAAGCTGTGGAGGGTCACGAGGCACGCTCGAGCTTGTAGTGGAGTCGCACGGCCGAGGCGCCCCACAGCCGCAGCTCGTGGTCGGTGCGCAGGACGCCGTGGGGGTCGAGGTACATGTGGAAGGTCTCGTGGAGCGGCACCCGGGCGGCGTACGCCCCGCGCTTCTCGCGCACCACGACGTAGGCCCCGTCCTGGCCGAACCGGCCGCTGGGCGAGGCCAGGAGGAGGCCTCCGTCGTCGGTGACCGACGGGCGGAGGAAGACCTGCACGTTGCCCGACTCCAGCGGGAAGGCGACGTGGACGCTGGGCCGGTCGGCGCCGGGCAGGGTGCGCGATGAGTAGGCGCCGCTGAACACCGGCCGACCGCTGCCGCGCAGGGTGCGCGTCCAGGCTGCGGCGACCTGGGTGCCGGCGCGGTCGCGGATCGGCGTGATGCGGCTGTCCATGCCGCGCGCGACCTCGAGGGGGTCCATCGGGAGCGCGAGCTGCTCGACGCGACGGCCCCACAGCCGCGCGACGAGCTCGCCCCCGGGCCAGAACAGCGGCGACCAGCCGGTCCACACCTCCATCTGCCACGTGGCGGTGCGCTCGTAGAAGTCACGCACCTCCGGGCGCAGGCGTCGTACGTCGAAGCCCGGCCCGTCCAGCGCCGCCATCGACGGCAGCAGCCCGGCCGCCGGGTCGTCGTCGGCGAGCAGGCCCCCGTGGCGGGCGGCCTCCGCCTCGAGCCAGTCGGTGCTGACCTGCGGCGAGGCGCTGACGGGCGCGTCGAGCCACTGCTCGCGTCCGTCGAGGTCGACCCTGCGACCGGTCAGCCGCCAGAACTTCCGGGACCCGAGGTCCAGCACGTGGTGCACGAGCCGGGATCATGCCACGCCCGCCGGGCGTGTGCGGGTCAGACCACCGAGAGCGGCAGCAGCCTCTGGCCCGTGGGGCCGACCTGGATCTCGGTGCCCATCTCCGGGCAGACCCCGCAGTCGTAGCACGGGGTCCAGCGGCAGTCCTCGATCTCGATGTCGGCGCCGTCGGCGGCCGCGAGGGCGTCCTCCCAGTCACCCCACAGCCAGTCCTTGTCGAGGCCCGAGTCGAGGTGCTCCCACGGCAGCACCTCGTCGTAGTCGCGCTCGCGGGTGGTGTACCAGTCGACGTCGACGCCCGTGCCGGCGAGACCGCGTCCGGCGGCCTCCATCCAGCGGTCGTAGGAGAAGTGCTCGCTCCAGCCGTCGAAGCGGCCGCCGTCGCGCCAGACCTCCTCGATGACCCGCCCGACACGGCGGTCGCCGCGCGAGAGCAGTCCCTCGACGATGCCGGGCTTGCCGTCGTGGTAGCGGAAGCCGATGGCGCGGGCGAACTTCTTGTCGTCGCGCACGGTGTCGCGCAGCTTCTTCAGCCGCGCGTCGGTCGGCTCGTGGTCGAGCTGGGCCGCCCACTGGAAGGGCGTGTGCGGCTTGGGCACGAAGCCGCCGATGGAGACGGTGCAGCGGATGTCGTTGCGGCCCGAGACCTCGCGGCCGGTGGCGATCACGCGCTTGGCGAGCTCGGCGACCTGCAGCACGTCCTCGTCGGTCTCGGTGGGCAGGCCGACCATGAAGTAGAGCTTCACCTGGCGCCAGCCGTGGGAGTACGCCGCCGCGACCGTGCGGATCAGGTCCTCCTCGCTGACCATCTTGTTGATGACCTTGCGCATCCGCTCCGAGCCGCCCTCGGGCGCGAACGTCAGGCCCGAGCGGCGACCGTTGCGGGAGAACTCGTTGGCGAGGGTGATGTTGAAGGCGTCGACGCGCGTGCTGGGCAGCGAGAGGGAGACGTTGGAGCCCTCGTAGCGGTCGGCGAGGTCCTTGGCGACCTCCCCGATCTCGGTGTGGTCGGCGCTGGACAGCGACAGCAGCCCGACCTCCTCGAAGCCGGACTTGCGGATGCCGTTCTCGACCATCGCGCCGATGGTCTCGATGGAGCGCTCGCGCACCGGGCGGGTGATCATGCCGGCCTGGCAGAAGCGGCAGCCGCGGGTGCAGCCGCGGAAGATCTCGACCGAGAACCGCTCGTGCACCGTCTCGGCGAGCGGCACGAGCGGGTTGGCCGGGTAGGGCCACTGGTCGAGGTCCATCAGCGTGTGCTTGCGCACGCGGAACGGGATGCCCGGGCGGTTGGGCACCACGGCCTCGATCGAGCCGTCGGCGGCGTAGGCGACGTCGTAGAAGCGCGGGACGTAGATGTTGCCGGTCACCGCGAGGCGGCGCAGCAGCTCCTCGCGACCGCCGGGACGGTCCTCGGACTTCCACTCGCGCACGACGTCGGAGATCGCGAGCACGACCTCCTCGCCGTCGCCGAGCACCGCGGCATCGACGAAGTCGGCGATCGGCTCGGGGTTGAAGGCGGCGTGCCCGCCGGCGATGACGACCGGGTGGTCCTCGGTCCGGTCGGCGGCGTGCAGCGGGATGCCGGCCAGGTCGAGGGCGTTGAGCATGTTGGTGTAGCCGAGCTCGGTGGAGAAGCTCAGGCCGAACAGGTCGAAGGCGCCGACGGGGCGGTGGCTGTCCACGGTGAACTGCGGGATCGGGCCCTGCTGGTCACCGGTGCGCATCACCTGCTCCATGTCGGGCCACACCGAGTAGGTGCGCTCGGCGAGGATCCAGTCGCGCTCGTTGAGCACCTCGTAGAGGATCTGCACGCCCTGGTTGGGCAGGCCGACCTCGTAGGCGTCGGGGTACATCAGCGCCCACCGCACGGTGGGGCCGCCCGTCTCGGAGCTGGCGGCGCAGTCCCAGTCCTTGACGACGGAGTTGAGCTCGCCGCCGACGTACTGGATGGGCTTCTGCACCGACGGCAGCTTGCCCTCCAGGCGCGGGAAGACCGACGCGACTGACATGCTCGGGAACACCTCGATCATCGATGGGGAACAGGGAGGCAGGGTGTGGGCGCCGCAGCAGGACGGCGCCACGCCTCAGTCCGCAAGGGTACGTCGCCGCGCCCGGCGCGGCCTACTCAGCGGGGTGCGGGGAGCAGCCGGGTCGGCACCGCCCCGGCCGAGCGCAGGTGGATGTTCTGCAGCAGCCCGAGGGCGAGCATGCCGGCGAAGAGCGAGCTGCCGCCGTAGGAGACGAACGGCAGCGGCACGCCCGTGACGGGCATGATGCCCAGGCACATGCCGATGTTCTGGAAGCCCTGGAACCCCCACCAGCAGGCGATGCCGGCCGCGGCCACGCGGCCGAAGAGGTCGCCGGCCTGCGCCGAGATCGCGAGCGCGCGCCAGATGACGACGGCCAGCAGCAGGATCAGGATCCCCGCCCCGACCAGGCCGAGCTCCTCGCCGGCCACGGTGAAGATGAAGTCGGTGTGCTGCTCGGGCACGAAGCCCGACCGGGTCTGCGAGCCGTCGAAGAGCCCCTGCCCGAACAGGCCGCCGTTGCCCACGGCGATGCGGGCCTGCTCGGTGTTGTAGCCGGCGCCGCGCGGGTCGAGCGTCGGGTCGGTGAAGGCCAGGAACCGGTCGACCTGGTAGGGCTTGAGCACCCCCATCGAGACGGCGGCGATCGCTCCTCCGGCTCCGGCGAGGGTGAGCCCGACCAGCCAGCGCCTCGAGGCGCCGGCCACCGCGAGGACCCCGAAGACGGTGGCAGTGAGCACGAGCATGGTGCCGAGGTCGGGCTGGAGCAGGATGAGGACGGCCGGGATGCCGGCGATGGCGAGCATCGCCACCACCTCGAGGCTGCCCACGCTGCGACCCCAGCGACGCTCGGTGCGCTCGGCGACGACGAGGGCCATGCCGATGACCACCGCGAGCTTGGCGAACTCCGAGGGCTGGATCGACATGCCGCCGACCTGGAGCCACGAGCGCGAGCCGTTGATGGTCGAGCCGGCGACCAGCACCATCACGAGGCCGCCCACGCTGGCGACGTACGCCAGGGGCGCGAGGATGCGCACCCAGCGGTGGTCGGTGGCCACGACGGCCACCATCAGCACCAGCCCGATCGCGACGTTGACGAGCTGCTTGCGCAGGTAGGCGTCGGGGTCGCCACCGGTGAGGTCCGCGCGGGTGGTGGTGGCGGACCAGACGAGCAGCGTGCCGAGCGTGACGAGGGCCAGGGCGGCGCCCAGCAGCAGCCAGTCGAGGCCGGGAGCCCGCATGCCTGCGGACGGGCCCAGTCGCCCGGGCCGCGTGGCGGGACGGTTGCTCAGGACGGTCACGGTGTCACTCCCCTCTCACGGCTTCACGGCCGGCGGCATGATCGAGCCGTCGTCGAGGAACTGCGGCAGCCGCACGGGCGGCACGGTCCCGGGAGTGGCAGCGCGGGCGGGCCGCACGGTCTCGCCCTCGATGCCGTAGAGCGCCTCCCAGATCGCGCGGATGCCGTCACCGGTGGAGCCCGACCCGGTGCCGCCCTGGCTGATCATCATCACCACGACGTAGTCCTCGGAGTAGGACGCGACCCAGCCGGTCGACTGCTTGCCGTAGACCTCGGCGGAGCCGGTCTTGGCGCGGATGGTGACCTCGTCGATGGGGAAGCCACCGAGCTTCCACGCCATCGTGCCCACCCGCGAGACGTTCTCGAGCGCGCTGTCGATGTAGTCGAGGTACTTCTGCGGGACGTCCACGCGACCGGTCTTGCGCGGCGCGATGCGGCGCAGCACCTCGCCCTCGGGGCTGACGATCGCCTTGGCGACGGTCGGCTCCCAGAGGATGCCGCCGTTGCTCAGCGCGCCGTAGGCGCGGGCGAGCTGCAGCGGGGTGACGATCGTGTCGCCCTGGCCGATGGAGAAGTTCACCGCGTCGCCGGCTCGGTAGAGGTTGCCCTCGAGGCAGAACTCGCGGGCGAACTTGTAGACGAAGTCGCTGGTGTCCTCGGTCTGCGGCTTGTCGCTCAGCTCGCAGTAGTAGTCCTTCTGGGACTCGTAGTAGTCCTGCTTCCACTGCCGGTCGGCGATGCGGCCGGGCGCCTCGCCGGGCAGGTCGATGCCGGTGCGGGAGCCGAAGCCGAACTCCTTGGCCTCCTCCACGAGCGGATCGCGCGCGCCGATGTCGGCGGGGTCACTGCCGTAGCGCTGCCAGAAGTCGTAGCCGATGCGGTAGAAGAACGTGTTGCAGGAGACCTCGAGCGCCTTGGCGAAGCCGATGTTGCCGTAGGCGCCGGACTCGTAGTTCTTGAAGACCCGGTTGCCGACCTGGAAGCCCGAGGAGCACGGGAGCGTGGTGTCCATCGCGTAGCCGTTGGTCAGCGCGCCGGCGGTCATGAAGGGCTTCCACGTCGAGCCGGGAGCGAACTGGCCCTGCGTGACGCGCGAGAGCAGCGGGGTGCCGGCCTCCTCGGAGTAGAGGCGGGCGAGCTCGGACTCGCTGATGCCGCCGGTCCAGACGTCGGGGTCGTACGTCGGCTGGCTGGCCATCGCGATGACCCGACCGGTCTTCGCGTCGAGGACCACCGCGGCGCCTGAGTCCGCCGCGAACTTCCGCCCGGTCACCGAGTCGAGCTGGGTGCGCTGGAAGGCGATCCGCTCGGCGAGCTGGCGCTCCACCACCGACTGGACCTTGGCGTCGATCGAGGTGACGAGGGTGTCGCCGGGGGTGCTCTCGACGAGCGAGTCGTCGCCCAGCACGCGGCCCATCGAGTCGACCGCGACGCGGCGGTAGCCGGGCAGGCCGCGCAACCACTCGTCGTACTGCTTCTCGACACCGGCGCGGCCGACGACGGAGGCGCCGTTGAGCGAGCGGTCGTCGCGCTCGGCGGCGAGGTCGTACTCGTCCTCGGTGACGGGGCTGAGGTAGCCCAGGACGTGGGCGAGGTTGATGCCGAAGGGGCGCGGGTAGGACCGCACGCTCTGCTGCTCGGCGAGGACGCCCGGGTAGTCCTCGGGCTGCTCGAGCACCCGCAGCGCCACGTCCTTGGAGACGTCGGTGGCGACCGGGACGGGCTGGTAGGGCGAGCCGTTCCAGCACACCTCGGGGACGCTGCCGGGGTCACCGCACGTGAGCAGGCTCGCCTCCACGTCGGCGGGGTCGGTCTCCACGGCGACGGCCACGCGGCGCACCAGCTCGGTGCGCTGGCGCTCCTCGAGCTTGCCGAGCAGGGTCCGGTCGACCGAGATCACCCACGAGGTCCGGTTGGCCACGAGCGGGCGGCCCTGGCTGTCGACGATGAGGCCGCGCTGCGGCTGGACGACGATGTCGCGCACCGACTGGTCGGCGGCCTGGGCCTGGTAGGACTCGCCGCCGATGACCTGGAGGTAGTAGAGCCGGACGAAGAGCGTGGCGAACAGCGAGAAGGCCAGCACCTGCACCACGACCAGGCGCAGGCGGCTGCGCTGGCTGGACGGGCTCACGTGGTCGCCCACTGGGGACCGAGGCGGGAGAAGAGCTTCATCAGCGGCGGCAGCACGAAGGGCGTCAGCAGCACGTCCCACACGAGGGCGACCAGCACGACCTCGAGCAGGCCGGCGACCGACATCGCCGGGTCGTCGAGCAGGATCCCGGACAGGGCGAAGATCGAGGTGGCGGCGAAGGACGCGGCCGCGACGGTGCCTACCACGGCGAGCGCGCTGGGGCGTACGTCCTGGCGCACGCGCGCGGCGAGGAAGGCCGCGATCGTCAGGGCCAGCGCCCACCGCCCGGCGACGTGGTCGGCCGGCGGGGCGAGGTCGAGCACGAGCCCGGCGGTGAACCCGAGGACCAGCGCGAACGGCGCCTCGACGGTCAGCGCCGCCGCGACGACGACCAGGAGGCAGAGGTTGGGCACGATCCCGTTCCACGCCAGGTGCGGGAACAGGGAGACCTGCACGACGAGGGCGACGAGCACCGCGCCCAGCGCGGCGAGCCAACGGAGCTGAGTCATCGCAGGCTCCCGTCCGCCTCGATGACGGCGCGGTCGCTCTCGGAGCCGCTGGGCACCATCACACCCACCACGTCGAGGGCGGAGAAGTCGACGAACGGCTTGACGACCGCGCGCTGGGAGGCCTCGCGCAGCGAGCTGTAGACGTCGGTGATCGTGCCGATCGGCACGCCGGGCGCGTAGGGGCCGGTGGTGCTCCCCCACGTCACGACCGTGTCGCCGCGGGCGGGGACGGAGGCGTCGTCGACCAGGCGCAGGTCGAGCCCGGTCTCCTGGTCGAGCGAGCCGCTGCCGGTGACGAAGCCGATCTCCATGCTCGAGCCGACGCGACCGCCGACCGTGGAGTCGGGGTCGATGACCAGGAGCACGGTCGCGGTGCTGCGGGTCACCCGGAGGACCCGACCGACGAGGCCGTCGTCGTTGACGACCGTCATGTCCGGTCCGAGCCCGGCGGCCGAGCCGGCGTCGATGGTGACGGTGAGGCTCTGCGACTGGCGCGGACCCATCGCCACGACGCGGGCCGGGACCAGGGCCGAGCCCAGGTCGGCCGCGGCGGCGGTGAGGCCGTCGTACTGCTCGAGGCGGTTGCGGTCGAAGCCGGCCAGCTCGACCTGGCCGCGGAGCTCGGCGTTGCTGGCCTCCAGCTCGCGCACCTCCTCGGCGAGGTCGCCCTTGCTGCGGAACCAGTCCGGCACCGCGGTGAAGGGGCGTACGGCCGTGGCCGCGGCGGACTCGGCGGGCCCGAGGGCCTCCCCGACCACGCGGCGGGCAGGCTCCAGCGGTGAGTCGCCGCCACCCGAGACGTCGAGCGTGATGAGCGTGACGCTGGCCAGCACGAGGGCGACCAGCAGCGAGCGCGGCGCGCGGTTGCGTGACTCGAGCCGGTCGAGGCCCTTCCAGCGGCGCTCCCGGCCGTCGTGTCCCCCCCAGGCAGCCATCAGAAGCGCCTCGGGTCGGACACGAGCACCTGCTGGAGCGCCTCGAACTCCTCGACGCACTTCCCGGCGCCGTAGGCGACCGACGAGAGCGGGTCCTCGGCGACGTGGACGGGCATGCCGGTCTCGTGGCGCAGTCGCTCGTCGAGGCCGCGGAGCATCGCACCGCCACCGGTGAGCACGATCCCGCGGTCCATGATGTCGCCGGCCAGCTCGGGCGGCGTCTGGTCGAGGGTGGTGCGGACGGCGTCGATGATGTTGTGCAGCGGCTCCTCGAGCGCCTGGCGCAGCTCGGAGCTGGAGACGACGACGGTGCGCGGCAGGCCGGAGACCATGTCGCGACCGCGGATCTCGGCATCGGGCTCGGTGGGGAGCGGGAAGGCCGACCCGAGGGTCATCTTCATCTCCTCGGCGGTGCGCTCCCCCAGCATGAGGGAGTACTCCTTCTTCATCCACGCGATGATCGCCTGGTCGAGGTCGTCGCCCGCGGTGCGCACCGAGAGGCTGGTGACGATGCCCCCGAGGCTGATCACGGCCACCTCGGTGGTGCCGCCGCCGACGTCGACGACCATGTTGCCGGTCGCCTCGTGGACGGGCAGGCCGGCACCGATCGCCGCGGCCATCGGCTCCTCGACGATGTAGACCTTGCGGGCGCCGGCCTGGTAGCCGGCCTCCTTGACCGCGCGCTGCTCGACGGCGGTGATGCCGCTCGGCACGCAGATGACCATGCGGGGCTTGGCGAAGTAGCGGCGACGGTGCACCTGGTGGATGAAGTAGCGCAGCATCTGCTCGGTCGCCTCGAAGTCGGCGATGACGCCGTCCTTGAGGGGGCGGATGGCAGCGATGTTGTCGGGGGTGCGCCCGATCATCCGCTTGGCCTCGTGGCCCACGGCGAGGACCTCGCCGGTGGTGGTGTTCATCGCGACGACCGAGGGCTCGTCGAGCACGATGCCCTTGCCCCGGACGTAGACCAGCGTGTTGGCCGTGCCGAGGTCGACGGCCATGTCGCGGCCGATGAGGCCACCAGTCCTTCTGTTCAGTGCCATGCCGCTGTGCCCTCGGGTCGGTCGTGCCGGGAAGAGGGGTCAGCAGCCCTCCCGCCGACCCTGACTCAGGTTAAGGAGCAGCGTCGCCTGTTCCCGGGAGGACACGCGCGGGGCAGGTGGGACTCAGGTGAAAGATGCCTCGCTCACGGACGGACCGCGAGCGAGCTCGCGTCAGTCCGTGAGCCCGGGAAACCAGATCCCGATCTCGCGCGCCGCCGACTCCGGGGAGTCGGAGCCGTGGACGAGGTTCTGCTGGACCGCCACGCCCCAGTCGCGGCCGAGGTCGCCGCGGATCGTGCCGGGGGCGGCGACGGTCGGGTCGGTGGCACCGGCGAGGGAGCGGAAGCCCTCGATGCAGCGCTCGCCCTCGATGACGATGGCGAGGACCGGCCCGGAGAGCATGAACTCCACCAGCGGGGCGTAGAACGGCTTGCCCTCGTGCTCGGCGTAGTGCTCGGCGAGGATCTCGGGGGCGGCGGTGCGGAGCTCGACGGCCGCGAGCGTGTAGCCCTTGGCCTCGATCCGGCGGAGGACCTCGCCCGAGAGGCCACGGCGTACGCCGTCGGGCTTGACGAGGACGAGGGAGCGCTGGACGTCGGTCATGGCCGCAGCCTAGCGAGGCCGGGCCGACGGGTGGGGGCTAGCCCTGCTCGGCGCGGTACGCCGCCCATGCCGCGGCGCGCTCCCGCTCGATCTTGCGGCCCAGGCCGTCGGCGGCGGCCCAGAGCACGGCGAAGACGAGACCGAGGCCGAACATCACCGGCACCACGAAGCCCAGCGCGATCGCGCCCACCTGGACGGCGTACCCGGCGAGGTAGGCCCACTCGGCGCGCAGCATCCCGGCCAGCAGCAGGCACACGACGGCGAGGCCGAGGCCGATGGCGACCGCGGTGCCGGCGGCGACGCCGGCAATGGTGATCATCACGGGCGTGGTCAGCCCGAGGGTGATCGCCTCGAGGCTGAGGACCGCCGCGCACATGCCGCGCCGCGGCGAGCGCTGCGTGTTGGCGGGGTCCGGTGCGGTGTCGGGTGCGGTGTCGCTCATCGTCGTCCCTTCAGCAGGCTGCGCGCCTCGCCGACCGTGACCACCGACCCCGTGACGAGCACGGCGCCGGAGCCGATCGAGACGTCGATCGCCTCCCCCGCCTCCGCGAGGGTGGCGCCGCGCTCGATGGCGTCGGACAGGTCGGGCACGACGCTGACCCGGTCCTCGCCGAAGACCTCGACCGCGGCGCGGCCGAGCGCGGCGGCCGACATCGAGCGCGGGGTCGAGTTCTGCGTGCAGACCAGGTAGGCGAGGTGGGGCTCCAGCACGTTCAGCAGGCCCTCGTGGTCCTTGTCCTCCATCACGCCCATCACGCCGACGAGCGGGCTGAAGGCGAACGAGTCCTCCAGCGCGGCGGCGAGGGCCTCGGCACCGTGCGGGTTGTGGGCGGCGTCCAGGACGATGGTCGGGCTGCGCCGGATGATCTCGAGGCGGCCCGGGGAGGTCACCTCGGCGAACGCCGCACGGACCAGGTCCTCGTCGAGCTCGCCGCTGCCGGCGAAGGCCTCGACCGCGGCCAGGGCCACGGCGGCGTTCTGCGCCTGGTGGGCGCCGTAGAGCGGCAGGAACACGTCGTCGTACGCGCCCCGCAGGCCCTGGAGCGACACCATCTGGCCACCGACGGCGGGCGTGCGGGACAGCACGCCGAACTCCACGCCCTCGCGCGCGACGGTGGCCCCGACCTCGGCCGCGCGCTCGAGGAGGACGGCCGCGACCTCGGGGGCCTGCTCGGCCAGCACGGCGACCGAGCCGGGCTTGATGATCCCGGCCTTCTCGCGCGCGATGGCGACGGGGTCGTCGCCGAGGTACTTGGCGTGGTCGACCGCGACCGGGAGCACCACGGCGACATCGGCGTCGACGACGTTGGTGGCGTCCCAGCTGCCGCCCATCCCGACCTCGACCACCGCGACGTCGACCGGCGCGTCGGCGAAGGCGGCGAAGGCCATCGCCACGGTCGTCTCGAAGAAGCTGAGCGGGTGGTCCTGGTCGGCGTCGACGAGGTGGGTGTAGGGGGCGACCTCGTTGAAGGCCCGCACGAACGCGTCGTCGTCGAGGGGCTCGCCGTCGATGCTGATCCGCTCGCTCATCCGCTCGAGGTGCGGGGAGGTGAAGCGTCCGGTGCGCAGGTCGAGGGCCCGCAGGAGTGTCTCGATCATCCGGCTGGTGCTGGTCTTGCCGTTGGTGCCGGTCAGGTGCACCGCACGGAAGTTGCGCTGGGGCTCGCCGAGGAGCTCCGTGAAGGCCTGGATGCGGTCCAGGCTCGGCTCGAGGCGGGTCTCGGGCCAGCGCGACAGCAGCGCGTCCTCGACCTCGTCGAAGGTCTGGGCGAGGCGCGGGGCGTCGTCGGGGGCTGCGTGCGGCGGGGCGTGGGGGTCAGTCATCTCGCCCCGAGTCTAGGGCCGCGCGCCCGAGGGCTCAGATCCGCACGACGTGCTCGGCCATGTCGACCACGGGGGCGTAGCCGAGGCCGCTGTAGATCTTGTTGGACGTCGGGTTGGCCAGGTCGGTGAACAGGCACATCCGGTGCCCGGCCTCGAGGCCGCGCCGGGTGAGCTCGCCGACGACGTGGGAGGCGATGCCGAGCCCGCGGTGCTCGCGGGGCGTGAACACCGGGCCGATCCGTGAGACGCCGTACGCCGGCAGCCCCGCGCCACTGAGGTGGGCGAGCGTCCCGTCCGGGAGCTCCCACAGCCACTCGACGCCCTCGCGGATGCGCACCAGCACGCTGTCGAGCGTGTTGTGCTCGCCCGACGTGGGGTCGGGCTCGCGGCCGGCCTGCGCGTCGGCCTCGACGTGGAACGCCTCGAACCACGACAGCACCAGCTCGGCGTCGTCCTCGGTGGCCCGCCGCAGCCGGCCCTCCGGCGCGGGCGGCACCTCGACCGAGGTGGCTTCCCACAGCCGGGTCGCCTTGTCGGTGAGCACCTCTCCCCCGGCCAGCCGGGCCGTCTCCCGCGCCAGCGCGGCGGCGCCGGGCAGGGCACCGTTGGCCCCGCCGAGGAGCTCCCCGCGCTCGTGCAGCGCGGCGGCCAGTGCCCGGGCGGCCTCCTCGTCCATCGGCATCGCGAAGGTCGGGTGGGGACGGAAGGGGGCGGTCCGCATGGCGGCGGAGACCACCGTCCCGGCGTCGTCCCGCACGACGACCCACCAGCGGGCGAAGGGGGCGTCCACCCCGGCCCAGGAGTCGTGGCCGTCGGCCAGCTCGCGGGCCGTCCGCTCGCTCACGCTGGCGATCACGCTGCCGAGCACCGGGTCCTGGGCGAGCAGCCCGCCGGCCGCGTCGAGGAAGGGTCGGGGGGTGTCGAAGAACTCCAGCTCCATGGCGCGACGCTAACGACCGGACCGGCCGGGGTGATACTCGTTTTCGCAGGCCGGAGGCCCGTCAATAGACTTCCGGCATGACTGAGAACCCCACCCAGACCCCGGACGCGACCACGAGCACCGACCAGCGTGCCGTCGTCGTACCCGAGCGTCCGGCGCTGGAGGGCCTGGAGGACAAGTGGTCCCGGGCGTGGGCCGACAACGACACCTACGCCTTCGACCGCACCCAGCCGCGGGAGAACGTCTACTCCATCGACACCCCGCCCCCGACCGTCAGCGGCTCGCTGCACGTCGGCCACGTCTACTCCTACAGCCACACCGACCTCATCGCGCGCTACCAGCGCATGCAGGGCAAGGCCGTGTTCTACCCCATCGGCTGGGACGACAACGGCCTGCCGACCGAGCGCCGCGTGCAGAACTACTTCGGCGTGCGGTGCGACCCCGCCCTGCCCTACGACGCCGACTTCACCCCGCCGGAGAAGCCGGACCCGAAGAAGCAGGTGCCGATCAGCCGGCCCAACTTCATCGAGCTGTGCGAGCAGCTCGTCGTCGAGGACGAGAAGGCCTTCGAGGCGCTGTGGCGCCAGCTCGGCCTCTCGGTCCAGTGGAACCCGACCTACACGACGATCGGCGACCACTCGCGCACGGTCAGCCAGCGCGCGTTCCTGCGCAACTACGCGCGCGGCGAGGCCTACCTCTCCGAGGCGCCGACGCTGTGGGACGTCACCTTCCAGACCGCGGTGGCCCAGGCCGAGCTCGAGGCCCGCGACTACCCCGGCCACTACCACCGCGTCGCCTTCCACAAGCCCGACGGCAGCCCCATCCACATCGAGACCACGCGTCCCGAGCTCATCCCGAGCGTCGTGGCGCTGATCGCCCACCCGGACGACGAGCGCTACCAGGACGTCTTCGGCACCACCGTCACCTCGCCGGTCTTCGGCGTCGAGATCCCGGTGCTGGCCCACCCGGCAGCCGAGCCGGACAAGGGCGCCGGCATCGCGATGTGCTGCACCTTCGGCGACCTCACCGACGTGATGTGGTGGCGCGAGCTGAGCCTCCCGGTCCGCACCGTGGTCGGGCGCGACGGGCGGCTGCTGCGCGAGACGCCCGAGTGGCTGGGCTCCGAGGCGGCCGCGACGGCGTACGCCGAGATGGCGGGCAAGACGACCTTCAGCGCCCGCGAGGCGATGGTCGGCCTGCTCCGTGGGTCCGGCGACCTCGACGGCGAGCCCAAGGCGACCCAGCGCATGGCGAACTTCTACGAGAAGGGCGACAAGCCGCTCGAGATCGTCGCGACCCGCCAGTGGTACATCAAGAACGGCGGCCGGGACGCGGCGCTGCGCAAGGAGATGCTGGTGCGCGGGGAGGAGATCACCTGGATCCCCACCCACATGAAGCACCGCTACGACAACTGGGTCGGCGGCCTCAACGGGGACTGGCTGGTCTCGCGCCAGCGCTTCTTCGGCATCCCGTTCCCGGTCTGGTACCCCCTCGACGCCGACGGCGAGCCCGACCACGACCACCCGCTGATGCCGTCCGAGGACCAGCTGCCGATCGACCCGTCCACGCAGGCCCCCCACGGCTACACCGAGGACCAGCGCGGCAAGCCCGGCGGCTTCGTCGGCGACCCCGACGTGATGGACACGTGGGCGACCTCGTCCCTCACGCCGCAGATCGCGGGCATGTGGGGTGTCGACGACGACCTGTTCTCGCGCGTCTTCCCCTACGACCTGGCCACCCAGGCGCACGACATCATCCGCACCTGGCTGTTCTCGCGCGTCGTCCGCTCCGACTTCGAGCACCAGGTGGTCCCGTGGTCGCACGCGATGATCTCCGGCTTCATCGTCGACCCCGACCGCAAGAAGATGTCGAAGTCGAAGGGCAACGTCGTCGTCCCGACCGACATCCTCGACAAGTACGGCGCCGACGCGGTGCGCTGGCGTGCGGCGATCGGTCGTCCCGGCATGGACTCGCCGTTCGACGAGTCGCAGATGAAGATCGGGCGCCGCCTGGCGATGAAGGTGCTCAACGCCTCCAAGTTCGTCCTGGGCAACGTCGGCGCCACCACGCTCGTCCCGAGCGCCGTCAGCGCGCCCGTCGACTGCGCGCTCCTCGGCGGCCTCGAGATCGTGGTGCGCCGGGCGACGGAGGCCTTCGACGCCTACGACTACACCACCGCGCTAGAGGTGACCGAGAAGTTCTTCTGGGAGTTCTGCGACGACTACCTCGAGCTGGTCAAGGAGCGCGCCTACGACACCGACGGCGGCGCTGCGACCGAGTCGGCCAAGGCCACGCTCGCGATCGCGCTGCACACCCAGCTGCGACTGCTCGCGCCGTTCCTGCCGTACGCCACCGAGGAGGTCTGGTCGTGGTGGCAGGACGGGTCCATCCACCACGCCGCCTGGCCCACCGCGGCCGACCTCGGCTCGGCGGCCGCGGCGCAGCCGCTGGTGCTCGACGCCGTGGCCGGCGCGCTGACCGGCATCCGTGGCGCGAAGTCGCAGGCCAAGGCCAAGATGCGCGCCCCTCTCTCGCGGGTGGAGATCACGGGGCCCTCGGCGCTCGTCGAGGCGGCGCAGCAGGCGCAGGACGACCTGCGTGCCGTCGGCACGATCGTCGGCGAGCTCGTCTTCGTCGCCGACGAGTCGGCCACCGAGCTGCGGGTCACCGCCGAGCTCGCCCCGGCCGAGGACTGATCGGGGCCTGACCGCCACGAGCGGTGCCTGAGCCACCCCCCGAGGTCTCGGGACGTGGCTGGGGCACCGCCGTCGGGCGCGCCCGGGGACTGGGCGTCGCTCAGCGGTGCGAGCGGGCGCCCTTCGCGGCGTCGCGCTCGGCCTTGCGGTCCGCCTTCGCAGCGTCGCGCTCAGCGTCGCGCTCGGCCTTCGCAGCGTCGCGCTCAGCCTTGCGCTCGGCCTTCGCAGCGTCGCGCTCAGCGTCGCGCTCGGCCTTCGCAGCGTCGCGCTCAGCCTTGCGCTCGGCCTTCGCAGCGTCGCGCTCAGCATTGCGCTCGGCCTTGGCAGCCTCGCGTTCAGCCTTGCGCTCGGCCTTGGCAGCGTCGCGCTCGGCCTTGCGCTGCGCCTTGGCAGCCTCGCGCTCGGCCTTGCGGTCCGCCTTGGCAGCCTCACGCTGCGCCTTGCGGTCGGCCTTGGCGGCCTCACGCTGCGCCTTGCGGTACGCCTTCGCAGCCGCACGCTCGGCCTTGCGCTGCGCCTTGTCCGACGCTGCCGTCGGTGCCGGGCTGGCGGGCACCGAGACAGTGGCCGGAGCGGCCTTCGGTGCCTTCAGTGTGGCGGCGGGTGTGGCCGCGGGAGCCGGCGCCGTGGACGGCGCAGGTGCACCGACCGGCTGGGCGCTCAGCTCGGCCGGCAGGCTCACCGGGGCGGGCTCCGCGGTCGCCGGCGAGGTCTCGACCGGCGGCTCGACGAGCGCGGCGGCGATGGGCCTGGCGGGCTGGAACATGTCCTCGAACGCCCAGCCCCGACCGATGGACAGGGTCATCAGGACGGCGCAGAGCGCGGCAACGAGAGCGAACCCCACGAGCGGCCGCTTCTGGTCAACCCCCACGGGTTCCCCTTCCCACATGCTGACGAGACGTCAGTGTGTCCGGGTCATGACGCGTGATCACAGCCGATGACCCGGAATAGTCCGAAATGACTAGATCAGACCAGTCATTCCGGGCTACGGGGAGGAGGTCAGGCCGACTTCTTCTTGCGGCCTTCGGCCTCGCGGAGCACGAGCGTCGGGGCGACGTCGTCCTCGACGGTCTCGCGGGTCACGATGACCTTGGCAACGTCGCCGCGCGACGGGACGTCGTACATCACGTAGAGGAGGACCTCCTCGATGATCGCGCGCAGGCCGCGGGCTCCGGTGCCGCGCTCGAGGGCGGCGTCGGCGATGGAGTCGATCGCCTCGTCGGTGAACTCGAGCTCGACGCCGTCGAGGTCGAAGAGCTTCTGGTACTGCTTGACCAGGGCGTTGCGCGGCTCGGTGAGGATCTGCACGAGCGCCTCGCGGTCGAGCTTGCTCACGCTCGCGATGAGCGGCAGACGTCCGATGAACTCGGGGATCAGGCCGAACTTCGTGAGGTCCTCGGGGCGGACCTGGGCGAGCAGGTCGTCGCCCTCGCGCTCGGCGGCCCCGCGCACCTCGGCGGTGAAGCCCAGCGACTTCTTGCCCACGCGCTGCTCGATGATCTGCTCGAGCCCGGCGAAGGCACCTCCCACGATGAAGAGGATGTTGGTGGTGTCGATCTGGATGAACTCCTGGTGCGGGTGCTTGCGCCCGCCCTGCGGGGGCACCGACGCGGTCGTGCCCTCCAGCATCTTGAGCAGTGCCTGCTGGACGCCCTCGCCGGAGACGTCGCGCGTGATCGAGGGGTTCTCCGCCTTGCGGGCCACCTTGTCGATCTCGTCGATGTAGATGATCCCGGTCTCGGCCTTCTTGACGTCGTAGTCGGCGGCCTGGATGAGCTTGAGGAGGATGTTCTCCACGTCCTCCCCCACGTAGCCGGCCTCGGTGAGGGCCGTGGCGTCGGCGATCGCGAAGGGGACGTTGAGCATCCGCGCGAGGGTCTGGGCGAGGTAGGTCTTGCCGCAGCCCGTGGGACCGATGACGAGGATGTTGGACTTCGCCACCTCGACGACGTCCTCGCGCGCCTTGCCCGTGACCGGCTGGAGCCCGGCCTGCACGCGCTTGTAGTGGTTGTAGACCGCGACGGCGAGCGACTTCTTGGCGTGCTCCTGGCCGATCACGTAGGAGTTGAGGAACTCGAAGATCTCCTTGGGCTTGGGCAGCTCCTCGAGGCTGACCTCCGAACCCTCGGCGAGCTCCTCCTCGATGATCTCGTTGCAGAGCTCGATGCACTCGTCGCAGATGTAGACGTTGGGTCCAGCGATGAGCTTCTTGACCTGCTTCTGGCTCTTGCCACAGAAGTTGCACTTCAGCAGGTCGCCGCCGTCACCGATACGTGCCACGAGTCGTGTCCTCCAGTCTCGCCGGGTGGGGGTACCCGGCGTTCAACGCCTTGCACTGCTGCCTTGGGACGAGCCCCACGACGGTACCCCGAGCCGGCCCCCGGCGGGGGCCGGACACGGGATGTCGGCGAGCCTCTTTGCGCACCTCAGGTGAGGGCGGGAGCACCCTTGCGGGACTCGATGACGGCGTCGATCAGGCCGTACTCGACGGCCTGCGCGGCCGTCAGGATCTTGTCGCGCTCGATGTCGGAGCTGACCTGCTCGATGCTCTTGCCACTGGAGTCGGCGATCATCTGCTCGAGCAGCTCGCGCATGCGGAGGATCTCGTTGGCCTGGATCTCGATGTCCGAGGTCTGGCCGAACGTGCCCTCCGTGTAGGGCTGGTGGATCAGGATGCGGCTGTTGGGCAGCGCCATCCGCTTGCCCTTGGCGCCGGCACCGAGCAGGATCGCGGCCGCCGAGGCCGCCTGGCCCAGGCACACGGTCTGCACGTCGGGCTTGATGAAGCGCATCGTGTCGTAGATCGCGGTCAGCGCGGTGAACGAGCCACCGGGGCTGTTGATGTAGATGCTGATGTCGGTGTCGGGGTTCATCGTCTCCAGGCACATGAGCTGGGCGATGACCGCGTTGGCGACGTCGTCGCTGATCGGCGTGCCGAGGTAGATGATGCGCTCTTCGAAGAGCTTGGCGTAGGGGTCGATGCGACGGAAGCCGTAGGACGTCCGCTCTTCCCACTGCGGGATGTAGTAGTTCATGTCAGTCCTTCGTCCTGGCCGGGCGGCCCTCGTCTGCGGCTTCGCGGGCATTGGTGACCACCTTGTCGACCAGGCCGTACTCGACGGCCTGCTCGGCGGTGAACCAGCGGTCGCGGTCGGCGTCGGCGACGACCTGCTCGACGCTCTGGCCGGTGTGGTCGGCGATGAGGTCGAGCAGCACCTTCTTGATGTGCAGGGACTGCTGCGCCTGGATCTTGATGTCGGAGGCGGAGCCGCCCATGCCCGAGGAGGGCTGGTGCATCATGATGCGCGCGTGGGGCAGGGCGTAGCGCTTGCCCTTGGTGCCGGCGCAGAGCAGGAACTGGCCCATGGAGGCCGCCAGGCCCATGCCGACGGTCGCCACGTCGTTGGGGATGTAGTTCATCGTGTCGTAGATCGCCATGCCGGCGTCGACGGAGCCGCCGGGGCTGTTGATGTGGAGGAAGATGTCGGCCTCCGGGTCCTCGGCGGAGAGCAGCAGGAGCTGCGCGCAGATCGCGTTGGCGTTCTGGTCGCGCACCTCCGAGCCGAGGAAGACGATGCGCTCACGGAGGAGGCGCTGGTAGATGTGGTCATCGAGGCCATACATCCCACCGGCGCCGTTCATCTCGGGCGAGAGGGCTGGGCTGGAGTTCTGGTTCACGCTGGCGACATTAGCCGGAAGGTCGGACACTTCCACGCGATGACCCGCTCTGTTCGCCCACAGCGGATTCGCCCGCCGCGCCGAGCGCGACCTCGGCGAGCACCTCGCGGAAGACGCGATAGCGCTCCGGGCCCACCTGGTCGGCCCACGCCTCGTCGCACGCCCGCAGCACCTCGGCGGAGCGCGCGAGCGCCGCACGGCCACGGTCGGTGATGCGTACGCGTCTGGCGCGGGCGTCGTGCTCGGCCACGGACACCTCCACCATGGCGAGGTCCGCGAGCTGGCGGACGAACTGCCCGCACCCCTGGGTGGTCATCTCCGCGCACTCCGCGAGCTCGGTGATGGTGAGGCCCTCGGGCGGGAGCCACTCCAGGACCCGCAGCTGGGAGGGGCGCAGCTCCGGCGCCTCTGCGGCGAGCCGCTCGCGCACCCGGGCGAAGACCATCCCCATCATCATCGGCAGGTGGGGCTCCGCAGCGGGGAGCCTCTTGACGTCAGACATGAAAGCAACTTACCTTTTCATGTCATGAAAGCCACTTTCGCACCGCCGCCCGCCGGAGGCCGGCGCGAGGTGCTGGGTGCCGACGACGTGGGCGACGCCGAGCTGGCGGCGATGGTCGCCGACCTCTGGGGAGTCGGCCGGGTCGACCTGCTCGACACCGTCGCCGAGCCCGTGGCGTACGACGTGCCCTCCCTCCTCACCGGGGCCCGGACCTGGGTGCGCGGTCGCGCCGACGCGGGTGACGGCCCCCGCGAGTTCACCCTCTTCGTCAAGCGGGTGCACCACTGGCGACACTCGCCCGCCTTCGCCTTCGTCCCGCCCGAGATCGCCGAGTGGGCAGCCGCGTCCGTGCCGTGGCGCGCCGAGCCGCTCGTCTACGCCTCCGACCTCGCCGGGCGCCTCCCGGCCGGCCTGTCGATGCCGCGGGCGCTCCGGGTCGAGGAGCGCGACGACCAGACGGCCGTGCTGTGGCTCGAGGCCGTGGCGGTCGACCCCGTGGAGTGGAGCGCGGCGGACAGCGCCCGGGCCGCGCGGCTGCTGGGGCGCCTGGCGGCCAGCGCGCGCGTGGCGCCGCTCGCCGGCGTCGATCCCCAGCCGTGGCACGTCCGGGGCTTCGTCGCGGGACGGCTCGCCCACACGGTCCTGCCCGGGCTCGCGGACGAGGCGACCTGGCGCCACCCCGCCATGATTGAGCACTTCGGCGACCTGCGCCCCGACCTCGAGGCGGTCGTGGCCGGCCTCGACCGGCTGGCCGACGAGTTCGCCGCGGCCCGCCACCTCACCGCGCACGGGGACGCCTGTCCGAACAACCTCCTGCGTCGCGACGGCGACGCGGGGTTCACGCTCATCGACTTCGGGTTCTGGCGACCGCAACCGGTCGGCTTCGACCTCTCCCAGCTCCTGGTCGGCGACATCCAGGTCGGGCGCCAGGACGTCGGCGACCTCCCCGCGCGCGCTGCCGCCTGCGTCGAGGCGTACGCCGCCGGGCTCGCCGACGAGGGCCTCGCGGTCCCGATCGAGGAGGTGCGGCGCGGTCATGCGGTGAGCCTCATGCTCTTCAACGGGCTGCCGAGCCTCCCGCTCGAGATGCTGCAGGAGGAGGCGGCCCTCGCGGAGCAGGGCGGGGTCGACCACGACTTCCGGGCCCGCCTCGACCACTGGGCGCGTCAGCGCGCCGGGATCGCCCGCTACGCCCTCGACGTGCTGGCCCGGACCGACCCCGCGCCCTGAGCAGGAACGACGGACGGCGCCCACCCGAGGGTGGACGCCGTCCGTGCGGCAGTGCGGGGCCGGATCAGGCCTTGTCGTCCTCCGGGGCGGCCTCGGCGGCGCTGTCCTCGGTGGTCTCCTCGGCCGCCTCGTCGGCAGCCTCCTCGGCGACGGGCTCACCGATGGTGCCGTCGGGGCGGAGGTTCTTCAGCTCGACCACGTTGCCCGAGGCGTCCTTGACGGTCGCGGCCTCGACGATCGTCGCGAGGGCCTTGCCGCGCAGGATCTCCTGCACGAGCTCGGGGATGTGGTTGTGCTCGAACATGTGGTTGGCGAACTCCTGCGGGTCCTGCCCGGACTGCTGGGCGCGACGCACGAGGTGCTCGGAGAGCTCGGCCTGGTCGATGCCGAACTCCTCCTTCTTGGCGATCTTGTCGAGGATGAACTGCGCGGCGACGGCGTCGCGCACCCGGCGCTCGAGGTCGGCCTCGAACTCCTCGGCGGTCTGGCCCTCGTCCTCGAGGTACTTGTCCATGGGGATGCCGGCCATGGTGAGCTGCTGCTCGACGTTGGCGCGACGGGCGTTGAGCTCGTCGGTGACCATGACCTCGGGCAGCGGGATCTCGACCTTCTCCAGCAGGGCCTCGAGGACCGCGTCGCGGGCGGCGGCGGCCTGCTCGAGGCGCTTGCCGCGACCGAGGCGCTCGCGCACGTCGACGGTCAGCTCCTCGGCGGTGTCGAACTCGGAGGCGAGCTGGGCGAACTCGTCGTCGTACTCGGGGAGCTGCTGCTCCTGCACGGCGGAGACCTTGACGGTCACCTGGACGGGCTCGCCGACCAGGTCGCCACCGACGAGCTCGGAGTCGAAGGTCGCGTCCTCGCCGGCGCTGAGGCCGACCAGGGCCTCGTCGAGGCCGTCGATCATGCCGCCGCGGCCGACCTTGTAGGACATGCCGGTGACCTCGCCGCCCTCGACGGTCTCGCCGTCCTTGGAGGCGACCAGGTCGATGGTGACGAAGTCGCCGTCGGCGGCAGCGCGCTCGACCGGGACGAGGGTGCCGAAGCGCTCACGCAGCGCCTCGACCTGCTCGTCGACGTCGGCGTCGCTGATCTCGACGTCCTCGACGCTGGCCTCGAGGCCCTCGTAGGAGGGCAGCTCGAAGTCGGGCTTCACGTCGACCTCGGCGGTGAACTCGAGGGACTCGTTGTCCTCGAACTTCGTCACCTCGATCTCCGGCTGGGCCAGCGGCTCGAGGTCGTGCTCCTGGAGCGCGGCCATGTACTGCTGGGGGACGACGGCGTTGATCGCCTCGTCGAGGACCGGGCCGCGGCCGATCTGGCGGTCGATGACCGCCGGCGGCACCTTGCCCCGGCGGAAGCCCGGGACGTTGATCTGCTTCGCGATCTTCTGGTACGCCGCGTCGAGGCTCGGCTTGAGCTCCTCGAAGGGCACCTCGACGGTCAGCTTGGCCCGGGTCGGGCTCAAGTTCTCGACGGCGCTCTTCACAAATGTCTCCTGATGCTGATCGGCTGAGGGGGGCGTGCGGCAGCGCCTGGGCTGACACCCGGCGACCGCAAACCATGCGAGTCTATCGAGGGCGTCGGCGCAGGCCGAATCACGCCGTGCGCTGCGGTGGTGGAGGGTCGGGGCGACAGGACTCGAACCTGCGGTCTCCTGCTCCCAAAGCAGGCGCGCTAGCCACTACGCTACGCCCCGCCAAACCGGCCCCGGGCCGCCTCGTGGGCGGCTCCGGGAGCCTGCTTGGAGCGGATGACGGGAATCGAACCCGCGTAGCCAGTTTGGAAGACTGGGGCTCTACCATTGAGCTACATCCGCGCGTCGCCACGGCGTCGTGGACGCCGGTGCGGGAGTCATGGTGCCACACCTCCGGCCCGCTCTCCCAGCCAGTGCCGCCGCTGCGCGGACCCGTCCTCAGCGGCGGTGCACGAGCAGCAGCGCGCGGTCGTCGTTGCGTGAGCCGAGGGACTCCACGAGCCGCTTCGCGCCGCCCTCGAACTCGCCGCGCAGCAGCCGCTCGGCCTGTCCGAGCATCCGGTCGATGCCGAGCGCGATGTCGCGGTTGCGGGTCTCGACCATGCCGTCGGTGTAGAGCAGGAGCGCGTCGCCGTGGCGCATCTCGCCCGACACTGCCGCGAAGTCCGCGCCGTCGATGAGGCCCAGGACGGGTCCCTCGGACTCGATGACCTCCCAGCGACCCGAGCCGGCATGGCGTACGGCGGCGGGCGGGTGCCCGGCGCTGCGGATGTCGTAGCGACCGGTCGTGAGGTCCAGCGAGAGGTGGATCGCGGTCGCGAAGCCCTCGTCCCAGTCCTGGCGGAGCAGGAAGGTGTTGGCGGCCGGGAGGAACTCGCTCGGCGGCAGGGCGCTCAGCAGGCCGCCGATGGCTCCCGAGAGCAGCAGCGCGCGGGTGCCGGCGCCCTGGCCCTTGCCGGAGACGTCGACCACGGCCACCTCGAGGCGCTCGCCGACCCGGGAGGCGACGACGAAGTCGCCCGCGAAGGGGGTGCCGCCGGCGGAGCGCAGCTCGGCGGCGGCGTACCACTCGGCCGGCAGGGCGGGGATCCCGCCCTGGCGCAGGATCCGGTCGCGCAGGTCGACGAACATCGTCTCGCCCTCCAGGCCGGCCACGCCGAGCCGTGAGCGGCGGAACGACGACATCATGACCACCAGGCCGAGGCCGAAGATGATGACGACGGTGGTGATGATCCGGGCGTTGATGGGGTCCTGCCGGAGCACCGTCAGGGCGAGCACGAAGAGCACGAACACGACGAACCACGGCAGCTGGCGCGGCCCGAGCACCAGGCTCGACAGCACGACCGGCACCAGCAGGCTCACCAGCGGGACGTTGTCGGGGAAGAGCCAGATCGAGGCACCGAGCACCACCGTCAGCACGACCAGCAGCACGAGGATCCGCGACCCGCGCGGCACCACCCGGTTGACCAGGCCCTCGGCCCGCTGCCGCAGGCCGGGCCCGGGAAGGTGCTCGCGCGCAGAAGTCACGGTCGAGCTCCTCGCGACGTCGCAGTGTCCTTGTCCGCGAACTGTACGGCGCGCGAGCGGAAGGTGGGCTGACATTTCGGACACCAGAAGGAGTTGCGTCCGGCCAGCTCTGCGGTGCGGACCTCCGCCCCGCAGACCAGGCACGGCATCGAGGTGCGACGGTAGACGTAGACCTCTCCCCCGTGGTCGTCGCGCCGTGGCGCGCGCCCCATCGCCTCGGGGGTGTGCTCGGGGCGGACCGTGTCGATGCGGCCGGTCCGCACCCCCTCGGCCATGAGCTCCACCAGGTCCGCCCACATGGCGCGCCACTGCCCGACCCTCAAGGTGTTACCGGGGCGCAGGGGGTGGATGCGGTGGCGGAAGAGCACCTCGGCGCGGTAGACGTTGCCCACGCCGGCGAGGACCTTCTGGTCCATCAGCAGGTCGCCGATCGCTCGGGGGCTGCGGGAGATGCGGCGCCAGGCCAGGTCGGGGTCGGCGTCGGGACGCAGCGGGTCGGGTCCGAGGCGGCCCAGGACCTCCGCTCGCCGGTCCGCGCCGATCAGGTCGCACACGATCGCGCCGCGCAGGTCGGCGTACGCCAGCGGGCCCGGCTCACCCGCGACCAGTCGCAGCCGCACCTGCCCGACCGGGTCGGGCACCTCCTCGACCCCCGTGTGCACCGCGAAGGTGCCGATGAGGCCGAGGTGGACGTGGACGAAGCGCTCGCCCTCGAGCTCGACGAACAGGTGCTTGCCGGCGGAGTCGGCGCCCAGCAGGCGCGCGCCGTCGAGCTGCTCGGCGTCCGCGGCGAAGCGGCCCTGCGGCGAGCTCACCCGGACCGTACGCCCGGCGAAGGCAGCGGCCAGGTCGTCTGCCAGCTTGCGGAGGGTGTGCCCCTCAGGCATCCGCGGTCTCGGAAGCGGTGTCGGCCCCGCCCGGGCCGCGCAGCGCCGACTCGGGCAGCGGCGGCAGCTCGCGGGTCTCGTCGTAGACCGACAGCTGGCCGATGCGGCGCACGTGGCGCTCGTCGCCGGGGAACGGGGTGGCGAGGAAGACCTCGACGAAGCGGGTCATGTCCTCCAGCGAGTGCATCCGGCCGCCCACCGAGACCACGTTGGCGTCGTTGTGCTCGCGGGCGAGGACGGCGGTCTCCTCCGACCACACGAGGGCACAGCGCACACCGGTCACCTTGTTGGCGGCGATCTGCTCGCCGTTGCCGGAGCCGCCGATGACGACACCGAGGCTGTCCAGGCCGTCGGCGCGGTCCGCGACCACGCCCTCGCCTGCCCGCAGGCAGAAGACGGGGTAGTCGTCGAGGGCGTCGTAGACGAACGGTCCGTGGTCGACGACCTCGTGGTCGTGGTCGAGCAACCACGTCGTGAGGTGGTCCTTCAGCTCGAGGCCGGCATGGTCGGAGCCCAGGTGAACGCGCATGGCCGACATCATCTCAAGGCCCCCATGCCGCAAGCGGCTGCGGGGCTTCCCACGGCGACTCCGCCCCGGCTACGTCGGGTCGGCCCCGGCGCGCTCGAGGTGCTGGTCGAGCCAGCCCGCGACCTGCCGCACCAGCGGCTCGGAGGCGGTGAAGTGCGCGTGCCGCCAGAAGCCGTGCGTCTGGCCCAGGCAGCGGATGCCGACGGTCTCCACGCCGGCCTCGGCACAGCGCCGCGCCAGCTCCTCGCCCTCGTCGCGCAGCGGGTCGTGCTCGGCGGTCGCGACGAAGGTCGGCGGCAGCGTGTGGAGGCGGTCGGAGCGCAGCGGCGCCAGGTCCGGGTCGTCGTAGTCGGCCTCGGTGCGGGCGTACTGCTCCCAGTACCAACGTGCCTCGGAGGGGTCGAAGCCGGACCCCGGCCCCTCGCTCCACGACGGGAAGCTGTTGTGGGGGTCGAGGAAGGGGTAGACGAGCGCCACCGCGCGGAAGAAGCCCGGGGTGCGCAGGGCCGCCACCAGCGCGAGGTTGGCGCCGGCGGAGTCGCCGTGGACGGCGTACGGCCCCTCGGGCCCGCGACCGGCCGCCAGCCAGCGCACCACCGTGTCGAGGTCGTCGGGTGCGGCGGGGAACGGGTCCTCGGGCGGGCGGCGGTAGTCCACGCTGAGCACCGGGCGTCGCAGCCGGTTGGCGAAGCGCCGGCAGATCCCGTCGTGGACGTCGATGTCGTTGAGCACGAAGCCACCGCCGTGGGCGTGCACGACGAGGCCCGGGAGGGCGTCGGCCGGCGTGAAGAGGCGGCAGCGCACGCCGTCCGCATCGATGTCCTCGACCGCGGCGACGTCCTCGCGCGGCAGGCGGAGGTTGGCCTGCCGGGCATCCTCGCGATGCGCGGCCAGGTCGAACCCGGGTGACCCCAGGACGGGACCGGCATCGGCCTCGACCGCCGCCCGCACCTCGGGGTACATCAGCGCGACATGAGCGCGTCGAGCGCCACTGCGACGGCGGCGGCGACCCGGAAGTCGACGCGCTGGTCCGGGACGGTGACGCGGTAGCGGTCGCCGATCGACATCTTGCGCTCGACCGAGAAGAGCGGGGCGCCCTGGGCGTCGACGAAGTCGAAGTGGATCGGGATGAAGTCGAGCTCGGTGAACCGGCGCAGCAGCCCGGCCACCTGGTTGCGCTCCCGACCCGTGCCGGAGTAGCCGGGACCCTCGATGTGGAAGGTCGAGCGCAGCAGCGAGGCGCCGAAGTCCTTCTTGAAGAAGCCGATCTGCGCACCGGACTCGTCGGTGATGTCGTAGCCGGCGTTGAGGTCGAGCTTCTTGCGGGCCTTGAAGCCGAAGACGGCGCGCGACTTGCCGGCGTCGGCGAAGAAGGTGACCTGCTCCTTGAAGGCCATCCGCTTCTGCTCCGCCAGCGCCATCAGGCGCGTGGGGTTGCCCGCCTCGTCGGACTCGGAGACCTCGTAGCGGTTGATCATCATGGTCAGCTTCTGCTTGACCACGAAGTGCGGCAGGTACATCTCGGCTGGCATGGGCGCCAGCCTAGCCAGCGGCCACCCGGGCCAGCTCCTCGTCGACCACAGACGGGTCGAGCTTGGTGAAGACCGGGGTCGGCTTGACGACCGTCGCCCCCACCGTGACCGGCCTCGACTCCCAGCGCGGGGTGCTGGAGTAGTCGCCCGTGATGACGGGGTACGACGTCAGCCCGGCGCCGTTGTCGGGGTCGAGCTCGTCGACCTGCTCGATGCGTGGCATCGGGACGAGGTCGCCCTCGCCGCCGAGCACCCGGTGCACCTTGTTGGCGGCGTGGGGCAGGAAGGGCGAGAGCAAGGTGTTGCAGTCGCTCACGCACTGGACCGCGACGTGGAGCACGGTCGCGAGGCGGTCGCGCTGGGACTCGTCCTTCATCTTGTAGGGCTCGGTGACGGTGAGATACTTGTTCACCTCGCCGACGATGCGCATCGCCTCCGCGGTCGCGGCGCGCAGCCGGTGGTGGCCGAGGAGGTTGCCGACGGTCTCGAACCCGCTCCGTACGGCGGCGAGCACCGCCTCGTCGACCGGCTCGAGCTCACCGAGCGGCGGGATCTCGCCGAAGCTCCTGGCGACCATCGTGGCCGTCCGGTTGACCAGGTTGCCCCACCCGGCGACGAGCTCGGAGTTGTTGCGGGTCACGAAGTCGGCCCACGTGAAGGCGGCGTCGGAGGTCTCCGGGCCTGCGGCGCAGATGAAGTAGCGCAGCGGGTCGGGGCCGTAGCGGGCGAGGAAGTCGCCGACGTAGAGCACGTGGCCGCGCGAGGTGGAGAACTGCTGGTCGCCCATCGTGAGGTACTCCGACGAGACCACCTCGGTGGGAAGGTTGAGCAGCCCGTAGGAGCCCGGCTCGCCGCCGCGGGAGCCCTGGCCGTTGTAGGCCAGCAGCTCGGCCGGCCAGATCTGGGAGTGGAAGACGATGTTGTCCTTGCCCATGAAGTAGTAGGAGAGGGCCTCGGGGTCGTTCCACCAGGCGCGCCACGCGTCCGAGTCCCCCGAACGGCGGGCCCACTCGATCGACGCGGACAGGTAGCCGATGACTGCGTCGAACCAGACGTAGAGCCGCTTGGTCGGCTGGTCCTCCCACCCCGGGACCGGGATGCCCCAGTCGATGTCGCGCGTCATCGCGCGCGGCCGGATCTCCTTGAGGATGTTCTGGCTGAACTTGATGACGTTCGGTCGCCACGTGCCGCTCGACTCGCGCTCGTCGAGCCACGCCCCCAGCGCATCGGCGAGTGCGGGCAGGTCGAGCAGGAAGTGCTGGGTGTCGACGAACTGCGGCGTCTCGCCGTTGATCTTCGACCGCGGGTCGATCAGGTCGGTGGCGTCGAGCTGGTTGCCGCAGTTGTCGCACTGGTCGCCACGGGCGTCCTTGAAGCCGCAGATCGGGCAGGTGCCCTCGATGTAGCGGTCGGGCAGCGTGCGTCCCGTCGACGGGCTGATCGCCGCCTGCGTGGTCTGCTCGACCATGTAGCCGTTGGCCAGCACGGTGCGGAACATCTCCTGCACCACGCCGTAGTGGTTGCCGGTCGTGGTGCGCGTGAAGAGGTCGTAGGACAGGCCGAGGTCGGCGAGGTCGTTGACGATCACCGCGTTGTTCTTGTCGGCGAGGTCCTTCGCGCTCACGCCCTGCTGGTCGGCGGTGACGAGGATCGGGGTGCCGTGCTCGTCGGTGCCGGAGACCATTAGAACGTCGTGGCCCGCCATCCGCATGTAGCGACTGAACACGTCGGAGGGCACGCCGAAACCGGCCACGTGGCCGATGTGGCGCGGACCGTTGGCGTACGGCCAGGCGACGGCGGACAGGACATGAGTCATGGGAGCAAGCCTAGTGAGGCACGCGAGGCGGTTTCGCGGCGGTACGACAACGACTCCGCGCAGCGCCTAGGGTGACGCTCACAGCCCGGCGGGAGGTGACATGTCGCTCGACCTGGTGCTCATGCTGTCGGTGGCCGTGGTCGGTGGCCTCCTCGCCCACCTGCTGCGCCTGCCGCCGCTGGTCGGGTTCCTCGTCGCGGGGTTCGTCCTGGCCGGTCTCGGAGTCACCAGCACGTCCGCCCTGGACACGCTCGCCGACCTCGGCGTGGTGCTGCTGCTCTTCGCGATCGGGCTCAAGTTCGACGTCCGCGTGCTCGGGCGACGCGAGGTGCTCGGTGTCAGCGCGGTGCACGTCCTCCTGAGCATGGGCCTGGTGCTGGGACTGCTCGGCCTCGCCGGGGCCGCCGGGGCCGGCCTCCTCGCCGACGTCGAGGGCACCGACCTGGTCCTGGTGGCGCTCGCGCTGTCCTTCTCCAGCACGGTGGTCGCGGTCAAGGTCCTGGAGGAGCAGAACGCCACGCGTTCGCTGCACGGGCGCACCACCATCGGCATCCTGGTCGTGCAGGACCTGGTCGCGGTGGCTGCCCTGGTCGTCGTCGGGGGTGAGACGCCCCGCTGGTGGGCACCGCTGCTCCTGCTCCTCGTGCCTGCCTCGTGGCCCGCGCGCCGGGTGCTGGCCCGGATCGACCACGGGGAGCTGCTCACGCTCGTGGGGGTCACCCTGGCCTTGGTCCCCGGCTACGCCCTGTTCGACGCCGCCGGGCTGAAGGGGGACCTCGGCGCCCTCGCGGTCGGGGTCCTGCTGGCGCCGTCGGCGCGGGCCGAGGAGGTGGCCAAGTCCGTCTTCTCCGTCAAGGAGCTGCTGCTCGTCGCATTCTTCCTGTCGGTCGGCCTGCACGGCGCCCCCGACGCGTCCGGCGTCGTGCTGGCCGTAGCCCTCGTGGCACTGGTGCCGGTGAAGGCCGCACTCTTCGCACTGCTGCTGCGGGCTTCCGGCTTCCGGGTGCGCACCGCCACACGCGCGGCCGCCTCGCTCGCGAGCTACTCGGAGTTCGCACTCATCGTCGTCGTGGCGGCGGCGTCCGCCGGCGCCCTGGGACCGGACTGGCTGGTCGTGGTGTCCACGGCGGTCGCCCTCAGCTTCGTGGTCGCGTCGGTGACGAGCGCCGCAGTCGACCGCGTGTCGGCGGCGGCGTCGCACCGGCTGCCGGACCCGATGCGCCTGCACCCCGAGGAGCGTCCCGTCGACCTGCAGCGCGCCGATGCCCTCGTGCTCGGGATGGGGAGGTTGGGCCGGGCGGCCAGCAGCCGGCTCATCGAGGGCTACGGCCTGCGCGTCGTGGGGGTCGACTCCGACCCCGCGCGCGCCGGACACCTGTCAGGCGACGGCCTCCACGTCGTGGAGGGCGATGCGACCGACCCGCTCTTCTGGGAGCGCGTCACCGACGAGGGCACCGTGCGGCTCGTCCTGCTGGCGATGCCCTTCCACGGCAGCAACCTCGCTGCGCTCGAGCAGCTGCGGCGCAGCGGCTTCGGTGGCTCGGTCACCGCGGTCACGCGCTACGACGAGGAGGAGGCGCAGCTGTCGGAGCGAGCCGCGGTCGTCGGGCTCTACGACGCGGCCGGCGCGGAGCTGGCCGACCGCGCGGTGCGCACGGCCGGCCCGGGACTCAGCTGAAGTCGAGGTCGCCGGTCCGCGAGCGCTTGAGCTCGTAGAAGTAGGGGAACTTCGCCACTGCGACGGCGCCGTCCCAGAGCTCGCCGGCCTCCTCGCCGCGCGGGATCTTCGACAGCACCGGGCCGAAGAAGGCCGAGCCGTTGATGTGGATCGTCGGGGTGCCGACGTCGTCGCCGACGGGGTCCATGCCCTCGTGGTGGCTCTTCGCCACGGCCTCGTCGAGGGACGCGTCGTCCCAGGCCTCGATCAGCTCGGCGGGCAGGCCCACCTCGGCCAGGGACGCGGCGACCGTCTCGCGCGTCAGCTCCTCGCCGTTGTTGTGGTGACGGGTGCCGACGGCGGTGTACCACTCGCCGAGGGTCGCGTTGTCGTGCTCCTGCGCGATCCGGATCGCGACGCGCACGGGCTTCTCGGTGCCCTGGAGCATCTCGCGGTACTCCGCAGGGATGTCCTTGTCCTTGTTGAGGTAGGCCAGCGACATCACGTGCCACTGCACCTCGATGTCACGGACCTGCTCGACCTCGCGGATCCAGCGCGAGGTGATCCAGGCGAACGGGCAGAGCGGGTCGAACCAGAGGTCAGCGGTAGCCATGTCCACATCAATCCCTCACCCCGGCCACCTATTCCCCACCGGTGTGGGTCCGGCCACTTCCCGGTGGCAGGATGCCCCGCATGCCTGGAACCAACCTCACCCGGGACGAGGCCGCCACCCGCGCCGCCCTCCTGGACGTCACGTCGTACACCATCGACCTGGACCTCACGAGCGCCACCCAGCCCGACCAGGGCACCTTCTCCTCCACCACCACGCTGGAGTTCACCTGCCGCGAGCCCGGCTCGAGCACCTTCGCCGACCTCGTCGCGCCCTCGGTGCGCGAGATCACGCTCAACGGCCGCAGCCTCGACCCCGCGACGGCGTACGCCGACAGCCGCATCGCGCTGGACGACCTCGAGGCGACCAACACGCTCGTCGTGACCGCCGACTGCGCCTACTCCAACACCGGCGAGGGCCTGCACCGCTTCGTCGACCCGGCCGACGACAAGGTCTACCTCTACAGCCAGTTCGAGGTGCCCGACGCCCGCCGCGTCTTCACCACCTTCGAGCAGCCCGACCTCAAGTCGGTCTTCACCTTCAACGTCACCGCGCCCTCGCACTGGGTCGTGGTCTCCAACGCCGAGACCCCCGAGCCCCGCGAGCTGGGCGACGGCGCCTCGGTGTGGAACTTCCCCACCACCAAGAAGATGTCGACCTACATCACCGCCGTCGTGGCCGGTGAGTACCACGGCGAGTTCGACACCTACGAGGGCAAGTTCGGCACGATCCCGCTCGGCCACTACTGCCGCCAGTCGCTCAAGGAGCACATGGACACCGCCGAGCTGGTCGCGCTGACCAAGCAGAGCTTCGCGTGGTTCGAGGAGCAGTTCGACTACCCCTACCCCTTCGGCAAGTACGACCAGCTCTACGTCCCGGAGTACAACGCCGGTGCGATGGAGAACGCCGGCTGCGTGACCCTGCGCGACGAGTACCTCCCCCGCAGCCGCCAGCCGCGCTCGTTCTTCGAGTTCCGCACGTCGGTGATCACCCACGAGATGGCGCACATGTGGTTCGGCGACCTCGTGACCATGAAGTGGTGGGACGACCTCTGGCTCAACGAGTCGTTCGCGGAGTGGGCCTGCTACTGGTGCGAGGCCAACGCGACCGACTTCACCGACGCCTGGACCGGCTTCGCCAACGCCCGCAAGCAGACCGGCTACCGCGCCGACCAGCTGCCCTCGACGCACCCGATCGCAGCCGACAACGTCGACCTGCACGCCGTCGAGGTCAACTTCGACATGATCACCTACGCCAAGGGCGCGTCGGTGCTCAAGCAGCTCGTCGCATGGGTGGGCCTCGAGCCCTTCCTCAAGGGCCTGCGCGCCTACTTCAAGGAGTGGGAGTACGGCAACCCGGAGTTCAAGGACCTGCTCGCCACCCTCGAGAAGTCGTCGGGCCGCGAGCTCCAGGGCTGGGCCCAGGAGTGGCTCCAGACGGCCGGCGTGAACACGCTCTCCCCGTCGTTCGAGCTCGGCGAGGACGGCACCTACTCGTCCTTCGCGGTCGCGCAGACCGCGTCGGAGGAGTGGCCGACGCTTCGTCGCCACCGCCTCGGCATCGGCCTGTACGACGTCGACGCCGCGGGCCGCCTGGTGCGACGCGACTACCTCGAGGTCGACGTCGAGGGCGCCAGCACCGACGTCCCCGAGCTGGTCGGCGTCCAGCAGCCCGCGCTGCTGCTCCTCAACGACGAGGACCACGCCTACGCCAAGATCCGCCTCGACGAGCGGTCGCTTGCCACCGCGATCTCCGCGCTGTCGACCTTCGAGGACTCGCTCCCCCGCGCGCTCGTGTGGGGTGCGACGTGGGACATGACCCGCGACGGGGAGATGCGGGCCCGCGACTGGGTCGACCTGGTGCTCGCCAACATCGGCGAGGAGACCGACGCCTGGGCCGTCACCCGGATCCCGTCGTCCACCGCGCTCGCGGTCCACTCCTACTCCGACCCCACGCACCGCGCCGAGCTGCGCACGACGTGGGAGCGCGGACTGCGCGAGCTGCTGCTCGCCGCCGAGGCCGGCAGCGACCACCAGCTGACCTTCGCCCGGTCGTACGCCGCCGCCGCGCACAGCGACGCCGCGCTCGACGACCTGATCGGCCTGCTGGACGGCTCCTTCACGATCGAGAGCCTCGCCGTGGACCAGGACATGCGCTGGGTGCTCATCACCGCGCTGGCGAAGTCCGGCCGCTTCGGCGACGCCGAGATCGACGCCGAGCTCGAGGTCGACAAGACCATCTCCGGCAAGGAGCAGGCTGCCGCCGCCCGGGTCTCGCAGCCCACGGCGGAGGCCAAGGAGGCCGGCTGGAACGCCATCCTCGACCCCGGGACGCCCAACGAGACGTCGCGCGAGATGGTCTTCTCGATCTTCCGCTTCGGCCAGGAGGACGTGCTCGAGCCCTTCCTCGAGAAGTTCCTCAGCGCGGCCGAGACGGTCATCGACACCCTCGGCTTCCACAAGGCCTCGACCGTGCTCGAGTACGGCTTCCCCAAGCCCCTCGGCTCGCAGGCGACGCTGGAGCGCCTCGACGCGTGGCTGGCCGACAACAGCGCCCCCAAGGGTGCGCAGCGCTACGTCGGCGAGGCGCGGTCCGAGATCGCCCGGGCGCTCGCCGCGCAGGCCTGCGACGCCCGCTGACCGAGGCGGCGCGTCCGCTCTCCAGGACCACCTCGAGTCGGCGCATCTGCACAGCACGATCGTGCAGATGCGCCGACTCGACGCATTTCAGGCGTGCAGACGCGCCGACTCGACCGGGCAGGGTCAGGCGTGGAGGGTGTTCTGCGGGCGGGCGTGCTCAGCGAGCATCGCGATGCCCCGCTGGAGCCCGCTCAGCAGCTTGCCGGAGGCGAACTCCGACGTCATGGCCAGCACGGCCAGCTCGACCTCGGCGTCGGTGAGGTGGCGGCGTACGTCTCCGCCGGTCACCACCTCGGTGACCCGGCGTGCGGGGTCGACGAGGATCAGCACGCTGCGCGCGGGGGCGACGAGCCGGTTGTGCAGGCGGGTCGCCCAGGCGCGCGTGTCGTCGCCCTCGGCCGGACCGGCGTAGACGGAGAACTCGAAGCGGCAGGACTGCTCGGCGACGCGGATCGCCTTGTCGAGGGCGAGACGGTCGCTCTCGCTCAGCAGCTCACCAGCTGCCACTGGCGCCACCCGCTCGGGAGTCGTCGCCGTCGGGGGCAGGGAGCTCGGCGACACCCTGGCGGGGTCCGCCGATCCACTGGGCCTCGCCACCGGAGTGGTCGGGCAGCAGCTTCTCGCCGCGGACCATCGCCGGGAGGTAGACCGCGAGGCCGATGAGCACGAACAGCAGCAGCGGCGCACCGGCGTAGAGCGCGAGCGCGCCGAGGAAGTCGAGGTTGTTGACCTCGTCCTGACCTGCCCAGCCCTCGGGCACGTCGGCGTGGGCCGGCGCGGCCAGCAGGGCCAGCGCAGGAGCGCTGAGGAGGACGGCGGCGCGGCCGGTCCGCCGGGGACGGGAGCGCCGGGTGCGGGTGGAGAGGCTGACGGGCGTGGTCACGGGTAGAAGGGTATCGCCCATACTGGCGGGCATGCCTCACCCCCTCACCACCCCGATCATCGACGTGACCAGGGTCTCCGGGAGCGAGACCAACCCCCTCACCGCATGCTCCACCGACGAGTTCCTCTGCACCCGCGTGCTCGACTGGACCGGCAACCAGGATCTCGCCAACGCGGCGGACTGGATCGTCGGGAAGCCGAGCGCTCTCGTGGGACTGATCATCATCGGACTCCTGGTCCGGTGGGTGCTCCACCGCGTCATCGACCGCGTCGTCAAGCGCGCCGAGGTGGGCATGCTCCCCAACCGCGTCAGCAAGGCGATGACCGGCGGCCGGATGGGTGCCGCACTCAACCTGACCGAGGATCCCGCGCACACCCGCCGCGTGCAGCGCGCGGCGACCATGGGCTCGCTGCTCAAGAGCATCGTCACCGGCGTCGTCATGGTCGTGATCGCGCTGATGTTCATCGCCGAGCTCGGCTACGACATCGCCCCGCTCATCGCCAGCGCCGGCATCATCGGCGTCGCGATCGGCTTCGGCTCGCAGGCGCTGGTCAAGGACTTCCTCTCCGGCATCTTCATGATCTTCGAGGACCAGTACGGCGTCGGTGACGAGGTCGACCTCGGCGAGGCCATCGGCACCGTCGAGGCCGTGAGCCTGCGCGTCACCCGCCTACGCGACGTCAACGGCACGGTCTGGTACGTCCGCAACGGCGAGATCCTGCGCGTGGGCAACATGAGCCAGAACTGGGCCCGCACGGTGCTCGACGTGAGCGTCGGCTACGGCGAGGACCTCGCGCGCGTGCGGAGCGTGCTCGCCGACGTGGCGCACGACCTGTGGGAGGACGAGGACTTCAAGGGCCGGATCATCGAGGAGCCGTCGGTCTGGGGCGTGCAGGACCTCGGACCGGACGCCGTCCTGGTCCGCGTCGCGCTGAAGACCGCCCCGCTCGAGCAGTGGGCCGTCGCCCGCGAGATGCGGCAGCGGATCAAGTACCGCTTCGACCACGAGGGCATCGAGATCCCCTTCGCCCAGCGGGTGCTGTGGATGCGCGACGGCGATCCCCGGGCCGCCGGTGACGCAGCGGACTCCCCGGCCGAGCCCCCGGCCGGTGCGGCGCCCGCCGAGGGACCGGCGCGCGCCGAGGGACCCGCCTGAGGGCGCCTCCGGTGCGTTCCGGTGCACCCGACACAATGGTCGGGTGACCACCACCTTCTACGACGAGATCGGCGGCGAGCAGACGATCCGCACGATCGTCCACCGCTTCTACGAGGGTGTGGCCGACGACGAGCTGCTGCGCCCGATGTACCCCGAGGCCGACCTCGGCCCGGCGGAGGAGCGCTTCGCGCTGTTCCTCGTGCAGTACTGGGGCGGTCCGTCGACGTACTCCGAGACCCGGGGGCACCCGCGCCTGCGGATGCGGCACGCGCCCTTCCAGGTCACCCCGGCGGCCGCGCAGCGCTGGCTGGTCCACTTCCGGGCCGGCCTCGACGCCGCGGACCTGACGCCGGAGCAGGACGAGCGGTTCTGGGACTACGTCACGCACGCGGCCCAGTTCATGGTCAACACCCTGGAGTGAGCTCCCGGTAGGCGTCGGGCACGGGCGCCGGCCGGCCCGTGGCGTTGTCGATGCACACCCCCACGACGCGGGCCCGGGCCAGCACGTCGTCGCCGTCGCGCACCACGGACTCGAAGACCACCGACGTCCGGCCGATGTGGGAGACCCAGGTGCGGCAGTCGTACGGCTCGGGCCGGAACAGGATCGGGCGCCGGTAGTCGACGTCGGTCTGCGCGACCACGAGGTGGTAGCCCTCGCCGAGCTCGCCGGCCTGGGACACCATCAGCTGGATGCGCGCCTCCTGGAAGTACTCGAAGTACTTCACGTTGTTGACGTGGCCGTAGATGTCGACGTCGCTGAAGCGCACGTGCACCGGATAGGTGCCACCGGGCACCTCCACGACCTCGACCGGCGACGGTGGGCGTACGGGCTCGTCCGGCTCGAGGAGGCGGGTCAGCGACTCCTTCTCCCCGGCGTGCAGGCGTCGCGGCCGCTCGGTCGCGAAGACGTACGGCGTCAGCACGGTGCGGGCGCGCAGGAAGACCGTGCGCTCCCCGGCCTCGTCCTCGGCGAAGATCTCGTAGCCCATGGTGAAGCTCGCGGCGCGGATCTCGGTGACCCAGCACTCGATGGCGACCGGCTCGAAGGAGAAGGTCAGCGAGGAGACGTAGGTGACCTCGTGACGCACCACGACCACGCCCTCGGCCAGGTCGTCGGCCCGGCTGTCGGGGGCGTGGGTGCGGAACATGTCGACCCGCGCCTCCTGCATGTAGTCGACGTAGGTGACGTTGTTGACGTGGCCGAGCAGGTCGAGGTCGGCCCACCTGAGCGGGCAGCGGTAGAGGTGGCGCACTCACCGATCGTCGCAGAGGTCGCGGTCGGCGCAGCAACCAGATCGGTCAATGGCCCGACGTCACCGGGTCCGCTCGGTCGAGCGGGCCCCAGCGGGCCCGTCTCAGTGGGCGAAGTAGCCGCGACCGTAGTAGGCAGGGATGGACTCGTGGCGGGCGATGCGGTCACGACGGGTCTCACGGAAGGCGAGGGTCAGGACCACTGAGGCCAGGACGAGCGCCAGCGCACTGACGACGCCGACGAAGACCAGGTAGGTGGTGATAGCGGTGGAGTCGGCGAGCATGATCGATCCTTTCTACAGGCGTAGATTTTTCTACGTACGTAGAAGGCTACTCCTCCCCCGCTGGATCGCAAGTCGACCCGGTAGTGTCGTGCGACACCGCAAGTGAGGAGCGTGAAGACCGTGGGGCCAGGGCGTCAGGAGCTGTCGCCGCGACGTCGCGAGATCCTCACTGCCGCCACGACGGTGCTCGCCCGGCAGGGCAACCGGGGGCTGACCCACCGCGCGGTCGACCGCGAGGCCGGGCTGTCCGAGGGGAGCACCTCGGCCTACTTCCGCACCCGAGAGGCGTTGCTGACCTCGGTGGGCGACGTCGTCGCCGATCGCCTGACCGCCGACGTCGACGCGCTGGGCACCCGACTGGCGGACTGCCCCGGCGACCACGAGAGGGCGGTGAGCGAGGTGTCGCGCCTCTTCGGACGCTGGCTCGCCGAGCCCGACCTGCTGGCTGCACGGCTCGAGCTCACCGTGATCGCGATCCGCGACCCGGGGCTGGCCGAGCGCTTCCGGGTGTGGCGTGAGGACCTGACCGCACTGGTGCGCGAGGTGATGCTCAGATCCGACTACGCGGACAGCGCGTCGGCCGACACCCTCGTCGCTGCGCTCGACGGAGTGCTCCTCGCCTCACTGGTGCTGCCCACCCGGCAGCGCCGCGCCTTCGTCCACGAGAGCGTCGAGGCGCTGCTCACCGGTCTTGGTCCGCGAGACCCCGCCGCCATGACGTAGGCCACACCGGGGCCGGTGCCGTGCCGGAGGACGGCGGACTAGGGTGCCGGGAGACCGTGCCAACCCACGAGTAACCGGAGTTCCCCATGCCCGAGGCAGTGATCGTTTCCGCAGCGCGTACCCCCATCGGCCGGGCCAACAAGGGCTCGCTGAAGGACTTCCGCCCCGACGACCTCACCGCGCTCGCCGTGCAGGCCGCGCTCGACAAGATCCCCGACCTCGACCCGACCACCATCGAGGACCTGCTGCTCGGCTGCGGCCTCCCCGGTGGCGAGTCGGGCAACAACATGGCGCGCGTCGTGACCACCCTCCTCAGCCTCGAGGTCCCCGGCGCCACGGTCACCCGCTACTGCTCCTCGTCGGTGCAGACCACCCGCATGGCCTTCCACGCGATCAAGGCCGGCGAGGGCGACATCTTCGTCTCCGCCGGTGTCGAGACCGTCTCGCGCTTCGCCAAGGGCACCTCCGACCACATCCCCGGCACCCGCAACCCGCTCTTCGAGGACGCCGCTGCGCGCACCGACGAGTACGCCAAGGGCGGCCGGGACTGGCACGACCCGCGCGAGGACGGCCAGCTGCCCGACATCTACATCGCGATGGGCCAGACGGCCGAGAACGTCGCGCGGATGCGCGGCCTGGACCGCAAGGAGCTCGACGAGTTCGCCGTCCGCTCGCAGAACCTCGCCGAGAAGGCGATCGCCGACGGCTTCTGGGAGCGCGAGATCACCCCGGTCACGACTCCCGACGGCACGGTGGTGACGAAGGACGACGGCCCGCGCGCCGGAGTGACGTACGACGCCATCGCCGGCCTCGACCCGGTCTTCCGCCCCGACGGCGTGGTCACCGCGGGCAACTGCTGCGCGCTCAACGACGGTGCCGCCGCCGTGGTCGTCATGTCGGACACCAAGGCCGCCGAGCTCGGCCTCACCCCGCTCGCGCGGATCGTCTCCACGGGCGTCTCCGGGCTCTCCCCCGAGATCATGGGCCTGGGCCCCGTCGAGGCGACCAAGAACGCCCTCAAGCACGCCGGCATGAGCATCGGTGACATCGACCTGGTCGAGATCAACGAGGCGTTCGCCGCGCAGGTCGTCCCGTCCTACCAGGACCTCGGCATCGACCTGGACCGCCTCAACGTCAACGGCGGCGCCATCGCGGTCGGCCACCCCTTCGGCATGACCGGTGCCCGCCTGCAGAACACGATGCTCAACAGCCTCGACTGGCACGACAAGTCCACCGGCCTCATCACCATGTGCGTCGGTGGCGGCCAGGGCATGGCGATGATCCTCGAGCGCGTCGGCTGACGGGTCACGGCACTGCACGGCACTAGGCTGGCGCCATGACCACCACGGGGGAACCGCGCTGGCTCGACGACACGCAGCAGCACTCGTGGCGTGCCCTGATGATGGGCATGACGCTGCTGATGGAACGTCTCGACGACGACCTGCGCCGCGAGTTCGGGATGTCGCTCACCGAGTACGAGGTGCTGGTGCGGCTCTCCGAGCGCCCGGGCCGGGCGATGCGGATGGCGCAGCTGGCCGACGCAATGGCGCACTCGCGCAGCCGCGTGACGCACACCGTCGCCCGGATGGAGGCCGTCGGCTACGTCACCCGCGGCACGACGCCCGAGGACGGTCGCGGCGTGGTCGCGACGATGACCGACCAGGGCTACGAGCTGCTCGAGCGGGCCGCGCCGTGCCACGTCGAGAGCGTGCGCCGCAACATCGTCGACCTCGTCGCCGAGGACGACTTCGCCGCGGTCGGGCGGGTCTTCGACCTGGTCGCCGACCACCTGGTGACGCGGCACCCGGAGTCGGAGATCCGTCAGTAGCAGGGTCTCGATACGGCCCTTGCGCGACCTCGTCCCTCGGCCGCGGGGCCACTCGACCTGGCCGAGCCCACGCCGCCCGCTCGTTCCTCGCGGGCGGCTGCTCGTCTCATCAGTCCCGGGTCAGGCGGCGGTGCGTGACGCGGTGCGGACGCGCCGCCTCGATGCCGAGGCGCTCGATCTTGTTCTCCTCGTAGGCCGCGAAGTTGCCCTCGAACCAGAACCACCGGGCCGGGTCCTCCTCGTCGCCCTCCCACGCCAGGATGTGGGTGGCGACGCGGTCGAGGAACCACCGGTCGTGGGAGGTGACCACGGCGCAGCCGGGGAAGTCGAGCAGCGCGTCCTCGAGCGAGGACAGGGTCTCGACGTCGAGGTCGTTGGTGGGCTCGTCGAGGAGCAGCATGTTGCCGCCCATCTTGAGCGTCAGCGCCAGGTTGAGGCGGTTGCGCTCACCACCGGAGAGCACGCCGGCCTTCTTCTGCTGGTCCGGACCCTTGAAGCCGAACGACGCGACGTAGGCGCGGCTGTTCATCTCGAAGTTGGCGACCTTGATGAAGTCCAGGCCGTCGGAGACGACCTCCCAGACGTTCTTGTTGGGATCGATGCCGCCACGGCTCTGGTCGACGTAGGAGATCTTCACGGTCTGGCCGACCTTGAGCTCACCCGCGTCGGGCTCCTCCTGGCCGGTGATCATCCGGAACAGCGTGGTCTTGCCGACGCCGTTCGGGCCGATGACGCCGACGATGCCGGCGCGCGGGAGCTTGAAGGAGAGGTCGTGCATGAGGGTGCGACCCCCGAAGCCCTTCGCGAGGTCGTCGGCCTCCAGCACGATGTCACCGAGGCGCGGTCCGGCCGGGATGTTGATCTCGGAGGTGTCGATCTTGCGCATCCGGTCGGCCTCGGCCGCCATCTCCTCGTAGCGCGCGAGACGGGACTTGCTCTTGGTCTGGCGGGCCTTGGCGTTGGAGCGCACCCACTCGAGCTCGCGCTCGAGGACCTTGGCGCGCTTGGCGTCCTTCTGGCCCTCGATCTTGAGGCGGTCCTTCTTGGTCTCGAGGTAGGTCGTGTAGTTGCCCTCGTAGGGGTGGGCCTTGCCGCGGTCGAGCTCGAGGATCCACTGCGCGACGTTGTCGAGGAAGTAGCGGTCGTGGGTCACAGCCAGGACGGCGCCCGGGTAGGAGGCGAGGTGGCCCTCGAGCCACTGCACCGACTCGGCGTCGAGGTGGTTGGTGGGCTCGTCGAGGAGCAGCAGGTCCGGCTGCTGGAGCAGCAGCTTGCACAGCGCGACGCGGCGGCGCTCACCACCGGACAGGTTGTCGACCAGCACGTCCGGCGGCGGGCAGCGCAGCGCGTCCATGGCCTGGTCGAGGCGGCTGTCGAGGTCCCACGCGTTGGCGTCGTCGAGCTCGGTCTGGAGGTTGCCCGTCTCCTCCATGAGCGCGTCCTGGTCGGCGTCGGGCTCGCCCATCTCCATGTAGGCGTCCTCGAGGCGCTTCATCTTGGCCTTGAGCTCGCCGACGGCCTCCTCGACGTTCTCCAGGACGGTCTTGCCCTCGCTCAGCGGGGGCTCCTGCTGGAGCATGCCGACGGTCGCCTCGGGGTCGAGGATCGCGTCGCCGTTGTTGGCGTGGTCGAGCTGCGCCATGATCTTGAGCAGCGAGGACTTGCCCGTGCCGTTGGGTCCGACGACGCCGATCTTGGCACCGTGGAGGAACGAGAGGGTGACGTTGTCGAGGACGACCTTGTCACCGTGGGCCTTGCGCACGTTGCGCAGTGTGAAGACGTACTCAGCCATGCGGGCGAGCCTACGGGGAACCGGACCCCGCCCGACAATCGCGCCCGGGGCGGAGCGGACCTGAGACCATCCACCACGCTCACCGCGTCGAGCAGGGTGAGCGCCTCCACCGAGGGGGCCAGCAGAAGGGGGATGCCATGCGTGGGAGCACCGGCGTCGACGACGAGTTCACCTCGTTCGTCGCGTCCGCCTCACCCCAGCTCCACCGCAAGGCGTGGTTGCTGACCACGTCGTCCGTCGCGGCCGAGGACCTGCTCCAGACGGCGCTGGCCAAGGCGTACGTCAACTGGCGCCGGGTGAGCGCGGCCGACGACCCGACGGCCTACGTCAGCGGCATCGTGCTGAAGACGTTCCTGAGCGACCGGCGCCGCCGCAGCAGCACCGAGGTCGCCGTGGCGGAGGTCGACGACGTCGGAGCGTCCGACGACGACCCAGCGCTGCGTCTGACGCTGCTGGCCGCGCTGCGCACGCTGGCACCGCTCGACCGGGCGGTGGTGGTGCTGCGCTACTGGGAGGACCGCTCCGTGGAGGAGACCGCCCGCACCCTCCACCTGAGCAGCGCCGCGGTGAAGAACCGCTCGCTGCGTGCCCTCGCTGCCCTGCGCACCCAGCTCGACGACGTGCGCGACCCGTTCCTGCTCCCGAAGGGTTCCCGATGAGCACCCACCGCACCGACGCCGCTCCCCTTCCCGGTTCCGACGAGGCCTACGTCCGCGACGTCATCGATGCCGCGATGGCAGACGTCCCGCCTCCCCTCGACCTGCCGGGCGCCGCACTCGCCCGAGGCCGGCGGCTGCGCGCCCGCCGCCGGATGACCGCCGCCGCAGTCGCTGTCGCCGCCGGACTCGCGATCGGCGCTGCAGGACCGTGGCTGGCTGCCGGGGACGGGGCCGCCAGCCGGGGCAGCGACCTCGTCGCCACGCAGCCAGCAGCACCCGAGCCAACCCAGCCACAGGTGCCGAAAGGGTGGTGGGACATGCCGTCACGGACGATGGTGGACACGCTGACCGAGATGCTGCCGGCCGGGGTCGTGCTGGTCGGCACGGGCGACCTGGAGGCCGACTCGCCGCAGGGCGGCGTGGGTCGCGGCTTCATCAACTCCACCGTCGGCACGTCGATGGACGGCGGGGTCGTCACGGGCAACGTCAACATCCTGATGTGGCCGGCGCGCACGACCCCTGTCGCACTGGAGGGCGTCGGCGCGGAGGAGGCCACCTTCCAGGTGGGCGTGCAGGCCGACTGGCTCACCTGCCCGGGAAATCTCGGTCCCAGCACGAGTTCCTGCACCGAGATCAGCGGCCCCGGCGGCGAACGGACCGGTCGACGCAGCACCACGGTGATCGGGGACATCAGGATCCTCGAGGTGGTCATCGTCTCCGGCGACGGCATCGTCTACGGCGCTACCGCCAACACCGACGACGACAAGTGGGGCGCCGAGTCGCCGGTCACGGCGCCGCGACCGCTCCTGACGACGGCTCAGCTCGAGGCGATCGTGCGCGACGAGGTGTGGACGTCCTACCGGCCGTGAGCTCAGGCGGCCTGCGGCGCCGTCTCGCTCGTCGCCACCGGCTGCACCTCGGCCACCTCCGGCGCCACCGCCTTGGCGAACAGGCTCGTGCCGTGGCTCAGGTCGTGGCCGACGGAGGTGGCCACGACCTCGAAGGAGGTCTGGGGCTTGCCCTCGCGCTCCCACACGTCGGCGACGAGCCGGCCGTGGACGACGACGGGGTCGCCGCTGCTCAGCGAGTCGGCGACGTGGCGCGCCAGCCGGTTCCACGCCTTCACCGTGTGCCACGAGGTGGTGCCGCGGACCCACTCGCCGTCGCGGTAGCGGCTCGGGGTGCAGGCGACGCGGAACGAGGCGACCTGGCGGCCCTCGGCGAGCTCGCGCAGCGTGACCTCGCCGCCGATCCAGCCGGTCAGGGTGATCTGGGTGTCGTACATCGGGGTGTCTCCTGGACTCGGCGGCGGTGGTTCCGCCGCGGTCCCCCAAGGCTGTGCACCGGAGCCGACAACCACGACCCGAGGGCGCAACGACCTGTGGAGGAGCCCGCCCGACGCATCCCTGTGGACGCTTCGTGGCCCGCGATGTGGCCTGAGGGCGTCAGCGCAGCGCGGCTGTCAGGCCGTCGCGCACCTCGGCGTAGGACGCGAGCTCGGCCTGGATCGGGGCGACGACGACCTCCGCGGACACCTCGGAGATCGCCTCGCGCAGGCGCTTGTCCGCCGAGCGCGCCCGCGACCTCGCGGTGAGCGACACCAGCCAGCGGCACACCAGTGCCAGGAGGATGCCCAGCCCCACCCCGCCCAGCAGCATCAGCGTCGGCAGCGGGAAGGCGCCGACCTCCGGGGTGGGCGGCTCGGGCAACCGGGCGTACGAGCCGAAGGCGAGCAGCGCCAGCCACCCGGCGCCGAGGACTGCGGAGACGATCAGGACGTACTGGAGGACGCGCACGAGGCCGGCCCACACGGGGATCTTCGCGGCACCGAGGTCGGTCGAGGCGACCGCCCGGTCGAGCTGGTCCCCGAGGTCGGGCAGGCGGGAGACGGAGGCTGCCCGGACGGCAGAGGCCCAGGCGGGGGACATGCCCTCGCCGACGTGGTCGGCCAGGGCGCGGACCTCGGTGTCGACGCGGGCGCGCTGGACTCCGGTGGCCTTGGGCACCGAGGTGCGCGCGGTGCCGGTGAGCTCCTTGCCGGACGCGCCGAGGTCGAGGTGCAGGCGCTTGAGCGGGTCGGGCTTGAGCCGGGAGAACCACGCCGTCACCGGCCACCCGGTCGCGCGGTTGGCCCGCAGGCGGGTGGAGTCGGCGACGGCCTTCACGACGGTCGGCACGCCGGCCGCCTCGGCGAAGGCGTCGTCGAGGGCGGCGATCCGCTCCTTCGACAGGGTCGGCGCCTTGCCGGTGCCGGTGGCCTCCTGGAGGCGCTGGGCGGCGCTCTTCACGTCGGCCTCGAGGCGCGAGCGGGTGACCTTCTTGGCCGCGACGCGCTCGGCGATCATGCCGCGGAGCTCGTCGACGCCCCAGCCGTGGCGCGCGCTCACGCCGAGCACCGGGACACCGGTCAGGCCGTCGTCCTCGAGCAGGCGGCGTACGTCGTCGAGCATCGAGGCGCGCCGGTCCTCGGGCACGGTGTCGATGTGGTTGAGCACCACGAGCATCACGTCGCGGTGCCCCGCCAGCGGCTTGAGGAAGCGGTCGTGGATGGCGGCGTCGGCGTACTTCTGCGGGTCGAGCACCCACACGAGCATGTCGGCGAGCTGCACCAGGCGCTCGACCTCGAGGTGGTGGGAGACCTCGGTGGAGTCGTGGTCGGGCAGGTCGAGGAGCACGACGCCGCGCAGCTCGACGTCCTCGTCGGCCTTGGAGAGCATGGAGTCGCGGGTGACCTGGTGGCGCGCGGGGATGCCGAGCCACTCGAGCAGCTCCTCGGCGCCCTCCTTGCCCCACACGCAGGCGGTGGCCCACGACGTGGTGGGACGGCGTACGCCGACCGCGGCGAGCTCGAGGCCGCTCAGCGCGTTGAAGGTGGAGGACTTCCCCGAGCCGGTCGCGCCGGCGAGGGCGACCACGGTGTGGTCGGCGGACAGCTTGAGGCGGCCGGCCGCGCGCGCGGCGACCTTCTCCGCGTCGTCCACGACAGCGTCGTCGACGCGCCCGCGGGCGGCCGTGGCGGCGCGCTCGAGCCCGTCGACGCGGGCGCCGATGTCAGAGCTCCTGGTGACCAGCTTCTTGGCCCCTTCGAGCAACGACGTCATGACTCCCTCACGGTTGGGTGGTGCGGTTGTTGGGGACTCAACCCTAGGGGGCGCCGTCGGCAGCGTCCGAACCCTGGGGCTGCTGCGTCGCGGCGTAGCGCAGGTCGTCGACCTTGCGGGCCGCGGAGCGCATCCGCTCGGGCGCCTCGGGCGAGATCTCGAGGCTGTCGAGGAGGTCGGTGTAGCGACGGCGCTCGGCGTCGAGCAGGTCGCTCATCGAGGTCTCGAGCCGCTGGCGGGCACGCTCGGCGAGGCTGCGCACCGCCTGGTCGCCGAAGACGGCCTCGAGGAGCTTCTGCCCCAGGAGCGCCGAACCGCCCGCGATGCCCGCCTCCGCGCCGACCAGGAGGCCCCCGGTGTGGGCGAAGACGACGATCATCAGCGCGACCGCGAGGCCGTTGACGCCGAAGGCCAGGAAGCGCGCGGTGGAGCGCTTGTCGGCGCCCTCGCTGCGCACCATCTCGAGCACGTCGTCCTGCCAGTCGCGCACGGCGCGCTCGGCACGGCGGCGGAAGTCGCGCGACGCACGACCGAGGTCCTCGCCCGCGTCGCGCAGCAGGATCTGACCGGCGGCGGTGCCACGCCAGGACGCCTCCGCACGCTCGGCGGCGGCCTCGGCGTGCTCGAGGATGAGCGTCTCGAGCCCGGACTCGACGGCGACGGTGACGCGCTCGGCCTGCTGCGGCTTGCCCTTGACCGCGTTGACGACCCGGTCGCGGATCCAGCCGACGCGCGTCTCGAGGGTCTTGAGCAGCTCACCGGTGCCGACGAACTCCTGCCAGCGGGCGAGCACCTCGCCGCGCAGCAGCGAGCCGTCGGCCGAGGCCTCGCCGACCGCCTTCACGGCCCGGTCGTAGGCCTCGTTGGCGTCCTCGCGCAGGCGGCGTACGGCGTCGGTCTGCTCGGTGGCGGCGTCGGCGACGGTGTGCGTACGCCGACCGAGCGTGCGGATCGCGCCGTCGAGGGTCTGCTGGACGACCGCGGCGCGGGCGTCCTGGTCGTCGGCCAGGGCCTGGAGCCAGCGGCGGATGTCGATCACCGAGTCCGAGGGCAGCAGCCCCATCTCGGAGACCTCGCCCTCCTCGACGGTGAAGAGCGGGGAGTCCTTCAGGCCGCGGCTGGCGAGCATCCGCGCGAGGTGGGTGGCGATGGTGTCGACGGCGTCGGTGGGCGTGCGGTCGAGCACGATCGCCACGGCGGCCGAGCGCTCGGCGGCCTTGCGCAGGAAGTCCCACGGCACCTGGTCGGCGTAGCGCGCGGCCGAGGTGACGAAGAGCCACAGGTCGGCGGCGGCGAGCAGCTGGGCCGCGAGCACGCGGTTGCGCTCCTCGACCGAGTCGATGTCGGGGGCGTCGAGGATCGCCAGGCCCGGCGACATCGCGGCGGAGGCGACCAGCTGGAGGGCCTCGGGGTCGTTGGTCTGCCGGCTGACACGCTCGAGCTCGGGCAGCAGCCGGTCCTGGCCGAACCACTTCGCGTCGTCGGGGTGGTGCACCAGCACCGGCGAGCGGGTGGTGGGACGCAGCACGCCCGGCGTCGTGACGCGGGTGCCGACCAGCGAGTTCACCAGGGTCGACTTGCCGGCGCCGGTGGAGCCGCCGACGACCGCGAGCAGCGGTGCGTCGAGGGTCATCAGGCGCGGGATGACGTAGTCCTCGAGCTGGTCGACCATCTCGGCGCGCGCGGCACGCTGCTCCTCGGCGCCGGGCAGCTCCAGCGGCAGCCGGGCCTCCTGGAGCGCACGGCGCAGCCGCACGAGGGCGGTCACCATCGCGGTCGTGGCGTCGGGCGTACGACGGCCGGGGAACGGCGTCTGGTCCGCCTCGGGCTCGGTCATCGGGTGGGTACCACCTGTCCGGGGAAGGAGATGTAGGGGCGGATGAGCCGCAGCTCCTCGACGTGCTCCTGCCCGCGGACGGCGAAGTCGTCCGGAGCGGTGCCGCGGAGGTAGCGGTGGTGGAGGTAGCCGAGCTCGATGGCCGCCGCCTGGTACTCACGCATGCCGCGCTCGGCCTGCTTGCCTCCGTGGTGCATCGCCCAGCGGCGTGCATGCCGGCGGGCACGCAGGTCCACCAGCCACGGGATGTCGGTGGCGGGCAGGAGGCCGCGCTCGGCGGCGTCCTGGAGCGCCTCGGCCAGGAGGGGCCGCTCGGAGCGCCGGCGGTAGACCGCGAACGCCACCACGCCGAGGAAGGCCGGCAGCATCAACGTGGCGTAGACGACGAGGAAGGTGCCCTGGATCGTGGAGTAGTTCCACAGTCCGTGCAGGAGCGCGGCGAGCGCGAGCCCGACGACGGGGGCGAGGCGGCGTACGAGCGGGCGGGAGCTGGAGATCGCCAGCCCGACACCGATGCCGGTGAAGGCCGTGAAGAGCGGGTGCGCGAAGGGGCTGAGCAGGCATCGGAAGATGAAGGTCACCGTGAGCGCCGCCGAGCCGCCCTCGAGGCCGTCGGTCCCGCTGTAGGCGCTGGCGAGGTAGAGGATGTTCTCGGTGAAGGCGAAGCCGATGCCGACCATCCCGGCGTAGACGATGCCGTCGAGCACACCGTCGAGCTCGTGGCGCCGCCACCACAGCAGCAGCACCAGGAAGGCGCCCTTGGTGACCTCCTCGGTGACCGGGGCGACCACGGAGAGCGAGTCGGACTCGCTCGCGCCGCCGGCCATGCCGAGGACCTGCAGCACCAGCGCGGCGGCCGTGGCGACGAACGCCCCCCACAGCAGCCCCGCGGCGAGCAGTCCCCGCGGCTCGGGCTCGTAGCGGTCGAGCCACATGAAGCACCCGACGAGCGGGCCGACCGGGAGGGCCGCGAGGAGAGCGGCCAGCGCGAGGGTCCCGGGGGCCCCGGAGAGGGCGACGACGAGGGCCATCGCAGCGGCGCCGACGAGCACCAGGACTGCCACCACGACCGTGAAGGCAACGCTGTCACGGCGGCGTCGATGCATGGGGCGCAGCCTAACCGAGCAGCCGCCGATGACCGGTGTCCGCGGCACCCCTTCGGGGGACTGTCACCGCCCCCGTACGGCGCGGGTGGGCGCGCTCGTCCGCACGGCCCTCGCGTGCCCGGCGAGGCGCCCGACGACCCGGACCTTGATCCGTGCCCCGCGGTGCGCCGGGCGCAGGACGAGGCGCTTGCCGGTCCCGATCCGCTCGCCGTCGGCGAGCCAGACGACGCGCAGCCTCGCGCCGGGGGTCCAGTCCCCCGGCCGCGCCCGGAGCACCCGGCCCACGACCGTGCGACCCACGACGCGCGGGCGGTCGGCGTCGAGGCGGCCGCGCCGCACGTCCCGGTCGGCGGCGGCGGTCGCGGTGGTCGGCGTGAGCCCGTCGGCGGAGCCGGTGACGGCGACGCTGATCCGGCTGCCACGGTGCCGGGCGCGCAGCGTGAGGCTGGGACCCGCCTCGCCGGCGAGCGGGGTGCCGTCGGCGAACCAGGCGTACGACAGCGTGGTGCCGGGTCCCCAGGTGCCGGGCTCGACGGTCAGGGTCTCGCCGACCCGCTCGCGGCCAGAGAGGGACGGAGTGCCCGCCACCACCGCCCCGGGCACCGGGGGCGGCACGGTCGTGGGGGTCGTCGTCGGGGTGGGCGTCGGCTCCGGGGTCGTCGTCGGCGGCACCTCGGTCTCCTGCGCGGTGAAGGTGTGGACCGTCGAGTGGTCGACCGCGCCGTGCGGGTCGGCGGTCCGGACGTACCACCCGTGCGTGCCGGGCTCGACGTTCCAGGTCGCCTCCAACGGCGTCCCGCTCGCGACCGCGGCAAAGGCCTCGACCGTCTCCGTGGTGAGGATGTCGACGCTGAGCGCGTCGGTCGACAGCACCTTGGTCCGTGCCTGCAGACCCGAGGCGGCGTAGGGGATCTCGAACTCCTGGTGGACCGGCTCCAGCGAGGGGTCGTCGGAGTCGAAGTCGTCGAGTGACGGCGAGTAGGTCCGCACCACGATCCGGCCGCCGACGTTGTCGAAGTGGAGCAGGCGCAGGTAGCCCAGGCCGCCCTCGGGCAGGCCCTGGTAGTCGAAGAGCATCGAGTAGACGGTGCGGTCCGCGACGCCGTCGCCGTCGTCGTCCATCTCGTCGAGGCGGGTGTAGGCGTCGTGGTAGTGCCCCGAGCCGACCGCGATGACGTTGGCGTTGGGGGTGACGACCTCGTCCATGATCCGCTGCGGGACCGGGCCGAGACCACCGGTGGTGAGCATGAACTCGTGCAGGTTGATGATCACCTTCCGCTCCGGGTGATCGGCGATGACCCGGTTCATCCAGCGGATCTGCGCGTCACCCGCGCCCCAGCCCATCGTCACGACCATGAGGTCGATGCCGTCCGCGCTGACGAGGTTGTAGCTGCCGCGGTTGTCCTCGTGCGACCCGCCGTACCAGGGCTTGTCGGCGTAGCGGGCCTCACCGAACCACCGGCCGTAGGGGCCGTAGTCGTTGCGGTGGTGCCCGACGTCGTGGTTGCCCGCGAGCACGCTGTAGGGGATGCCGGCCTCGTCGAGGTCGCGGTAGGCCACGTCGGCCCGCTCCCACTGGGCCGGCTGGTCCCAGTCGTTGACGATGTCGCCGGTGTGCATGAGGTACTGCAGGTCGAGGTGGGACCGCTGCGCGAGCAGGAAGTCGTGGATCGCCCGCTGGTGCTTGTAGAAGTCCGGGTTCTGGTTGTAGTACTGCGTGTCGGACTCCCAGGCGACCGTGAAGTCGTACTGGTCGCGGGGCGTGACGCCCTTCGCGGAGTAGGCCGGCACCTGGTCGCCGCGCTGGCTCTGCCCGGCGGTGGTGAAGCCCTCGGAGTGCTGGACCAGGACGGTGATCCGTCCGTCGCGGACGTGGTCGGCCGCCGGCACGAGCGCCCCGAGCTCGAAGTCGGTCGGCGCGCCCCCGGTGGTGAGGTGCTCGTCGACCTCCTCCCACTCCCCCGCGCGCACGTCGAGGACGTGCAGGCCGATGCGCGCCTCGGCGTTGGCCGATCCCGACCACTCGATGCGGGCGGTGAAGTCGTCGCCGGCGCCCTCGGGGACCTCGACGGTGAAGAGCTGGTAGGGGAACAGCGTGTCCGAGCGGGTGGTGGCGGTGAGCCCGTCGCGGGTGGTGACGGCCGCGAGCTCCTCGTCGGTGAGCAGGACCGCGCCGTCGCGGGCGACCCGCCCGGCGTCGTACGTCGTGCCGGCGCTGGCGGTGACCGCCTCGTCGTCGGCGGCGAGGTGGAAGCCGCGGCGCAGCTCCACGTCCAGCACGTCGCCCTCCGGGTCGGTGGGGACCGCCCTCAGCGTGACGTCGCCCGCCGGCACCTCGGCGCCGTCCTCGGGCGCCTCCAGGGACGCCGACGGCTGCTCCTCCGGCGTGGTGAAGGTGATCTCGCGGGTGCGGGTGTTGCCGAGGCGGTCGACCGCGGTGAGCACGACCTCGTGCGGGCCGGCCTCGAGGGCCACCGAGGACGTCGGGTGGGGCAGGGTGATCTCCTCGCCGTCGAGCGTCGCGGTGAGGGAGGCGACGCCCGAGCCGGCGTCGGTGGCCTGCGCGTCGATGTCGAAGGATCCGCGCGGGATGGCGCCGTCCTCGACCGACGAGGTGACCTGCGGGGCCGTGTTGTCGACGGCCAGCGACCGGCTCGCGGCCTGCCCGGCGGCGCCCGCCGCGACGGTGTGCTGGCCGTCCGCGACGGCCGTGGTGTCCCACTGGTGCAGGACCGAGTCGAAGGCGTCGTCCGGCACCTCGAAGGTGGCGAGGAAGTAGACGAGCGAGGCGTCGGAGAACCCGATGCGCGCGTCCGGGGCGGGGCATTCGCGGGCGGTGGGCTCCTGTCCCTCACCGGCTCCCGCGCACGCCACCGGACGCAGCACCCGGCCGTCCGGGAGGGCCAGGCGCGGGTCGAGGGCGACCCAGTCGTCGTTGTTCTCGTCGGGGTCGGGCTCGGGCCAGGCCTTGGTGCCGGCGTAGATCCCGAGGGTCACGCGCTCGCCGCGGACGACCCGCTCGAGCGGCACGTCGGCAGCGATCGTCTCGGTGCGCTCGTAGAAGCCCTCGTCGAAGACGGTGAGCACCTCGTCGCCGATCTTCACGCCGTTGCGGAAGAAGGCATCGGTGTTGGTCGCCTCGAAGGCGAAGCGGGGCGAGGCCTCCAGCGACGGTACGACGTCCGCGACGGGCGCGCCGTCGACCGACAGCGACAGGCCCGACGGGTCGCCGTCGGTGGTCGCGGTCAGCGGGGTGGTGCCGGACACGAAGTCGCCGTCGGCGTGGTTGAGGCGGACCGGCGGGCGCGGGCCGTCGGACAGGTCCACCCGGACCGGGCCCAGGGTGGTCGCGCGGGTGCCGTCGGAGACGACGAGGGTGTAGTCGACCCACTGCTTGCCGTAGAGGTCGACCGACGGGACCGTGTGGACGAACCGGCCCGGCGACTCGAAGCGCAACGACCGGGTGACCGGGTCCCCGACGTCGGTGGCGAGGGTCAGCTCCGCGGTCCGGACCTGCTGGTCGTCGCGGACGTCGAAGCCCAGCGTGAGGTCCTCGGTCTCCGGCAGCAGCGGGCCGCCGGTGAGGTCGTCGACGGTGGGGGCGGTGTCGTCGGCGGGCGTCGCGACGAGGCCGGCCGGCACCTGGCGCGGGTGCGTGTAGCCCGGCGTCGGCGTGGCCAGCTCGGTCATCGTCTGGACCGTGCCGTTCCTCGGCTCGGGCACCCAGAGGTGGTCGGGCGAGGCGGCCGGGTTCCAGGCGTACTGGATGGCGGTGGTCGACGTGGTCTGCGCGTCGTTGAAGTAGTAGGTCGTGCTGACGTCGATGCCGGTGTTGGTCATCAGCTGGATGCCGCGCAGCCCGCCGTTGGACATGCCGGCGGACCGCACGTCGAGGAGGTCCTCGCCCGCCACCAGGTCGGAGCCCATGGCGGTGTTGAAGTCGGCCGCGGTGAGCGCGCCGTTGGTGCCGTTCCTGATCCAGAGCACGAGCGTCTGGCCGGGGGCGATGACGACGTCGCGCGGCGCGGAGGGCCACAGGGCCTGGTTCGTGACGACGGCGTTGGCGTCGATGTAGAGGTAGTTCAGGGTGAAGTCGGCGAAGTCGACCGGAGCGTCGGAGGCGTTGTAGACCTCGACGAACTCGTAGGCGTCGCCGCCGCCCACGTTGGCGGTGTCCGGCGCGACCTCGGTGACCTGGAGGATCGGGGCTTCCAGCTCCGGGTCGGTCTGCGGGGCGGGCGGCTGAGGCGGCACGCCGGTGCCGCCGGGCGGCTCGGTCGGGTCGGTCGGCGGCGGGGTGGTCGCGAGCTGCTCGGCGCGCACGGCGCCGGGGTTCGCCACCTGCTGCGTGGCCAGGACGCGGTGCACCGCCGTGCCGTCGGTGGGGGCGGCGTACTCCACCGTCCGGTCCACGGCCTTGTCCGTCGCCGTCCAGCTCACCTGCGCCACGTCGGTGGTCGTGCCGGCGTCGGTGCGCCGCACCCAGAGCGTGCTGCCGCTGTTGTTGAGGCCGTTCTGGCCGCTGAGCACTGCGACGTCGAAGGACCCGGTGACGCCGAGGCCTGCGTAGAAGTCGCGGAAGTCCTGCTCGGTGAGCGCAGCGTCGCCGGTGAAGCCGCTGTGCCGCGGCCACAGGACGAGGGTGCCGCCGGCCGGGACGGTCACGGCCGGGTCGTGCGTGAGGGTCTTCTGCGTCGAGCCGCTGAGGTAGACCACGCTGTAACCGGCGTCGGCGAGGTTGATGGCCGCCCCGGTGGTGTTGTGCACCTCGACGAACTCGAAGGCGTCCACGGACGCTGCGTCGGCCGTGGTGCGGTTGCTGGAGTCGACGTTGACCTCGGTGACGACCAGGGCCGGCAGCCCGTCCGCGGCGCTCGCCGGCGACGGCGTCACCGCCAGGGTCGTGGCGGCGACGGCGAGGGAGGCGAGGAGGCTCAGCAGGGAGCGCGCGTGCGGCATGGGCACACCCCACAGGCGACGGATGTCGAGAGGAGGTACGCCCGGTGAACGACGCCGCTCGCGGAGGCGTCAGGTCGACCTTGGCGCATGTCCGGGCCCGGAGCGCTCGTCGTACAGTGACCGCGTGAGCGAGCAGACGACCCCCGAGAGCACTGAGCCCAAGACCGAGTCGCACGACCCGGCGGTGCCCGCCGCCTACGCCGCCTTCATGCGCGAGGGCTGGGGCGACCGGGCGCTGGACATGCCGCGCCACCCCGTCGCCGACCACGCCGCGACCCGTCGTGCGGCGCTCGCGAAGGCCTTCCCCGACGACCGGCTCGTGCTGCCCGCCGGCACCTACAAGGTGCGCGCCAACGACACCGACTACCGCTTCCGTCCCGACACCGCGCACACCTACTTCACGGGCAACCAGACCTCCGACGCCGTGCTGGTGATCGAGGACGGCGAGTCGGTCCTCTACGCCCGCCCGCGCTCGGAGCGCGACACCGACGAGTTCTTCCGCGACCGGCAGTACGGCGAGCTGTGGGCCGGTCGCCGTCCCTCGGCCCAGGAGATCTCCGACTCGCTCGGCATCGAGGTGCGCCACGTGAAGGACCTGCCGTCCTTCGACGACGCCCGCAAGACCCGCGACGTCACCACCGACGAGGACCTCGCCCGCGTGGCCGACGAGCTGCGGCTGGTCAAGGACGACTGGGAGATCGGCGAGCTCCAGGAGGCCTGCGACATCACCACGCTCGGCTTCGAGGACTCGGTGCGCGAGTGGGACCGGGTGCTGGAGTTCGGCGAGCGCTGGATCGAGGGCACGTTCTTCCGCCGCGCCCGCGCGATGGGCAACGACATCGGCTACGACTCGATCTGTGCGGGCGGCTCGCACGCGACGACGCTGCACTGGATCGACAACACCGGCTCCATCGAGCCCGGCAAGCTCGTGCTGCTCGACATGGGCGTCGAGGGCAGCAACCTCTACACCGCCGACGTGACCCGCACGCTGCCCGTCGACGGCACCTTCACGCCGCTGCAGCGCGACCTCTACGACCTGGTCTTCACCGCCCAGCAGAAGGGCATCGAGGCCGTACGCCCGGGCGTCCCGTTCCTCGCCGCGCACCACGCGGCGATGGAGGTGCTGGCGCACGGGCTCGAGGACCTCGGCCTGCTCCCGGTCTCGGCCCAGGAGGCGCTCGACCCGGAGTCGAAGGTCTACGCCCGCTGGACGCTCCACGGCACCTCCCACATGCTCGGCATGGACGTCCACGACTGCGGCCGCGCCTCCGCCGACATCTACCCCAAGGGCGACCTCGCCGAGGGCATGGTGCTCACCGTCGAGCCGGGCCTCTACTTCCAGGAGGACGACCTGCTCGTCCCCGAGGAGCTGCGCGGCATCGGCATCCGGATCGAGGACGACATCCTCGTCACCGCCGACGGCCACACCAACCTCTCGGCCTCGCTCCCCCGCTCGTCGGCGGACGTCGAGGAGTGGATGGGCCGGCTGCGCTGAGGTGGACTGCCACCACTACGACGCCTTCCGCTGCCGATCGTGCAGCCTGCTCGAGGTCCCGCGGGCGCGCCAGCTCTCCGACAAGGAGGAGCACGCGCGCTCGCTGGTCGACTCCCCCGTGTGGCTGCCGACGGTCGCCGGCGCGGAGGCGGGATTCCGCAACAAGGCCAAGATGGCCGTCGGCGGCACCGCCGACGCCCCGACCCTCGGCATCCTCGACCGCGACCTCGCGGGGGTGGACCTGCGCGACTGCGGCCTGCACTCCCCCGGGCTGACGGCGGCCCTCGGCCGGATCGCCGAGTGGATCAGCGACGCCGGCCTGGCGCCGTACGACGTCGCGACGCGCAGCGGCGAGCTCAAGCACGTCCTGCTGACCGAGTCGCCCGACGGGGAGCTGATGCTCCGGCTGGTGATGCGCTCGACGGCGCTCGAGGCACGCGTCCGCTCCCGGCTCCCCGGCCTGCTCGAGGCCGTGCCGGGGCTGCGGGTCGTGACGATCAACGTCCAGCCCGAGCACAAGGCCGTGCTCGAGGGCGAGCGGGAGATCGTGCTCACCGACTCCTCCACGCTGCCGATGCGGCTGGCGACCGGCGTGACGCTGCGGCTCGGCCCCCGGTCGTTCTTCCAGACCAACACACCCGTCGCGGAGGCGTTGTACGACCAGGCGCGGGCGTGGGTGGACGCGCTGCCGGACGTCCGCAGCGTGTGGGACCTCTACTGCGGGGTCGGCGGCTTCGCGCTGCACCTCGCACACGCCGACCGCGAGGTGGTCGGGGTCGAGGTCTCGGCCGATGCGATCGCCGCCGCGGGAGCCACGGCGGCCGAGCTCGGGGTGACGGCAGGGTTCGTTGCCGCCGACGCGACGGCGTACGCCGTGGGTTCCGCCCACGTGCCCGACCTGGTCGTGGTCAACCCGCCCCGGCGCGGGATAGGCGCCGACCTGGCGAGCTGGCTCGAGGCGTCAGGGGTGGGCCACGTCGTCTACTCCTCGTGCAACGCCGAGTCGCTGGCGCGCGACCTCGCGCTCATGCCGTCGCTGCGCCCGGTGGAGGCGCGGGTGCTCGACATGTTCCCGCACACCAGTCACTACGAGGTGCTGGTGCTGCTCGCGCGGTGAGTCAGCCGCGGCGGACCTTGGGGCTGCGGGCCATGCCGTTCTCGCTCAGGCTCGTCCGGAAGGCGTCGTCGGCGAAGCCCGCCAGGTTGATGGAGCCGTCACCGACGGGGGTGACCTGGAAGCGCGTGGCTCCCGACGTGACCTGGATCCAGCGCGGGTCGTCGATGCACGCTGCGGGGAAGGACACGGTCACGGTCTCCGCCACCACGTCGTAGCGACCGCGCACCGAGCGGCACGGGCGGGGTCGTCGTACGTCTCCGCTGTCGGTGACGACGGCGGCGCGCGACGTGAGGTCGACGAACTTCGAGCCGTCCGTGGATCGTGCGACCGACAGGTCGTAGCGTCCCTCCGGGGTGATGACACGCATGGCCAGCGAGTGGTCCACGCCGTCGACGAGGTCGCGGAAGGACGTCGTCACGGTCACCCGCTTGGCGTGGGTGATGGTCGTGCGGGTGACGTCGGTCGCCACCTCGGCCGGTGCATCGAGGAAGAGCGGCTGGTCGGAGTCGCCGCCACCGCCGAAGAACAGGCCCAGCTCGGAGGCGAGATTCAGCGCCTTGGCGTCGCCGGCGGGGTCGTCGACCGTCACCGTCTCGGCGTGGGCCGCCACGGGCAGCAGGAGGGTCGCAGGGACGAGGAGGGCAGCAAGACGCGCGCCGAGACGAGAGGACATGGGCGGGATCCTAGGGACTGGTGTGACGCATTGTGAGGCGGACCACGGAACACCTAGCCGAAAGTAGTGGTTGCACCGGACGTGAACGTGCCTTCCACCCCATCGCCGACGGTTCCCGCGACCGTCGGGGACCTGCTGACGCAGCGTCGCGCCGTGGACCTCGCGCGCACCGAGAGCGCGCTCTGTCGCGTCCCGCTCGCCGCCGACTGACCAGCGCACCTGCGCTTCCCGGCGACCGCGATCGCGGCGCGCCGCTCCGAAAGGTTATCTTTTCACTATGAATACTTCTGTTAGCGAGACCGGGAAGCCCACCCGCTTCCGGCTCCCCTCGTTCGGCACGCAGGTCCTGATCGGGCTCGTGCTGGGCGTGGTCCTGGGACTGGTGGCCCGCAGCATGGGTGCCGACGGCGTCGACACCACGACCGGCGAGGTCGACCCCAACTGGCTCACCGAGACCCTCAGCACCATCGGCGGCACGTTCGTCACGCTCCTGCGCGCCGTGGTCCCGCCGCTGGTGTTCCTCGCGATCGTCGCCTCCATCGCGAACCTGCGCGACGTCACCGGCGCTGCACGCTTGGCGTGGAAGACGCTGGCGTGGTTCGCCATCACCGCACTGATCGCGGTGGTCATCGGCATCGTCCTGGGCCTGGTCGTCCAGCCCGGCAACAACACCAGCGTGGCCTCCGACGCCGCCTCCGCCCCGTCGTCGACCGGCTCGTGGCTCGACTTCCTCACCGGCCTCGTCCCGGCCAACGTGCTGGGCCTCGAGGGCTCCGCGGGCGACGACGGCAGCGTGTCGATGTCGTTCAACGTGCTGCAGATCCTCGTCGTCGCCATCGCCATCGGCATCGCCACCCTCAAGGTCGGGGAGGCTGCCGACGCGTTCCTCACCTTCGTCCGCTCGGCGCTCGCGGTCGTGCAGAAGGTGCTGTGGTGGATCATCCTGCTCGCCCCGGTCGCGACGGTCGGCCTGCTGAGCAACGCCGTCGCGAGCTACGGCTGGGACGCGCTGGGGTCGCTGGGCATGTTCACGGTCGCGATCTACGCCGGTCTGGCGCTCGTCCTGCTCGGTGTCTACCCCGCCCTGCTCCGCCTCAACGGGCTCTCGGTCAAGCAGTTCTTCACCGGCGCGTGGCCGGCGATGACCCTGGCCTTCGTGTCGCGCTCGTCGGTGGGCACGATGCCCGTCACCCAGAGCGTGACCGAGCGCAACCTGGGCGTCCCGCGGGCGTACGCCTCCTTCGCGGTGCCGCTGGGCGCGACCACCAAGATGGACGGCTGCGCCTCGATCTACCCCGCGATCTCGGCGATCTTCGTCGCCCAGTTCTTCGGCCTCGACCTGTCGGTCACCGACTACCTGCTCATCGCGTTCGTCTCGGTCATCGGCTCCGCGGCCACCGCCGGCGTCACCGGTGCGACGGTGATGCTGACCCTGACGCTGTCGACGCTGGGCCTGCCACTCGAGGGTGTCGGCCTGCTGCTCGCCATCGACCCGATCCTCGACATGGGTCGCACCGCGGTCAACGTCACCGGCCAGGCCCTCGTGCCGACGCTCGTGGCCAAGCGCGAGGGCATCCTCGACCAGGAGGCGTACGACGCCCCGCGCGGGCGCACGGCGTGGCGCGAGGACGCCGACGTCGAGGCGCGTCCGGCCACTGCCACCACCGCCGCCTGAACCGTCCCGGCCCGGCCCTCCGCCCAGCGGCGGGCCGGGCTTGGGATACTGGCGCCACGGCCCCCGTGGCGCAACGGATAGCGCATCGGATTTCTACTCCGCCGGTTGCAGGTTCGAATCCTGCCGGGGGCGCCACGTGATGTCCCAGGACATCCAGGACACACGGCGAGCCTCCACCCCAGGGGCTCGCCGCCGTCGCAGGATGAGACCAGGCCCCGCCACGTATGAGGTAGCGGGGCCGCACACATTTCCCGCCAGCACCCCGCCCGCAGCGACTGCTCCCGTCCCCTCCCAGGGGTGGAGGCCGCTCATGGACCTCCGCCCATCGGGTACGGCCGCGCTCCTGCACCCACGAGATGGAGCACCACGATGGCGAACGAACTGGGGACGGGACTGATGACGGTGGTCGGCGTCCTCGCCGGCCTCGCCGCGCTTCTGGTCCTGCTGGCCGCACTTGACCCGACGAACGTCCCGCGGGAGAACGTGCCGCACGAGAAGTAGGTGAAGCCCCACCACGTATGAGTTGGTGGGGCTTCGGTGTCTTCCGGACCGGAGTCCTTCCAACGCCTCAGTTCTACGCCTGCGGCACGTGCCGCGCAAGGGGCCGAACGGCCCTATTGCGAACCGCCGGCGGTCGCGGCGTAGGACTCGATCTCGGCGGCGATGCGCGCCCTCACCTCGGCAGGGGCGAACGACGCGTCGACGGCCGCACGCGCCAGGTCGGCGACGCCGCGCTCGTCGAGGGCGAGGAGCCCGGCTGCGACCTCGTAGTCGTTGTTCAGCGTCGTGGCGAACATCGGCGGGTCGTCGGAGTTGATCGTCACCGTGACCCCCGCCTCGACGAACGTGCGCAGCGGGTGGTCCTCGATGCGGTCGACCGCACGGGTCGCGACGTTGGACGTCGGGCAGACCTCGAGCACGACGCCCGTCTCCGCGAGGTGGGCGAGCAGCTCGGGGTCCTGCGCGGCCGAGCAACCGTGGCCGATGCGCTCGGCTCCCAGCAGGCGCACGGACTCCCAGATCGTCCCCGGTCCCGTGGTCTCCCCCGCGTGCGGCACCGAGCGCAGGCCGGCGGCACGGGCGGTGGTGAAGTGCGGCTCGAACTGCGCGCGCGGCACCCCGATCTCCGGCCCGCCCAGGCCGAAGCCGACCAGGGCGTCGGTGCGGTGCTCGAGCGCGTACGCCAGGGTCGCGTCGGCGGCCGGGACGCCCGACTCGCCGGGGATGTCGTAGATCCACCGGAGCACCAGGCCGAAGTCGCGCTCCGCTGCGACGCGCGCGTCCTCGAGGGCCTCGGTGTAGGCCTCGATGGCGATGCCGCGGACCACGGACGTGTACGGCGTGCAGGTGAGCTCGGCGTACCTCAGGTTCTGGCCCTGCGCCATCTCGCGCGCGACCTCGTAGGTGAGGAGCCGGATGTCCTCGGGCGTGCGGATGAGGTCGACGACCGCGAGGTAGACCTCGATGAAGTGGGCGAAGTCGCGGAAGGTGAAGAAGTCCCGGAGCCCCTCCAGGTCGGAGGGGACCCCGGCGTCGGGGTGGCGCGCCGCGAGCTCAGAGACGATCCGCGGCGACGCCGACCCGACGTGGTGGACGTGGAGCTCGGCCTTGGGCAGGCCGGCGATGAAGGGTGCGAGGCTCACGCCCCGCAGTGTCTCAGAGACCTCAGCCGACCATCTGCGCGGCGATCTCCTGCAGCGTCTCGCCCTCGACGACCTCGCCGTCGACGAGCACCGTCGGGGTGGAGTTCACGCGCTCGCGCGAGGCGGCGTCGTTGGCGGCGTCGACCCAGCCCTCGAAGGCCATGTCCTCGATGCCGGGACGGACGTCGGCCTCGGTCGCGCCCGCCTCGACGGCGAGATCGACGAGGTCGTCGGCGTCGGGGAAGGGGCCGGACTCCGGCGGCTGGTTGTCGAAGAGCAGGTCGTGGAAGGCCTTCGCGACCTCGGGACCGGACTCGTCGAGGACCACCGCGAACGCGTTGGCCGCCTCGGGCGAGTAGTCGTCGATCCCCTCCAGGAAGCCGAGCGGGCGGTACTCCACGCTCACCTCGCCGGCCTCGACCGCGGCGTCGAGCTGGTCGCGCACGGTCAGCTCGAGCTGGCCGCAGAAGGGGCAGAGGAAGTCCTCGTAGACCACGATCTCCTTGGGCGCGTCGGCCTCCCCGATGCGCAGGCCGTAGGAGTCGGTGGCACCTGCCGGCGGGGTGTCGGGCTTGTCCGAGCCCAGGTTGGTGATCAGGAAGAAGCCGCCGACGACCAGCACGATCACACCGGCGACCAGGCCAGCACGGGTGAGCTGCTCCTTGCGCTTGGCGGCCTTGCGTCGCTCCTCGGCCTCGGCGCGGGCCCGCTCGGTGCGCGCACGGCGCGCCTCCCGCTTGGCCTGCGTCGCCGCCTTCTCCTCAGCGGTCCTGTGCGAGGTCTTCTTCTGCGCCATGGAGGCTTCCTTCGTCGTCGGTGTCGTCGTCGGGGATGTCGTCGTCGGTGTGGTCGGTGGTCGAGGAGGAGAACAGGACGTTCTCCAGCGCGAGGCGTGAGGCGGGTCGCACCACGAGCCAGAGGCTCAGGGCGAGGAGCCCGACGTCGCGGGCGATCTCGCCCGGGTACTTCGCGGCCGCATCGGGGATCTCACCGCCGCCGCCGAAGCAGCCGCAGTCGATCGACATCCCCCGCGCCCACGCGCTGGCGATGCCGATGATGAAGGCCACGAAGAGCAGCGCCGAGACCACGGACGTCCCGCGCACCACCACCCCGAGCACCAGGCACAGGCCGATGACCACCTCGAGGACCGGGAGCAGGTGGCCGACCGCCGGGACGATGGCCTCCGGCAGCAGGTCGTAGGCGCGCACGGCGCGCACGCTCTCGTCGGGGTGGGGCAGCTTGAGCGCCCCCGCCACGATCCACACGCCGCCCGTCACCAGGCGCGCGACGAGCCCGAACCAGTCCTTCACACCCCTGAGGTTAGGAGGTCAGCCTGAATCGAGGCTGAGAGGGCCACGCAGGCAGCGGTGGGTAGGGTGCCGATCGTGAACGACAGACTGGTGTGGATCGACTGTGAGATGACCGGCCTCGACCTGGGCGCCGACGCGCTGATCGAGGTCGCGGCCCTGGTCACCGACTTCGAGCTCAACGTCCTGGGCGAGGGCGTCGACGTGATCATCAAGCCCTCGCAGGAGTCGCTGGACCAGATGGTCGAGTTCGTGCACAGCATGCACGAGAAGTCCGGCCTGCTCGAGGAGCTCGCCACCGGCACGACCCTGGCCGACGCCGAGGAGCAGGTGCTGGCCTACATCAAGCAGCACTGCCCCGACGGCAGCCGTCCGCCGCTCGCCGGCAACACGGTCGCCACCGACCGCGCCTTCCTCGCCCGCGACATGCCCGGGCTGGAGTCGTTCCTGCACTACCGGATCGTCGACGTCTCCTCGATCAAGGAGCTCTCGCGCCGGTGGTACCCCCGCGCCTACTTCTCCGCACCGACCAAGCGTGGCAACCACCGTGCGCTCGCCGACATCCAGGAGAGCATCGAGGAGCTGCGCTACTACCGCGAGGCCGTCTTCGTGCCCCAGCCCGGCCCGGACAGCACCCAGGCCAAGGAGATCGCGGCCCGCCACGGTGGCCAGCTGACCGGCCTCGGTCCCGACACGGGGGTCGATTCCGGCTCCGGGGCCTGATTGCCCTACACTTCTCGTCGTCCTCGCCTCTCGGGCGAGCAGGCATGGTGGGTATAGCTCAGCTGGTAGAGCGCCGCCTTGTGGTGGCGGATGTCGCGGGTTCAAGTCCCGTTACTCACCCCAGTCAGATCGAGCCCCCGACCGCAGCGGTCGGGGGCTCGATCCGTCTCCGGGTTCGGGAGGCGGGGTCTGCTGCGTCATCCACCCGCGCCGGCGAGGTCAGTTCATGATCTGTGCCGCGGCACCCGGAGGGGCGCCCAGGGACACCAGCTCGGCCACCGGGTCAGCGGCACGGTCCGTCACCGTTCCTAGGTCGACGAGACCGTCCATCTGCACCAGCATGTGCTCACTCGTCCCACCGACCAGGCACCAGTCGCCGGCGTCGTCGCAAGCGATCCACTCGGCTGGGTTGTACATGTTCGCGCCCAGCCACACCGTCAGCGCCGGCGGTCCTTCGTTCGCACCAGTCGGCCACCGTGCCGAGCCGTTGGCCTCCGTCGCCTCGTACGGCCCGCGGGTCAGCATGCCCTTCGCGACCGAGTCCCCGTCCCACACCGACTTGTAGGACAGCCGGTCGCCCACGCGCTTCACGACGACGTCGACAGTCTCCACACATGACCCGGCGTACCCGTCGATGTGCTCCACCATCCGCAGGACGGACCCGGTCAGGCGTGCCTGGTCCCAGTAGCCCTGGCAGTTGTCGAGCTCGGGGTAGCGGACCTGCGCGGTGACGAATCCGTCCGCGGTGGCGCTGATCGTCACCTCGACGCTGTAGTCGGAGTCCGGGTTCGTCTGCACGACCGGACCGCTCCACGTCCCCACGAACGGAGCGAGGGAAGCCGCCGAGATCGGGTCGCCGGCGCCCGAGACCCGAACGTTGACGGAGAACGAGCTCGCACCGGCGACGGTCGTGATCGCTCCCCAGAGCGTTCCGACGAGGAGCTGCGGAGCCGCGGAGAACAACGCGACGACGACTTCCTGAGCCGGCGACAGCTCAGCGACCGTGCCTGCGCAGGAGAAGAACGCGCCGAGGATCTCGGCACCGACTGCCGGCGACAGCGCACCGCCCGCAGCCTGCCCGATCAGCTCCCCGACACCACCCATGCACTCGAGCTGCCCGAACGTCTCGGCGAGCTCCGCCGGCGACATGCTGAACGCGAGCGAACCGACCTCGGCCAGGATCGACACGAGCAACAGCTCCGGCGCCGGTTCGAAGTCGACGACCAGGTCGCCCGGGGCCTCCGCGTAGGAGAAGGTCGTCTGCCCGCTCGGGAACACCGCGACCTTGCCCTCGGGCACCATGTCGAAGAAGTCGCTCGCCCATGCCGAAGCGACAGCGGCTGCGGTCCCGTCCGGGGTGCTCACACCTGCGTCCGCGGACACGTCCGGCTCCGCGAAGAACGGGAACGCGGCGTTCGCAGTCGCACCCACGCTCAGGCCCGCGCCGTCGGCGGTCGGCGCCAGGCACATCCACATGAGCGGGTCGGACAGCACGGTGTAGCGCTCCTCGCCAACCGTCACCGGCTGATCCGCACATGGTGGCTCGGGCGAGATGGCACCGACGGCCAACAAGACGGTGTCGACCATTGCACCGATGTCGATGGAGACCGGCCAGATGCCGGAGAAGTGCGGAACCTGACCCGACACTGTCCCGGTCGCCTCGTCGAACACGGCCGGAACGAGCTCGACGCCCCCGTCAGAGGACTCGACGACGAACGCGACGTTCCCCGCCGCGACGCCGTCACCCAGCGACAGCGGCTCCTGCGACGGGCCTCCGTCCTCCATCGCAGTGTCGTCCACGCTGTCGTCGATGACGGGCAACGACTCCGTCGGCAACGGGAAGGTCACCGTGACGGGAGAACTCGGCTGCGCCTGCCCGTCGTCGAGGGACAGCGACACGCCATCGGCCAACGGCACGACCCCCAGCGGGGTCATCGGGTCCGTCGACATGGCCGCGACTTCCGTAGGAGCACTGGACGAGTCCAGCGGCTCCGCCGCCACTTCAGCCCCCGTGGCGGATCCAGCAGGGAACTCGACGGTCACGCCACCCACATCGAGCGTCAGGCCGCCCTCCGTCACGACGTTGTCCGCGACTGCGGCCGGTTCCGCAGAGGGTGGATCAGGCTGCTCCGGTGCCGCAGAGCACGCAGACAGCGCGGCGGTGAGCACCAGCAGCAACGAGGTCGCCGCAGCTGAGAGCGTTGTCCCGCGACACATCGCACCGCGCCACGCGCACAGCAGGCCGCCCATCGTCGCCCGGCCCCCGTGTGACATGGCGAGAACGTAGACCAGTGCGCGGACGCCGCGCAGCGAAATCCCAGCCGCACGCCGAACCTTGAAGGAACCTGCGAGAACTCCGACGCCAGCCACTCAGGTCGAGCACGAGCCCGCCTGTCGCGGGGCCCTCGACCAAGACCTGCAACGCGCGCCGGAGACCGCCGGACCGGCTCAGCCGGGCGCCGCGCTCCCCCGGACCTGCGGGACCTGCAGCGGCAGCGGGTTCCCCCGGATCGGGTGCGCCTCGGCCACCTTGCCCATCGCATCGACGATGTTGCGGAGGTTGATGATCAGCGCGCCGTAGATCGGCCACTCCGGGGAGCGCTCGGTGGCCCGCAGCTCCTCGGTGAAGTCCTCGAGGCGACGGCGTACGTCCGCCAGGGCCGCGGGGTCGGCCGCACTCGCGGCGCGGCCGGCGTCGCCCAGCATCGAGATCCACGGTTCGGCGAAGGTCTCGCCCCAGGTCTCGAGGTGCGCCTGTTGGCCACCGAGCGTGCGCGCCAGGCTGCGCGTCTCGGCCACGGCCTGCTCCATCCGGCGCAGGAGCCCGTGCCACTGCTCGGGGTTCTTCATCTGGCGCGCAGAGCGACGCGGGTTCATCCGTGCGCCCTCCTGCGCCTGTCGCACCAGGGCCCACGCGTGCTCGAGGTCACCGTCGAGGCCACGGGTGCGGTCGATCCACCCCGTGACGTCCTCGTCCTGGCATCCGTCGCCGAGGCCTGCGGCGATGTCGGCCAGCAGCTCGCCGATCCCGTCGTCGATGCGGTCTATCGCCTCGGCGGCCGTACGCCGACGCAGCGGGGGCCACACGAGCACGTTGACGAGCAGGCCGACGGCCACGCCGATGGCCGTGTCCAGCAGCCGCGAGATGAGCAGCCTGTCGCTCTCGAAGCCGGTGGTGAGGACCACGAGCCCGGTCGTGGCGATGGTGGTGGCCTCGGCGCCCAGCCACGGGACGGCACCCAGCAGCAGGGCGAGCACCAGGAGCAGCGCGACGGCCCCCGTCGAGAGTCCGAACGACTCCCCCACCGCGGTGGCGAGCAGCACCGCGACGACCGTGGCGACGACCTGCTGGCTGCCCTTGGAGATGGTGCGGTAGACGGTCGCGTGCACCACCAGCAGCGCCGCCCACGGCGCCAGGAAGGGCTGGGGCAGGTCCAGGACACTCTTTGCGATCACCCAGGCCGCGACCGCGGCCAGCACCGTCTTGGCCAGCTGTAGGACGTCGTTCCAGAAGATCGGGTCGCCGAGCCGGTCGTCGATGCGTTTCCTCAGTCGTTCCCTCATGTCGTGCCTCCCTCTCCCGCCGACCGACACTACGGGTGACGGCGGGTCGGGCCACGATCAGGCGAGGGAGAGGAAGAGCTTCTCCATCTTCTTGACGTCCACGCTGTCCACGCCGTCGCCCTCGGCCAGGCACTGCTGGAGCCCGCTGGCCACGATCGCGAAGCCGGCGCGGTCGAGCGCCTTGGACACCGCGGCGAGCTGGGTCACGACGTCCTCGCACTCGCGCCCCTCCTCGAGCAGGCGCAGCACGCCGGCGAGCTGCCCCTGGGCACGCTTGATGCGGTTGATGACCGGCGTCATCTGGGTCGGGTCGAGCTCCATCAGTTCTCCTCGAACGGGGTGGACAGGGCGGCGAGGGCCGCGGTCCTCCCAGTATACCCCCGGGGGTGTTTTGTGTTTCGATCCGATACCCCCTAGGGTATTTCTCGACAGTCCGAGACAGACCACAGGAGAGGAATCGCATGTCCCAGCAGACGCCCGAGATCTCGATCGAGGACTACGCCAGCGAGCGCGACCACGGCACGACCGTCGACGTCCGCGAGCGCGCGGAGTACGCCCAGGCCCACGTGCCCGGAGCCGTCCTCCTGCCGATGGGCCAGCTCGCCTCGCGCCTCGGCGAGATCGACCGCTCGTCCCGCGTGCATGTCATCTGCGCCTCCGGCAACCGCTCGAAGGCGATGACCGACCTGCTCGTGGCCCAAGGCTTCGACGCGGTGTCGGTGGCCGGCGGCACGCAGGCCTGGATCGCCTCCGGTCGCACCGTGGGGGTGGGTCTGTGATGTCCGACCTCACCGTCATCGCCGTCGAGACCCCGACGCTCGGCGACCGCAGCTACCTCGTGCACGACGGCGAGGTGGCGCTGGTGGTCGACCCGCAGCGTGACATCGACCGGGTGCTGGCCCTGCTCGACGAGCACGGCGTGCGCCTCACCCACGTCTTCGAGACCCACATCCACAACGACTACGTCACCGGTGGCCTCGCCCTCGCGCAGCGCACCGGTGCCCAGTACCTCGTCAATGGCGAGGACGACGTGTCCTTCACCCGCACCCCCGTAGCGGACGGACAGGTCGTCGAGGTGGGTGGACGGATGCGCATCACTGCGCTGGCAACCCCCGGCCACACGTTCACCCACCTCTCCTACGCCCTGACCGACGCCGGCAGTCGCGGCGAGGACGGCCTCGACCGGGCCGTCGGCGTCTTCTCCGGAGGCTCGCTGCTCTTCGGCGCGACGGGTCGTCCCGACCTGCTCGGCCCCGAGCACACCCACGACCTGGTGCACCACCAGCACGCCTCGGCGCACCGGCTCGCCGACCTGCTCCCGGACGAGGCTGCGGTCTACCCGACCCACGGCTTCGGCTCGTTCTGCTCCGCGACCCAGTCGGAGGCCACGTCCTCGACCATCGGGCGCGAGAAGCGGGCCAACCCGGTCCTGACCCAGGACGAGCAGACCTACGTCGACGAGCTGCTGGCCGGCCTCGGGCCGTGGCCGGCCTACTACGCGCACATGGCACCGGCCAACGCCGCCGGGCCGTCCGAGCCCGACCTCAGCCCGCCCGGGCTCGCCGACGCCGTCGAGCTGCGCCGCCGCATCGAGGACGGCGAGTGGGTCGTCGACCTGCGCAACCGCACCGCCTTCGCCGCCGGGCACGCCCCCGGCACGCTCAACTTCGGCCTCGACGGCGGCTTCGCGACCTACCTCGGGTGGCTCATCGCCTGGGGCACCCCGGTCACGCTGCTCGGCGAGAGCCCCGAGGACGTGGCCGAGGCCCAGCGCGAGCTGGTCCGGATCGGCATCGACCGTCCGGCCGCGCACGCGACCGGCAAGCCCGAGGACTGGAGCGACCGGCCGCTGAGCTCCTTCCCCATCGCGACCTTCGCCGACCTGGCCCAGGTGCGCCACCACCGCGAGGTCGTCGTCCTCGACGTACGCCGTGCCGACGAGCACGACGCGGCCCGCATCGCCGGCGCCGTCAACGTCCCGCTCCACGAGCTCATGGACCGCCTCGACGACGTGCCCGCGGGCGAGGTCTGGGTGCACTGCGCCGGCGGCTACCGCGCCTCGGTGGCCGCGTCGATGCTCGACGCAGCGGGTCGCACCCTCGTGGCCATCGACGACTCCTTCGACAACGCCGAGCAGGTCGGCCTCCACCTGGTCCTGGCGGGGCCCGAGGCGTGATGCTCGCCCTCGCCGTCGTCGCCGGCGCACTCATCGGGCTCAGCCTGGGCGCGCTCGGCGGTGGCGGCTCCATCCTCGCCGTCCCGGTGCTCGTGGCCCTGGGCCAGGGACCCGCGCAGGCGACCACCGGGTCCCTGGTGGTGGTGGCGGTGACGTCGCTGGCCGGCGCGCTGACGGCGTACCGCTCCGGCAACGTGCTGCTGGCGCGCGGCCTGACCTTCGGGCTGGTCGCGACCGGCGGCGCCGTCGCCGGGGCGCGCGCCTCGACGCTGGTCGCCGAGCCCGTGCTGCTCGGTGCCTTCGCCGTGCTGATGCTGGGGGTCGGCGTGCTGCTGGCCGTACGCCAGTGGCGTGCCCGGAGGGGCGCCGGCGGCACGCCAGAGCGTCCGAGCGGCTTCGACGACCCGATCATCACCTTCAGCCCGACCTTCGCCTGCCAGTGCCCGCGTGCGCTCAAGGTGCTGGTCACCGCGACCGCCGTCGGCCTGCTCACCGGCTTCCTCGGGGTCGGCGGCGGCTTCCTGGTCGTCCCCGCCCTCCTCGTCGCGCTCAGCCTCCCGATCGACTTCGCCGCCGGCACCTCGCTCGTGGTCATCACGATCACCAGCACCGTCGCCCTCGCAGCACGTGCCGGGGCCGGCGCCGGCCCGGACTGGACCCTCGTGGCCGCCCTCACCGTCGCCGCCGCCCTGGCCGCCGTCGCCGGCGCGCGCCTCGCCGCACACATCGACACCCGCCGGCTCTCGGCCGCCTTCACCGCCCTCGTGCTGGTCGTCGCCGCCTGGACCGCGGCCACCGCACTCCCCGCACTCGTCTGAGGCGATTCCCACCCCGTCACCCCCACAGAAGGAGAGATCCACATGTGCCGAGCAGTGCGATGCAAGACCTGCGGCAAGACCACCTGGGCCGGCTGCGGCCAGCACGTCGGTCAGGTCCGCGCCGGCGTCCCCGCCAAGGACTGGTGCAACGGCCAGCACACCGCTGCGGAGAAGGAGGCCGCCGGCTCCAGCGGCGGCTTCCTCTCCCGGCTCTTCGGCAAGGGCTGAGGCCCCACGTTCCTTCGGGATCCCCGGTCAGCCGGGGATGCCTGAGGAGGGCGCTCAGGGGTGGTAGACCGCCCGGTGCGGGCGCGGGTTGGCCAGCAGCACGGGGCACGCGGCCTCGCGCAGCACGGCCCGGGCCACGGGCCCGATGTGCGAGCCGACCGGCACGAGGGGGTCGTGGCGTCCGATGACCAGCAGGTCGGCGCCCTGCGAGGCGCCCAGGATGGCCTCGATGACGCGACCGGGGTGCACCTCGACATCGGCCTCCATCGCCACCGACTCATTGCCCAGCCGGTCGAGCGCGGCGCGCACCTCGGCGCGCGAGCGGTCGGCCCAGCGCTTGTGCTCGTCGCCGTACGACGTCGCGTCGGGGTCGTACGCCGGCCAGGACCAGGCGTGCACGACCTTCAGCGACGCGCCGCGGGCGTGCGCCTCGGCGACGGCGGTGCGCAGCACCTCGTCGGAGCGCTCGGGCACGTCGACGCCGGCCACGACGACCTTCGGGCCGTCCGTCGGCGTCCAGCCGCTCGGCACGGCGACGACCGGCACGGGGAGCCGGGCCGCGACTCCTCCGGCGACGGTGCGGTTCACGATGCGCGAGAGCCGTGAGAGGTGGCGGTGCTCGAGCACGACCATCCGCGCGGAGCGGCCCGCCTCGACCAGCACGTGGACGGGTGCCCCGCGGTGCAGCTCGTGGGTGACCGGCACGGCGCCGTCGACCAGGTCCTCCGCGCGCTTGACGGCGAGGTCGAGGACCTCGCGGCCCCACTTCTCGACGTCGACCGCGGTCAGCAGCGCGTTCTCCGGCCCCGGGGGCGAGACGTGCACGGCGTGCACCAGGTGCAGACCGCAGCGCGCGCGGATCGCCTCCTCGGCGGCGAAGGCGAGCGCCGACTCCACCTCCTCGGGGCCGACCCCGACGACGATGACGGGGGTGACGGCGGGGGTGCTGGCGGGGATGGCTGTGCTCTCGGTCATGGCGTCCTCCTGGGTGGCGCGTCGCGGTGGGCCCGCACCTCCACTCTTCGCCGCTCCGAGCCGACCACGAAGGGCCGTTGGGCCCGCCGGCCTGCGGCAAAGGGCCCTGCTGCCGCCGAGCCGTCACGGCGATGCTGGAGGTGCACCTGAGGAGGTCGACATGCGCGCGTTGCAGCTGCAGGAGTGGAAGAGCGAGCCGGTGCTCACCGAGGTGCCGGTGCCGGTGCCCGGCCCCGGCGAGGTGCTGGTGCAGGTGGGCGCCGCGGGCGCGTGCCACTCCGACCTGCACCTGATGCACGAGTTCGAGCCGGGGACCCTCCCGTGGGACCCGCCCTTCACCCTCGGGCACGAGAATGCCGGCTGGGTGCACACCCTCGGTGAGGGCGTGACCGGCCTCGAGGTCGGGCAGGCCGTCGCGGTCGTCGGCGCCTGGGGCTGCGGCACCTGCGCCCACTGCCTGGCAGGCACCGAGACCTACTGCGAGCGTCCCGACCTCGCCCCGGTCCCGGGTGGAGGGGGCGGTCTCGGCATGGACGGCGGGATGGCCGACTACCTCCTGGTCCCCGCCGCGCGCCACCTCGTCCCGCTGCCCGACGGCCTCGAGGTCGTCGACGCCGCGCCGCTGACCGACGCCGCCCTCACGCCCTACCACGCTGTACGCCGCTCACTGGCCAAGCTCGGCCCCGGCACCACCGCGGTCGTGATCGGCGTCGGCGGGCTCGGCCACCTCTGCGTGCAGGTGCTCAAGGCGATCACCGCGACCCGCGTCATCGCCGTCGACGGTCGCGAGAGCGCCCGCGCCCAGGCCTCCGCCCTCGGAGCCGACCTGGTGCTCGATCCGGGCCCGGACACGGCCGAGCGCAGCCGCGAGGCGACCGGCGGGCGGGGCGCGGACGTCGTGCTCGACTTCGTCGGATCCGACGAGACGCTGGCCACCGCCGCTGCCGCGATGCGCCAGCTCGGCGACCTCACCATCGTGGGGATCGCCGGCGGCACCCTGCCCGTGTCGTTCTTCGGCCTCCCCTACGAGGCCAGCGTCCAGACGACCTACTGGGGCAACCGCAGCGAGCTGGTCGAGGTGCTGGACCTCGCCGCGCGCGGACTGCTGCACGCCGCCACGACGATCTACCCGCTCGAGGACGCCTTGGCCGCGTACGACGACCTGGCCCACGGACGGGTGACCGGTCGGGCGGTGATCGTGCCGAACGACACGTTCACGCGCTGAGCGGCCGTGCCGTCGTCGAGCCGCGGCGGCGTCAGGGTCTACGTTGGGTCGGTGAATTCCGGCACCCACAGCACCTATGACGTCGTCGTGGTCGGCGGCGGCCACAACGCCCTGGTCAGCGCCGCCTACCTCGCGCGCGCCGGCCTCTCGGTCGTCGTGCTCGAGCGCCTCGGCCACACGGGCGGCGCCGCCGTCTCCATCGAGCCCTTCGCCGGCCAGCCGGCCCGTCTCTCGCGCTACTCCTACCTCGTCAGCCTGATGCCCGAGCAGCTGATGGCCGACCTGGCGCTCGACGTGCGCCTGACCTCGCGCACCACCGCGTCGTACACCCCCTGGGCACGCGACGGACGCTCCGGCGGACTGCTGGTCGAGCGCCCCGAGGGCGAGGCGACGCGCGCGTCGTTCCGCGAGCTCACCGGCGGCGACGAGGAGTACGCCGCCTGGCAGGCGTTCTACGCCGAGGTCGGTCACCTCGCCGAGGTCGTCGCCCCCACCCTGATGCAGCCGCTGCCGCTCGAGCGCGACGTGCGCGCCCTCGTCGACGAGCGGATCTGGACCGACGTCGTCTCCGACCCCCTCGGACGGACGATCACCTCGCGCTTCGCCGACGACACGGTGCGCGGGGTCGTGGCCACCGACGCACTCATCGGCACCTTCGCCTCGATGGACGACCCCTCGCTCATCCAGAACCGCTGCTTCCTCTACCACCTGATCGGCAACGGCACCGGCGAGTGGCGCGTGCCGGTCGGCGGCATGGGCGCGGTCACCGACGCGCTCGCCCGGGCCGCGGTCGAGGCCGGCGCGGAGATCATCACCGACGCCGGCGTCAGCGCGATCACGCCCGGCCCCGACGGCGCCGAGGTCACCTTCCACGACGGCACCCGGGACCGGTCCGTCACCGGTCGCCGCGTGCTGTCGGGCGTCGCGCCGTGGGTGCTGCGCATCCTGCTCGGCGAGGGAGAGGACGCGGCGAGCAAGCCCGCCGGCTCGCAGCTCAAGATCAACTTCCTGCTCGACCGGCTGCCCGCGCTGCGCTCCGGCGCCGACCCGGCCGTCGCGTTCGCCGGCACCGTCCACCTCGACGAGGACTACAGCCGCCTCGAGCAGGCGTACGCCGCCGCGGCCGGCGGCTCGGTGCCGGACCCGCTGCCGGGCGAGGTCTACTGCCACAGCCTCAGCGACCCCTCGATCCTGGGCGAGCGGGCCGGCTCGGCGCACACGCTGACCTACTTCGGCCTGCACACCCCGGCCGCGCTCTTCGACGCAGACCCGTCCGCCCGCGACGTGGCCGTGCACCGCGCCCTCGCCTCGCTGAACGCGGTGCTGGCCGAGCCGATCGAGGACTGCCTGGCCCGCGACTCCGACGGCAACCCGTGCATCGAGGCCAAGGTCCCCCAGGACGTGGAGAAGGACCTCGCCATGCCCGGCGGGCACATCTTCCACGGCGACCTCGAGTGGCCGTGGGCGCCCAACCGCTCGCGGCTGGACACCCCCGCCCAGCAGTGGGGCGTGCAGACCGGGCACGACTCGGTGCTGCTCTGCGGGTCGGGCGCGCGTCGTGGCGGTGCGGTCTCCGGGCTCGGCGGCCACAACGCCGCGCAGGCCGTGCTCGCCGAGCTCTGACCTCGATTTCGCCCAACGGTCGACACGGGGTAAGGTTTTCCTCGCTTCACCGCACGCGCCATTAGCTCAATTGGCAGAGCAGCTGACTCTTAATCAGCGGGTTCGGGGTTCGAGTCCCTGATGGCGTACCACTCGACGAAGGCCAGGCCCCGACCGGGACCTGGCCTTCTGTCGTCGGACGAGGCACGAGCAGGCGGGGGTCCCGGATGGACGAGGCGCAGTGGCGGCTGTTGTCGTCGATCGCACGCCGCTTCTACCTCGAGGACGCCTCCAAGACCGAGCTCGCCGACGAGTTCTCGATCAGTCGCTTCCGGGTCGCCCGGCTCCTCCAGCAGGCCCGCGAGCAGGGCGTGGTGTCGATCGAGATCCATGACCTCGACGAGCCGCGCGACGCGCTGTCGGCCGACCTGGCTGCCCACCTCGGTCTCGACGAGTGCGTGGTCGTCACGGCCGGCGACACCGGTGACGACAACAGGCGTCGCCTGGCCCGGGCCGCGGCGCCCCGCATCGCACGGAGCATCCGCGAGGGCGACGTCCTCGGCCTCACCTGGGGCCGGACGCTCGTGGCCATCGGCGAGGAGCTCCCGGCGCTCCCACCGAGCACCGTCATCCAGCTGACCGGCACCGTCGGCAACGACCTGCGCCAGTCCCCCGTGGAGGTCATCCGCCGCATCAGCGGGAGGTCCAGCGTCGAGGCCGTGGCCGTCTTCGCGCCCCTCTTCGCCGCCTCGGAGGGCGCCGCCGACACCTTCCGGAGCGATCCTTCGATCGAGGCCGCGCTCAGCCGCTACGCCGACCTCTCCCTCGCCGTGGTGGCCGTCGGGTCGTGGGACCCGCCCATCACCCAGCTCGGCCCGCTGCTGCGGGACCACGAGCGCGCCGAGCTCGAGCGCGAGGGCGTGGTGGCCGAGGTCGCCGGCATCTTCTTCCGCGCGGACGGCTCGGTCATCGAGACCGACCTGAGCCGCCGCCGCATCTCGGTGAGCGCCGACGAGCTGAGGCGATCGCCCCGCGTGATGGCCGTCGCGGGCTCGGCGGAGAAGGCCGCCGCCATCGCCGCGGTCTGCCGCTCCGGGCTCCTGAGCAGCCTCGTCACCGACGACCGCGCGGCCGCCGCGCTCCTGCGCCTGCCCCCTCGCTGACCCTCTCGCTGACCTCTCGCCGAACGCCGCTGACCCGCGGCTGACCCAGCGCTGGGCACACGCCCCCGCACCTCCCGACAGCCCCCGCGACCGTCCGGGAGGGCGTCAGCGTGCCCTTGACTCGCCGACGAGGCAGTGCTGTAATCCATGTCACTCTCAAACGTGCAGCAATGCTCAAATGAGCGCATGGAGGTTCGCCGAGATGCTCGTGAACGGCCTGGAGGTGGAGGTCGACGTCGACCGACGGCTGGTCGAGGAGACACTGCTGCCCGCACTCGACGAGGCGGCCGCGCGTCCGCGCTCCTCGCGACGGGCGTTCGTCTTCCTGGTGGGGCCTCCCGGAGTCGGGAAGTCGACGCTGGCCGCGGTGCTGGCCGACGCCTCCGCCGCCCGCCCGACGCCCACCGCGGTGGACGTGGTCGGCATCGACGGCTTCCACCTCCCCCAGCGCCACCTCGAGTCGCACCACCTGCGCACCTCGCGCGGGACGGTCCCGCTGAGCTCCATCAAGGGTGCGCCGGAGACCTTCGACGTCGAGGGCCTCGCCCAGCACCTCGCCGCCTCGGCCGACCAGGACGTGGTGTGGCCGACGTACGACCGCCGCGTGCACGACGTGGTGGCGGGCACGCACCCGCTCAGCGCCGACCTGGTGGTGGTCGAGGGCAACTGGCTGCTGCTCGACGAGCCGGGCTGGCGCGACCTCGCGGACCACGCCCACTACGTCGTCCTCCTCACGGCCGATCCCGGGCTGCTGCGCGATCGCCTCGTCGAGCGGAAGGTCCGTGGCGGCCTTTCCCCGGCCCAGGCCGAGGACTTCTACGAGCGCAGTGACCGGCTCAACGTGCAGCGGGTCATGGGCTCCTCCGACTTCAGCAAGGTCGACCTGACGCTGGTGGTCCAGGCCGACGGATCCATCCAGCAAGGAGAGATGTGATGAGTCAATCGATCGACGGCGGCCTCCCGGCCGAGTCCGGGACGAGCCTGCGCGCACGCATCCAGGCGTTCGGCGGGTTCCTGACCGCGATGGTGATCCCCAACGTGGGGGCGTTCATCGCGTGGGGCCTGCTCACCGCACTGTTCATCCCCACGGGCTGGCTGCCCAACGAGGACCTCGCCGAGCCCGTCGGGCCGATGATCACCTACGTGCTGCCGCTGCTCCTCGCCTTCACGGGCGGCAAGCTGGTGCACGGGCATCGCGGCGGCGTAGCCGGGGCGGTGGGCACGATCGGCCTCATCGTCGGCGCCGACATCCCCATGTTCCTCGGCGCCATGATCATGGGCCCGCTCAGCGCCTGGCTCATCAAGCAGGTCGACCGCGTCCTCGCACCCCGGATCCGGTCCGGCTTCGAGATGGTGGTCAACAACTTCACCCTGGGGTTCCTCGGCCTGGGCCTGATCGTGGCCACCTACCGCGTCATCGGACCGGTCATCAGCGCGCTCAACGACCAGCTCCTGCGCGGGATCAACGCGCTCGTGGACACCGGCGCCCTCCCCCTGCTCTCGCTGCTGAACGAGCCGGCCAAGGTCCTGTTCCTCAACAACGTCATCGACCAGGGCATCTACTACCCGCTCGGACTGCAGGTCGCCGCCGACGAAGGGAAGTCGATCTTCTTCATGGTGGCGTCCAACCCCGGGCCGGGCCTCGGCCTGCTGCTGGCCTTCTGGCTCTTCGGCCACAACCGGGTGATCCGCGACAGCGCGCCGGGAGCGATCATCATCCACTTCCTCGGTGGCATCCACGAGATCTACTTCCCCTACGTGCTCATGAAGCCGTCCACGATCATCGCGATGATCGCCGGCGGGGCGTCCGGCATCGCGACCTTCATGGCCTTCGGCGTCGGCCTCACCGCAGGCCCCAGCCCGGGCTCGATCTTCGCCTACCTGGCCCTCACTCCCCCCGGCGACCACGTCGGCGTCATCGCGGGCGTCCTCGTCGCAGCCGCGGTCAGCTTCGTCATCACGGCTGCCATCCTGAAGCTCAGCCGCAACGACGACCCCGACGACGAGTCGGGTCTGGAGGAGCACGCCGAACGCTCGCGGGCGATGAAGGCCGAGGGCAGCGCGGTGCTCACCGGCGTCATGGGCGGCTCGGGCAGCGAAGCCGGCGCGAGCGACGTACGCCGGATCGTCTTCGCCTGCGACGCCGGGATGGGCAGCAGCGCGATGGGCGCGAGCGCCTTCGGCAAGCGGCTCCGCGAGGCCGGACGCGACGACATCACCGTCACCCACGCGGCGATCGAGTCCGTGCCGAGCGACGCCGACCTGGTCGTCGTGCACCAGGACCTCGCCCGCCGGGCGAAGGCCGCGCGACCGGACGTGGAGATCGTCACCATCCAGAGCTACCTCGGCGACCCCGCACTCGACACGCTCAACGACCGCCTGACCGAGAGGACCACCAGCGATGCCGACCAGTGACCACGGACGCCTCACCCGGGCGGCCCGCATCCACGGGACCCACAAGGTGGCCGTGAGCGAGTTCGGCCTCCCCGACATCGGGCCCGACGATCTGCTCCTCCGGGTCGTGAGCAGCAGCATGTGCCTCTCGACGTACAAGGCCATGTCGCTGGGCAGCGAGCACAAGCGCGTTCCCGACACGATCTCGTCGGACCCCGTCATCACCGGCCACGAGTTCGCCGGCGTGCTCGAGGAGGTCGGGGACGAGCTCGCGGACCGCTTCACCGTCGGGCAGAGCGTGGCGATCCTGCCCACCATGGGCCTGCCGAGCGGGTGGTCCCCGGGCTACAGCTACCCGTACTTCGGCGGCGACGCGACCTACTGCATCGTCCCGGCGATCGCCGTGGAGAAGGGCTGCGTGCTGCCGTACGACGACGGCTACTACGCCAACGGGTCGCTGGCCGAGCCGATGTCGTGCATCATCGGCGCCTTCCGGTCCAACTACCACACCGAGCCGCTGGTGTGGGAGCACCAGATGGGCCTCCGGCCGGGCGGGCGCCTGGCCCTCCTCGGCGCCGGCGGCGCGATGGGCATCGGGGCCCTGGACTACGCCCTCAACGGGCCGTTCACGCCCAGCCTGGTCGTGGCCGTCGACGTCGACGTGGAGCGGCTGGACCGGCTCCGCCGGCTCTTCCCCGCGGAGGAGGCCGAGCGGCGCGGGTGCCGTCTCGAGGTCGTGGACGCGAGCGGCCAGGACACGGTGGAGCTGTTGCGTGCCATCTCACCGGACGGCTTCGACGACGTGGTCGTCTTCGCCGCGATCACCGCGCTCGTCGAGGCCGGCAACGCGATCCTCGCCCACGACGGCTGCCTGAACTTCTTCGCCGGTCCGACCGACCGGACGTTCTCCGCCTCGCTGAACCTCTACGACGTCCACTACGAGAGCACCCACCTCGTCGGCACGTCGGGCGGCTCGCGCAGCGACATGGAGGAGAGCCTGGAGCTGTCCGCGTCCGGCGCCATCAACCCCTCGCGCATGGTGACGCACGTCGGCGGGCTGGACGCCGTGCCCGACGCGCTGTCCGACCTGCCGACCTTCACCGGAGGAAAGATCCTCATCTACCCCCACATCGACATGGACCTCACCGCCATCGCCGACTTCGGCGAGCTCGGACGGAACGACCCGCGGTTCGACCGGCTGGCGCGGCTCTGCGCCGACCGGGACGACATCTGGAACCACGCCGCCGAGGACTACGTGCTCCGGGCCTTCGCGGCGGAGGCGCGCACGTGACGGCGCTGAGCGAGCTCCTCACCCACGAGACGATCGCCCTCGACGAGGAGGCCGACGACTGGCAGGACGCCATCCGCCTCGCGGGCGGCCTGCTCGAGTCGGCCGGCATCGCCGAGTCGGCGTACACCCAGGCGATGGTCGACAGCGTGCACCAGAACGGGCCCTACATCGTGCTCGCCCCGGGCTTCGCGTTCCCCCACGCCCGGCCCTCCGAGGCCGTGCACCGGACCGGGATGTCGTGGGTGCGGCTGGCGTCCCCGGTGGAGTTCGGGAGCAAGGCCAACGACCCCGTCACCCTCGTGGTCGCGCTGGCGGCCACCGACAGCTCCACGCACCAGCAGGCGATGGCCTCGCTCGCGACGGTGCTCACCGACACCTCGCTGCGCGCCTCGCTCGACGCGGCGACGACGCCGGCGGCGGTGCACGCCATCCTGCGCGGGGACGACTCCCCCGCGGACGACGTCTCCTCCGACGACACCGAGCCGGCACGCCCGGCAGGCGGGGGCGGAGGGGGAGGACGCACCCGCGACCACATTCTCACCGTGTGCGGCAACGGGCTCGGCACCAGCCTGTTCCTGAAGAACACCCTCGAGCAGGTCCTGGACCGGTGGGGCTGGGGCCGGCTGATCACCGTCGAGGCGACCGACACCGTCTCGGCGCGCGGCAAGGCCAAGGACGCCGACCTGATCCTCACCTCGGGCGAGATCGCCCGGGCGCTCGGGGACGTCGGCGTACCGGTCGTCGTGATCGAGAACTTCACCAGCCAGCGCGAGATCGACGCTGCCCTCCGCGCGTCGTACGACATCTAGAGGCAGCAAGGAGATCGACATGGACTGGCTCCTCAGCGCCGCGCAGTTCCTCGTCAACGAGGTCCTCAGCGTCCCGGCCTTCCTCATCGGCATCATCACCGCAGCGGGGCTCGCAGCGCTGCGCCGACCCGTCGGCCAGGTCGTCGGCAGCGCCCTCAAGGCGACGCTGGGGTTCCTGCTGATCGGGGCCGGCGCCACCCTCGTCGTGGCCTCGCTCACGCCCCTCGGGCTCATGATCGAGGGCGCGACCGGGGCCCAGGGCGTCGTGCCGACCAACGAGGCGATCGCCGGCATCGCCCAGGAGCAGTACGGCGCGCAGGTCTCGTGGTTGATGATCCTCGGCTTCGCGGTGAGCCTCCTGCTCGCCCGGTTCACGCCCCTGCGCTACGTGTTCCTCACCGGCCACCACATGTTGTTCATGGCGACCCTGCTCACCATCGTGCTCGCCTCCGCCGACTACGCACCTGCCCTCGTCGTGGGGCTCGGCGGGATCATCCTCGGCATCCTCATGGTGTCGCTGCCGGCCTTCGCGCACCCATGGACGCGTCGGATCACCGGCGACGACAGCATCGCCATCGGCCACTTCGGCACCGCGGCCTACGTCACCGCCGGGGCCGTGGGCGCCCGGATCGGGCGCAACAGCCGCTCCACGGAGGACCTCCGCCTGCCGGAGTCGCTGCGCTTCCTGCGCGACTCGATGGTCGCGACCGCCCTGTCGATGGTGATCATGTACGTCGTGCTGGCGGTGGCGTTCCTGGCCCGGCGCGGTGAGGAGACCGCGTTCGCTGCGTTCGAGGGCGGCGCGACCGGGGTGGGCGACTACGTCATGCAGTCGGTCACCCAGGGCCTGCAGTTCGGCGTCGCGGTCGCGGTCATCCTCTTCGGCGTGCGGACCATCCTGGCCGAGCTGGTGCCGGCCTTCCAGGGCATCGCGAACAAGGCCGTGCCCGGAGCGATCCCCGCCCTCGACGCCCCGATCGTGTTCCCCTACGCCCAGAACGCCGTGCTCATCGGCTTCCTCTCGAGCTTCGCCGGTGGCCTGATCGGGCTGGCGGTGCTGTCGTTGTGGCTCAACCCGTGGCTGGGCCTGGCCCTCATCCTGCCCGGCCTGGTGCCGCACTTCTTCACCGGCGGCGCGGCCGGCGTCTACGGCAACGCCTCGGGCGGCCGCATCGGCGCCGTCGTGGGCGGGTTCCTCAACGGGCTGATGATCACCTTCCTCCCAGCGCTCCTGCTGGAGGTGCTGGGCGACTTCGGCGACGCGAACACCACGTTCGGGGACACCGACTTCGGCTGGGTCGGCATCGCGACCGGCTACCCGGCGCTCCTGGGCGCAGCGGGCATCCCGCTCATCGTCCTCGTCGGCGCCGTGATCCTGGGGTCGGCGATCATGTGGCAGAAGCGGGTCGTCGACGCGGGGTGGGACCCGGCGCCGCACCGCGCGGTCCGCGACGCAGCGACCGACTCGGGAGGCGGCGGGGACCGGGTGGCCTCGACTTCGGCGAGGATCGCACCGCCGCAGGGTGCGCCCGCACCGCCTCCGCCGCCGTCGGACTGACGGACGACCCCGGACGCACGAGGGAGCCGGTCCTGATGGACCGACTCCCTGCGTTCATTCCCGGACGGGGGCCTACGTGAAGATGCTGATCCCACCGGGGCCGACCAGCAGGCCGACGATGATGAGGACGATTCCCCACAGCATCTGGCCCCGGATCAGCGAGACGATGCCGGACACCACGAGGATGACGGCGAGGATCCACAGCAGCAAAGCCATGTCATGCTCCCTTCGGTTGGGACTTTCAACCTAGCCATCTCCGGCTCTCGCGGAAAGTGGCCCACACCCTTTCGGATAGCGGACACACCGGGTCGCGGGGACGGTGGACCGACGGGTCTCAGCCCTCCTCGCGCAACAGCGGCGGGGTGAAGTTCTCCGGCCGGAAGCCGGTCTTGTCGGCGTAGAAAGCGCGGACCAGGTCCATGTCGGCGGTCACGTCGCCCGTGGGGTGGAACGTGGGCCCCCAGCCGACGGTGCGCGAGGGCGTGTCGATGAAGGCCAGCGTGATCGGCAGGCCGGTCTGCTGGGCGATCCGGTAGAAGCCGGACTTCCAGTGGGTGCCGCGCGAGCGGGTGCCCTCGGCCGCGAGCCCGATCAGCCACGGGTCGCCGCCCTCGGACTCGGCCAGCAGCTCCTTGATCGTCGCGCCGGGGTTCTTGCGGTCCAGCTCGACCGCACCGGTGCGGCGCAGCAGCCAGCCCAGCGGGCCGACGAAGAGCTCCTCCTTGACCAGCAGCCGGATCGTGATGCCGTAGCGCCAGGCCAGGAGCATCGTGAGCACCCAGTCCCAGTTGGAGGTGTGCGGCGCGCCCACGAGCACGCCGCGCTGGGGCACGTCGCCGACAGCCTTCCAGCGCACGGCGCGCAGCGCGAGGCCGGCGATCCTACGACGAAGCACGGGCACGTCCTTTCTTGCGCTCACGCGCGAGGTCCCACAGGTAGTGGTCGAAGTCGACTTCCATCGTGTGGCGTGGGGAGTCGTAGAACTGGCGGGTGTCGCGCCGGTGCTCCGCGGCCATCTGGCGGCGTACGACGTCCGCGGACGGCGGCACGTAGTCGCCGCGCAGCGTCTCGGCGATCCACGCCGCCTGGGCCTCGGCGAGCGGCATGACCGCGCCGAGCGGCTGGAGCAGCCCGAGGAAGTAGAGGCCCGGGAGGTCGGGGTGCACGGTGCGCTTCCACAGCGGCAGGTCGTTGTCCTGCGCCGAGACCAGCGTGGGGTCGAGGAACGGGAAGGTGACGCGGTAGCCGGTGGCCCACACGACGAGGTCGGCCGGCGCGCTCGTGCCGTCGACGAAGACGACCCGGCCACCGTCGAGGCGCTCGATCGCCGGTCGCGCGGTCACGGCGCCCGCCGCGAGGCGCTCGCGGATCCGCTCCGACTGCACCGGGTGGGACTGGCCGGGCGAGTGCTGCGGCCGGGGCAGGCCGTACGCCTCCATGCTGCCGCCGGCCACGGTGGCCCCGATCCGCAGCCGCAGCGCGGTGACCCACCAGGGCACCCAGCCGGGCGGCAGCAGGCCCTGGTCGCTGGGCTTGCCCAGGAACCACTTGCCCAGCACCCACTCCGTACGCCGCACCGACCACGTCGTCGTACGTGCCCGGAAGGACGCCTCCACGGCGATGTCCATCGCGGAGTTGCCGGCCCCGACCACGACGACGTCACGGCCGTCGAGCTGGTCGCCGGAGCGGTAGTCGTGGGCGTGGATCTGCTCGCCGTCGAAGGTGCCGGGATAGGCGGGCTCGGGCCACCGGGCGTCCCAGTGGTGGCCGTTGGCGACGAGCACGGCGTCGTAGGTGCGGGTCGCGGTGCCCTCGGGCCCGCTGATCCGTACGTCCCAGCGCCCGTCCGCGGTCCGCGAGACGTCCTCGACGGTCGTGTCGAAGGTGATCGTGTGCCGGAACCCGAAGTGGTCGACGTACTGCTCGAAGTAGGCGCGCACCTGGTCGTGGCGCGCGTAGGCCGGGTAGTCGGCCGGCATCGGGAAGTCGGAGTAGGCCATCCGCGCGCACGAGGTGTTGATCTCGAGGGTGTCGTAGCAGGCCGACTGGCCGTTGGAGTTGTCGAGGACCCACGTGCCGCCGATGTCGCTGCCCATCTCGAAGCAGTCGAAGGGAACGCCGGCCTGGTGCAGGTGCTTGGCGGCGGCGATGCCCGACGAGCCGGCCCCGATGACGCACGCACGCGGCAACGACTCGTCGGCCGGCGCAGGACCGTTGGCCGGAGCGCGGTGCGACTGCTTGACGAGGTATCCCATCAGCCCTCCTGGGTGGCGATCGGCGGAGCAGTCAGAGGTAGAGGCCGGTCGAGCCGGCCTCGAGGCGCTCGGCTGCGACCGCGTGGACGTCGCGCTCGCGCATGACGACGTAGACCTCGCCCTGCACCTCGACCTCGGCCTTGTCCTCGGGGTCGAAGAGCACCCGGTCGCCGACCTCGACGGCGCGGGCGTGCGGTCCGACCGCGATCACCCGCGACCAGGCCAGCCGCCGCGCACCCATCGCCGCGGTCGCGGGGATGACGATGCCGCCCGACGAGCGCCGCTCACCCGCCTCCTGGTCGACCTCGACCAGCAGGCGGTCGTGCAGCATCTTGATCGGGGCGGTGCTCAGCGGGCGACCTTGCGGACGACGGCGAGCAGGACGACGACGCCCACGACGGCACCGGCGACCTTGAGGATGTTGTCGGTGCGCGGGGCGCCGGAGTCGAGCTCGACGAAGTGCGACTTCACCGTCGTCACCTGGCGTCCGACGATCGTCTTGGGGTGGGCGCGGTGGGCGAGCTGGTCGATGGTCGAGGCGAGGCGCTGGCGCGTCTCCTCGATCTCGCGCTCGAGCGCGCGCATGTCCTGGGTCACGCGGGCAGGCTATCAATGCGCCGGGGGTCGAAGCCCCACGGCAGCTCGAGCCGGTGGGCGCCCATCAGCTCGTCGTCCGTCAGCACCTCGAGCGTCGGGCGGTCCGCCACCACCACTCCCCTGCTCAGCACCACGCTGCGCGGGCACAGCTCGAGCGCGTAGGGCAGGTCGTGGGTGACCATCAGCACCGTCACGTCGAGGCTGCGCAGGATGTCGGCGAGCTCGCGCCGCGAGGCGGGGTCGAGGTTGGAGGACGGCTCGTCGAGCACGAGGATCTCGGGCTCCATCGCGAGCACGGTGGCGACCGCGACCCGGCGGCGCTGGCCGTAGGACAGGTGGTGGGGCGGGCGGTCGACGAAGTCCGCCATGCCGACGCGGTCCAGCGCCTCCATCACGCGGCGGTCCAGCGCGGCACCCTTGAGGCCGAGGTTGGCCGGCCCGAAGGCGACGTCCTGGCGGACCGTGCCGAGGAAGAGCTGGTCGTCGGGGTCCTGGAAGACGATGCCGACCCGGCGCCGGATCTCCTTCAGGTGCTCCTTGGCGACCGGCAGCCCGCTCACCGAGACCGTGCCGCGACCGGCGGAGAGGATGCCGTTGAGGTGCAGGACCAGGGTGGTCTTGCCCGCGCCGTTGGGACCGAGCAGCGCCACCCGCTCGCCGCGGTGGACGTGGAGGTCGACGCCGAAGAGCGCCTGGTGGCCGTCGGGATAGGCGAAGGCGAGGTCCTGGACCTCCAGCACGGGGACGCTCATCGCGCCTCCCCCGCCTGCGGGAGCGAGCCGTCGTACCCCCGCGACAGCATCGCGAGGTGCACCCGCTCGCCACGCTCGTAGGAGCGGATGAACAATGCCCCCAGCGACCGGGCGAGCACCGGCCAGTGGCGCGGTGAGCGCGGGTCGCAGCCGCGCGAGCGCAGGGCGGTCATCATCCGGCCGAGCTCGGCGGTGACCACGTCGAGGTAGCGGATCATGAAGCCCATGATCTGCACCACCAGGTCGGGCATCCGCAGCCGCTGGAGGCCGCGCAGCAGGTCCTGCGGCTCCGTGGTGGCGGCGAGGGTCAGGGAGGCCAGCACGCCGATGCTGCCCTTCACGAGCAGCGCGATGCCGGCGACCAGGCCGGGCTCGGAGACGCTGATGCCGAGGACCTCGGTGCGCGGGCCGTGGGAGATGAAGGGCATCAGCACCGCGAAGATCGCGAAGGGCACCTCGACGACCATCCGCGGCAGCAGGTAGGTCAGGGGCACCCGGGACAGGGCGATCACGCCGAGCAGGACGACCGCCCACAGCGCGAAGACGGCGTACGCCTCGCGCGGGGTCGCGACCACGATCAGCATGAAGCCCAGCAGGGCCAGCACCTTCAGGTGCGCGGGGGCACGGTGGACCGGGCTGTGGCCGTGGAAGTGGAGGCGGTGCCCGTGCCCGGCGCCCATCAGGCCCTCGAGTCGTGGGTGGCGTCGCTGCCGTCGCGGCGCCGGATCAGCCAGAAGAGTCCGGTGCTCAGCAGCAGCATCACCACGACCCCGACCACCCCCGCGAGCCCGCCACTGAGCCGGGCGTCGTCGATGCCGGTGGTCTGGTAGTCCGCGAGCGGGCTGTCGCTGGTGGCGGAGTCCTCGGCAGAGTCGATGAAGCCGGTCTGCTCGGCCACGTACTCCAGGCCGTCGGGGTGCGAGCTGGCGTAGTAGCTCGCGACACCGGCGACGAGCAGGCTCACCAGGAGAGCCACGACGAAGAAGCGGCGGCGGCTCACGAGGTCACCGCCGCGCGGGTCTCGAGGACGCGCTCGGCCAGGAGCGGGCGTGCACCGTGGACGAGGTCGGGGCGCGCGGCGACGACGCTGGCGACGACGAGTCCCGTCACGGCGGCCTCACCGATGCCGATCACGGTGTGCCAGCCCAGCATCGCCGCGGTCACGGCGGCGAGGTCGACGGGCGCGTTGCCGCCGATGGCGAAGAGCCCGGTGAAGACCAGCGCGGCCACCGGCACGCTGAGCAGCGCACCTGCTGCGGCGGCCGGGGCCACGATGGAGATCCGGGCGGGAAGCACCTTGCGCAGCAGGACGAACACGCCCCAGCCGACCGCGACGGTGACGATCCCGATGAGGGAGATGTTGGTCCCGATGGCGGTGATGCCGCCGTCCGCCATGAGCAGCGCCTGCACGACGAGCACGACCGACAGGCACAGCACCGCCGTCCAGGGCCCGACGAGCACGGCCGCGAGCGCGCCACCCATCAGGTGCCCGCTCGTGCCGGCACCGACGGGGAAGTTGATCATCTGGGCGGCGAAGACGAAGGTCGCGACCAGGCCCGCCATGGGCGCCGTACGGTCGTCGAGCTCGCGCCGGGCGGCGCGCAGCGACACCGCGACCGCGGTCGCGGCGACCACGCCTGTGGCCAGCGACGTCGGTGCGTCGAGGAATCCGTCGGGTACGTGCATCGGCTTCGTCCGTCCTGGCCGCATCGGCCTGGTGCTTGGATGGTGGCGGCCGGCTCCCCCCGGTGCCGACCGCCACCACCACCTTATTGCAAGCAGTTCGCAACAGCCAACGGATCGGATTGGTGCGACTTTTCCCGCACCCCGTCCTCGGCACGAGAGAAGGAACGCGATGACCGACCGCCTCGCCCCGGGCGACACCGCCCCCGACTTCACCCTGACCAGCGACATCGAGGAGGAGGTGAGCCTCTCGGGCCTGCGCGGCAAGAAGGTGATCCTCTACTTCTACCCCGCTGCGATGACCCCGGGCTGCACCAAGCAGGCCTGCGACTTCTCCGAGTCCCTCGACTCGCTGCGCGGCGCCGGGTACGAGGTGCTCGGCGTGTCCAAGGACAAGCCGGCCAAGCTCGCGAAGTTCCGCGAGCGCGACGCCCTCACCCTCACCCTGCTGTCCGACGAGGACCTCGACGTGCACCGGACCTACGGAGCCTTCGGGACCAAGAAGCTCTACGGCAAGGAGGTCGAGGGGGTCATCCGCTCGACCTTCGTGATCGACGAGGACGGCTTGGTCGAGCTCGCGCAGTACAACGTCAAGGCGACCGGCCACGTGGCCAAGCTGCGCCGGGACCTAGGGTTGGACTGATCACCAGCCAGCGCCCGTAGCCCAACGGCAGAGGCCCACGGTTTAGGTCCGTGACAGTGTGAGTTCGAATCTCACCGGGCGCACCACCGATCGCAGCGAGTCCCTCCCGTGTGACCCCGGTCACCACTAGGGTCCGCGCATGGACTCCGCACTGGCCACCGTCGGGCTGCCCCTCGCGCTGGCGATCATCATGTTCGGCCTCGGCCTCGACCTGACGGTCGCCGACTTCAAGCGGGTCGGGCGCGCACCGAAGGCCGTGGCCGTCGCGCTGGCGTGCCAGGTCGTGCTGCTGCCGGCCATCTGCTTCGGGCTGGTCGTGCTCTTCGACCTGCCCGCGCTGCTGGGGATCGGCATGCTGCTGCTCGCCGCGTCGCCGGGCGGCACGACGGCCAACCTGTTCAGCCACCTCTTCCGCGGCGACGTCGCGCTCAACATCACCCTGACGGCGATCAACACGGTGATCGCGGTGGTGACGCTGCCGCTCATCACCGGCCTGGCCATCGCGTTCTACGACCGCCAGGACGACGTGACGATGCCGCTGGTCGAGATCGTCAAGGTCTTCGCCCTGATCCTGCTGCCCGTCGGCATCGGGATGGTGGTCAACAACCGGGCGCCCGACTTCGCCCGGCGCATGGACAAGCCGGTGCGGATCGGCTCGGCGGTGATCCTCGCCGTCCTGGTGCTCGGCATCCTGCTCGACCAGCGCGAGAACGTCGGCGACTACCTCGCCGACGTCGGGCTGATCACCGCCCTCTTCTGCGCGATCAGCCTCGTCGTGGGGTTCTACGTGCCGAGGGCCTTCGGCGTCACCGGCCCGCAGGCCATCGCCTCGTCGATGGAGGTGGGCGTGCACAACGCCACCCTCGCGATCTTCGTGGCGGTCGAGGTGCTCGACGAGGTCGAGATCTCGGTGCCGGCGGCGGTCTACTCGCTCGTGATGTTCCTCTTCGCGGCCCTGTGGGGCATGTGGGTCTCGCGCCAGGTGGCCGAGCGGGAGACCGCCTCAGCCTGACGCGAGGTCCGCAGCGACCTGCGGAGCGAGCTCGCGCAGCGCCCGCCCGCGGTGGGAGATGAGGTCCTTCTCGCCGGGCTCGAGCTCGGCCGAGGTCAGCCCCTGATCGGCGTGCTCGACGGCGACGAAGACGACGTCGTAGCCGAACCCGCCGCTCCCCCGCACCTCGCGGATGATGTGGCCGTCCATGCGGCCCTCGACCACGCGCTCGCGCCCGTCGGGCAGCACCCACGCGACCGCGCACGCGAAGTGGGCGCCGCGACGCTCGTCCGGCACGTCGTGGAGCTGGTCGAGCAGGAGCTCGTTGTTGCGGGCGTCGGACTTCTCGCGTCCCGACCACCGCGCCGACAGGACGCCGGGCATCCCGTTGAGGGCGTCAACGCACAGGCCGCTGTCGTCGGCGATCGAGGGCAGCCCGGTCGCGGCGACGCCGGCACGCGCCTTGAGCAGCGCGTTGCCCTCGAAGGTCGGCTCGTCCTCAACCGGCTCGACGTAGCCGTCGATGTCACCGATGCCGAGCACCTCGATGTCAGGCACGTGCTCGGCCAGGATGCGCTGCATCTCGAGGATCTTCTTGGCGTTGGCCGAGGCCAGGAAGACCTTCATCGGGCGAGGGCCTCCTGCTGCATGCGGGTGAGGTCGGCGCAGCCCTTCTCGGCGAGCGCGAGCAGTGCGTCGAGCTCGGCGCGGTCGAAGGCGACGCCCTCGGCGGTGCCCTGCACCTCGACGAACTTCCCCTCGCCGGTCATCACGACGTTCATGTCGGTCTCGGCGCGCACGTCCTCGACGTAGGGCAGGTCGAGTCGCGGCACGCCGTCGATGATCCCGACGCTGACCGCGGCGACCGAGCCGGTGAGCGGCTCGCCCGTCAGCGCACCGTTGCCCCGCAGGTGCGCGACCGCGTCGGCCAGGGCGACGTACGCCCCGGTGATGGCGGCGGTGCGGGTCCCGCCGTCGGCCTGGAGGACGTCGCAGTCGAGGACGATCGTGTTCTCGCCGAGCGCCTCGTAGTCGATGACGGCGCGCAGCGAGCGACCGATCAGGCGCGAGATCTCGTGGGTGCGTCCGCCGATGCGGCCCTTGACCGACTCGCGGTCGGAGCGGGTGTTGGTGGCGGCGGGCAGCATCGCGTACTCCGCGGTGACCCAGCCCAGGCCCGAGCCCTTGCGCCAGCGCGGCACGCCCTCGGACGCCGACGCCGCGCACAGCACCTTGGTGCCGCCGAACTCGACCAGGACCGAGCCGGCGGCGTGGTCGAGCCAGTGGCGGGTGATGGTGATCGGGCGGAGCTCGTCGTCGGACCGGCCGTCGGCGCGGGGCGCGGGGGTCGCAGCAGAAGTCATGGCACGAGGGTAGAGGGCTGACAGAGCCGGGTCCGGTCACCCCCGTGTGTCACCGGACCCGGCTCGATGTCCCTCCCCGGCGGTCCCGCCATCGGTGCGCGGTCCCGCTCCGCGCGGCTCCCCCGCGCGGTGGTGCCCCCAGAGTGCGCCGCCGCGTCCACGCGGCGCATCGGCCGTGGGGCCCACGCGACCCCGACCAAAGTAGGAATCGCGGTGGCTACGCTGTGCGCCGTGGAGCCCCGCCCCAGCCTCGCCGAGACGCAGCCCGCGCTCACGCGGGCCGGGCACGCGTGGCGCTACGCGCTGTGCCTGGCGATCTCGGTCGCGGTGTGGCAGTCGGTCGCGGCGATCGAGTGGCGCGAGCAGCGGCTGCTGTTCGTCGCCGAGCTCGTCCTGGGTGTCTGCGCCTACGTCCTGGTCCACTTCCGCCGCCGGGCCCCCGTGCCGATCGCGCTGGCGATCGCCGCGATGAGCGCGCTCTCCGGCGTGGCCGCAGGTCCGGCGACGCTCGCGGCCGTCTCGGTCGCCACACGCCGCGACCCCCGCCAGGTCATCGCCGTCGGCGCCGCGAACCTGGCGGCCGCGCAGACCTACACGTCCATCGCCCCCTTCACCGACAACGACCCCGTGATCACCACGCTCGTCAACATCGCGGTCAACGCCGGGATGATGGGTTGGGGCCTCTACATCGGCTCGCGCCGCGAGATCATCTGGAACCTCCGCACCCGTGCCGAGCGTGCGGAGCGCGAGCAGGAGCTCCGGGTGTCGCAGGCGCGCACCACCGAGCGGGCACGCATCGCCCGCGAGATGCACGACGTGCTGGCGCACCGCATCACCCAGGTCTCGATGCAGGCGGGCGCCCTGGCCTTCCGCGACGACCTCGACGGCGACCGGCTGCGCGACGGGCTCGCCCAGATCCAGGGCCAGGCCAACGACGCCCTCCACGAGCTGCGCGACGTGCTCGGGGTGCTGCGCGAGGACGACCCCGGCACCCCCACGGCCCGCCCCCAACCGACGTACGCCGACATCGCCGCGCTCGTCGACGAGGCGCGGTCGCTCGGCCTCGACGTCGACTTCGCCGACGACCTGGACGACACGACCCCGGTGCCGCCGGCGACCGGCCGCACGGTCTACCGCATCGTGCAGGAGGGCATCACCAACGTCCGCAAGCACGCGCCGGGCTCCGCGGTCGCGATCCGATCCTCGGGCGACCCGCGCTCGGGCATCACGGTGACGCTGGCCAACCCGCTCGCCGAGGGTCGCCGCCCCACCGGCGCTCCGGGGGCAGGACTGGGCCTGGTCGGGCTGCGCGAGCGCACCGAGCTGCGTGGCGGACGGCTGGACCAGCGCACGGAGGGGTCGGCCTTCGTGCTGGAGGCATGGCTACCGTGGTCGGCGTGATCCGCGTCCTGCTCGTCGACGACGACCCGCTCGTGCGCTCCGCGCTGTCGCTGATGCTCGGCGGCCAGTCCGACATCGACGTGGTGGGCGAGGCGCCACACGGGGAGGCCGGCCTCGCGCTCGTGGGCGAGCTCGAGCCCGACGTGGTCCTGATGGACATCCGGATGCCGGTCATGGACGGCCTCGAGGCCACGAAGGCGCTCCACGAGCGCCCCTCCCCGCCGTCGGTGGTGGTGCTGACCACGTTCGACGCCGACGACCACGTCGTCCGTGCGATCGCTGCGGGCGCCGACGGCTTCCTGCTGAAGGACACCCCGCCCGGGGACATCGTCAGCGCGATCCGCACCGTCGCGGCCGGCGACGCGATGCTCTCCCCGTCGGCCACGCGCAGCCTCGTGTCACGGCTGCGGGGCATGACCGCCAGCGACCGCGTCACCCAGGCCGCCGACCGGCTGACCGTGCTCACCGAGCGCGAGCTCGAGGTCGCCGTCTGCGTGGGCCGCGGACTCAGCAACTCCGAGATCGCCTCGGAGCTCTACCTCTCGATCCCGACGGTGAAGTCGCACGTCTCGCGGCTGTTGACCAAGCTCGGCAGCACCAACCGGGTCCAGGTGGCCATGGTCGTGCACGACGCGGGACTGGTCTGAGCTAGCCGACCGCCCCGCGCAACCGGTAGCGGTGGAGGTGGCGTCCCGCGGCCCTCGCACTCATCTTCGCCTCGTGCACCGTGAGGACCTTCGTGGGCGACTGCCAGCCCTGGGAGGGCTTGTGCAGTGCGAGCCCGTCCCCGAGCGTCACCGCGGCGTGCTGGACCAGCCCGTCGGGCGAGCGCCAGACCAGGACGGTCCCGGCATCGCCGTCACTGCCGCCGGCCACCGTCGCGCCCACGAGCCAGTCCTCGAAGGGCTCGCGCACGACCCACGTCCGTGCCGCCCCCTCGACACCGGCGGCGCCCATGACCGTGCCGAAGCAGTTCGGCCCGCTGCGGCCCGGGAAGGTCCCCGCGAGCCCACGCGCCCCCGGGAGCAGCGACTCGCAGGCCCGCCAGGTGGCGGCACCGACCTCACGGTGACGGCTGGGCCGTCGTCCGTCCTCGAGGTAGCGGACGAGTCGGGCGAGGTCGGCCCCCTCGTCGCGGGTGCGCCACCGGTGCCGCTCGGGCTGGACACGACGTACGTCGGCGGGAAGCGCGCGGCTCCCGGCCCTGTCCAGCCAGCAGACGCGGTCGTCCTGGTCGCCGTAGATCCAGAAGGAGTCGCGCAGCTCCATCGTCAGCTGTTCGGGCCGGTCGTCGAGCCCGAGCCGGTCGGCGTGCTCGTGCGGGACCAGGAAGGGCTGGTGCGTCGGCATCAGCCACTCCAGCCACCGCACCAGCTCGGACCGCTCGACGTCGATGTCCAGCGCGCGCACGCCTCAGACCTCGTACGTCGCGCCGGCACGTGCCAGCTCGACCGGTCCCGACCACTCGGACCTGGCCTCGGCCTCCGCGTCGGCCGGGTCGTGCCACGGGGGCACGTGGGTGAGCACGAGGCGCTCCACGCCCGCGCGCGCCGCCGTACGGCCGCAGTCGGCGCCGGTCATGTGCAGGTCGGGCGGGTTGTCGTCGCCGCTGCGGAAGGAGGCCTCGGCCAGCAGCAGGTGCGCCCCGGCCGCCGCTTCGTCGAGCGCCGCGCACGGGCCGGTGTCGCCGGAGTAGACCAGCGTGCGGCCACCGGCGGTGACGGTGAGGGCGAAGGCGGTGACGGGGTGGACGACCTCGCGCGCCTCGACGCGGAACGGACCGAGGTCGACGGGTCCGTCGTGCTCGGTGAAGGCGAACTCCTCGGTCATGCCGGGCTCCAGCGCCAGGTCGTAGGCGCGCGCCATCCGCTCCGCCGTGCCGGCCGGGCCCCAGACCGGGATCCGCGGCTGCGGCCCGGTGGGGTGGTACTTGCGCATCACGTAGTAGCCGCAGAGGTCGAGGCAGTGGTCGGCGTGCAGGTGGCTGAGGAAGACCGCGTCGATCGCCAGCGGGTCGGCGTAGCGGTGCAGCTGGCCCAGCGCGCCGTTGCCGAGGTCGAGCAGGATCCGCCACGTGCGGGTCTCCCCCGACGCGTCCGTGTGCTCGGCCTCGACGAGGTAGCAGCTGGCGGGCGACTCGGGTCCGGGGTAGGACCCGGAGCAGCCGACCACGGTGAGTCTCATCGCACTCCTCCGGCGAACTGGGTGGCGCTGAGCAGCTCCGAGCCGAGGAAGCGCCGGCCGATGGTGGCGAAGTCCTCGGGACTGCCGGTGGTCGAGAAGGTGTAGGCCGGCTCACCGCCCTCGCGCATCAGCCCGGTGCGCGCGAGCATCTTGTAGACGTCCTTGCCGCACTCCTCGGCCGAGCTCACCAGGGTCACCCCGTCGCCCATGACGTAGGAGATGACGCCCGTGAGGAGGGGGTAGTGGGTGCACCCGAGGATGAGGGTGTCCACGCCCGCAGCGGCGAGCGGGTCGAGGTAGTCGTGGGCGGCGGCGAGCAGCTCCTCGCCGCCGGTGACGCCCTGCTCGACGAAGTCGACGAAGCTCGGACAGGCCTGGATGTGCAGGTCGAGGTGCGGCGCGGCAGCAAACGCGTCGTCGTACGCCATCGAGCTCGCGGTCGCACGCGTGCAGATCACGCCGACGCGGTCGTTGCGCGTGGCGGCCGCGGCCCGGCGCGCGGCGGGCAGGATCACCTCGACGACCGGTACGTCGTAGCGCTCGCGCGCGTCGCGGAGCATGGCTGCGCTCGCGGAGTTGCACGCGATGACCAGCGCCTTGACGCCCTCGGCGTAGAGGTGGTCGAGGCACTCGAGGGCGTACTCGCGGACCTCGCCGATCGGCTTCTGGCCGTAGGGCTGGCGGGCGGTGTCGCCGAGGTAGACCACCGACTCGTGGGGCAGCTGGTCGATCACCGAGCGCGCGACGGTCAGGCCACCGAAGCCGGAGTCGAAGATGCCGATCGGGGCGTCGGCGGTCAACCGCGGCATGGGAGTCGGCACAGGCAGCAGGCTAGGCGCTCGCCCCGTCACCGGTCACGCCGTTGCGAGCGTCGGGCCCGTCACACCGCCCTCGCCGGGTTAGGGTTCGGCGCGTGACCCTGCGTTCCGTGCTCGCCTCCGTCCTCGCCTGCTCCGCGATCGGCTTCTGCCTGACCGCGGCCCCGGCCCAGGTGTCCGCCGGTGGTCCGAGCGCCGGCGCCGCACGCGCGTCCGCCGACGACGCCGTGGAGTCCGTGCTCGCGATCTCCCTCGACGGGCTCAACCCCGAGGCGCTCCGCATCCTCGGCCGCAACGGCACGCCGAACCTGCACGCCCTCATGGACTCCGGTGCCTCCACGCTCAACGCGCGCACCGAGCACGAGCTCACCATCACGCTCCCCAACCACACCGGGATGGTCACCGGCCGTCGCGTCGAGGCCTCGAGCGGCGGTCACGGCGTGACGTGGAACGACGACCGGCGCCGGCCCTCGACCGTCCAGGCGGCTGCCGGGAAGCGCGTGGAGTCGGTCTTCACCTCGATCCACGAGGCCGGCGGCTCGACCGCGCTCTTCGCCAGCAAGACCAAGTTCTCGCTGTGGAAGCGCAGCTGGCCGCTGAGCATCGACACGACGCGGATCCGGCTCGACAACACGGTCCTGACCCGCTCCGTGCGGCGTGACCTGCAGCGCCGCGACCGTGCCTTCCGCTTCGTCCACTTCTCGCTGCCCGACCAGGTCGGCCACGCCCGCGGCTTCATGTCCAAGCCCTACCTGCGCGCGGTGAAGCAGGTCGACGAGCTCGTCGGCATCCTCGTCGACACAGTGGACTCCGATCCGGGGCTCGACGGCAGCACGGCGATCATCCTCACGAGCGACCACGGCGGCCTCGGCACCGACCACTCCGACGCCCGGCGCCTGCCCAACTACCGCGTCGCCTTCATGGTCTCCGGCCCGGGCGTCGTGCCCGGCACCGACCTCTACGCGCTCAACCCCGACGACCTGCAGGACCCGGCGGCGCGCCGCACGACGTACGCCGACGCGCTCCAGCCGGTCCGCAACGGCGACCTCGCCAACCTGGCGCTCGACCTGCTCGACCTGGACGCGGTGCCCGGCAGCGAGCACAACGCGACGCTCGGCCTCGACGTCACCCCTGCCGGGTGACCTAGGCTCGGTCCGTGATCCGCCTCACGGCCGGCCTGGCCACCGTGCTCGCCCTCTTGCTGACGGGCCACCCCGCCGGCGCCGCGCTTGCGGACGACCCGCTCCCCGCACTCGTCGCCGTGGAGGCACCCGAGGTGAGCGGTACGCCGCGCGCGGGCCAGGTGCTGCGGGCGTTCCCGGGGCGTTGGCAGCCCCGGCGCGAGGAGACGCGCTACCGCTGGCTTCGAGACGGGGAGCCCGTCCGCGGCGCCCGGGAGCGGCGCCACCGCCTCACGGCGCTCGACGTCGGTGCGCGCATGAGCGTCCAGGTGCGGGTGCGGGCCCCAGGGCACGCGTGGACCACCGCAGTGTCCGGTGCTACGTCACGGGTCGACCACGCCACCCCCGTACGACGCCGGGTGACGTGGTCGGTCGCGACCCGGGGCCGGATCACCTCCAGCGTGCGGGACTTCGCGCGCCTGGCGCAGGAGACGTACGACGACGCGCGCGGCTGGCGCGCCGGTGGCGTCCAGTTCCGCCGCGTCCGGCGTGGGGGCGACTTCACGCTGGTGCTGTCCGAGGCGCGGCTGGTGCCGTCGTTCTCCCCCTCGTGCTCGACCATGTGGTCGTGCCGCGTCGGGCGCAACGTCATCATCAACCAGGACCGCTGGAAGCACGCCTCACCCGCCTGGAACCGCGCCGGACGGAGCCTGCGCGACTACCGCCACCTGGTGGTCAACCACGAGACCGGCCACTGGCTCGGCCGAGGACACGTGGGCTGCCCGGGATCGGGACCGGCCCCGGTGATGATGCAGCAGTCCAAGGGCACCGGGGCCTGCACGTTCAACCCCTGGCCGCTGCCCCGGGAGCGCTGAAGCTCAGCGAGGCGGGTCGATCTTGACGCGGACGACGCGCGGCGATCCCACCACGGGGTCGTTCCGTGACTCGTCGAGCCCCAGCACGATGGTCTCGGTGCCCTCCACCAGCGAGTCGGCGAGGATCTGCAGCGGGATGTAGCGGACCTTGTCACCGGCTGCGAACTGCACGCGCCCGGGGCCGGGCTCGAAGTCCACACCGGCAGTCGCCGTTCCCGTCAGCACGCGGTAGTCCACGGTGAGGTCCCGAGGGGCGGGCGACTGCAGCTGCACCGGCACCCAGACGGTGCGGGCACGCTCGGGCGTCCGCATCAGGTCGGTCCCGAAGCGGACCTCGTTCCTGCTGAGCCAGCGCGAGCGCACGGTCAGCCACGAGCGCAGGAACTCGACCTCGCCGGCGTGGTCGTCCGCGTGGCGGCTCCACGGCAGGTCGCTGCCGTCGGCGTGCCACTGCTGCCAGTCGGCCTGCGCCGACGGCGCCAGCGTGCGACCCGCTGCGGGCAGCTCGCCCACGACCTGCTCGACGACCGGCTTCAGGCGCGCCCAGCGACTCTTGACCCGGGCCGAGAAGGTCGGGTCCTCGAGCATCCGGCTGATCCAGTGGCGCCCGATGCGCGTGTGCCAGCCCTGGGGCGGGTCCTGCGCGCCGAAGCGGGTGCCGCCGCTGAGGTCGAAGTCCCACACCGGGCCGAAGCGGAAGCGACCGCCCGGCTTCCAGCTGAAGTGCACGCTGGACTGGAAGTTGGAGTCCTGGTTGCGGAAGAGCTCCTGGACCAGGTACCAGTCGATGACGCTCTTGACGTTGACGTGGGCCGCGTAGCCCTTCTTGCGGTCCGCGAACCCCGGGCTGTAGAGCGTGTTCTCGAACTTGCGGACCGCGCGCCGCACCGTGCGCCGCTGCTTGCGGGTCACCTCGTCGGGGTCCTTGAACGCGACCGGGATGCCTCGCCTCGTGCGGAAGCCCGGCTCGTCGTCACGGAGGTAGCGCTGGTTGATCTCCAGCAGGAAGCCGGAGTCGGGAAGGTCCACGCGACCCTCGCCCTCCTCCACCTGCTCGGTGAGCAGGTAGAGACCGCGGGGCTGGCCGTTGACGACGACCTCGACGAAACGGAACTGCGGCGTCCACTTCATCGTGGTGCGCTCGGCGATCGCGAAGGCGGCGGCGGTGCGCAGCGCGCTCCGGTCGGCGTAGTTGGCGAGCAGCACCCACTCGTCGTACTCGCGCTCACCGACGAGCGCGGCGTCCTCCTCCAGCTTGAGCTTGTAGGGCTTCTTGGCCCAGCCCCAGGTGGAGTTGCCGCGCCCCTTGATCTCGCCGACGTGCTCGACGCCGTCGAGGCTGATCGTCGCGTCGAGGTAGTCGTCCTTGCTGACCACCTCCGCGCCGCCCTCGGTGGTGATGACGAGCTGCGTGGGGGGCGCCGGCGGCCACACCGACGCGGGCGCCTTGGCCTGCGCGGCGCTCGGAGCCGCTGCGGCGGTGGAGGACGGCACGAGTGGCAGCGCGAGCGCGACCACCAGCGCGACGACGGACGACGTACGGATCATGCGGGCCCCCGGGGTGAAGAAGTCGTGGAGCGCGCACCGTACACGGCAAAGGTGACCAACTCGGTGAGAGAGGTCTCACCCACTCCCGGGCCATCCGGCCGCGGGGTCGACTCAGGCCCAGAGCTGCCCGTCGAGGGCGTCCTCCGCTTCGTCGACCGTGCCCTCGTAGGCGCCGGTCGAGAGGTACTTCCAGCCGCCGTCGCACACGATGAAGGCAATGTCGGCCGACTCCCCCGCCTTGACCGCCTTGGCGGCCTGGCCGAGCGCGGCGTGGAGGATGGCGCCGGTCGAGATGCCGGCGAAGATCCCCTCGAGCTCGAGCAGCTCACGCACGCGGCGTACGGCGTCGCGCGGGCCGACGCTGAAGCGCGAGTCGATCAGCGAGGCGTCGTAGAGCTCGGGCACGAAGCCCTCGTCGAGATTGCGCAGGCCGTAGACCAGCTCGCCGTAGCGCGGCTCGGCGGCCACGATCTTCACCTCGGCCTTGGCCCGGCGGAAGAAGCGCGAGACGCCCATGAGCGTGCCGGTGGTCCCGAGGCCGGCGACGAAGTGGGTGATCGACGGCAGGTCGGCAAGCAGCTCGGGGCCGGTGGTCTCCTCGTGGGCCAGGGCGTTGGCCTCGTTGCCGTACTGGTAGAGCATCACCCAGTCGGGGTGCTCCACCGCGACCTGCTTGGCGACCCGCACGGCCTCGTTGGAGCCGCCGGCGGCCGGTGAGGAGATGATCTCCGCCCCCCACATCCGCAGCAGCTGGCGCCGCTCCTCGGAGGTGTTCTCCGGCATCACGCACACCATGCGGTAGCCCTTGAGCTTGGCGGCCATCGCCAGCGAGATGCCGGTGTTGCCGCTCGTGGGCTCGAGGATCGTGCAGCCCGGACGGAGCAGCCCGTCCTTCTCCGCCTGCTCGATCATCCGGAGCGCCGGGCGGTCCTTGATGGAGCCCGTCGGGTTGCGGTCCTCCAGCTTGGCCCAGAGGCGCACCTCGGTGCCGTCGGGCTGGCGGCCGGGCGACAACCGCGGCAGGCCGACCAGCGGCGTGCTGCCGACGGAGGCGAGCAGGTCGTCGTAGCGAGCCATCAGGCGGGCAGGGCCCCGCCGGCCACGGCGGGCAGGACGACGACCTGGTCGCCGTCGGAGAGCTCGGCGTCGAGCCCGCCGATGAAGCGGACGTCCTCGTCGTTGATGTAGATGTTGACGAAGCGGCGCAGGTCCACCGAGCCGGACTTGTCCTCGACGAGGCGGTCCTTGATGCCGGGGTGGTTGCCGTCGAGGTCGTCGATGAGCGCGGACAGGGTGCCGCCCGAGCCCTCGACGGCCTTGGCTCCGTCGGTGTAGGTGCGCAGGATGGTGGGGATCCGGACCTCGATGGCCATCAGGGGGTGCTCTCTCTCTGGTCTGCGGTGCCGGTGGGCGTGATCGTGACCTCTTCCTCGGTCACGACCCCGTCGATGATTCTGTAGGACCTGAACTCCACAGGGCCGTCACTATTCCCGTGCTCCCGTGTGCTCACGAGCACGTAGTGGGCGTTGGGCTCGCTGGCCAGCCCGATGTCGGTGCGGCTGGGGTAGGCCTCGGTCGCGGTGTGCGAGTGGTAGACCACCACGGGCTCCTCGTCGCGGGCGTCCATGTCCTTGTAGAGCGCGAGCAGCTCGGTGGAGTCGAACTCGTAGAACGTCGGGCTGCCGGCGGCGTTGACCATCGGGATGAACCGCTCGGCGCGGTCGCTGCCCTCGGGGCCCGCGACGACGCCGCACGCCTCGTCGGGGTGGTCGCGCTTGGCGTGCGCCACGATGGCGTCGTACGTCTCCTGGGCGATGGTCAGCACGGCCCCACCCTAGGCAGCCGACCGAAGTGCCCCGCACACGTCTCACGGCTTAGTCTTGACGTCGAGACACTTGGGGGGAAGGACCGCATGACGCTGCACGAGGCTCCGCCACTGACCCGACGGGGCATCCCCCTCGAGCGCGACCTGCGGGTGCTGGCCATGGGCTCCTTCGCGAACCGGTTCGGCGCCGGCGCGGTGATGACGACCAGCGCCCTCTACTTCACCCGCCAGGTCGGCTTCTCCGCCGCCGAGGTGGCGCTGGCACTGTCCGTGGCCGCGATCGTCGGCATCGTCGTCCAGGTCCCTGCAGGGCACCTCGGTGACACCCGCGGCCCGCGCCGGGTGCTCACCTGGTGCATGGTCGGCGCCGCGCTCACCAGCGCGCTGCCCGTCCTCGCGCGTACGCCGTGGCAGCTCGCGCTGCTCCTGGGCCTGCTGGCGCTCTTCGAGCGGTCCGCCGGCTCCGTGCAGCAAGGCGTGATCGCCCAGCTCGCGACGGGCGGGCGGGGCGTGCTCTTCAAGGCCTACCTGCGCGCGGTCACCAACACCGCCATCGGCCTCGGCTCGGTCTTCGGCGGCGCCGCGCTCGTGATCGACGAGACCTGGGCCTACGTCGCGGTCTTCGTCCTCAACGCCGCCTTCACCGGCTTCGCCGCGTGGAACAGCACGCGCCTGCCCGAGCTGCCGCCCTACGTGCGGATCGAGGGCGAGCCGCGGCTCGCGGTGCTGCGCGACTGGCCCTACGTCGTCGTGGTGGCGATCACCGGGCTGTTCTCGATGCACTTCTTCGTCATGGAGCTCGGTCTGGCGCTCTACATCTCCGAGCGCACGTCGGCCCCACCTGTCATGGTCGCGATCCTGCTCGTCGTCAACACGGCGGCCGTCGCGCTCTTCCAGGTCCGGCTGTCGCGGCGCGCCGACTCGGTCGAGGCCGGCGCCCGCGCGCTGGTGCGCGGTGCGGTCTGGATCGCGGCCGGCTTCGCCATCGTGGCGCTGGCCGACCGCGGCGACGCGACCTTCGCGATCGTCGTCCTGGTCGTCGGCTCGCTGGTGCACGTGGTCGGCGAGATGATCGGCTCCGGCGGCCAGTGGGGACTCCAGATGGGACTCGCGCCCCACGAGCGGCAGGGCCAGTACCAGGGCTTCGCCGGACTCGGCTTCAGCGTGGTGGCGGTCATCGGGCCGCCGATCGTGACGCTGCTGTGCGTCGAGATGGGCGAGACCGGCTGGCTCGTCCTCGCGGGGATGATGATGGCCATCGCGCTGGTGTCGGTGCCGGTCTCGCGCTGGGCGCTGGCCTCGCGCGAGCGCTACGGCGTGCTGACCCACTCGGGGTAGCTCAGACCCAGATCGCGGCCGGGACCCCGTCGGAGAACACCTCGGGCGTCGGAGGGAAGGACTCCGAGACGCCGAGCGAGTGGCGTACGGCGGACCACGCGGCCGCGCACGCATCGAGCAGGTCGTCCTCACCGAAGCCGGCACCGCGGAACCACGGCGGCGCGACGATCCCGTGCGCGGCCAGCGCCTCGCGGCGCGCCCGTACGCCGTCGGCGTCCTTCTTGCGGGCGAGCACCGGCGTGCCGGTCATCCGCGCGAAGCTCACCTCGGGGTGCACCTCGATGACCGTGGCGCCCGGGCGCGCGCGCACCCACGCGTCGACCTGGAGCACCTTCTCCCGCAGCGCGTAGGCCTGCGCGCTGACACTCGTGCGCCCGCCGGTGGCGGCGAGGTTGGCGGTGCGGGCGGCGGCGTACGACTCGGCCTCGAGGGCCGCTCGGGTGGGCGTGGAGAAGACCGAGGACGACTTGCCCGCCAGCTGGCGGCGGGCCTCGGCGTCCGCGAGCCGGCCCGTGGAGTCGGGCAGGCCGATCGGGATGTCGATCGCGACGACGGCGACGGGGGTCGTCTCGCGCACGAGCGCGACCAGCCCGTCGATGGTGGCGTCGACGAAGACCGACGCGCGGCCCGTGGTGTCGATGAGCACGCCGACCCAGCCGCCGGGGCACGCGTCCACCCCGAGGACCGGCACGTCCGGGGTCAGCACCTCGATCGCCGGAGGCTGGTCCGGAGGCACCGCGAAGCGCGCCTCGCGCTCGTCGCTGAACGCCGCCGCGATGCGTTCGAGCATCACGTCCGCCATCTCCGGCAGCGCCGCCACCGGCCACCAGCGCACGTCGCTCGACTCGTCGTCGGCGACGTGGGCGTCTCCCTCGAGCCAGGTGCAGGCGAAGGTGAGGTCCAGGTAGGTCGCTCGGTCGCCGTTGACGTGCACGACCTCGCCGTGGACGGCGGTCGAGGCGAGCCGGTCGACCCGGATCCGGGTGCCGGTCTCCTCCAGCGCCTCGCGCGCCGCGGCGACAGCGGGCTCCTCGCCGGGGTCCGGGATCCCCGTCACGGGCGTCCAGTGCCCGTTGTCGGCACGCTTGACGAGCAGCACCTCGTCGCCGCGCCGTACGACCGCGGTGACGCCGGGCAGCCACAGCGGGTCGTGGCCGATCTTCTCGCGGATCGCGACGACGAAGTCGGGGACCGGGCTCACGACATCAGCGCCTCGACGATCGTCTCCTGGAGGTAGCCGACCCACTCGTAGATGTCGTGCGCCTGGGCCCGCGGGTCGTCCTCGGGCAGGGAGTGCCAGTAGTCCTCGTCACCGGCCTCGACGCCGAGGCGGGTGGCGAGCGCGAGCCGGATGTCGGTGAAGGCGCGCATCCACGTCTCGGCCTCGTCGGGGGTGAGCTCGACGTCGATCACCAGCCCGTCCTCGCGCAGCTCCTCGGGAAGGCCGGCTTCCTCCAAGGTGTCGATGATCAGTGCCGCCGCGCCAGCCTTGCCGTCGCGAAGCCCGCCCTCGGTGAAGCGGCGGAAGTCCGCGGCCGCCTCCTCGTCGTCGGGGTAGGCCGTCGGGAACAGCCGTGCCAGCACGGGGTCCTCGGGAATGGTCGTGGCACCCGAGAACTCCGCCATGAGCGCCTCGAAGGCGTCGGCGGAGGGGGCAGCCGGCTCGGCACGCTCGTTGCGCAGCAGCTCGACCATCTGCGAGGCGAGCGAGCGCAGCAGGTCGGCCTCGAAGCCGGTGAAGGTGGCGATGACGCGCGCGGACCGCCGGTGACGCTCGAAACCGCTCACCTCAGGACGCCTTCTCCATCGTCGCCCAGAGGCCGTACTCGTGCATCGCCTTGACGTCGCGCTCCATCTCCTCGCGGGTGCCCGTCGAGACGACCGAGCGGCCCTCGGTGTGCACCTCGAGCATCAGCTTCTCGGCCTTCTTCTTGTCATATCCGAAGTACTTCTGGAACACGTAGGACACGTAGGACATGAGGTTCACCGGGTCGTCCCAGACCAACGTCACCCACGGCTTGGCCAGGAAGGTGATCTCGTCGGGAGTCAGGGTCGGCTCGACCTCTACGGGACTGGCGGCTGACACGGGGCCATCGTGGCACAGTGTCGGTCGTGACGAGCCCACCCCCGACGTCTGCGGCGCTGCTGACCGACCACTACGAGCTCACCATGGTGCAGGCCGCCCGGCAGGCGGGCACCGCCGGCCGGCGCTCGGTCTTCGAGCTCTTCCCGCGCCGCCTGCCCGAGGGGCGGAGGTACGGCGTGGTGGCGGGCGTCGGCCGGGCGCTCGACGCGATCGAGGCCTTCCGCTTCGACGGCGCCGCGCTCGCCGCCCTGGAGGGCGTCGTCGACGCCGACATGCTCGAGTGGTTGGCCTCCTACCGCTTCTCCGGCGACGTGTGGGGCTATGCCGAGGGCGAGGCCTACTTCCCCCACTCGCCGCTGCTGGTCGTCGAGGGCACCTTCGCCGAGGCGGTGCTGCTGGAGACCGTGCTGCTGTCCATCTACAACCACGACTCCGCCATCGCCTCGGCCGCCTCGCGGATGACGCTGGCCGCGGGCGGTCGGCCGTGCATCGAGATGGGGTCTCGCCGCACCCACGAGCAGGCGGCCGTCGCGGCGGCACGGGCGGCGTACGTCGCCGGGTTCGACGCGACGAGCAACCTCGCCGCGCGGGCGGCGTACGGCGTCCCGTCGGCCGGCACCGCCGCGCACTCCTTCACCCTGCTGCACGACACCGAGGCCGACGCCTTCCGGGCCCAGGTGCAGACCCTCGGCGTCGGCACCACGCTGCTGGTGGACACCTACGACGTCACCGAGGCGGTGCGCCTCGCGGTCGAGGTCGCCGGCACCAACCTCGGTGCCGTCCGCCTCGACTCAGGAGACCTCGGGCTCGTCGCCCGCGACGTGCGGGCCCAGCTCGACTCCCTCGGCGCCACGTCCACCCGGATCGTGGTGACCAGCGACCTCGACGAGCACGCCATCGCGGCCCTGGCCGCCGCACCGGTCGACGCGTACGGCGTCGGCACCCAGCTCGTCACCGGCTCGGGCCACCCCACCTGCGGCTTCGTCTACAAGCTCGTGGCGCGTGAGGACGCGGACGGGGAGCTGGTCTCGGTCGCCAAGCGCTCCACCGACAAGGCATCGGTCGGCGGGCGGAAGTACGCCCTGCGCCGCCGCTCCCCCGCCGGCACCGCCCAGGCCGAGGTCATCGGCATCGGCGAGGAGCCCGCCGGGGACACCGACGACCGGCCCCTGCTGGTCCCCCTGGTGCGCGACGGAGAGGTCGTCGGTGGCGCGACCCTCGACGAGGCCAGGGCGCGCCACCGTGCGTCCGTCGCCGAGCTCCCGCGTGCGGTGACCATGATGTCGGCCGGGGAGCCGGTGATCCCGACGGTGTTCGTGGGTGCCTGACCGGCCCCCGGAGGGCCCGGCTACTTGGACGACGCCCGCTTAAACTGCCGCACCGAGAGCGGGAGGAACACCGCGACCAGGATCGCGGCCCACACCAGCGTGTAGATCGCCGGGTGCTGCATCGAGAAGGCGTCGGAGGGCGGTGGTAGCCCGCCGGTGTTGCCGAACGCCTCGCGCACCGCCTGCGTCAGGGCGGAGACCGGGTTCCACTCGACGAGGACCTTGAGCACGCCGCTGAAGTTGTCGAGCGGCACGAAGGCGTTGGACAGGAACGTCAGCGGGAAGATCACCACGAACGACGCGTTGTTGACCACGTCGACGCTCGGCACGAGCAGCCCGACGTAGGCCATGATCCAGCTGACGGCGTAGGCGAAGACCAGCAGCAGCACGAATCCGAGCACCGCGTCGGGCACGCTGGTGCGCACCCGCCAGCCGATGAGCAGCGCGGTGAGCGACATGATGACCAGCGACAGGACGTTGTAGATGATGTCCGAGGTCGTGCGTCCGACCAGGACCGCCGAGCGCGACATGGGCAGGGACCGGAACCGGTCGATGATCCCCTTCTGCATGTCCTCCGCCAGTCCGGCGCCGGTGAAGGTCGCCCCGAACACGACGGTCTGGGCGAAGATGCCAGCCGCCAGGAACTCCTTGTAGTCGACTCCCGGCGGGCTGATCGCGCCGCCGAAGACGTAGGCGAAGAGCAGCACGAACATGATCGGGCTGATCAGCACGAAGACGAGCACCTCTGGCACCCGCTTGATCTTGATGACGTTGCGGGTGGCGACCACCCAGCCGTCGACCAGGGCCTGCTTGGTGCTCATGCGGTGGCCTCACGCTCGTGGATGCCGTCGTCGGTGCGGTCGTCGTCGGGAGGGGCCGAGGCGGCAGCGTGACCGGTGAGGGACAGGAACACGTCGTCGAGGGTGGGGCGCCTCAGGCCGATGTCGAGCACCGGCACCCCTGCGCGGTCGAGGCCGTCGAGGACGTGCCGCAGTGCGGGCGCACCGTCGTGCACTGCCGCGGAGACCGTGCGGTCGTCGGTCTGCACCTCACCGGCCGCGACGCTCCGCAGCACGCTGGTGGTGCTGTCGACGTCACGGCGGTGCTCGAGCACGACCTCGATGTGCGCTCCGCCCGACTGCGCCTTCAGCTCGTCGGCGGTGCCCCGGGCGATGGCCCGGCCGCGGTCGATGACGACGATGTCGTCGGCGAGGCGGTCGGCCTCCTCGAGGTACTGCGTGGTCAGGAGCAGCGTCGCACCCGAGGAGACGAGGTCCTTGATGACCTCCCACATCTGCTGGCGCGCCCGGACGTCGAGGCCGGTCGTCGGCTCGTCGAGCACCAGCACGGGAGGCTCCGCGACCAGCGCCCCGGCGAGGTCGAGGCGTCGGCGCATGCCGCCGGAGTAGGTCTTGGACGGTCGGTCGGCCGCGTCGGCGAGGTCGAAGCGCTCGAGCAGCTCCCGGGCCCGCACCCGGGCGCGAGCCTTCGGCATGCCGTAGAGGCGACCGACCATCGTCAGGTTCTCGAAACCGGTGAGGTACTCGTCGACCGCGGCATACTGCCCGGAGAGCCCGATCCTGCGGCGGACGCCCTGCGGGTCGGCCAGCACGTCCACGCCGGCGACCTCGACGCTGCCCTCGTCGGGCACCAGCAAGGTCGTCAGGCAGCGCACGGCGGTCGTCTTGCCGGCGCCGTTGGGACCCAGCAGGGCGAGGACCGTCCCTTCGGGGACGGTCAGGTCGAGCCCACCCAGGGCCTCGACCTCCTTGTAGCGCTTGACCAGACCGCGTGCGCGGATCATGTCGACCATCGTCGCGTCCTCCCCCTCACCCGTGCGGGCGAGCTGCCGACGAGTCTTGCACCCCGCACCGACATCGCCTCCCGATAGGCTCCGGGCATGACACGAGCGCTGATCGTGGTCGACGTCCAGAACGACTTCTGCGAGGGCGGGTCCCTCGCCGTGGCGGGAGGCGCGCGCGTCGCCGCCGACATCGGCGCGCTGCTGCACCGCTGGCACTCGAGGTCCGCCGACACCCCGGCGTACGACGTCGTGGTGGCCACCAAGGACCACCACGTCGACCCCGGCGCCCACTGGTCGCTCAAGCCGGACTTCGCCGAGTCGTGGCCGGTGCACTGCAAGGTCGGCACCGAGGGCGCGGGCTTCCACCCCAACCTCGACCCGCAGCCCTTCGACGAGGTGTTCTACAAGGGTGAGCACGAGGCCGCCTACAGCGGCTTCGAGGGGCGTACGGCGTCGGGTGAGGCGCTCGCGGACTGGTTGCGCGCCCGGCAGGTCGAGGAGGTCGACGTGTGCGGCATCGCGACCGACCACTGCGTGCGCGCCACGGCGCTCGACAGCGCGGGCGCAGGGTTCGCGACCCGCGTGCTGCTCCCCCTCTGCGCCGGGGTGGCCGAGGACTCCACGGCGGCCGCGATCACCGAGATGAGCGGCGCGGGCGTCGAGATCGCCTGAGCCTCAGCACCACTTCTCGGTGACGGTCCGCAGCACCTTGATGGTCCGTGCCGTGCCCTGGCCGAGGGCCGCCATCTCCTTCGAGGACAACAGCCTCGAGCTGTGGATGTCGCCCGCCAGCAGCACGTAGGCTGCCCGGCCCTCGACCACCACCGTCTCCCCCGCGTGCTCGAGGGCGTGCGCGGCCTCCACCGCGGGAGCGGTCGGCGGGTCGGAGAAGAGGGTCACGTAGTGGTTGCCGACCTCGCCGGCATGAGCGGCGTGCAGCTCCTCGCCGCGGGCCGTCAGCGCCGCCAGCTCGGCGGTCGTGAAGACGACCGTCGGCACCTCGAAGCCGGCCTCCGCGGCGTACGCCTCCTCCAGGACCCTGCGCACCTTCGCCGTGGACCGGGCGGGATGCGTCAGGCGGACGTTGCCGGTGTTGATGTAGGTCTCGACCCCGGTGCCGCCGGCAGCCTCGGTGGCGGCCCTGATCGCGTCCTTGGGGAACTTGCGCCTCGCGCCGAGGTTGATCGCTCGCAGGAACGCGACGTAGGTGGGCATGGCCCGATCATGCCCCGAGGGACGGAGACCTGTCGCTCAGGCGCGCTTGCACTGGCTGGGCGGGGTCACGGCGGGGTCGAAGACGTGCTGCGGGGGGACGATGTTGGCGCCGTTCTGCGACTCCTTCATCGTCATCGCCCACCAGCCGGCCTTGCGGGTGTCGATCTTGGCGAGCTCGGCCGGGGGCACCTCGCCCCACATGTTGACCACGTCGACGCCGACCTCGATGAGGTGACCGTGCGGGGTGATGACCGCCTTCGCCTCGACGCCGTCGAGCGCCGCGGGGACGGCGGGGAACAGCCCCCGGGGCATGCCGGTGATGACGTCCTCGGCGGGTACGCCGACGCTCACGCCGTCGCCGGCCAGGCGGATCGCCCGGGCCGCGGTGACCGGCCAGGTCGGGTCCAGGTCGGTCGGCAGCGCCCAGCTGCGGTCGGCGTCGTCGGTGATGTCGACGTAGCAGGTGGCGGCGTTGGGGCCCCACGACTCACTGTTGAAGTAGGTGCGCCCCGCGACGACGAGGTAGTCGACCTGCTGGGCGTTGCCGTCGATCACCGAGTCCATCGAGAGCTCGCTGTAGCCGGTCGAGGGGCTGAAGCGGCCGTCGAGGTCGAAGATGCGCTTGCCGCCGTTGTCGGGGTTCTTGGTGAGCAGCTGGCCGTGCCACTCCACGATGCCCATCTTGTTCACCTGCGAGACCAGTGCCTCGAGCTGCTCACCCTCCAGCACGACCGTGTCGCCCTTGCTGGCCGCCGCCTCGCCCGACCCGCCGCACCCGGTCAGGGCGAGGAGGAGACCGGCCCCGAGGGCCCCGGCCCATGCTGCGCTGCTGCGACGTGCCACAGGGTCTCCCCGTTCCGGTCCGTGATGAGCTCGTGCTCGCTCTCGCCCGGAGCCTAGGACCGACCGGAGGAACCTGTCAGGCGAACCGAAGATCTCGTCAAGGCCACGCCTAGCTCGACATCCAGCCGCGTGCCGCGCCGACCACGGCGTCGGTCAGGTCGTCCACCAACGACGAGCCGAGGCGCCAGTGCTGCCAGAACAGCGCCACCTCCGGACGGCGCCCCGGGACCAGCTCGACCAGGTCCCCGCTCGCCAGCTGCTCCGCGACGTCGGACTCGGGCAGCAGGCCCCACCCCATGCCCACCCGGATGGCGCGGTCGAACTCGCGGACCGACGGCAGGTAGGTCACCGGCGGGGCCAGGTGGCGGCGCGTCACACGCCGGACGAAGTCGTGCTGGAGCGAGTCGCTGCGGTCGAAGGCCACGATCGGTGCCTCGGCGAGCGAGGCCGACCCGACACCGTCGGCGAAGTGGGCCGCGTGGAAGTCGCGTGTCGCCACGGCGGCGTAACGCAGTCGGCCGAGCCGCACCACGCGGCACCCCGGGACCGGCTTGGGCTCGCCGGTGATGGCCGCCACCACCTCGCCGCGGCGCAGCCGCTCAGCGGTGCGGGTGTGGTCCTCGCGCACCACCTCGAAGACGACCCGGTGCCGACCCTGCACCTCGGCCAGCGCGTCGACGAACCAGCCGTAGAGCGCGTCGGCGTTCACCGCGATCGGCAGGGAGGCGTACGACGTCCCGTCGCCGTCGTCCTCCTCCACCAGCTCGGCGACGGCCTCGCGCTCCAGCAGCTCGGTCTGGGTCGCCAGTCGCACCAGCACGAGGCCGGCCTCGGTGGGCTCCAACGGCTTCACGCGGTGGAGCAGCACCCGGCCGATCCGCGTCTCCAGGGCCTTGATGCGCTGGCTCACCGCGGAGGGGGTGACGTGCAGCTCGCGAGCGGCTGCCTCGAACGTCCCGAGCCGCACCGCGACGGCCAGCGTGCGCAGTGCGACCGGGTCGAGCTGAGTGATGTCTTTCATACTTAGACATCCTAATGATTAGTGAAAATAGTTCGCTGGATTGAAGTAGATCAGGCACCTACCGTTGATCACATGTTCCAGGTTGCTCTCACCGGTCTGCTCACCGGACTCGCTCTCATCATCGCCGTCGGCGCACAGAACGCGTTCCTGCTCCGTCAGGCGATCCGCGGCGAGCAGGTCCTGCCCATCGTGCTGACCTGCCTGGTCTCCGACGTCGTCGCCATCACCGCCGGCGTCGCGGGCCTCGGCGTCGTGCTCGAGCGCTGGCCGTCGGTGCTGCCTGTCGCCCAGGTCCTCGGCGGGCTCTACCTGATCGCGTTCGGCCTGCACGCCGCCATGCGCGCGTGGCGCCCGACCGCGCTCGACACCGGCGCCGGCAGCGCCCTGACCCCCGGTCGGGCCGTCCTGCTCACGCTGGCGCTGACCTGGCTCAACCCGCACTTCTACCTCGACGCCGTCCTCATGCTCGGCACCGTCGCGAACAGCTTCGGCGACGACCGGTGGTGGTTCGTCTCCGGGACGCTCGTGGCCAGCGTGCTGTGGTTCTTCGGCCTCGGCTTCGGCGCGCGACTGCTGCGCGGCGTCTTCGCCCGCCCGAGCGCGTGGCGGGTGCTGGACTCCGGCATCGCGGTGTTCATGGGTGTGCTCGGCGTGGGCCTGCTCGCCCACTGAGCGCCCAGCGGCGGGCTACTCCCCCGCCAGCCCCGCGCCCTGCTCGGCGAGCGCCTCACGCAGCCGGGTGATCGCGATCGGCCCGACGCCGTGCATGGCGGCCAGCTCCGCGGCGGAGCGGGTCGCCACCTGCTCGAGCGTGGTCAGCCCGGCCGCCCGCAGCGCACGGGTGGCCGGGGCCCCGATGGCGCGCGGCAGTGCGGTGCCCTCCTCACGCGGTCGGCGTACGCGCGGTGCGGGCAGGCCGGCGTCGACGACTGCCCGGCCCCGCGGCGACAGCAGGTAGCCGATCGCCAGGGACTCGGTGAGCCCGAGCTCCTTGAGCTTGCGCACGTCCTTCTTGAAGTCCGGCGTCTCGCGCCCCACCCGGGCGGCGAGGTCGGGCGCCCGAACGCCCCCGTTGAGGTCGATCAGGTCGAGGGTCTCGCGCGTCCACGCCCCGTGGGCCGAGGCGGCGTCGAGGCGGTCGAGCCGCGCGTTGATCGCGGCGACCTCGTCAGTGTCCGGAATGCTCTCGCGCAGCAGCTCCCGCGGGTCGGCACCGGCGTACGCCAACCCGATCCGCCAGGCCGGGTCGCCCGGCCGCGCGGCGAGGGCCTGCTTGAGCGCGGCCAGCGACGGGGCACCGGCCCGGCGGGCGTCCTCGGCGCGCAGGCTCGCGACGCCGACCTGCTCGACGGAGGTGACCTCGACCAGCCCGACGGCCGTACGCATCCTCGTGCCGACCACGACACGCGGCCGCGCCCAGCGACGGAAGGCGAGGTCGACGGTGCCGGCCCTGATGGCGGCCAGCTCGGCCGGTCGGATCATCATGGCGGCAGTTTCTCAGTCCACCCGGAGGATGTCGCCCGGCTGGCAGTCCAGGGCGCGGCAGATCCCGGTGAGGGTGCTGAAGCGCACCGCCTTGGCCCGACCGTTCTTCAGCACGCTGAGGTTGACGACGGTGACGCCGACCCGGTCGGCCAGCTCGGTGAGCGTCATGCCGCGCGCGGCCAGGACCTCGTCGAGGTGCACGCTCACGCCGTGCGGCTCATCGGGCTCGACGGCAGCCTCCACGCGTCGCGCCATCAGATCGTGGCCTCGGCGTCGCGCCGCAGGTCGACGGCCTGAGCCATCACCCTCGCCAGTGCCAGCAGGGCGATGCCCAGGAGCACGGGCAGCCACGGCACCGTCGCGGTGAGGACGAGGGTGGTGTCGCTCATCCGGTTGAGCAGCATCGCGTTGATCCAGCCCGAGAGCACGAAGTCCAGCGCGGCCCAGCCGATGAGGATGCGCCCGAGCGTCGTCAGCTGGCCGGGGACCCGGTCGGCGAAGACGCCCTCCTTGCGCGCCCGGCGCAGGAAGCGCCACAGCATCACGAAGAAGACGGCAGGGCCACCGACCCACACGAGGAGGCCGGCTCCGGCCAGCGCCCGCGTCGCGCCGTCGGGCTCGGGGTCGCACACCTGCACCTCGACGGGACTCCACGTGATGCCCTCCCGCAGGTCGACCGGTCCGGTCAGCTCACCGTCGACGCGCTGGAAGGCCGGTTCGTCGCCCGAGCCCGACGCACAGACCTGCGCGTTGACGCCCGGGATCGATCCGGTGCCGAAGATCGTCGCGGCCACCGTCGCGACGGCCAGGATCGCCATCACGGTGACGACCAGCCCCACCAGTGCCTCGAGGACCTTCAGCGGGTCGTTGTCGCGCGTGCCGTCCATGGATCCCCCGCATGTCGAATGTCGATGTTGTCGACAAACGATAGGGCATCGATTTTCGATACGTCAACGGGTCGGGGTACGCCGAGTCAGCGGCGAGGCGCGGCGTCTCGGTCGCCGGCGCTCGTCACAGGTTGCCGCGGGCGTCCTGCTCGCGCTCGATGGCCTCGAAGAGCGCCTTGAAGTTGCCCTTGCCGAAGCCGAGGGAGCCGTGGCGCTCGATGAGCTCGAAGAAGACCGTGGGCCGGTCGCCGAGCGGCTTGGTGAAGATCTGCAGGAGGTAGCCGTCCTCGTCGCGGTCGACGAGGATGCCGCGCTTCTTGAGCTCCTCGATCGGCACCCGGACCTCACCGATGCGCGCGCGCAGCTCGGGGTCCTCGTAGTAGGAGTCCGGGGTGTTCAGGAACTCCACGCCGTTGGCGCGCAGGGCGTCGACGGTGGCGAGGATGTCGCCGGTCGCCAGCGCGAGGTGCTGGGCGCCGGGGCCGTTGTAGAACTCGAGGTACTCGTCGATCTGCGACTTCTTCTTCGCGACGGCCGGCTCGTTGAGCGGGAACTTCACCCGGTGGTTGCCGTTGGCGACGACCTTCGACATCAGCGCGGAGTAGTCGGTGGCGATGTCGTCGCCGATGAACTCGGCCATGTTCACGAAGCCCATCACCTTGTTGTAGAAGGTGACCCACTCGTCCATCTTGCCGAGCTCGACGTTGCCGACGATGTGGTCGAGGGCCTGGAACAGGCGCTTGGGCTGGTCGTCCTTCTTCTCCCAGCGCGGCGCGACGGCGACGTAGCCGGGGAGGTAGGGGCCGGCGTACGCCTGGCCGTCGACGGTGCGCTGCACGAGCGTGTGGCGGGTCTCGCCGTAGGTCGCGATCGCCGCGATGCGCACGGAGCCGTGCTCGTCGGTGACGGTCGTCGGCTCCTGCAGCACCGTCGCGCCGGCGGCGCGGGCCTGGGCGATGCACTGGTCCACGTCGGGCACCTCGAGCGCGATGTCGACGACGCCGTCGCCGTGGCGCGCGTGGTGCTGCACGAGGTCGCTGTCGGGCGAGACCGCGCCGCTGAGCACGAACCTGATGGACCCGGACTTCAGCACGAAGGACTTGTGGTCGCGGTTGCCGTTCTCGGGGCCCGAGTAGGCGACGAGCTCCATGCCCCACGCGGAGGCGTAGTAGTGCGCGGCCTGGGTCGCGTTGCCGACCACGAAGCAGATCGCGTCCCACCCGGTCACCGGGAAGGGGTCGGCGTCGGCGTCGTACTCCACGAGGCCGACGAGCTGGCGCAGCTGCTCCAGCGAGAGGTCGGCCTTCATCTCGTCCACGGTCAGGGCGCCACCGGTCGAGGCGATGTCAGTCGTCATGAGTCGCACCCTGCCAACGAGAGGCAAGGTGTGCAACAGTACGCCGAAACGTTGGGCAGGTTGCACAGTCGAGGAGCAGTAGATGGACGAGATCGACGGCAAGGTGATCGATCTGTTCGCCAACGAGCCGCGGCTCGGCGTCCTGGAGGCCAGCCGCCGGCTCGGCATCGCCCGCGGCACGGTGCAGGCGCGGCTCGACAAGCTCGCCGCCTCGGGCGTCATCACCGGTTGGGGCCCGGACCTCTCCCCCGAGGCGCTCGGCTACCCGGTGATGGCCTTCCTGACCCTGGAGATCCGCCAGGGCTCGGGGAGCGCTGGCGGACACGACGCGGTCGCGGCGCACCTCGCACGGATCCCCGAGGTGCTCGAGGCCTACACGATCACCGGCGCGGGCGACATGTGGGCACGCGTGGTGGCGCGGTCCAACGCCGACCTCCAGCGGGTGATCGACCTGGTGCTGACCGAGCCCGCGATCGACCGGTCGACGACCGTCATCGCGTTGGCCACCCAGGTCCCGCACCGGGTGCTGCCGCTGGCGCGGTCGGCCGTCAGCCCCCCACCTGCATGATCAGGCAGGTCGAGGTGGCGTGGGCGACGAGCCTGCCGGCGGCGTCGGTGAGCTGCGCCTGCGCGAGTGCCGTACGCCGTCCGCGCTGGATGACGGTGCCCTCGCAGGTCAGCAGGCCGGAGTCCACCGTCACGGGGCGCAGGAACTTCACCGTCAGGTCGACCGAGGTGTAGACCTCGCCCACCGCCATCGTGGTGTGCACCGCGCAGCCGGCCGCCGTGTCGAGCAGGGTGGAGATGACCCCGCCGTGCACGGTGCCGAGCGGGTTGTAGTGGAACTCCGCCGCAGGCATCTCCACGACCACGCGCCCGGCCTCGGGCCGCATGTCGGTGAAGCCGAGCGTGTCCATGATCGGCGGGGGCGGCAGCTCGCCGGCGACCATCGCCTCCAGCTGCTGGAGCCCGTCGAGCTCGAGCATCCGGGACAGGTCGCCCTGCCCCGGCGTGGCCCAGGAGAAGGTGCGGGACTCGGTCGCGAACGCGCCCGGCGCGGATGGCTTGGTCTGCGTCATGGACCCAGCATGCGGGTGCTTGTCTGAGTCTGTCAACTGGACCTAGCATGACGGCATGGCTTCTCCCCCCGCCCTCGCCTTCTCGACCGACAACTGCACCATCGGTCGGGCGATGGCCGTGCTCGGCGAGCGCTGGACCTTCGTGGTCGTCCGCGAGGTGGCGAACGGGATCCGTCGCTTCGACGACATGCGCCGACACACCGGCATGCCGCGCCAGGTGCTCACCGACCGCCTCGCCCTGCTCGTCGAGCACGACATCCTGCGCCGCGTGGCCTACCGCGAGGAGGGCCAGCGTGAGCGCCACGAGTACCGCCTCACCGACAAGGGGTTCGAGCTGTTCCCGGTGATCGTCGCCGTCGCCGAGTGGGGTGACCGCCACTACGCGGACGACGACGGGCCACCGGTCGAGTTCGCGCACCGCGACTGCGGCGCGCCGGTCGCGGTGACCGTGCGCTGTGCCGACGGCCACGAGATCGCGAAGCCGCGGGACGTGGTGAGCCGCCCGGGGCCGGGCATCAGGCCCTTCGAGTCCTGAGCGGGAGCGTCACCGCAGCCGCTCGGCCACCTCGTGTGCCGCCGCGATGACCTGCGGCGCGACGACGTCCTCGTCGATCGCGCCGTCCAGGGTCACCACGCCCACGCTCGCGTGCAGGCCCTCGACGCCCAGCACCGGGGCGGCCAGGCCGCGCGCTCCCGACTGCAGCTCGCCGCTCGTGACGGCGTACGCCGACCCGGCCGGGTCGGTGAGCGCGATCGCCTTGCCTGCGGCGCCCTGCGAGAGCGGGTGGCGGGCGCCGACGCGGTAGGAGACGTGGAAGTCGGTCCATGTCGGCTCGACGACGGCGAGCGCCAGCGCCTCGTCGCCGTCCGCGACGGTGAGGTGCGCGGTGGAGCCGACCGACTCGGCGAGGCGGCGCAGCACCGGCATGGCGAGGTCGCGCAGCAGCGGCTGGACCCCGCTGGCCAGGTGCAGCACGCCCAGCCCGACGAAGAGCCGCGACCGGGCGTCGCGGCGTACGAGCCCGTGCTGCTCGAGGGTGCTGACGAGGCGGTAGACGACCGTGCGGTTGACCTCGAGGCGCACCGACAGCTCGGTGACGGTGAGACCGTCAGGGCTCTCGGACAGGACCCGCAGCACCCTCAGGCCGCGGTCGAGCGTCTGCGAGGTCTCCGAGGCCATAGGAGCAGCATGGCAGGAGGAGCCACGTCAGGACGTCTGGCGCATCGCCCACTCGCGGATCCGGTTGATCCGCTCGTGCAGCTGCTCGGCGTTGGCGACCGCGGCGGGCGGGCCGCCGCACTCCTTGCGCAGCGCCGAGTGAGTGATGCCGTGGGCCTGCCCCGTGCGGTGGTGCCACGCGGCGACGAGGCCGTTGAGCTCGCGGCGCAGCACCCCGAGCTGCTGGTGGGTGCTCATCTGCGCCACCGACTCCACGACGCGGTCTCCCCCGCCGTCGGCGCGCTGCTTGCGCGCCCGCTCGCTCTGGCGCGAGTGCAGGAGCTCGCGCACCTGGTCGGGCTCCAGCAGGCCGGGGATGCCGAGGAAGTCCATCTCCTCCTCCGAGCCCGCGTGCACCTCGCCGGAGTGGCCGAACTGCGCGCCCTCGTAGAGGACGTGGTCGAAGGACGCGGTGGACCCGAGCGCCTCCCACGACATCTCCAGCTCCTCGGAGGTCCCCTCCTCGGCGTTGGCCTGGGCGAGCAGGGCGTCCTCGGCGGCGAAGATGTCGCCCTCGTCGTTGACGCGGCGCCCCAGCACGTGGTCGCGCTGCGCCTCCATGTCGGAGGCGAACTCGAGCAGGTGCGGCACGGACGGCAGGAAGACCGACGCGGTCTCGCCGCGGGAGCGGGCGCGCACGAAGCGGCCCACGGCCTGGGCGAAGAACAGCGGTGTCGAGGTGGTGGTCGCCCACACGCCGACGGCGAGACGCGGCACGTCGACGCCCTCGGAGACCATGCGCACGGCCACCAGCCAGCGCTGGTCGGAGTCGGTGAAGGTCGCGATCTTCTTCGACGCACCCTTCTCGTCCGAGAGCACCACGGTCGGCGACTCGCCGGTGATCTTCTTGAGCAGCCCGGCGTAGGCGCGCGCGGTCTCCTGGTCGCTGGCGATGACCATCCCGCCGGCGTCGGGGACGTGGCGGCGCACCTCGGCCAGGCGCCTGTCGGCCGCCTGCAGCACCGCCGGCATCCAGGACCCCTTCGGGTCCAGCGCCGTACGCAGCGCGTGGGCGTGCATGTCCTTGGTGAGCGGCTCGCCGAGGCGGGCGACGATCTCGTCGCCGGCGCGGGTGCGCCACTGCATCTCGCCGGAGTAGGCCATGAACAGCACCGGGCGCACGACGTGGTCCGACAGCGCGTGGGCGTAGCCGTAGGTGTAGTCGGCGACCGAGGTGGGGATGCCGTCGTCGCCGGGGGCGTAGGTGACGAACGGGATCGGGTTGATGTCGGAGCGGAACGGGGTGCCCGTCAGCGAGAGTCGTCGAGTCGCCGGGTCGAACGCCTCGCGCACTCCCTCGCCCCACGACAGCGCGTCGCCGGCGTGGTGGATCTCGTCGAGGATGACCAGGGTCTTCGAGCGCTCGGTGCGGATCCGCATCGCGAGCGGGTTGACCGCGACACCGGCGTAGGTGACCGCGATCCCGACGTAGTCGTCGGAGGTGCGGCCCTTGCCGGCGGAGTAGGCGGGGTCGATCGGGATGCCCGCACGTGCGGCGGCCTCGGCCCACTGGGTCTTCAGGTGCTCGGTCGGGGCGACCACGATGATGCGGTCGACGATGCGGCGCCCGAGGAGGTCGGCCGCGACGGTCAGCGCGAAGGTCGTCTTGCCGGCACCGGGGGTCGCGACCGCGAGGAAGTCACGCGGCTGGCGGGAGGTGTAGAGGTCCATAGCCGCCTGCTGCCACGCACGCAGCGAGGGCGCAGTGCCCCAGGCGGCCCTGTCGGGCCACGCGGGGGGCAGCGGCGCGTCGGGGCGCCCCGTCACGCCTCGGGACCCGAGCCGTCCGAACCCGAGCCGTCCCCGGACTTCATGGACTCCCAGACCTCCTTGCAGTCCGGGCACACCGGGAACTTCTCCGGCGCCCGCGAGGGCACCCACACCTTGCCGCACAGCGCGATCACGGGGGTGCCCATGACCATCGCCTCGGTGAGCTTGTCCTTGGGGACGTAGTGGGAGAACCGCTCGTGGTCACCCTCGTCCGTCGGGACGGTCTGACGCTCTTCGACCGTCTGGCTGCCCGGGGAGAATCCGATGGTGCTCATGATGGACAAGCCTAACGCGGACGGACCCAGACGTAGACGTTGGCGACGCCGCGGCGGGTGCCGGGCAGCAGGTCGTGGCCGTCACTGACGTACGCCACCCGCGTGACGTCGTCGCTCAGCGACGCCCAGGTCTCCTGGCCGCTCGGACGGGCGGCGAAGGGTGACGTGCGGTCACCGGTCGCAGCCTCGACCACCCGCAGGTGCCGGGTGGCCGTGGCGACGGCGTAGTGGGTGCCGTCCGCGGTGATGGCCGTGCCCGTGTTGCCGAGCGGCCCACGCCGCCACCCCCGGACGGTGTCGTGGACGAGGGCGAACGGACGGCCGCTGCTCCCGCTGCCACCGGGGAGCCCCGTCCCCCGCACGGAGACGAGCCTGCCGTCGTCGGAGATGTCGAGCCAGGTCACGCTGCCGCCCTCGATCCCCAGCAGGCCGAGGTCCGCGTGGGTGCCGGTGGTCGTGTCGAGGACCTGGCTGGAGTAGAGGTCACCGAGGACGGCGAACCTGCCGTCGGCGGACTGGCCCACGAGGGTCCGCGTGCCGAGCTGCTCCGCCACGGTCCGGGTCTCGCCGGTGGCGCGCGTCCACTCCAGCAGCCGGGGCTCGGGGGACGCGAGCTCGTTGCCGCGGTCCTGGTAGAGGACGCGCTCGCCGTCCGCGGCCAGCGCCGCACCGACGGCACGCTCCGCCACGCGGATGACGGAGCCGTCCGCCCGGTCGACGAGGAACAGCCCGGCCGTGAGCTGCACGAGCGCTCGCTGTCCGTCGTGGCTGATGCCCTTGAGCACTGCCCAGTGCTCCGGGTGGAGCAGCGAGACCCGCTGCGATGCGGTGTCCCAGACATACAGGCGCCCGACCGGTTCCTCGGTGCCCAGCACCAGGTTCGTCGCTCGCGAGGAGAACACGACCGTGCTGCCGTCACCCGACAACGTGACGTCGCGGCTGTCCTCGTTCGCAGGGCGACCGCCGCGCCCCCGGGTGACGAGGACGGTCCCCGTCGCAGCCCGCGGCGCCACCGACCTCAGCACCAGCGTCGTACGACGGACCTCGCCGCGCTGCTTGCGCACACCACGCTCCTCGAGCTCGATCCGCCACCGTCCGAGGCGGGGCGCGGTGCCGGCGAGGCGGCCGTCGCGCAGGCGCAACCAGGCGGGCAGACCGTCGGCCTCGCGGACCCGCCAGTTCTGGCGCTGGTAGTCGTAGCGACCCTTCCGCAGCACCGTGTCAGCCACGCGGTTCAGCGGCATCGCGCGGACGGCACGGTCGGCCTCCTGCACCGGTCGCTCCCCCGCTGCCGGCACGCCCAGCCCGGCACACAGCGCCGCGGCGACCAGGGCGACCCCTCCGCCCAGCATGATCCTCATGCCCGGGGAGACGCTCCTCGCCGCGGATCGGTTGCGAAGGTCGACAGCTCAGTTCATGTCGGGGTCGACGGGCCGGTTCACGTGCCAGGCGAGCATGCCGGGCTGGCGTCGCATGACGTCGCGGCGCAGGCCGCTCGTGTCACCGCGGAAGGCGTCACCGGCCTCGCCGCTCACGACGTACCAGCTGCCCTCGTCGACCTCACCGGCCAGCTGTCCGACGCCCCACCCGGCGTAGCCGGCGAAGACCCGCATCCCGGCGAGGGAGCCGTCGACGAGCTCGGCCGGGGTGTCCAGGTCGACCATGCCGACCGCTCCCGCGACCGGACGCCAGCCCACGGGCGGCTGGTCGGGGTCGCGCAGCCAGGCCACGGCGAGCGCGCCGTCGGTGCCGACCGGCCCGCCACGGAAGAGGACCTCCGGCGCGGCGACGACGTCGCTCCACGGCTCGAGCACGTCGGCCACCAGGACCTGCGACGGACGGTTGAGCACGACACCCAGGGCACCGTCGTCGGTGACGTCGAGCAGCAGCACCACCGTGTCGACGAAGTTGGGATCCTGCAGGGCCGGTGTCGCCACCAGCAGCATCCCCGATGCCAGCTGCATGCCGCCCACTATGTCAGGCGGCCAGCACCGCCTTCAGCCGCTTGACGAGGGAGGCGCCCTCCCCGGGAGCCCTGCGGGGCGTGGTCCGGGGGACGTACGACGTCCGCGCCGCACGCTCGATCGCACGGCCGACGCGCTGGGCGGCCTCTCCGGGAGCGCTCGCGCGTCCGGCCATGAGGGCGAGCATCTCGTGCTCCTTGCCGGTCGCCAGTGCCGTGGCGCGCGCCATCTCCGGGCTCGTCGGGTGGTCGACGTGGTGGTCGATGACGGCCCGGATCCCCGGCATGTCCTCGGCGGCGCGCAACCACGCGAGGGCGACGGCGTTCTCGAGGTCGAGGGGCTGGTCGGCGAGCTCGCGCTCGACGTGGCCGGCCAGGCGCGTGTGCCAGCGCAGCTGCAGGGCGCCGAGCAGGGTCAGGTCGTCGCCGAAGGTCTCGGCGACCCCCGCGACGTCGAGGGGCAGGTGACCGTCGAGGCGGGTGTCGGCGGCGCTGATCACGTCGCGGAGCACGTCTCCGCGTCGGTGGTGGGACGTCCAGGTCATGGCGGTCTCCTCAGGTGACATACCAGCGGTACGTACTTTCAGTATGCCCAGCCCTCCCCCGCGCTCCAACCGCTCCGCACGTGAGCCGGGTCACCTAGGCTGCGCCCATGGGGACACGCCAGTGAGGTCGCGCCGGCAGCGCTACTCGGACTCGACCAAGCGCGCACTCGTCGACGTCGCCGAGCAGCTCTTCACCACCCACGGCTACTCCGCCACCTCGCTCGACGCGATCGTCGCCGGTGCGGACGTCACCAAGGGCGCGCTCTACCACCACTTCAGCGGCAAGCAGGCGGTCTTCGAGGCTGCCTTCGAGCGGGTCGAGTCACGCGCCAGCAGCGGCATCGCCCGTGCCACGGAGGGGCACGACGACCCCTGGGAGAAGGCGCAGGCAGGACTGCGCGCCTTCCTGGAGGCCGTGCAGGAGCCGGCCTACCGCCAGGTCGTCATCTCGGACGGGCCCTCGGTGCTCGGGCACGAACGGTTCCGCGAGCAGGAGGAGCGCTCGACCTACGCGATCGTCGACGAGATCGTCCGCTCCGCGCTCGGCACGGACGCCTACGACCTCGATGACGCGATGCTCGACACCTTCACCCGGATCTTCTTCGGGGCGATGTCGGCCGCCGGCGGCGCTGTCGCGGTGAGCCAGGACCCTGGGGCCGCGGCAGCCCGCGTCGAGCTGGCCATCGGCACCATCATGGCCGGGCTGCGCCAGCTCCTGGACAGCAGCGCTACTTCGCGAAGGTGACGTCGCCGTTGACCGCCGGCACGAGCTCGACCCAGACCTTGCCAGCTGGCACGGTGAGCTCGCCGCCCTTGGTGGCGAGCTCGATGGCGCCGGTGAGGCCGTCCTTGGACCAGGTGCCGCGGATGACACGACCGCCGTGGAAGAGCAGCGCGGCGCCCTTGCCCTCGAACTTGGTCTCCGGGACGGGGTAGCCCGCGGGATCGCGGTAGCCCGCGTCGCCGACCTGCACCCGCAGCACGAGCACGGAGTCGGCGGGGAACTGGTCGCCCTCGGCGGCGTAGGAGTCGGTGTTGACGTAGCCGCCGCCCTGGAACTGCCAGCTGGTGGAGTGCGCGCCGAAGTCGGCGGTCAGCGTGCGCGCCTTCGCACCCTTCGGGAGCTCGTCCGGCGTGCCCCACGGGAGGTAGGCGGGCGGCTCCTCCTCGGCCTTGAGGCGCTGGGAGATCTCCCCGAGGCGGGCGAAGAGGTTGAAGGGCGCCGAGCGCGTGGTCTCGCGGTAGACGCCGGCGGCGCCCTCGGTGATCCACGGGATGCCGGCGCCGTTGATGCGCTGGATGGTGATCGGCGCGGCGCCGCTGGTCACGACCGTCGCGCCCTCGGGCACGATGCCGATGTCGCTGGCGCGCATCGAGCGCACCGGGCCGATGCTGGCGGGAACCTTGGAGTAGTAGAACGCCGCCAGGCGGGTGTAGCCGCCCTCGACGAGCTCCTCGACGACGAGGTCCGCCGCACCGAGGCCGACCTGGGGGGCGCTCGAGGAGGTGTTGTCGACCTTGGTCACGATCACCGGGTGCTTCGGCGCCTTGCCGGTGCGCTCGAGGCCGGTGAGGGGCCAGTACGTCGGCTCCGGCGGCTCGCTCGTCGCGGAGGCCGTCGGCTCCGAGGACGGAGCGGCGTCCGCCGGCGCCTCCTGCTCGTCCCCGCCGCCGCAGCCGGCCAGGAGGAGCGAGGCCGCGACGAGCGCGGCGACGGAGGTGTGGAGACGGTGACGCACGGGGGAACTCCGATCGAGCGGGGGACTCTGCCCTGAAAGTGTGGAGGCGCGCCCTCCCCGTTCGGGGAAGGCGCGCCACAGGGTAGATCAGCAGGAACTGCCTACCAATCCGAGCCTGTCACCGCCTGGTCAGCCGCGGCGCAGGGTCCCGCCGAACCACTGCGAGGTCCACGGAGCGGCGATGCGGACGCGCTGGCCCGAGCCCGGCGAGTGCAGCATCACGGCGTGGCCGTTCGACCAGCGCAGGAAGATCGCGGCGTGGTAGACCCCGCCGCTGCCGTGGAAGAACATCAGGTCCCCGGCGCGCATGTCCTTCTTCGCCACGCGGCGGGTGTGGCCGGCCTGGGCCCTGGACGTGCGCGGCACGTCGAAGCCGGCGCGGGCGTAGCTGTAGCGGATCAGTCCGGAGCAGTCGAAGCGGTCCGGGCCGGCGGCACCGTAGGCGTAGGCGTCACCGCGCTGGCGCATGGCGATGTCGCGGGCGCTGAGCACGCGGGCCGACACGCGACGGGCGGCGGTGCGCTTCGCGGTCGTCTTCGTCGCGGTCGTGGTGGTCGTGGTCGATCCGGAGTCGCCGTCGGCCGCGGCGGCGGGAAGCGCCGTCAGCGTCGACGCGGAGAGTCCGAGCCCGGCGAGGGCGAGCGCGCAGGTGCGCAGCGTGCGAGGGGTCGCAGGCATGAGGTGGGTCCTTTCCCACGCCTGTGAGGTGAGCTGTCGGGTTGGGACTGGAAGGTGTCCCGCCGCCGTCCTCCCGGAGGAGGGGGTGGCTTCACCCCGAGCCGTGGCGTGCGGCTGCACGCACCGGCAGTGGAACCTGTGGGTCCCCCACTCCTGCCCTCGATCTTCTCGGGGGGCCGCTCCGGCGGGGCAGGACTCGGCGTCGCCCGGGGCGGGTGTCGTCAGACACGATCTAGTCACGGAGACCGACGCCAGCAGGGCGACCCGAGCCGTCCTGTGGGTCTCTCGACTCCGCCGCCAAGGTGCCAGAGCCCCCAAAGCCGCGCAAACCCGGCCACGCCCCGACGGGCGTGGGTCGTGGCCGGGATCACGTTCAGCCGAGCTTGCGCCCGCCGTCGACGTACAGGGTCTGGCCGGTGATGAAGGACGCCTCGTCGCTGCACAGGAAGGCGGCCGCCGCGGCGATGTCCTCGGGCTGCCCGACCCGGCGCACCGGGGTGGCCTCGGCGTTGAGCCGCTGCAGCTCCTCGGGCTCCATCTTGAGCCGGCGCGCGGTGGCGTCGGTCATCTCGGTGACGATGAAACCGGGCGCGATGGCGTTGGCGGTCACGCCGAACGGACCGAGCTCGATGCCGAGGGTGCGGGTGAGGCCCTGGATGCCCATCTTGGCCGCGGAGTAGTTGGCCTGGCCGCGGTTGCCCAGCGCGGAGACGCTGGAGAGGTTCAGGATCTTGCCGTACTTCTGCTCCACGAAGCGCGACTGCGCGGCCTTGGTCATGTTGAAGACGCCCTTGAGGTGGACGTTCATGACCAGGTCCCAGTCCTCCTCGGTCATCTTGAAAAGCAGGTTGTCGCGGGTGACGCCGGCGTTGTTGACCAGGACGTGGATCCCGCCGAGCTCGTCGACCACGCGCTGCACCGCGGCCTCCGCTGCGGCGGAGTCCACGACGTCGCACCCGATGCCGACCGCGCGGGCACCGTCGGCGAGGTCGAGGCGGCCTGCGGCGTCGGCGGCTGCGGCCTCGTCGAGGTCGAAAATCGCGACGGACGCGCCCTCGCTGGCGAGGCGCTGGGCGATGCCGAAGCCGATGCCTCGGGCTGCTCCGGTGATGACGGCGACGCGGCGGTCGAACCGGCCCATGGGGAACTCCTTGGGGTATGTGGGAGGTCGGGAGACAGATCGAGGCCGAGGCTAGTCGCTACGGTGGGCAGATGGGTCGGGGGGAGTTCCGCGCCGCTGCGGTCGTCGCTGCCGTGATGGCGCTCGCGGCCGGGCTGGTCGCCTGGACCCACCACCTGCCGTTGCGCGACCCCGACGGCGCCAACCTGCCCACGTGGTTCCGGCTGCCGGTGATCGTCGCGTCCGCGGTCGCGCTCGACGTGCTGGCGCGGTGGGCACTGGTGCTGCGCAGCCGCGGCGTGGCGGCTCGGACGACGCTGCGCGAGGTGGTGCGCGAGCGCTGGGACCGTGACCAGGTCCGGTTCACCGCCAGCGGCCTGCTCACCTGGTACGTCGCCTACGTCGCGTTCCGCAACCTCAAGGGCTACGTCCCCTTCGTCACCGACCGCCTCCACGACGAGGAGCTGGCGCGGCTGGACCGCTTCATGTGGCTCGGCCACGACCCGGCGCTCGTGCTGCACGACACCCTCGGCACCGGGTGGGCCAACTGGGTGATGGCCGCGGTCTACCTGGTGTGGATCGGGCTGGTGCCGGCCACCCTGGCCATCGCGCTGGTGTGGACGCGCCGCTCGACGGCCGGCGCGTGGTACGTCACGGCCACGTCGCTGAACTGGTGCCTCGGCGCCCTGCTCTACTACGCCGTGCCGTCGCTGGGCCCGACGTACTCCTCCCCCGGGTGGTTCGCGGACCTGGCCCACACCCCCAACACGGCGGTGCGCGACACGCTGCTGTCGGACCGCGTCGAGGTGCTCGCCGGGCCGTGGGACACCTCGGCGGTGCAGACGATCGCGGCCTTCGCCTCGCTTCACGTGGCGGTGATGGTGACGATCTGCCTGGTGAGCGAGCTGATCCGGCTGCCGCTCGTCGTGCGTGTCGCGAGCTGGACCTTCCTCGCCCTGACGATCGTGGCGACGGTCTACCTCGGCTGGCACTTCTTCGTCGACGTCCTCGGTGGGATCGCCGTCGGGTGCGCGTCGGTCGCTCTCGCTGCCCGCGTCACGGGCAACCCGCTGCGACGTCGCGAGGAGGCGTGGACCCTGCGGCCGGAGCCGGCGGACGAGGTGACGCGCGCAGGCTAGGGCTGCGCGAGGGCGTCGCGCAGGCGCTCCGCGTACGTCGCCTCCTCGCCGTCGGCGTACTTCGTGCGCGGCCAGAAGAAGCCGCGCAGCCCGTCGCCCTTGGTGCGCGGGACGACGTGGAGGTGCAGGTGCGGCACGGACTGGCTGACCGTGTTGTTGATCGCGACGAAGGATCCCTGGGCACCGAGGCCGTCCTTGACCGCGGTCGCGATCCGCTGCGCGGCGGCGAGGAAGCCGTCGCGCAGGCCGGCCGGGAGGTCCGGGAGGGTCTCGACGTGCTCGCGCGGCACGAGCAGGACGTGGCCCTTGAAGACCGGGCGGGTGTCGAGGAAGGCGACGAGGTCGTCGGTCTCGAGGACGAGGTGGCCGGGCAGGTCACCGGAGACGATCCGGCAGAAGACGCAGTCAGCCATGACGCCAGTGTGCCCGTCAGGCCAGGTGCCGGGCCAGGTAGGACCCGGTGGCGCTGTCGGGCGCGGCAGCGATGTCGTCCGGTGTCCCGGTGGCCACCACCCGGCCGCCCCGGTCGCCGCCGCCGGGGCCGAGGTCGATGACCCAGTCGGCCGTGGCGATGGTGTCCAGGTCGTGCTCGACGAGCACCACGGTGTTGCCGGCGTCGACCAGCCTGTGCAGCTGGCGCAGCAGCAGCGCGGTGTCGGCGGGGTGCAGGCCGGCGGTGGGCTCGTCCAGCAGGTAGAGCGCGTGCCCGCGGCGCGCCCGCTGCAGCTCGGTCGCGAGCTTGATCCGTTGCGCCTCGCCACCGCTGAGCTCGGTGGCCGGCTGGCCCAGCCGGAGGTAGCCGAGACCGACCTCGAGCAGGGTCTGGAGGCTGCGTACGGCGGCAGGCACGTCGGCCAGGACGTCGGCCGCCTGCTCGACGGTGAGACCGAGCACGTCTGCGACGGTCAGGTCGTGCCAGGTGACCTCGAGGGTCTCGGCGTTGTAGCGCGCGCCGTGGCACGTGGGGCACGGCGCATAGGTGCCGGGGAGGAAGAGCAGCTCGACGGAGACGGATCCCTCGCCCTGGCAGGTCTCGCAGCGCCCCTCGGGGACGTTGAAGGAGAACCGGCCCACGCCGTAGCCGCGAGCCTTCGCCTCGGGCGTGGCAGCGAACACCTTGCGGACGGCGTCGAAGAGACCGGTGTAGGTCGCGAGGTTGGACCGGGGCGTGCGACCGATCGGGCGCTGGTCCACCCGCACGAGACGGTCAAAGGACTCAAGCCCCGTCACGTCGTCGACGTCGATCTCCAGCTCGGTCTCCTCGGCGTCGTCGGGTGCCTGGCCGAGGTGGCGGCGTACGAGCTCGGCGAGCACCTGCGTGACCAGCGTGGACTTGCCCGACCCGGAGACACCGGTGACCGCGGTGAGGACGCACAGCGGGAGGTCGACCGAGAGCTCGGTCAGGTTGTGCCTGCTGACCCCGCGGAGGTGGAGCCAGCCGTGCGGGGTGCGACCGTGGCGCTCGAGCGGGGCCACCCGGCCGAACAGGTGGGCACCCGTCGCCGACTCCTCGACCTGCTCCAGGCCCTCCACGGGACCGGAGTAGAGCACCTGTCCCCCGGCCTCGCCGGCCCCCGGGCCGATGTCGACGATCCAGTCGGCACGGCGTACGACGTCGAGGTCGTGCTCGACGACGAACAGGGAGTTGCCCGAGCGCTTCAGGCGGTCGAGCACGTCGAGCAGCGGCGCGGCGTCGGCAGGGTGCAGCCCGGCCGACGGCTCGTCGAGCACGTAGACGACCCCGAAGAGGCCCGAGCGGAGCTGGGTCGCGATCCGGAGCCGCTGGGCCTCCCCCGGCGAGAGCGTGGTCGAGCTCCGCCCGAGGGCGAGGTATCCGAGCCCCAGGTCGAGCAGCACCTCGACGCGCTCCACGACGTCCGTGCAGAGCCGTACGGCCACCTCGGTCTCGCCGGTCTCGGCCGCCGGGCGCAGCAGGGCCACCAGCTCGACGAACGAGAGGGCGTTCGTCTCGGCGATGCTCAGTCCCTGGAAGGTCACCGCGAGGGACTCGGGCCGCAGCCCGGAGCCGTGGCAGACCGGGCAGACGGTGCTGCGGACGAAGCGCATCGCCTTGTCGCGCATCATCTGGCTCTTGGTGTCGGCGAGGGTGTGGCGCACGTGCTTGCGCGCGCTCCAGAACGTGCCGTGGTAGTCGCGACCGGTCGTGTCGTCGGCCTCCCCGCGCCGGTCGATGAGGACGCGTGGCTGCTCGTCGGTGTAGAGCAGCCAGTCGCGGTCCTTGCGGGCCAGCTCGCGCCACGGCGCGTCGACGTCGATGCCGACGGCCTTGGTCACCCGCAGCAGGTTCTTGCCCTGCCAGGCGCCGGGCCAGGCCGCGATGGCGCCCTCGCGGATGCTCAGCGACTCGTCGGGCACGAGGAGGTCCTCGGCGACGTCGTGGGCCACCCCCAGCCCGTGGCAGGTGGGGCACGCTCCCGCGGCGGTGTTCGGCGAGAACGCCTCGGCGGCCAGCCTCTCGGCTCCCTCCGGGTAGGTGCCGGCCCGCGAGTAGAGGATCCGGACGAGGTTGGAGAGCGTGGTCAGCGTCCCGACGCTCGAGCGCGAGCTCGGCGCGCCACGTCGCTGCTGGAGGGCCACGGCGGGTGGCAGCCCGGTGATCTCCTGCACGTGCGGGGCACCGACCTGCTGCAGCAGGCGACGGGCGTACGGCGCCACGGACTCGAAGTAGCGCCGCTGCGCCTCGGCGTAGAGGGTGCCGAAGGCGAGGGACGACTTGCCGGACCCGGAGACGCCGGTGAAGGCCACCATCGCGTCGCGTGGGATGTCGAGGTCGACGTCGCGGAGGTTGTTCTCGCTCGCCCCCCGGACGTGGACGAAGTGGTCCGTCGGGTCTTGGGTCACTCGACATTCCTACTCGCTCGGGAAAGCGGTGGCACGGCCGCGGCCGCCGCACGTGTGGCGGGGGTCGCGGACCACCTAGGCTCGCGGGATGCGCATCGTCTCCCTGATCCCCTCCGCGACGGAGATCCTCTTCGCGGTCGGAGCCGGTGACGACGTGGTCGGCGTGACCTTCGAGTGCGACCACCCGCCCGCGGCGCGCGAGCGGCGGATCGTGTCGACCTCGGCGATGCCCGAGGGGCTGACGCCGAAGGAGATCGACGACTTCGTCGGGGCCGCGATGGCGGCCGGTGAGGACCTCTACCGCCTCGACGCCGGCGCGCTCGCCGAGATCGACGCCGACCTCGTGGTCACGCAGGACCTGTGCGCGGTGTGCGCCGTGGACGTGTCCACCGTCGACGACGCCCTGTCCCACCTGGGCTGCCGGGCAGAGGTCGCGACGATCGACCCGCACACCCTCGACGACGTGCTGGCGTCGGTCACCGAGGTCGGCCGGCTGACCGGCCGGGAGGCCGCGGCGGTGGAGCTGGTGCGGTCCCTCGAGGAGCGCCTCGCGGCGGTGGCCGAGCAGGTCGCCGGTCGACCGCGCCCCCGGGTGCTGGTCCTGGAGTGGACCGACCCACCCTTCGCGCCGGGGCACTGGATCCCCGAGATGGTCGAGCGCGCCGGCGGCGAGCCCACCATCGGTGCGGCCGGCGCGAAGTCGACGAGGATCACGTGGGACGACGCCACCGGCTCGCAGCCCGACGTCGTGGTGTGCGCGCCCTGCGGCTTCGACCTCGAGGGCAGCGCGGCGCTCGCCGAGGACGTACGCCACCACTTCCCCGGCGTGCCGGTGTGGGCCGTCGACGCCGACGGCCAGTTCGCCCGGCCGGGCCCGCGACTGGTCGACGGGGTCGAGGTGCTCGCGGGCATCCTGCACCCGGAGGTCCGGGCGCCGTCGCCGCACGCCCGTCAGGTCTGACGCTTCGCCCGGGCGGGCCACTCACGCGAGCGGCCGCGCCCCGTGCCCGACGAGGACCTCGACGAACTGCGCGGCGTAGTCGCGCTCGCGCAGGTCCTTGATCGTGTTGCGGCTCATCCGGTTGATCCGCTCGAGGCTGACGTTGCAGCGCAGGTCGCCCATGGGGCCGACGAGGCGGACGTCGGCGCCGTCGAGCTCGAGGAACCCGCGCCGGCCCACCGCCAGGTCGCGGCAGTGTGCCCACCACGCCGGCGCTGCTGCGTCGACCGGGGTGAACGTGAGCACCCCGGCCTCGAGCCGGAAGGTGCCGAACGTGCTGGCCAGGGTGCCCCCGAGGGCGCCGAGACCGCCCTCGCCCAGGACCTCGGCGTTCCACGTGCCGTGTCCGCCGACCGGCGTCGCCACCCATCCGTGCTGCTCCGGGCGGCGGCGCGAGGCGAGCAGGATGATGCCGATGATCAGTGCGAAGCCCACGGCCACGGCTGCAGGGATCAGCACGAAGAGGAGGGTGATGCTCACGCCGGGAGCCTCTCATCCCCCGCGCATCAGGCGTTGAGCACGGCCCAGGCGATGAGCTTGTCGAGGCGGCGGATGTCGACCTTCTTGTCGAGCTTGATCTTGATGTGTCCTGCGCGGGTCCACAGCTCGAGCTCGGCGTTGAAGTCGAGCAGCTTTCCCGCGTTCTCGGAGGACCACATGTCGATGCGGCTGTAGGGCAGCGAGTAGACCTCGACCTTCTTGCCCGTGATCCCCTGGGCGTCCCGCACGATCAGGCGCTTGGTGGTGAAGATCGCCGAGTCGCGGAAGGTCTTGTACGCCGTGACAGCCTGCTCCCCCTCGACGAGGAGGTCGTTGACGTCTGCGGGGACGGGGATCTCCTGCACGAGGGTCCATGACGTGATCGCTGCGGTTTCCATGGTCGTGAGCGTCACAGAACGCGGCGTCGTCGCGCAGCGGATCGGGCAAAGTCGGACAAGGGCTCCTTGACACCTGCGGGCCGGCCACCCACGCCGCGGAAATCCCGAAAACGCCGACGGTCGTCGCCGTGCTCGCCCACCATGGGCGCACCATGCTCCTCGCCCCGCTCGTCCGCGTCCTCGCCTCCGCCGTCCTGGTGGCGGCGCCGCTGGCCGTGCCCGGGGCGAGTCCCGCGGCACCGGCCACGACGGTGTCCGACGCCACCCCGGCCCCGGCCCGTACGTCGTCGCTCCCGGTCTGGGTCGCGCCCGTGAGCCCCCACGCCGAGAACCCGACGAACCCGCTCGCGGGCCGCGTGTGGGGCGTCTACGAGGGTCCGCAGGACCAGGTCTGGCGACCCTTCATGAAGGCGACCGGACGCAAGTGGGAGGCCCTGGCGACCATCGCCGAGCGGCCGCGCACCAAGTGGTACGGCGCGTTCGTGCCCGACCACCGGATCCGCACGACGGTCACCGGCTACATCGCCTCCGCGCAGGACGGCGACCCCGAGACCCTCGCCCAGATGGCCGTCTTCCGGATGAAGCCGTGGGAGGGCGAGGCGTGCAAACGCCCCACGACACCCGCCGAGGCGGCGAGCTACCGGGCCTGGATCACCGAGCTCGCCGCGGGCATCGGCAGCGCGCACACGCTCGTGGTGATGCAGCCCGACGGACCGTTCCTGCTCTGCGCGCCGGACCGGGCGGCGAAGTCCGAGCTGCTCACGTGGGCCACCCAGACCCTGAGTGCCCTGCCGAACACCAGCGTCTACATCGACGCGGGCGCGGCCGACTGGTGCGAGAACGGCACCGCTCAGGAGTCGTTCCGCTGCGCCGAGATCCTCAAGCTGTCCGGCATCCAGTACGCCCGCGGCTTCGCACTCGACTCCACTCACTACGCCGGCCCGGTCGAGAACATCGACCGTGGCAGCGAGATCCTGGCCCTGCTCGAGGCCGCCGGCTACGGCGAGAAGCACTTCATCGTCGACACCGCGAAGTCCGGCCGGCCCACCCTGTGGCGCGACATGGTCCCGGCGACGAAGAAGGACCTCAAGAACAACGCGCGCACCTGCACCACCCGGGCGATGAAGCGCTGCGTCACCCTCGGGATCCCGCCGACGCCGCGCCCCGCCGACCCGCAGTGGGGCCTGCCGCCGGAGCAGCGCGCGGTGGCCGCGAGGTCCGTCGACGGCTTCGTCTGGTTCGGCCGCCCGTGGCTCTACAACCAGGCCGACCCGTTCGTGGCCCGCCGCGCGCTCGACATGGCCCGCACCACGCCCTGGACGGCCACCGGCCCGCGCTGACGCTCCGTCAGCGGCCCTCGTCGCGGACCAGCACGTCGAACGGCTGGCCGTCGCGACGGGCGGCGAACGACCCGACCACCTCGAAGCCGAGCGACTCGACCGTACGCCGCGCGCGGGCGTTGAAGGAGGCGACCGTGACCCGGAAGGCAGCCGGCGCGAACCGCGAGCGCCCGAAGTCGAGCCCGGCCGCGATCACCGACCTGCCCAGACCCTGCCCGGTCAGCGACGGCCGCAGGCCTCCCCCGGTGTCGAGGGCCGTGTCGTCGTAGTCCCAGCCGGGCACCCGGCCGTCGGGTCCGAACGACCGGAAGCCGATCAGCACCTCACCCGACAGCACCGCGTGGAAGCCGAGCGCCGGGTCGAGCAGCTCGTCGGGCTCGGCGTCCGTCATGTCGTAGACGTCGTACGGCGCGGCGTAGCGCCAGGTCGCGATGTCCTCGGCGTGCGCGCGCGTCAGCGGCGCGATGCGGATGGACGCGGGGTCGACGAGAGGAGGCACGCCGGCATGCTCCCACCAAGCGAGGGAGGACTGGTCCAGACCAGTCGATCCCGGCCATCCGACGTCGCTCCGGCGTCGAACACCGCACATGGCTCAGTCTCTCCAGCGCGCCCTCGACGAGGTCCAGCAGGCGCCGTTCGTCGTCGACGTGCTGCGCAGCGGGGATCGTCTGGCGGCTGCCGCGGGCAGTGCAGGCGGACCGGAGGCGGTCCGCCTCCTCGCCGCGGTGATCCAGGACCCCGACGAGCTGACCGCGGTCGCGGCTGTGCACGCGCTCGCCCAGGTGTTCGACGACGGTGCGGACGCCGTGCTGACGGAGCTGCTCTCGCACCCTCGGCCCTTCCTGCGCGAGCACGCGAGCTGGTCCCTCCAACGCCGGCTCCCCCGCATCGACGCGATCGGCAGGCTGGTCGGCGTCGTCGTCACCGGCGGGTTTCCCGGCGTCCTCGCGCAGCGCACGCTCGGCCAGTGGGGCGACTGCGCACCCGAGCAGGTCGCGCTCGCCGTCGAGGGTGCGCTCGCCGGCGCGACCAGCCCGTCGGTCCGCGGCAGGCTGGTCGAGACCCTCGGGCTGGTCCCCGGTCCGCTCGCCGACCGCGCGTTGCTCGCCCACGCGACCGACTCCCGCGAGCACCCGGCGGCGCGCTTGGCCGCCGTCGCCGCGCTCGGCGACCGCCCGTACGACGCCGCCGCACTGGCCGTGGTCCGCGACCTCAGCACGGTCCAGGGCGACCTGGGCGACGCGGCGCGGCTCGCCGCGATCGACCTCGGCCTCGACGCCGTCGAGCCCAGCGAGCCCGGCACCGGCCTGACCGTCGCCCAGCTCTTCCTCCACGCCGACATCGACCGCGACATCAGCCGCGCGGGCGCCGGCGACAACGGAGGCGTCGCCACCCTGCTGGTCCGGCTGGGCGACGCGCTGGCAGCGCAGTCGGGTGTCGACCGGGTGCTCACCCTGTCCCGCGGCACCGCGGGTGACGCCCTGGACGCGCTGGCGCCGGGCGACGGACACCTGCTGACCCCGGTGCCGCTCCTGGCCGAGGCCACCTCCGCCCCGCAGGCCTGGCCGTCGCGGATCGCGGCCGAACGCGGGATCCGTCGCGTGCTGCGCACGCACCGCGCCGACGTCCTGCACCTGCGGATGGCCGAGGTGGGCAGCCTGGCTGCCGCCGAGGTGGCCCGCGAGCTGGGCATCCCGGTCGTGTTCACCCTCGCGCCCGACCCGCACGCGGTCGTCCACGCCCTCGACATGACCGGCGGCCTGCACCGGGGCAACTTCGGCACCGAGGACGCACGCGAGCACTACTGGTTCCGCGCACGGCTGGTGCAGCGGCTGGCCGAGGACGCCGCGCACGTCGTCCTCTTCCCCCGCCCCGAGCTCCAGCACGACATGCGCGAGCTGCTCGGCCTCGACGTCGCCGGACAGCCCGACAGGTTCACCGTGGTGCCGGAGGGCATCGACCTGGGAGTCAGCACCGCAGCCGCCGCCGAGCTGGAGCGGCCCGGGCCACCCGGACCGGCACTCGCCGAGCTCGACGCGCTCGTCGCCGCACTCCCCGAGCACCGCCGTCGGCTGCCGCTGGTGGTCAGCGTGGGTCGCCTGCACAGGGTCAAGGGGATGGCGACCCTGGTCGAGGCGTGGGCCGGTGACCCGGACCTCGCCGAGCGGTGCAACCTGCTCGTCGTCGGCGGGGACCTTGCCGACCCGTCCCAGGACAAGCGCGAGCAGCTCGACCGCATCGCCGAGGTCCTCGCGGAGTTCCCTGACGCGGCGGACGGCCTGCTGATGCCCGGCCACCGCCCCAACGACGTCGTCGCGGTGTGGCTCGCGGCCGTCCGCGAGGGACGGCCGGGCGGGATCGGCGCGGCTGGTGTGTACGTCTGCAGCAGCCTCAAGGAGGAGTTCGGCCTCGCCCTCCTGGAGGCCCTGGCCTCCGGCCTCGTGGTGGTGGGTCCGGCAGCAGGTGGTCCGGCCACCTACATCGACGACGAGGTGACCGGGGTGCTGGTCGACACCCGCCGGCCCGACGAAGTGGCTCGCGCGATCAGGGCGGCCTTCGACCTCGCCACCGCGCCGGACCAGGCCGCCAGGACGAGCCGGGCGCGAGATCGGATCGAGGCCGACTTCACCGTCCAGGCGATGGCGGACCGGCTGAGCACCATCTACACCGGCGCCGTCCGGACCGCCGCTCGCTCGTGACAGCGTTGCCCTCATGACCCTGTTGGTGATCAGCCCGGACTACGCCTCGCACCTGTTGCCGCTGGCGACCCTCGCGACGGCCTGGCGCGACGCCGGCGAGTCGGTGGTGGTGGCGACCGGGCCGGCGACCGCGGGCATCGTCGCCGACTTCGGCTTCGAGCGTGCCGACCTCGTGCTGGGCCGCGGCTCGAACCCCGGTGTCATCCGGGCCGAGCAGCAACCACCCGGTGAGGACGACGCGCTGCGTGGCTTCTTCGACGCCACCCGGCGCGGCATGGTGGCGACGCTGCGCTACCAGGCCGAGGTCCGGCGCAACGACCTGCTCTGGGACCCGGTCGGCCGGGCCCGTGCCGTCCTCGACGTCGTCGAGCAGGTCAGGCCCGACCACGTCGTCGTCGACCACCTCGCGTTCAGCGCCCGCATCGCACTGGCCGCGGCAGGCGTCCCGCACGCCGACGTGGTCCTCGGCCACCCGTCCGCCCTCCCCGTCGGCGACGAGGTGTACGGCTACCCGACTGCCTGGCCCGCGGCCCTCGACGCGCCGGAGTCCGAGCTCACCGCGCTCCACCGGTTGTGCTGCGAGGTCCGCGACGCCTTCACCGAGGAGTGGAACGCCGCCATGCACGTGCTCGCACCTGGCGTCGCGCCGTCGCAGGACGCGTTCGCGGAGCACGGCGACCTGCTGCTGCTGAACTACCCGGCTGCCCTGCACCACCCGGCTCGTACGGCGAAGCTGTCGCCGCACGCGTTCCTCGGGTCCGCAGTGCGGGCCGAGCCCGCGGACGACGACGTACGGGACTGGCTCGCCGCCGACGACCGACCGGTGGTCTACGTGAGCTTCGGCAGCTTCCTCTCCGCACGCGGCGACGTGCTGGCGACGGTGCTGGAGGCGCTGCGCCCGCTCGGCCTACGGGTCGCGGTCGCGACCGGTTCCGCCACGGGTCTGCCGGACGTCCCGTCGGACTGGCTGGTGCGCCCCTACCTGCCGCAGGTCGCCCTGCTGGACCGCGCGGCGGTGGCGGTCACGCACGGCGGCAACAACAGCGTGACGGAGGCGCTCACCGCCGGGGTGCCGATGGTGGTGCTGCCCTTCTCGACCGACCAGTTCGCAGGGGCGGCGGCGATCGAGGCCGCCGGCCTGGGGACGGCGCTCGCCCCGAACACGGCGACGTCCGCGGAGCTGACCGCCGCGGTGCGCGGCGTCCTCGACGGCCCCGCGCCCAGCCTGGCCCGCGCGCTCGGTGAGGAGCTGCGCCGGGAGCCCGGCCGCGACGTGGCCCGCTCAGCCCTGCTGGGCTGAGCGGGCCACGGCGTCAGGCCGTGAGGAGCCTGACGATCTCCTGCGCGGCCTCCGTGCTCGACGCTGGGTTCTGGCCCGTCACCAGCTTGTCGTCGACGACCACGAAGGGCGCCCACGACTCCCCCGAGGCGAAGGTCGCACCGGCGTCGCGCAGACGCGACTCCAGCAGCCAGGGCGCCTTGTCGGCGAGCCCGGCCTGCTCCTCCTCCGCGTCGGTGAAGGCAGTCAGGTTGCGACCCGCGAACAGCCAGGAACCGTCGTCGCGACGGGCCGGGAGGAGCGCAGCGGGGCCGTGGCAGACCGAGGAGACGACCTTGCCCCCGTCGAGCATGGTCACGAGGACGCGGCCGAGGTCCTCGCTGACGGCGAGGTCCTCCATCGGCCCGTGGCCACCGGGCACGAAGACGGCGTCGTAGGAGCCGGGGTCGACGTCGGCCAGGACCAGCGTCGAGTCGAGCCGGTCCGCCAGGGCGTCCAGTGCCTTGCGCTGCTTGGCGGACTCCTCCTCGCCGATGGCGCCGGGGTCCAGGCTGCCCTCGTCCACGACGGGCGTCGCGCCGCCCGGGCTGGCGAGGTCGACGTCGATCCCGGCGTCGGAGAACACCTGCAGGGGCGCCAGCAGCTCCTCGGCCCAGAAGCCCGTCGGGTGCTTGGTCCCGTCGTTGAGGGTCCAGTGGTCGGAACCGGTGAGGACGATCAGGATCTTCGGCACGGGGGTGCTCCTCGGGGTAGGGGTCTGGACGCCGTGCAGCGCCCGATCCGACGCTATCCATCGGCTGGTCGCCGGTGTGGAGCACTGCCGGGCCGGTGACGTCGACCGGGTCCTGGACGCACGAGAGCCGCCCCGACGGATGTCGGGGCGGCTCTCATCAAGAGGGCTGCGCGTGGAGCTGCGGGGAATCGAACCCCGGTCCTCGAGCGTCGATCCAGGTCTTCTCCGGGTGCAGTCCGTGCTGTCGCTTTTCTCAGCCTCGGTGCTCCCACGGACAGGTCACCGACAGGCTCAGTCAGGATTGAGTCCCGGCCGCCCCTCCTGACAGAGAGCGACCAGCAAGTCTCCTAGATGAGGCCTGGGTCCGGGACGGAGACGGATGCCCGGTCAGACCCTTCGATCACTGCTCAGGCAGCGAGAGCGAAGTCGTTGCGATTGGTGTTGGCAACTGTGGTTTCCAGCGGTCGTTTACGAGATGACGCTGGCTTCTCGACCCGCTTCTCCTGGAACTAACGTCCCAAGTCGAAACCGATCAGCCCCTCTTGTGTTGTCAAGCAGACCGGTGGTGCTGGCCTGCACCCACAGTCTACGTGCCACAACCGACACGAGGCGAACGCTATTCCGTCGCGAGCAGCGGGTCGCTGTGCCACTCCCCGTCGTCGAGGCGCCACAGCTGGGCGTCCGGGCCCGTCGGGAGAGCGGCGGGGGGCGCGGACGTGTCGTGGTCGAGCCCGGCTGCGGAGACAGCGCGGGAGTGCCGGGTCCAGGCCGCGCGGTGCTCCTGCTCGGCACGGGTCCTGTCCTCGGCGCTCGTCCCGGGGGGCGTCACCACGGCCTCCAACGGCGCCGTCGGCTCGGCCGGCTCCACCTCGCCGTCGGGGGTGAGGGCGAAGACGCGCTCGTTGGTCATGCGGTGGCCAGCGCGGACCAGCAGGGAACCGTCCTCGCGCCAGCGGAAGCGTACGGTCCACCCGTCGCCACGGATGTGGCCGTCGCGCTTCTCGGTGACGGCGCGGTCAGGGAGGAAGAGGCCCCAGGCGCCGAAGTAGCGCGCGAAGGCGGCCTGCTGCGCGGTGCCGTGCTCCACCTCGTCGCCGGTCTCGGCAGGGAGGATCGGCTCGTGGACGCGTACGCGCGTGATGCGGTGGCCGTCGACCTCGGCGACCTCGAGGGTGTGGTCGCCGACCGGGACCTTGTCCCCCACGTCGGCCATGCGGGCCAGGCGGTGGAGCACGAAGCCGGCCACCGTCTCGTACGGCCCGTCCACGAGCTCGACGCCGGTGCGCTCGCCGAACTCCTCGATCGTCAGGCCGGCGTCGACCGTCTCGGGGTCGGCGGAGGCGGCGATCTCGGCGTCGCGGTCGTACTCGTCGTGGATCTCGCCGACGAGCTCCTCCATCAGGTCCTCGAGGGTCACGATCCCGTCGGTGCCGCCGTACTCGTCGACCACCAGCGCGAGGTGGGCGCCCTGCCCGCGCAGCTGGTCGATCGAGGGCAGCACCCGGTTGGTGCGCGGCAGCACCGGAAGGTCGCGGACGATGTCGGCCACCGTGGTGGTGTGGTCGTCGGCGCGGCCCAGCACGTCGCGGAGGTGGAGGTAGCCCAGGATCTCGTCGAAGGACTCCCCCGTGACCGGGTAGCGCGTGTAGGGCTCGGTGACGATCACCGAGACCGCCTCGGCCAGCGTGAGGTCGCCGGCGAGGAAGACGACGTCGCCACGCGGCTTCATCACCTCGCTCAGCGAGCGGTCGCCGGCCTCGAAGACGTCGTCGACGAGGCGGCGCTCGCCCTCCGGGATGTCCTCGTGGCCCGAGATCATCATCCGCAGCTCCTCCTCGTCCACCTCGTCGTTGGTGGCGTCGGGGTTGCCGCCGAGCAGCCGCACGAGCAGGTTGGTGGAGAGCGAGAGCAGCCAGATGACGGGCGTCATCACGGTGGCGAAGCGACCCAGGGGCGGGGCGAAGAGCTTGGCCACGCCGACCGAGCGCTGGAGCGCGAGCCGCTTGGGCACGAGCTCGCCGAGCACGAGCGAGAGGTAGGACACCACGAGCGTCGTGACGACGAGCGACACCGTGTCCGGGCCCGGCAGGCCGAGCCCCTCGAAGACCGGGGCGAAGGACGGCGCGAGCGTGGAGGCGCCGAAGGCGGCCGAGAAGAAGCCCGCCACCGTGACACCGATCTGCACGGCCGAGAGGAAACGGTTGGGGTCGCGCGCCAGCGACGCCACCGAATGACCGCGTCCGCCCTCGGTCTCCAGCCGGTCCACCTGTCCCGAGCGCAGCGAGACCAGCGCGATCTCGGTCGCGGCGAACACGCCGCCCACGAGGATGAACGCGAGGACGAGCAGGACGTCGATCCAGGTTCCAGGTTCCACGCCTGAACCGTAGCGAGAAGCACCGAACTCTCAGAGTCCTTGCCAGTCCGGCTTCCCGGCGAAGACCTCGCGGTAGTGGTCGCGCCGCACGAGCCGCGACGCGGCGCCGGGGTCCAGGAGGAGGGTCGCGTGGCGGTGCAGCTGCAGCACCGAGGCGGGGCAGGTCGCGGTCACCGGGCCCTCGACAGCGTCCGCCACGGCCTGCGCCTTGGCCTCGCCGCTCGCCACGACCAGGAGGTGGCCCGCGCGTCCGATGGTGCCCAGCCCCTGGGTCAGCACGTGCCGCGGCACATCCTCGAGGGACCCGAAGAAGCGCGCGTTGTCACGCCGGGTGACGTCGGTGAGCGTCTTGATGCGCGTCAGCGACGTCAGCGACGAGCCGGGCTCGTTGAAGGCCAGGTGGCCGTCGCTGCCGATCCCGAGCACCTGCAGGTCGACGCCGCCGGCGGCGGCCAGGGCAGACTCGTACCGCTCCCCTGCCGTCGCCAGCGTCCCGGGTGTGGGATCAGGGCTCCCGACGCGGTCGCGCGCGATGCCCAGGTCGTCGGTCAGCTCGGCGAGGATCGTCTCGCGATAGGTCTGCGGGTGCCCCGGCGGCAGGCCGACGTACTCGTCGAGGGTGAAGCACCGCACCTCGTCGTACGACGGTCCGGTGCCGTCGCGGTGCCGCCGGACCAGCTCGCCGTAGGCCGACAGCGGGCTCGATCCGGTCGCCAGGCCGAGGACGGCGTCCGGCCGTCGCCGCACCAGCGCCTCGATGGCGTCCGCGGCCAGCACGCCGATCGCATCGGTGCTCTCGAGCGGCACGACCTCCATCAGCGTCCCCTCGCGTCGAGCCGTCCGTCGTGCACGACCACGCCGCCGACCACGGTCACCCGCACCCGCAGGTCGTCGTCGACCAGCGTCAGGTCGCCTCGGGCGCCGGCCTCGATGCGGCCGCGCGTGGCGTCACCGACGAGGTCGGCCGGCGTGGTGGTCACGGTGGCGACCGCGTCCTCCAACGACGCGCCGGTCGTGCTCCGGAGCAGGCGCAGGCAGTCCAGCACGCTCGCGGCCGACCCGGCCAGGGTGCCGTCGTCCAGGCGTACGGTCCCGCCGGCGATGACGACCTCCTGGTCGCCCAGGCGCGAGCGCCCCTCGGGCTGGCCGAGCGCGGCCGTGGTGTCCGAGACGGTGAGGAAGCGCGTCGGCCCGAGCGCGTGCCACGCGGCGGCGACCATCGCCGGGTGGAGGTGGTGGCCGTCGACGATCACTCCTGCGACGAGCCCGGGCCCGCTCGCCCCTGCTCCGCCGAGGGCCACTCCGACCGGCCCCGGCTCCCTGCTGAGCATCGGCGCCATGGCGTTGCCCAGGTGGGTGAGGCTGGTGGCGCCGGCCGCGACGGCGGCGAGCACCGTGTCGGTGTCGGCGTCGGTGTGGCCCACCGCGACGCGCACCCCACGGCCGACGAGGTCGGAGATCAGGGCCAGCGCTCCGGGCAGCTCGGGCGCGATCGTCGCCATCACGACGCCCGCGTCGCGTGACCACCCGGCCGCGAGGTCGGGCGACGGGTCGCGGAGCCACCGCGCGGGGTGGGCGCCCTTGCGGGCGGGGGCGATGAAGGGTCCCTCGAAGTGCAGGCCCAGCGGGACCGCACCGCGCCAGCCGGCGGCGGGACCCGCCGCGAGGGTGGCGAGGGCGCGCTCGCGTGCCTCGGGGTCCGAGGTGATGACCGTCGGCAGCCATCCGGTCACGCCGTACGTCGCCAGCGCGGCGCCGGCCTCCCACAGGCGCTCCGGCTCGGCGGTGAGGTCGATGCCGGCCACACCGTTGACCTGCAGGTCGAGGACACCGGGCAGCACCGTCAGGCCGGTGGCGTCGAGCACCGGCGCCGACCCCGGGGCCTCCGCGACGATCACGCCCGCGCCGATGGCGACCTCGCGCGAGCCTCCGCGGACCAGCAGGTCGGCCATGCTCACCGCCCCAGGACCGCGGCGCCGACCGCGGCGACCGGGTAGTGGCGCGGAAGCATGCTGAGCCGGTCGGCCAGGCCGAGGGAGCCCAGGAAGGGCGATCCCTCGCCCAGTGCGTCCAGCTGGCGGGCGACCTCCTGCCGCAACGGCTCCCCGATCTCGCTGACCCCGCCGCCGAGCACGATGCGCTGCGGGGCGATCGTCAGCGCGAGCACCCGGATCGCACTCGCCACGCCCCAGCAGAACCGGTCCCGCACCGCGACGGCGGCCGGGTCGCCCGCGGCGGCGGCATCGAAGAGGGCGGCGGCCGGCGGCCGGTCGGGTGTGGGCCACGCGCGGGCGAGCGCCCCTCCCGAGGCGATGGTCTCCAGGCAGCCCTTCTGGCCGCAGCCGCACGCCGCGCCGGCGGGGTCGATCGGCACGTGCCCGATCTCCCCTGCCGCGCCGTGCTCGCCGCGGCGCAACCGGCCGTCGAGGACCAGCCCGGCCGCGAGCCCCGTGCCGACACTGAGGTAGACCACGTCCTCGCAGGCGACCAGGGCGCGGGCGGCCAGGGCAGCCGCGTTCACGTCGTTCTCCAGGACGACGGGGACGCCGAGGCGTTCGGCGAGCAGGTCGCGCAGGGGGAGGTCGTCCCCGTCGACGCCGAGGTTGACCGCGTGGCGCAGCACGCCGCGTCCCACGTCGACCAGACCCGGTACGCCGACGCCCACGCGACCGGTCAGCGGTGCGCCGGTCTCGCTCGCGAGCGCCTCGAAGACCCGTACGGCGGTGTCCACCACGCCGTCCGCGCCGGGGCGCGTCGACGCGCGGACCTCGGCGAGGATCGACCCGTCCTCACCCAGCACGACGCCGTGCGTCTTGGTCCCGCCGATGTCGAGTCCGACGGCCCGTGTGCCTGCCAGTGCGGGATTCACCGCGTCCACCCCGCCTCTCGCAACAGCTGCTCCACCGCCGTGACGCCCGGGCCGGACGACCCGAGCGTGACGATGGTGGCAAGGCCGACGTCGTACGTGCCCGGCCACCCCCACTCGACGACGACCGCGGGTCGTCCGCTCGAGGCCAGCGAGGCCAGGAAGGCCAGCACCTCGGGATGGCGGTGGGCGTCGCGCACCTGCACGACCAGCGGCACGTCGGGAGGGATCGTGGGCGGCACGACGGGGGCGCTCGGGTCCAGGCGCCGATCCGGGACGAGGCCCCACGCCACGGCTCCGACCGCGATGTTGGCGACCGTGTCGACGCTCACGACGAGCGCCCCGGCGAGGTCCGGGACCTCCCCCTCGACCCGCAGCAGGGCCGCAGCCGCCTCGACCTGACGTGCGGCGTCCGGGGTCCCCCCGGCGGCAGCCGGCGCGGGACACCGCAGCGACTGCACCCGGCCGACGGCCTGAGCGAGCCGTTGCCGGGTGAGACGCCCGGAGTCGACGGCGGCGACGATCGCCTCGACCACGTCCCCGACCAGCGAGGCCGGCTTGTCGGGACCGAGGCAGAGCAGGTCGCAGCCGGCCGCGATCGCCAGCACGGCGGCCTCGGGGATGCCGCGCACCGACGAGGCGCCGGCCATGTCGAGCGCGTCGCTGACGATGACGCCGTCGAAGCCGAGCCTGTCGCGCAGCAGGCCGAGGACGACCGGGCTCAACGTGGCGGGGCGGTCGGCGTCGAGGGCCGGGACGAGGATGTGGGAGGTCATCACCGCGGCCGTCCCGGCGCGCACCGCGGCGGCGAACGGCACGAGCTCGCGCGCCACGAGTGTCTCGAGCGGCACGTCGACGGTCGGGAGCGTGAGGTGGCTGTCGGCCGCGGTGTCGCCGTGGCCCGGGAAGTGCTTGGCGCACGCGGCGACACCGGCGGCCTGCAGACCGCGGGTCCAGGCGGCCACGTGTGCGGCGACCCGCGTCGGGTCCGTCCCGAAGCTGCGGGTGCCGATGACCGGGTTGTCGGGGTCGCTGTTGACGTCGGCGACCGGACCGAGGTCGAGGTCGATCCCCGCAGCGGCCAGCTCGGCCCCGATCCAGCCGCCCACGGTCTCCGTGAGCCCGAGGTCGTCCACCGCACCGAGCGCGGCGGCCCCGAGCACGGGGCTCGGCTCGCGCGTGTGGAAGCGGCTCACGTCGCCGCCCTCCTCGTCGACGGCGATGACCGCGAGCGGGTTGGCCGCGCGGATCTCCTCGCTGAGCGCCGCCGTGCGCGCGGGCCCGTCGGCGGTGTTGCTGCCGAAGTAGCAGATCCCGCCGAGGCCCTCCGCGAGCAGCGCCCGGTAGTCCTCGGGCAGCGTGGTGCCGGAGAAGCCGGGCATCAGTACCTGCAGCGCGAGCGTGCGCGCCTCGTCGGACGGGCTCATCCCTTCACCGCCCCGGCCGTGAGCCCGCTGGCCATCCGTCCCTGCACGAGCAGGAAGAAGATGATCACCGGTACGGCGATGAGCGTGGAGCCGGCCATGATGCCGCCCCAGTCGGTGCCGCGGTTGACGTCGGTGAAGGTGGAGAGCCACAGCGGCAGCGTGCGCCGGTCCTCGCGGGTCATCACGACGAGCGCGAGGGTGAACTCGTTCCACGCCTGGATGAAGCCGAAGACGCCGGTGGCGACGAGGCCGGGCGCCAGGAGGGGGAAGGTGACCCGGAAGAACGCCTGGACGCGCGTGCAGCCGTCCATCATCGCCGCCTCCTCGAGCTCGTAGGGCACCCCCTCGACGAAGCCGCGAAGGGTCCAGATCGTGAAGGGGAGGACACCGGCGACGTAGACGATCGTGAGACCGACGACGGTGTTGAGCAGCTCCATCGTCTCCAGCATCTTGTACTGGGAGATGAACAGGCCCTCCGCCGGGATCATCTGGATCACCAGCAGCGTCACGATGAACGACAGCCGGCCGCGGAACCGGAACCGCGAGACGGCCACGGCGGCGATGAACGCGAAGCTCAGCGCCACCACCAGCGTCAGGCCGGTGACCATCAGGCTGACCTTCATCGCGTCGACGAACTGACCGGACGCGAAGACGGTGCGGAAGTTGTCGAGGTCGCCGCCGAACGGCACCCAGGTCGGCACCGGGTTGCGGATCTCGTTGCGGTCGAGGAACGAGCTGTTGACCATCCAGTAGACGGGGAAGGCCGCGAGCACGAAGGCCACGAGGCCGGCGCCGTTGGCGAGCCAGCGGACGGGTCGGGTCGGCGTACGTGCCATCAGGCCACGCCCCTCTCCTGGCGCAGCATCGCGCGGACGTACGGGGCCGTCAGCACGACGGTGAGCCCGAGCATGAAGACCGCGACGGCCGCGGAGGTGCCGAAGTCCCCGCCGCCGATGCCGAGGCGGTAGATGTAGGTGCCCAGCAGGTTCGTGGCGCGGGCGCTGCCGCCGGCCTCCTGGAGGATGTAGATCTGGGTGAAGACGCGCAGGTCCCAGATGATCTGCAGCAGCCCGACCACCAGCAGCACGGGGCGGATGCTCGGCAGCACGACGTGGCGCAGCCGCTGGGCGGCGCTCGCCCCGTCGATCTCGGCGGCCTCGACCATCTCCTCCGACACCTGGGTGAGCGCGGCGTACACGGTGAAGGCGACGAACGGCACGCTCATCCAGACCACGACCACGGTCGCGACGAAGAAGAACGAGAGCGGCTGCAGCAGCCACCCGTGGCCCTCGAAGTCGCCGCCCAGGGCGCTCAGCACGTAGTTGACGACGCCGTACTGGGTGTCGAAGAGCCACTGCCACACCGTCAGCGACGCGACCACCGGCATGGCCCACGCGAGCAGCAGGCCGGTCTGCGTGAGGAGCCGTACGGGCTTCGACATCACGCGCATGACCAGGGCGAGGCCGACGCCGAGGAGCATCGTCACGGCGGCGTTGACCAGGCAGAACACCACCGTGCGGGCGGTCACGGCCCACAGGTAGCCGTCGGTGAGCAGCTCGCGGTAGTTGGCGAGCCCGACCCACTCCGGTGGGCGGCCGAACTGCTGGGCCAGGCCGAACTCCTGGAAGGAGAGGACGAGCTGGCGCACGAGTGGGTAGCCCAGCGCGAGGCACAGCGCCAGGACGGCCGGTGCGACGAGCACGAAGGGCAGGGTGGCACCGGGTGCGCGGGCCGGGCCGGGGCGTGTGCGGCTCATCTCTTCCTCCTCCCAGGTCGTCATGATGGCGGGCAGGCAGCGGCGGGGGCAGCGACTCGCGCCGCCCCCGTCGCTGGTCGTGCGTCAGCCGTTGAGCTGGCCGCTCATCTGCTCGTCGGCCTCGCTCGCGAGCTCCTCCACGTCACCGCCCTGGGCGATCGCGCTGAACAGGTCCTCCAGGACGCGGGAGCCCTCCACGTTGGCCCACCCGGGCGCGGCCGGGGTGAGCTTGGCGTTGGACGCGGCCTCGATCGTGGCAGCGGCGTACTCGTCGTCGCCGAGCAGCGAGGCGAGCGACTCCTTGGCCGGCGTCAGACCGGCCCCGGCCATGATCGTCTGGTAGTCGTCGCTGAGCATCAGCGCGACGGCCTCACGCGCGAGGTCCTGGTTCGCGGACTTCGCGGCGATCGCGATGTCGGACCCGCCGAGCAGCACGGGCGCCGGGCTGCCGTCGTCGCCGGGGAGGGCGAAGACGCCCATCTCCTTGGCGAAGGTGTCGGGGCACCCGGTGTCCTCGGCCTCGATGAGGCCCTTGACCCAGCCGGGAGTCGACATCATGCCGACCTCGCCGGCGCAGAACGGCGTCCACGGGTCGGCCTCGTTGCCGTCCTTGGGGGCCGCGGAGGCCTCCTCGAAGAGACGCTGGGCGGTCTCGAGGCCGGCCACCGACTCGGGGGAGCTCAGCGCGGGGGTCCACTCGCCGCCGTCCTCGACGGCGAGGTCACCGCCGGCTGCCCAGACGAACGCTGCTCCGTTGCGCCAGTCCTGCCCGGGGAACCAGAACCCGGAGAAGCTGGCCGGCTTCGGGTTGTCCTCCTTGAGCGTCACCGCCGCCTCGACGAACTCGTCCAGCGTGGTGGGCACCTCGAGCCCGGACTTCTCGAAGAGGTCCTTGCGGTAGAAGATGTACTTCGAGCCGGCGTAGTAGGGCACCGCGTACGTCGATCCGTCCACGGTCGCACCGTCGACGAAGCCCGGCAGCAGGTCGTCGCCGCCGAGGTCGTCGAGGTCGCCGCTCAGGTCGGCGAAGGCGCCGGCCGAGGTGAACGTCGGGGCCTGCGTGTTGCCGATCTCGACCACGTCGGGGGTCTCGGACTCGCTCGACAGGGAGGTGGTCAGCTTCTCGACCAGACCGTCCCACTCCTGCTGCTCGATGGTGAGCGTGGAGCCGGGGTTCTGGTCCTCGAAGGTCTCCTTGAGCCAGTCCCGGGCCTCCTGCGGCGTGTCGGTGCCGTTGAGCCAGACCCGGATGTCGGCGGACTCCGGCCCGCCGCCCTCGCTCGACGTGCTGTCGTCCTCGCCGCCGCACGCGGCGAGCGTCGTCAGCGCGAGTGCGGCGCCGGCGACCCCTGTCAGCGACTTCCTGATGGACTTCTTGATGCGCACAGCGGTGTTCCTTCCATCGATCTTCCAGTGGGGGGTGCCGGCGCTCACGAGACGCCCAGCTCCCCGGCGAGGACCAGCACGGTCGCTCCCACGACCACGACGTCCTCGCCGAGCTTGGAGGTGCGGACGGCCAGCCCGGCCGAGCTGATCGGCATGGTCCGCTCGCGGATGGTGCGGTCCGCTGCGTCGAGCAGCGGGCCGTCGAGCAGCTCCGCGGGGCCGCTCAGCACGATCTCGTGCAGGTTGAGGGCGGCGACGACGGGCGCCAGCACCTCGCCGAGCCGCGTGCCGACCTCGGCGAGCACGGCAGGACCGTCCGCTCCGGGTTCGGCGATCCGACGCCGCAGGCGCGGTGTCGAGAGCAAGGTCTCCAGGCAGCCGGTGCGGGAGCACGCGCACCGCTCACCACCGACGTCCACCACGACGTGGCCGATCTCGCCGGCCGCGCCGAGGTGGCCGTGGAGCAGCGAGCCACCGATCACGAATCCCGCACCGACGCCGGTCCCGACCCGCAGCACCATCAGCCCGCCGTCACCGGACTCGCCGAAGGTGTGCTCGCCCAGCACGGCGGTGTTGGCGTCGTTGGCGACGAACACAGGCAGCCCGGTGCTCTCGGCGAGCCGGGCGGACAGCGGGGTGTCGGTCCAGGCGAGGTTGGGTGCGTCGATCACCGTCCCGTCGGTGCCCACGACGCCGGGACTGCCCACCCCGATGCCGAGCACGGGGCGATCCGTCATGGCGACGAGGTCGGCGGCGAGGCGCAGCACGAGCGCGACGGCGCTCTCCCCCACGGCCCCGTCGACGTGCACCTCGTGGCGCGCCAGGACGGTTCCGGCTAGGTTGACCACGGCGCCTGACATCCGGTCGGTCTCGGACAGGTCGAGGCCGATCACGTGGTGCGAGTCCGACGCCAGGCCGACAAGCGTGGGGGGCTTGCCGACCCGGCTCTCGGCGGGGGCTCCGAGCTCGGCGACCAGACCGTCGGCGAGCATCTCGCCGACCAGGTCCGACACGGTCACCCTCGTCAGGCCGCTCGCCCGGGCGAGGTCGGCGCGGCTCGCCGGACCCTCCCGGAAGAGGTGCTGGAGCAGCAGCGAGCGGTGGTGCCGGCGGGCGTCCTCCTGGAGGAGCTTGCCCTGAGGACGCAGCTGGCGGCCGAGTGGGGTGCGCGTGGTCACATTAGTTAGTTCACCGCACTTACATATCCCCAGTCAAGAGCCCCCACCGAGGATTTTCCGGGTCTAGACCAGCAGCGACTCGGTGTTGGCCCAGCACACCGCGCGCAGCCACTCCTCGCCCAGGTCGAGCCGCTCGAGCGCGTCGAGCTGGGTGGCATACGGGTAGGGGATGTTGGGGAAGTCACTTCCGAGGTGGACCTTGCCGGCCAGCCCGAGGTCGCGCAGCCGCGGCAGCAGCTCCGGCGGATAGGCGCCGCCCATGTCCTCGAAGAAGGGCGTGAAGGCCATCGTCGTGTCGAGCGCGACCCGCTCGTGGGTCTCGGCGAGCGCGAGGAACTCGGCGTACTCCGGCGCGCCGGCGTGCGCGATCACCAGTCGCAGCCGCGGGTGGCGCGCCAGCAGCGCGGCGACGGGCGCGGGGCCGGTGTGCTCGGTGGCGACGGGGCCGCTGCCGGCGTGCAGCACGACCGGGGTGTCGGTGTCGGCGACGATCCCCCACGCCTCGTCCAGGAGCGGGTCGGTGACGTCGAAGGCGCCGACCTGCACGTGGACCTTCCAGACCTCCACCCGATGCGGCGAGGGAGCCGAGCGGGCGGCGACGTACGCCGCGACGCCGGGCTCGGGGAAGAAGGTCCCGCACACGAGCGCCTCAGGCACCCGCTCGGCGAAGCCGGCCGCCCAGTCGTTGAGGAACTCGGCCATGTCGGGCTTGTGGGCGTAGGGCAGCGCGGTGAAGCGGCGTACGCCGAACGAGCGCAGCGTCTCCACCAGCACGTCGTCGGAGTCGCGGTAGTGCAGCGGCCACGGTCGCCCGATGAGCGGTCCCGCGGCGTCGAACTGCGCGCGCACCTTGGCCATCACCCGCGGCGGCAGGAAGTGGGTGTGGAGGTCCGAGAGCCCGGGGAGGCCGAGGGCATCGGCGAACGCCCGGGGGTCAGTCACGGTGGCCCTTGAGCCTCCGCTGCACCGCCTCCACCTTCTCGCGGTTGGCCGTGCGCTCGGCGAGGGTGTGGCGCTTGTCGTAGGACTTCTTGCCCTTGGCGAGCGCGATCTCGACCTTGGCGCGGCCGTCCTTGAAGTAGAGGGCGAGGGGGACGATCGTGTAGCCCTTGTCGGTGATCTTGCGCTCGATCTTGTCGATCTCGGAGCGGTTGAGCAGCAGCTTGCGGCGGCGACGTGCGGAGTGGTTGGTCCAGGTGCCCTGGCTGTACTCCGGGATGTGGACGCCGAGCAGCCACGCCTCGCCGTTGTCGATCTCGGCGAAGCCGTCGACGAGGGACGCGCGGCCCTGGCGCAACGACTTCACCTCGGTGCCCATGAGGACCAGCCCGGCTTCCCAGGTGTCCTCGATGTGGTAGTCGTGGCGGGCCTTCTTGTTCTGCGCGACCATCTTCTGGCCCTGCTCCTTCGCCATGGAGCCATTCTCTCAGGCGGTGTCCAGCGCCTTACAGCCAGTTCATCGGGTCGACGGCCTGACCGTTGGCCATCACGGTGAAGTGCAGGTGGCAGCCCGTGGACCAGCCGGTGCTGCCCTCGAAGCCGATGACCTGCCCCTCGGCGACCTGGTCGCCCACGCCGACGTTGTAGCCGGTGGCGTGGTTGTAGATCGTGGCGACGCCGCGACCGCCGAGCACGCCGTGGTCGATGATCAGCCGGTTGCCGTAGACGCCGCTGAAGTAGGACGACACGACCTTGCCGGGGGCGGCCGCCCGCAGCGGGGTGCCGCAGCCGCCGCCGAAGTCGACGCCGTCGTGCAGGCCCCAGTAGCGGTAGATCGGGTGGGTGCGGTAGCCGAATGGCGAGGTGACGTAGCCGTCGACCGGGTAGGCCAGCAGCCCCGGGCTCGGGGTGGCGGCCTGCGACCGGGCCTGCGCCCGCTGGCGGCGCAGGGCGGCGAGGGCCCGCTTGCGCAGCATCTCCTCGATCTGCTCCTGCTCGCGCTGGAGCTTGCGGAGCTTGGCCACGTCGGCCGCACGGGCCTCACGGGCGCCCACCCGGGCGTCGCGGCGCTCGACGACCATCGAGACGACGGAGTCCTTGGCCGACTGCTCCTCGGCCTCGAGCTGCTGCATGAGGGTGAGGTGCTCGGCAGCGGCCTCACGCTTGGCGGCCACGTCGTCGCGGGCCTCGGTGACCTGCTGCTCGCGGACCTCGAGGAGCACCTCGGCGGCCGTGAGCTCGTCGTACGCCCGGGCCTCCTGCCCGACGATGACGTCGCGTACGCCGTCGCGGCGGGTGAGCTCCTCGGTCGTCTCGGCGTCGATGAGCGAGGAGAAGGCGATCAGCTCGGGGTCGCCCTCGGAGTACATGTCGGCGATGGTGGCCGCGACGCGCTCGCGCTGCTCCTCACGGTCGACCTGGCCCTGGTCCAGCGCCGCCTCGGCGGACGCCAGCTCGGCCTCGGCGGTGGCGAGCTCGGCCTGCATCTGGGCGTCGCGCTCGCGGGCGACCTCGACCTTGCCGCGTGCCGTGGCCAGCTGGGTCTTGGCGTCGGCGAGCTGGGCCTGGGCGGCCTCGAGGCGCGCACTGGCGCGGCGCAGCTGCGAGCTCGACTCACCGAGGTCGTCCTGGGCGCTCTCGAGCTGCCGCTCGACCTTGTCCTGCTTGTCCTTGAGGTCGTCGGCGTGCGCGGCGGAGACGCCCAGGGCCATGACGGCGACAAGTGCTGCGGCCGTGCGGCGATGAGCGGTACGGGGGAAGGAACGCACCGGAGGAGCCTTTGTGTTCGGGGAAGGGAACACCCAGACGCTAACCCCCGCGGATCACACTTTGAGGTATTTGCGCGTCAACACGAGTGTCGGGAGCAGCGTGAGCAGCGGACCGAGGATCGCGACCGACCCGGCGGCCAGCCAGAACTCGTCCCACCCGATCCACGGGACGAACTTCAGCCGGTTCGCGGAGAGCTCGTCGATGCCGAAGTACATGAAGCCCCAGAGCGCACCGCCGGCCAGCACGACGCCGATGAGCGCGGTCACCAGGGCCTCGAGGAGGAAGGGCAGCGCGATGTAGAGCGTCGAGGCGCCGACGAGCCGCATGATGCCGATCTCCTTGCGCCTGGCGAAGGCCGCGAGCCGGATCGTGTTGGCCACCAGGAGCAGGGCGGCGAACACCAGGAAGGCCGCGGTGCCGAGCGCGACCCACTGAAGCATGTTGATCGACTCCAGGATCGGGGCGACCTGCTCGCGCATGTCGCGCACCTTGGAGACGCCGTCGAGGCCCTGCACGGCACTGGTGATGCCTTCGTACTCGTCGGGGTCCTGCAGCGTGATCCACAACGTCTGCGGCATGTCCTCCGCGGTGATCGCGGGGTTCTCGCCGGTGAACAGCTCGTCGCCGTAGAGCTCCCGGGCCTTGGAGAGGGCCTGCTCGCTGGACTCGAAGTGGAAGTCCGCGACCTCCGGGTTGTCCTCGACGACCGTGGCGATCTCGGTCTTCTGGGCGTCGGTGACCGCGTTGGGACACACGGCGCTGCTGTCGTTGACGCGGCACAGGTAGACCGTGATCTGGAGCTGGTTGCCCCAGTGGTCGGCCGCCTTGGACGCCTGCTGGTTGAACAGGACGCCGACGCCGACGAGCGTGAGCGAGACGAAGAGGGTCAGCACCACGGCGAGGTGCATGGACACGTTGCGCCGCAGGCCCTGGCCGAGCTCGGAGGAGACGTAGCGAAGCTGCATGGAGGGAAGGCTCTCGATCTGTTGCGTCGAAGATCTGGAGGTGACCGGGGTGGGGTCAGGTCTGGTGGCCGTAGACGCCCTGCGCCTGGTCGCGCACGACGTGGCCGTTCTCGAGCTCGATGACGCGCTTGCGCATCTGGTCGACGATGCCCGAGTCGTGGGTCGCCATCACGACCGTGGTGCCGGTGCGGTTGATGCGGTCGAGGAGCTTCATGATCCCGACCGACGTGGTCGGGTCCAGGTTTCCGGTCGGCTCGTCGGCGATGAGGATCATCGGCCGGTTGACGAAGGCGCGGGCCACGGCCACGCGCTGCTGCTCGCCGCCGGAGAGCTCGTCGGGCATCCGGTCGCCCTTGCCGCTGAGGCCGACCAGCTCGAGCGTCTCGGGGACCAGGTCCTTGATCTCCTTGCGCGACTTGCCGATCACCTGGAGCGCGAACGCGACGTTCTCGGTCACGGTCTTGTTGGGCAGCAGCCGGAAGTCCTGGAAGACGGTGCCGATGTCGCGGCGCAGCCGCGGCACCTTCCAGCTCGCGAGCCGGTTGATCTCCTTGCCTGCGACGTAGACCCGGCCCGAGGTGGGGCGGTACTCCCGGAGCACCAGCCGCAGGAAGGTCGACTTGCCGGAGCCCGAGGACCCGACCAGGAAGACGAACTCCCCCTTCTCCACGTCGACTGAGATGTTGTCGAGCGCGGGGTGGGGGTGGCCGGGGTAGGCCTTGGTGACCTTCTCGAAGCGAATCACGGCGTCGAGGCTACGTCAGTGGTGGACGCAGACCCGAAACGCGCGCGGGGCGCTGCCGGACTCAGGCGTCGACCTTGTCCGCCCCGCGCCGCCAGCGGATGCCGGCCTCCATGAAGTCGTCGAGGTCGCCGTCGAAGACACCGCTGGGATTTCCGGACTCGTGGCCGGTCCGCAGGTCCTTGACGACCTGGTAGGGGTTGAGGACGTAGTTGCGCATCTGGTCGCCCCAGCTGGCCTGCACGTCGCCCTTGAGGTCCTTCTTGAGCGCGGCCTCCTCGGCCTTCTTGCGGGCGAGGAGCTTGGCCTTGAGCACGACCATCGCGGACGCCTTGTTCTGCAGCTGCGACTTCTCGTTCTGGCACGACACGACGATGCCGGTCGGGATGTGGGTCAGGCGCACCGCAGAGTCGGTGGTGTTGACCGACTGGCCGCCGGGACCGCCGGAGCGGAAGACGTCGGTGCGGATCTCGTTCTCGTCGACCTCGATCTCGTCGGTCTGCTCGAGCATGGGCACCACCTCGACCGCGGCGAACGAGGTCTGGCGGCGGCCCTGGTTGTCGAAGGGGCTGATCCGCACCAGGCGGTGGGTGCCGGCCTCGACCGAGAGGGTGCCGTAGGCGTAGGGCGCGTGGATGGCGAACTCGGCGGACTTGATGCCCGCCTCCTCGGCGTAGGACACCTCGTAGACCTCGACGCCGTACTTGTGCTGCTCGGCCCAGCGCGTGTACATCCGCATCAGCATCTCGGCGAAGTCGGCGGCGTCGACGCCACCGGCGCCCGAGCGGATCGTCACGATCGCCTCGCGCTCGTCGTACTCACCCGACAGCAGGGTGCGGATCTCGAGGGACTCCACGGACTTCTTGATCCGGTTGAGCTCACGCTCGGAGTCGGCGAGCGAGTCGGCGTCGCCCTCCTCCCGGGCCATCTCGACCATCAGGCCGAGGTCCTCGATGCGGGACTCGAGACCGGTGAAGCGGTCGAGCTCGCCCTGGAGCGCGGACAGGCGGCCGGTGATGCGGGTAGCGCTCTCGACGTCGTCCCAGAGGTCGGGCGCGGCGACCTGCTCGCTGAGGTCGGCGATCTCCCCGCGCATCCGGTCGATGTTCAGCACCGAGCCGATGGTCTTCATCGTCGCCTGGAGCTGCTTGATCTCTGCTTCGTAGTCGATGCCTGCCACAAGAGCCAAGCCTACGGGCAAACCCACGCGCGCTGCTGATCGGCGGTCCGGCGTCGGCGGTCGGGACGGGCACAGGCAACGGCGGACGCCACCGGGGCCTGTGATTCCCGGTGGCGCCCGCCGCTGCGGACCGTGCTGCTCCCGGTCAGCGGGTGCAGAGGACCTCGGGGGTGGCGACGGCGACCGTCGCGGCCGGGGTCGCGCTGGTGGTGGCGTCGATCTTCAGGCGGAAGACATCGGTGAGGTCGAGGGTCTCGTCGGCCACGAGGGAGCCGACGGCCAGGGCGTGGCTGGCCAGGACGGTGCCGTCAGCGGACACGGCGACCAGGCCGGTCGCGCCCGAGGCGGACTCGTCGGTCAGCGCGTAGGACGCGCGCATCTCGATGCACTTGCGACCCAGGGTGTACTCCACCGACGACGGCGTGCCGGCGGTGGTGGTGGCCAGGCTCGAGCCGTAGAACTCCGCACCGATGTTGACGCCGATCGGAGTGAAGTTCGTCATCGGGCCGGGGTTGCGCGAGGTGAGGTTCTCCCAGGCGTAGACCTCGACGGGCATCGACTTGCTGATGCCCTTCTTGATGCCCTTGCTGGCCGCCTTGACCACGCGGTACTCGCGCGACCCGGGCGTGGTCGGCTTGTCCTTGAGGACGTAGGTGCCGTTGCGCTTGACCTTCGTGCTCGCGGTGACCTTCCAGGACTTCTTGTTGCCCACGCGCTGCTGGAGGACGACCTTCTGGCCGGCGGCCTTGGGGGTGACCCGGCCGCGGATCTTGACCGTGTCCTCCTTGACGATGACGATCTCGGTGTTGGCCTTCGCCGTGACCTTGTACTTCGCCGGCGCCGCCTGGGCGGCGGGAGCGGTCAGGGCGAGCGAGCCGGCGGTGAGTGCCACGGTGGCGGCGAGTGCGGTGATGCGGTTCATGACGTACCCCGTCGAGTGGGGCCCGGGTGCGGGCCGTTCACCGAGGAGACTCGCGCCGACGCGACAAAGTTGTCAAAGCCTCAGGAATGCGCCTGCGGCGGCGGGCCCGAGAACCCGCCGACCGTCGCAACGCGCTGTCAGGGCAGGCAGAGCACCTCGGGCATCCCGACGGCGGCCCGCCCGGCCGGGAGGGCGGTCGAGCTGAGGTCGAAGCGGATGCGGAAGACGTTCGTGACGTCGACGACCTGGTTCGCCGCGAGACTGCCCGTCGTGAGCGCGTGCGTCACCACGGGGGTCCCGTCCACGGACAGGGTTGTCCAGCCCGACGCGCCGGTGGTGGAGTCGTCGGTCAGGGCGTAGGCCGCCCGGAGGCTGCGGCACTTCTTGCCCAGGGTGTACTCCACGTAGCCGGCCGTGCCCGCCGTCCGCTGCACGAGGCTGGCGTCGTAGGCCACGGACCCGAAGGACGTCGACCAGCCGATGTTGACGCCGGAGTTGGCGCCCACCGAGCGCCACGTCAGGAGCTCCCATCCCCACACGTCCAGCCGGAGCTCGCGGCTCGTCCCGGTCCTGACCCCGTCCGCCGCCGGCTTCAGGACGCGGTAGAAGCGGGTGCCGGCCGTGCTCGGGTCGTCGGTGAGGACGAACCTGCCGGAAGGCTTGGCCCGGGCGGTCCCGGTCCTGACCCAGCGCGCGGTGCCGTCCTTGCGCTGCTGGAGGACGACCTTCTGGCCGACCGCCCTCGGCCGGACCCTGCCGGTGATGCGGACGCTGTCCTCCTCCGCGACCACCTCGGTCCTGTTGATCGATGCAGTGACCTTGAAGGCAGGGGCCGACTGGCGGACCTCGGTCGCCGGTGTCGATGCCGATGCAGGTGCGGCCGACACGACCGGTGCCATCGACACCAGGGCCAGGGACGCAGCCGCGAGGACCGCGGCGCGAGCAGTGCGTTTCATGACGTTCTCCCTCGAAGTAGTGGTGCTCACCTCCACCCTTCTCCCTGAGGACAGGCACGTCATGAGGCCTTGGACCCGCGCGCGCAGGACCCGCGTCACGTCCACGGATCAGCGCAGCAGCGCACCCGCGTGGGCGGGCACCGACAGCACCCCGTCAAGTACGACGACTCCTGCCGGCGTCTCGAACAGCACCTCGCGGTCGCCGACCTCCACCTCTGTCGCCGAGTCGCCCGTGTTGACCACGACCAGCAGGTCGCCGCGGCGCATGGTGAACAACCGCCCGTCCACGGTGCACGACACGGCGCCGAAGTCGGGGTCGGTGAGCTGCGGCAGCTCGCGCCGCAGCCGGCCGAGGCGGCGGTAGCAGTCGAGGACGACGGCGTGGCGTCCGCTGGCGCGCTCGTCCCAGTCGAGGCGCGAGCGGTGGAAGGTCTCGGGGTCCTGCGGGTCGAGCACCTCGTCGGGGTCCCACCCCATCTGCTCGAACTCCGCGATCCGGCCGTCCGCCGTCGCCTTGCCGAGCTCCGGCTCCGGGTGGGAGGTGAAGAAGGCGAAGGGCGACGACGCCGCCCACTCCTCCCCCATGAACAGCATCGGGGTGAACGGTCCCGCCAGCGTCAGCAGCGCGGCGCAGGCGACCTGGTCGTCGTCGAGGTGCTCGGCCGGGCGGTCGCCGCGGGCGCGGTTGCCGACCTGGTCGTGGTTCTGGTTGGCGACCACGAGGCGCCACGTGGGCATGTGCGCGGTGTCGACCGGCCGACCGTGGTCGCGGTCGCGGAAGGAGGAGAAGGTCCCGTCGTGGAAGAAGCCCTTCTCGCACACCTTCGCCAGCGCCTCGAGCGGCTCGAAGTCGGCGTAGTAGCCGGTGGTCTCCCCGGTCAGCGCGACGTGGACGGCGTGGTGGAAGTCGTCGCTCCACTGGGCGTCGAGGCCGCGGCCGCCGGCCTCGCGGGGCGTCACGAGGGTGGTGTCGTTGAGGTCGGACTCGGCGATGAGCGTCAGGGGCCGCCGGACGTGCGCCGAGAACGCGGCGGTCTCGATCGCCATCTCCTCGAGGAGGTGGACCTCCGAGGTGTCGCTGAGCGCGTGGACCGCGTCGAGTCGGAGGGCATCGACGTGGAAGTCCTCGAACCACATCCGCACGTTGTCGAGGATGTAGCGGCGCACCTCGGCCGAGCCCTCGCCGTCGAGGTTGACCAGGTCGCCCCAGGTGTTGCGCCCGGCCTTGAGGTAGGGCCCGAAGAGCGGGAGGTAGTTGCCCGAGGGCCCGAGGTGGTTGTGCACCACGTCCTGCACGACGCCCAGCCCGCGGGCGTGGCAGGCGTCGACGAAGCGGCGGTAGGCGTCCGGTCCGCCGTAGGGCTCGGCGACCGCGAACCACGCGACGCCGTCGTAGCCCCAGTTGTGGGTGCCGTTGAAGGCGTTGACCGGCATCACCTCGACGAGGTCGACGCCGAGCTCGACGAGGTGGTCGAGCCGCTCGATGGCGGAGTCGAGCGTGCCGCCGGGGGTGAACGTGCCGACGTGCAGCTCGTAGATCACCGACCCGGCGAGCTGGCGCCCGGTCCAGCCGGAGTCCTGCCACTCGTACGCCGTCGCGTCGCGCCGCGACAGCCCGTGCACCCCGTCCGGCTGGCGGCGCGAGCGTGGGTCGGGCCGCGGGTCGGGCTCGTCGTCGAGGAGGTAGCCGTAGTCGACCGCGCCGTCCGGCACCGGACCGCTCGGCGTCCACCAGCCGTCGTCGCCGCGCGTCATCGCGACGACCTCGCCGGCCACCTGCAGGCGGACGCGCTCGGGCCGCGGGGCCCAGACGTCGTACGGACCACGCATGCGGATCAGTCCTTCCTCACCAGCAGGGCGACGGGGTGCACCGCCAGCAGGTCGGCCAGCCGGCCGTCGGTGTCGAGCCCGGTGAGCACGTCGTGCCACGTCCCGGGCGGGAGGTCGAGCGTCGTGTCGCCCCAGCCTCCGGCGGCCTCGAGGCCGACGGGGAGCCGGGTGACGACCGTGATCGCACCGCCGCGGTCGTACGCCACCGCGTGGCTGGCGGCGGAGCCGGTCGCGGCGACGGGGGTGTAGCCGGTGAACAGCTCGGGCCGCTCGCGGCGCAGGGTCAGCGCCGAGCAGGTGACGTGCAGCTTGGCGGCAGCGTCGTCCTCGGCCGTGCCGGCGAGCACCGCGGCGCGGTGCTCGAAGTCGACCGGGCGACGGTTGTCGGGGTCGACGAGCGAGGTCTCCCACAGCTCGCTGCCCTGGTAGACGTCGGGCACGCCCGGCATCGTCAGGGCCAGCAGCTTCGCCGCCAGCGAGTTGGCCTGCGCGGGTGCGTCGATGCGGGCCGCGAGGTCGGTCAGCACCACACGGACCTCCTCGGAGCCGAAGACCGCGTCGACCGCGGCGTGCACCGCGGCCTCGTACGCCTCGTCGGGCTCGGTCCACGTGGTGCGGTCGCCGGCCTCGCGCATCGCCTTCTCGGCGTAGCCGTGGAGGCGCTCGGGGAGGTCGGGCAGGTGGTCGGGGGTCCACGCGCCGAGGACGGCCTGCCACAGCAGCGAGCCGAAGGCGGGATCGGGGACGGGCGCGAGGCGCAGCAGCTCGTCGAGCGCCTGCTCCCAGTGGCCCGGCTCCTCGGCCAGGACCGTGATGCGGGCGCGGACGTCCTCGCCCCGCTTGGTGTCGTGGGTCGAGAGGGTGGTCATCGAGACCGGCCAGTCGCTCTGGCGGGTGGCCATCGCGTCGTGGAACTCCGCGACGTCGACGGAGAAGACCGACGGGTCGGCGCCGACCTCGTTGAGCGAGGTGAGGCGCGACCAGCGGTAGAACGAGCAGTCCTCGACGCCCTTGGCCATCACCATGCCGGAGGTCTGCTGGAAGCGGCGGGCCGGCTGGCCCCACTCGTCGTTCATGACCGGCTCGAGGACGTCGTACGTCTCCGCGAGGTCGGGCCGCTCGGCGCGAGCCGCGGCCAGGGCCTCGTCGAGGTGGTGGCGACCCTCGGGGAGGTAGGAGCGGTAGACGGGGAAGCACGCGAGCAGCTCCCCGATCGCGTCGGCGACGGCGTCCTCGTCGGCGCTCTCGTCGCGGGCCTCGAGGTAGGTGGCCACCTCGCGGGAGATCCGCAGGACCTCGGAGTGCAGGATCCCGTCGGCGACGGCGCGCTTGTTGTCGTGGACCATCCGCGCCCAGTCGACGGGGGCGCCGCGGAGCCGGTCCTCGAGCGCCGTCAGGGGCGCCTCGCCGGCGGGGTCGGTGAGCACGCGGTCGACGAGCGCGAGCGCGTCGTAGCCGGTGGTGCCGGCGGTCGCCCACTCGGACGGCAGCTCCTCGCCCGGCTCGAGGATCTTCTCGACCAGGACGTAGGCACCGCCGGTCAGCGCGGCGAGGTCGTCGAGGTAGCGCTTCGGGTCACGCAGGCCGTCGGGGTGGTCGACGCGGAGGCCGTCGACGAGTCCCTCGTCGAACCACCGCTTGATCTCCACGTGGGTCTCGGCGAAGACCTCGGGGTCCTCGACGCGCACCGCGGCGAGGGTGTTGACCGCGAAGAAGCGGCGGTAGTTGAGGTCCTCGTCGGCCGCGCGCCAGTTGACCAGCTCGTAGTGCTGCTCCTCCAGCGTGGTCGTGCCGGGCGCGAGCGGGAAGCGCTGGTCGTGGTAGCGGACCTCGCCCCCACCCTTCGCCGAGCGCACGACCTCGATGGCGTCCTCGTCGTCGTCACCGATGACGGGGATGACGATGCGACCGTCGCCCGCGGCCCAGTCGACGTCGAAGGCGTTGGCGTGCTCGGAGGCACGGCCCAGCCGCAGCACGTCCCACCACCACGGGTCCTCGCTCGGCGTGGCCACGCCGACGTGGTTGGGCACGATGTCGACCAGGATCCCCATGCCGAGGCGGCGTGCCTCGGCGGAGACCGCGGCCAGGCCGGCCTCTCCTCCGCGCTCCTCGTCGATGTGGTCGAAGGCGACCACGTCGTAGCCATGGGTGCTTCCCGGCTCGGACGCCAGGATCGGCGAGAGGTAGACCCAGTCGACCCCGAGGTCGTGGAGGTAGGGCAGCACCCGCGCTGCGGCGTGCAGGTCGAAGTCCTGGCTGACCTGGAGCCGGTAGGTGCTGTGGGGCGTACGCATCTGGCTGGCCGGTTCGGTCACGGGGTCTCCGTACCCGTCCGAGCGGCGAGGGATGCGGCGACCGAGTGGTCCGGGCTGGCCTCGGGCTCGGAGTGCTCGCGGAGCACGACGAGGCTGTGGGTGCCGAGCGCGAACGTGCCCCCGGCCTCCAGCGTCGCCTCGGCGTCGGCGTCACCGCCGGTGTCGATCACGACGTCCCACGCGGCGGCGTACTCCTCGGTCGGCAGCGTCACCTGCGCGTCGCCGTCGGCGTTGAAGTAGAGCAGGAAGTGGTCGTCGGTGATGGTGCCGCCGCGGGCGTCCTTGCCGGCGATGCCGTCGCCGTTGAGGTACATCCCGATGGCCTTGCCGCCCTCCCAGTCACCGTCCTCCATCGGCTCGCCGTCGAGGTCGAGCCACACGATGTCGTTGAGGCGCTCGCCGTCGCCGGTGCGCACCGTGTTGCCGGTGAAGAAGCGCTTGCGGTGGAAGGTCGGGTGCTCCGCGCGCAGCTTGGCGACCGCCGCGGTGAACTCGATGAGCGGCTTGTCGGCCTTGTCCCAGTGGACCCAGCTGATCTCGCTGTCCTGGGCGTAGGTGTTGTTGTTGCCGTCCTGGGTGCGGCTGAGCTCGTCACCGTGCAGCAGCATCGGCACGCCCTGGCTGAGGAGCAGGGTGGCGATGAAGTTGCGCTGCTCGCGGGCGCGCGCCCCGAGGATCTCGGGGTCCTCCGTCGGACCCTCGACTCCGTGGTTCCACGAGCGGTTGTGGCTCTCGCCGTCGTTGTTGTCCTCGCCGTTGGCGTCGTTGTGCTTCTCGTTGTAGGACACGAGGTCGCGCAGCGTGAAGCCATCGTGGGCGGTGACGAAGTTGATGCTCGCGAAGGGGCGCCGGCCGGAGTGCTCGTAGAGGTCGGAGGAGCCCGACAGGCGCGAGGCGAAGTCGCCCAGCGAGGGCTCGCCGCGCCAGAAGTCGCGCACGGTGTCGCGGTAGTCGCCGTTCCACTCGGTCCACTGGGGCGGGAAGCCGCCGACCTGGTAGCCGCCGGGGCCGATGTCCCACGGCTCGGCGATGAGCTTGACCTGGCTGACGACCGGGTCCTGCTGCACCATCTCGAAGAAGGTGGAGAGCTTGTCGACGTCGTAGAACTCGCGGGCCAGGGTCGCGGCGAGGTCGAAGCGGAAGCCGTCGACGTGCATCTCGGTGACCCAGTAGCGCAGGGAGTCCATGATCAGCTGCACCGAGTGCGGGTGGCGCACGTTGAGGGTGTTGCCGGTGCCGGTGTAGTCCATGTAGTAGCGCTGGTCGTCCTCGACGAGGCGGTAGTAGGCCGCGTTGTCGATGCCCTTGAAGCTCAGCGTCGGGCCGAGGTGGTTGCCCTCGGCGGTGTGGTTGTAGACCACGTCGAGGATGACCTCGATGCCGGCGGCGTGCATCGCCTTGACCATCGCCTTGAACTCCTGGACCTGCTGGCCCTGCTGGCTCGAGGCGTAGTCGGCGTGCGGGGCGAAGAAGCCGAGGGTGTTGTAGCCCCAGTAGTTGCGCAGGCCCTGGTCGAGCAGGGTGGAGTCTTGGACGAACTGGTGCACCGGCATCAGCTCGATCGCCGTCACGCCGAGCTTGGTGAGGTGCGCGGTGATGGCGGGGTGCGCGAGACCGGCGTAGGTCCCGCGCTGCTCCTCGGGCACGTCGGGGTGCAGCTGGGTCAGGCCCTTGACGTGCGCCTCGTAGATGAAGGACTCGTTGTAGGGGATGGAGAGGCGGCGGTCGCCCTCCCAGTCGAAGAACGGGTTGATGACCACGCCGTGGGTCATGTGCCCCGCGGAGTCGTCGTCGTTGCGGGAGTCCTCGTCGCCGAAGTTGTAGGCGAACAGCGACTGGTCCCAGTCGATCTCGCCGGCGGTCGCCTTGGCGTAGGGGTCGAGGAGGAGCTTGTTGGGGTTGCAGCGCAGCCCCTGCGTCGGGTCCCACGGACCGTGGACGCGGTAGCCGTAGCGCTGGCCGGGCTGCACGGTCGGGATGTAGCAGTGCCAGACGTAGGCGTCGACCTCGGTGACCTCGAGCTTGGTCTCGACGAAGCTGCCGGGGTGGTCCGGGTCGGGGTCGAACAGGCACAGCTCGACGCGCTCGGCGACCTCGCTGAAGAGCGCGAAGTTCGTGCCGCTGCCGTCGAAGGTGGCACCCAGGGGGTAGGCGGTGCCGGGCCAGGTCTCGGTCATGCTCTGACGCTACCGGCGACCGGCCGGTAGTTCCCCATGGCTCATCTCATGGGGTGGGAGGTGGTGGCGATCGTCACCTCCCTCGCATGTCAGCGCTTCACCCTCGCGGTCCGCTTCGTCGTCACCGCCAGCGACTGGTGCTTCGGCGCCGACGCGGTCACCACGACCCGGAGCCGCTTGCCGGCCTGCTTCTCCGTCAGCGTGAACCGCTGGCGCGTCGCACCCTTGATCGCCCGCTTGCCGGCGTACCAGCGGAAGGTGAGCTTCTTGGGGTACGGCGTCCAGGCGCCCGTGGTCACGCGCACGACCCGACCGACGCGCAGGGTGCCCTTGATGAGCGGCAGCCGCTTGTTGACCATGCTCAGGACCGGCGGGACGACGACCGGAGCCGCCGCGACCGGGGCCGTGGCGGCCGACCACGCGGTGGCCGGGATCCAGCCCGCGCCGCGCGTGCCGGTGGCCTCCACCCGGATGCTCTTGCCGACGTCCTGCGCGGTGGGCACGTACGTCGCGCCGGTGGGGTCGTCACCGGGCGAGCTGTCGTCGCCGACGACCCAGCGGTAGGCGACAGCGGTGTCGGCCGGCTGCCACCCGGAAGTCGCGGTGAGGGTCTGGCCGACCTGCGGCACACCGTCGATCGTGGGGACCGACACGTTGGTGACGACCCCGCCCATCTCGGCGTTGATGCCGGTGACGTCCTCGCCGCTCGGGACCACCAGGGCGGTGGAGCTGATGACGTTGGGGCGGTCGTTCCACGCCTCCGTCGCTCCCGTCGTCGGGTCCGTGAACTCCAGGGCGTACGTCGCACCGCGCACGCCGGGGATCGACCAGCGGCCGTCGGCGTCGGTGACGTGGTCGCTCACCCGGGCGAAGGACTGCGTCGAGACCCGCCACCAGAGGCTGACGATCCCACCGGACACCGGCGCGCCGCCCGCCCGGGTGAGCCTGCCGGAGATGTTGCTTCCGTCCTCGAGCTCGGCGTCGATGCCCGAGGTCACGCCACCGTCGGTGACCGGCACCCACGTGGCGTACGGCGGGGCGACGATCGCGTCGTCCCACATCTCGGTGGCGTGCTCACCGGTGGGGTCGCTGAAGCGGACGGCGTAGAACGGGTCGGGGTTGATGCCGTCGACCTGGTAATAGCCGTTGGCGTCAGTGAAGTCCTGCCCCACGGGCACGAGGCCGAAGGGAGTGCTGTCGAGGATGGTGACCTCGATCCCCTCGACCGGCCCGACGGCGTCCGTCACCGTGCCCGCGATGGAGCCCGGCGCGACCGCCGAGGCTGTGGGCACCGGCGCACCGACGCCGAGTGCGAGGGCGGCACCGGCGACGACCGCCGTCAGGCGGCCCCGCCTGCTGCTGTATCGGTCGTGGCTGGTCCTGCGGGTCCCCGTGGTCATGGCCGGATGCTAAGACCCTCGCGCGGACGATCGCCACACTGACGCGCACATCGTTGGGGACACGTGACGTCTCGCACCTCGTCGCCCACCTCAATCACCCGGCACCACCGTCACCGCGGCGGTACTGCTGGCCCCGATCTCCGGCCTGGCGGGCGATCCCGGGATCCGCAGCGGCAGGTCGAGCGGCGCGCGGAGCAGGACCGTCACCGAGCGTCCGGTCGCGTCGACCCGCACCGCCACGTCGATGCCGGGGTACGTCGCCCCGGCTCCGGCCCGCGCGAGGTAGTCGCGCACCGCCGCCTCGACGGCGGCCTCCTGCTGGAGCAGGCGCTGTCCGTCGAGGCCCTGTTCGTAGACGCCGGCCGAGCCGAGGTCCGCGCCGTAGAGGGCGGCCCCGTCGGCGAGGTTGTCGAGCCCCTGCCGCTGGAGGTACGCCGCCGAGGCGTCGACCACGACCACGATGGCCATCACCAGGATGCCGGCGAACCCGAGGATCAGCATCGTGACCTGGCCGGTCTCGTCGCGCGCTCGCCGCCTCACGGGCCGATCTCCTCGTCGTCCTCCGGGGCGCTCTCGACGTACTGGCCGATGGGCACGGTGTGGGTGGCGTCGAGGGAGAAGCTCGGCGCACCTTCCTCATCGAAGATCGCCGGGAAGAGCGGCAGGTCGACACCGGAGTCGACCCGCACGGTGATGACCGCCGTGCCGGCGTGACAGCTGCCGGTCGGCGACTCGCAGGTGACCTGGACGCGCGCCCGCTGGCCGGGGGCGCCCTGGTCGGCGAGGACCTGCTGCACCACCGCCTCGGCCCGCGCCTGACCGGTCGCGTCGTCGGGAGCGAGGGCGTACGCCCGTCCGGCTGCACGCGCGGCGGCCGTCGTGGCGAACGCGCCCTGCTGGACCTCGAAGACCGACAGGACGACCCAGACCAGCGGGACGATCAGGATGATCGCCAGCCAGCTGAACTCGACCAGCGCGGAGCCGGAGTCGTCGCGGCGCCTCACGGCTGCACCGCAGTCTGCTCGGCGACGGCGTGGCCCTCGACGCGGACGCGCACACCGGTGCCGCCGAGGCCGAGGACAGCGACCTCAGCGTCGATCACCGCCTCGTAGCCCGGGGCACCGCCGACCAGGGCGGGCCGCACGCTGACCGAGCGGGAGAACTCCGGGGACAGCGCGCCGTCGACCAGCTCCTGCACCTTGGCCGCACCGGCGGGCGCGGACGATCCGGCGACGGCCGCGTGGCGCGCCCCCTCGGACGCGGCCGAGGCGAGGGTGTTGCGCACGTGCAGCACCAGCGCGAGCTGGAGGATGCCGAGGACCAGCGGCAGCAGGACCAGCAGGACGAGGACGAAGTCCACGACCGCCGCCCCGCGCTCCCCCGTCCGGGCGCGGGCAGACACGGGCCCGGCCTAGCCCTGCACCATCGAGAAGGCCTGGCGCAGCAGCCGCATGAGCTCGTCGCTCACGAACGGCGTCAGCGCGGCGACCACGATGGCGGTCATCAGGGTGACCATCACCCAGCCGGGGACGTCACCCCGGTCGTCGCGTGGTCGGCCGGCGGCCGGGAGGGCGATCTGGAGGAGGAGTCCCGAGATGAGGTGGTGCATGTCATGTCCTTCCGTGGTGCGACAGGTCGGTGATGCGGTGTCAGGGCGTGGTGAGGCGCAGGCCCAGCACGCCGGGGTAGAAGGCGAAAAGGATGGTCACCGGCAGCACGAAGAAGACGACGGGCGCCATCATCGCGATCTCCTTGCGCGCGGCGGTCTCGATGAGCAGCCGGCGCCCGGCCTCGCGTACGTCGGCAGCCTGGGCGTGCAGCACGTCGGCCAGCGGCGTGCCGCGCTCCGTCGCGACGGTGATGCCCGTGGCGAAGCGCGCCACGATCGGCAGACCGGTGGAGCGGGCGAGGGACTCGAAGGCCTGGCCGACCGGCTCCCCCGTGCGGATCCGCGCCAACACCTTGGCCAGGTCCTCCGACAGCGCGCCGTGGCTGCGGCGCACGACCCGGTCGAGCGCGGCGACCGGGCTCTCGCCCGCCGCGACCGAGAGCGCGAGCAGCTCGGCGACGGTGGGGAACTCGGTGAGCACCTGGCGCTCACGGTTCTTCACCTGGGTGCTGAGCCGGTTGTCGCGCAGGAAGACCCCGCAGACGAGGCCGAGGAGGCAGAACACCACCGCCGACCCGACGCCGCCGACACCGCCGAGGGCGCGGAGCAGCGCGATCGCGGCGGCCGCGCCGAAGCCGGTCAGCCCCCACACCACCTGCTCGATGCGGAAGTCCTGCACCGAGCGGTCGAGCCCGGCCCGCTGGAGGCGACGGCGTACGGACGTGCTGCCGCCGAGGACGCGCTCGACGAGGTCGGCGGCCGAGCGCAGCACCGGCCCGAAGATCCCGGCCGCGGCCGACGCCGGGCTGCTCGGCGCGGGGTGGAGCACGCGGGGCTGGTCGCGGAGCGGGACGTCACGGAGGTAGGGCAGGACGCGCACGTCCAGCTGCGGACGGCGCAGGACCATCACCCGGAGCACGACCACCAGCAGGCCGACCGCGGCGACGCCGCCAAGCGCTCCGCCCCAGATCGCGGCGCTCACGACAGGATCCGCTTCTCGACCGGGAGCCGGCCGATGCGCATCATCGCTGTGTAGGCGAGCACACAGACGCCGGCTCCGATCCCCAGCACGACCACGCCACCCGGTGAGGCGTACTGGCGGATGGCGGTGGTCTGGAACGACATGAGCAGCAGCACGATCCACGGCGCCGAGACCGCGAGCCTGGCCCCGTTGACGGTCCACGCCTGGCGCGACTCGAGCTCCGAGCGGGTGCGGGCATCGTCGCGCAGGAAGCCCGAGAGGTTGCGCAGCAGGCGGCCGAGGTCGCCCCCACCGACCTCACGGGCAAGGCGCAGGCCCTCCACCACGCGATCCCCGACGGGGTCGGCGAGACGGTCCTTGAGCCGGTCGAGGCACTCGCCGAAGCGACCCGTGACCTGGTAGTCGAGGGCGAAGCGGACGAAGTCGGCGCGCAGCGCCACGGGACCGGTGGTGCCGAGCGCGGCGACAGCATCGGGCAGGGACAGCCCGGCGCGTACGGCGCTGGCGAGGTTGTCGACGGCCTCGGGCCAGACCTCTGCGAAGTCGCGCAGGCGACGGGCGGCCCGCTGGCGCAGCACCGCGATCGGCAGGTAGGCCGCCATCGCGGCGAAGACGAAGGCCACCGGTGCTGTGCGGGAGACGGCCTGCACCAGCACGAACGCGACCACGAAGAGGACCGCGCACAGCGACAGGACGCTCGCAGAGGTGACGTCCCCCAGCCCGGCCCGGCCGAGCAGCCTCCCCAGCGCCGTGGACGTGGGGGTCGAGGTGCGCGGCTGGCGCGGCAGCGCGAAGGCCGACCAGACCAGCAGCAGCCCCACGCCCACACCGAGGCCGACAAGCGCACCCATCAGCGCTCCCCGCCCGTGCTCGCCAGGACCTGGTGGATGTCGATGCCGACGCGCTCGTAGCGCTCGACCCGCGCAGGCACTCCCCCGGTGCGGCGCAGCTCTGCGCCCTCGCGCACGAAGATCGGCTCCACCTCGATGACGTCCGCCTCGACGCGGCCCGGGACCGCGACGACCTCGTTCACCCGGCGTACGCCGTCGTGGCCGAGGCCGAGGTGGACGACGAGGTCCACCGAGCTCGCCACCGTCGGCACGACGAACCGTGCGGAGATGTTGTCGCCGGCGAGCAGAGGCAGCGTGCACATCTTCACCAGCGCCTCGCGCGCACTGTTGGCGTGGAGGGTGCACATGCCCGGCAGCCCCGAGTTGAGCGCCAGCAGCAGGTCGAGGCACTCCGCGGCCCGCACCTCTCCGACCAGGATGCGGCTCGGCCGCATCCGCAGCGCCTCCTTGACCAGGTCGCGCAGCACGATCGCGCCGGTCTGCTCGAGGCCTGCCTGCCTGGTCTGCATGGCGACCCAGTCCGGGTGGTTGAAGCGGAGCTCGAAGACCTCCTCGGCACTGACCACCCGCTCGCCACCGGGCACGGCCGCGGCGAGGCAGTTGAGCATCGTGGTCTTCCCGGCCTGCGTGCCGCCAGCGACGAGGATGTTCATCCCCGCCCGCACCGACGCCTCGAGGAACGCCGCCGCCTGCGGCGTGAGGCTCCCCAGCGCAACCAGGTCGGACAGACGATGGGCACGGAGGAGGAACTTGCGGATGTTGACGGCCGTGAAGCCGCGCGTGATGCCCTCGAGCACCACGTGGAGACGGTGTCCCTCGGGCAGCATCGCGTCCACGAAGGGCGTGCTGATGTCCAGGCGGCGCCCGCTCGACTTGAGCATCCGCTCGACCAGCTCGTCGACCTGGGCGGCATCGAGGCGCAGGTTGGTGAGCTCGTGGCGACCGCGGCGCGCGATGAAGACCCGCTCCGGGGAGTTGATCCACACCTCCTCCACCTCGGGGTCGTCGAGGAAGGGCTGGAGCGGCCCGAAGCCGGAGACCCGCGCGAGGAGCTCCCCCACCATCGCCTCGTCTTCGGCGATCGGCGCGACGGCGCCGGTCAGGCTGAGCTGGTCGTGGTCGCGGACGACGTCCTCGGCGATGCGGCGTACGACGAGTGCCTCGCGCTGCGGGTCGACGCCCTCGCGCCGCACCCGCTCGCGCACCGACGCGTCGAGGCGCTCGACGAGGTCGTCGCGCACAGGCGTGCGCTGCTGCTGCCGCGGTCGATCGACCGCCAGACGGTCCACTGCCATGGCCTACCTGCTTCCCCGAGATCGTGCACTGGGGACGCTACCCAGCACGACGGGGCCGAAAACAGGTCACCGGTAAAGGTTGTGGACAACCTCAGGAGCGGCGGGCCCGCGCAATCATCACCCGCACGGTCGAGTGCTCACCGGCGATCGCGTGCCGGGCCATCACCATCAGCACCGCGGCGGTGAGCCGGGCCGGGTCGAGCGCCAGGACCTGGGAACGCTCGCGGTCGAGCTCGTAGCGCAGGACCAGGTCGATGTCGTGCGCGGAGTACCCCTCGTCCAGCAGCACCCGACGGGCCTGGGCGGCGGTCTCGTCGTCCTTGTCGTGCGAGCTCGTCCTGTCGTCGTGCAGCCAAGCGATCATGCGTTCCCTCTCGTCGTCCCGTGCGTCGGGGCGTCGCGCCCCAGTGGTGGTGACGGCTGGGCGGAGCCGCCGTTACGCCGCGTGGTGGACGTCTCGTCCCATGACTGCCCGTGCGGTCCGCGCCACTCAGCCCACGGTGGGCGCCAACGGCAGGACCGTGTACTGCAGGTCGTCCTCCGGTTCTGACCGCCGCGCTTCGTCCTCGGCGTGCACCAGGGCTGCAAGTCCGGAAGGGAAAGGCCCCACCAGGCTGGCGATCCCTGTGCCCCTGATGCGGCACTCGACGACATGGGGCTTCTCGATGCTGCTCAGCTCCTCAGCGATGAGCGCGTCCTGGACGCTGCCCCGCATCCGCTGGGAGAAGTCGTGGCCGGTGCCTCGCGGGGTGGAGAGGTCGTCGTCGGCGTCGTCGCTGGTCACGTCTGGTGGGACGACTCGAACGACCTCACGTTACGAGCCCCGGCCGGACGATCGGTGTGAGCAGGACCACGGGGGTCGTCGCAGTAATCAACCGTCGGGTGCGGCCGTCCTACGGAACACCCGGGTCGAGCCCGGGTGGACCACGCTTTCAGCATCGAGGAGCACACGTGCCACCCCACGCACCCACGATCCCCCACATCCGACCGACGAGGCGCACGGTGGCCTCGGTGGCCGCGTGGACCGCGCCCGTGATCGTGATGTCGACCGCGGCCCCGGCCTATGCCGCCTCGCCCTGCGACCCTCGGTCGAACCAGCCGTTCAGGTGGAGCGCCGCCTCCGTCACCAGGACTCCGACCAACAACGGGCTCATCGCGACGATCGACCCCGACGGCGCCGGCCCCGTCCCGAGCCTGACGGTGACCGTCAGCGCCACCTTCAGCGGCAACATGGTGGCCGGCCCGAACCGGGCACCCAGGGCGCGGACACGGCCGTCAACGAGAACTACGACGTGGCGACGGGTGTGGGAGGCCTGGGCACCGCCACGTCCGCGCTGACCATCCAGCAGGCCACGACCTCCAGCACCCCGCAGGGCTACGCCGAACGCGCCGTCTACACGTTCACGTTCTCCCGACCTGTGACGAACCTGCGGTTCACCGTGACGGATCTCGACTCCAACGACAACGACTTCTGGGACGCCGTCCAGCTCGTCGCTCCGACGCCGACGTCGGTGACACGCACGGACCCGACCTACCTCCAGGCCAGGACCGCTGACAGCAGGGGGAACCCGGTCTCACCGGGCTACTTCCGCACCACCACGGATGATGCCGCCATCGGCAACGCGTCCAGCAGGGGGAACCTGCAGGTCAGCTACGCGGGAACGCTGAGCTCGTTCCAGCTGGTGTACTTCAACGACGCCACCAGCTTCAGCCCCGAGATCGACACCAGTCAGGTCATCTTCGTCACCGACTTCCTGTTCGACTACCAGCCTTGCTGAGGTGCGCGACCCGGCCCCCGAGGTCGACGGAGTGGTCCACGCCACGCCATCGATCTGGCCGCCTCGCGTAACGACACGCCCAGCAGGCCGTCTCACCGCATGACTGGCCGTGCGCCCGCGCGGCGCAGTCCGGGCTCGAGGTCGAAGAGGACAGAGCCGTCATCCGGCAGTGGGTGCCGGTGTGCGAGGTCCTCGGCGCCGCGCCCGGTGCGCCGACGGCCCAGTGGCGCACCGTCGAGGACGAGGGAGACGCAGGAAGACGTGCACGAACAATCATCGACCACGACCGACGTGGCGCTGCTCACGCGAGCGCGCGACGGCCACGCCGATGCCGTCGGCGAGCTCTACTCCCGCTACATCGACGAGGCAACCAGGTATGCCCAGAGGGTGACCGGCACGACTCGCGCCGAGGACGTGGTCAGCGAGTCGTTCCTCAAGATCTTTCGGCTGATCGCGGCCGGGTCGGGCCCGACCGAGCACTTCCGCTCCTACCTCTACACGACCATCCGACGCACCAGCATCGACGAGCACCGGCGCACCCAGGCCGAGGTCTCCGTTCCCGACGACGACCTCCCCTCGACCATCGCCGAGGACGCCACCGACGACCTCGCCGAGACCGAGCTCGTGCTCGAGGCGCTGAGGAAGCTGCCCCCGTCCTATCGCGAGGTGCTGTGGTGGGGCGAGGTCCTGACCCTGCCCCAGAAGGAGATCGCGTCGCGCCTCGGCTCGAACCCGAACGCCGTCGGCGCCCTGAGGTTCCGGGCGCGTGAGGCACTGCGCCAGGAGTACCTCGCCGCGCACCTCGGGCGGACCACCCGACCCGAGTGCGTCGCAACCGCCGAGGTACTTGCGAAGTACGTCCGCGGACAGCTCGGCGCGACCCGGACCGCCGGCGTGGAGGATCACCTCGAGGGCTGCCTCGACTGCCGACGGGCGGCTGCGCTCCTGGGACGCGAGAACCGACGGCTCGGCGCCCTGCTGCTGCCCGTGCTGCTGACCGCCCACGGCGCCAGCGTCCTGGCGGTCTCCGACACCCCACGGGCCGAGGGTGCTTCGGCGAGCCCGATCGGCGCGGTGGCCGCAGCGATCACCGCGAGCGCCGCAGGTGTGCTGCTGCTGGTCTACCTCCTCACCCTGCCCGAGGCGAAGGACACCGAGGGATCGGCCGCGATCGCGCCGGCACCGAGCAACGCCATGTCGGATGCGACACCTCCTGCCTCGACCTTCCCCGACGGCACCGACGGCACCGACGGCACCGACCTCCTGCTCTCGGCCCTCCCGACCCAGGCGAGCGTGTCGCCCACCTCCCCGACGTACGTCCCCCAGGTGCCGTCGGCCAGCCCGACCCGCACGCCGACCTGGAGCGCGTCGCCCACCACGACGGCTCCGACCCCGACCCCCACGCCGACGCCCACGCCGACGGCCACCCCGACGCCGACGCCCACCGCCACGCCCACCGCCACACCCACCCTGACGACCACCACCAGCAGCCGGTGGACGCTCGACTGGTCCCGGCTCGAGGACCGTACGCCGCTGGAGGGCACGTCACTGCCGGTGTCGAGCGACGACGGCAGCTCCACCTGGCTGGTCACCCCGAGCATGGAGCTGACCGGCGTGGAGGCCGAGGGGTTCAACTTCCACAGTGGCTACCAGGGCCTGCCCGGCCCCCTCGCCATCCAGGGCATGTCGCCCGACCTCACCGGCATGGTGCTCAACCTGCGCGGGACCGGGTCGGAGGCCAGGGTCACGCTGTCGTTCTCGCGGCCGGTGACCGGCATCGAGCTCGACGTCTTCAGCCTCGGCCACGTCGCAGGGGCCGGGGGCTACCGCGAGCAGCTCGAGTTCTCCGAGCCGGTGGTCCTCACCGGCGACACCACCTCGCTCAACGCGACCGACGGGACGGGCCCCTTCTTCCGCACGACGCCCTACATCAACCTCGTGCCCGTGCGGGTCTCCAGCACCTTCGCCGAGCCGCGGGACAGCTTCGTCCTCACCTACTCCAGCCGGGAGCCGGCCGGGTCGAACGCGTGGTACTACCTCGGCGTCGGCGACCTCGTGCTGCACACCGAGGAGTAGCGGCCCTCAGCCCAGCGCGACGGGACCGTCCAGCACCGGCCAGTCGCCGCCGACGCCGAGCCCGCGGTCGATGCCGAGGAGCAGTCCGGCCAGGGCCGCCTCCCGCTCCGACGTCGGCAGGCTGCGCAGAGGTCCCTCCACGTTGAGCACGGCGAAGCCGTGGACCGCTGACCAGCACGTGACGTCCGCCCCGACACGTACGCCCGGGTCGAGGTAGCCGACCTCGACCAGGTCGTCGAGCGCGGCGTTGAGCATGCCGTAGGGGTCGTCCCCACCGACCTCGGCGCTGCCGGCGGCCTTGCCCTCCGGCGGGTCGGGGTAGGCGGTGAAGAGCAGGCGGAAGAGGCCGGACTCGACGAGCGCGAACTCGACGTAGCCGACTCCGATCTCCCGCACCCGGCGCCGGGCGAGCGTCACCGGGTCGGTGTCGGCCAGGCCGTCGAGGTGGCGGTGGACGGTGGCGACGAGCGCGGCGAGCGCCCGCTCCGCGACGACGTCGACGAGGGCCTCGCGGTCGGCGAAGTGCCGGTAGGCAGCGGCGTGCGACACCCCGACCCGACGGGCCAGCTCGCGCAGCGACAACGCCTCGGGGCCCCCCTCCCGCACCACCTCGACGGCAGCGTCGACCAGGGCGTCGCGCAGGTTGCCGTGGTGGTACGGGGAGGAGGACACGACTGCACCCTAGACGATGTTGACACCGGTAACTTTGTCCGGCACGCTCATGTTACCGCCGTCAACATCGTCCCTCGCACTCCCCCGGAGCCGTCATGATCCGCAAACCCGCCTTGCTCGCGACCGTCTGCCTGGCCGCGCTGACCATCAACCTCGACACCACCATCGTCAACGTGGCGCTGCCCAGCCTCGCCCGCGAGCTCGACGCCGACACCCGCGACCTGCTCTGGGTCGTCGACGGCTACAACCTCGCCTTCGCCGCCCTCGTCCTCGCCATGGGCAGCCTCAGCGACCGGTTCGGCCGCCGCCCCTCGCTGGTCCTGGGCCTGGCGGCCTTCGGTGCCAGCAGCGGCGTGGCGGCGCTCGTGGACAGCGTGGAGGCGCTCATCGCGCTGCGGTTCGTGATGGGCGTGAGCGCGGCGCTCGTGTTCCCCACGACCCTGTCGATCATCGCCAACGCCTTCACCGACCGGCGCGAGCGCGCCACCGCCCTCGGCATCTGGGGCGCCGCGGTCGGCGTGGGCGTCGCCCTCGGGCCGATCACCGGCGGCTTCCTGCTCGAGCACTTCTCCTGGCACAGCGTCTTCTGGGCCCTCGTCCCGGTCGCCGTCCTCACCATCGGCATGGCGCTCGCCTTCGTCCCGGAGTCGCGCGACCCGGCCGTGCCCCCGCTGGACCGGCCCGGTCTCGTCGTGTCGGTGGCGGCCCTCGGCACGCTCGTCTGGACCATCATCGAGGCTCCGGAGCACGGCGGGAGCTCGGTCACGACGCTCGGCGGGTTCGCGGTCGCCGCTGCGCTGGTGCTGCTCTTCGTCGTGGTGGAGCGCGCCGCCGCCCACCCGATGCTCGACGTGACCCTCTTCCTCGACCGCCGCTTCAGCGCGGCGTGCGGGGCCGTGACCATCGCGTTCTTCGCGCTCTTCGGCTTCATCTTCCTGATCACGCAGTTCTTCCAGTTCCTGCGCGACTACTCCGCGCTCGACACGGGCGTGCGGATCCTGCCCGTCGCGCTCTCGATCGCCGTCGCCTCGGTCGCAGGTGGCCAGCTCGCCCCGCGGGTCGGCACCAAGGCCGTCGTCGGCACCGGCCTGGCGATGCTCGGTGCGTCGTTCCTCGGCGTCTCGGCCATCGGCGTGGACGTCGACTACGCCACCACGATCGTGCCCCTGATGGTGCTGATGGGCCTGGGCCTCGGGCTGATCACGACACCCGCGACCGAGTCGATCATGCAGGTGCTGCCGCCGGCCCGGGCCGGCGTGGGCTCCGCGGTCAACGACGCCACCCGTGAGCTCGGCGGCACCCTCGGCGTCGCCGTCGTCGGGTCGCTCTTCTCCTCGCTGTACGGCGCCCGGCTGGCCGGGCTGCTCGAGGGACGGGTCGACCCGGCGACCCTGGAGCAGATGCGCGACTCGGTCGGCTTCACCGACGCCGTGGCGGCCCGCGTGCCCGGGGTCACCGAGGCGATGGAGGTGGCCTTCATGGACGGGCTGTCCCGCGGCTGCCTCGTCGTCGGCCTGCTCTGCCTGGCCGGGTCCGCCGTGGCATGGGCGGTCCTGCCCGCGACGCGCTACGACCCGCTCGTCGAGGGCGAGCTGGTGGACGCGGGGGTCTGAGCCGGAGGGCTCAGGTGCCGGTCTCGAGGCGGAAGCCGACGCCGCGGATGGCGACGACCTTCTCGCCGGCGTCGGCCGCCTCGAGCTTGCTGCGCAGGCGACCGATGGTGACGTCGAGCGTCTTGGTCGAGCCGTACCAGTTCTGGTCCCACACCTGGTTCATCAGCGTCTCGCGCGGCACGACCTTGTCGTGGTTGGACGCGAGCACGGCCAGGACGTCGAACTCCTTGGCCGTCAGCGCGATCTCGCGCTCGTTGAGGTGGACGCGGCGCGAGGCGGCGTCGATCCGCAGTCCCGACGACGTGGTCACGGTCGTGTCGTCGGTCGCGGTCGGCGTACCGCTGCGGCGCAGCAGGGCGCGCACCCGGGCCAGGAGCTCGGCGAGGCCGAAGGGCTTGGCGAGGTAGTCGTCGGCGCCGACGTCGAGGCCGACCACGCGGTCGAGCTCGCCGGCGCGGGCGGTGACCATGATGATCCCGCCCTCGTAGCCGCCCGAGCGCATCTGCCGGCACACGTCGAGGCCGTCCATGTCGGGCAGGCCCAGGTCGAGGATCACGACCGCGGGGGCGTTGCTGACAGCGAAGGACACCGCCTCGGCGCCACCGGACGCGCGGCTGACCTCGTAGCCCTCACGCTCGAGGGTGCGCATGAGGGGTACTGCGATGTCTTCCTCGTCCTCAACCACCAACACGTCCTGCACCATGCAAGCGAGCATAGAGGCAGGGTCAGCGGTTGGTGGACTGAACGCCCGAGTCGACCGTCGTCGAGACCACCGTGGTGGCGGGCTGGGCGGGGGCCTGCTCGCCCGGGCCGAGCACGACGCCACCGGCAGCCAGGAGGACTGCGACGGGGACCAGGAGGATGCGGGACATGGGTAAAGCATGTGGCGGGCACATCCACACCGGACCCTCAGAGCGGTCACACGAAGGGAATACTTGAAACCTGAACGGGCACAACTGGGCGCAACCGGGGGTGACGGTTCACGTGCCCGGATCAGGCGTCGAAGACGTCGCCCAGCTCCCCCACCCGGGCGAGCACCTGCTCGAGCGTGAGCTGCTCGAGGGCGAGGTCGTCCTCGGCGCCGGCCTCGACCTCGTCCCACGTCAGGGGGGTCGCCACGGTGGGCCGCTCCCGCCCGCGCAGGGAGTAGGGCGAGACCGTCGTCTTCGACCCGGAGTTCTGCGACCAGTCGAGGAACACCTTGCCGGGACGCTTCGCCTTGGTCATGGTCGCCGTCACCAGGTCGGGGTGCTCCTTCTGCAGGCCCTCGGCCACCTCCCTGGCCAGTGCCGTGGTGCCGTCGCTGTCCAGGTCGCCGGGCAGGTGGGCGTAGAGGTGCAACCCCTTGCTGCCGCTCGTGACCGGCGTGCAGACGAGGTCGCGCTCCGCGAGTGCCACGCGGACCATCAGCGCGACCCGCGCGCACTCGTGGAGGCCGGCCGGCTCGCCGGGGTCGAGGTCGATCACCAGTCGGTCGGGGTGGCGCGGCGTGCCGTCGGCGTCGACCTGCCACTGGTGGACGTGCAGCTCGAGGGCGGCGAGGTTGGCCAGCCACGTGAGCGTCGCGAGGTCGTCGCAGATCGGGAAGCGGATGGTGCCGTCGCCCTTGCCCGAGCGCGAGCCGGTGGTCGGCACCTCGACGGTGCGCACCCACGAAGGCGTCCCGGGAGGGGCGTTCTTCTCGAAGAAGCTCGACCCCTCGACACCGTGCGGCCAGCGGATGCGGGTGACCGCGCGGTCCCGCAGGTGCGGCAGGAGCACCGGCGAGACCTGGGCGTAGTAGTTGAGCACCTCGCCCTTCGTGGTGCCGGTGCGCGGGTAGAGCACCTTGTCGAGGTTGCTGATCGTCAGCGTGCGGCCCTCGACGTCGACCTGCACCTCGCTCATCCGCTCACGTCCTCGGGTCCGATGTCGGTGCGGACGCCGCGGTAGGACGGCTGCCGCAGACGGGTGACGGGCATCTTGTTCAGCGAGTCGACGTCGATGACGAGGAACGGCTCCACCCACCGCGTGCCGCGCGCGTCCACGGCCGGCACGTCGTCGGCGAAGGGGCTGGCCCCGACCTCCCGTCCCGCGAGCTGCTCGCTGAGCAGCCGGCTCGCGGCGCCGCCGATGCCGCTGCCGACGCGCCCGCGGTAGAGCAACCCGTCCGCGGTCGGCTCCCCCACCAGCAGCGCGGCGAGGCGGTCCCTGGTCCCCTCCTGCGGTCGCCAGCCGCCGACGACGAAGGAGAAGCGGTGCCGGTGGGCGAACTTCAGCCACGCCTTGCTGCGCACCCCGGGCTGGTAGGTCGAGGTGAGCCGCTTGGACACGATCCCCTCGAGCCCCTGCGCCAGCGTGGCCTCGCGCAGCATCGCCCCGTCGTCGTACGTCGGGGGCACCTGCCAGCCGCCGAGGTCGAGCCCCTCGAGGATCTCGCGGCGCTCGGACAGGGGCAGGCCGGTGAGGTCGCGGCCGTCGAGGCGCATCAGGTCGAACACCATGAACGTCGCCGGCACGCTCTTCGCGAGCCGGGCCGCAGTCGTCGCGGAGCGGACGTGCATCCGCTCCTGGATCACCGCGAAGTCCGGCACCCCGGCGTCGTTGATGCCGATCACCTCGCCGTCGACGAGGAGGTCGCGCCCACCCATCGGGGCGGGAGAGAGGTCCGGCCACGCGACCGTGGCGTCGTTGCCGTTGCGGGTGGTCAACCGGGCCCGATCGGCGCCCTCCTGCACGTCGGCGAGCATGCGCACGCCGTCCCACTTGACCTCGTGGGACCACTCGTCGCCCGTGGGGACGACGTCTCCCTTGGTGGCGAGCATGGGGCGCATGGGACATGCTTACCCCATGCGAGCCATCTGGAAGGGCGCGGTCTCCTTCGGCCTGGTGTCGGTGCCGGTCAAGCTCTACGCCGCGACCGAGAGCCACGACGTCTCGTTCCGCCAGGTGCACGCCAAGGACGGCGGCCGCATCAAGTACCAGCGCGTCTGCTCCCTCGACGGCGAGGAGGTGGCGTACGCCGACATCGCCAAGGGCTACGAGACCGAGGACGGCGAGATGGTCATCCTCACCGACGACGACATGGCCGAGCTGCCGTCGACGTCGTCGCGCGAGATCGCGGTGGAGAAGTTCGTCCCCCGCGACCAGATCGACCCGCTGCTCTTCGAGAAGTCCTACTACCTCGAGCCGGAGGGTGCCGGCGCCAAGCCGTACGCCCTGCTGCGCCAGGCCCTGCTCGACGCCGACCGGATGGCGGTCGTGACCGTGGCGCTGCGTCAGCGCACCAGCATCGCGGTGCTGCGGGTCAAGGACGACGTGATCGTGCTGCAGACGATGATGTGGCCCGACGAGATCCGCACCCCCGACTTCTCGGTCGAGGCCGGCGACGTCAAGGACTCCGAGGTCAAGATGGCCCACATGCTCGTCGAGACGCTCGCCGGCGACTTCGACGCCAGCGAGTTCGAGGACGACTACGCAGGTGCCGTCGAGGCCCTGGTGAAGTCGAAGATCGAGGGCGGCGAGATCAAGCGCACCGAGACCTCCACCAAGACCTCCGGCGAGGTCGTCGACCTGCTCGCCGCGCTCCAGAAGTCGGTGGCGGCGGCGAAGTCCGCCCGCGGCGAGGAGGCCGACGAGCCCGCAGCGAAGAAGACGCCTGCCAAGAAGGCGGCTGCTGCGAAGAAGGCTCCCGCGAAGAAGGCTGCTGCCAAGAAAGCACCGGCCAGGAAGACCGCCGCGAAGAAGGCGCCCGCCAAGAAGACCGCCGCGAAGAAGCAGGCGAAGAAGGCCAGCTAGCCGCCTCGCTGGCGCGCTCAGCTCGCGGCAGCCACCGCCGTACGCCCGGTGAGCTCGCGCAGCAGCGCGGACACCTCGGCGGCGACGGCGACCGCCAGCTCGCGCGGCGACTCCCCGTCGACCTCGGGCACCACGCGGTGCACGACACCGTCGGCCAGCAGGTCCGTGGCCCGCACCCGCTGGCGCTGCGCCATCTCGGCGGCGTGGGTGACGTCGCCGTGGACGATGACGCTCGCACCCTCGGGCGGCAGCGGCGAGAGCCACGCGTGCTCGGTGGCGACCACGGTCCGGGCCGGCAGGAACGCCAGCGCCCCTCCCCCGCACCCCTGGCCGAGGATCACCGACACCGTCGGCACCGTCATGGTGGTCAGGGTCGCGATGCAGCGGGCGATCTCGCCGGCGATGGCGCGCTCCTCGGCCTCCGGCGACAGCTCGGCGCCGGGAGTGTCGATGACGCTGACCAGCGGCAGCCCAAGCTCCTCGGCCAGGCGCATGCCGCGTCGGGCCTCGCGCAGCGCGCCGGGACCCATCGCGTGCCCCGGCGTCTGGCGGGAGCGGTCCTGCCCGATCACGACGCACGGCTGGCCGTCGAGGCGGGTCAGGGCCACCAGCACGGTGGAGTCGCGCTCGCCCTCGTCGGTGCCGCGCAGCTGGAGGGTGCCGGTGGCGCCGTGGGCGAGCAGGTCGCGCACGCCCGCCCGGTCCGTACGCCGGGTGCGCTCGACGCTGTCCCAGGCAGCGTGGTCGCCGATCGTGCGCGGCGCACGCGGCTCGAGCCGGCTGGGGCCGGGGCCGTCGACGAGGACGGCGAGGGCCGCGTCGACCATCGCGGGCAGGTCCTCGGCGCCGACGACGCCGTCGATGACGCCGGCGGCAGCGAGGTTCTCCGCGACCTGCACGCCGGGCCGGAAGGGCCGGCCGTTGAGCGCCTCGTAGACCTTGGGCCCGAGGAAGCCGACCAGCGCGCCCGGCTCGGCCACGGTGACGTGGCCCAGCGAGCCCCAGGAGGCGTAGACGCCGCCGGTGGTGGGGTGGCGCAGGTGCACGAGGTAGGGCAGCCCGGCGGCGCGGTGGTCCATCAGCGCCCGGGAGATCTCGACCATCCGCACGAAGGCGGGGGTGCCCTCCTGCATGCGGGTGCCGCCGGACGCGGTGCTGGCCAGGAGCGGCAGCCCCTCGGCCGTCGCACGGCGTACGGCTGCGGTGATGCGGTCCGCAGCGGCCCGGCCGATGGAGCCGGCGAGGAAGCCGAACTCGTTGACCACGACGGCCACCGGCCGCCCACGCACCTCACCGCGGCCGGTGACCACCGACTCGTCGGTGCCGGCCTTGAGGGCAGCGGCCTCGAGCACCGCGCGGTAGCCCGGCTCGACCCCGGAGAGGTCGATCGGTGAGTCCCAGGAGGTGAAGGTGCCCTCATCGAGCACCAGGTCGAGCATCTCGTGGGAGGTCCAGCGCTTCACGCGCCACCCCCGCCGACCCAGGCGCGGATCTCGTCGGCGTGCTGGTCGAGCAGCGGCGGGGCGACGTGGTCGCGGCGGGTGACCTCGGCGCCGGCGGCGTCGAAGAACCGCAGCGGCGGTCCGGGCAGGGTGATCCCCCCGAGCGTCGGGTGCTCGACGTCGACGAGCAGGCCCTGGCTGGCGACCTGGTCCCACTCGTAGACCTCGTCGAGGCTGCGGACCTTGCCGGCCGGGATGCCGATCTCGGCGAGGCGGGCCAGCAGCGGCTCGGCGTCCCACTCGGCGAAGGCCTGCTCGACGAGGGCGATGACGTCCTCGCGGCGGGCGACGCGCTCGCCGTTGGTGGCCAGGCCCTCGGCGTCGGGGTCGAGGCCGAAGCCAGCGCAGAACTTCTTCCACAGCCCTTCGCTGCCGAGCGCGATCTGCACCGCTCCGTCGCGGCAGTGGAACAGGCCGTAGGGCGCGATCGAGGGGTGGTGGTTGCCCTGCGCGCGGCCGACCTCGCCGGCCACGGTCCAGCGGGTGCCCTGGAAGGCGTGCACCCCGACGACGGAGGCCAGCAGGGACGTACGCACCACGGTGCCCTTGCCGGTGCGCTCGCGCTCGTGCAGCGCCGCCATCACTCCGTAGGCGCCGTACATCCCCGACAGCAGGTCCGCGATCGGTACGCCGACGCGCTGCGGGTCGTCGGGACCCGATCCGGTCAGCGACATCAGCCCGGCCTCGCCCTGCGCGATCTGGTCGTAGCCGGCGCGACCGCCCTCGGGGCCGTCGTGGCCGAAGCCGGTGATCGAGAGGACGACCAGGCGCGGGTTGCGGCGCATCAGCTCCTCGATCCCCAGGCCGAGGCGCTCGAGCACGCCGGTGCGGAAGTTCTCCACGAGCACGTCGGCGCGCTCGACCAGCCCGACCAGGACGTCCTTGTCGGCCTCGTCCTTGAGGTCGAGGGCGATCGACTCCTTGTTGCGGTTGGTGCACAGGAAGTAGGTCGACTGGCGCGCGTCGGGCTCGCCGACGAACGGCGGGCCCCAGCCGCGGGTGTCGTCGCCACTGCCCGGCGCCTCCACCTTGATCACGCGGGCACCGAGGTCGCCCAGCATCTGGGTGGCGTGCGGTCCGGCGAGCGCCCGGGTGAGGTCGACGACGAGCAGGTCGGAGAGGGGGCCGTGCTGGGTCATGGGGGTCACCATCCGGGGAGAACGAGCGCTGCCCAGACGAGCAGCGGTCCGATCAGGGTCACGATCACGCCGTAACCCAGGATCTGCTTGTAGTAGACCGGCTCGCTGATCGAGTCCGGCTTGTTGGCGAGCATGAGCGCGCCGTTGGTGCTGAACGGGCTGACGTCGACGATCGTCGAGGACACCGCGAGGGCCGCCACGAAGAGCGCGGCGTTGATGCCGCCGTCGGCGATGAGCGGGACGGCGATCGGGATGATCACCGGCAGCAGCGCCGTCGAGGAGGCGAACGCCGAGACGACACCGCCGACGTAGCAGAGGACCAGCGCGCCGATCGCGGCCGCGCCGAGGCCCGCGGCCCAGGTGCCGACGAACTCGGGCGAGCCGGCGGTGGTCAGGATCGTGGCGTAGGTGCTGACACCGGCGACGAGGAGGACGGTGGGCCAGGCGATCTGCTTGACCGCGTCCTTGTGCTCGTCGGCGTTGAGCATGGCGAGGATGACCGCGGCGGTGATGGCGACGAAGCCGATGTTCTTGTCGAAGACCAGCGCGATGAGCGCGACGCCGACGAAGGCCAGCAGGGTCAGCACCTGGTCACGGCGTACGCCCTGGGCCTGGGTGCCGGTCGGCGCGGACGTGCCGTAGCCGCGGGCCGGCACCGTGGCGCCGCCGCGGTGCAGGTCGTCGTCGAGGGTGTCGGGCTCGTCGGGGTCGATCCGCATCGCCATCAGCTTCCGGCCGCCGAGTGCGACGAAGAGGATCGCGGCCATGATCGTGTTCACGATCAGGCTGGCGAGGAAGACGGTGATCTCGCTGGACGGCAGCCCGGCGTCCTCCATGACGGAGTTGGTGATCACGCCGTAGATGCTGATCGGCGAGAAGCCGCCGGCCTGGGCGCCGTGCACGACGAACATGCCCATCATCAGCGGGCTGATGCCGTAGCGACCCGCGAAGCCCAGGGCGATCGGGCCGATGATCGCGCATGCCGCCGGGCTGACGGCACCGATGCCGGTCAGCACCGCGGTCACCGCGAACATCACCCACGGGATCAGCGCCACGCGGCCGCCGACACCCTTGACGGCCGTCCGGACGATGAGGTCGACCGTGCCGTTGTTGCGCGCGATCGCGAAGAGGTAGGTGACACCGATCAACGTCAGGATCAGGTCACCGCTGACGCCGGCGAGGATCTCCTTCTCGTCGAGGTCGAGGGCGTACATCCCGACGAGCCAGGCCGCGACGTAGGCCAGCGCTCCCATGTTGATCGGCAGCAGCGTGCCGATGACGAACAACGCGACGAGCGCGATGATCGCAATCCATTCCGGACCCATAGCGAAACCTTCCGAGTAGACGGCCCGCGCGCCGGGGACCGGGGGGTGACCCTCGTCACGCGCTTGGCTCAGTGGCCTAGCCAATAGGACAATGAGCCGATCGTCAATAGGGTGGTCCCATGTCCGCGTCGTCCGAGTCGCCGTTCCCTCCCCGGCTGCTGCGCACCCGCCTCTACGAGCAGGTGGCCGGCCAGATCTCGGCGTGGATCAGCGACAACGGCCTTGCTGCGGGCGACAAGCTGCCGCCCGAGCGCGAGCTCGCCCAGCGTCTCGGCGTCAGCCGCGCCACGCTCAGCCAGGCGCTCGTGGCGCTCGAGGTGGTCGGAGTGGTCGAGGTACGCCACGGCGACGGCACCGTCGTCACCGCACGCCACCAGACCTCGAGCCGCATCGTCGAGGCGATCCGCAACCACGCCGACCGGCTCCCCGAGATCATCGAGACCCGCGATGCGCTGGAGACCAAGATCGCCTCGCTGGCAGCCGCCCGCCGCACCGACGACGACCTCGCCCGCATCGACGACGCCCTGGCCTTCATGGCCGCCGACATCGAGGCCGGCGGACGCGGCGTGGAGGGCGACGAGCGCTTCCACGGCGCCGTCACCGCCGCGGCCCACTCCCTCCTCCTCGCCCGGTTGATGGACGAGATCGGCGACCTGATCAAGGAGAGCCGCCTGGAGTCGCTCGGCCAGCCCGGGCGCCCGCAGGACTCGCTCGCCGGGCACCGGGCCATCGCCGAGGCCATCCGCGCCGGCGACCCCGCCCGCGCGGCCGAGGCGATGCACGCGCACGTCGCCATGGTCAGCGACGTCGCCCTCCTGCGCGAGCAGCAGTGACCCTGCTCGAGGGGATCCTGGTCGTCGCGACCGGATTCGGCGCCGGTGTGCTGTCCTCCACTGTCGGGGTCGCTTCCCTGCTCAGCTTCCCGGTCCTGGTCGCGCTCGGGCTGCCGCCGGTCGTCGCCAACGTCTCCAACACCCTCGGCCTGATCCCCGGCGGCCTGGGCGGCGTCCTGGGCTATCGCGACGAGGTCCGCGAGGCCGGCCCGATCGCCCGGGCGATCGTCCTCGTCTGCGCCCTCGGGGCCGTCGCCGGGGCAGCGCTGCTGCTCGGCCTGCCGCCCGGCGTCTTCGAGGCGATCGTGCCGTGGCTGATCCTCTTCACCTGCCTCCTGGTCGGCGTACAGCCCCGGGTCGCGCGGTGGCTGCGCGAGCGGCACGAGGCGCGCCACGGCGAGGCGCGCGCCGAGCGCCGCCACATGTCCCCCGCCACGACGGCGTTCGCCACGGTGACCGGCGTCTACGGCGGCTACTTCGGCGCCGGCGCCGGGGTCATGATGGTCGCCGTCCTCGGGCTCGGCACCGACCTCGAGCTCCGGGTCGTGAACGGCCTCAAGACCCTGTCGCTGATGGTCGGCAACGTCGTCGCCGGCCTCATCTTCATCGTCGTGGCCGAGCCACGCTGGGACGTCGTGGTGACGCTCGCCGCAGGCTCGCTGGTCGGCGGCTACGTCGGCGCCCGGATCGGGCGCAAGCTGCCCGACGCGGTCTTCCGCTGGGCCGTCGTGGCGGCCGGCGTCGTCGCCGCGCTGCTGCTCCTCTGACCCGCACCGGACGCGTCACGTCCGGGCGTACGTCAGGACAGCAGGCCGCGCACCACCCGCAGGCCCACGGACAGGCGGGCCAGCTCGGCGGTCTCCTCGCGGCAGATCTCCTCCAGCGTCGCGCTGGCCCGGGCGACCAGCTCCTCCTCGGAGTCCTCCCACGCCGCGACCCGGGCCGGGGCACTGTCGTCGGCGCTCGTCGACTCCAGCACCTGCGCGGTGAGCTGCTGGTGCACGCCGTAGAGGTCGTCGCGCACCGCGGCGCGCGCCATGGTCTGCCAGCGGTCGTCGCGCGGCAGCGCGAAGATCCGCTCGACCAGCGCGGGCAGGCCCAGCCGCTCGCCGAGGGCGAAGTGGACGCGGGCCACCTCGACCGGGTCGAGTCCGAGCCGGTCGGCGGTCTCCACGATCCCGAGGAGGGCGTACGCCGACGCCAGCACCGCCACGCGCGAGGCGAGGTCGGCGGGCACACCGTGGTCGGTGAGCCGCTTCTCGCGGGCGCGGTAGTCGTCGAGCTCGCGGCCGCTCATGATGCCGGGCAGCTCGGCCATCACCGTCTGCACCGGGCCGCGGAAGAACTCCACGGTCGCGCTGGAGTCCAGCGGGGGCCGACGGTTGGTGACGAGCCAGCGCGACGCACGCTCGACCAGGGTGCGCATCTCGATCCGCATCCGGGTCTGCCGCTCGGCCGGCACCTGGTTGTCCAGCGCCGCGACCTCCTGGCGCAGCGGCAGCGACCCGAAGATCTCGCGCGCCACGAAGTTGGCGCGGGTCAGGTCGGCCGCGCTGGCGCCCGTCTCCCCTGCCAGCCGCGGCCAGAAGGTCATGCCGGCACCGTTGACCAGGTCGTTGACCACCTGCGTCACGATGATCTCGCGGCGCAGCGGGTGGTCCTCGATCTCGGCCTCGAGATCGGGCTTCATGCGGCTGGGGAAGTAGGCCAGCAGGTCCTCCCGGAGGTACGGGTCGTCCGGCAGGTCGGACGCCACCAGCTCGTCGGCGAGCACGATCTTGGTCCATGCCATCAGCACCGAGAGCTCGGGAGCGGACAACGCCTGCTTGCGGTCGAGGCGGCGCTTGACCTGGCGGGTGCTGGGGAGCCCCTCCAGCTCGCGGTTGAGCACACCCCGCTTCTCCAGCGCGCGCATCCACTCCTCGTGCACGTGCAGCAGTGACGGAGCGTGGGCCTCGGCATTGGCGAGCGCGAGGTTCTGCTCGTAGTTGTCGCGCAGGACCAGGGCTCCGACCTCGTCGGTCATCTCGGCGAGCAGCTCGTTGCGGGCGGGCTCGTCCATGCCTCCCGACCGGACGACCTTGTCGAGCAGGATCTTGATGTTGACCTCGTGGTCGGACGTGTCGACACCCGCGGAGTTGTCGATGAAGTCCGTGTTCATCCGGCCGCCGTCGCCGCCGCAGCCGTACCGGGCGTACTCCACGCGGCCGAGCTGGGTGAAGCCGAGGTTGCCGCCCTCGCCGATGCAGCGGGCGCGCAGGTCCTCGCCGTTGACGCGGATGGCGTCGTTGGCCTTGTCGCCGGCGTCGGCGTCGGTCTCCTCCGACGACTTCACGTAGGTGCCGATGCCGCCGTTCCACAGCAGGTCGACCGGCGCCAGCAGGATCGCCTTCATCAGCTCCGCCGGCGTGAGCGCGGTGACGCCGGAGCCGAGTCCGAGCACCTTGCGCACCTGCGCCGAGACCGGGATCGACTTCGCCGAGCGCGGCCACACGCCGCCGCCCTCGGAGATCAGCGAGGTGTCGTAGTCCTTCCAGCTCGAGCGCGGCAGGTCGAAGAGCCGGCGCCGCTCGGCGTACGACGACGCGGCGTCGGGCGCCGGGTCGATGAAGATGTCGCGGTGGTCGAACGCCGCGACCAGCCGGGTGTGCTCGGAGCAGAGCATCCCGTTGCCGAAGACGTCGCCGGACATGTCGCCGATGCCGACCGCGGTGAAGTCCTCGCGCTGGCAGTCGACGCCCATCTCGCGGAAGTGGCGCTGCACGGAGACCCACGCGCCCTTGGCGGTGATGCCCATCGCCTTGTGGTCGTAGCCGACGGAGCCGCCGGAGGCGAAGGCGTCGCCGAGCCAGAACCCGTAGTCCTTGGCCACGCCGTTGGCGATGTCGGAGAAGGTCGCGGTGCCCTTGTCGGCGGCCACCACGAGGTAGGAGTCGTCGCCGTCGTGGCGCACGACCCCGGCCGGCGGCATCGTCTCGCCGTCGACGAGGTTGTCGGTGATGTCGAGCAGGCCGGAGATGAAGGTCTTGTAGCAGGCCACGCCCTCGGCCAGCCACGCGTCGCGGTCGGAGGGGTCGGGCAGCTGCTTGCAGAAGAACGCACCCTTCGCGCCGACCGGCACGATCACGGTGTTCTTCACCATCTGCGCCTTGACCAGGCCGAGCACCTCGGTGCGGAAGTCGTCGCGCCGGTCCGACCAGCGCAGGCCGCCACGGGCGACCGAGCCGAAGCGCAGGTGCGAGCCCTCCACGCGCGGGCTGTAGACGAAGATCTCGTAGCGCGGGCGCGGCTCGGGCAGGTCGGGGATCGCCGACGGCTCGAGCTTGAAGGAGATGTAGTTGTGCACCTGCCCCTCGGCGGTGCGCTGGAAGAAGTTCGTGCGGAGCGTGGCACGCACGAGCGTGCGGTAGGAGCGCAGGATGCGGTCGTGGTCGAGGCTCACGACGTCGTCGAGCGCCTTGGCCAGTCGCTCCTCGATCGCCTCGACCTTGGCCGTACGGGCCTCGGCGTCGGCCTCGAGGACCCGGCCCTCGGTGCGGCCGGGGTCGAACCGCGCCTCGAAGAGCTCGACGAGCAGGCGCGTGATGTCGACGTTGTTGCGCAGCGCCTCCTCGATGTAGTCGAGGGCGAAGGGCGAGTTGCCCTGCTTGAGGTACTTCGCGTAGGCGCGGAGCACCGTGGCCTGGCGCCACGTCAGCCCGGCGGCGAGGACGAGCTGGTTGAAGCCGTCGATCTCGTTGTAGCCGTCCCACACCGCTCGCAGCGCCTCGGCGAAGAGGGTGCGCTCGTGCGGCGGGAGCGTCCGCCCGTGGCGCAGGCCGAACTCGTAGATGTAGGTGGGCCGGCCCAGGCCCGCGAGCTCGTAGGGGCGCTCGTCGACGACCTCGACGCCCATCGAGGTGAGCATCGGGAGCATCGTGCTCAACGAGAGCGGCTCGCCGACGCGGAAGACCTTGAGGCGCGACTCGCCACGGCGGTAGAGGCCGGACTGCTGGTCCTGGTCGAAGAGCGCGAGGTCGATGCCCACGGGGCCCTCGATCGCCTCGATGCGGCCGAGGTCGGCGGACCCGCGCTCGGGCTGGTAGTCCTCCTTGTAGGCCTCGGGGAACGCGTCGGCCCAGGCCCGGGCCAGCCGCGAGCCGCGGTCCTCGCCGTACTCGCTCACCACGGCGGCCATGAAGTCGTCGCGCCACGAGCGCGACGCCTCGGTCAGGCGGCGCTCGAGGTCGGCGACGTTGATCTCGGGGATGTGGTCGCCCTTGGGCGGGTGGACGACGAAGTGCACACGCGCGGTCGTGGACTCGTTGACGCGGGCGGTGAACTCGACGTGCTCGCCGCCGAGGTCCTCGCGCAGGATGTCGGAGAAGCGCTCGCGTACGGCGGTGCTGTAGCGGTCGCGCGGGAGGTAGACCAGGACGGAGACGTAGCGGCCGTAGGTGTCGCGGCGCACGAAGGCCCGCAGCTGGCGACGCTCGCGGGCGAACATCACGTCCTGTGCGATCGGGGCGAGCTCGTCGGGCGAGGTGTGGAACAGCTCGTCGCGGGGGTAGTTCTCCAGGGTGTCCATCAGCGCCTTGCCGGCGTGGCTGCGCGGGTCGAAGCCGGCGTGGCGCATGACCTCGGTGACCTTGGAGCGCAGCACAGGGATGCGGGTGACGGACTCGGTGTAGGCCGCGCTCGAGAACAGGCCGAGGAAGCGGCGCTCGCCGACGACCTCGCCGTCCGCGCCGAACGTCTTGACGCCGACGTAGTCGAGGTACGCCGGGCGGTGCACGGTCGCGCGGGAGTTGGCCTTGGCCAGCACCAGCAGCGTCTTCTCGCGTGCCTTGGCCTTCGCCAGCGGCGGCAGCTTGGCGAACGAGCTCGACAGGTCCTGGTCGCTGCGCAGGATGCCGAGCCCGGAGCCGGGCACGGCGCGCAGCCCGCACTCGTCGGGCGCTCCCTCCTCGGCCTCGAGCAGGTACTCGCGGTAGCCGAGGAACGTGAAGTGGTCGTCGGCCAGCCAGGTGAGGAAGTCGCGGCCCTCGCGCAGCTCGGTGTCCGCCAGCGGCGGCGGGTCCTGGTCGAGCTGGTCCACCACCGCCAGCACCTGGGCGTGCATCTTGGCCCAGTCCTCCACCGACTCGCGTACGTCGCGCAGCACGCGCTGCACGCCCTCGGTGATCTCCGCGGCCTCGTCGTCGTCGGTGCGGTCGATCTCGACGTGCATCCACGACTCGGCACCGGACTCCGCCGTGCCGGCGCGCGGCTCGACCACGTGGACCGCCACCTCCTGGAGCTCGCCGGTGATGTCGCGCTCGACCGTGAACTGCGGGTGGATCACCGCGTGCACGTTGTGGCCCTGGCGGTTGAGCTCCATGGTCACCGAGTCGACCAGGAACGGCATGTCGTCCGTGACGACCTCGACGACCGAGCGGCCCGCGGCCGACCAGCCTGAGTCGGCACTGGTGGGCGTGACGACGCGGACCGCGGCGGTGCCCTGCGGCCGGGACATGGCCAGCTCGCGGTGCGACGCGACGGCACCGAGCAGGTCCTCGGGCGAGCGCTCGGCGACCTCCTCCGGCGCGACGTGCCGGTAGTAGGCGCGGAGCAGGTCACCCCATGCGGGGCGAGCCCGGGTCGCGGCGTCGAGCTGCTGGTCCTTGGTCTCCTCGGGCGTGGCCACGCACCGACCATAGGACCCGCCGTGTGACGCTCACAACAGGGGGGTGGAGGCTCTTGCTGGGCCATGATGGGTGCCATGAAGAAGCTCTCCAAGAAGCTCACGTACGACGCCTCCGCCGACGCCGTGGCCGCCATGCTCGACGACCCCGCGTTCCGCGAGGCGGTGCTCGAGCGCCAGCGCGTCAAGCGTGGCTCGGTCGCCATCGACGGCGACGTGGCGCGGATCGAGCAGGTGCGCTCCGCCGACGACATCCCGTCCTTCGCCAAGAAGTTCGTCGGCGACGAGATCGTGATCGTGCAGACCGAGACCTGGACCTCCGCGCACGGTGCCGACGTGGAGCTGGCCATCCCCGGCAAGCCGGGCGAGGCGGTCGGCACGCTGGCGTTGGTCGAGTCCGGCGACACGACCACGGAGACCGTCGAGCTCGACGTCAGCGTCAAGATCCCCTTGGTCGGCGGCAAGATCGAGGCGATGATCGCCGACATGATCGGCCACGCGCTCGACGTCGAGCACCAGGTCGGCGTGGAGTGGCTCAGCCGCTGACGTCCGGCCGGGCCTGGTCCGTCGCCAGGGCCTGACGCTCCTCCTCGGCCGCGTCCTCGCGCCGGCGTGCTCGCACGACGAGTCCCAGCACCACGAACGGCCCGAAGGCGAGCAGCAGCGTGAGCGCCTGCTCGTAGGGGTGCAGGGCACCCATGTGCCACAGCGGGCGGAGGACGGGGTCGATCACGACCCCATCCTCCCCCACCGGGTCGTCGAGGGCGACCTCAGCCCTGGTGCGGGTAGAGGTGCTCCTTCGGCGGCACGAACGTCTCCTTGATCGAGCGCGGCGAGGTCCAGCGCAGCAGGTTGACCGCGGCGCCCGCCTTGTCGTTGGTCCCCGACGCCCGGCCCCCGCCGAACGGCTGCTGGCCCACGACCGCACCGGTCGGCTTGTCGTTGATGTAGAAGTTGCCGGCAGCGAAGCGCAGCGTCTTGCGGGCCCACGCGATGGCAGCGCGGTCCTGGGCGATGATCGCCCCGGTGAGGGCGTACGGCGCGAACGACTCCATCTGCGCCACGACCTGCTCGAAGCGGTCGTCGTCGTAGACGTGGACGGCGAGGATCGGGCCGAAGTACTCCTCGGAGAACATCTGGTCCGTCGGGTCGGTGGACTCCACGATCGTGGGGCGCACGAAGTAGCCGACCGAGTCGTCGACCTGGCCGCCGGCCAGCACGGTGAGGTGCTTGTTGCGCTTCGCCCGGGCGATGGCCGCCTTGTGCTTGGCGAAGGCCCGGTCGTCGATGACCGCGCCCATGAAGTTGCTGAAGTCGGTGACGTCGCCCATGGCGAGCGCCTCGGTGTCGGCGATCAGCTGGTCCTTGATCTTCGCCCAGACCGACTTCGGGACGTAGGCACGTGAGGCGGCCGAGCACTTCTGGCCCTGGAACTCGAACGCTCCGCGGATCATCGCCACCCGCAGCACGTCGGGGTCGGCCGAGGGGTGCGCGACGATGAAGTCCTTGCCACCGGTCTCGCCGACGATCCGCGGGTAGGTGCGGTAGCCGGAGATGTTGGCGCCGACCGTGCCCCACAGGTGCTGGAAGGTCGGGGTCGAGCCGGTGAAGTGGATACCGGCGAGGCCGCGGTGCGCCAGGGCGACCTTCGAGACGTCGAGGCCGTCACCGGGGAGCATGTTGATCACGCCCGGGGGCATGCCGGCCTCCTCGAGCAGCTCCATCGTCAGCGACGCGGCGAGCTGCTGGGTCGGCGAGGGCTTCCACAGGACCGTGTTGCCCATCAGGGCCGGAGCGGTGGGCAGGTTGCCGGCGATCGCGGTGAAGTTGAACGGCGTGATCGCGTAGACGAAGCCCTCGAGCGGGCGGTGGTCGGTGCGGTTCCAGATGCCGGGGCTGTTGGCGATCGGCTGGTCGGTGAGGATCTGCTTGGCGTAGTGGACGTTGAAGCGCCAGAAATCGATCAGCTCGCACGCCGCGTCGATCTCGGCCTGGAAGGCCGTCTTGGACTGTCCGAGCATGGTCGCGGCGTTGAGGCGCTGGCGCCACGGCCCGGCGAGCAGGTCGGCGGCCTTGAGCAGGATCGCGCAGCGCTCGTCGAACGGCATCGCGCGCCAGTCGGGCGCGGCGTCGGTCGCGGCCTTGACCGCCGCCTCGGCGTCCTTGGTCGTCGAGTTCTTCAGGGTGCCGAGGACGTGGGCGTGGTCGTGGGGCTGCACGACCTTGATCTCCGCGCCCCCGCCGTTGCGTCGCTTGCCGCCGATCACGGCGCGGAAGGAGTGCTGCTTCTTCTCCAGCGCGGCGATCTCGGTGACGAGCGCCTCACGCTCCGGGCTGCCGGGGGCGTAGGTCAGGTTCGGCTCGTTGGTGGGAGCCGGCGGGAAGGTGATCGCGTCCATGGCGCTGATCGTGTCAGAGACTGAGCAGCGCCTCCAAGTGCCTGGGTCAGCGACCGGCGAGGAGGTCGCCGACCTCCTGCGTCGCCCACCAGGCGAGGTCGTCGTCGGGGTGCGCGTCGTCGCGGTCGTCGACGTGCACGGCCACCACGTCACGCCAGGTCACGGGCCCGTCGGAGGTCGCCGTCTCGACGACCACCACCACCCGGCGACGCTGCCCGTCGGGCAGTCCCGCCACCAGCTCCGCGGAGGCGTCCGCGGCGGTCATCAGGGCGGCGTACTCGGTCTCCTCGCCGTCGTCCTCGGCGAGGACGGGGTCGACCGGGGACGGGCCCTCGCGCTCCCAGTCCTCGGCCAGGCGGGGCAGGGTGCTGGGCAGGTAGCGGCGGGTCACTTCTTGCGTCCTCGGGGTGCGCGCGGGCGCGAGTCTGAGGCGGAGTCCTTGAGCTCCTCGAGCGACTCGAGCACGCACTGGCCGAGCGTGTCGGCGTCGGCGACCGCGTCGCGGTCGGCGGTGATGCCGTAGAACACCCCGCCGTCGTAGGACGTCACGCCGATGGCCAGCGGGTGGTCGGGCAGGAGCGGGTGGACGGGGTAGGACTCCAGCATCCGCGCGCCGTCGGCGTAGAGCGGGAACTGCGGGCCCGGCACGTTGGTGATCGAGACGTGGAAGCCGTGGCGCAGCTCGGCGGCGGCCAGCCGCGACCCGAGCGCGTGGAAGGTCGTCGGGGCGAAGCCCGCGATGCCCGAGAGCCGCCGGGCCGAGACGTTGCGGCCGTTGTCGCGGTGGGCCTTGAGGTCGTAGCTCACCTGGTGCAGGCGCACGACCGGGCTCGGCTCGCTGACCGGCAGGTTGACGAGGTGGCCGGTGATCTGGGTGCCGAGCGAGGTCGCCTCGAGCTCGTCGTCGATGACCGACATCGGCACGATCGCCTTGATGGTCCGCAGTCCCGCCATCGACTCTGCGCGTGCCATCAGCCAGCCGCGCAGGCCGCCGGCGATCGTGGCGAGGATGACGTCGTTGACGGTGCCGCTGTGCACCTCGCGGATGGCGCGGTAGTCGGCCAGCTCGGTGCGTACGGCGACGAAGCGGCGCTGCTGGGAGAGCTTGCGGTGCACCGGTGTGGAGTGCACCGGGCCGCGCCCGGCGAGCGCGCTCGCGACCTCTGCGACGCGGGCACCGGAGGCCGAGGCCTGCCGGCCGACGGCCTCGGCGTTGGCCCGGGTCGTCGACCACAGCGTGCGGGGGCTCTCCAGGCTGTCGGTGACCGCGTTGAGCGCAGCCGCCACCGGACCGGCCGTACGCCGGGGGCGCCAGTCGTCGTCGTGCCCGAGGGTCGAGCGGTCGGGCGAGGTGTCCAGCAGCACCTGGCCGATGTCGACGGTCTCCCGACCGTCGACGAGGATCTGGTGGCTCTTGGTCAGCAGCGCGATGTGTCCGTGGGCCAGGCCCTCGACGAAGTAGCACTCCCACAGCGGACGGCTGCGGTCGAGCGGGCGCGAGGCGATGCGGGCGACGAGCTCGCGGAGCTGGTCCATCGTGCCCGGGCGCGGCAGCGCGGAGCGGCGTACGTGGTAGCCGAGGTCGAAGTTCTCGTCGTCCACCCAGGCCGGGTTGGCCAGCCGTCCCGGCACCACCTGGAGCCGCTGGCGGTAGCGCGGCACGAAGGCGATGCGGTCGGCGATCAGCTCGACCAGCCGGTCGTGGTCGAAGCCGGAGTCGCCCGGGTCGAAGACCTCGACGGTGGCGTTGTGCATGGGCGTCGTCGGGGACTCGGCGGCCAGGATCGCCAGGTCCCGCGGCCCGAGCCGATCACTCATGCACGTGCTCGCTGCGCTCGCTCATGGGGTGCGCCCCTTCCTGAGGCCGAGTCGTCGATGGCTTGTCCCGCATGGGATTCTGGCAGAGGCGGTGGCAGGCACGAGCCGTGGCCACCGTCACTCGTGGAACAGTCGTTAGGAGAAACCTGTGTCCGGTCGCGGTCTCGCGCGCCTCGTCCCCCTCGTCCTCGTCCTCGCCGGGAGCCTCAGCGCCTGCGGCGGTGACGACGCCGACCCCTCGACGGGAAGCCCGGCGGCGAGCGAGTCCCCCAGCTCCTCGTCGAGCTCCTCGACCCCCGAGGACGGGTCCGGCAGCGACGACACCGGCGACGACACCGTGACCGTCGAGGTGACCCGCGAGGGCGACACCTTCACACCGAACGGTGAGCGTGTCGAGATGGCCGTCGGCCAGACGCTCGTCCTGCAGGTCACCGCCGACGAGGCCGGTGAGCTCCACGTGCACAGCACCCCCGAGCAGGACCTGGCCTACGAGGCCGGCACCTCCGAGCACGAGATCACCGTCGACCGTCCCGGCGTGGTCGAGGTCGAGAGCCACGACCCCGACTCGATCGTGCTCCAGCTCGAAGTCCGTTGAGCCCGGGCGCCGGCGGCGCGATCTCGGCCCACGGGCTGGGCGGCGCCAAGGACCTCCCGATCCCCTCCGAGCTGGCCATCGCCGGCGCGGTCGCGGCGCTGGTGATCTCCTTCACCGTCCTGGCGGTCGCGTGGCGCGAGCCGCGCTACGACGCCGCGACCAGCGGCAGGCCCGCACCCGCCTGGCTCGACCGGCTGGTGTCCTCGCGGGCACTGGCCGTCTCGGCGCGGGTGCTGGGCATGGCGTTCTTCCTCTACGTCGGGGCCGCGGCCGTCTTCGGCAAGGACAGCCTCATCAACCCCTTCCTCGGCACCTTCTACGTGCTGCTGTGGGTCGGGCTGGTGCCCGCGTCCCTGCTGTTCGGCGAGTTCTTCAAGGCCGTGAGCCCGGCGCGCACGGTCGCGATGCTCTTCGCCAGGATCTCCGGGGTGCCCGAGGGACAGGGCCTGTACGCCTACCCCGCACGCCTGGGCTACTGGCCGGCGGCGGCGGGGCTCTTCGCCTTCGTCTGGCTGGAGCTGGTCTACCCCGCCTCCACCGACCTCGGCCCCGTGCGCCTCTGGGTCGCGGCCTACCTCGGCATCATGCTGATCGGCTCCGCGGTGTGGGGCACGACGTTCCTCGCCCGCGCGGACCCCTTCGAGGTCTACTCCTCGCTCGTGGCGAAGCTGTCGGTCTGGGGACGCCGCGAGGGCCGGCTCGTCATCCGCAGCCCGCTGGCCAACCTCGACACGCTGGTCGCGCGCCCGGGCCTGGTCGTGGTCGTCGGCATCCTCTTCGGCAGCACCGCCTTCGACTCCTTCCGCGAGTCCACCCCGTGGCTCAAGCTCGTGCAGTCGATGTCGACGTCACGCGTGCTGCCCGACACGTTGGCGCTGGTGTGCTTCTCCGCAGGCGTCGCGCTCGTGCTGACGCTGGCCACGATGGCCACCGGCGTCACCAGCGAGACCCCGCGTCGGGCCCTGCCCGACCTCTTCGCCCACTCGGTCGTGCCGATCATCGTGGGCTACATCGTCGCCCACTACCTGACCTACTTCGTGGAGTACGGCCAGCAGACCCTGATCCAGCTGAGCGACCCGTTCAGCCGCGGTGACGACTACCTCGGCACCGCCGACCTGCAGATCAACTACTGGCTCTCGATGCACCCGACGTTCCTCGCCGTGACGAAGGTCGTGGCGGTCGCGCTCGGGCACGTCGTCGGCGTCGTCGCGGCCCACGACCGCGCCATCAAGCTGCTCCCCCGGCGCCACCAGCTGACCGGTCAGCTCCCGCTGCTCGTGGCGATGGTCGGGTTCACCGTGGGTGGGCTCTACCTGTTGTTCGCGGCCTGACGCGCAGGCGGGGCGACCGGGCCGTAGGGCCAGCCGGCCGGCAGGTCGGTGACCGTCATGACGAACTCGCAGGTGCCGTAGGGGTCGACGATGTCGAGCGGGTCGCGCCATCCGACGAAGACGACCCGGTCGGACTGGCCCTGCTCCTGGCCGCCGTCGTCGCAGCGGATCTTGTCGACGAAGCCGTCGGGCAGGACGTAGATCGTGTCGTTGCCCTGCTCGGTGAAGACCTTGTCGGCGCCCGGGCCGAGGAAGACGACGTCGTCGCCCTCGTCGCCCTTGATCAGCCAGTCGTGGTCCTCGCCGTCGATGAGCACGTCGTTGCCTGCGCCGCCCTGGATGGCACCGTCGTCACCGGGTCCGCCGTCGATCCAGTCGTTGCCCGCTCCGCCGATCATCTTGTCGGAGCCCTCGCCGCCGATGAGGCGGTCGTCGCCGTCGTTGCCGCCCAGGAGGTCGTTGCCGGCCTCGCCGTAGACGGTGTCGTTGCCGGTGTTGGAGGCCAGGATGTCGTCGCCCTCGCCGCCGTACATCACGTCGTCGCCCTGGCCGCCGTCGATCTTGTCGTTGCCGACGCCGCCCGCGGCCCAGTCGTCGCCCGGCTGGAGCGTGATCCAGTCGTTGCCGCGGTCACCGTAGACGACGTCGTGGCCCTTGCCGGCGTAGATGGTGTCGTCACCGCCGTAGCCGCGCACGCGGTCGCGGCCGCCGAGGGACATGATCCGGTCCGCCTTGGCCCGCCCCACGATGACGTCGTTGGTCGTCGTGCCGCGGGCCACGGGCGCTGCGAGGGCGGGCGTGGCGGTCAGGGCGAGCGCCGTCAGGGCGAGGACGCCGGCGCGCGGGGTAGAAATCACGTGGGTTCTCCTTGGAATCAGAACCCAATCTAAGTTGAATCTTGAGGTTTAGCACCATTTTCACCGGGTTCATCGCCGGCGTGCCCGGGAGCTCCTCCTCCCTCGGCCCTGCTCGGGCACGACGGAGGCCGGGAACACCGCGTCGGTGAGCGTGGCCAGGGCCTGTCGCAGCACCGAGTCCCCGACGTCCCGCACCGGCAGCCCTGCCACGAGCGCACGGTCCAGACCAGGTCGGTCCTCGGGCAGGAAGTGCAGCCCCGCCGCCCGCGTGAAGCCCTCGACCATGCCCGCGATCTCCCTCTCCGACCACCCGATCGAGGGACGCATCCGGTTGACGACGACCCGCACCGGGGCGGCGTACGCCTGCGCGCGCAGGTCGACCAGCCCGCGGGCCAGCCGCGCCAGGCCCACGGGGTCGGCCGCGCCCACCACCACGATCTCGTCGGCCTGCTCGAGGGCGGTCAGCGTCAGGGCGTTGCGGCTCGGACGCCCGCCGAAGTCGGATGCGGTGTCGTCCTCGAGGCAGAAGCCCGTGTCGACGACGACCTGGCCGAGGTCGCGCGAGCGCTCGAGGAGCTGCTCGGCCTGCGCAGCCCGGACCTCGCGCCACCGGTCCGCCCGCGGGAGGCCGGTCACCACCGCCAGGTGGTCGCCCACCCCCCGGCACACCGAGGCGAACCGCTCGTCGAGGTGTCCGGCTGCGGCCAGTCGCGCCGCCGACAGCAGGCCCGAGACCTCGTCGAGGATCCCGAGCTGCTGGGCCACCGCACCGCCGTAGGGGTCGAGGTCGGCCAGGACCACGTCCGTCCCGCGGCCGGCGAGCTCGCAGGCGAGGTGGGTGGCGACGGTCGTCCGTCCGGGAGCGCCGGCGGGGCCCCACACGGCCACCACCCGGCCCGTCTCCGTCGCGGAGTCCGCCGGGGCGGGGTCGGGCACCGCCCGGTCGGGGGCGGGGTCGGTGGCGCGCACCCGGGTGTCGGCCGCGTCCTCGACGGTCACCACGACGTCGGGGAGCGTCGCGAGCTCCCCGGAGCCCACCACCGCGCCGATGCCCAGCCGCTGGGCGCGCTCGCGCACGTCGACATCGGTCGACGCCGACGTGGTCACGGCGACCGGGCGCACGGCGTGGCGCCGCAGATGCGACACCGACGCCGGGTCCAGCCCGGGAGCGTCGAGGGACACCACCGCGACATCGGCCTGCCCGCTGGACACCGCTGCGAGCAGGTCGTCCACGTCGACGCAGCGCTTGAGCACGACGACGCCCGGGCGGGCCTCGAGGTCGGCCAGGGCGGGTGACTCCCAGGGCTCGCCCGCCGCCATGACGAGCACGCAGATCACGACCTCACCCCCGCCCGACGACCCGGACGCGGTCGTCCCCGCTGGCCGCGAGGACGACGCCGAGCGACTCGTCCTCGTCGGCGGGGACCGACAGCACCAGCTGCCGGCTGGTCGCGGACGCGAAGGAGTCGGCAACGACGGGTGCGTCGAGCACGACGATGTCCTCGAGCACCGGCTCGGCACCCGCACCGCCCCGTCCCCCGCCGGCGCCGAGCGTGCGGTCGCCGATCACCCAGACGTCGACCCGCGAGCCGCGGACCACGTCGGGCGGCACGTGCTCGGCGGCCACCGCGATCGACACCGCCACCGCGTCCTCGTCGGTCGCCTCCCCCAGCGCAGCCGCCGGCACCAGCTCGCCGGCCGCCAGCGGGCGGGTCAGCGTCAGCGCGGCCGGGAGCTCGTCGCCGACGGCGAGGTAGCGCTCACGGTCCAGGTCGTCGCCGAAGCGGACCCGCGTCGCCTCGAGGTCGTCGGCGTCCACCGTCTGACCGGCGACGAGGTCGGTGGAGGCCGACCAGACCTGGGTCATGTCGTCGGCGCCGGCGAGGATCCGGGCCCCGGCGACGACAGAGCCGGTGACGAGGGCGACGCCGATCCACAACCGCGGGTCGCGCCAGCCCGGACGGGTGGCACGCGTCGCCGGCGGCACGTCGAGGCCGCCGGTGGTGCGGGAGGGATGACGCGAGGAGTTCCGAGACAGGATCCGAGACACGGAGCCATCATTGCCACGCCGGGCCGAGTTCACACCTGTCTCTCCACAGGCACCGGGAGGTCGGTCCCGGACGCGACCGCCTCGGTGGCACCATGACCCCATGGCCGACGACCCCCGCTTCCTGACGCTCGCCGACGTGGCCGAGGTGCTCAACACCTCGAGCGCGCAGGTCTACGCGCTCGTGCGTCGCGGCGACCTCCCGGCGATCAAGATCGGCGGGCGCGGCCAGTGGCGCGTGGAGCGGGTCCAGCTCGAGGACTTCATCCAGCGGATGTACGCCGAGACGCGCACCTTCGTGGACCAGCACCCCTTCGTCGAGGCGGACGCCGGGGCGGACCCGGCCAGGGACTGACTAGCCGACCTTGCCGTCGAGCTCGACCTGCACGACCCGCTCCTCGCCACCGCGCACGACCGACATCTCGACGGTCTCGCCCGGCAGGTGCGTCCGGATCGCCACGATGAGCGCGATGCCGTCGTTGACGGGCTGGTCGTCGACCGAGGTGATGACGTCGTCCTGCTGGAGGCCGGCGCGCTCGGCCGGGGTGTCGGGCATGACCTCGGTGATCGTCGCGCCCTCCGCGTCGGGCTCGCCACCGGTGCGGACCTGTGCCCCGATGACGGGGTACTCCGCCCTGCCGGTGCGCAGGATCTGGTCCACCGTCGTGCGGACCTGCTCGATCGGGATGGCGAAGCCCACGCCGATGTTGCCGGACTCCCCGGACGCACCGCCGGTGGTCGCGATGGCGGAGTTGACCCCCACCACCTCGCCGGCGAGGTTCACCAGCGGACCGCCGGAGTTCCCCGGGTTGATCGCGGCGTCGGTCTGCACGGCGTTGATGTACGACGACTCGTCGTCGGACTCACCCGACGTGGTGACCGGTCGGTTGAGCGCGCTGACGATGCCGGAGGTGACGGTCTGGCTCAGGCCGAGCGGAGCGCCGAACGCGACGACTGACTCGCCGACGCGCAGCACCTGGGACGCCCCGAGCGCGGCCGGCTCCAGCGACCCGGCGTCCTCGACGTTCAGCACCGCGAGGTCGTAGACCGCGCTGCGGCCCAGCACGGTCGCCTCGCGGCGCTCGCCCGCCTGGTCGATGACGATGATCGAGCCGTTGTCCGCGGCAGCCGACGCGACGACGTGGTTGTTGGTGACGACGTGGCCGTCGCGGTCGAGCACGAAGCCGGAGCCCGTGGCTCCGGCGGCCTGGCCGTCGAGCTCGGCGAGGATCTGCACCGTGCTCGGCAGCAGCGCCTGGGCGACGGCCGAGACCGAGCCGTTGTCGGCCTCGAGCGGCGCCGCGGCCTGGGTGCGCACTCCGCCGAGTCCGTTGTCGTTGGTGCCGGGCTGCGAGGCCAGCTCGTCCTGGAGCGCACCGCCCGCAAGGCCGCCGAGGATGCCCACGACGAGTGCGAGGCACGCGACGGCGGGCCACACCCAGAGCGGGAGCCGACGCGTGGACGCGGGTCGGGCGTACGGCGACCGGGCGTAGGGCGACGCACCGTAGGGCGGCTGGCCGTAGGGAGCCTGGCCCGGAGCGGGCTGGCCGTAGGGGCTGGGGCCCGGACCGAACCACGGGCCGGGACCGGGGCCCTGCCGCATCGGGACCGTCGGCGCGGGACGCTGGTCGGGGGCCTCCTCGGCGGACGGGGGCGGTCCGGCGAGCATGCCCTCGTCACGGCCGTAGGGCAGGCCGTCGGGCTGCACCGCCGGCTCGGGCTCCCGCGCGGGTCCGGACTCGGGCACCGGCTCGGACTCCGGCGCCGGCTCGGGCTCCTCGGTCCGTGACGAGAGGTCGCGCCACCCCGCCAGCGGCTGCGTCGGCTCCGTCCCGTCGTGGGTCGGGCCGTCGGAGGGGTGGTCGTACGCCTGGTCGTCCGGCTCGCGCTCGTCGCTCACGGAGCAATCTTCTCCCGGATCGCCACGAGGCGCTCGGCCAGGGGCGTCCGGGAGGGCGACACGGGCCCGCGGGCGGACCGGTCGTCGACGTTGACCGCCGGGGTCGCCGGGACGGTCGGACGGCTGAGGTCGGTGGTGGGCGGCCGCGGGTCCACCCGGGGTGCACCGGCGGCACCGAGCACGAGGACGCCGACGACGCAGGCGCTGGCCGCTCCCCCGCCGATGGCCACCAGGCCGCGACGCGGCCGGTGACCGGCGACCGGGAAGGCAGCGGGCGTCAACGGAGAGCCCGAGGCGGCGGCGCAGCGCCCGAGGAGCGAGGTCTTGAAGTCGTGCGACGCCGACGAGTCGCCCATCGAGAGCTGGGCGAGCTGGGTTTTGATCCAGCCCTCCTGCTCGACGAGGTCACGGCAGCTGTGGCAACCGTGGACGTGGCTCCAGCAGCGCTCCTCCTCCTCCGGCGCGAGCCGGCCGTCGAGGAGGGCACTCACGCGCGATCCGAGGTGGCTCATGCTCACACCGTCCCACGCGGCTGGTGAGGACCGGAGTAGCGCTGGCGTCCCTCGGTGGGCTCGCGGTGTGCGAGGGCCGTGCGGAGCATCGTGCGGCCGCGGTGGATGCGCGAGCGGACCGTGCCGAGCTTGGCGCCCATGATCTCGGCGATCTCCTCGTAGCTCAGGCCCTCCACGTCGCACAGCACGACGGCGGCGCGGAAGTCCGGGGGCAGCGTGGCGAGAGCCGTCTCGATGTCGTCGTCGAAGGTCCGGTCGGCGAAGGCGAGCTCCGGGGCCGGGGCCGCGCTGGTGAGCCGGGCGGCGCGCTCGTCGGAGAGGGGGTCGAAGCGGATCCGCTGCTTGCGTCGCGCACCGTCGAGGAAGAGGTTGGTGGTGATGCGGTGCAGCCAGCCCTCGAAGGTGCCGGGGGTGTAGGTGTCGAGCGACCGGAAGACCCGCACGAAGACCTCCTGCGTGAGGTCCTCGGCGTCGGGCCGGTTGCCCGTGAGCCGGTAGGCCAGGCGGAAGACGCGGTCGGAGTGCTGCTCGACGACCTCGTCCCAGGTCGGGACCTGACTCGTGGTGGTGCCGACCTGCTCGCCCACGGGCGCTCCCTGGCTCGACTTCCTCGACCGCAGCTGCAACGGTTCGCTGTCCTTCCTGACGCTAGGCGTCACGCCTGAGAGTTCCCTGTGAACCTCATGCGGTCCACCCAAGAACTTCGGGGTCCGGCCACCCGCGGTGTCGCGGGCACACTGCTCCCAACGAGCGGGGTGGTGCGTGTGTTCCCGGCCACGCGCGGCGCCTCGCGCGCGATAGAGTCCGCCCGTGCCCCACCACACCACCCCGATCAAGCCCGCGAGCTGGTCCTACGCCGAGTCGTTCGTGGCCGAGGACGAGATCCTGGCCGCCGCCCGCAGCCGTGCCGAGGAGGTGGGGGTCTCTCCCGTCGGCCCCGGCGTGGGAGCCGCGCTGCGCTTCCTCGCCTCCGTGCTCGACGCGCGCGCCGTCGTGGAGATCGGCACCGGCACCGGCGTCTCCGGGCTCTGGCTGCTGCGCGGCATGCGCGCCGACGGCGTGCTGACGACCGTGGACATCGAGGCCGAGCACCAGCGGCTCGCCAAGGAGACCTTCACCGAGGCCGGGATCCCCGGCAACCGCGCCCGCACCATCGCCGGTGCCGGGCTCGACGTGCTTCCCCGCCTCACCGACGGCCACTATGACCTCGTCTTCTGCGACGGCGACAAGCGCGAGTACGCCGCCTACCTCAAGGAGGCGCTGCGGCTGCTGCGCCCCGGCGGCATCGTGGCCTTCGACAACGCGCTGTGGCACGACCGCGTCGCGGACCCGGCGCAGCGCGACGACGAGACCGTCACCATCCGCGAGCTCGGTCGCACGATCCTCGAGCACGAGGCGCTGGTGCCCGTGCTCCTGCCCGTCGGCGACGGCCTGCTGGCCGCCAAGAAGGAGTGGGCGCCGGAGGCCTGACCCCCTGCGCTCAGGCGCGCGGCGCGGCGACGAAGCCGTCCCAGCCCTCGGCGATCGCGACGATGTCGCACGCCTCGATGAGCACCGGCGACGAGCCGATGATCCGCGATCCCGGCGACTCGTCCGCGCCGGCGGTGAAGGTGCGCTGGAACTCCTCGCGCGCCTCGTCGGTGGCGAAGACGTAGCAGCCCTCGAACCACTCCCCCGGCACGGACCGCCACGTCTTGAAGCGCAGTCCGGACATGCCGGTGAACCGCGCGTGCGAGGTCTCGGCGACGTAGGCCGCGAGCTCCTCCTCCACGCCCTCGGCGGCGTCGACGAGCGACCAGCGGACCGTCAGGCCCAGCATCAGCCGAGGCCCAGCATCAGGCGATCCCGTCCAGGGGGTCCTCGGAGCCCAGCCAGGCGAGCAGCAGGCGGGGCCCGAAGCCGCTGGGTCCGGCCGTCCACTCGTGCCGGTCGGCCGGGGACTCGGCGGCGGAGGCGAAGTCGACGTGCGCCCACGGGACGTCGCCGGCGAAGTGCTGCAGGAACAGGGCCGCGGTGATCGCGCCCGCGCCGCCCGCGGCGTTGTCGCCGTCGGCGATCTTGGACGCGACGCGCTCCTCGTAGTCCTTGACCAGCGGCATCCGCCAGACGTTCTCGCCCGAGGCGGAGGCGGCGGACTCGACCTGCGCGGCGAGGCCCTCGTGGTTGGCGAAGTAGCCGCCGGTCCACTGCCCGAGCGACACCTTCATCGCGCCGGTGAGGGTGGCGACGTCGACCAGCACGGCCGGCGCGAGCTCGGAGACGGCGTACGCCATCGCGTCGGCGAGGACGAGGCGGCCCTCGGCGTCGGTGTTGTTGACCTCGGAGGTGCGTCCGCCGAAGTGGGTGATCACGTCACCGGGTCGCATGGCCGTGCCGCTGACGGCGTTCTCGGCGGCCGGGACCAGGCCGACGACGCGCACCGGGCAGTCGACGTCGCGCAGGGCGGCCATGGCGGCGATGACGGCGCCACCGCCGCTCATGTCGCGCTTCATCGTCAGCATGCCCTCGCTGGGCTTGATGTCGAGGCCGCCGGTGTCGAAGGTGATGCCCTTGCCGACCAGGACGACGGTCGGGACCTTCTTCGTCGCACCGCGGGGTGTGTAGTCCATGCGGATCAGCCGCGGCCCGTGGGCCGAGGCGCCGCCGACGGCGAGGATGCCGCCGAACCCCTCGGCGGCGAGCTGGTCGGTGTCCCACACGCGCACCTCGAGACCTGCGGCCTCGCCGACCTCGACGGCCTGCTCGGCCAGCCACGCCGGCGTCTTCAGGTTCGCCGGGACCGTGGCCAGGGCGCGCGAGCGCCATCCGGCCCCACCGAGGGCGATCGCGCGGGCGAGCTCGTCGTCGGCGCCGTCGTCGGTGATGTCGGCGAGCACGATGCGGGCGACCGGCCGCTCGCGCGGGCCGGTGGAGCGCCAGTGGAAGGCGAACGAGCCGAGCATGGCCCCGACCACGAAGGCACCGAGGCCGTCCTCGGGCGCGATCGCCGCGACCGAGGTGACGACGCTGACGCGGTCCTTGGTCGCCCGGGCCAGGGCGGCACCTGCGCGCCGGAAGTCGGTCACCGACGCCTCGCCCACACCGACGAGGAGCACGACGCTCACGTCGTCGGCCGACGGGAGACCGGCCACGGGGACCGTGGTGACCTCACCCGTCCGCCCGGTGGCCCGGGCGGCGTCGAGCGCGGCGAGGAGGTCGGTCCCGAGGAGCTCCGAGGCCTCGTCGGCGCCGGGCCCGAGCAGGGGGCCGTCGTCGCCGGGGAGGACCGGGAAGGCCCAGACCTCGGCGCCACCGATCTGGTGGGGCAGCGCCGGGCTGAGGGCGAACTCGGGCGGGGAGACCTGCGTCGGCAGCTGGGGGATGGCCACGATCAGCCGACGACGTCCTTGAGGGCGTCGCCGAGAGCGCGTGCCTCGTCGGCGTTCAGCTCGACCACCAGACGCCCACCGCCCTCGAGCGGGACGCGCATGACGATGCCGCGCCCCTCCTTGGTGACCTCGAGGGGTCCGTCGCCCGTGCGGGGCTTCATGGCGGCCATCGGCGCACCTCTTCCTGTTCTGCCATCGGTTCGGCGATGGAGGCTCATCACATGCGAATCGAGGCGGCTGAGTCGTGCCTGGCCACCTCGATCGGCGTCGTACTCCTCCATTATCCCCCATGAAGGGCGTGATCGGCACCACAGGGCACCCGGACAGGCGAACTGCGTCGGGCAGACTGCCCCCATGACCAGCCCTGCTCCCGTCCTCCTGGACGTCTCCGACGCCGTCGCCACCATCACCCTCAACCGGCCCGAGGCGATGAACGGCCTCGACGTCGCCACGAAGGACCTGCTCCTCGAGACCGTGCGACGCGTCGCCGACGACGCGGCCGTGCGCTGTGTCGTGCTCACCGGCAGCGGCCGCGCCTTCTGCGTGGGCCAGGACCTCAAGGAGCACCTCGCGGGCCTCACCGGAGAGGCCGACGTGCCTCTGTCGGACACGGTCGAGAAGCACTACAACCCGATCATGCTGGCGCTGTCCACGATGCCGAAGCCCGTGATCGCCGCGGTCAACGGCATCGCCGCGGGTGCCGGGGCGAGCCTGGCCTTCGCCGCCGACTTCCGGATCCTGGTCGACACCGCCGGATACAACACCTCCTTCGCCGGGGTCGCGCTGTCGTGCGACACCGGGTCGAGCTGGACGCTGCCGCGCCTCGTGGGCCGCGCCAAGGCAATGGAGCTGCTCTACTTCCCCCGCACCGTCTCCGCGACCGAGGCCCTCGAGCTGGGCCTGGCCACGCAGGTCGTGCCGGAGGCCGAGCTGGCCGCCACCGTCGCGCAGCTCGCGGGGCGCCTCGCCGCGGGGCCGACCGTCGCGTTCGGCTCGATCCGGCAGGCCGTGGCGTACGCCGCCTCGCACCCGCTCGAGGAGTCGCTCGCCTTCGAGGCCGAGAAGATGGCGCTCACCGGCGGCACCGAGGACCACCTCGCCGCGGTCACGGCCTTCATGGCCAAGGAGAAGCCGGCCTTCCAGGGCCGCTGACCCGACCTGGATGGCCGGGCGTCAGCCACGCGAGGTGCGGTGCGCACCGAGGGCGCCGAGGAGCTGGCGCGGGGCCTGGACGACCATCCGGTGGCGCGAGGGGCGCGCGCCGTACTCGACCGTGAGCGCCGAGCCGCGCATGCGGTGGTTGAACCACATCGTCATGGTGCCGTGGCAGAGCCCGCCGCAGTCGAGGGACGTGCGCGGCAGGCGCAGGGCGCGGGCCAGGCGACGGGCGAACCGCGGGTCCTTGGTGTCGGTGTCGACGCCGTTGAGCGGCTGGTGGAAGCTCACGACCCGCACCGGGTCGATCTCCTCGAGGAACGCCATCACAGCCCGCGTCTCGGGCTCGCTGGCGGGCCGCCGGCCGGACTCGTAGCGCCCGTCGAGGTCCTTCCAGCGGTGGGGGAAGTTGCGGTTGAGGTCGACGCCGCGGGCGTTGCGCCGGGTGCCGCGCGCCAGCCCGTCGGGGTTGTAGGTCGGGACCACCCAGAGGTCGACGCCCCGGATCGCGCGACCGTCGCGCAGGGTCTCCAGGATCGCCCGGGTGTGGGGCTCGTCGCCGTGCATCGTCGAGACGAGCACGATCCGGCGCCGGCCCGGCTCACCGAGCCGCCAGGCACGGATCGGCCGCCCCTTCACGGAGTGGCCGATGGTGCGCGCCTCGACGACCGCGGGGCGCTCGTCGGGAGCAGCCCGTACGCCGCTCGCCGGCGCCGGTGCCACGAGGCCTGCGAGCAGGAGGCCGACCACGACGGTCGCCGCACGCCGCGACGTCAGACCGCGGCGGTGAGGTAGGCGTAGGTGAAGACCAGCACGCCGACCACCATGCCGAGGTGGGCCAGCAGGGAGAGGCCGGGCCCGTCGCTCCAGCTGTCGCCCGCCGCGGCCGGCACGTGCCGCCCCCGCGACGGCAGCCAGCGGGCCAGGATCAGCAGCCCGCAGATGGCGGTGACCCACCAGCAGGCGATCGCCAGGATGCCGACGAACGGGCCACCGACGAAGGAGTCCTCCGGCGACACGAGCACGCCCAGCCACAGGACCAGTGCGAGCACGCCGGCCACGAAGTGGGCGAGCGGCACCCGCCTGCTGATCGCGAACTGTCCGGCCGCGCCGTCGCCCCTGAGGCGGAGGCGGGTCAGCACGATCGCCACGGCGGCCAGGGCCGTGAGGATCCACACGACGATCGGGAAGGACATGGCCGTGCAGTCTGCCCTAGTCGCGAGCCGGCTCGCCAGACGAGCCGTCGGCGGCGGGGCCGTCGTCGGTCCGGTCCCCGGGCCGGTCCTCGAGCTCGGTGGCGAGGCGCGCGAGCAGCGCGTCGACGTCGGACATCCGGTAGCCGCGCAGCGCGAGCGGGAAGCGCACCCGCCGCAGGTCGCGCGCCTCGAGCGGCCGGTCGTCGGGCAGCGCGAGGTCGGGGCGGTCGTCGTACGCCGGCGCCATCGACCCGCCGTGGCCCGAGGCCACCATCGCCACGCCGGCCATGGCGAGGACGATCAGAGCCGCGAACAGCCACATCATTCGGGACGCTCCGGGGGCGGTGTGGGGAAGCGGTCCTCGCGGGCGGCGACCATCAGCGCCACCGCCTCGTCGACGTCGTCGGTCACCACGAGCATGTCGAGGTCCTTGGCGTTGATCTTGCCCTCGGCGAGCACGGTGCCGCGCAGCCAGTCGAGCAGGCCCTGCCAGTAGGACGTGCCGATCAGCACGATCGGGAACGAGGTGACCTTCTGGGTCTGGACCAGCGTGAGCGCCTCGAAGAGCTCGTCGAAGGTGCCGAGCCCGCCGGGCAGCACCACGAAGCCCTGGGAGTACTTGACGAACATGGTCTTGCGGGCGAAGAAGTAGCGGAAGTTGATGCCCTTGTCGACCCACTGGTTGAGCCCGGACTCGAAGGGCAGCTCGATGCCCAGGCCGACGCTGACTCCCCCGGCCTCGCAGGCGCCCTTGTTGGCCGCCTCCATCGCGCCCGGGCCGCCACCGGTGATCACCGCGAATCCGGCCTCGGCCAGCTTGCGACCGGCCTGCTCGCCGATCGCGTAGAAGGGGTGGTCGGCCGGGGTGCGGGCCGAGCCGAAGACGGCGATCGCCGGCCCGAGCTCGGCGAGCGCGCCGAAGCCCTCGACGAACTCGGCCTGGATCCGGAGCACCCGCCACGGGTCGGTGTGGACCCAGTCGCTCGGGCCGCGGGAGTCGAGGAGCCGTTGGTCGGTCGTCGTGCCCTCCTCGACCTGGCTGCGGCGGGTCACGACGGGCCCCTTCATCCGGTCGTGGGAGCGGTCGGTCATGCGAGCCAGTCCTTCAGCAGGCGCTCGCAGCGCTCGATGTGCTCGACGGGGACGTGCTCGTCCTGCTTGTGGGCGAACATCGGGTCGCCTGGGCCGAAGTTCACCGCCGGGATCCCGAGCTTGGTGAACTGCGCGACGTCGGTCCAGCCGAACTTCGGCGCCACCTCACCGCCCACGGCGTCGACGAACGCCTTGGCGGCCGGCCGGTCGAGGCCGGGCAGCGCGCCCGCGGCCAGGTCGGTCACCGTGACGTCGTAGCCCTCGAAGAAGTCGCGGACGAAGGCCTCGGCGTCGGCCTCGCTGCGGTCGGGGGCGAAGCGGAAGTTGACCTCGACCACGCACTCGTCGGGGATCACGTTGCCGGCGACCCCACCGCGGATCCCGGTGGCGTTGAGGCCCTCGTGGTAGGTCAGGCCGTCGATCTCCGGCTCCCGCGCGACGTAGTCGTTGAGCCGCGCCAGGACCGGCCCGGCGAGGTGGATGGCGTTGACGCCCTTCCAGCTGCGCGCGCTGTGGGAGCGCTCGCCGGTGGTGCGGACGTCGACGCGCATCGTGCCCTGGCAGCCCGCCTCGACAGCGGCGTTGCTGGGCTCCATGAGGATCGCGAAGTCGGCCTCCAGCAGGTGCGGGTCGCTCTCGGTGAGCTTGCGCAGACCGTTGTGGACCGAGTCGACCTCCTCGGCCTCGTAGAAGACGAAGGTCAGGTCGCGGTTGGGCTCGGTCACGTCGGCGGCGAGCTTGAGCATCACCGCGTCGCCACCCTTCATGTCACAGCTGCCGAGTCCGTGCAGGACCCCGTCCTCGAGTCGCGAGGGCAGGTTGTCGTTGAGCGGCACGGTGTCGATGTGGCCGGCGACGACGACGCGTTCACCGCGGCCGAGCTCGGTGCGGGCGACGATCGTGTGGCCGCGGCGGGTGACGGTGAGGTGCGGGAGGCCGCGCAGGGCGGACTCGACCGCGTCGGCGATCTCCTCCTCCTCGTGGGACACCGAGAAGATGTCGACGAGCTGCTGGGTCAGGGTGACGACGTCGGCGGACAGGTCGAGGTGGGCCATGGCTCGATTCAACCAGCCGTGCCGCGGCGGCCCCGGGTCCCCCGGCCGCGCAGCGCGCCCTTCCCGCCCGAACGCAGGGCGCCGAGCAGGTCGGGCTCGAGCGTGCCGTAGCCGGTGCGGCTCCACGGGCCGAGGTCGAGCCGGAAGTAGTGCACGGTCCGGTCGCCCTCGATGAAGTCGAGGACGTCACCCGGCTCGCGCCCGGCGCGCACGTCGCCCGCGCAGTCGCGGCACGCGGGTACGTCGACGGCGCGGCCACCGTCGCGGCCCTCGTCCCGCTCCTCCTGGCGCCACGTGACGGTCGTGGTGGGGCCGTCGTGCAGCGGGTTGAACCAGCAGCGGACCTCCGGCTCCCAGGCCGACGACGTCCGTGCCTGGGCGCTCGTGCGGGCGTCCTCGCCCCGGCGGGCCAGGACGAGCGCGCCCACCACGTCGGCCGGTGCCGCGTCCTGCGACAGGATCGAGCGCGCAGCGGCGTAGTGGTCGAGCGCCTGCTGCCACGCGGCGAGCGCGTCGGCGGATCCCGTGGGCTCGCCGCGACCGATCGCCTCGCCCAGCGCGAGCACCTCGGCGTCCGCCTGCTGGCGCAGCCGCCGGTCCTCGGCGGCCCGCACCGTGTGCAGCACGGTGGCGGGCAGGGTGAAGCCCGCGGGGCGGGTGTGGCGCCGCCGACGGCGCCACACCACGAGCCCCGCGACGAGCGCCGCGACGGCCACGACGATGCCGAGCCCGACGACGACCTCAGGGGCCTGCACGCCCTCGTCGGCCGTCCAGGAGTACTTCTCGTCGTCGGGGACCTGGTCCCACAGGGCGTCGGCGTTGCCGTCGTCGAGCAGCTCCTGCACCCGGACGACCTGGTCGACGAAGTCGTCGGGGTGCTCGTGGGCGGCCACGTTGTCGACGTACGTCGTGTCGGGCTGGTCGCCGTACGCGTCCACCTGGAGCGCGGGCTCGCTGTAGTCCTGCCAGCCGACGTACGTCGTGTCGCGACCGCCGGTGCTGTCCTGAAGCCACGCGGTGAGGCTGGAGAAGCTGCCCTGGAAGCGTTCGTCCTGGGTGTCGACCTCGATGAGGACCACCTTGAGGTCGGACCGCTCGGCAGAGGCCACTGCCTCCTCGATGCGCGCCTCGTCGGAGGCGGAGATGTCGTTGTTGCGGGCGAAGGCGGGATCGATCCACACCCCGTCGCCGGCGAGCTCGTCCTCGATCTCGGCGATCGTGGCGTCACTGATCTGGTCCATGGTCATGCGACCTCTCGTCGTCGGGAACCCACGAACCACCGGAGCAGGAAGAAGGCCGGCACCACCCCGAGGGCGCCGTAGAGGAGCGCCGCCGCGATGCCGCCGCCGACGCCGTCGTAGTAGTCGAAGTCGCTCGGCTCGTCGGGCGCCGTGGGCAGCGGCTCGGCCTCCCACGCGGCCATCTCCGCGGCGATCCGGACCAGGGCGGGGCCGGGCTGGCCCTTGGTGCCGGCCTCGACGTAGGGCGGCTCGAGGCCGACCGCCACCGAGGTGTGGCTGCCGTTGTCCCAGAGCACGACGTAGTGGCCCTCCTCGCCGACAGCGGTGCTCCACTGGGCCGCGGCCCCGCTCTGGGTGTAGCCGGCGTCGGTGGTGTCCGGGTAGGCCAGGTAGGCGATCCGGGCCGGCACGGACGCGTCCTCGAGGATCGCCTCGGCGCGGCGTACGTCGTCCTCGGGCACCCGGTCGACCAGCAGTGGGTCGACGGCCACGAGCGCGTCCTGCTCGACCAGTGCGCGTACGGCGTCGCCCGGCGGCGGCACGACGTCGGTGCGGGCGAACTCCTCCGCGCGGAGCTCGATGTCGCGCGCCTCGCGTGACTCCTGCCAGTCGTGCGTCGCGATGCCCAGCAGCACGCCTGCGACGACGCCGACCACGGCACCGACGCTCCAGCCCACGATCCGGCGCGACCGCGGCGTCATCGCGTGCCCTCCCGGTCCGCCAGGACGTCGCGGGCGAGGAAGTCGCTGACGGCGCCGAACCCTGTCCGGGCCCACACGTCGTCGCGCTCCCAGTAGGGCTCGGTGCCGCGACGTGCCGGCAGGCGCAGGTAGGCCGGGGTCCCGTCGTGGACGACGGCGGTGCCGCACGCACTGCAGCAGGGCACCTCGACCCCGCCGTCACCCAGGTGCCACCTCGCGGTGGACGTGGCCTCCGGGTGCCGCGGGTCGAAGAAGCAGGTGCGGAGGGCCTCGCCCTTCCCGCGACGACCGCGGGAGAGGTCGCGCGAGCCGGCGCGCGCCACCACCTGCGCGCCGATCAGGTCGGCCACGTCGCCCGAGCCGAGCAGCTGCTCCACCGCGTCACGCGCCGTGAGCGCGCGCCCGGCGGTGTCGCGGTCGCGCACGGAGTCCCAGTCGGTGCCGGACAGCGCCTTCGCGAGGGCATCGGCCTGCGCGCGGGCGATCCGGCGCTCGGCCTGCAGGTCGGGCGGCGGTGTCGGCACGACAACCGGCGCCTTCGGCTCGGGCTCCGCGGCACGACGACGGCGGGGCCAGCCGACCAGGGTCTGGCCCAGCAGGAGTGCGACGGAGAGACCGACGAGGCCGCCGACCAGGGCGGACAGCCCGGCCGACGCGGTCCGCACCGGGACGTAGTCGTCGACCCGCGGCCGCCAGCTCGCCGATGCGTCCAGCTCCACCGCCCGCTCGGCGAGCCGGTCGGCGTCCGCCTGCTCGAGGGTCGCGGGGTAGTCCCCGCTCGGCTCCTGGCGCCCCACCTCGACGATGTCCTCGGCGGTGAGGGCGGACACCTCCGCCACGACCGCCGGCGGCGGGGAGACGTAGTCCTCGGTGCCGCGCGGCCCGGCCAGCTCGGCGATCGATGCCTCGAGCACGTCACGGTTGGCGTAGTCCGCCAGGCTCAGCCGGGACGGGTCGGCACCCAGTCCGTAGGACCAGACCTGCTGCCCGCCCCGCGGGAGCTGGATCACGTAGAGGCCGTCACCCAGCCGGCGGTTGAGCAGGCCGGCCAGCGCATCGCTCGCCGCAGGCCCGTCGTCGGGCAGTCCCTCAGGAGTGTCCACGAGCGCGACGTAGACCGGGAACGGCACCTCCCGCACGAGTGCGGAGATGCGGTCCTCGGCCTCCCGTGCCTCGCCGCTGCCCATGACGCGGTCGATGACGACGCCGTCCTCGCGCAGCGCCTCGGCCAGCGCGTCGATGTCGGTCGGTCCGTCCATGCGTGCGTCTCCCCCGAGATCTCGTGTACGTCAGGCCCGGGCGACCTCGACGGCCACCTCGTCGGCATCGGCGTACGCCACGGTGGTGGCGAGCGTCTCCTCCGCGATCAGGGCCTCGTGGGTCCGCGCGGCGTCCAGGGTCGCGTCAGGCGCCGAGATCGTCAACGCGATCCGGTCGCTCACCTGGAGCCCGGCGTCCTTGCGGGCCTGCTGGACCGCCCGCACCAGGTCGCGGGCGGTGCCCTCGGCCTCGAGCTCGGGCGTCACGGCGGTGTCGAGGACGACGAAGCCGCCGCGCGGCAGCATGCCGATGGCGGTGTCGTCGGCCGACGAGCCGGCCACCGTCTCCAGGGCGTACTCCCCCTCGACGAGGGCGAGCCCACCGGCGGTGACGGTGCTATCCTCCGCCACCGACCAGTCCCCGGACTTGGAGCCCTTGATCGCGAGCTGGACGTCCTTGCCCAGGCGCGGACCGGCCGCGCGAGCGTTGACGGTCAGTCGCTGCGAGACGCCGTACGCCGCCGCCTCGGGCGCGTCGGTCGCGAAGAGCTCGACGGCCTTGAGGTTCAGCTCGTCGGCCACCAGCGAGTCGAAGCCGGTGAGGTCGGCCTCGGTGACCACCGTCAGCCGCGAGAGCGGCAGCCGGTTGCGGAGGTTCGCGGCCTTGCGCAGCGCCGATCCGGCCGAGCAGACGTCGCGGACGGTGTCCATCGAGGCGACCAGGGCGTCGTCGGCCGGAAGGTCCTCGGCTGCCGGCCAGTCGGCCAGGTGCACCGAGCGCTCGCCGGTGAGGCCGCGCCAGACCTCCTCGGTCGTGAGCGGCATCAGCGGCGCGGTGACCCGGCAGACGACCTCGAGCACGGTGTAGAGGGTGTCGAAGGCGTCGGCGTCCTCGTCCCAGAAGCGCTCGCGGGAGCGACGGATGTACCAGTTCGTCAGCACGTCGAGGAAGCTGCGCGTGGAGTCGCACGCCGCCGCCACCTCGTAGTTGTCGAGCTGGTCGGTCATCGCGGCGACGTAGTCGCGCAGCTTGGCCAGGATGTAGCGGTCGATGGGGTGCGTGCTGTCGGTGCGCCAGGTCGCGTCGTGGCCGGCGCCGCCACCCGCCGCGTTGGCGTACAGGGTGAAGAACGACCAGCTGTTCCACAGCGGGATCAGCACCTGCCGCACCGAGTCGCGGATGCCCTGCTCGGTGACGACCAGGTTGCCGCCGCGCAGGATCGGGCTCGACATGAGGAACCAGCGCATCGCGTCGGCGCCGTCGCGGTCGAAGACCTCGCGGACGTCGGGGTAGTTGCGCAGCGACTTCGACATCTTCTGGCCGTCGTTGCCCAGGACGATGCCGTGGCTCAGGCACGTCGAGAAGGCCGGACGGTCGAAGATCGCCCCGGCCAGGACGTGCATCGTGTAGAACCAGCCGCGGGTCTGGCCGATGTACTCGACGATGAAGTCGCCGGGGAAGTGGTGGTCGAACCAGTCCTTGTTCTCGAACGGGTAGTGCACCTGAGCGAAGCTCATCGAGCCCGAGTCGAACCACACGTCGAGGACGTCGGTGACGCGCCGCATCGTGGACCTCCCCGTCGGGTCGTCCGGGTTGGGACGCGTCAGCTCGTCGACGAAGGGGCGGTGCAGGTCGGGGTTGCCGTCCTTGTCCCGCGGCAGGGTGCCGAAGTCGCGCTCGATGTCGGCGAAGGAGCCGTAGACGTCGATGCGCGGGTGGTGCTCGTCGTCGGACTTCCACACCGGGACCGGGCTGCCCCAGAAGCGGTTGCGGGTGATCGACCAGTCGCGGGCGTTCTCCAGCCACTTGCCGAACTGGCCGTCCTTGATGTGGTCGGGCACCCAGCGGATGTCCTGGTTGAGCGCCATCAGGCGCTCCTTGACCTTGGTCACCTCGACAAACCACGACGAGACACCCTTGTAGATCAGGGGCTGCCGGCAGCGCCAGCAGTGCGGGTAGGAGTGGTCGTAGGTCTCGCGGCGCACGAGGACGGTGCCGGGGGTGACGGAGCCGGTCTCCCCCTCCCCCCGGGTCGCGGCCTTGAGGTGGTCGATGACGTGGAGGTTGGCGTCGAAGACCTGCATGCCCTCGTAGTCGGTGACCGGGAAGGTGAAGCGCCCGTCCTTGCCGACCGGCATGACCGCCTCGATGCCCTCGCGGTCGGTCACGACCTTGTCGTCCTCACCGAAGGCGCCGGCGGTGTGCACCAGCCCGGTGCCGTCGGTGGTGGTGACGAACTCGGCGGGCACGAGGCGGAAGGCGCGCTCGTGGCCGGCGTAGTAGCTGAACGGCGGGGCGTACTCCAGGCCGACGAGGTCGGCGCCCGTCCCGCGCCAGGTGACCTCGGGCGACTCGCCCAGCTCCCGGGCGTACGACGCCAGGCGGGCCTCGGCGATGAGGTAGCGCTCGGGGCTGCCGGTGGGGCCGTCGGAGGTGACGACGACGTAGTCGATGTCCTCGCCGACCATGACGGCCAGGTTGGACGGCAGGGTCCACGGCGTGGTCGTCCAGACGAGGACCTTGACGCCCTTGAACGCTCCGTCGGTGGTCACGTCGTAGCCGACGGTGACGGCCGGGTCCTGGCGCATCTGGTAGACGTCGTCGTCCATGCGCAGCTCGTGGTTGGACAGCGGCGTCTCGTCCTGCCAGCAGTAGGGCAGGACGCGGAAGCCCTCGTAGACCAGGCCCTTGTCGTGCAGCTGCTTGAAGGCCCAGATGACCGACTCCATGAACTCGGGGTTCATCGTGCGGTAGTCGTTGTCGAAGTCGACCCAGCGCGCCTGGCGGGTGACGTAGTCGCGCCACTCGCCGGTGTACTTCAGCACGCTCTGGCGGCAGGCCTCGTTGAACTTCTCGATGCCCAGCTCGACGATCTCGTCGGTGGTCTTGATGCCGTTGAGGCGCATCGCCTCGAGCTCGGCGGGCAGGCCGTGGGTGTCCCACCCGAAGCGGCGCTCGACGCGCTTGCCGCGCATCGTCTGGTAGCGCGGGATGAGGTCCTTGACGTAGCCGGTGAGGAGGTGGCCGTAGTGCGGCAGGCCGTTGGCGAAGGGCGGGCCGTCGTAGAAGACGAACTCGTTGTCCCCGCTCTCGCCCGCCTCGCGCTGCTCGACGCTCGCCCGGAAGGTGTCGTCGGCCTCCCAGTAGGCCAGCACCGCCTCCTCGATCTCGGGGAAGCGCGGGCTGCTCGCGACGGTCGTGGCGTCGGTGTGCGAGACCTTGGGATAGGCCATCAGGGGGCTCCTCGCGGTGCGTCGTACGTCTCGGGTCTTCACCACGAGGACGATCTGCAGACCGCGGTACCACCTCGCTTGCCGCTCCCCGGCGGGGAGACGACCGCTCGTTCCGGCTGTGTCGGGCCGCACCCGTCGGGGTCTAGTGGGGCCGCGGCCGGATCGCCGCACCTGTTCTTCCCGAGGCTCGCCGCTGATGACGGCTCAGACGCCTGCGGCGATCGTACGGCGCTCGCGCTGGGGCGCGCCAATCCGTTGGGGCTGCCCAGCGCGGTGACTGACGGTGGTAGTCCAGTCAGTTCTGGCTGTTCCCCTCGGGTAGTCCAGTGACGGATGGTCCGGATACGGCCGCGCCGGGAGCCATCGCTCACTGGACTACCCAGGCAGGCGCGAGGGCACGCGGTCGCGGACGCTCAGTCAGGCGGCCATGCGATAGCGCAGGTAGCGCTTCTTCTCCCCGTCCGCCAGTGCCCGTCGTTGCGCAACGGTCTCCGTCGGCGTCCACCACTGCGGTGGGTCGAGCGACCACCCTCGATGCTCGTTCCGCGACCGTGCGCGCTGATGGGCCGCGATCAACCTCCGTGCCACGTCGTCGAGCTCGTGCCAGTCCGTCGCGAACATCGCAACCGGTTCGAGCCCGACGTCACGGAAGTCTGCATCCTGTCGGTTGTCCTTCGAGGCACCGACGAGGCTGAGGTGCGAGTCACCGTGGTAGAGCCCCACCAGTCCCGACCGCGGATCGATGAGGTCCGGTGTGCCGACGTGGTGCCCGTCGAGGGTGAAGACCGGTGCGTTGCACCTCGGCCTGGGCAGCCCGGCCAGCCGCGTCCACACCCCGCGCATCGCCGTCTCGCGCGGTGACCATGAGTTCTCGTCGGCCTCTGCCAGGGCGTCACGAGCCTGCTGGATGCCGGTGACGGGCCCGAGCTGCCGCACGTACGCCGCCACTTCGGCGAGGCTGACCACGTCGGAGTAGCAGGCCATGTCGATCGCCTCGACAGCCGCGCCGAGCCCGTTGGCGTACCTCATCTCGAACGCCACTGAGCGCACCGCACGAGTGAGGCGGAGTCCGTCGAGAAGGACGATCTGCTCCGGGTTCAGGAACTCCTGGCTAACGGCGATCCCCGGTTGCGGTCGGACATTGCGGCGCGCGACCACCGTCACCGGTCTCTCGCGCACTCCGTCCCACGTCCCGTCGAACCACGGTGCGCCCTGCCAGGCCAGCGCAGCCCAGCCCGTGACTGCCTCGTCCGGCTTCAGCACAGCCAGCGCCTCCACTGCCCGCTGCGCCGGCGTCGAGGACACGACGGAAGGTACCCACAGCCCACACCCCGTCGTACGCCACCGCGGACCGCGCGCCTCTCCGCGGGTGGGACCGGCCACGCCAGTCGGGTCCGCTCGCACCGGCGCAACAAGTCCCGGCCGGTTCTTGTGGAAGGGAGGTGGGACGAACATGGAGGAAGCGTTTCCGGCCCCGAGCGGCTCGTACCGGCTATCCACAGGGCAACTGCCCTCAGCCCGCCGGGGTAGTCCAGTGAAGCCTGGCTGCGACAGGCGCTCCCACGCGGCCATCGCTCACTGGATTACCCGCCGCGACAGCCAGAAGTCACTGGACTACCCCGGGGTCCTGACGGTTGGCTGGCCCCATGGCGAACCCCGGGTACGACGGCATGTGGCTCCCGACCGACCAGGACCCCCGGATGCAGATGGGTCCCACCCGCGGGGAACGGGAGTGCCTGGTGGGCTACCTCGAGCACTACCGCCAGACGTTGGCGCTGAAGTGCGACGAGCTCGACGCCGCGCAGCTGGCGACGAAGGCGGTGCCGCCGTCGAACATCTCGCTGCTCGGGCTGGTGCGGCACATGGCGCGGGTCGAGCAGAGCTGGTTCCGCCGGGTGATCGAGGCGCGGATGGAGCTGCCGCGGCTGTTCCCCGACGAGGCCGAGGACGCCGGCTTCACCTTCCCGGAGGCCGACGACGAGCTGGTGCGTGCGTCGCACGCGCTGTGGCAGGAGGAGATCGCCTACGCCCGCGAGGTCCTCGAGCGCACCGACCTCGACCAGGTGGTCGACGTGCACGGCGAGCCGACCGAGGTGCGCGACATCGTGGTCCACATGATCGAGGAGTACGCCCGTCACTGCGGGCACGCCGACCTCGTGCGCGAGTGCGTGGACGGCCGCGCCGGGCAGTAGGCGTGGGGGTGGAACCACCTCCGTAGGCTTGCCCTCGTGACTGCTGCTTCCGGCTACGGCCTCGTGACCCTGCACGGCGACACCGTCCTCGACGCGTGGTTCCCCTCCCCCGTCCTCGGCGCGACCGAGGGCGAGGCGCCCGCGGAGCTCACTGCGCTCGAGGGTGAGGACGAGCCCCGCGGCGTACGCCGTGAGGTGCACCTGGTCGAGATCGCCGACCTCGACGGGGCCCCGGCCAGCACCGCGGACGTGTGGCTGCGGCTGCACCTGCTCTCGACGCGGCTGGTGAAGCCGCACGGCATGTCGATGGACGGCGTCTTCGGCCTGCTCACCAACGTCGTGTGGACCTCCGCCGGCCCCTGCGCGGTGGAGGGCTTCGAGACGACCCGCGCCCGGCTGCGGGCCTCCGGCCAGCACGTCACCGTCTTCGGCGTCGACAAGTTCCCGCGGCTGGTCGACTACGTGGTGCCCAGCGGCGTACGCATCGCCGACGCGGACCGGGTCCGGCTCGGCGCCCACCTCGCCGAGGGCACGACCGTCATGCACGAGGGCTTCGTGAACTTCAACGCCGGCACCCTCGGGACGTCGATGGTCGAGGGCCGCATCTCCGCCGGCGTGGTGGTCGGCGACGGCTCCGACGTCGGCGGCGGGTCCTCGATCATGGGCACCCTGTCGGGAGGCGGCAAGGAGGTCATCTCCGTCGGCGAGCGCTGCCTGCTCGGCGCCAACGCCGGTATCGGCATCTCCCTCGGCGACGACTGCGTCGTCGAGGCCGGCTGCTACGTCACCGCCGGCACCAAGGTCACCGTCACCGACATCGACGGCAAGCCGCAGGTGGTCAAGGCGGCCACGCTCTCGGGCGTCGACAACATCCTCCTCCGTCGCAACTCGGTCAGCGGCGCCATCGAGGCAGTGCCGTGGAAGGGCGACGGGATCGCCCTCAACGCGGCGCTGCACGCCAACTAGCCATGCCGTCGCTGCGCCAGGCCGCGATCGGCGCGGTCGTGGCCGCCGGCGCGGTGGCGACCGCGCTCGTCGTGGTCGACCGCGGCGGGGTGCCGTCGATCCTCGACACCAGCGGGTGCACCGCGGAGGTCGACGGCCACACCGTCGAGGTCGACCTCGAGCAGGCGGAGAACGCCGCGCTCATCACGGCCGTGGCGGTCGAGCGCGGCATGCCCGCGCGCGCCGCGAGCATCGCGCTCGCCACGGCCTACCAGGAGTCGAAGCTCTACAACATCGACTTCGGCGACCGGGACTCCGTCGGCCTGTTCCAGCAGCGGCCGTCGCAGGGGTGGGGCACCGTCGAGCAGCTCACCGATCCCGTCTACGCCACCAACGCCTTCTACGACGCCCTCGCGCAGGTCGACGGCTACGACACGATGGAGATCACGGTCGCAGCCCAGGAGGTGCAGCGCTCGGCCTACCCCGACGCCTACGCCGACCACGAGAAGGACGGCCGCGCCCTCGCCTCCGCGCTGACCGGCAACTCGCCGGGCGCCCTGTGGTGCGACGTCCCGGGGGACGCCGACGAGGCCAGCGACGAGCTCGACGAGACCGGCCTGGTGCCGCGCGCCACCGTCGTACGCCGTGACCTCGAGCAGCGCTTCGGCCAGCTCTCGCTCGGCGGGTTCGAGCCCGGCGGCGTCTCGAGCGGCCACATGGAGGGGTCGGCGCACTACGAGGGCCGGGCGGTCGACGTGTTCTTCCGCCCGATCAACGCCGAGAACACCAAGCGGGGCTGGGCGATGGCGTCCTACCTCGTCGCCAACGCCGACCGCCTCGACATCAGGACCATCATCTTCGACGACCGCATCTGGCAGGCCGGGTCGTGGGCGGGCGACGGGTGGCGCGACTACCGCGTGCCGTCGTCGTCGGGCGGCGACCGGGCGATCCTGGAGCACCGCGACCACGTCCACGTGGACGTCTTCGACTGACTCCTCAGCCGCGCAGCCGCGCTGCGGCCGCCCCGACCCGTTCGTCGGTGGCCGTGAAGGCGACGCGCACGTGCTCGCGTCCCGCGGCGCCGTAGAACTCGCCGGGAGCCACGAGGATGCCCTGCTCGGCCAGCTCGGAGACCGTCGTCCAGCAGTCCTGGCCGCGGGTCGCCCAGAGGTAGAGCGAGGCCTCGGAGTGGTCGATGCGGAAGCCCGCCGACTCCAGTGCCGCCCGCAGGGTCGCGCGTCGCGCGGCGTAGCGGGCGTGCTGCTCGGCGACGTGGTCGTCGTCCTCCAGCGCGGCGATCATCGCGCGCTGCTGGGGTGCGGGCATCTGGAGGCCGAGGTTCTTGCGGACCGCGAGCAGCTCGCCCACCACCGCGGGATCGCCCGCGACGAAGGCGCAGCGGTAGCCCGCGAGGTTGGACCGCTTGGAGAGCGAGTGTACGGCGAGGATCCCCCTCAGGGAGCCGCCGTTGACCTGCGGGTCGAGCACCGACAGCGGCGCGTCGCCCTCCCAGGCGCACTCGATGTAGCACTCGTCGGAGACCAGCAGCGTGCCGCGCTCGCGGCACCAGTCGACGACCTTGCGCAGGTGCTCCAGCGGCAGCACCCGGCCGCTGGGGTTGGCCGGGCTGTTGATCCACAGCAGCCGCGGGGTGCGCGGACCGAACGCGGTCAGCGAGTCGGTGGCGAGGCTGTCGGCACCCGCGAGCGCCGCGCCCACCTCGTACGTCGGGTAGGCCAGCGCCGGGTAGCCGACCAGGTCGCCGGCACCGATGCCGAGGTGCACCGCCATCGAGGCGATGAGCTCCTTGGAGCCGATCACCGGCAGCACGCCGTCGAGGTCGAGCCCGCTCACGCCGTGGCGGCGGGCCAGCCAGTCGATCGCGGCCCGGCGGGTGGCCTCGAGGCCGATGGTCGTCGGGTAGCCCGGCGAGTCCGCAGCCTCACGCAGCGCGTCCTGGACGACCTGCGGGGTCGGGTCGACCGGGGTGCCCACCGACAGGTCGCACACCCCGTCGGGATGCGTTCGGGCCGTGGCCGCGTGGGTGGTGAGCTTGTCCCAGGGGAAGTCCGGGAGGCGGCCGGAGACCGGCCCGCCCGTCACTCGTCGTGCTCCTGCGGGGGCAGCGCGGCGACGAGCTCGTGGTCCTTGTCGATGACGCCCATCTTGGCGGCGCCACCGGGCGAGCCGAGGTCGTCGAAGAAGTGGACGTTGGCGTCGTAGTAGCCCTTCCACTCCTCCGGGGTGTCGTCCTCGTAGAAGATCGCCTCGACCGGGCAGACGGGCTCGCAGGCGCCGCAGTCGACGCACTCGTCGGGGTGGATGTAGAGCATCCGCTTGCCCTCGTAGATGCAGTCGACGGGGCACTCGTCGACGCACGCGCGGTCCTTGAGGTCGACGCACGGCTGGGCGATGACGTAGGTCACCGGATCCTCCTGAGGGGGCACGGGGTGGGACGCAGGCAACCTTAGTATCTCGCCATGACCGATGCGCCGGAACCCCAGTCACACGAGACTGGAATGGGCAGCCACGGCCTCGGTCCCCACGTCGTCGGGCAGCGCGTCGTGGTGCGCCACCTGCTCCCCGACGGCCGCGCCACCGACGTCCTCGGCACCTGCACGGAGTGGGGCGCGGACTCGCTCACGGTCGAGCGGGAGGGTCACGGTCCCGTGACGATCCCGCTGGCCCAGGTGGTCACCGGCAAGCCGGTGCCGCCGCGCGCGTCGGTGCGCGCCCGTGTCTCCGCGCAGGAGGTCGAGCAGCACGTCGCGGCGCTGTGGACGTCGATCACCACCGAGCCACTGGGGCAGTGGCAGCTGCGGGCCTCTCCCCCGCACGGCGGCCGGCTCCGCCGCCGCGGCAACTCCGCGCTCGCCATGGACGACCCGGGCATCGGGTGGGCGGACGCGGCGTGGGGCGTACGCCGCTTCTACGACGCCCTCGACCAGGTGCCGACGGTCCAGGTGCAGCGCGACTCACCCGTGGAGCAGACGCTGGCGCCCCTCGGCTTCGCGCCGATGGGCGACGGCGACGCGCACGCCCAGCTGGCGTCCGTGGCGCGCGCCCTCCGGTCAGCGCGCTCGGCTGCTCCGGACGTCCCGGCCGAGCTCGAGGAGCTGCCGGGCTCCGTCGTGGTGTCGCTCGACGGCGGGGCCGCCTCCGGCCGCGGGGTGCTGTCCGGGGACTGGCTGCTGGTCGAGTCGCTCCTGGTGGACCCGGGCAGTCGGCGCCGGGGGCTGGCCACCGCCGTGATGGCGGAGGTCCTCGACTGGGGCGCCTCGCTCGGCGCGACCACCGCGCTGCTGCACGTCGAGACCGACAACGCGGGCGCGATCGCGCTCTACGGGCAGCACGGCTTCACCACGCACCACACCAACCGCTACCTCGTCGCGCGCTGAGGAAAACCGGTCGCCGACCTCCATCGGTCCGACCTACGCTCAGGCCCGACGGCGCGGGGCGTGACGAACCCCCTCCTCCCCGGAGGCAGAGCAGCGCCGTCCGTGCGTACGACGTCACCGACGAGAGGCCGGCACCCGCGGGACCGCCGGCGAAGGTGTGGTGGCACCGCGACCCAGCCCTCCGCCCACACCTCCTGGGCCTCACCACGCCAGGAGGACCCCATGAGAACGCTCTGCCACGACCTGTCCAGCACCGCCCCCGGATCCCCGGTGGTCCTCGAGGGCTGGGTGCACCGGCGCCGCGAGCTGGCCCGGGTGACCTTCCTGGTGCTGCGCGACCGCAGCGGCCTGGCCCAGGTGGTGCTGCCGGCCGGCGCCGCCCTGCCGCCCGAGGAGACGACCGTCCGGGTCACCGGCACCGCCACCGCCAACGCGCAGGCACCCGGCGGCGTCGAGGTGACGGAGGCGTACGTCGAGTCGCTGACCGACGACGCCGCGACGCCGCCCGCCGAGCTGTGGCGCCCCTCGCTCGACGTCTCGCTGCCCACGCTGCTCGACCACGCCCCCGTGCTGTGGCGCCATCCCGCCCAGAAGGCACGCTGGGAGCTCGCCGCAGCGTCGCTGCGCGGCTTCCGGTCCGCCCTCGACTCCCGCGGCTTCACCGAGGTCGCCACCCCGAAGATCGTCGCGACGGCCACCGAGTCCGGCTCGTCGGTCTTCACCGTCGACTGGTTCGGGCGTCCTGCCCACCTCGCGCAGAGCCCGCAGTTCGCCAAGCAGCAGCTGGTCGGGGTCTTCGAGCGGGTCTACGAGGTGGGGCCCGTGTTCCGCGCCGAGCCCCACGACACGGTGCGCCACCTGGCGGAGTACCGCTCGCTCGACGTCGAGCTCGGCTTCATCGAGGACCACCGCGACGTGCTCCGCGTGCTGCGCGAGGTACTGGCCGGCATGGTCGGTGCAGCGGCGGAGGCGGAGCAGGCCGTGGCGCGCAGCGGCGCCCGGTTGCCCGTCGTGCCGGAGGAGATCCCCGTCATCCACTTCGCCGACGCGCTCGCGCTCGTCGGGGCACCGGCCGACGAGCCCGACCTCGCCCCCGAGCACGAGCGCGCGCTGGGTGCGTGGGCGCTGGCCGAGCACGGCAGCGACTTCCTCGCCGTCGAGGGGTACCCGATGGCGAAGCGGCCGTTCTACACGCACCCGCAGCCCGGCGACGAGCGGTGGTCCAACTCCTTCGACCTGCTCTTCCGCGGCCTCGAGCTGGTCACCGGCGGCCAGCGGCTGCACCGGCCGGGCGACTACGAGCGCGCGATCCGGGCGCGCGGCGAGGACCCGTCGGCGTACGAGTCCTACCTCCAGGCGTTCCGCCACGGGATGCCGCCCCACGGCGGGTTCGCGATCGGGCTCGAGCGCTGGGTGGCCCGCCTCGTGGAGGCGGCCAACGTCCGCGAGGTCACGCTCTTCCCGCGCGACCTGCACCGGCTGGCGCCGTAGGCGGCCTACTCCTCGACGGCGTCGGGGTTGGTGCAGATGACGGTGTCGCTCGGCGTGTAGGTGGTGCGGAAGAGCTCGTCGTCGCGCGTCTCGGTGTTGCCGTTGACCGGGGTGAAGTAGCGCATCACGTCGATGTCGAAGCCGCCGTAGCCCTCGTTGGGGTAGCAGTCGGGCGTGTCGAGGCGACGCACCTCGGGCTGGGTGAGGTTGTAGCGGCCGCTCGTCGTCGTGGTGATGTCCCAGTGCTTCGTGGAGTACATCGTGACCGTCACCGCACCGGACGACGACGGCGTCGAGTTGGTGAACGAGGTGTCGATGAGCACGCCGTAGGGGGTGTCGTTGGTGAAGCGCAGGTCGATGGCCCCCCACGCGACCGTGGCCTCGCGGCCGACCGGGTAGCGGTCGATGTAGAAGGAGTGCGGCTTGTGCTCGACGTCCTCGAGGCCGGCGAAGAACATCGCGTTGAACAGGGTGGTCGCCATCTGGGAGACACCGCCGCCGAGGTCCTGCACGAGGATGCCGTCGTTGATGACGAAGCCCTCGGTGAAGCCGTTGGCCTCGGTGCGCTCCCCGACGATGTCGTTGAGGGAGAAGGTCTCGCCGGGCTTGAGCAGGGTGCCGTCGACGACCTCGGCGGCGCGGCCGATGTTGATGTTGCGGTACTCCGCGTAGGGGAAGTAGGTGGTGAAGGACGAGACCTCCTCGCGGACCTTCAGCGCCCGCGCCTCCCTGGTGGTGAAGTCCGGCTTCGCGACGGTGGCGGTGAGGTCGATCCGGCGCTCGCCCTGCGGGCGGGCGACCGCGTCGAGGAAGCCGGCCTCGAGCTCGGCGGGGTCGAAGGTCACGCCCGGCCTGGCCGGGACGACCTGCGGGCGCCCGTCGACGAGCGAGACGGTCGCGTCGACCGGGGCGCCGCTGGTGACCCGGTTGTCGACGACCCCGGTCAGCGCCTTCGCGTCGAGGGTGGGCACGAGCTCGCCGTCGGTGGGGACCAGGCTGAGCGCGGCGGTGTAGTCCTCTGGGAAGACCTTGACCTCGGAGCCCTCGAACCCGAGCGTCACGGGCGCCGCGACGGCGGGTGAGGCGAAGCCGTCGAGCGCTTCCTGCACGTCACCGGCATCGATGTCCGGGGCGACCTCCGACATCTCGAGCGCGACCACCTCCGGGGAGTCTGCGAGGTAGACCTCCTGCAGCGCGGCGAGGGTGTCGCTCGGGTCGAGCGCCTGGCCGGTGCGCGCCTTGGTGGTGCGGATGTCGATGCCGTCGAACCTGACGGCGCCGTCGCGGGGCGCGGTGCCGTGCTGCTCGTCGAGCTCGGCGAGCTGGGCGGCGTACGCCGTCTCGTCGACCTCCACCTCGGCCTCGAAGTCGTCGCCGCCCGTGAAGTAGTTCCACAGGCGCACCGGGTCCCAGCTGCGCTCGCCGCCGGCCTCGGCGACGGAGGCGTCGTAGTCGACCGCCAGGCCGGCGCGGACCGGGTCGATCGCCACCTGCTCGCCCTCGATCGTGGTGGCGATGGGCCGGTTCACCCGGTCGGCCAGCCCCGCCTGCAGGCGCTGCGCGGCCTCGCCCTGCGGGTGCCCGCCGATGCGTACGCCGGACACGGTGGTGTTGCGCGGCACCTTGTCGCCGGCGACGTAGTGCGCCGCGACGTAGAGCCCGCCGAACAGGACCACGAGGCCGAGCAGCAGCCACACGACGACAGAGGCGCCAGCCTTGTCGCGGGGCTGGCCGTCGGGACGCAGCTGGTTCTTCGGCACGCCGCGAGTTTAGGTCGCTGTGCGCCGAACCCCGTGATCCCCGGAACGGTCCGCGGGGCGCCGGCGGCCCGATGCGACCGTCGCGAGGGCGGCGAGGAGCAGGACCGCGGAGCCGGCGAGGAAGGACCAGCCAGCGGTGTCGGCGGAGATCAGGAAGCCGCCCGCCGGGCGCTCCAGCGCGCCCCGCGCCACGGGGACCCACCACCCGAGGGCGAAGGCGAGACGGACCACGCCGGGCGGCAGCCAGGCCAGCACGACGAGACCGGCGACCAGCGCGAGGGCGAGCCCCCACCACCGCTGGTGCAGCAGCGTCCCGGCCGCCCCGGACACGATCCCGACCAGGAGCGCGGCCGGGACGGCGGCCAGCGTCCTCACAGACCTGTGAAGAGGTCGTCCTCGAAGCCGTCGGCGTCGGTGGGACCGGGGGTGCCCTTGACCAGGCGGTAGAACTCCTCCGACCACCACGCGTGGCCGCTCTCGGCACCCGAGAAGAAGCCCCCGTCCGTCTCCACCTGCGTGTCGTGCTTGGCGAGGGCGTCCATCTTGCGCTGGACGGTCTTCGAGCCGTCGACGCGGGCGCTGATCAGCTCGTCCGGGGTCACGAAGGGCGGCAGCTTGCCGTCGGGCTCCATGCCCTTGAAGGTCTCGGTGTCGCCGGACTCGCGCAGCGCCCGCAGGCTCGCGCGCATCCGCGACTCGCTCATGGCCGTCCAGTAGATCTTCGCGATGTCGTGGGGTTCGCCGAGCTCGCGCTTGTAGGAGGGCGCGGCCGCCAGCTGGGCGGCGTACATCGCGACGCGGTGGGCCTGGATGTGGTCGGGGTGGCCGTAGCCGCCGAACTGGTCGTAGGTCACCAGCACCTGCGGCCGGACCTCGCGGATGACCTTCACCAGCTCGTCGGCGGCCTCGTTGAGGTCGGCGGTCCAGAAGGCGTTGTCGGGGAGCTCCTCGGCCGCGACCGCATGACCGTCGGCGTGCCAGGCCATGCCGGAGTCGTGGAAGCGACCGAAGCCGCCGAGGAAGCGGTGGTCGGTGACGCCGAGGACCTTCATCGCCTCGTCGAGCTCGCCTCGACGGTGATCGCCCAGGCCGCCCTTCTCCTCGAAGGCCAGGTGGGACAACGCCGGGACGAGCACCTCGCCCATCTCGCCCGCGGTGCACGTGACGAGGGTGACGCCGACGCCCTCGTCGACGTAGCGGGCCATGGTGGCTCCGGTGCCGATGCACTCGTCGTCGGGGTGGGCGTGGACGAGCAGGATGCGGCGGTCGGTCATGTTTCCTCAGCCTAGGTCGGGGCGCTTGATGCGCTTCGGCGCGGTCGGGAGGTGCAACGGCGGGAGGGGGTCACTGTGTTCCGCACCCGTGCCGGGACCTCCGTCGTCCTCGTCGAGCCAGCCGTCGTGGGTGTCCACCAGGACCTCCAGCATGAAGGCTGGGGCGTCGCTCAGGATCGCCCACGGGTGGTCCTCGTCGTCGTCCTCACCGGCCAGCCGCTCCCGCTCGATGTGCGCCTCGAAGCCGTCCGCGCGCAGTCGCGCCACGACCGCCTGCGCGTCGTCCTCGTCGAAGAAGATCGCCCTCACGAGGGTGATTGTGCCCCTCCCCCGGCTGGCTAGGGTCACCCCATGTCCACCGCGTCGGAGATGCCGTACGTCGAAGGGGTTCACCTGCAGCGCACCGACGAGAACGTGCGGGAGATCGCCGCCCTTGCCGAGCTCCTCGGCGAGCCCGCCGGTCTCGGGGGGCTGCTCGGTGACCTGAAGTACCGCGTCCGGCGCGCCCGGGTGCCCCGGCTGCTCGGGCGCGCGGTGCGGGAGGCGTGGCGCTGGGACGACTACGACGAGCGGGACGAGGAGTGGTACCCGCAGGGCATCTCGACGAGCGCCGACGCCTCCGACACCGAGGACGTCGACGGCCGCCGGGTGCTGGTCACGACGTGGTACTCCACGGGCCGCGACGGCACCAAGCGTGGGTCGCGGGTGACCTTCGTCGACCTCGACCAGGGCACCTACCGCCACGTGCTGCTGGTCTCGCCGGTGCTCGACGAGGACGGCCGGTTGGTGCTGCGGCCCATGAACATCCACGCCGGCGGCATCGTCTGGGCCGGGCCCTACCTGCACGTCGCGGCCACGAGCCGCGGCTTCGTCACCGCGCGGGTCGACGACATCATGCGGGTCCCGGGCGACGACGACCACCCGGACCGGCTCGGCGTCGAGGGCACCGCGGTCCACTCCTTCGGCCACCGCTACGTCCTGCCGGTGCGCTTCACCCATCAGGCCTTCACCGACGAGGGCCACCAGAAGCTGCGCTACTCCTTCATGTCCCTCGACCGGAGCTCGGACCCGCCGGCGCTCGTCGCGGGCGAGTACGCCCTGCGCGCCGACGCGACCACCCGCCTGGCCCGCTACCCCCTGGACCCCACGACGTGGCAGCTCTCCACCGGCGACGACGGGTTCTCCCGGCCGCTGGCCCTCGACGACGGCGGGGTGCGGCAGATGCAGGGCGCGGTGATCGCGGCCGGTCGGTTCCACGTCACCGTCTCCCACGGGCCCTGGATGCCCGGCAGCGTGTACGCCGGTCGGCCGGGGGCGATGCGGCAGCGCCGCTGGGCGCTGCCGATGGGCCCGGAGGACCTGTCCTACTGGCCGTCCACCGACCGGATCTGGTCGCTCACCGAGCACCCGCGGCGGCGCTGGATCGTCTCGATGGACCGGGCCTGGTTCGACTGACTCGGCGTTGAGTCGCTGGGAGACTCACGGGCGAGGGCGAGGCGAGACCGCGCCGCGACACGCCCGGGATACGGGTTGAGTCTCCCTGAGTCGCTGGGAGACTCACGGGCGAGGGCGAGGCGAGACCGCGCCGCGACACGCCCGGGATACGGGTTGAGTCTCCCTGAGACTCAACCGCAAGGGTGCAGGTCAGCCACGTGGTTGCATCGCCAGCTGGCGGCTCTGGGCGACCAGGCGATCGGCCGAGTCCCAGACCTCGCAGTCCTCCTCGAACATGCCGCCGGCGATGTTGCGGGTCCGGTGCGAGACGCGCAGCCACCCCGGCGCCGGGACCGCGCGGACGTGGACGGTGAGCTCGAGCGTCGGGGCCCAGCCCGGCCGGCCGAGGTCGAAGGTGACCGGCGGCAGCGCGTCGCAGACCATGAGCAGCCCGACCGGGTCGACGTCGTGGCCGTCGGCCATCCGGAACCAGGCCTGGATGTGGCCCCGACCGCTGGGGGCGCCCATCGCCCAGCCGATGCACGCCGGGTCGAACCGCATGTCGAAGCGGTCCATCACCGGCGCCACGCGTCGCGTCTCCTCCGGTGCGAGCGAGCCGGCCACGCACTCCTCGAGCGGCGGCAGCTGCGGGGGCGCGGCCGTGGTGGCGACGTCGTCCGGCATGGCGCGCAGGTCGCCGTACGTCGCCAGGACGCTGATGCGGGTGTGGCCCCCTCCTGGGCGAGCTCCGCGGCCACGGTCGCCACCGAGCCTCCCTCGCGGAGCACCCGCGTGGACACCTGGGCGGGGCCGGGTCGCGCGGCGGACAGGTAGTAGGCACTCACCGCGAGCGGGTGCGGCTTCGCCGGGACGGCCTCGGCGATCGCGGTTCCGACCACACCGAGGAGGTAGCCGCCGTTGACGCCGCCGCCCACGAGCCAACCGGCGTCGAGGTCAGCGCCGAAGAGTCCGTCGCCGGTCGCGGTCAGGGCGGTGTGGGTGTCCCACTCGGAAGGCATGGGCCCGAGCCTAGGTCGAGGGAGCCTCAGCGCGCCCGGAGCCACTCCGCGACCACGGGCAGCCCGCCGACCCAGTCGAGACGGGCGGCGTACATCGACCGGCGACCGCGCTGGCGCGGCTTGTGGTCCCACTTGCCGGTGCCGGCGCACGGGAGCGTGGTGCCGCGGCAGGTCCAGCCGTGCAGGAAGGCGAGCGTGCGCCCGTCGGGCGTCTCGACCAGGTCTGCGCCGCCGGGGCCGCACAGCCCGGTGGTCGCGGTGTCGAGCAGCATCCCGCTCTCCGCCAGCGTCCAGTCGAGCAGCGCCGTCGAGCGCAGCCAGCGGGTGCGGTAGCCGCAGCGGGTCCAGTCGCCCTCCGAGATGAGCAGCACGTAGCCCTCGGGCCGCGGGGCGAGCACCGGGTTCTCGATGACGCCGGGCGAGCGCACCAGCTCCACGCTGGTCGCTCCTGTGCCCACCGACTGCCCGTCGCGCGTGAGCGCCACGATCCGCACCGTGGAGGGGATCCGGTCGGTCTTGTAGAGCAGGTACGCCGTGCCGTCGACGTCGCGGAAGAAGGACGGGTCGATCACGCCCGCACGCGGCAGCGTGGGGTCGCGCGGCAGCAGGGGGTCCTGGGCGGTCGGTGTGCCGGCGTACGACGGGCAGACGAGCGGGGCGCGGCCGACCGGGCGGAACGGCCCACGCGCAGAGGTCGAGCGGGCGACGCCGATGCACCGCCCGTGCTCGCCCATCCCCTTCACCGGCGTGGCGTAGTAGAGCAACCAGCGCCCGCGCACCCGGGCCACGTCGACCGCCCAGATGCCGCCGTCGCGCGACCACGACGGACGGTGGGACAGCAGGCTGCCGCCCCGCCGCCACGGGCCGTCGGCGCTGCGCGACCACGCGTGCGGCACCCGGTCGCCGGTCGCGTACGCCACCAGCCCGCCCGGCGCGGACACGACCGCGGGGTCCGGGAAGTCGACGTCGAGGACGGGTCGCGGCACGGGGTCGGCGGCGAGGGCGGGCCCCGCGACGGACAGGACCCCAGCGGTCAGCAGCAGCACGAGCAGGCGGACTGCTCCCCGGATCGGCACCGGGGGAACCTACCCCGTCGGGTGGTCCCTCAGGGCCGCAACGTGGCAGGAAGCGTCTCGAAGCCGCGCAGGATGCGGGTCTCGCGGCGCCGCGCCCCCGGCTCGAGGCGCAGGTCGGGGAAGCGTTGCCAGATCGCCCGCAGCCCCACCTCTCCCTCCATCCGCGCCAGCTGCGCGCCGAGGCAGTGGTGGCGACCGGCGGAGAAGGCGATGTGCTCGCGCGCGTTGGACCGCGCGACGTCGAAGCGGGTCGGGTCCGCGAAGACCTCGGGGTCGCGGTTGGCGCCGGCGAGGATCGCGGTGACCATCGAGCCCGCGCGCACGGGCTGCCCGGCCACCTCGGTGTCCCGCACGGCCATCCGGCCGGTCAGCAGCACCGGCGGGTCGAGGCGCAGGGCCTCCTCGACGACGTTGGTCCACAGCGACGGGTCGGCGACCACCCGCGCACGCTCGTCGGGATGGTCGTGCAGGAGCGCGATGCCGTTGCCGAGCAGGTTGACCGTGGTCTCGAACCCCGCGGCGAGCACGAGGCCCGCCGTGGCCTTGAGCTCGGTCTCGCTCAGACCGGCACCGTCGTCGCGCACGGCGACCAGCTGGCTGAGCAGGTCGTCGCCTGGGTGGCGCCGCAGGTGGTCGAGGTGATGACCGAGCCAGGCGTCGAAGTCGGCCAGCGCCCGCGACACCGAGCGGTAGCGCCGCAGCCCGAGACCCAGGTCGAGGCTCGGCGCCGCGGCGGAGCCGAACTCCAGGACGCGGGCACGGTCGCGCTCGGGCACCCCGAGGACCTCGGCGATCACGGTGACCGGCAGCTGCGCGCAGTAGGCCTCGACGAGGTCCACCGGGCCGGACGCGCGTGGCTCCAGGGCGTCGAGCAGGTCCGCGGCGATCTCCTCGGTGCGCTCGCGCAGCCGCTCGACGGCGCGCATGGTGAAGACGCGTGTGACCAGCCTGCGGTAGCGGGTGTGGTCGGGAGGCTCGGTGACCAGCAGCGACGGCGGCTCCACCGGGTGCAGGGTGCTCGGCGCCGCCCACCTCGCGATCCGCCCGACCGGTCCCTGCGTCGTCGGCAGACCCGTGCGGAAGTCGTCGCTGGTGAGCAGGTGTCGCACCGCGGCGTGGCTGGTGGCGACGTGGCCGATCCGCGAGCGGTAGAGCGGGCCGCGCGAGCGGATCTCCTCGACGAGGTCGAAGACGTCGTCGGTGCCGCGCGAGCCGACGCGGATGAGCTGCGCCTGGAGGTCGCCGCGGTCGGCGGCGCGACGCAGCAGGAGCGTCGGCAGGCCGTGCGCCACACCCCAGTGGACCGTCGACCTCATGCGCCCCACCTCATGCGCCGAGACTATCCGCGCCCTGCCTAGGCTGACGGGCATGTGGCTGCTGATCGACCTCCTGCTCGTCGGCGTGTTCGCGATCGTCGGCCGGATCAGCCACTACGGCACCCTCACCGCCGGTGGCTGGTGGTCGACGGCCTGGCCCTTCCTCGTCGGCGCGCTGCTCGCCTGGGCTGCCCTGGCCGCGACCCGTCGCCCGCCCGAGGCGGTCACCTCGGGCGTGGTGGTCTGGCTCGGCGCGCTCGTCGGAGGCATGGTGCTGCGGCAGGCCGCGGGGCAGGGCACGGCGACGGCCTTCGTGGTGGTCGCGACCCTCGTCCTCGGCTTGCTGCTGGTGCTGCCCAGACTGGCGGTGTCTAGAGTCGGCGCACGTGCCCGACGCTGATCCCCGACCCACCCGCAGCGCCGCCCTACCGTTCGGGCTCCTCGTCGCCGCCGTCGTCCTCGTCTCCCTCAACCTGCGCGCCGGCGCGTCCTCGCCCGGACCGGTCCTGGAGGAGGTGCGCGAGGGTCTCGGCATGACCGCCGGCGTGGCCGGTGCGATGACCGGGCTGCCGGGCCTGTGCTTCGGGCTGGTCGGGGCCCTGGCCGTCGGGTTCGCCCGCCGCGTCGGGATGACCGCCTCGGTCGCGGTCGGCCTCGCCGCTGCTGCGGTCGGGCTGCTGCTGCGGGTGACGACCGACAGCGTGCCGGTCTTCCTCGTCCTCACCGTGCTGGCGCTGGCCGGCATGGCCGTCTGCAACGTCATCGTCCCGGCGTGGATCAAGGCGCACGGCCACGCCGTGGTGCTGATGACCGTCTACGGCACCGGCCTCGTCGTCGGCGCCACGCTCGGCGCGCTCGTCACCGCGCCGGCCACGGAGGCGGCCGACTCATGGCGCGTCGGGCTCGGCATGTGGGGACTGGTCCTCCTGGTGGCGGCCCCGCTGTGGGGTTGGTTGGCGCTGCGCGAGCGCCGCTCGCCGTCCGAGCACAGCGTCAGCAGCGGTCCCGCCCCGAGCGGGCGCATCGCCCACTCACGCACCGCGATCGCGCTGACCGTGCTCTTCGGCATCCAGTCGATGCACGCCTACGTCCAGTTCGGCTGGCTGCCCCAGATCTACCGTGACGCGGGCATGTCCGCCTCGTCCGCGGGCGCGCTGCAGGCGCTGCTGTCGGGGGTCGGCATCCTCGGCGCCCTCGCCATGCCCACCGTGATCGCCCGGGACCGCGGCCTGCATGCATGGATGGTGTCCTTCGGCGTCGCCCTCTTCCTCGGCTACGCCGGGCTGCTCGTCGCCCCGGCCACGCTCCCGTGGCTGTGGGCACTGCTGCTCGGCTTCTCCGGGCTCGCCTTCCCGACCGCCATCGCGCTCATCACCGCCCGCACCCGCCACCCGTCCGTGACCGCGCAGCTCTCCGGCTTCGTGCAGCCCATCGGCTACGCCCTCGCCGCGGTCGGGCCCTTCGCGGTCGGGCTGCTCCACGACGCGACCGGCGACTGGCAGCTGGTGCTCGTGCTGCTCGCGCTGACCTCCGTGCCCTTGACCCTGGCGGGCCTGCGCGTGGCGAGGCCGGCGTACGTCGACGACGAGATCTGAGCGACCCGCGGTCGCGTCTGTCAGGATCTGCGGCGTGAAGCAGTGGGTGGTGGTCGTCGGCGGCACCAACATGGACGTCGTGGCGCGCACGTCCGCCCCGCTGGTCCCCGCGACCAGCAACCCGGGTCGCACCCGCATCTCCCCCGGCGGCGTCGGGCGCAACATCGCCGCCTGCCTCGGCCTGCTCGGAGCGCCCGTGCGACTGGTCTCGGCGGTCGGCGACGACACCTTCGGCGACGAGGCCATGCGGGTCACCGCGGCCTGCGGTGCCGACGTGTCGGCCGTACGCCGGGTGCCGGGCGCGACCGGCACCTACACCGCGGTCCTCGACGACCGCGGCGAGCTGGTGGCCGCGGTGTCCGACATGGCGGTGGTCGACGAGCTGGTCCTCGAGACCGTCCACCTCACCGACGCGGCGCTCGTCGTCCTCGACGGCAACCTCCCGCACGCCCAGGCCTCGCGCGTGTTCGCCGCCGCCGCGCAGGCAGGGGTGCCGCTGGCCTTCGAGCCGGTGTCGGTGGCGAAGGCCGCCCGGCTGGCCGACCTGGTGCACGACCTCTTCCTCGTCACGCCCAACGCCGACGAGCTCGCGGCGCTGACCGCCCGCGCCACAGCCGACTGGCACGCCTCGGTCACCGACCTCCACTCCCGCGGCGTCGAGCACGTCTGGGTCCGGCACGGGGCCGACGGCTCGTGGATGTGCAGCCGCGGGCACGACCCGGTGCACCTGGCCGCCGCCCCGGCCGAGGTCGTCGACGTCACCGGTGCCGGTGATGCCATGCTCGCCGCGTGGGTCGCGGCGTGGCTGCGCGGCGACGACCCCGTCGAGGCGGCGCGCGACGGCCACCGGGCCGCAGCCGCGACCATCGAGAGTCCCCACACCGTCCGGCCGGACCTGGCCGCAGCCATGCACCACCTCACGAGGGAGCACCGTTGAACCTGACCGTCACCGACGAGGTCCGCGACGCGCTGGCGTCCGGGCAGCCCGTCGTCGCGCTGGAGAGCACGATCATCAGCCACGGCATGCCCTACCCGCAGAACGTCGAGATGGCCCGCACCGTCGAGGGGATCGTCCGCGAGGGCGGCGCCGTCCCCGCGACGATCGCGGTCCTGCACGGCCGGCCCACCATCGGCCTCTCGCCCGACGACCTCGAGCTCCTCGCCTCCGACGAGTCGGTCATCAAGGTCTCCATCCGCGACCTGCCCTACGTCGTCTCGCGCGGCCTGCACGGGGCGACGACCGTCGCCTCGACGATGCGGCTCGCGGCTCTGGCCGGCATCGGCGTCTTCGTCACCGGCGGGCTCGGCGGGGTGCACCGCGGCGCGGAGACGACGTACGACGTCTCGGCCGACCTCACCGAGCTCTCCACCACGTCGGTGGCCGTGGTGTGCGCCGGGGTGAAGAGCATCCTCGACATCGGCCTGACGCTGGAGAAGCTCGAGACCCTCGGTGTGCCGGTGGTCGGCTACGGCACCGACGACTTCCCGTCGTTCTTCTCCCGCTGGTCGGGCTTCGCCGCGCCGATGCGCCTCGACTCCCCCGCCGACGTCGCCGCGCTGATGCGCGCCAAGTGGGACCTCGGGCTGGCCGGCGGCGTCGTCGTCGCCAACCCGATCCCGGAGGAGTCGGAGATCCCGGCCGAGGACATCGGCGCGATCATCGACCGCGCGCTCGCCGACATGGACGCCCTCGGCATCCGCGGCAAGGACGCGACCCCCTACCTGCTCGGGCGGATCGTCGAGATCACCGAGGGCAGCTCGCTGACGGCCAACATCGCGCTCGTGGAGCACAACGCGCGCCTCGGCGCGGCGATCGCCCGGGAGTACGCGGCTAGTTGACGACGACCTCGTAGGTGCGGCAGCGGCGGTCGCTGGGCACCACGAAGAGCACCGTCGGGCTGAAGCCGCGGCGCCGCAGCGTGTAGGTGCCCTGCGGCGGGCCCGGCGTGGCCCGGCGGAAGGTCAGGGCGAACGAGCGCTGCTCACCGCGTGCCGCATGGGTGAGGTCGGTGACGCGGGTGAGCTTCACCGACCAGCTCCTCGTGCCGTCGCTGAGCTGGAACTTCCGCCCGCGCAGCCGGGTGAACCGGCGACGGGTGTAGAGGTCCCGGGCCGCGGCGGCTGCCGCGGCCTCGACGGCCGGGCCGACGGCGAGCACCGCGGCACCGGTCGCGCCGGCTCCCAGGACGGTTCTGCGGGACAGGTTCATGGCGTGCTCCGGGGGTCGGGGAGGGACGGGGCTAGCATCGGCGCGTGACGAGGATCGAGTGGCTGACCCACGAGCACTTCGCTCCTCTGGTCGGCAGGGACGTGACGGTGGAGACGGGCGCGCACGGCGACCTGACGATGCGGCTGGTGGAGGCGACGGTCGGCACCCAGCCCGGCGGGCCCGGGCCGGAGGGCCAGCAGCGGCTGCAGTTCTCGCTCGTCTTCCTCGGACCGGCGGAGCAGGTCCTGCCGCAGGGCACGTACGCCGTGACGCACGACGCGGTGGGCGAGCAGCACCTGTTCCTGGTGCCGCTCGGGCGCGATGCCGCGGGCGTGCGCTACGAGGCCGCCTTCGCCTGAGGCGAGGACGGGTCGCGTGCTCATCCGGTCCACTCCATGCGTCGGTAGACGCCGAGGTCCTCGGCGACGGTGAAGCCCAGCCGGGCGTAGAGCTCGGCCGCGCGGTTGTGCGCCTCGACGTGGATGCTGACGATCCGCCCGGTGGCCCGCGCCTCCTCGACGAGGTCGCCGAGGAGCCGGCGGCCGATCCCCGTGCCCCGGGCGTGCGGGACCAGCGAGATGTCGACGACGCGGATGTCGCCGGGACGGCGGTCGACGATCAGCCTGCCGACCGGCCGGCCGTCGACCTCGACGACGTCGAAGGACCCGTGCGGGTTGAGGCGGCGGTACTCGGTGTCCTGCGCGGTGAACTGCATCCGGACGAAGGCCTCGAGCTGGCCGGGCTCCCACGACACCTGCGCCAGCTCCTCCTCGCGGGTGCTGCCGTAGAGACCGACGAGGAACTCCCGGTCGGCGTCGGTCGAGGGGCGGAGCGTGACCTCGGTGGCGCGGCCGTCGGTGGTGGTGGCCATGCGGCTCACGTCCTCGGCGGGAAGACGCCCTGGAGGGCGATGTTGAAGTAGAAGGTCAGGTAGGGCTGCATGTTGTTGTGCGGCTGGTCCCCGCCGGCGGGGGCCAGCGACGCAGCAGCCAGCGGCACCGGGTTGTCCGGGGTGTCGCGGTAGACGACGCCGTTGGCGCGGCCGAGCACCCGGTCGTTGCCCGGCGTCTGCAGGATCGCCGGCCCGGCGCTGGCGTTGACGGCGTGGCTGTGCGACGGGATCTCGCTCTCGAGCAGCGTCACCGTCTCGGTGCCCGACGACTCGCCCAGGTCGTGGAGGCTGAGCCCGGGGCCCTGGCCGGGGTGCATCGGGGCGCGGCCCTGGAGGTCGGGCAGCGCGAAGTTCGACTTCCCGTTGCCGCCGTACGTCGTGCCGAGCAGCGAGAAGAGGGCGGTGTTCTGCGACAGCGGCATGAGCTGGCCGTCACACCACGCCCAGCCCTTGGGGGCGAAGTTGAACGGGAAGATCCGGATCTCCGCCACGAACGGGTCTGCCATGGGTGGTCCTTACGTCGGGGAGGGGAAGATGCCGAAGAGCGAGATGATGTGGTTCACGCAGAGGTAGGGCTGCATGTTGGTGTGCGGCTGGGAACCGCCCACCGCCCCCACGGACTGCGGGGACATCGCCGCCGAGGCGGGCCCCGGGCGGTAGAGGTTCGCCGATCCGCTCGCGGCCAGGACGCTGCCCACGGGGCTCGCGGCCGAACCCACGGCGGTGCTGGCGAGCAGCGGGTGGGCGTGCGCGGGGATCTGCTGGGTCGTCAGCGTGATCTCCTCCGCGCCACCGGTCTCGGCGAGGATGAAGCCGTTCCCTTGGTGGATCGGGATGCGGCCGCGCAGGTCGGGCAGCGCGAAGGTGGACTCGCCGTCGCCGCCGTACGTCGTGCCGATGAGCTGGAAGAGGGTCTCGTTCTCCGAGATGGGCAGGAGCTGCCCCTCGCAGAACATCCACCCGGCGGGTGCGAAGTTGCCGGCGAACATCCGGATCTCCCCCACGTAGGGCTGTGCCATGTCACGTCCTCAGTTCGGGCTCGGGAAGATGCCCTGCAGGGCGATGCAGAACGACAGGGTCAGGAACGGCTGCATGTTGAGGTGGGCCTGGGACCCGCCCGCGACGCCGTTGCTCGACGGATCCAGCGCGACCAGGTCCGACGGCGGCCCGTAGACCTGGCTCGAGCGGGCCACCGCGTTGTCGGTGGGCAGGACGAGGTCGGCGTCGCTCGCGGACCCGATCAGCGGATGGGTGTGCGTCGGCAGCTCGGCCACGGACAGGGTGTGCGCCTGCTCGCCTCCCCGCTCACCGAGCGTGTGGCTGCCCCCTACGTGGATCGGCACCCGCGCCCGCAGGTCGGGCAGCGCGAAGTTGACCCGCCCGTCGCCACCGAAGGTGGTGCCGAGGAGGCTGAAGAGCCCCTGGTTCTGGTTGATCGGCAGGAGCTGGCCGTTGCACAGCGCCCAGCCCTTGGGTGCGAAGACGAAGCTCATCAGCCTGATCTCCGACAGGTACGGCTCAGCCACGTCGTCCTCCGGTCCTCTCGTGCGTCATGGGGTGCCGACCGCCTGGGCGCAGGTGGTGGCGGTGGTCGCGGTCGGCTGGTTGCCGTAGGTGTCGAAGGAGAGCGCCGGGCTGGTGGGGTTCTTGCCGGCGAGGCTGGTCTGCACCGCGGCCACGGACGCGGCGTTGACGTCGGCGAAACGCAGCACCCCGGAGAAGAACCGGTCCATCGCGATGTCGGGGAGGCCCTGGTTGCCCAGCTGCTGGAGGCCCGCGTTGTCCTCGAAGTCCACGCACACGTCGCTCGCGTCGGTCGTGAGCCCGCCGGCGAAGACGTAGATGCCCTCGAAGACGTTGGGGGTGGCGTCGGAGGCACCGAAGGTGTTGCCGGCCACGGTGTAGTCCGCGTCGCCCGAGCCGTCGTTGTGGGACAGCTCGAGGGCCCGCCCACCCCAGTTGGCGATGAGGTTGTTGCGGATCTCCATGCGCGTGGTGCCGCTGCCGTGCGCCCAGCCCCAGATGCTCGAGCCGCCGTCGACCTGCGGGTCGAGGGCGCCGGGCTGGGCGTCGTTGATGTCGTTGCCGACGACCCGCGCGTCGAAGGTGCCGGTGTGGCTGGCGAGCGTGTTCAGGATGACCTCCGCGCCGGAGGCGCTCTTGATGTCGTTGTTGGTCACGCTGGCCCGCACCACCGAGCCGCCACCGGCGTTGATGGACACCTGCGGTCGTCCCGGGACCGCGTTGGCGCTGCCGCCGGACACGTCGTTGTCGTCGAAGGTCAGGGTCTGGGTGACCGAGGTCGCCGCGTCGGCCTGCATCGAGAAGCCCGGGTCGGCGTTGAGCGAGAACACGCTGCGCTGGACCGTCGCGGTCATCGTCGAGCCCTGCTGGCCCAGCAGGCGCAGCCCGGCGTTGTTCTTCGAGTCGGTGAAGGTCGAGGAGTCGACGCCGAGCGTGGTCGTGCCGGTGGTGTTCCTGATGTGGGCGTTGGAGTCGGCCGAGCCGGAGACGACCGTCCGCAGGATCTGCGGCGTGCCGGTCACGTCGAGGTAGTCCAGGCCGCGCTCCTCCGCGCCGCCGGCGTGGCTGTTGCCGTTACCGGTGACCAGCGAGTCGACGAGGTCGACGTCGTTGACCGTGGTCGCCCGGATGCCGTCGTCGCCGCCGTTGGCGACCCTCATCGCCGTCAGGCTCGCGCCGCCGGGGACGTTGGTGAGCGACACCCCGGCGCCGGTGGAGGCCAGGACGGCGCCACCGGTGCAGGTCGGGTTGGCGACGGTGCACGACCCGCCCGTGCCGGCCACGACGAGCCGCCCGTTGGCGTTGGCCGTGCTGCTCAGCACGATGCCGTTCGCCGCACCGTTCGACGCGACGCGACGGAAGGTGAGGTCGTCGTCGTGGATCGTGGTGGAGGTGACCGTCAGCGGGGTGCCGGTGGTCGCCTGCAGGGCGTTGGTGCCGGACGGGTCCAGGACCGCGACGGTGCCGCCGCCGGTGGCGGTGAAGGCCGGCTGGGTCGTCGTACGGACCACGAGGCCTCCGTCGAGCCGCACGGTCGCGCCGGAGTTGCCGCTCAGCAGGACACCGAGCTCGCCGCCGTCGCCGTCGCCGTTGTCGGTGATCGCGCCGTTGAAGTCCTTGAGGCCCGCGGTCGTGTTGACCACGCGCAGGAGCCGGCCGACGTCGCTGGTGATGGTGCCGTCGTAGGTGACGGCTCCGCTGCCGCCGTCGAGGTCGAAGGCGACGCCACCGGAGGCGACGTCGGTGATCGTGCTGCCCGTGCCGGCGCGGAAGGTGCCGGTGCCGAGTCCGGCGAGGTTGATGCCGTCGCCGGTGCTGTTGGCCGAGTCGACGTCGTCGAAGGACAGGCTCGCGCCCGACGTGCCCGTCACGTCGATCGCCGGGCCGCCGTTGATCGACACGTCCGAGGTGCCCGCGGCGGGCACGGTGACGTTGCCGGCGTTGGAGAGCCGGAACGCGGCGGTCGCGCCGGTCAGCCCGGTGAGCGAGAGGTCGCCACCGGAGCCGTCGCCCAGCGAGACGGTGCCGGTCGTGTCGACCAGCGAGACAGCGCCGGTCGAGGAGCCGGTGACGGTGACGACGCCCAGCACGCTGCCCGTGCCGAGGGAGGTGCCGGTGAGGTCGAGGGCCTTGGCGCCGGTGGTGGTCACGGTGTTGGCGCCGACGCCGGTGCCGAGGTTGACCGTGCCGGCGTTGTTGAGCCGGATGCCGGTGGCGGCGGACGAGCCGCCGTTCTGGACGGTGAGACCGCTGACGTCCCACGTGCCGGTGGTCGCGTCGAGCTCGAGGCCGGGCTGGGTGCCCGCCGTCCCGGCGTCGACGATCCGTACGTCGTGGAGCGTGCCGTTGGCGGCCGACGAGCCGCCGAAGACGCCCCCCGCGCCCTGCGGGTCGATCTGGACGCCCCGCACGGTGTTCCCGGTCGACAGGGTCACGACGTCGTTGCCGACGTCGGTGAGGGTCGGTCGGGCGGCCGGCACGCCGCTGCGCAGCTGGACGCCTCCGACGGTGAGGTCGGCGGCCTCGCCGATCAGGCGCTGCCCGGCCTTGAGGTCGAGGCCGGCGGCGTACCCGGTGGCGGTGTCGTCGCCGTCGAAGAGGTAGATCGTGTGGTTGGCCGCCGACGCGGTCTGCGCCTGGGCCAGCGTGTCGAACGGCGCGCTGGACGTGCCGGCGTTGCCGGCGGCGCTGTTGGAGACGTACCAGACGCAGTCGGACAGCGTGATCGTCACGCGACCGGTGTCGGAGGCGGGCGAGGCACCGCCGTCGGAGACGGTGTAGTCGAAGTAGTCGCTCGTGTCCGTGCAGCTCGTGCCCGCGGCCGGGGTGTAGACGAAGTCGCCGTCGGCCTCGACGACGACCGAGCCGCCGTCGTTGGTGGGGAAGGTCCCCGCCGTCACGACCAACGGGCCCGGGCCGTCCACGTCGGTGTCACCGTCGAGGACGTCGGCGCTCACCGTGCGGCTGGTGTGGCCCACGGTCGGGGCGGCGTCACTCGGGTCGTCGCCGATCAGCGTGGTGTTGCCGATGGCGCCGGCGACGGTCTCGTCGTCGGCGACGGGTGCGTCGTTGACGCACGTCACGGTCATCTCGACCGTCGCGCTCGACCCGCCGGTGAGCGTGTAGGTGAAGGCGTCGACCGCGTCGGCGACCGTGCAGTAGTTCGCGTCGGGCGCGTAGGTGAGGCCGGTGCCGCCGCCGGTGATGGCCACTGTGCCGTTGACGGGCTGGGTGAGGGCGGAGATGGCGACCGGACCGCCGTCGACGTCGGTGTCGTTGCCCAGCACGTCGACCGCGCCCGCGGCGGCGTCCTCGAGGACCGTCGCCGCGTCGTCGACCGCCACCGGGTCGTCGTCGACGCAGGTCACGGTCACCGACACGGTCGCGGTGAAGCCGCCGTTCACCTCGTAGGTGAAGCTGTCCGGGGTGCCGCCCGCGGTCGAGTTGCAGTAGTCGGCGTCGGGGGCGTAGGTCACGCCGTCCTCGGTGAAGGCCGTGGTGCCGTGGTCCGCGTCGGTCACCGACACGACGACCTTCGGCCCGCCGTCGGTGTCGGTGTCGTTGGCCAGGACGTCGATCTCCGTGGCCGCCGCGTCCTCGACGACCGTCGCGACGTCGGCGACCGCCACCGGCGGGGTGTCGCACACCACGGTGACGGACACGGTCGCGATGCTGCCGCCGTTGAGGGTGTAGCTGAACGTGTCCGGCGTGCCTCCCGTGACGGAGTTGCAGTAGCCCGCATCCGGCTCGTACGTCAGGCCGGTGCCGCCGCCGGTGACGACCACGGTGCCGTTCGTCGGCTGTGTCGCCGTCGTCACCGACAGCGCACCACCGTCGACGTCCGTGTCGTTGGCCAGCACGTCGATCGCGGTGGCGGGCCCGTCGACGGGCACGCTGCTGGTGTCGGCCACTGCGACGGGGGCGTCGTCGACGCACGTCACGGTCACCGACACCGTCGCCGACGTCCCGCCGTTCAGCTCGTAGGTGAAGGAGTCCGGGCCGCAGGCGTCGGCGTCCGGGACGTAGCGGACGCCGGAGCCGCCACCGGTGATCGTCACCGTGCCGTCAGCCGGCTGCGTCACCGAGGCGACCGCCCTGGCGCCGCCGTCGACGTCGGTGTCGTTGGCCAGCACCGCGACGTCGACCTGCTCGTCCTCGTCGGTGGTGGCCGCGTCGTCCACCGCGACGGGGCGGTCGTCCACGCACGTGACGGTGACGCGCACCGTGCCCGTCGACCCGCCGTCGAGGACGTAGGTGAAGGTGTCGGCAGCGGCGTCGGGGACGCCTCCGCCGGGAGCGTTGCAGTAGTTCGCGTCGGGCACGTACGTCAGCCCGGTGCCGCCGCCGGTGACCACCACGGTGCCGTTGGCGGGCTGCGTCACGGAGGCGATCGACGTCGTGCCGCCGTCGACGTCGGTGTCGTTGTCGAGCACGTCGATCGCCGTGGCAGCGGAGTCCTCGACGACCGTCGTCGCGTCATCGACCGCGACGGGCGCGTCGTCCACGCAGGTCACGGTGACGCCGACGGTCGCGGTGGAGCCGCCGTTGAGGGTGTAGGTGAAGGTGTCGGGGGTGCCGCCGGAGGTGCAGGAGTCGGCGTCGGGCGCGTAGGTCACGCCGGTGCCGCCGCCGGTGATGACGACCGTGCCGTCGCCGGGCTGGGTGACGGAGCGGACGGCCAGCTCGCCGGCGTCGACGTCGGTGTCGTTGGCCAGCACGTCGATCGCGCCGGCCGCGGCGTCCTCGACGACGGTGGTCGCGTCGTCGACCGCGACGGGTGCGTCGTCGACGCACGTGACCGTCACGGAGACCTCTGCGGTGGAGCCACCGGGCGCCAGGCTGTAGGTGAAGGTGTCGGGCGACCCGCCCGCGCCCGAGCTGCAGTGGTCGGCGTCCGGCTCGTAGGTCAGGCCGGAGCCGCCGCCGGTGATGACGACGGTGCCGTCGGCGGGCTGGGTGACGCTGCCGATCTCGAGCTCGTCGCCCTCGACGTCGGTGTCGTTGGCCAGCACGGGGACGGCGGTGGCGGCGTCGTCCTCGGTCACGGTCACGGTGTCGTCGGTGGCGCGCGGGTCGTCGGGCACGCAGGTGACGTCGACCGTCACGCGGCCCACGTCGGTGCCCCCACGACCGTCGGAGACGGTGTAGCCGAAGCCGCCGGCGCCCGGACCGCACCGGTCGGCCGCCGGGGTGAAGCGGACGGTGCCCCCTGCGAGGGCGACCGTGCCGCCCGTCGCGCCGGCCACGTCGGTGACCGCGAGGGGATCGGTGTCGACGTCGTTGGCCGCCGGGCCGCCGGGACCGCTGGTCGGCAGGGCGAGCACGGTGTCCTCGTCGGTGGAGAAAGTGTCGTCGACGGCGACCGGTGGCGGGTTCTCGGCGACGTCGACGACCGCGACCTCCACCACCTCGTCGTACGCCGCACCGGCGCGGTCCGTGACGCGGACCCTGAGGGTGAGGGCGGCGTCGCGCTCGAAGTCCAGCGCGGCAGCGGTGACCAGGCGGCGGCCGTCGATCGCGAAGGAGGCGTTGTCGGCGTCGCCCGCGCCGGCGACCACGGTGAAGGTGTGGGTGTCGCGCTCGTCGGGGTCGGTGACCGACAGCAGCCCGACCTCGGTGCCGACGACGGCGTTCTCGACGACGCTGGCCGGCGAGAGCATCAGGTCGGTGGGAGCCGCGTTGCGCGGCGGCTCCTCACAGGTGCGGGACACGAAGTCGCCGGCGTCCGCGAACGCGCGGTCCTCCCGGCCCTCCGCGCAGCGCAGGTCGTCCTCGAAACGGTCGGCGTCGCGGGCGTGCAACCGGTCGTTGCCGCGGCCGCCGCGCAGGTCGTCGTCGCCGGCGCCGGCACGCAGCCGGTCGTCGGCGCGACCGCCCATGAGGTAGTCGTCGCCGCTGCCTCCGAAGAGACGGTCCTCGCCGCCACCACCGCGCAGCACGTCGTCGCCACCACCGCCGCGCAGCACGTCGTCGCCACCACCCCCACAGAGGACGTCGTCGCCGCGACCGCCCACCAGGACGTCGTCCCCGCGGGTTCCGGTGATCGTGCACTCGAGCAGCGCGGCCGCGCGATCGGCTGCCGCAGCGGACTCGCTGGTCGTCGCCGCGTCGGCAGTCTCATCGGCCGTGGCCGCGAGCGGTGCCGAGAGCTGGGCCCCCAGGAGTGCTGCCAGGAGGGTGAGGACGACGACTGCCGACCGGGTCGACGGTGCCGTCCGGGTGACGTTGCTCGATGCCACGACTGGTGCTCCCTGCTCGCTGCGCCCCCGTCCCCCCGACGAGAGGGCCCGACCGAGTCAGGGCCATGGACACACTGGCACGCAGCGAGGGGCCGTGTGGGTGGAATGGAGAATCGCGCTCAGAGCGCGGCGAGCACCTGCCGAGGCGGCGGATTCGTGTGCGGCTCCCCCGCGATGACGACGGTCGGCACGACCTCGTCGCCGCCGTTCACGCTCCTCACGTAGGCCGACGCCTCGTCGTCGGCCCACACGTCGACCCACACCACGTCTCGCGCCCTGCGACCCAGGACGAGCTGGAGCCGCTTGCAGAACGGGCAGCCCTTGCGCCAGTAGACGACGACGCGGCCCTCGTCGGCCGCGCGGGCACCCTCGGCGGCGGACACGGAGGCGAGCCTGCGGGCGAACACCCGACCAGTATGCGCCGTGCTTGGATCGACCCATGGCCTCCCGACTGACCGAGATCTCCCTCGACTGCCACGACCCCGACCGGCTCGCCGACTTCTGGACCGCGGCCCTCGACTGGGTGGTGCTCGACCGGGAGCCCGGGCTGGTGGAGATCGGTCCGGCCCGCGAGAGCGACCAGGCCCTGCTCGACGCCGTACGCACCGGGCCGGTGCCGCCGACGATGTTCCTGGCCGCGGTCGCGGAGGACAAGGTCGTCAAGAACAGGATGCACCTCGACCTCTCCCCCGTCGACCGCTCGCGCGAGGAGGAGGTCGAGCGGTTGCTCGCGCTGGGCGCGACCCACGCGGACGTCGGGCAGACCGGCGAGGAGTCGTGGGTGGTGCTGGCCGACCCGGAGGGCAACGAGTTCTGCGTGCTGCGCAGCCTCGCGCCGGGGCACTTCGCGTTGTGAGCCCGCTCGACGTGCCGCTGCCGATCGCGACCGAGCGCCTCCTCCTGCGCGCGCACCGCTCCGACGACCTCGACGACCTGGTCGCCGTCCACAGCGATCGCGACGTCGTCCGCTTCGTCCCGTGGCCGGTCCGGGACCGCGCCGCGACCGAGGAGACGCTGCGGGTCAAGCTCGACCAGGCCGGGCTGCACGAGCCCGGCCAGTGGCTGGTGCTCGCCGTCGAGCACCGCGAGACCGGCCGCGTCATCGGCGAGGTGCTGCGCAAGTGGGCCGCCGAGCGCCAGGGCGAGCTGGGCTTCGCCCTCGCCCGCGACGTCCACGGCCAGGGGTACGCCGCCGAGGCCGCGACCGCGGTGCTCGACCTGGCCTTCGACGGGCTGGGGTTCCACCGGGTCAGCGCCGTCGTCATCGAGGGCAACGACGCGTCCGCCCGCCTGCTCGGCCGCCTCGGGTTCCGCCAGGAGGCGCGGTTCGTCGACGGCGTGCACTTCAAGGGCGCGTGGGCCACCCAGCTGGTGTTCGCCCTCCTCGAGGACGAGTGGCGCGAGCCCTCAGCCGTCGGCTGACATGAACTCCCGCAGCACCCGCGCGAAGCGGTCGGGATCGTCGAGGTGCGGGAAGTGCCCGGCACCCTCGAACAGCTCGACCCGGCAGCCCGGCACGGCGCGCTGCGCGCTGAGCACGTGCCAGGCCGGGATCATCCGGTCCTTCGAGCCCCACACGATCAGCGTCGGCGGCGCGGTCAGCGCGCCGAGGTGGTCGTGGGCGCTGATGCTCTGCCCGCCGAAGTCGATCACCGCGCGGGTGGTGGCGAGGAAGGCACGTCGGCTCTCGCGGTCGCCGAGGGAGGTGAAGCCCCGCCAGATCGCGCCGAGGTCGGCGCCGGGCTTCCAGCCGACCTTCTGCGCACCGCGGCCCACGGCCTCGACCTTGTCGAGCACCGGCGCCGACGCGATCACGCTCAGCACCTGCTCGGCACCGGGCAGCGTGGCCGAGCGCAGCACGAGGTTGACCTCGCGCCCGAGGCCGCCGCTCGAGACGAGCACCAGGCGGTCCACCCGCTCGGGGAAGAGGTAGTAGAACTGCATCGCGATCCCGCCGCCGAGCGAGTGCCCGACGAGGGTGACGCGGTCGATGCCGAGGTGGTCGAGCAGGTCGCGCAGGGTGGCGGCGTGCGAGCTGAGCGAGTAGTCGCCGGTCGGCTTCGCCGAGGCGCCGTGGCCGAAGAGGTCCGGCACCACCACGCGGTGGTCCTCGTCGACCTTGTCGACCAGGTGGGCCCACTGGCCCTGGGAGCCGAGGATCCCGTGGATGAAGAGGACCGCGGGACCCTCGCCGCTGTCGACGTACGAGAGCTCGTGGCCGTGGAGCACGACCGTGTCCGGGGCCAGTCGGGTCATCGTGGGGGTCCTTGCGTGGTGGGGTGGTTACTCCACGGTAGCCCGGGAGATCGATCCCGTCCGGAACAACGCGTCCGGGGACACCGTTGACGTCACCATGACCACACTGGGAATCGTCGGAGCAGGACACATCGGCAGCACGGTCGCCCGCCTCGCGGTGGACGCCGGGGTCGACGTCGTCATCGCCAACAGCCGAGGCCCGGAGACGCTGGCCGACCTCGTCGCCGACCTCGGCCCGCGGGCGCGCGCCGCGACGGCCGAGGAGGCAGCCGGTGCGGGCGACCTCGTGGTGCTGACCGTGCCGCTGAAGGCCCTCGGCGACCTCCCGGTCGCCGCTTTCGAGGGACGGGTGGTGCTCGACACCGGGAACTACTACCCGCAGCGCGACGGCCGGATCGCCGATCTCGACGACGGATCGACCACGGCGAGCGAGCTCACCGCGCGCACGCTCCCGGGCGCGCGCGTGGTCAAGGTCTTCAACAACATCTTCTCCGAGCATCTCGGCGCGCTCGCCCGACCGCAGGCACCGGCCGGGAGCGACGAGCGCAGCGTGCTCGCCATCGCCGGCGACGACGACGCGGCGAAGCAGGCCGCGATCGAGCTGCTCGACACGATCGGCTACGACGTCGTCGACGCGGGACCGCTGGCCGAGGGCTGGCGCTTCCAACCGGACACCCCGGCCTACGGCCTCCCGTACGACGGCAGCGCCGACGGGACGTGGAGCGGGTCGACCGCGAAGCGGGTCGGCGCCGAGGAGCTGCGCGCCGCGCTCGCGGCCGCGAGCCGCGGCTGAGTCCGGGCCAGGGGCCACGCGCGCCGGCCACTCCGAGAAGCACCCTGCTTCGGAGCAGGCCCTCGCCGGTGGCGGAGGCGCGCGCCTCACACACGTCAGTCGGGAGAAACGGGTCCCGGCAGCCAGCGAGTCTGCTCGTCGGGCCTCCTCAGCTCGAGCGGCAGTTCGCGCGTCACCGCCATCTCGGTCGCGATCGCGACGAGCTTGCGGTTGGTGTGGGACGACGCCCGACGCAGGAAGGTGAGCGCCTGGTCCGCGTCGATCCCGAAGCGCTCCATCAAGATGCCCTCGGCCCGGCCGATGACCGTACGACTCTCGACCGCGCGCCGCAGCTGCTCGATCTCCCGCTCCGCCCTCTCGAGCATGCCGACGACCCGCGCGTGCTCGACACCCGGATCCACCGTCGCGTCCATCGTGAATGCGCTCCTCGTGACCAGCCCTGAAGCCTTACCGGAGCCCGGCAAGGAAGCCTCGCGACGAGCGGACCGCCTCGAGATCCCGAGGCGTCACTGCGCGGCCGCCGACCGCGCCAGGATCCGGAGTCCGTCGGCAAGGAGGGCGGCGCCGGACTCGTCCGAGGCAACCACGGCAGGGATACGACGGTGATGGAGTCCCGCGAAGTACGCGACCTGGACGGCGTCGACCTGTGCGCGCGACAGTCCGGCCTCGACCAGTCGCGAGTCATCCACGCCGTGGTGGGGCGTCGGCCACTCGGACGCCGGCGCCGAGAGCCGTCGGGCACGAGCCGCCAGTCGGTGTGCGAGCAGGAGGGTCCACGCCGTCGCGCTGCAGACGTCCGGGTCGTAGGAACCAGCGCGGCGCCAGGCCTCGAGGAACGCCTCACCCGTGATGGCCTCGGCGGCGACCGGGTCGCGAACCAGGCACGAGACCACCCCGAAGACCCGCGCGGCCAGGACGTCGAAGAGATCGGCAAAGGCTTCCTGGTCACCCTGCCCCGACCGCACCAGCAGCTCGCTCATTGCCTCGTGTGCTTGGTGGTCTGCACCGCTCGGTCGTGTCGTCACAGGGCGCCCTTCGAGAGAAATACTGCCGCAGGGTGCCTCGTGCACAATGCAATTGTGCACACGCTATCGGGTCCTGAGGCAGGATGGGCGACATGAGCTCAACCGACGCGCCTCCACTGGGTGACCAGCTGTGCTTCGACCTGTACGCCGCGTCTCGCGCAGTGACTGGTGCCTACCGTCCTGTCCTCACGGAGCTCGGGCTCACCTATCCGCAGTACCTGGTCCTGATCGTGCTGTGGGAGCAGGAGAGTGGAAGCACCACCGTTCGGGCTCTTGCCGAGCGACTGCGTCTCGACCACGGGACACTCACGCCGCTGCTCAAGCGCATGGAGTCCGCCGGACTCGTCGAGCGACGACGCGACCACGCCGACGAGCGCCTGGTCGTCGTCTCACTGGCAGGCAGGGGCGAGGCACTGCGGCGTCACGCGCAGCGCCTCCACTGCGACATGAAGGACAAGCTCGGGCTGGGGCAGCAGGAGTTCGAGGACCTCCAGGTGACCCTGCGACTGCTCACCTCGCGGGTGGGGCTGTAGGAGCCCGACAGGGGGGCACCCCCGGCTCGACCCGGGTGCATCCATCCACTCAGACGTTGAAGCGGAACTCCACCACGTCGCCGTCGGCCATGACGTAGTCCTTGCCCTCCATGCGCACCTTGCCGGCCTCCTTGGCCTTGAGCATGGAGCCGGCGGCCATCAGGTCGTCGAAGGAGACGACCTCGGCCTTGATGAAGCCCTTCTGGAAGTCGGTGTGGATGACACCGGCGGCCTCGGGGGCGGTGGCGCCCTTCCGGATCGTCCAGGCCCGCGTCTCCTTGGGGCCGGCCGTCAGGTAGGTCTGCAGGCCGAGGGTGTCGAAGCCGACGCGGGCGAGCTGGTCGAGGCCGGACTCGGTGATCCCCATCTCGGCGAGCATCTCGTGCGCCATCTCGTCGTCGTCCATCTCGGCGAGGTCGGCCTCGAACTTGGCGTCGAGGAAGATCGCCTCGGCCGGCGCGATGATCGCGCGCATCTTGTCCTTGAGCGCCTCGTCGGCGAGCTCGTCGGCGTCGCAGTTGAAGACGTAGATGAAGGGCTTGGCCGTCAGCAGCGAGAGCTCGCGCAGCAGGGAGCGGTCGATGTCGGTGGCGATGATCGGCGTGCCCGACTCCAGCGCGTCCTTGGCGGCCTTCGCGGCCTCGAGGTTCGCGACGAGGTCCTTGACCTTCCGCGACTCCTTCTCGAGCCGGGCGATCGCCTTCTCGACGGTCTCGAGGTCGGCGAAGATCAGCTCGGTCTGGATCGTCGAGATGTCGTTGGCAGGGTTGACCTCGCCGTCGACGTGGGTGACGTCCTCGTCGCGGAAGACGCGCGTGACCTGGCAGATCGCCGCGGACTCACGGATGTGGGCGAGGAACTTGTTGCCCAGGCCCTCGCCCTGCGAGGCGCCGCGGACGATGCCGGCGATGTCGACGAACTCGACGGTGGCCGGCAGCTGCTTGGCCGACTCGAACACCTCCGCGAGCTGCGGCAGCCGCTCGTCGGGGACGCCCACGACGCCCACGTTGGGCTCGATCGTCGCGAACGGGTAGTTCGCCGCGAGGACGTCGTTCTTGGTCAGTGCGTTGAAGAGCGTCGACTTGCCCGCGTTGGGGAGACCGACGATGCCGATGGTGAGAGCCACGGGCCGGGAGTCTACGGGCGTGACGCTCCCCCGGGCGAAACGTCACCCGGACATGACGGAGGGCCCGACCGTGCGGGGTCGGGCCCTCCCTCCTGGAGCGTCAGCGTCGCGTCAGGAGCCGTACACCGCGCGGATGCCGGCGCGGTCGGTGCTGGTCATCGAGAGGTTGCTCGAGGTGCCGTTGCACTGGGGGTAGTGCATGATCGACGACGAGTCGTACGGCGTCAGCGGGCGCCAGTTGTTGTCCTCGAAGCAGGCTCCGGCCTCGGGGCGCGTGTGCTCGTGGCGGAAGCCGAGGGCGTGACCGAGCTCGTGGGCCATGATGTTGCCGGGCGTCCACGAGCCGCTGTTCATCAGCGACGAGGCGTTGACCAGCACGTTGCGCTGGCTGTCCGAGGAGCTCGGGAAGAACGCGCGGGCGATGTACTGCGTCGTGTAGGTCGGCTCGACCGAGAACAGCACCGAGTTGTTGCTGGTGCGGCAGTTCGAGTCGGCCGAGGGGACGTAGGTGAAGTTCACCCCGGACGAAGCGGCCTCCCACTGGTAGGCGCCGTTGGCCATCGCGTTGACGATGTTGGCCTTCTGGGAGCCGAAGTTGTTGGACACGCAGTAGGTCAGGTTGCGCGCGGTGGTGGCCGACCACTTGTCGTCCACGCCGTAGATGCGGTTGATGATGAGCTGCGTCGACGGCTCGTCGCCGGCCTCGTAGGACGCGACCATCTCGTCGTAGTAGTCGCGCAGCATGCGGGTGGTGCCGATCGTCTCGTCGCCGTTGACGACGTACTGGCCGGCGACGTCGCGGAAGGTCGCGGCCTGGAACTCGCCGAAGGAGGGTGCGCCGTCCCGGGCCGGGGCCGCGGTGGCGGACGGGGCGAGGGAGCAGGCGAGGGTGGCGGCTGCGAGGGTCGCGGTGGCGGCTCGCAGCATCATGCGGAGTGACATGTGGTCGTCCTTGGTGTTCGAAGCGGCCCCGAGAGGGCCCCGAGATGGATGAGGTGGGCGCCTGCCCCTACTCAAACCGGACCAGACCGCCGGGCGGAAGGCATGCGCTGGGCCATGAGTGTGCATTGCACGAACCTGCAGAACTGCCGGGCGCCATCGAGGAGCGGCGCCAGTTGCACAAGTTCGCCGACGCGGGACCACCTGCAAGACTCGCCCCATGAGTCACGTGGGGGATGCGCCGGTCCTGCGGGAGCCTGCGCACCAGGTCTCGCCGCAGGCGATCGGCTTCTGGACGGTGTCGGCGCTCATCGGTGACGCGCTGCTGGTGCTCGGCGCGCTCGTCGCCTGGCTGGTCGTCCCGGGCGCGCCGGGCTGGGTCGGCCTCCTCGTCCTCCTCCTCGCCGCTCTCGCGGTCGCCCACGTCGTGCTGATGCCGCGGATCCGCTTCCGCGTCCACCGCTGGGAGGTCACCGACACCGCCGTCCACACCCGCGAGGGCTGGATCGGCCGCGAGACCCGGATCGCGCCGATCAGCCGGGTGCAGACCGTCGACTCGCGGCAGGGCGCGCTGCAGCGGATGTTCGGCCTCGCGTCCATCACCGTCACCACCGCCTCGGCCGCCGGCCCCATCACCGTCGACTGCCTCGACGCCGACACCGCACGCCACGTCGTGGCTCGGCTGACGGCGATCACCGCCACGACCGAGGACGACGCCACGTGATCCCCGCCCCCGGCTCCCCGGGCGAGGGGTGGTCGAGGCTCAGCCCCCGCAAGCTCCTGCTCGACCCGGTCAAGGCGATCGGCCAGGCGATCGTGCCCGTGGTGGTCGCACTGGTGGGCATCAGCCAGAGCGACACCCGTTTCTGGCCGTTCATCTTCCCCCTGGTGGTCGTCGCACCGCTGCTCTTCGGGGCCCTGCCGTGGCTCACCACCCACTACCGGCTCACCGACTCCCAGATCCAGGTGCGCAGCGGGGTGCTCAACAAGACGACGTCGACCGCGCCGCTCGACCGGGTGCGCAGCGTCGACCTCGAGGCCTCCCTGCTCCACCGCGTCCTGGGCCTGCAGAAGGTGCAGGTCGGCACCGGCGTCGACGACGACCGGATCACCCTCGACGCACTGGTGCTCGCCGACGCCCAGGCACTGCGTACGACGCTCCTGCGCCGGCGCGAGACCGAGCAGCCTGCCCCGGTGCTGCCCGCGGAGGACGGCACCGTCGCCCCCGCGACCGTCGTCCGGCCGGCGCCCACCGTGCTCGCGCGGATCGACTGGTCCTGGCTGCGGTTCGCGCCCTTCAGCCTCGCCCGGCTCGTCCTGCTCGCCGGTGCCGTCGGGGTGGTGGCGCAGTTCGGCGACGACCTGCCCATCTGGAACGAGGAGACCGCGACGTCGGCGTGGCAGTGGGTCACCCAGTTCGCCGTCGCGCTGGTCGCCCTCGTGCTCGCCGTGGGCGGGCTCGTCCTGTGGCTCGTCGTGTCCGTGGCCGGCTACGTCGTGCAGTGGTGGGGCTTCCGCCTGGTGCGCGAGCACGGCTCGCTCCACCTGACCTCCGGACTCTTCACGACGCGCTCGATCACCGTCGAGGAGGCGAAGGTGCGCGGGGTCGAGCTCGTCGACCCGCTGCTGATGCGCCTGGTCGGCGGCGCCGAGCTCTCCACCCTCGCCACGGGGGTCGAGGACGGCGTCACCCAGGTGCTGCCGCCGTGCCCGCGCGACGTCGCGGTCGGAGTCGGCGAGTCGGTCCTGGACCAGCCCGGCCCGCTGACCGAGCCGCTCGTGGAGCACGGACCGCGTGCGCACCGCCGGGCGTGGTTCCGCCAGCTCTTCAACGCCGTCGACGTCACTGTCGTGGTGGCCGTCGCCTGGTGGTTCCTCGACTTCTCCTGGCTGTGGGTGCTCGGCGTCGCACTCGGCGCGCTGCTCCTCGCCGCCGCGGCGGGCGAGGCGTCGTACCGCCATCTCGGGCACGCGCTGCACGAGCGGCACCTCGTCGCCGGGAGCGGCACGCTGGCGCGGGTGCGCACCGTGCTGGAGACCGACGGCATCATCGGCTGGGTGGTCTCCCAGTCGTGGTGGCAGCGCCGGATCGGCCTCGCCGACCTCACCGCCACCACCGCGGCGGGCGCCGAGCGGGTGCTCGTGCGGGACGTACGCCTCGACGTGGCCGTCGCGCTGGCCGACCGGGCGACGCCCGGACTGCTGACCGACTTCCTCGAGCCCGCCTAGAACCAGTCCTCGCGCATCTCCAGCGTCGTGGTGTCGCCCGAGGCGAGCAGGTCGAGCTGGGGCGCCACCTTCGGCAGCTCCCAGCGGAAGAAGTAGCGCGCGGCCGCGCGCTTGCCGTCGTAGAAGTCGCCGGTCCGCTCCCCCACGGCGACCAGCTGCTCGAGCCACATCCAGGCGATCACCACGTGGCCGGCGGCCTCGAGGTAGACGGTGGCGTTGGCCAGCATCCGGTCCGGGTCGCCGAGACCGGCCAGGCCCATCGTGACCTCGCCGAGGCGGTCGACCGCGGCCTTCAGCGCCTCGGCGTACGCCTCCGGCTCCCCGCCCAGCTCACCCGCGCGGGCGACGGTCTCCTCGATCCGGCCGGCGAGGGCCAACAGCGCGACGCCGCCCCCGCCGAGGATCTTGCGCCCCAGCAGGTCGAGGGCCTGGATGCCGTGGGTGCCCTCGTGGATCGGGTTCAGCCGCTGGTCGCGCCAGTGGGCCTCGAGGTCGTGGTCGCGGGTGTAGCCCGAGCCGCCGAGCACCTGGATCGCGAGGCTGCAGCTCTCCTGCCCCCACTGCGACGGCCACGACTTGGCAATCGGCGTCAGCACGTCGAGCAGCTGGCCCGTCGCGAGCCGTTCGGCGTCGTCCTCGGCGCTGGCCTGCTCGTCGAGCAGGCGCGAGCAGTAGAGGTTCAGCGCCAGCGCGCCCTCGACGTAGGACTTCTGCGCCAGCAGCATCCGGCGCACGTCGGCGTGCTGGATGATCGGCACCTGCGGCCCGGTCGGATCGGCGGCGGTCAGCGAGCGGCCCTGCGGGCGGGAGCGGGCGTACTCCAGCGACTTGAGGTAGGCCGTGTAGGCCGTGGTGGTCGCCGACATCCCCACGCCGAGGCGGGCGGCGTTCATCATGTGGAACATGTAGGACAGGCCCTTGTGGGGCTCGCCGACCAGGTAGCCGACCGCGCCCGCAGCCCCGCCCGGCGTGAAGGCGCCGCTGCCGAAGACCGGCGCGGTGTTGACCGTGCCCCGGCTGCCGAGCTTGTGGTTGATGCCCGCGAGCACGACGTCGTTGCGCTCACCGATCGTGCCGTCGTCGGCGACGAGGTGCTTGGGCACGATGAAGAGCGAGATGCCGCGCGAGCCGGCGGGCGCGTCGGGCAGCTTGGCGAGCACCAGGTGGACGATGTTGTCCCCCATCTCGTGGTCGCCCCCGGAGATCCACATCTTGCTGCCGAAGATGCGGTGGGTGCCGTCGTCGGCGGGCACCGCACGGGTGGTGACGTCGCCCAGGCTCGAGCCGGCGTGCGGCTCCGAGAGCGTCATGGTGCCGAAGAAGCGTCCCTCCAGCATCGGCTGGACGTAGCGCTCGACCTGCTCGGGGGTGCCGTGGGCCAGGAGCAGCCCGGCGTTGGCGACGGTGAGGAAGGAGTACGCCGCGGTGCCGATGTTGGCCGCGGTGAACCACGCCATGCAGGCCGAGGCCACCGCGTGCGGCAGCTGGAGCCCGCCGTGCTCCTCGTCGATGGTGAGGCCCATGAGGTCTGCCTGGGCGAACTTCTGCAGCGCGGCCTCGATCTCGGGGATCAGCCGCACCCTCTCGCCGTCGAAGACCGGCTCCTCGGTGTCGCTCTTGCGGTAGTGCGAGGCGAAGTGCTCGGTGGCGATCTCCTCGCACAGCGCCAGCAGGGCGTCGTACGACTCGCGGTCGTGCTCGGCGAAGCGCGGGCGCTCGCTCAGGTTCTCGACGTCGAGCCACTCGAAGAGCAGGAACTCGAGGTCGCGGGCGGAGAGGACGGTGGAGGCGCTGGTGGACACGCGACGACGCTACCGGCCGCGGTGGTGCGGACATGACGAACGCCCCCTCCGCTCGGGACGGAAGGAGCGTTCGCGACTGCGGTCGAGCCTAGCCGATCAGGCTCCGTAGAGGGCGGCTGCGCCCTGGCGGTCCGTCGCGGTCATGCTCAGGTTGCTCGAGGTTCCGTTGCACTGGGGGTAGTGCATGATCGAGGAGGAGTCGTACGGCGTCAGCGGGCGCCAGTTGTTGTCCTCGAAGCAGGTGCCGGACTCGGGGCGGGTGTGCTCGTGGCGGAAGCCGAGCGTGTGGCCGAGCTCGTGACCCATGATGTTGGCCGGCGTCCAGGAGCCCGAGGTCCAGATCGAGTCGTCGACCAGCACGTTGCGCGAGCGCTTGGGCGTGCTGGGGAAGAACGCGCGGGCGATGTACTGCGAGGTCTGCACGGGCTCGACGGAGAAGAGCACCGTCTTGTTGCGGGTCGTGCAGCTCGCGTCCTGCGACGGCACGTGGACGTAGTTGATCCGCGAGGACGCGCCCTCCCACAGGGCCGCACCGGCCGCCATCGCGTTGACGACGTCGGTGTAGCGCGAGCCGAACTTGGTGCTCACGCAGTAGGTCAGGTTGCCGACCTGCGAGGTCGACCACTTGTCGTCCACGCCGTAGACGGTGTTGACGACGAGGCCCTCCTCCATGGCCTCCTCCGAGCCGTGGACCATCCGGTCGTAGTAGGCCTTCAGGTCGCCGGTGCTCGAGATGGGCTCGTCGCCGTTGACGATGTACTGCCGGTCGGTGTCCTTGAACGTCGAGGACGCGAACTGCTGGAACGTCGGGATCTCCGAGTCCGTGGCGGCCAGGGCCGGGGTGGCCAGGGCGCTGCCGAGGAGGGCCGTGGCACCGAGGGCGATCGCCCCGAGTCGAGTGCGCTGCATGGTGGTGTTCTCCTAGATGGGGGGATGTGGACACACGCCATCTCGGAAGGGTCGAGCAGGTGGGCACGAGTTCCCGAGACAAGTGCGTTGCGGACGAACCTCCACCACGGAGGCCGCATCTGTAAAGGGTTTCCTGCGTAAAGAGTGATCTGCCCCGAGACGTCCCGCGTGGGACCCCTTCCCTAGGGTGGAGCGGTGCGCATCGCCACCTGGAACGTCAACTCCCTCCGCTCCCGCATCGACCGCGTCGAGGCCTTCCTCCAGCGCCACGACGTCGACGTCGTGGCGCTGCAGGAGACCAAGGCCCGCGAGGACCAGCTGCCGCTGATGGGTCTCCAGGCGCTCGGCTACGAGGTCGCGGTGGCCGGGGTCAACCAGTGGAACGGTGTCGCGCTGCTGTCGCGTGTCGGCCTGGAGGACGTCGAGGTCGGCTTCGCCGACATGCCGCCGTACGGCGACCCTGCCGCCGCAGAGGCGCGTGCGATCGGGGCCACCTGCGGCGGGGTGCGCGTGTGGTCCCTCTACGTCCCCAACGGCCGCAAGCCCGACGACCCGCACTACGTCTACAAGCTCGACTGGCTGGCCCGGCTGCGCGCAAGCGCCCGCGACTGGCTCGACGTGCCCACCGCGCTCGTCGGCGACTGGAACATCTGCCCGACCGACGACGACGTCTTCGACGTCAAGCAGTTCGCCAAGTCGACCCACGTCACCCCGCCCGAGCGCGCCGCCTTCCAGGGCTTCCTCGACGACGGGTGGGTGGAGACGACGCGCGCCCACGCGCCGGGCTACACCTACTGGGACTACTACCGCCAGCGCTTCGAGCGCGACCGCGGGCTGAAGATCGACTTCGTCCTCGGCTCGCCCGCGCTGGCCTCGCGGGTCTCGGGTGCGTTCATCGACCGCGACGAGCGCGACCCGGCGCAGGGCACGGGCTCGCCGTCGGACCACGCCCCGGTGGTCGTCGACCTCACCTGACCGCGGCCGGCGGCCGCGCGGGCTCGGGCTCGGGCGTGCGGCGGATGGCGTACGACATCACCGCCGCGAGTGCACAGAGGCCGGCGGCGGCGTAGAACGCCGGGTCGTAGCCGCCGGTGACGTCACGGACGACGCCCGCACCGGTCGCGGCGACCGCGGCGCCGACCTGGTGGCTGGCGAAGACCCAGCCGAAGACGATCGGCCCGGCGGACGCGCCGAACCACTCGCGGCACAGCGCCACGGTCGGCGGCACCGTCGCCACCCAGTCCAGGCCGTAGACGATGATGAAGACCCACATCGTGGGCTGCACGTGCGGCGACATCAGCGCCGGCAGCGTCATCAGGCCGACCCCGCGCAGGACGTAGTAGCCGACCAGGAGCAGCCGCGGGTCGACCTTGTCGGTGAGCCAGCCCGACGCGACCGTGCCCACCACGTCGAAGATCCCGACCACCGCCAGCAGGGACGCGGCGGTCGTCGCGGGCATGCCGTGGTCGTGCGCGGCCGGCACGAAGTGGGTGGCGATGAGGCCGTTGGTGGTCATCCCGCAGATCGCGAAGCCACCGGACAGCAGCCAGAACGTCCGGCTCCGCGCGACGTCGCGCAGCACGCCCAGCGCGCGTCCGGCGCTGGAGCCGACCTGCTGGTGGGGCGGCGGGCCGGGGTCGGCGTCGGTCGCGCCGTAGGCCCGCAGGCCGAGGTCGGCCGGGTGGTTGCGCAGGAGCAGCAGCACCAGCGGGATCACCGCCAGCGCGGCGACGGCCGCGAGGAGCGCCGCCGTGCGCCAGCCGTAGTCGGTCGCCAGCCAGGCCACCACCGGCAGGAAGACCAGCTGGCCGGTGGCGTTGCCGGCGGTGAGGATGCCGCTGACGAGGCCGCGGCGGGCGACGAACCAGCGGCTCGTGATCGTCGCGACGAATGCCATCGACATGGAGCCGGTGCCCAGGCCGACGAGCAGACCCCAGCACAGGATCAGCTGCCAGGGCTCGGTCATGAACACGGTGAGGCCGCTGCCGAGCGCGACGAGGGTGAGCGCGACGGTGACGACCCGGCGTACGCCGAAGCGGTCCATGAGCGCGGCCGCGAAGGGCGACATCAGGCCGAAGAGCATGAGGTTGAGCGAGACCGCCGAGCCGATCAGGCCGTGCGACCAGCCGAACTCCTCGTTCAGCGGCTCGATCAGCACCCCGGGGACCGAGCGGAAGGCCGCGGCACCGACGAGGGTCACGAAGGCGACACCCGCCACGACCCAGGCCCAGTGCAGCCGCTGGTCGCGGTCCGCAGGTCCCGGGGCGGGACGCCCGGCGGGAGTCGTGGTCGTCACGCCTGCCAGTCTGACCGAGGAGCACCCGCCTCGGCGAGCGGCCTGGTGGTCAGCGAGCGCACGAAATCCGCCACGTTGTCGGTGGTGACGCCCATGCTGGGCCCATGGACACCTTCCCCCTCCTGATGGTCCTGGCCCTGGCCCTCGCGGTCGGCCTCGCCCTCGGCGCGCTGATCGGCGTGCTGTGGGCCCGCAGCCGACCCGACGACGACGCCGCCGTCGCGGCGCTCGAGCGGCGGGTGGCCGACCACGCCGTGGTGCAGGACGGCCTCGAGCGGCTGCAGGACCAGCTCAGCGACCTCGCCCACGACCGGGTCGCCTGGCAGGCCCAGCTGCACCAGCAGGTCGCCGACATGCGGCTGTCCACCGAGACCCTGCGCCGTGAGACGACCACCCTCGCCACCGCGCTGCGCAAGCCGCAGGTGCGCGGCCAGTGGGGCGAGCTGCACCTGCGCCGCACCGTCGAGCTGGCCGGCCTGGTGGACCACTGCGACTTCGCCGAGCAGGTCCGCATCGACGACGGCCGGCTGCGCCCGGACCTCGTGGTGACCCTCGCCGGCGGGCGCACCATCGCCGTCGACGCCAAGGCGCCACTCGCGGCGTTCCTCGACCTGACCGGGACCGACGACCCGGCCGAGCACGACCGGGCGCTCGCCCGGCTCGGTGAGCACATGCGCACCCACGTCACCGACCTCGGCTCGCGCCGCTACTGGGAGGCGTTGTCCGGCACGCCGGAGTTCGTCGTCCTCTTCGTGCCGGGCGAGGCGATCCTCCAGGCCGCGCTGCAAGCGGTGCCCGACCTGGTCGAGCAGGCCTCGGCGAAGAACGTCGTGCTGGCCACGCCCTCCACCCTCATCGCGCTGCTGCGCACCGTCGCCCAGGGCTGGCAGCACGAGGTGCTCAACGAGCAGGCCCAGGCCGTGCAGCGGCTCGGCCAGGAGCTCCACGCCCGGCTCGGGTCCATGGCCGGGCACCTCGACCGGGTCGGTCGCTCCCTCAACGCCAGCGTCGTCGCCTACAACCAGGCGATGGGCTCGCTCGAGGGCCGCGTGCTGGTGTCCGCGCGCCGCTTCGCCGAGCTCGGCGTGACGACCGAGCCGCTCGACGAGCCGCGCCAGGTCGAGACCGTCCCGCGCTCGGCCGCGGCCCCGGAGCTGGCCGCGCTCGACGGCGTACGCAGTGCGACGCAGGAGCCCACGATCGACGACCTGCTCTCCCAGCAGGCGCGCTCGTCGGGTGAGCCCCCGGCGCGCCGCGCCCGGGGAGCGTGAGACCGGTCCTAGGTTGAAGGACGTGACACTGGCCGAGGCGTGGTGGCAGGTCGGGCGCGAGCCCGGCCGTCAGGTGGTGTCCCTCGGCGTCGCCGTCACCCTCACCGCGGTGAGCATCGACGTGCTGCTCGTCGGACGACTGACCCTGTTCTTCGACCTGTGCTTCATGGTGCTCTGCCTGGGTCTCGCCGCGCTGGTGCGCCGGCGCGACTTCTTCATGGTGGCGCTGCTGCCGCCCGTGCTGCTGACGGCCGTCTTCGGCTTCGTCGCCCTCGTGGCGCGCGACGCGATCGCCGACCCGAGCGACAGCGTGCTGCAGGCCGTGATCTCGGGCGTCGCGACGCACGGCATCGCCCTCGGGGTCGGCTACGCGCTGTGCCTGGGCTGGCTCGCCTGGCGCCTGCACCGCGAGGGCGAGGCCGACATCGCCACCGAGCTCGAGCGCGAGCTGAGCCAGCCGACCGGCTGAGCCCGCTCAGGCCTCGAAGCGCTCCACGTCGCCCGCCCCGCGGCGTACGACGACGGGCTCGGCCTCGGACCAGTCGATCACCGAGGTCGGCTCGGCGGTGACCTCGCCGGACTCGACGACGACATCGACGACGTGGTCGAGGTCCTCCTTGATCTCCCAGCCCATGGTCCGCGCCTCGGTCTCGCCGGGCAGGATGAGCGTGCTGGTGAGGATCGGCTCCCCGAGCTCCTCGAGCAGCGCGCACACGAGCGTGTGGTCGGGGATCCGGACCCCGACGGTGCGCTTCTTCGGGTGCATCAGCCGCTTCGGCACCTCGCCGGTCGCGGGCAGGATGAAGGTGTAGGGCCCCGGCGTGGCCGCCTTGATCGCACGGAACGCGTAGTTCTCCACGTGCACGAACTGCCCGAGCTGGGCGAAGTCCTTGCACATCAGCGTGAAGTGGTGGCGGTCGTCGAGCTCGCGGATCTTCAGGATCCGGTCACGCCCCTCGCGGTTGCCGAGCTGGGCGCCGAGCGCGTAGCCGGAGTCCGTGGGGTAGGCGATGAGCTCGTCGTTGCGGAGCGCGTCGACGACCTGGGACACCAGCCGCGGCTGCGGGTTGTCGGGGTGGATGTCGACGTAGCGGGCCATGGCCGGCTCCCGTTCAGGCCTTCTGGGCGGCGCGCAGGTCGCGCCGCAGCTCCGGCGGAAGCGCGAAGATGAGCGACTCCTCCGCGGAGTGCACGGCCTTGGCGTCGGGGTAGCCGCGCTCGGAGAGGAAGGCGAGCACGCCCTCGACGAGGTCCTCCGGCACCGATGCACCCGAGGTCACCGACACCGTCTCGACGCCGTCGAGCCACGCCTCGTCGATCTCGGTGTGGTCGTCGACGAGGTAGGACGCCTTGGCGCCCGCCTCGAGGGCGACCTCGACGAGGCGCACGGAGTTGGACGAGTTGCGCGAGCCCACCACGATCACGAGGTCGGCCGCGCCCGAGATCTCCTTGACCGCGAGCTGGCGGTTCTGGGTGGCGTAGCAGATGTCGTCGCTCGGCGGGTCGAGCAGCAGCGGGAACTTCTTGCGGATCGCCGCCACCGTCTCGAGGGTCTCGTCGACGCTCAGCGTGGTCTGCGAGAGCCAGGCGACCCTGGCCGGGTCGCGTACGACGATGCCGTCCACGTCGTCGGGGCTCTGCACCAGCTGGATGTGCTCGGGCGCCTCGCCAGCGGTGCCCTCGACCTCCTCGTGCCCCTCGTGCCCGATGAGCAGGATGTCGTAGTCGTCGGAGGCGAAGCGGCGCGCCTCGTGGTGGACCTTGGTCACCAGCGGGCAGGTGGCGTCGATGGTCTTCAGGCTGCGCTCGGCGGCCTGCGCGTGGACCGCCGGCGAGACGCCGTGGGCGGAGAAGACCACGGTCTGGCCCTCGGGCACCTCGTCGAGCTCCTCGACGAAGATCGCCCCGCGGGACTCGAGGTTGGCCACGACGTGCTTGTTGTGCACGATCTGCTTGCGGACGTAGACCGGCGCGCCGTAGAGGTCGAGGGCCTTCTCCACGGTGATCACGGCCCGGTCCACGCCGGCGCAGTAGCCGCGGGGGGCCGCCAGCAGCACGTTCTTCGCGCTCTCGGGGTCGAGGACGGGAGGAAGGCCGAGGTCGGTGCTCATGGGTGCGAGTCTACGGGCCCACCCACCAGTGTCCGTCCCCTCGCCTATCCTCGCCGCGTGCCCTCACTCCGCGACGCCACGGCCGAGTCCCCGGCCCCGGTGCGCGCGGTGGCCAACGCGGTGGCGCAGTGGATCGACAAGCTCGGCGGCGTGTGGGTCGAGGGACAGATCGCCCAGGTCAACCGGCGGCCCGGGGTCAACACCGTCTTCATGACCCTGCGCGACACCGTCGCCGACATCTCGGTGACGCTCACGTGCGCCCGCTCGCTCTTCGACTCGATGAACCCGCCCCTCGTCGAGGGGGCGAGCGTGGTCGTCCACGCACGCCCCAGCTTCTACGCCAACCGCGGCTCCTTCTCGCTGGCCGCGCGCGAGATCAAGATGGTCGGCCTCGGCGAGCTGCTCGCCCGCCTCGAGCGTCGCCGGCAGCTGCTCGCCGCCGAGGGGCTCTTCGCCCCCGAGCTCAAGCGCGACCTGCCGTTCCTCCCGGGCCGGGTGGGGCTGGTGACCGCGCCCAACAGCGCGGCGGAGCGCGACGTGCTGGACAACGCGCGCCGCCGCTGGCCCGCCGTGCAGTTCGAGGTGGCCTACGCCGCGATGCAGGGTCAGCGGTGTGCCGCCGAGGTGATCGAGGCGCTGCAGCGGCTCGAGCGCAACGCGGACGTCGACGTCGTCGTCGTGGCCCGCGGCGGGGGCTCGATCGAGGACCTGCTGCCCTTCTCCGACGAGGCCGTCATCCGCGCCGTCCACGCCATGCGCACCCCGGTGGTGTCAGCCATCGGCCACGAGCCCGACCAGCCGCTGCTCGACCTCGTCGCCGACGTGCGCGCCTCCACCCCCACCGACGCCGCCAAGCTGGTCGTGCCCGACATGGCCGAGGAGGCGCAGGGCGTGACGTGGGCCCACGACCGCCTGCGCCAGGTCATCACCCAGCGCATCGCGCGCGAGCAGGAGTGGCTCGTCCAGGTCCGCTCGCGCCCGGCGATGGCCGACCCCCGCAACCTGCTCGCCGTGCGGTCCGACGAGGTCGACGAGCTGCTGGCGCGCGCCCGTCGTACGCTCTCGCACCGCCTCGACCGCGCCGCTGACGACATCGGCCACCAGAGGGCCCGGGCCCAGGCCCTCTCGCCGCTCGCCACCCTCCAGCGGGGCTACGCCGTGCTGCAGGACGCCGACGGCCACGTCGTCACGTCCGTCGCGCAGGCCACAGCGGGGGCGGCCGTCTCCGTGCGGGTCGCCGACGGCCGCATCCACGCCACCACCGACCGCGTCGAGCCCGACGCCCTCGTGCCAGACCCTGCCCAGGAGGACCCCGATGAGTGACGCTCCCGCCCAGCCCGCCCCGGACCAGCTCAGCTACGAGGAGGCGCGCAAGGAGCTCATCGAGGTGGTCCGCACCCTCGAGGCGGGTGGCACGACCCTCGAGGAGTCGCTGGCACTGTGGGAGCGCGGCGAGGCGCTCGCCCAGGTCTGCCAGTCCTGGCTCGACGGTGCCCGCACCCGCCTCGACGAGGCGAGGAGTCCGACGACTAGCGGGTCAGCAGCCCCATGAAGGCCTCGATGTCCCCGGCCGGCGCAGAGCCGTAGACCAGCAGCGACTCGTCCCCGATCTCCGCGGCGTAGCCGGTGTCCCCGCCGTCGTCGGTGAAGGTCTGCCAGGTGTCGGCGACCTCGGAGGTCACGCTCGCCTCGTCCCCGGCGTCCGCGTCCTCGTCGACGTACAGCTCCACGAGGTCGTCGACCGACGCGTCCTGCTGGCGGATGCCGACGAAGTCGCCGTCGTCGGTGAGCACCCCGAGGCCCCACCTCGGGTCGTCTCCGGCGGACAGCTCGACGCTCGTCGCGGTCCACCCGGCCGGCAGGTCGCGCGGGTGCACGACCGACAGGTTCGCCTGCTGCGCGACCTCGACGCTGTCGCGCCAGTCGACAGCCACCGGGGTGTCGTCGACCTCGCCGCGGAACAGCCCCCGCCAGGTCACGAAAGCGAGCACGAAGAGCACGGTCACGATCAGTGCGCCGGTCATGCCGCCGAAGGAACGGTTGTACCTGCCCGGCTGTCCTTGCGCACTCACGGGCCCCATCCTCCCAGCCCCCCGGTAGTGCGGCTGCCAGCGGGGCGCATCAGAACCGCAGCAGCGGAGTCCCACGCGCGGAACGACCGCAGGTGCGGCATACTGCGACCGTGATCACCTACCGAATCGCGGAGGCCGCGGAGATCCTGGCCGTCAGCGACGACACCGTACGCCGCTGGGTGGACGCCGGCCGGCTCCCCTCCCAGCGCGACGGCGGGCGCACCACCGTGGCCGGGACGGACCTCGCCGAGCTCGCCGAGCACCTGGCCGAGACCGGCGAGGTGGCCGAGCGCGACCGCACCCGGGCCAGCTCGGTGAGCGCGCGCAACCGGATGAGCGGCATCGTCACCCGGGTCAAGCGCGACCACGTGATGGCCCAGGTCGAGATGATCTGCGGGCCCTACCGCGTGGTGTCCCTGATGAGCAGCGACGCCGCCGACGAGCTCGGCCTCGAGGCGGGCGTGCGCGCGATCGCCAGCGTGAAGTCGACGAACGTGATCGTCGAGGTCCCGTGAAGCGCGCGGCCGTCGCCCTCCTGCTGCTCCTGCCGCTCACCGCCTGCGGCGGGGACGGGGGTGACGGGCAGACCCTCACCGTCCTTGCAGCGGCGAGCCTCACCGAGACCTTCACCGAGCTCGCCGAGACCTTCGAGGACGAGCACCCCGGCGTCCGGGTCGAGCTGGTCTTCGGCTCGTCCACGACGCTCGCCGAGCAGGCGGCCGACGGCGCACCCGGGCAGGTGCTGGCCACCGCGGACGAGGTCTCGATGGGCGTGGCCGACGACGCCGGCGTGCTCGCCGCGGCACCCGTCGGTTTCGTGGGCAACAGCCTCACCGTCGTCACCCCACCCGACAACCCGGCCGGCATCACGTCCCTCGACGACCTCGACGGGCGGGAGGTCGACTACGTCGTGTGCGCCGCCACCGCTCCGTGCGGTGCCGCCGCCGAGGCCCTCCTCGGCTCGGCGGGCATCGACGCCCCGCCCGCGAGCGAGGAGGTGGACGTCAAGGCGGTGCTGGCGCGCGTGGTGCAGGGCGAGGCCGACGCCGGGCTGGTCTACCGCACCGACGCCGTCGCGGCCGGCGACGACGTCGCCGAGGTCGCGATCCCCGATGCCGACGAGGTCACCACCACCTACGTCGTCGCCCCTCTGACCGACGCCGACGACGCGACGGCCGACCTGGCGGCTGACTTCGTCGCGCTGGTGCGCAGCGACGAGGCGCGAGCGGTCTTCACCGACGCGGGCTTCGGCGAGGTCGCGGCCCCGTGACCGGCCCCCGCCTCGGCCGCGCCCCCGCGGTCCTGCTCGTCCCCGCCGTGGTGGGCGTCGCGCTGCTCGTGGTGCCGCTCGCCACCCTCGTCCTGGCCACCCCGTGGCGCACCCTGCCCGAGCACCTCGGCTCGCAGGTCGTGCGCGAGGCGCTGGTGATCACCGCGCTCAGCAGCCTGCTGACCGTGGTGGCGTGCGTCCTGCTCGGCACCCCCCTGGCCTGGCTGCTCGCCCGCGTCGACTTCCGCGGCCGGCGCATCGTGCGCGCCCTCGTGCTGGTCCCCCTGGTCCTGCCGCCTGTCGTGGCGGGCGTCGCGCTCGTCACCGCCCTCGGTCGCAGCGGGCTCATCGGCCAGCACCTGCCGTTCACGCTCCCCTACACGACCTCCGGCGTCGTGGTCGCCCACACGTTCGTGTCCCTCCCCTTCTACGTCCTCGCCGTCGAGGGGGCGCTGCGCACCCACGGGGCGTCGTACGACGTGGTGGCGGCGACGCTGGGCGCCGACCGGTGGACCGCCTTCCGCCGCGTCACCCTGCCGCTCGCGCTGCCCGGGGTGCTGGCGGGCAGCGCGCTGGCGTGGGCGCGCAGCCTCGGCGAGTTCGGCGCGACGATCACCTTCGCCGGCAACTACCCCGGCACCACCCAGACGATGCCGAGCCTGATCTACGTCGCGCTCAACTCCGACCCGACCGTCGCGCGCACCCTCAGCCTGATCCTGCTGGTGCTGTCGGTCGGCGTGCTGGTGCTGCTGCGCGAGCGCTGGGCGGTGGGCCGGTGATGCACGTCGAGGTCGACCTCCCGGGACGGGTGTGCGCCGACGTCGGCGCCGCGGCCGGCGAGGTGCTGGTGGTGATCGGGCCCAACGGCGCGGGCAAGTCGACGTTGCTGCGCGCGATTGCCGGCCTCGAGCCCGGGCGGGTCCGGGTCGGGGACGAGGACTGGACCGACCGGGACGTCCCCCGCCGCCGGGTCGGCTACGTCTTCCAGGACCAGAGCCTCTTCCCGCACCTGTCCGCCCTCGACAACGTCGCCTTCGGACCCCGGGCGCGCGGCCGCAGCCGGCGCGAGGCCGACGCCGCCGCCCGTGCGTGGCTGGAGCGCTTCGGCATCGCCGACCTCGCCGGTCGCAGGCCGCGCGAGCTCTCCGGCGGCCAGGCGCAGCGCGTGGCCATCGCCCGGGCGCTCGCCACCGACCCCGACGTGCTGCTCCTCGACGAGCCCTTCACCGGTCTGGACGTCTCCGCCCAGATGGCGCTGCGCAACGAGCTGGGCAAGCACCTGCGCGACTTCGCCGGGGTCACCCTGCTCGTCACCCATGACGCGATCGACGCCATCACCCTGGCCGACCGGGTGCTCGTGCTCGACGAGGGCCGGGTGGCCCAGGTCGGCCCCCCGGCGGAGGTCGCCGCCGAGCCGCGTACGCCCCACGTCGCCCGCCTGGTCGGCCTGAACCTCGTCGCCGACGGCGACGAGCTCATCGCCTTCACCCCCGACGCGGTCACGGTGTCGCTGACGGAGCCGGAGGGGTCGTCGCGGCTGCGCTGGCGCGGCCCGGTGGCCACCCTCGCGCCGCACGGTGATGCCGTACGCCTGCTGGTGCACGCCTCCCCCGACCTGCTCGCCGACCTCACCCCGGCCGCGGCCGCCGAGCTCGGCCTCGTGCCCGGACGCGAGGTGTGGCTGTCGGCCAAGGCGACGGCGGTGAGCCGCTACGGAGCCCGTGCCTGACCGCCGTGAGCGGTCGATAGCATGCGCGCCATGAGCCCCTCTGCAGGCAAGCCCGACCGCAACCTCGCCCTCGAGCTGGTGCGGGTCACCGAGGCCGCCGCCATGGCTGCGGGCCGCTGGGTGGGCCGCGGCGACAAGAACGACGCCGACGGCGTGGCCGTCGAGGCCATGCGCGAGATGATCTCCACCATCGGCATGCGCGGCACCGTCGTGATCGGCGAGGGCGAGAAGGACAACGCCCCGATGCTCTTCAACGGCGAGGAGGTCGGCGACGGCACCGGACCCGAGTGCGACGTCGCGGTCGACCCGATCGACGGCACCACGCTGACCGCCAAGGGCATGAACAACGCCATCGCGGTGCTCGCGGTCTCGCCGCGCGGCACGATGTACGACCCCAGCGCGGTCTTCTACATGGACAAGCTGGTCACCGGGCCCGAGGCCGCGGACGTCGTCGACATCCGCCTACCGGTGAAGGAGAACATCTCCCGCGTGGCGAAGGCGAAGGGCCTCTCGATCCACGACGTCACCGTCGTCCTGCTCGACCGCCCTCGCCACGCCCGGCTGGTGGAGGACATCCGCGAGACCGGCGCGCGCATCAAGTACATCACCGACGGCGACGTGGCCGGCGCGATCATGGCCGCCCGTCCCGACACCGGCATCGACCTGATGCTCGGGGTCGGCGGCACCCCGGAGGGCATCATCGCCGCCTGCGCGATGAAGTCCGTCGGCGGCAAGATCCAGGGCAGGCTGTGGCCGCAGGACGACGACGAGCGACAGCGCGCGCTGGACGCGGGGCACAACCTCGACGCCGACTTCGTGCTGGGCACCGACGACCTGGTCACCGGTGACGACGCCTTCTTCGTGGCCACCGGCATCACCGACGGCGAGCTGATGCGCGGCGTGCGCTACCGCGGCGAGGGCGTCACGACGCACTCGCTGGTGATGCGCTCGCGCAGCGGGACGGTGCGCGAGATCACCGCCGAGCACCGGCTCTCGAAGCTACGCGATCTCACCACGATCGACTTCGACAACTGACGGTGCGCTGACCGGTCGCAACGCGACCGCGACCGCCGCGATCACCACGGGGTCGAAGGCCATGCCCACGTGGGAGGAGCGCACCTCGACCGCGCGGGCGGCCGGGTCGACGCACGCGCGCCAGTCGACGATGCCGTCGCGGCGCGAGAAGATCGCGGTGAAGTCGACCTCGGCTCCGAGCACCGCACGTGCCTGCTCGAAGCTCTCCTGCGCGCAGTGGCCGGCGACGCAGTCCTCGGCCATCAGGTTGCGCAGGCCGGCGCGGTTGAGCCGCACCAGCAGGTCGACGCTCCGCGCCAGCGACGCGTGGTGCGCGCCGGGAGCGAGCATCGGGCTGCCCATCGTCACGATCCCGGACACGAGGTCCGGGCGCCGGGCAGCGACGCCGCGTGCGAGCATGCCGCCGAGGCTGTGGCCCACGATGCGCACCCGCGAGCCACGGCGCTGGGAGATCTCCTCCAGCCGCTCCTCGAGCTGTGCCGCGGCCGCCAGGGTGCACCCGACGTTGGCGCGGATGTCGGCGCGGTAGGTGCGGAACCCCGCGTGGCGCAGGGTGCGGCTCATCGGCGCCAGCGAGGAGTCGCCGGCCAGGAATCCCGGGACCAGCAGCACCGGCTCGCCGACGCGCACCGGGCGCGAGCCGTAGGGCGTACGACGCCGGGCGCCGCGTGTCGTGAGGGCCTGCACGGCGTAGCGGGAGGCCTCTGTGACCAGCGATCCCTCGCGCAGCACCGCTGCCACCGACGGCTGCGAGAAGCCTTCCGGTGTCAGGAACGACGCCACTGTGCGATGGGTCACAATCATCGAACCTAGCCCAGAACCCGCAAGGAATGGGGGACGTGGGTCACTCTTCCCCCTGTTGGGGTGATGCGTCGTGTTCACTGGAGGCATGTCACCGCGTCGCCCCAGCACCGAGGATCCTTCCGTCTCGGCGGAGCTGTTCGCGCCCGTCGGCACGGAGGTCGAGCTGTGCTACCAGACCTTCGGCGACCCCGACGGCGAGCCGCTGCTGCTCGTGATGGGCCTCAGCGGACCGATGACGTGGTGGGACCAGGTGTTCTGCGAGCAGCTCGCCTCCGCCGGCTTCCACGTGGTGCGCTACGACAACCGCGACACCGGTCGCTCGTCGCGGATCGCGGCGCCGGCCCGCCCGGACCAGCTGCTCAAGGCGTTCGCCACCGGCCGGGCCAGCACGCCGTACACGATGTCGGACCTGGCGGGCGACGCCGTCGCGCTGCTCGACCACCTCGGCCTGGAGTCCGCGCACCTCGTGGGCGTGTCGATGGGCGGGATGATCGCCCAGACCGTCGCCGTCGAGCACTCCGCCCGCGTGCGGTCGCTGACGAGCATCAGCTCCACCACAGGCCGCCGGACCGTCGGCTGGCAGCACCCCACGCTGCTGCCGCGGCTCATCGCCCCCCGCAAGGCCGGGCGTGACGCCTACGTCGAGAGCAGCCTGGTCATGTGGTCGCTGATCGGCTCGGCCGACTACGCGTCCGACCCCGACGTGCTCCGCACCCGGGCCGAGGCCACCTTCGACCGCGGCGTCAGCGCCAGCGGCGCCGTGCGCCAGATGCTGGCCATCCTGACCCAGGACGACCGCACCCCACGGCTGCGCAGCCTGCGGGTGCCGGCCCTCGTCATCCACGGGACGGCCGACAAGATGGTCCACGTCAGCGGTGGCCGCTCCACCGCCTCCGCGATCCCCGGCGCCGAGCTGCTGCTGGTCGACGGCATGGGCCACGACCTGCCGGCGGAGCTGTTCGAGACGTTCGTCGAGGCGATCGCGCGGACCGCCGACCGGGCGTCCTGACCCTCGGGGGATCCCCGGATATCCGGGGACTCTGGAGGTTCCAGTGCGAAGTTTCGGGGGTGAGGCTTCAGTTTCCCCGGGTATCCGGGGAAAGCGACCGTGCCCCGGCCGCCGGCGCGGCGGTGAACAGGGTCGGCTCACCGAAGCCTGCCTCGGCGAAGGCACGGCGTACGCCGTCGCCGGCCGCGTCGAGCAGCTCCTCCGGCACCAGACCGATCACGCAGCCACCGAACCCGCCGCCGGTCATCCGGGCGCCGAGCGCTCCCGACTCGTGGAGGGCGTCGACGGCCGTGTCGACCTCGGGCACGGTGATGCGGAAGTCGTCGCGCATCGAGACGTGGGAGGCACTCAGCAGCGGGCCGAGGTCCTCCACCCGTCCCTCGCGCAGCACCTCGACGGCCGCGAGCACCCGGGCGTCCTCGGTCACGACGTGGCGGACGTAGCGCCGCAGCTCGTCGTCGTTCAGCTCGGCGAGCGCGCCGTCGAGGTCGGCCTCGGTGACGTCGCGCAGCGCCGGCACGCCGAGGCGGCGCGCCGCCTCCTCGCACCCGTCGCGGCGCGCGGCGTACTCCCCGTCGGCGTGACGGTGCGGCGCGCGGGTGTCGGCGACCAGCACCGCGAGCCCGGAGGCCGCGAGGTCGAAGGGCACTAACTGCGACGTGAGGTCGCGCATGTCGCAGAACAGCACGTGGCCGACCTCGCCGCGCAGGCTGGCCAGCTGGTCCATCCCACCGGTGGGGGCACCGACCGCGTCGTTCTCCACCCGCCGGCTGAGCGCGAGGCGACCGTCGGGCCCGAGGTCGAGCCCGAGGTGGTCGTCGAGCGCGCACACGACCGAGCAGACCAGCGCCGCCGACGACGACAGGCCGGCGCCGGTCGGCACGTCGGAGTCGACCTCGATGCGCAGGGGCGGGACGTCCACACCGTCGTCGTGCAGCAGCCACAGCGCACCCAGGACGTACGCCGCCCAGTCCGGCACCGAATCACGCCCGGCCAGGCCGGAGGGGCGCACCACGACGTCGCCCGGGGCCTGCGCGGAGGCGACGGTCCACCCGTCGGCCGCGTCCGTGACGGTGGCGGTGCACCCGGCGGGCAGCGCGAAGGGTAGGACGAAGCCGTCGTTGTAGTCGGTGTGCTCACCAATGAGGTTGATGCGTCCGGGCGCGATCCAGCGACTCACGACAGGTCCTTCCGGGGGTTCATGCGAAGGGCGGTGGTGCGGTTGCCAAACCCTATCGGCAGCGGCTAGACCAGTGACCCGAGTCACTCATGAGGAGGACGCATGACAACCCGATCCACGACCCGTACCCGAGGTCGACCACGAGCCAGGCGGATCGGATGGTCGGTGGCCGCGCTGGCGCTCGCGAGCAGCCTGCTCACCGCCTGTGGTGGCGACAGCGGCAAGGCGAGCCTCAACTGGTACGTCAACCCCGACGGGGTCGACACCTTCCGCACCTATGCCGACGAGTGCAGCACCGACCAGTACGACATCGCGGTCCAACAGCTGCCGGCCAGCGCGACCGACCAGCGCACGCAGCTCGCGCGCAGGCTCGCAGCCGAGGACTCCTCCACCGACATCATGAACCTCGACCCGGTCTTCGTCGCCGAGTTCGCCAACGCGGGGTGGCTCCAGGAGGTGCCGGAGGACCTCGCGAGCGAGATCACCGACGGCGGCGACTACCTCGAGGGTGCCGCCGACACCGTGGTCTGGGACGAGACGGTCTACGCGATCCCGCTCTGGGCCAACACGCAGGTCCTCTGGTACCGCAAGTCCCTTGCGGAGGCCGCAGGCCTCGACATGGGCAACCCCGTCACCTGGGACCAGGTCATCGAGGCCGCGGCTGCCGAGGGCGGGACCGTCGGCGTGCAGGCCAACCGCTACGAGGCCTACGTCGTGTGGATCAACGCGCTGATGCAGGGCGCGGGCGGCGCGATCGTCACCGACACCGAGGCCGGTCGCGAGGCGAGCGTCGAGCTCGACAGCGAGGCCGGGCAGGAGGCGGCGGCGATCATCCAGAAGCTCGCCGACAGCGAGGCGGCCCAGACCGACCTCACCGTCTCCAACGAGGGCACCAGCCTGGGCCAGATGTTCCCCGAGGAGGGACCTGGCGAGTTCATGGTCAACTGGACCTTCGTCTACGCCAACTACAAGGGCCTAGTCGGCTCCCCCGGCGGCCCTGCGGACGAGCAGGAGTTCGAGGACCTCGGCTGGGCGCGCTACCCGCAGACGGTGGAGGGCGAGACGTCCAAGCCCCCGATCGGCGGCATCGACATCGGTGTCGGCGCCTTCTCCGAGAACCCCGAGTGGGCCATGGAGGCCGCGCAGTGCATCACCTCGACCGACGCGCAGGTGGACCTGGCGGTCAATGACGGCCTCATGCCGTCGACCAACTCCGCCTACGACGAGGTGGCCGCGAGCGGGGAGTTCCCCGAGGACCTCCTCGAGCTCTACCGCACCAGTGTCGACGAGGGGGGTCCGCGGCCGAAGAGCCCGTTCTACAGCCAGATCTCCAGCGCCGTGCAGTCCGTCTGGCACTCCCCGACCTCGGTCGACCCCGACTCGACCCCCGAGGAGTCGGCAGAGTTCCTCACCGACGTCCTCGCCGGAAGGAGACTGCTGTGAGCACCACCGTGGCACCCGACGACAAGCGCGACGTCCGCAAGGCCAAGAAGGTCGTCGCCAGCGACCGGTCCAGGGCGGAGAACAACCTGGGCATGAAGCTGGTGGCCCCGGCCATCTTCCTGATGCTGCTGGTGACGGCGTTCCCGATGCTGCGCGCGCTCTACCTCAGCCTCTTCAACTACAGCCTCACCTCGCCCGACGAGCGCGAGTTCCTCGGCCTCGCCAACTACTGGACGGCCCTGACCGACCCGCTCTTCTGGGAGACGACCCTCAACACCGTCTTCATCATGGTCGTGACGGTCGCCTTCGAGCTCGTGATCGGCTTCGCCTTCGCGATGGTGATGCACCGGGTGATCTTCGCGCGCGGCATCATCCGCACCTCGATCCTGATCCCCTACGGCATCATCACCGTCGTCTCCGGCTTCGCCTGGCAGTTCGCGTTCAGCAACAACAACGGCTTCGTCAACGCCTGGTTGCCGTTCGTCGAGGACGGCTTCAACTGGTTCGGCCAGTACGGCTCGGCGATGGCGGCGATCATGGTCTCGGAGATCTGGAAGACGACGCCGTTCATGTCCCTGCTGCTCCTGGCCGGTCTGGCCCAGGTCTCGGAGGACATGCTCGAGGCGGCCAAGGTCGACGGAGCCACCTGGTGGCAGCGCCTGTGGAAGGTGATCCTTCCCAACATGCGCTCGGCGATCATGGTCGCGGTGCTCTTCCGTGCGCTGGACGCCTACCGCATCTTCGACAACATCTACGTCATGACCGCGGGTGCACAGGGCACCGAGTCGATCTCGTTCCTGACCTATCGACAAGTCATCGAGCAGTTCCAGCTCGGGATCGGGTCGGCACTGTCGGTGCTGCTGTTCGTCTCGGTGCTGATCATCGCGTTCCTGATCGTCAAGATATTCCGCGTCGACCTGGCTTCGGCCCGACAGGAGGGATGACATGTCTGCCAAGAACAAGATCGGCATCGTCGTCGGTGCCGTGCTCATCCTCGTGTGGTGCCTGCTGCCCGTCGCCTGGATCATCTCGCTGTCGTTCAAGAGCCAGGCAGCCATCACCAACGGAAGCCCCGGCTTCTTCCCGTCCGAGGGTGGCGGCGCCGGCTGGCAGAACTACCGTGACGTCCTGGCCGACGACCAGTTCCTGCGCGCGATCCTCAACTCGATCGGCATCTCGCTGATCGCGACCCTGCTCTCGGTCATCATCGCGACGCTCGCGGCGTACGCCATCGCCCGGCTGGAGTTCACCGGCAAGCGGTTCGTGCTCACGCTGGCGCTGGTGATCGCGATGTTCCCGGTCGTGTCGCTCGTGGGGCCGTTGTTCGACATGTGGCGCACCTTCGGCATCTACGACACCTGGCCGGGGCTCATCATCCCCTACATGTCGTTCACCCTGCCGTTGGCGATCTGGACGCTCTCCGCCTTCTTCCGCGAGATCCCGTGGGAGATGGAGCAGGCCGCCCAGGTGGACGGTGCCACGTCGTGGCAGGCGTTCCGCAAGGTGATCGTCCCCCTGGCCGCCCCCGGTGTCTTCACCGCAGCGATCCTGACGTTCTTCTTCGCCTGGAACGACTTCGTCTTCGGCATCTCACTGACGTCCACGGAGAATGCACGGCCCATCCCGGCCGCGCTGTCGTTCTTCGTCGGCTCGGACCCGTTCAACCGGCCGGCCTCGCTGCTGGCCGCCGGAGCCGTCGTCTCGACGATTCCGATCATCGTCATCGTCCTGTTGTTCCAGCGCAAGATCGTCGCCGGGCTCACCTCCGGCGCAGTGAAGGGGTGAAGCTCTCATGGCCGCCATCGAGATGAAGAACATCGTCAAGAAGTACGGCGACGGGTTCCCGGCCGTCAACGACATCAGCATCGACGTGGCCGACGGCGAGTTCCTGATCCTCGTCGGTCCGTCGGGCTGCGGGAAGTCCACGCTGCTGCGCATGATCGTGGGTCTGGAGGACATCACCGACGGCGACATGATGATCGGGGGGAAGCGGGTCAACGACCTCGCTCCCCGCGACCGCAACCTCGCCATGGTGTTCCAGAACTACGCGCTCTACCCCCACCTGACGGTCTACGAGAACATCGCGTTCCCGCTGCGCCTGGCGGGCGCCTCGGACTCCGAGGTGGACGAGAAGGTCCGCGAGGCCTCCAAGACGCTCGACCTCGACGAGCACCTCGAGCGCAAGCCGGGCAACCTGTCCGGTGGTCAGCGCCAGCGCGTCGCGATGGGTCGCGCGATCGTCCGCGAGGCCGAGGCGTTCCTCTTCGACGAGCCGCTGTCCAACCTGGACGCCAAGCTCCGCGGACAGATGCGCACCGAGATCTCCCGGCTCCAGAAGCGCCTGGGCATCACCACGGTCTACGTCACCCACGACCAGACCGAGGCGATGACGCTGGGTGACCGCGTCGCGGTGCTCAAGCGCGGGATCCTCCAGCAGCTCGCCTCACCGCGCGAGCTCTACGAGAACCCCGCCAACCTGTTCGTCGCAGGCTTCATCGGCTCGCCGCCGATGAACTTCGTGCCGGCACAGGTGGACGGCGACTACGTCGAGCTGCCCTTCGGCAAGGTCAAGATGCCGTCCGAGAAGGCATCCCGGGCGCAGGGCAAGGGCCTGCTCATCGCCGGCATCCGCCCCGAGCACTTCGAGGACGCCTCGGTGGTCGACCCCGACAAGCTCAGCGACGAGGCGACCTTCGACGCCCAGGTCGACGTCGTGGAGTGGCTCGGCAACGAGGCCTACGCCTACGTGCCGTTCGAGGCGCCGCCCGAGGTCCAGGAGCAGCTCACCCAGCTCGAGCGCGACCTCGACGGTGAGTCGATGCGCACCCAGCTGGTGATCTCCCTCGACGGCGCGAGCCGCATCAGCGAGGGCGACACCGCCACGATCTGGGTGGACGCCCGCAAGATCCACCTCTTCGACCCGGCCACGGGCGAGAACCTCACGCTGGACGAGGAACGGGCCGGCACCGTCCCGGGCGCCGAGGCGATCGCCAAGGCGGCGGAGGTCGGCAAGGAGCAGGACGCGGTGCAGTCCGAGCCCACGGCGGGCTGAGCACCGCACGGACGTCCGGCCCCGCAGGTCGGCGCGGAACCGGGGCCCCGCGAGCACTGCTCGCGGGGCCCCGCCGCGTCAGGTGCCGCGTCAGGAGCCGGCGTGGAGCCAGGCGGCGGCGTACGGTGCCAGCCGCACGGCACCATCGTGCACCGAGGGCGCCGCACCCGTCAGCGCGTCGCGCAGGCCGGCGGGATCGAGGCCGAGCCACAGCAGGACGTCGGCGGCCACCCAGGCCTCCTCGCCCGACACGTTGTGCGCGGCCAGCAGGGGGCCGTCGGGATGGCGGCGCACGACCAGCAGCACCCGCGGGTCACGGGGGTCCCAGATCTCGGTGGGCGAGGCGGCGTGCAGGTGGGGCAGACCCGCGCGTACGCCGAGCAGGTGCCGCAGCCCCGCCGTGATGCCGTGCGGGTCCTCCCCCGCCGCCACGACCTCCCAGGGCATCCGGGGACGGTGCACCCAGCGGTTGTCGTCCGCGTGCGCCGGGTCCTCGGCCCACCCGGCGTCGTTGAGCAGGCCGATCTCGTCGCCCATCCAGACCACCGGGATGCCCCCGAAGGAGCACACGACGGCGTACGCCAGCAGGATCCGCGCCGCCGCACCCGGGTCGCCGGCCTCCAGGCCGGCGAGCGACGCGGTGCTGCCGGAGATGCGCCGGTCGCCGGTCGCCTCGTTGTGCTGGAAGACCAGGCCGCGCGCCCACGAGCCCGGGAACGACCCGCTGTACCAGTCCGACAGGAAGCGGCGGTGGGCGTGGGGGTCGATGCCGAGCGCGTGGGCGTCCTCGTCGGCGATCGCCCAGCCGATGTCGTCGTGGCAACGGACGTAGGTGATCCAGGCGGTGGTGGACGGCGGCTGCGGCAGCTGCTGGAGGGCGTGGGTGGCGAGCCGCACCTCGCCCGAGGCGAGCATCGACCAGACCTGGACCATCAGCCCGTTGTGGTAGGCCAGGTCGCTCACCCGACCGGCGTGCTCTCCGACGCCGAGGTAGGCCGGCAGGTCGGCGGGGCCGACGATCGCCTCGGCCTTGAAGGCCACGGCGGGCGCTGCCACCCGGGCCACGGTGCGCAGCGCCCGGGTCAGCTCGTGCACCTCCGGCTGGTTCTGGCAGTCGGTGCCCAGCCGCTTCCACAGGAACGCGATCGCGTCGAGCCGGAACACCTCGACGCCCACGTTGGCCAGGGCCAGGATGATGTCCGCGAACTCGCAGAGCACGGCGGGGTTCGACCAGTCGAGGTCCCACTGGTAGTCGTTGAACGTCGTCCACACCCAGGCGCCGAGCTCGTCGTCGAAGGTGAAGTTCCCCGGCGCGAAGTCGGGGAAGACCTCCGGCAGCGTGGCCTCGTAGGCGTCGGGCACCGCACGGTCCTCATGGACGTGGAAGTAGGCGCGCCGGTCCCGGTCGCCGGCGCGCGCGGCCGCGGCCCAGGCGTGCTCACGGGCCACGTGGTTGAGCACCAGGTCCAGGCAGAGGCTGATGCCCTCGGCGCGCAGGGTCGTGGTGAGCGAGCGCAGGTCGTCGACGTCGCCGAGGTCGGGTCGCACGGAGCGGTAGTCCATGACGGCGTAGCCACCGTCGTTGGGTGCCGGACGGGGGGTCAGCAGCGGCATCAGGTGGAGGTAGCCCACCCCCAGTTCACGGAGGTACGCCGTGTGCTCGCCCACGCCTCGCAGGGTGCCGGCGAAGCGGTCCGCGTAGGCGGCGTAGCCGACCATCGAGGGTCGCTGGAACCAGTCCGGCTCGCGCAGTCGCTGGTCGTCGAGCGCGCGCAGGTCGTCGGGGCGATCGGCGTGCGCTGCGCGGGCGATCGCGACGAGGCGGTCGGTGACGTCGGGCGCAGCGTCGCCGTAGACCCGCTCGAGGGTGTCGCGGAGGTCGGGCAGGTGGGCCTCGAGCCGGGCGGCGAAGCCCGGGTCGGGACCCGGATCACGGGAGGTCACGTGGATGGAGGGGACGCACTGTCTCGTGGCGCCGGGTCGTGGCGCGCGGGTCGGTCGGACCCGCGCGCCACGGACCTGGGACGCTCAGTCGGACAGGCGCTCACCGGTCTCGGTGTCGAACGCGTGGACGTGCTCGGGGTCGGTGGTGACGTAGAGCGTCTCGCCCTTCTGCGGGTGGTGCCGACCGGCGACGCGGACGATCACGTTGGACGGGACCCCCTCGACGTCGCAGGTGCCGTAGACGAAGCTGTCGGCGCCGAGCTCCTCCACGACCGTGACGAGGACGGGCAGGCCGCCCTCCTCGGCGGTGACCAGGCGCCAGTTCTCGGGGCGTACGCCGACGGTCACCTTGCCGCTCATCCTCTTCTTCGCCGCAGGGTCCACCGGCACGGCGTAGCCGCCGACCTTGACGGTGCCGTCCTCGGCGGCGACGCCCTCGAGGAGGTTCATCTGCGGCGAGCCGATGAAACCGGCGACGAAGAGGTTGGCGGGCTTGTCGTAGAGCTTGAGCGGGGTGTCGACCTGCTGGAGCACGCCGAGCTTCATGACCGCCACGCGGTCGCCCATCGTCATTGCCTCGACCTGGTCGTGGGTGACGTAGACGGTCGTGACGCCGAGGTCCTGCTGGAGGCGGGCGATGTCGGTGCGGGTCTGCACGCGCATCTTCGCGTCGAGGTTGGACAGCGGCTCGTCCATGCAGAAGACCTGCGGGGCGCGCACGATCGCGCGACCCATCGCCACGCGCTGGCGCTGACCACCCGAGAGGGCCTTGGGCTTGCGCTGGAGGAACTCGGTCAGGCCGAGGATCTCCGCCGCCTTCGCCACGCGCTGCTTGCGCTCCTCGGTGGGGACCTTCGCCATCTTGAGCGAGAACGCCATGTTCTCCTCGACCGACATGTGCGGGTAGAGGGCGTAGTTCTGGAACACCATCGCGATGTCGCGGTCCTTGGGCGGGACGTTGGTGACGTCACGGTCACCGATGTAGATCTGCCCGTCGTTGACCTCCTCGAGGCCGGCGAGCATGCGCAGCGTGGTGGACTTGCCGCAGCCCGACGGGCCGACGAGCACCATGAACTCGCCGTCCTTGATCTCGAGGCTGATGCCGGGGACTGCCGGCTCGTCGGCCCCGGGATACCACCGCTGGGCCTTGTCGAACGTCACTGATGCCATAGCTGTTCTTCTCCTTCACCGGCAGGTACGTGCCGGACGATCCGAGTGGAAGGTGTGCTGCGGACGCGCGTGATGCGTGTCACACGTGCCGACACCCTAGCCCCCTCCGCTGACGCCGTCACCGGCAGCCGTCCGGCGGACGCGCACTGGTCCAGAGTTACGGAACCGTGACCTAGACCAGCGTTGACGAAAGGCGTACGCAAACGTTTTCATCTTGGTGATGGGTGTCACACCAGTGGCGGTCATCGCACCCGGATTGACGCGCCAGGCACCTCACCCGCCGTGGCCGCACCCAAGGAGAGGGAAACGTCGAATGAAGAACCAACGGACCCGTAAGGGACTGGCCACCATCGCGGTCATCGCGATGTCGAGCCTCGGACTCGCAGCCTGCGCCGACGACAGTGGCGACGGTGGCGGCGAGGTCAGCGGAGAAGCTCCCGGCGCCGGCCAGGCCGAGTGCGCCCAGCTCGAGCAGTTCGGAGACCTCACCGGCAAGGAGGTGAGCGTCTACACCTCGATCATCGCGCCCGAGGATGCGGTCCACAAGGAGTCCTACAAGGTCTTCGAGGAGTGCACCGGCGCCACCGTCGCCTACGAGGGCTCCTCGGAGTTCGAGGCCCAGCTCGTCGTGCGCGTCCAGGGCGGCAACGCCCCTGACATCGCCTACATCCCCCAGCCCGGCCTCCTGCAGACCCTCGTCCGTGACACCGACGCCGTCGTGGCAGCGCCCGACCCGGTCTCGGAGAACGTGGACGAGTTCTTCGGCGAGGACTGGAAGTCCTACGGCACGGTCGACGACACCTTCTACGCCGCTCCGCTCGGCGCCAACGTGAAGTCGTTCGTCTGGTACTCCCCCAGCATGTTCGAGGAGAACGGCTGGGAGGTCCCCGAGACGTGGGACGACATGCTCGCCCTCTCCGACGACATGGTCGACGCGGGCGTCGACCCCTGGTGCGCGGGCATCGAGTCCGGTGACGCGACCGGCTGGCCGACCACCGACTGGCTCGAGGACGCCGTCCTGCGGGACGCCGGCCCCGACGTCTACGACCAGTGGGTCAACCACGAGATCCCCTTCAACGACCCGGCCATCGTCGAGTCGCTCGACCGCGTCGGCGGCATCCTCAAGAACCCCGACTACGTCAACGGCGGCATCGGCGACGTGAAGTCGATCGCGACCACCGCGTTCCAGGAGGGCGGCCTGCCGATCCTCGACGGTGAGTGCGGCCTGCACCGCCAGGCGTCCTTCTACGCCGCGCAGTGGCCCGAGGGCACCGACGTGTCGGAGACCGGCGACGTGTTCGCCTTCTACCTCCCGACCACCAGCGACGAGTTCGGCACCCCCGTCCTCGGCGGTGGCGAGTTCGTGGCGGCGTTCTCGGACCGCACCGAGGTCCAGGCGTTCCAGACCTACCTGTCCTCCGACGTGTGGGCCAACGAGAAGGCCATCGCCACCCCGGGCGGATGGGTGAGCGCCAACACCGGGCTCGACATCGCCAACCTGAAGAGCCCGATCGACCAGCTCTCCGCGGAGATCCTGCAGGACCCCGAGGCGGTCTTCCGCTTCGACGGCTCCGACCAGATGCCGGGTGCTGTCGGTGCCGGTTCGTTCTGGTCCGAGATGACCAACTGGATCACGGGTGCTGACACCCAGACCACTCTCGACAACATCGAGGACTCCTGGCCCAGCTGACCTGGTGAGCGGGGCGCCCGGGCCGAGGCCCGGGCGCCCCGTTCTCCCTCCCCCGAACCAGGAGGTCCGGATGACATCCACCGACAAGCTCGTCCAGATGGCCATCGCCGTCGTGCTCTTCTTCGCCGTGACCGGCCTGATCCTGGTGCTCACCGCCCGGCTGCGCTCGCGCACCGGGGAGCGGGTCCAGGCCGCCGCCTTCATCGCCCCCTCGCTGCTGCTGATCGCCGTGGGACTGCTCTACCCCGCGGTCGGCACCATCTACCAGTCCTTCTTCGGCTCGTCCTACCAACCGATCCTCGGTGGCGAGGGCGGCAACTTCGTCGGCCTGGACAACTACCGCAGGATCTTCACCAACGGTGACCTGCTCCAGGTCCTCCAGAACACTGCCCTGTGGGTGGTGCTCACGCCGCTGGTCGCGACGACCATCGGACTGGTCTACGCGGTGCTCATCGACCGGTCCCGCTTCGAGAAGTTCGCCAAGGCGCTGATCTTCCTGCCGATGGCGATCTCTCTGGTCGGTGCGTCGATCATCTGGAAGTTCATGTACGACTACAAGGGCACCGACCAGGACCAGATCGGCGTCCTCAACGCCTTGCTCAAGACGGCGGGCTTCGACACCTACCGCTTCCTGCTCACCGAGCCGTGGAACACCCTGTTCCTCATCGTGATCATCGTCTGGGTCCAGGCGGGCTTCGCGATGACGATCCTGTCGGCGGCCATCAAGGCGATCCCCGACGACATCGTCGAGGCGGCCAAGCTCGACGGGGTCAACGGGCTCAAGCTCTTCCGCTACATCACCGTCCCGAGCATCCGACCCTCGCTGATCGTCGTGCTCACCACGATCAGCATCACCACCCTCAAGGTCTTCGACATCGTCCGCACCGCCACGGGTGGTCAGTTCGGCACGAGCGTCCTGGCCTACGAGTTCTACGTCCAGAGCTTCCGCTCCTTCGACTTCGGCCTGGGTGCGGCGCTCGCGACGCTGATCTTCGTCCTCGTGACGCCGATCGTCGTCTACAACATCCGTCAGATGCGTCGACTGGAGGCACGATGACCACCACGACACCCACGGCTCCGCAGGCCGGGCTCAAGACCGCTCCCCCCAGGAGCGCGAGCAGCGCGGCCCGCGACAGCCTGTCCGGGCGCTGGGCCTCGACCGCCGCGATCGTCATCGCGATCGTGTGGACCCTGCCCACGTTCGGCCTCCTCGTCTCCTCGTTCCGTCCGGAGGGAGAGGTCAAGACCAACGGCTGGTGGAACGCCGTCACCGACCCGCAGTTCACGCTCGACTCCTACCGGCAGGTCATCAGTGGTGCGGACATCGACCTGGCGACCTACCTGATCAACTCGGTGGTCATCACGATCCCGGCGGTCCTGATCCCGATCAGCCTGGCCGTGATGGCGGCGTACGCCTTCGCGTGGATCCCGTTCAAGGGCCGCGACACGCTCTTCGTCGCGGTCTTCGCGCTGCAGATCGTCCCCATCCAGGTGACGATGATCCCGTTGCTGCGGCTCTACGTGGACCCGCCGTTCAACCTGATGCCGCTGGCGGGCAACGATGCCCCGGGTGGTGGCTTCTACACCGTGTGGCTCTCGCACACGATCTTCGCGCTGCCACTGGCGATCTTCCTGCTGCACAACTTCATGCGGGAGATCCCCGGGGAGCTGATCGAGTCGGCCCGCGTCGACGGCGCCGGGCACGTGCAGATCTTCTCCAAGATCATGCTCCCGCTGATGACACCGGCGATCGCGGCGTTCGGCATCTTCCAGTTCCTGTGGGTCTGGAACGACCTCCTGGTCGCGCTCGTCTTCGCCGGCGGCAACCCGTCGGTGTCCCCGTTGACGGTGCGCCTGGCGGCCCTGGCCGGCCAGCGTGGCGAGGACTGGCACCTGCTCTCGGCAGGCGCGTTCGTCTCCCTGGTGGTCCCGCTGATCGTGTTCCTGTCGCTGCAGCGCTACTTCGTGCGCGGCCTGCTGGCCGGCAGCGTCAAGGGGTGAGCAGGCCGGCGGCGCCCCGCCCCTGAGCGGGCGCCGCCACCTGCTCGGCGAACCAGTGGTAGGACGCCTTGGGCGTCCGCGTGAGAGACGGAGAGGACCGGTCGACGTGCACCAGGCCGAACTTCTTGGCGTACCCCTCGGCCCACTCGAAGTTGTCGAGGAGGGTCCACACGAAGTAGCCCCGCACGTCGGCGCCGGCCTCCCGCGCACGGTCCACCGCGGCCAGGTGGCCGCGCAGGTAGTCGATGCGGTCGGTGTCCTCGACCCGGCCCTCGACGACCTCGGCGTCCGCGCACGCGGCGCCGTTCTCGGTGATCACCAGCGGCAGCCCGGTGCGGCGGTGGGTGTCGACCAGCAGCTCCTCGAGGCCGCGGGGCTCGACCTCCCAGCCGATGTCGGTGCGCGGCTCGCGCACCACCAGGTCGAGCCGCTCGACGCCGGGGTAGGCACCCTGCTCGGGGTGCTCGCCCTCGCCGGTCCCCAGGGCCGGGCGGATCGGCGTGTAGTAGTTGATGCCGAGCCAGTCGGCGGAGCCCTTGATCGCGTCGAGGTCGCCGGGGCGGACGAGGTCGGCGTCGGACAGGACGGGCGCGATCGCGAGCAGGCGCTCGTCGTACGCCCCGTCGACCAGCGGCCCCAGCCAGACGCGGTTGCGGATCGCGTCGACGCCGTCGGCGACGTCCGAGGCCTCGGGCGACTCCGGCCAGACGGGCGCCAGGTTGAGCACGATCCCGACGTGGGCGCCCGGCAGCGCCTCGCGGGCCCACGCGTGGCCCAGCAGGAGGTGGTGGGCGGCCCGGTGCCCCGCCGCGCCCTCACGGCGACCCGGCGCGTGCACGCCTGCGGCGTAGCCGAGGTAGGCCGCGCACCACGGCTCGTTGTGGGTCGCCCACGACGTCACCCGGTCACCGAGGCGCTGGTGCACCACACCGGCGTACTCGACGAACGCCTCCGCGGTGCTGCGCTCGAGCCAGCCTCCCTCGTCCTCCAGGGCCTGCGGCAGGTCCCAGTGGTAGAGCGTGGCGACCGGCTCGATGCCGGCCTCCAGCAGCCCGTCGACGAGGCGCTCGTAGTAGTCGAGGCCGCGCGTCTCGACGCGGCCCCGGCCGTCGGGCAGGATGCGCGGCCACGCCAGGGAGAAGCGGTAGGCGTCCACTCCCAGGCCGCGGATGAGCGCGATGTCGTCCTCCACGCGGTGGTAGGAGTCGCAGGCCTCGGCACCGTCGTCGCCGCCGACGACCCGGCCGGGCTCGGCGGTGAAGGTGTCCCAGATCGACGGGCCGCGGCCGTCCTCGGCCACCGCCCCCTCGATCTGGTACGACGCCGTGGCGACGCCGAGCGAGAGCGGGGACGGAGTGGTGGGCGTGTTCACGCCCACACTCTAGTGGCGCAGCGGAAGCGGGGACGCTGATGCCCGACGAGCCCGATCCCGCCCCCGACGCGCACGCCGGCCAGGTCAGCAGCCAGGTCAGCAGCCAGGTCAACATGGCCGATGTCGCGCGTCGGGCGGGAGTGTCCATCGCCACCGTCTCGCGCGCCCTGCGCGACCTGCCCGGTGTCAGCCCGCGCACCCGCAGCCGGGTGCTGTCCACGGTCGAGGAGCTCGACTACGTCGTCTCCCCCGCCGCGTCCTCGCTGCGCGGCGCGACGCGGCGGGTGGCGGTCGTGCTCCCCCGCCTCGACAGCTGGTTCTCCTCCACGATGCTCGCCACCGTCGAGTCGACGCTGCGGCAGGCCGACCTCGACGTGCTCGTCTACCAGGTCGGCACCGAGGAGAAGCGAAGCCACTTCTTCCGCGACCTGCCCACCCGCCGCAAGGTCGACGCGGTCGTGCTGATCACCCTGCCGATCCGGGCCGAGGAGGAGGAACGGCTCGACCTCATGGGCGTCGAGGTCGTCGTCGCGGGGTCGCGGCTGCGCGACTTCCCCTCCGTCAGCGTCGACGACGTGGCCATCGGCCGGGAGGCGGTCGAGCACCTCGTCGCGCTGGGTCACACCCGCATCGGCATGATCCGCACCAGCGACACCGACGGCGCCACGTGGGCCAGCGACGCCCATCGGCGCGCCGGTTTTCTCGAGGCGCTGGCGCACCACGGCCTGCCGCTCGACCCCGCGCTCGTGGTGACCGCCGCCTACGGTGTGGACGCCGGCGCGGTGGGGATGGAGCAGCTGCTCGCGCTCCCCGACCCGCCGACCGCGGTCTTCTGCTACTCCGACGACATCGCGGTCGCCGCCACGACGTCGCTGCGCCGCCACGGGCTCCGGGTGCCCGAGGACATGTCACTCATCGGAGTCGACGGCCACGACCTCGGCGCGCTCTTCGGCCTGACCACCATCGACCAGCACGTGGTCGACCAGGCGCGGGCGGCGAGCACGATGGTGCTCGACCTCCTCGCCGGCCACGACCTCGTCGAGGACCGGGTCACGCTGCCCACCCACCTGGTCGTGCGAGGGTCCACCGCGGCGCCGGCGCGCTCTCGCAGCCGCCAACGCCAGCACGTACGGCCGTAGGAAGCCCCTGGGCAGGCGATCCCTCAGCAGGCGACCCTCAGTAGGTGCCGAGGTACTTGCGGGGCGTGCCGGGCGCAGGCAGGCGCTGCACCTGCACCGAGCCCATGAGGGCGACGCCGCGCACCCGCACGGTCGGCGAGTCGGGACCCACCTCGGCGGGCACCCGGTCCTTGCCCTGGCCGTAGTCGCCCATGATCGGCGTGCCGTCGACGACGACGTGCATGTGCGCGGGGACCAGGATCTTCACGTCGCCCATGATCGCGCTGGCGTTGATCTGGATGTGCGGCCCGGCGAGGATCGCCTCGCGGAGGTCGAGCGTGACGCTGCCCATCAGCGAGAACGCCGAGTGGTGCTCCGGGACGTGCCACACGCCGCGGCGCGTGCAGTCGCCCATGATCGCCGTCGACGAGGTGTGGCCCTTGGCGGGCACCCCGGACGGCGTACGCCGCACGGGAGCGGCGGCCGGCGGCGGGACCGGGCCGGCGGCCTGGAGGTCGAGGGTGATGGGCACCAGCTCGCCGTACGTCTTGGCCTGCCAGGTCAGCTCCAGCCGCTCCTCGAGCTCGTCGAGGTCGATGCGTCCCTCGCCCGCGGCGTCGCGCAGCACGTCGGCGACGCGCTGGCGGTCGGCGTCGGAGATGCGCATCTGCGACGGGTCGTGCGGGCGGTTCTCGATCTCCCCCATGCCCGTCAGGATAGCGAGCCCGCGCGGGACTGCTCCGTGACAGTCGTCAGGGGCCCGCGACGTGCTGGTAGTCCTTGGAGTTGACCCAGTAGCCGCCCCACTCCCATCCGATCCGCGCGAACTCGCGGACCAGCAGGTCGCCCTCGCGGATCACGCCCGTCGGCACCGGCGCCGAGCGGCCCCGGTCGATGAACGCGTAGCGGCGACCGGCCGGCGGGTCGATCGAGCCGGGGCGGACGTAGGGGTTCTGCACCGGGTTGATGTCGATGGCCGCCCCGCGTGCGTGGTCGGACCAGTTCGTCTGGCCCGCGACGCGGCGGCAGTTGTAGCCCGAGGTGTTGTTGTCGGCCATCGACGCGTCGTCGTCGCCGTCGTAGTGGTCGACGAGCCGCATCCGCGCGATCGGGTAGCCCACGTCGTACAACCGGCCGAACACCTCGGTCACGTCGCGGGCGAAGCGGCGGTGCACGACCATCTCACCGGTGCGGGCCAGGCCGCCGAAGCCGCGATAGGTCATGGTCAGGTGGCGCAGGTCGGCCAGCCGGACCGGACAGCCCGCACGGTGGCTGCTGCCCCGCATCCGGGCGGCGAGCTCGGCGTCGATCGGCGCGATCGTCGCTGCGTACTCCGGGTCGTCGGTCTGCGCCTCGCCGCGCTCGGCGGCCAGGCCGGCACACCGCGCACCGGCCCGCCAGTCGCGGACGGCCCCGGACCGCGCCGCACCGGTCACGGGCAGCGGGCGGCCGTCGGCGGCGATCCGCGCCGGCACCCACTCCTCCTCGACCACGCCGTCGGCGTCGAGGCGCAGCACCAGCACGCCGGTGTCGGGCTGGCGGGAGTGGTACCAGACGAAGTTGCCCAGGCCGTAGGACACGTAGGTGTCGCCGGAGAAGCCGGCGCCGCCGACCACGTGGGAGTGGCTGCCGACGACGACGTCGGCACCCGCGGCCGCCAGGTCGCGCGAGAGCACCCGCTGGCTCTGCGTCGGGCAGGCCTCGTTCTCCCGGCCCCAGTGGAGGTAGACGACCACCAGGTCCTGGCGTGCGGCGGCCGTCTCGACGGCGTCGAGGAGCTGGTCCGTACGACTCCCGCGGGCCGCGGCGATGCCCGGGGTGCCCGGTCCGGCGGACCACACGTCGCTCCCGCCCTCGCGCTGCACGGTGTCGGCACCGAGGAAGGCCACGTCGAGGCCGTCGACCCGGACCACGTGCGGCGCGAAGGCCTCCGCGGCGTCACCACCGCCGCCGACCACCGCGACCCGGTTGCGGCGGGCGGCCCGGATCGTGTCCGCGAGGCCGACCTGGCCGTAGTCGCCGGCGTGGTTGTTGGCGACGGTCACCACGTCGATGCCGGCGTCGGCCAGCGCCCCGAGCGCGCGTGGTGGGGTGCGGAAGTAGTAGCGGTCGGAGGCGAACTCCAGCTCCTTGGGGTCGCGGCGACCGCGCTCGGTGACCGGCGTCTCGAGGTTGACCATCGCCACGTCGGCGGCGCGGAGCGTCCGCGCGATCGGGCCGAGGCCGCGCCGCAGCAGGGCGCCCACGTGCGCCTCGAAGTGGACATCACCGCCGAAGGCCAGGGTCACCTCCCCCGACGCCGTCGCCGGGGCGGCGAGGACGTCGTCGGCCACGCGCGCCGGGTCCTCGTCGCCGGTGCGGGTGTCGGCCGGCGTGGCCGAGGTGCAGGCCGTGAGCGCGAGCGCCGCCACTGCCGCGCCGCCCCACGCCCGAGCACCCATGCCAGCGATTGTGCCTCGGCACACCACACGGGCTCCGCGCGACGGCTCAGGCGCTGAGGTCGGCAGCGTCCCCCGAGGACAGGAGCCGCGACACCGCGAGGGCCGCCTGGCGACCCGCGCGGGAGGCGCCGACCGTGCTGGCGGAGGGTCCGTAGCCCACCAGCTGCACCCGGGGGTCCCGCACGGCCGTCGTCGCGCCCTGGACGTTCCCGCGCACCGGCTCGAGGGCGATCCCGCCCTCGGCCGAGCGCAGGCCCAGCGGGGCCAGGTGGTCGAGCGCGGGACGGAACCCGGTGGCCCACACGATCGCGTCGACGTGCTCGAAGCGGCCGTCGGCCCAGCGGACGCCGTCCGTCTCGATGCGCGCGAACACCGGCAACCGGTCGTACGCCCCGAGGCGGGCCGCCTCCTGCTCCTGGGGCCGCAGCGCCAGGCCGGTCACGCTGACCACGCTCGCCGATGGCAGCCCGCGGCGTACGCGCTCCTCCACCGCGGTCACCGCGGCGAGCCCGGCGGCGGCGTCGAAGCCCTCGCGCCACACCGGCTCGCGCCTGGTCACCCACAAGGTGTCGGCCACCGGCGCGAGCTCGCCGAGGTGCTGGACGGCAGATGCGCCACCGCCGACCACCAGCACCCGCCGGCCGCGGAAGTGCGTGGGTCCGGGGTAGTCGGCGGTGTGCACCTGCTCGCCCGAGAAGGTGTCGATGCCGGGGTAGTACGGCACGAACGGCCGGGTCCAGGTGCCGGTGGCGTTGACCAGCGTGCGGGTGCGCCACTCGCCGCGGTCCGTCCGCACGACGAGCAGCCCGCCCTCGCTGTCGACGCGAATCACGCGCACCGGCCGCAGCACCGGCAGGTCGTGGCGGCGCTCGTAGTCGTCGAAGTAGTCGGGCACCACGACGTTGGCCGGCAACCCTGAGGCCTGCGGCGCCTCGGATCCGGGAAGGTCCGCGACGCCGTGCACGTCGTCCATCCCGAGCGACTCCCAGCGGTGCTGCCACGCACCCCCGGCACGGGGGTTGGCGTCCAGCACCCGGTGCTCGATCCCGCGACGACGGAGGTAGTACGACGACGCGAGGCCGGCCTGGCCGGCGCCGACCACGAGCGAGTCCCAGACCTCCACGCCGGTTGAACGCGCGACCGGGAGCATCTATGCCCGCGCCCAGCACCGTGGCAGCCTCGGGACATGGACACTGCCACTCGCGCCACCACCCTGCTCGAGCTCCACCACACCGGCTCCACGCTGGTCCTGCCCAACGTCTGGGACGCCTGGTCGGCCCGCGTCGTCGCCGACGCCGGCTTCGCCGCCCTGAGCATCGGCAGCCACCCGCTCGCCGACTCGCGCGGACAGGGCGACAACGAGGACATGACGCTCGACGACGCCCTCGACGGCGTACGCCGCATCTGCTCCGCGGTGCCCGACGTGCCGGTCACCGCCGACATGGAGGCCGGCTACGGGGTCTCACCCGCCGAGCTGGTCGAGCGCCTGCTCGAGGCCGGGGCCGTCGGCCTCAACGTCGAGGACACCGTGCACTCCGAGGGCGGTCGGCTGCGGTCGGTCGCCGAGCACGCCGACTACATCGGCGGGCTGCGGCAGGCGGCCGACGCGGCAGGCGTCGACGTCGTGGTCAACGCCCGCACCGACGCCTTCATCAAGGCCGACCAGTTCGAGGACCCGGTCGCGGAGGCCATCACCCGGCTGCGGGCCTGCGAGGAGGCCGGCGCGCGCTGCGTCTACCCCGTGAAGGTCCCCGACGCCGCCACCCTCCAGCAGGTCCTCGACGCGCTCTCCGGGCCGGTGAACGTGATCGCCGACCCCCGCAAGGGCTCCGCCGCCGGATCGCTGGAGGACCTCCAGGTGATGGGCGTGCACCGGGTGACCTTCGGCCCGCTGCTGCAGAAGCAGCTCGCACCGGACCTCGCCGCGCTCGTCGCCCCCTGGAAGTAGGGCCGCGTCACGCCACGACGAGCACCGGCGTCGGCGCCACCTCGAGGCGTACGGCGTCGCCCGGCTGCAGCCGCAGCGCGTCCGAGCTGGCCAGCTGGGCGACGACGTCCGTCCCGTCGGCCAGGGTGCTGGTGACACGCGACAGGGGGCCGAGGAACATCACGGTCGCCACGGTGGCCGTGCCGGTGGTGTCCGCCACGACCGACACCGACTCGGGCCGGACCAGGGCGTGGCCCGCACCGCTGGTCGAGCCGGGCAGGACCGGCACGTCGCGACCCAGCACCGCAGCGACTCCGTCGGTGACGTGGGCCGGAAGCCGGTTGCTGAGCCCGACGAACTCCCCCACGAAGCGGCTGGCCGGGGCGGAGTAGAGCTCGGCAGGCGGAGCCAGCTGCTCGAGGCGGCCCGCGTTCATCACCCCGACCCGGTCGGCGACCGCGAGGGCCTCCTCCTGGTCGTGGGTGACGAAGAGCGTCGTGGTGCCGACCTCGACCTGGACGCGCCTGATCTCGTCGCGCAGCTGCACCCGCACCTTGGCGTCGAGGGCCGACAGCGGCTCGTCGAGGAGCAGGACGGACGGCTCGATCGCCAGCGCCCGGGCCAGGGCCACGCGCTGCTGCTGGCCACCGGAGAGCTGGTGGGCGTAGCGGTCGGCGTGCTCGCCCAGGCCCACCAGCTCGAGCATGTCGCCTGCGCGCGCACGACGGGTGGCGCCGTCGCGACCGCGCATCTTGAGCCCGAAGGCGACGTTGTCGATCACCGTCATGTGCGGGAAGAGGCTGTAGGCCTGGAACACCATCCCCATGTCGCGCTTGCTGGCCGGCACCCTGGTCAGGTCCTTGCCGCCCACCGACACCGTGCCCGACGTGGCCCGGTCGAGGCCGGCGAGGATGCGCAGCGCGGTGGTCTTGCCGCAGCCCGAGGGACCGAGCAGGGCGACGAGCTCGCCGGGGGCGAGGTCCAGGGTGAACCCGTCCAGTGCCTTCACGGAGCCGTAGACGCGGGTGAGGTCGGACAGGGCGACGGCGAGACCGCGCGACGGGGTCTGGGTCTGGTCGGTCATGAGGAGGCTCCTTGGTTGCGCCGGTGCCGGTCACGGCTGAGGAAGGTGAGGCCGACGAGCAGCACGGACACCAGCAGCATCGAGGCCAGCGCGGCCGCCATGGCGGCAGGCCCGTTGCTCTTGTAGAGCGCGGCCATCGCCACCGGGAGGGTGTCGAAGCGGAGCAGCGAGGCGAAGACGTACTCGCCGAGCACCAGGGCCACCGAGATGAAGGCGGCACCGAGGATGCCGCCGGTGATGTTGGGCATGATGATCCGCACGACGACGGTGAACCAGCCGGCGCCGAGCGACCTGGCCGCCTCCGACAGGGTCGTCGCGTCGACCCCCGAGAGCGAGGCGTCGACGGCGCGGAACGAGTAGGGCAGCACCAGCACGACGTAGGCGAAGGTCAGCACCAGTGCGCTGTCACCCAGCAGGTAGGTCACCCACGAGTAGACGTTGCCGATGCCCACCACGATCACGAGCGCGGGGATGGTCAGCGGGAGCAGGCACAGGAACTCGATCAGCTTCTTGGCGCGGGGCACCCGCAGCCGGACCCACACCATCGTCGGCACCAGCAGGGCGACCATGAGCACGACGGTGAAGAGCGCGAGCAGGAGCGAGGCGACGATCGACGACCGCAGGTCCTCGTCGCGGAACATGAACGTCCAGTTGTCCCACGTGCGCCCGGGGGCGCTCCCGCGGACCTGGGTGGAGAAGTCGAACATCGCCAGCAGCGGCACGAAGAAGTAGGCCGCGAAGACCAGCAGCAGCACCGCGCGGACGATCCGGAAGCTCTTCGACGGGGTCATCGCATCCACCTCGACGTACGCCGCAGCAGCAGGCTGTAGGCCACCATCACGACCGTGACCACGACGATCATCTCCAGCGCGAGCGCGAAGCCGACGTTGGCCTGGCCCAGGATGACCTCGCTGGTGATGGCCTGCCGGATCAGCAGCGGCACGATGGGCTGGCCCTGGCTGACCAGGACCGCCGCCGTCGCATAGGCCGCGAAGGCGTTGGCGAAGAGCAGCAGCAGCGCGCCGAGGAAGGCAGGCGTCAGCAGGGGGATGGCCACGTGGCGCCAGTAGGACCAGGTGCTCGCCCCCAGGTTCACCGCGGCCTCGCGCCACTGGGGGCGCAGTCCCTCGAAGGCGGGCGCGAAGACGATCACCATCAGCGGGATCTGGAAGTAGCAGTAGACGACGACCAGCCCGGGCAGCCCGAAGAGCCACCCCGAGCCGTAGAGGTCGGCGCCGAAGAGGTCGCTGACGAGCTGGGTGACGATCCCGACCTGGCCGATCGTCGCGATCCAGGCGAAGGCGAGCACCACTCCCCCGAACTGGGCGAGCACGCCGCTCAGCGCGAGGGTCGCCCGGCGCAAGAGGCTGTGGGGAGGCAGGGAGACGACGAGATAGGCGAGCACCGCGCCCAGCACCGCCCCGAGGAGCGCCGTCGACGCCGACAGGATCAGTGATCCCTTCAGTGCCGAGACGGCTGCCTCGCTGGTCAGGGCGTCGAGGTTGCCCAGCGTGAGCGCGCCGTCCTCGTCCTGGAACGCGCCGAGCACGACGGTGAGCGTCGGGACGACGAGGAAGACCAGGACGAAGACGAGGAACGGCAGGAGCGGAAGGGCGGGGGCGACGGCGAGCCGTCGTCCCCGCCCCCCACTGGTGGTCGGCGTGCTCAGCGGATGGCCTTGGACCAGTTCGCTGCGAGGTACTCGCCGGCCGTGACGGTCTGGTCGTCGGTCGGGACCACCGGGTCGCCGCTGACCTCCGGGAGGGCCCCCCAGAGCTCGGCGTCGATCGTGCCGGCCTCGGCCATCGCGTCACCGCGCACCGGGCGGGCGCCACCCTCGAGCCACAGGTTCTGTCCCTCGTCGCTGTAGAGGAACTCCTGCCACAGCCGCGCCGCGGCCGGGTGCGGCGCGTCGGCGTTGATGGCCTGGAAGTAGTAGCCGGCGACGACGGCCTCCTCGGGCACGACGGTCTTCCACGTGTCGACGTTGGCCGCGGCGGCAGCACCGAGGTAGTCCCAGTCGATGACGACCGGCGTCGTGCCCTGCTCGATGGTGGTCGAGTCGGGGTCGACGGTGAGGAAGTTGCCGGCCTCCTTGAGCTCGGTGAAGAAGTCCACACCGGGCGCGATGTCGTCGGCGGACCCGCCGTTGGCGATGGCCGCCATCATCACGCCGCTGAAGGCGGCTCCGGCCTGCGTCGGGTCGCCGTTGAGGGCGACCTTGCCCTCGAACTCGGGCTCCAACAGGTCGGCCAGCGAGGTCACCTCGGGGACCACGGCGGAGTCGTAGCCGATCGACATGTAGCCGCCGTAGTCGTTGACCCAGGCGCCGTCCGGGTCCTTGAACTCCTCGGGGATGTCGTCCCACGTCGCGACCTGGTAGGGCGCGAACATGTCGGTGTTGGCGAGGGCGACCGACTGGCCGAGGTCGAAGACGTCGGGCGCGCGGTCGGTGCCGGCGAGCTCGTTGGCCGCGTTGATCTCGTCCTGGGACGCGGCGTCCGGCTGGGCGGAGTTGACCTCGATGTCGTACTTCTCCTCGAAGGTCGAGATCACCTCGCCGTAGTTGGCCCAGTCCGGCGGGAGGGCGATGACGTTGAGCTCACCCTCGTCCTGGGCGGCCCGGACGAGCTCGTCCATGCCACCGAAGTCCTCGGCCGACGTGGCGGCCGCCGCGTCCACCCCGCTCTCGGTGGTGGTGTCGTTCTCCTGCTCGGGGGCGGCGCAGGCCGCCGCGGACATGAGCGTGGCCATCGCTGTGAGCGAGACGAGCATCTTGCGGGTGTTCATCGGACCTCCAGGGAGCATCTGCCGGGGATCGGCGGGGGTGTGCCGCGCGGAGCCTCGTAGGTCCCGTCGTTGCGGAGGCTACTCCGGCGTGGCCGCCATGCGTCGGACCGGTGAACACCGGTCGTCGCCTCGCTCCGGATCGGACCCGCGGATCAGCCTCTGGCGAGGCCCTCTGCGCGCTAGGCTGCCGCCGCGCTGGACCGTCGTCGGCGTCCGCGGCCCCGGCAGGGCCGACCTGCGGGGGTCCTGACATGCGGATCGTGCTGTTCCTCGTCCCACTCGTGCTGGGCATCTACTGCCTCGTCGACGCGATCACCAGCCGCGACGACGAGGTGCGCCACCTCCAGAAGACGTGGTGGGTCCTGCTGATCCTGTTCTTCCCCTTCGTGGGGTCGATCGCCTGGCTCGTCGCCGGGCGCCCGCAGCGCGGCCCGCGCCACCACGGTCCCCACCAGCAGAGCGCGAGCGCCTTCCCGGAGTACGACCGCCCCGGCCGGTTCGCGGCCTCCGACCCGGCCGCCGACGAGGAGTTCCTGCGCAAGGTGCGTGAGCGCGCCGAGAGCCAGCGACGTACGACCCCGCCGAAGCCGGAGCAGGCACCGCCGGAGGTCGTCATCGACGAGGGCGTCCTGGACGCGGAGTCGGAGTCCTTCCTGGTCTCCAGCGCCGCGCCCGAGTCGGCCGTGGTGGCGGCGATCAGGCGGGCCAACGACCGGTTCATGCTGGTCGACGAGCTCGGGCGCGAGCACGCGGACGGCGCGGCGCTCGACGCCGCGTTCGAGGCCCACCCCGAGGGCGACCTCTACACCCCCAACTACACCGCCGACCCGGTCGTGACCGACGCCGGCGTCCGCGGCTACGTCGACTGCAAGGGCGGGATCGATCCTGCGATGGGAGAGACGATGCGCCGGATCCTGCGCGAGGAGCTCCGGAAGCTCGGGGCGACCGTCCACGTCCGGGAGCACGACGGGACCTGAGCCGTGTCGCACCACGGCCGGGGCGCGGCGTACGCTCAGGTCCCGTGACGACCGCTGCCTCCGGCCCCGAGTTCCACTACTCCGACCTCCTCCCGACCGCCGGGTCCAACGGCGCGGACGAGACCCCCTACCGGTTGATCACCACCGAGGGCGTCTCCACCACCGAGGTCGACGGACGCACCTTCCTGAAGGTCGAGCCCGAGGCGATCCGCCGGCTCACCGAGGAGGCGATGCACGACATCAGCCACTACCTGCGCCCCGGCCACCTCGCGCAGCTGCGGAAGATCATCGACGACCCCGAGGCCTCGGGCAACGACCGCTTCGTCGCGCTCGACCTGCTCAAGAACGTCAACATCTCTGCCGGCGGCGTGCTGCCGATGTGCCAGGACACCGGCACCGCGATCGTGATGGGCAAGAAGTCCGAGGGCGTGCTGACCGGCGCCGACGACGGCGAGGCGATCAGCAGGGGCGTCTACGACGCCTACACCCGGCTCAACCTCCGCTACTCCCAGCTCGCGCCGCTGACGACCTTCGAGGAGAAGAACACCGGCACCAACCTGCCGGCGCAGATCGAGCTCTACTCGACGCCCGCCAAGGACGTCCCGGAGTACAAGTTCCTCTTCATGGCCAAGGGCGGCGGCTCGGCCAACAAGTCGTTCCTCTTCCAGGAGACCAAGGCCGTCCTCAACCCGACGCGCCTGATGGAGTTCCTCGACGAGAAGATCCGCTCCCTCGGCACCGCCGCGTGCCCGCCCTACCACCTCGCCGTCGTCATCGGCGGCACGAGCGCGGAGTTCGCGCTCAAGACCGCGAAGTACGCCTCCGCGCACTACCTCGACGACCTCCCGACCGAGGGCTCGATGAGCGCGCACGGCATCCGCGACGTCGAGCTGGAGGAGAAGGTCTTCGAGCTCACCCAGTCCTTCGGCATCGGCGCGCAGTTCGGCGGCAAGTACTTCTGCCACGACGTCCGGGTCGTGCGCCTGCCCCGCCACGGCGCCTCGTGCCCGGTCGCGATCGCCGTCTCGTGCTCGGCCGACCGGCAGGCGCTCGGCAGGATCACGCCCGAGGGCGTGTTCCTCGAGCAGCTCGAGACCGACCCGGCGCACTACATGCCCGACGCCGGCCTCGCCCACGACATCGAGGGCGGCGCGGTCGTCCCGATCGACCTCAACCAGCCGATGCCGGACATCCTCGCCGAGCTGTCGAAGCACCCGGTCAAGACCCGTCTCTCGCTGACCGGCCCGCTCGTCGTGGCGCGCGACATCGCGCACGCCAAGATCAAGGAGCGCCTCGACGCCGGCGAGGAGATGCCGGCCTACCTGAAGGACCACCCGGTCTACTACGCCGGCCCGGCCAAGACGCCCGAGGGCATGCCGTCGGGCTCGTTCGGCCCGACCACCGCCGGTCGCATGGACTCCTACGTCGAGCAGTTCCAGGCCGCTGGCGGCTCGATGGTGATGCTCGCCAAGGGCAACCGCTCCAAGCAGGTGACCGAGGCGTGCGGCACCCACGGCGGCTTCTACCTCGGATCCATCGGCGGCCCGGCGGCCCGGCTCGCCCAGGACTGCATCCGGTCCGTGGAGGTCGTGGAGTACGAGGAGCTCGGGATGGAGGCTGTGTGGAAGATCGAGGTCGAGGACTTCCCCGCCTTCATCGTCGTCGACGACAAGGGCAACGACTTCTTCACCGACCCGTCCGGTGCCGTGACCGTGCCGCTGAGCTCCTTGACCGGGGCCGGGATCCGAGTGCGCTCGGCGGAGTAGTCCTCAGCCTGCAGTGAGGCGGCCGGCCAGCGACGCCGCCGCCTCGCCGGGCTGGTGGCCGAGCGGCTCGGCGCCCTCGATGCGCCCCTGGTGGGCGCCACCGAGGAGGACTGTCGTGGAGGTGGCGATCGCCTCCACCGCCTCGCGGACCGCGGGGAGGTCCTCGACCGTCGGGACCGCGAGCACCACGGCGTCGGGGCCGAGCTCGCGCACGGTGTCGACCCAGGCCTCCACGGGCAGGTCGGCGCCGAGGTAGGTGACCTGCACCCCGCGGCTGCGGAGGACCATCGCGAAGCCCATCACCCCGAGCTCGTGGCGCGAGCCGCGGGCGAGTCCGACCAGCACCCGCGGCGCCTCGGACTCGGGGTGCGGGAGCTGGTGGAAGGCCTGCGAGAGGCGCCGCAGCACTGCGGCGCTGACGAAGTGCTCTCCGGCCACCGTCACGTCACCGCGCTGCCAAGCCTCGCCCAGGCGCACCAGCGAGGGCATCAACCACTCGTCCACCACGTCGGCGAGGTCGGCCTGCGCGAAGACCTTGTCCAGGGTGCTCTCGAGGCGCACCACGTCGAAGTCCTGGCCGCACGTCACGAGCTCGTCGAGGTGCGACAGGGGCGAGCCCGGCGGCGGCGCGTCACCGGCGATGGCGCCCGACCGGTCCTCGAGGACCCTCCTGGCTGCCTCGCGCGGGGCCCACCCGGAGTCGACGAGGTCGCGCATCACGGCCAGTCGCCGCACCGCCTCGTCGTCGTACAGCCGGTAGTTGCCCTCGGAGCGCACGGGCTCGACGACCCCGTAGCGCTGCTCCCACTTGCGGAGCGTCTCGCGGGGTACGCCAGTGAGCTGCGAGGTGCGGCCGACGGTGTACACACCCCAAAAGGTACACCACGTTGGACAAACCCTGTACACACCCTCTACGTTCGCCTTACCCACAACAGTGGACAAACTGTGGACAACCCGGGAGGGGCACCATGTCGGACACCTACCAGCTCACTGCCGAGGACCAGCGTCTCGGCGTGTGGCTGCGCTCCGCCGGCATCGCGGCGATCGCCGCCGCCGCCCTCGGCTCGGTCCTGTTCGCCAGCCCGGCCGCGTCCGAGCTCCCGGGCACCGACAGCACCTGTCAGATCAAGGTCGTCGGCGACGCCTGGACCGGCCAGGGCTGCGAGGACTCCTCCGAGCGTGCCGCGGAGGGCGCGCTGAACTGACGCCGTCAGTCCCGCGCCGGGGCGTCGGCGAGCCGCTGCGCGAGCGCCACCGCCGCGGCACCGGGCAGGTGGCCGAGGTTCTCCGCACCGGACACCGCGTCCTGGTGGGCTCCGCCGACGAGCACCTGCGCCATCCCCCCCAGCGCCTCCACCGCCTCGCGCACCGCAGGAACGTCCTCGACGGACGGCACGGCCAGCACGACGGCCTCGGGCCCCACCAACCCGACCGCCCCGATCCAGGCCTCCAGGGGGAGGTCGCCGCCGAGGTAGGTCACCGCAACGCCGTGCGAGCGGAGCACCACGGCGAAGGAGAGGACCCCCATCTCGTGCCGGGACCCGCGCGCGAGGCCGACGACCACGCGAGGGCTCCCGGTCGGTGCGGGTGGCAGGGACTGGAAGAGCAGGCCGAGCCGGCGGTGCACCGCAGCCGTCACGAAGTGCTCGCCGGCCACCGACACCTCACCGCGCTGCCAGGCCCGGCCCAGGCCGCCGAGCGCCGGCATCAGCCAGTCGTCGACCACGCCCGCGAGGTCGACGTCCGCGAAGGCGTCGGCGAGCAGCCGTTCCAGCCGCGGGACGTCGAAGTCGACCGCGCACGCCACGAGCTCCTCGACGCGCGCGTCGGTGCTGGTGGCCTCCCGGCGCGGCAGCTGCGCCTCCGCCGCCGACGGGTCCTCGACCACGTGCCGCGCGGCCTCCTGCGCGGACCAACCGGCGTCGACCAGGCTGCGCATGACGCTGAGGCGGCGCACCGCGTCGTCGTCGTAGAGCCGGTAGTTGCCCCGGGAACGCTGCGGGACCACCACGCCGTAGCGCTGCTCCCACTTGCGGAGGGTCCCGGTCGGCACGCCGGTGAGCTCAGCGGCCCTCCCAACGGTGTACACCTGACCACCGTAGAACGCGAACGGCGCCGCGAGAAGGGCTTTCGCTCCGTCCGCGGACACCCCGGGGTGAGGCCGCACCGCGCCGACGTGGGCAGGATGGTGGCGTGGACAGCGTGAGAAGCGTGGACAGCGTCGAGATCGCCCGGGCCGAGACCGAGCGCGGAGAGGTCGTGCTGCGACGGCGTACGTCGGACAGCGCCGCCGACGTGCTGGAGCTGCGGGTCAACGGCGTCTTCGTGATGGACACCCTCGAGACGACCAGCGAGATCGAGCTGGCCGCCCAGGCGCTCGCGCTCGTCGAGCAGCCCTCGTCGGTGCTCATCGGCGGGCTGGGGCTGGGCTTCACCCTCCAGCGCGTCCTCGCCGACCCCCGCGTGGAGCGGGCGGTGGTGGTCGAGATCGAGGAGGTCCTCGTCCGCTGGATGCGCGACGGCACCGTGCCCCACGGGCCCGCGGTGCTCGCCGACACCCGCGCGACAGTGCTCAACGCCGACATCACGATGGCGATCGCCGAGGCACGCTCGACGTACGACCTGGTGCTGCTCGACGTCGACAACGGACCGGGCTACCTCGTCCACGACGGCAACGCGTCGGTCTACGAGGCGGAGTTCCTCACCCGCTGCCGGGAGCTGCTGAGCCACGGCGGGGTGCTGGTGGTGTGGTCGGCCAGCGCCGCACCGGAGCTGCTGGCGGTGCTGCGGGAGGTCTTCGGAGCGGCCGAGGAGCAGGCCCACCACGTGCTGCTCCAGGACCGCCCGGAGGACTACTTCCTCTACCTCGCGCGCCGGACCTGAGTCCTCAGCGCAGGAACGCCTCCAGCACCGGCCCGGCAGTCTGCGAGCCCGAGACGCCGGTCTCCACGAACACCGCCACCGCGAGGTCGCCGCGGGTGGCGATCATCCAGGCGTGGGTGGGGAGGTCGCCCGCAGCGTTCGGCTCGCCGTACTCGGCGGTGCCGGTCTTGGCCCCGATCTCCCCCGGCACGTCGAGCAGGAACCGGCCCGAGCCCGTGGTCACCACGGCCCGCATCAACCCACGGAGGGTGCCGGCCTCACGGCCCGTCAGCGGCACCTCCGGCGCGACCTGCTGCACCTCGTGGTCCGGCAGCAGCACCGGCAGCACGGTGCGGCCCGCGGCGACGGAGGCGGCGACGGTGGCCATCGCGAACGGGCTGGCGAGCACCGTCCCCTGGCCGATCAGGTCGGCCGCGGCACCGGTCTCGGTCTCGGCCGGCGGCACCTGGCCGAAGTAGACGCCGAAGCCGAGGTCGTGGTCGACCCCGAGGCCCAGCGCGGCCGCCGCTGCGGACAGGTCGCCCGCGGCGACGCGGTCGGCGTTGGCGATGAGGGCGGTGTTGCAGGACTGCGCGATCGCCTGGACGAAGGGGATGTCGCCGATCGCGCTGGACGGGTAGTCGTCGTAGTTCTTGAAGGAGCGGCCGTCGACCACCGTGGTCGCCGGGCACGACACGACGTCGTCGACGGCGAGCCCGCTGCGCAGCAGCGCCAGCGAGCTGACCACCTTGAAGGTCGAGCCGGGGGCGTACTGCCCGGTCGCCGCGAGGTCGGCGCCCGCCGCTCCTTCACCGTTGGCGGTGGCGAGGATCGCCCCGTCCGACGGGCGGATCGCGACCAGCGCTGAAGGGGGAGCACCCGCGCCGAGGGTGGCGAGCGCGGCCTCGGCGCGCGACTGGAGGTCCGACGACAGCGTGGTGACCAGGTCGGTGCCGTCGACGGCCGGCACCTCGAAGAGGGTGCGCAGCACATCGTCGGCACCCCGAGCGACCACGGCCGTGCCGGGGCTGCCGCGCAGCTGTTCGTCGTAGCGCGCCTGGAGGCCGGACAGCCCCACCTCGTCGCCGGCCACGATGCTTCCACCGGACTCCTCGACCACCTCGGCGGTCGCCGGGCCCACCCGGCCGAGCAGGGCTGCGGCGAACTCGCGCGTCGGGGCCAGCGGCAGGGTGTCGCGGACCGCGAGCGCCCCCGGGACCTCCCGGAAGGCGGGCAGCACCTCGAGCGCATCGTCCTCGCGGAGCACGACCGCCTCGACGAAGGCCTCGGCACCCATCGCCTCGGAGCGTTCGGCGTACGCCGCGGCGTCGACGTCGAGGATGCGGGCGATCCGGCGCGCGCTGCGCGCGACCTGCGGGCCCTCGACCTTGGTCTTGTCGAGGCCGTAGCGCAGGACCGGGCGCTCGGTGACGAGCACCTCTCCCCCGTCGCCGGTGATGTCGCCGCGCTGCGGCGTGAGCGTCCGCAGCCCGACCGTCTCGCCCTCGGCGAGGCCGGGGGCGAACGCCTCGGGAGACCACTCGACCCGCCACTCCTGGGGGTCCTCACCGCCCTGCGCGAGGCGGACGGAGGTGTCGTACTCCCAAGGCGCGTCTGCGGTCACGTCCCACCGCCACGCGAGCGTGACGTCGGCCCACCCCTCCTCCTCGACCACCTCGACGGAGGTGGCCTCGACGGCGACCGGCACCTCGTCGAGCGGCGCGACCAGCTCCGCGAAGGCGGCCCTCTGCGCCTCGTCACCCAGCGGCACCTCGCCCAGCGAGTGCTCCGAGAGCGCTGAGGCGAGGTCGTCGGCGAGGTCGGCGGCGGGGTCTGTGTCGTCGCCGCCGAGCGCGGAGCAGGCCGAGACGACCCCCACGAGCACGACGGTCATCCCGAGACGGAGTGGACGCATGGCCCCATCGTGCCGGGGTACGGTCGATGTCGTGAGCGAGACACGCACCGAGCACGACTCGATGGGCGAGGTCGAGGTTCCTCGCGAGGCACTCTGGCGGGCGCAGACGCAGCGCGCGATCGAGAACTTCCCGATCAGCGGACTGACCCTCCAGCCGCGCCACGTCCAGGCGCTGGCGCACGTGAAGGCAGCGGCCGCGAGCGCGAACGCCGCGCTCGGTGTCGTCAGCCACGAACAGGCGCACGCGATCGTGGCGGCCTCCGACGCGATCGTCGCCGGGGACCACGACGGCGAGTTCCCGCTCGACGTGTTCCAGACCGGCTCGGGCACCAGCTCCAACATGAACGCCAACGAGGTGATCGCGACCCTCGCGGCGCAGGCGGGTGTCGAGGTGCACCCCAACGACCACGTCAACGCCTCGCAGAGCAGCAACGACACCTTCCCGACGAGCATCCACGTCGCGGCGACGCTCGCCGTGGTCGACGACCTCGTCCCGGCACTGGAGCGGCTGGCGTCGTCGTTCGAGACCAAGGCGGAGGAGTTCGCCGACGTGGTCAAGGCCGGGCGCACCCACCTCATGGACGCGACCCCGGTGACCCTCGGCCAGGAGATGGGGGCGTACGCCGCCACGCTGCGCCTCGGCATCGAGCGCCTCGAGGCGGTGCTGCCGAGGGTGCGCGAGCTGCCGCTGGGCGGCACCGCGGTCGGCACCGGCATCAACACCCCGGCCGCCTTCGCCGAGCGCGCCATCGCGGCGCTGGCGGAGCGCACCGGGCAGCCCTTCACCGAGGCCCGCGACCACTTCGAGGCCCAGGGCACCCGTGACTCGCTCGTCGAGCTGTCCGGGGTGCTGCGCACGGTCGCGGTCGGCCTGACCAAGATCTGCAACGACCTGCGCTGGATGTCGTCGGGACCGACCACGGGGCTGGCCGAGATCCACCTGCCCGACCTGCAGCCCGGGTCGAGCATCATGCCCGGCAAGGTGAACCCGGTCCTGCCCGAGGCGACGCTCATGGTCTGCGCGCGGGTGGTCGGCAACGACGCGACGATCGCGTGGGCCGGCGCATCCGGCAGCTTCGAGCTCAACGTGATGATGCCGGTGATGGCGCACGCGCTCCTGGAGTCGGTCCACGTGCTGTCCACCTCGACCGTCCTGCTCGCCGAGCGTTGCGTCGACGGCATCACCGCCGACGCCGACCGGATGCGCCGCTACGCCGAGTCGTCACCGTCGGTCGTCACGCCGCTCAACGCCCACATCGGCTACGAGCAGGCCGCCACGGTCGCGAAGAAGGCGCTCGCCGACGGCGCGACCATCCGCGAGACAGTCATCGCGATGGGCTTCGTCGAGCGCGGCGAGCTCACCGAGGAACAGCTCGACGCAGCCCTCGACGTGGACTCGATGACCGGACGCTGACGCACCGGCCCCTCTTGACCTAGATACCCCCTGGGGGTATCTTCGGAGCATGGAACACAGCACCCGTCACGACGTGCACCCCGAGGGCCACCACGACTCGCACGACACCATGGGCACCAACGCGATGGCGGTCTCCGCCACCCTCCACTGCCTCACCGGCTGTGCCATCGGCGAGATCCTCGGACTGATGATCGGCACGGCGCTCGGGCTCGGCACGTGGACCACCATCGCGATCGCGGTCAGCCTGGCCTTCCTCTTCGGCTACGCCCTGTCGACCCTGCCCCTGCTGCGAGCCGGCCTCGGCGTCGGCGCCGCGCTCAGCATCGTGCTCGCCGCCGACACGCTCTCGATCGCGACGATGGAGCTGGTCGACAACTCCGTCATGGCCCTGGTGCCCGGCGCGATGGAGGCCGGCCTGGTCAACCCGGTCTTCTGGCTGTCGATGATGCTGGCCCTGACGGTGGCGTTCTTCGCAGCCTGGCCGGTGAACCGCTACCTCCTGGCCCGCGGCAAGGGCCACGCACTGACGCACGAGTACCACGGCGCCGAGCCCACCGGGGCGCGCCGCTTCATCCCCGACCTCGCGACGCCGACGCTGGTGGCCGCCATCACGGCCTTCATGCTCGGCGGGCTGGTGGTCTCCGTCGCCGACGACCTGGGCGCGGAGCAGACCTCGCCGCACTCGGCGCCGGCGCCCCGTTGAGGACCGCCCGGGTCAGTACCAGTTGTTGCCCTGCTTGAAGCTCCACGCATTGCACGGGGTGCCGTAGGTGTCCTGGATGTACTCCAGCCCCCACCGGATCTGGGACTCCGCGGAGGTCATGTAGTCGGCCGGGAGGTCGTGGAGCTGCGTCAGCGCCTGCGGGATGCCGTACGCCGACGACGTCGGGTTGTCGGCGTCGACGCGCCAGTCGGACTCGCTGACGTAGAGCGAGTCGAGGCACGAGAACTGGTCGGAGGAGAAGCCGTACGCCGGCAGCAGCGCGCGGGCGATGTCGCGCGGGTCGCCGTCGGACAGCGTCTCGGAGCGGGTGACGGCGGAGCCGGCCGACATCTCGAGGGCGGCGGCCTTGGTGGCGTCGGTGCGCCGCGCGGAGCGGGAGACCGTGGTGCGCTCCCGGGGCTGCTCGGTCCCGGCCGCGCCGGCACCGGCCACGCCGGACGCGTCGCTGGACGGCGTACCGCTGGACGTCTCGGGGACCGTCGGCTCGGCCACGTCGGCCGCGGCCGGGGTCAGCACGTCGGGGTCCTGCGACGCGAGGCCACCGCTGACGCTCACCCCGGTCGCCGCGGCGGCGAGGCCGGACAGGACGAGGCCGGTGCGCAGGGCTCGTCGCGGGGCACGCGCGGCCTTGTGCTTGCCGGGGGCGCGGTGCGTGGGGACGTACTTCTCAGGCTTGGGCACGAGAGCTCACGGGGTCGACGACGGGGGTGCACGCGTCGCGAGGACGCGCGGGCGACCGTCCCGGACCCGGGCGGTGGAACGAGGTGCTGGCGGGGTCCCCCGACCCTGCCGACGACCAAGATCACGAAACGGTCACGAGCCACCATGCATGAGGCGCGGAGGGCGTGCAAACCGAACCCCGCAATTGCCCACGCCTCATCCGTCACATCGGTCTCGTGGGCCGCACTGACCTCATCCGTCACACGCCCGATGAATCAGGTGTGCGAAGTCTTGCGCTGTTGGGGCGTTGCAACGCCCTGATCGCGCGGGAGTCCCCGCTTGAGCGGGGACTCCCCCAGCGAGACAGGCAGCCCTCAGAGCGTGACGTCCTCCAGCATCTCCGTCACCAGCGCCGCGATGGGCGAGCGCTCGGAACGGGTGAGCGTGACGTGGGCGAAGAGCGGGTGGCCCTTGAGCTTCTCCACCACCGCCACGATGCCGTCGTGGCGTCCCACGCGGAGGTTGTCGCGCTGGGCGACGTCGTGGGTGAGCACGACCTTGGAGTTGGCGCCGATGCGCGAGAGGACCGTCAGGAGGACGTTGCGCTCCAGCGACTGCGCCTCGTCGACGATCACGAAGGCGTCGTGCAGCGACCGGCCGCGGATGTGGGTCAGCGGCAGCACCTCGAGCATCCCCCGGTCCATCACCTCGTCGATGACGTCCTTGCCGGTGAGCGCGCCCAGGGTGTCGAAGACGGCCTGGGCCCAGGGCGACATCTTCTCGTTCTCCGAGCCGGGGAGGTAGCCGAGCTCCTGGCCACCGACCGCGAAGAGCGGGCGGAAGACCACGACCTTCTTGTGCTGGCGGCGCTCCATCACCGCCTCGAGCCCGGCGCAGAGCGCCATCGCCGACTTTCCGGTGCCGGCGCGCCCGCCCAGCGAGACGATGCCGACCTCGGGGTCGAGGAGCATCTCCAGCGCCACCCGCTGCTCGGCGGAACGACCGTGGATGCCGAAGGCGTCGCGGTCGCCGCGCACCAGGTGGACCCTCTTGTCCGCGCCGACCCGGCCCAGGGCCGTGCCCCGCTCGGACAGCAGCACGAGGCCGTTGTGGCACGGGAGGTCGCGCGCGTCGGCGAGGTCGATGACACCGTCCTCGTAGAGCTCGTCGAGGTCGGCGGCCGGCACCTCCAGCTCCGTCATGCCGGTGTAGCCGGAGTCGCTGATCGTCTCGGCGCGGTACTCCTGGGCATCGAGGCCGACGGCCGAGGCCTTGATCCGCAGCGGGAGGTCCTTGGAGACCAGGGTGACGCGGTGGCCCTCGTTGGCCAGGTTGCGCGCCACGGCGAGGATCCGGGTGTCGTTGTCGCCCAGCCGGAAGCCCGAGGGCAGCGAGGCGGCGTCGGTGTGGTTGAGCTCGACGCGCAGGGTGCCGCCCTGCGAGCCGATCGAGACCGGCTCGTCGAGGCGGCCGTTGACGACCCGCAGGTCGTCAAGAGCCCGCAGCGCCGCCCGGGCGAAGTAGCCGAGCTCGGGGTGGTGGCGCTTGCCCTCGAGCTCGGTGATCACCACCACGGGGAGCACGACCTCGTGCTCGGCGAAGCGGGTCAGCGCGCCCGGATCGGCGAGCAGGACGCTGGTGTCCAGGACGTAGGTCTGACGCTCACCGCTGGTGGAGCCGGGCGATGCGGAGCTGGATGAGGACTTGCTGGCCACGACTAACCCCTTGCTGCGGGTCGGCGCGCACACTCCTCGCCCGGCCCGTGTCATTCAACGGACCGGAGAGCTCCCATTCGAGTGCTCAAGGCTGCCTCCCGGTTCAGCAGGCTTCCCCACCTGCCGATGTCGCGAAAGTACGCCCGCGCGCGGGCTGATCCGGGGCGACACGCCCGAACGCGAGGTGACGGTCAGATGACGTCTGCCGTCGAGCGGGTCAGCCGCCGAAGCGGCGCTCGCGCGCGGCGTACGCACGGATCGCGCGCAGGAAGTCGACGCGGCGGAAGTCGGGCCACAGCGCCTCGCAGAAGTAGAACTCCGAGTTCGCCGACTGCCACAGCAGGAAGCCGCCCAGGCGCTGCTCGCCCGACGTGCGGATCACGAGGTCGGGGTCCGGCTGGCCCTTGGTGTAGAGGTGCTCGGCGATGTGCTCGACGTCGATGAGGTCGGCAAGCTCCTCCAGGGAGGTGCCACGCGTGGCGTGCTCGGCGAGCAGGGCGCGCACGGCGTCGGCGATCTCGCGGCGCCCGCCGTAGCCGACGGCGACGTTGACGAGGATCCCGTCGATGTCGCGGGTCGCCTCCTCGGCGGCCTTGAGCCGGGCGGCGGTCTCGGGCGGCAGCAGGTCCAGGGCCCCCACCGGGTGGATGCGCCAGCGACCGGCCTCGGCCAGCGACTCGACCGCGCCCTCGATGATCGTCAGCAGTCCGGTGAGCTGCTCGGGCGGGCGGTTGGTGAGGTTGTCGCTGGACAGCAGCCACAGCGTCACGACCTCGACACCGACCTCCTCGCACCAGCCCAGGAGCGGACGGATGTTGTCGGCACCGGCCTGGTAGCCCTCGGCGGTGTTGAGGCCGACGGCCTTGGCCCAGCGCCGGTTGCCGTCGAGCATCACGCCGACGTGCTTGGGGATCTGGTCGGTCGGGAGGAACTTCACCACCCGGGACTCGTAGGCCGGGTAGAGCACCCGTCGCACCGCGTCCTTGAGCCTCACCACCCGTCGATGGTAGCGCCGTGTGACCGATGCCTCCGCGACGCTCGCACACGCGCGTCACGGTCCAGCGGGTAGCGTCGACCCATGGAGACCACGTCATGACGCCACGCGACCGTGTCGAGCACGCCGTCGAGCGTGCGGGCGAGGTCATGGCCGACAAGATGGCCGAGGTCAAGCCCCACCTGCGCGGCTGGCTCCACGCCGGGACCGCGCCGCTGGCCCTCGCGGCGGGGATCGTCCTCGTGGCCCTCTCGCCCACCCCGTTGACCCGCATCGGCTCGCTGGCCTTCGCCCTGTCGGCCCTGCTCGTGTTCACCGTGTCCGCGATCTACCACCGCGGCAACTGGTCCCCGCGCACGTGGGCGTTCCTGCGGCGCTTCGACCATGCCAACATCTTCGTGCTCATCGCCGGCACCTACACGCCCTACGCGCTCCTCTTCCTCGACGGCACCGCGCGCACGACGCTGCTGGTCGTGGTCTGGGCGGCCGCCGTCGCGGGCGTGATCTTCCGCGTGTTCTGGACCGACGCGCCGCGCTGGCTCTACACGCCGATGTACATCGCGCTCGGCTGGGCGGCCGTCTTCTTCATCCCCCAGTTCATGGAGGGCGCCGACCGCTTCAGCAGCGGCATCGCCATCGCCACCCTCGTCCTGGTCGCCGCGGGCGGCATCCTCTACACGCTCGGCGGGGTCGTCTACGGCCTCAAGCGCCCGAACCCGTCACCGCGGTGGTTCGGCTTCCACGAGGTCTTCCACTCCTTCACCGTGCTCGCCTTCGCCGCGCACTACGTCGGCGTCTCGCTGGCGACGTACTCCCTGCGCTGAGCCGTGCGCACGCTTCCCGGCGCCGGGTGAGGTCGCTCACGATCGGAAACGATCGGCGGGTCGTGGGCGTCGTACAGGGGTACGCCCTGTCGCCGACCCGAACCTGTGAGATGACCCAGCCCGAGATGACCCGGCCCGAGAAGACGAGGCCCGACACCCGCAAGCCCCTCCTCGACCTGTCCCTGCCCCAGCTCGTCGCCGGTGCGGTGGCCGCCGCCACCGCGGCGATCCTGAGCAGCAAGATCGGCCTGCTCGGCACCGTCGTCGGTGCGGCCTTCGCCAGCGTGGTGTCCGCGGTCGTCACCTCCGGCCTCGTGGGCGGGTGGCAGCGCGTGCGGAGCGTCCCGAGCCGCTTCCCGCGGAACGTGAACGGCATGCTCGTGACCGCCGCCGCCCTCGGTCTCGTCGCCGTGGCGCTCCACACCGGCGTCGACCTGCTGACCCGCGACCTCCCCCGCGACACCTTCGCCGCGCGCTGGCTGGCCGAGATCGGCGTCAGCCGAAGCTGACCCCGGTGAGGGTGGCGAACACCGCGATCGCCCCGACCGTGACCACCGCGGCCAGCGCCCACGCCAGGAGCGCGGAACGACGGGCGAGCCGCTCGAGCGCGAGATAGGTCGCCCCGATGGCGGCGACCCCGACCGTCACGTGCAGCAGGACGGCGAGCATGACCCCGGCGATGGCGCCGGCCATCCGCAACCGCCCCCACAGCAGGCTCAGCGCGAGCGGCAGCACGATCGCGCCCGACAGCCCGCCGAGCAGCTCCTGCCACCACGGCCGGTCACCCATCCACGGCACGTCGACGGCGCCGACCCACGACCGGTCGAACAGGTCGCTGGTGGCACTCCAGCCGAGCCAGAGGATGGTCACGATCGTGACGCCGGCCGCCGCCCGGTAGGACCAGTGGCGCGCCCGCGACCACGGCACGGCGCGACCGACGAAGATCGTCGCGACCGTGACCGCGGTCCACACGATCCAGCGCCTGATCACCCCCGTGCCGGTGTCGGCCATCGCGTCGCGGAAGACCCGGTCGGCCTCGACCCGGTCGACCGTGCGCCCCTCGGTGGCGACGTAGGACGTCGGGTCGCCGCGCCCGGCCACCAGCGCGTCGTGCAGCAGCGCCGCCGGCAGGTGGGAGCCGGTCTTGGGCACGAGCCAGGTGAAGATCGCCGGCACGGAGGTCAGGTCCGTGCGGAACGTCGCGTCGGCCGGCACCAGCAGCTCACCGAGGTGGCGGTCGCGGTAGGCCAGGCGGCGCTCCAGTGAGAAGGTCTCGATGCCCTCCTCGGCGTGGCGCTCGAGGACGATCCGCATCTCCTCGGCCGGATCGGGCGGCTGGCCCGGAACACCTTCGCGGGGCAGCGTGCCGCCGTCGTAGAACCTGCTGACCTGCGCCTGCACCTGGTCGGCCATCCGGCTGACGCGCTCCCGAGCCTGCATTCCCCCAGTGTGGCGACAGGGACCGACAGGTGCCAGAGCCGCCGGCTGACTCAGCGCGGGAGCAGGTCGTTGCGGAACACGCCGCCGGGGTCGAGACGCCCACGGAGCGCCTCGAAGGCGGCCAGGTCGTATGCCCCGGCCGGAGCGCGCAGCTCCGGGGTGGCCGTGATCTTGCCCCAGTGCGCGCGCGGCTCCCAGGGCGCCAGGGCGTCCTCCACGGCCCGGAGCGCCGGCATCACCAGCTCGGGCTCGGGCCGCCAGGTGAAGTGCGCCATCACGGAGTCGCGACCACGCAGCGGGCTCAGCCACAGGTCGTCGGAGGCGGCGGACCGGATCTCGTGGACGAGCAGCGCGGGTGCGACCACGTCGCTGATGCGCGCGAGCGTGGGCAGCAGGTGGGCGGCTGCCTCCCGGGGCAGGAAGAGCTCGCTCTGGAGCTCCTCCCCCACGCTGGGCAGGTGCGAGGCGCGGAAGTGCGGCAGGCGTTCGTGCCACGGCCCCGGCGCGCCTTGCTGGGGGGAGGCAGCGGACGGGTCGACCCCCGGGACCGGGTGCAGCTCGCGGGTGGCCGGGTCGCGGGCGGCCAGGCAGGGCGCCAGGGTCCCCGGGTTGTCGAGCCTCTCCTTGACCCACACCGAGGAGACCGTCGCCGGGTCGGTCAGGTCGGTGAAGACGCTCACGCTGGTGCCGCTGCCGAGGACCGCGAGCAGCTGGTCACCCACCTCCCCCGCCGGCAACCCCTCCCAGACGCGCTGGCGGACCTCGTAGGTCGGCTCGGTGCGCAGCCACAGTCGGGTCACCACCCCGAGGCCGCCGAGCGCGACCACCGCACCGCCGAAGTCTGCGTGCCCGGAGTCGAGGCGCACCAGGTCGCCCGAGGCGGTCACGAGCTCGACCGCGACCACGGCCGTCGCCAGGGATCCGAGGTCGTCGCCCGACCCGTGGGTGCCGGTCGCGCAGGCGCCCGCCACGCTGATGTGCGGCAGGGAGCCGAGGTTGTGCAGCGCTCGGCCGCGGGCCTGGAGCACGGGAGCGACCTCCGCGTACGTCATCGCGCCGGGCACGACCGCGACCGCGCCGTCGGCGCCCTCGAGCTCGACGGACAGGCCGAGGTCGCGGGTGCTGACGTGCACCCCGTCGGTGTCGGCCACGCTCGAGAAGGAGTGCCGGGAGCCGAGCGCCCGCACCCGGTCGCCGGCGGCGGACGCGGCGGCGACCACCGCCTGCAGCTCGGCGACGCTCCGGGGGCGGACGAGCTCCCGGGCGGAGTAGGTGAGGTTCCCGGACCAGTTGGTCCGGCGGCTGTGGTCGGACGCGGTCACGGGTGCTCCTCGAGGTGGGACTGTCGGGCGCCACCGCGCGGCAGCGTGAAGGTGAAGCCTGCGGCGATCTTCTCAGGCAGGACCGCGGCCACGGCGTCGACGGTCGTGGCGCGGTCGCCTCCGCCGTCGTGGGCGGTGACGACCGCGCCCGGGAGAATGGCGCTCCGCAAGCGGTCGGTGAGGGTCGCGACGCCTCGGTCCGGGCAGGCGTCCCAGTCGTGGATCACCTGTCCGAGGCCGAGCGGCTGCATGCCGAGGGCGACGGCCACCTCACCGGTGCGACCGAAGCTGCCGTTGGGCGCGCGGAAGTAGGGCACCGGGGCGTCGGGGTCACCGAGGGCAGAACGGATGATGAGCAGGTTCTCGCGCAGGATCGCCTCCACCTCCGACGTGGACGCGCTACCGATGTCCGCGTAGTCGACCGAGTGATTTCCCAGGACGTGCCCCTCCGCGACGATGCGTCGCACCAGCTCAGCGCCACCGGGTTCGAGCACGTTGCACCCGACCACGCAGAAGGTGGCCCGCACCCCCAGCCCGGCGAGCACGTCGAGCAAGCGCCCCGTGTGGGCGGACGGCCCGTCGTCGAAGGTGAGGGCGGCGACCCGTCCGGTGCCACGCGCTGCCTCGACGGGGGCCGAGGTCGGGCGGACCGCGCCACCGGGCGCGAGGGCGTGGATCACGCCACGGTGTCGACGACGATCGCAGGCTCCAGCACCCGGTCGGGACCCGCGCACCTCTCCGAGCCCACGAGCTCCAGCTCCAGCACCGCCTCGTGGTCGGCGCTTGAGCGGCCGACCCGGAGCTCGACCGCGCCGGGCTCGACGATCCGCGCGTGGTCCCGTCCGGTGAACGAGGTGAGGTCGGCGTGCAGCGCGAGGTCCACCCGGCTCCGGGCGCCGACAGGCAGGTCGACCCGCACCGCCGCGACCAGTCGCTGCACCGGACGTACGACCGACGCAGCGCGGTCGTGGAGGTAGACCTGCACGACCTCCGAGACCTCCCGGTCGGTCGTGTTGGACAGCTCGACGCACACGTGCGCCTCGCCGTCGGTGGGCCAGGTCGGTCCGGAGACCAGCTCGACGCCGTCCCACGTGGCCTCGGCGTACCCCCGTCCGTGCCCGAAGGCGAAGAGGGGCGTCGGGTCGAGGGTGGACACCTCCGTGCGGTGCGCCAGGGCCGAGCCGACGTACGTCGCCGGCTGCGCGGAGCCGGCTGCCGGGAAGCTGACGGGCAGGCGTCCCGAGGGGTTGGTCGTCCCGGAGAGCACCTCACCGACGGCGGTGGCGCCCTCCTCGCCCAGGAAGAACCCGCACACGACCGCGGACAGCCGGTCGGCAAACCTGCTGAGGTCGTAGGGACGACCCACCAGCAGCACGGCGACCACCGGCGTGCCTGTGGCGAGCAGCCGCTCGAGCAGCTCTTCCTGCCTGCCGGGAAGGCGCAGGTCGGCTGCGTCGCACCCCTCGCCTGAGGTGCCCTTGCCGAAGAGCCCGGCGCGGTCACCCAGCACGGCGACGCACACGTCGGCATCGGCGGCAGCCGTCACCGCCGCCTCGAGGGCTGCCTCCGGGTCGGCCGGCTCGTCACCCGGGTGGCCCGGGACGCCGACCGCGCAGCCGCGCTCGTGCACCACGTCGTACGACGCCGCGAGGACCTCGCGCACCGTGGGGACCCTCAGCCCCGCCTCGGTGCCGGGGTGGTGCGGCAGCACGTGCATCGGGAACGAGTAGCAGCCGAGCATGGCCTCGCCCGTGTCGGCGTTGGGGCCGACCAGGGCGACCCTGCTGCCCGCGGGAAGCGGGAGTGCGCCGTCGTTGGCCAGGAGCACGACCGAGCGACGCGCCATGTCGAGCGCCAGCGCACGGGCTTCCGGAGGGTCGAGGTCGACGGGCTCTGCGGGCACGGGCGCCCAGCCGGGGTCGAGGAGGCCGAGCTCGCACTTCTGGCGCAGGACGCGGCGCAACGCACGGTCGACGACCTTCTCGTCGACGCGTCCGGCGGCCATCGCCTCCAGCAGCGGCGCACCGTAGGCGTCGACCGTCGGCAGCTCGACGTCGATCCCCGCCTCGAGGGCGAGCCCGGCCGCCTCTCCGAGGTCGGCAGCCATCGCGTGCAGCGAGTGCAGGAACGCCACGGAGAAGTAGTCGGCCGCCACGGTGCCCTCGAAGCCGAGGGTGTCGCGCAGCACGGTCGTGAGCAGGTGCGCGTCGGCCGCGGACGGCACGCCGTCGATGTCGGTGTAGGCGTTCATCACCGAGCGGGCACCGGCGCGCAGGGCCATCTCGAACGGCGGGAGCATCACGTCGTGCAGCTCCCGCATGCCCATGCTGACCGGGGCCAGGTTTCGGCCGCCACGCGAGGCGGAGTAGCCCAGGAAGTGCTTGAGCGTGGCGACCACACCGGCGGACTGCAGGCCACGGACGTAGGCCGACGCCATCGTCCCGGCCAGGAAGGGGTCCTCCCCCATCGTCTCCTCGACACGTCCCCACCGGAGGTCGCGGGCCACGTCCAGCACCGGGGCGAGACCCTGGTGGATCCCGAGCCGGGCCATGAGCGTGCCGATCTGCTCGCCCATGCGCTCGACGAGCGCAGGGTCGAATGCCGCCGCCCAGCTGACCGGCGTGGGGTAGATCGTGGCGCCCCACGCGTTCAGCCCCGTCAGGCACTCCTCGTGGACCTGGGCCGGGATGCCGAACCGGTTCGCGCCGCGGACCTGGTCCTGCCGCTCGGCGAGGATGGCGAGCCCGTGCTCGACCTCGACCGGCGACGTGCCGAAGGGGCGGGTCAGCTGACCGAGCCCGTCGGCGATGAGGTCCTCCCAGGCGAGGTCCGGTGCCGACTCGTGGAGCATCGGGGCCATCTCGCCGGCGTCGGCGGCGAGCAACCAGACCCCCGAGAGCTGCGCGACCTTCTCGGCACGCGTCATCCGTCCCAGCAGGTCGTCGACCCGGTCGTCGACGGCCACGCTCGTGTCGCGCCACGGCTCGAGCGGCTCGGACGATGAAGACGGGACGGTCACGACGGGGTACCTCCGGGGGCTCGGGTGGAACGACGCAGCACCAGGTCGGTGCCGAGCGTGCGGTGCAGGTCAGTGGGCGTGAGTCCCTCGATCAGCTCGATGAGCATGGCGACGGCCGTGCGTCCCATCTCGCGGATGGGCTGCTCGACCGTCGTGAGCGGGGGCTCCGACAGGGCGGACTCCGGGATGTTGTCGAAGCCCACCAGGGAGAGGTCGGTCGGGACGTCGATGCCGAGCTCTCGTGCCACGTCGAGCACGGCGAGGGCCATCTGGTCGCTCGCGGCGAAGATCGCCGTCGGCCGGTCCGGTCGGCGCAGCAGCGTGTACGCCGCCTCGCGGGCCACGTCGGCCTCGAACGCACCGTGCACGACCAGCGACTCGTCGACGACGATGCCCGCCTCGCCGAGCGCGTCGCGGAAGCCCTGCTCGCGCAGCTGGGCCGAGATCAGGTCCACCCGGCCGGTGACCATCGCGACGCGGGTGTGCCCGAGGTCGACGAGGTGCCGGACACCGGCGCGGGCGCCCTGGAGGTTGTGGGCCGTGACGGTGGGGATGGTGGTGCTGCCGGTGTGGGGGTCGATGGCGACGACGGGCCCGTCGCTGTCGACGTCGGTCACGGTCGGCGTCACCAGGACGGCGCCGTCGACCAGGGTGCCCATGAGCCGGGAGAGGTAGCGACGCTCCCACCCGACGTGCTCGTCGACACGGCCACCGGCGGAGTAGGCGACGAGCTCGAAGCCGGATCCGCGGATCGCGTCGGCGGCGCCCTTCAGCACCTCGGTGCTGAAGGGCTCGAAGTCCGCCACCAGCACCCCGACCACGTTGGTGCGCTGGTTGCGCAGGCTCCGGGCCACCAGGCTCGTCTCGTAGCCGAGCCTCTCGATCACGCCGCTGACGTGCGCGGCGGTCGCCACCGAGATGCCGTAGCGACCGTTGATCACCTTCGACACCGTCGAGACCGACACGCCCGCCTCGGCGGCGACCTGCTGCATCGTCACGCGCCGGTTCGACCGCGGTCCCGCCAGGGCGGCCAGGTCGTCGACCCCGTCGCGATGACCAGTCATCTCCACCATCCTCATCAGCCCTTCACCGCGCCTTGCAGACCATTCACGATCCGTCCCTGCAGGGCTAGGAAGAGTATGAGCGCCGGCAGCGTCGCCACCGTCGTGAAGGCCAGCACTCCGGCTGTGTCGGCGGAGTACTGCGTGGAGTAGTCGGCGACCCCGAGGGGCAGCGTGCGCATCTCTCCCTGGAGGAGCAGCAGGGGCAGCAGGTAGGAGTTCCACGACCCCACGAAGGCGAGCACCCCCACCGTGATCAGCGCGGGCCGGCTGAGCGGGAGCGCGATCCGCCAGAAGACGCCGATGCGCGATGCACCGTCGATGAGGGCCGCCTCCTCGAGCTCACGCGGCAGCGCCATGAGGAATGGTCGCAGGATCACCACCGTCACCGGGAGCGCGAAGGCCGCCTGGGGCAGGGCCACGCCCCACCACGTGTTCGACAGCTGCAGGTCGCGACTGATGAAGATGGACAGCGGGATGATCGCCGTGGCCAGCGGGAAGAGGAGGCCGAGCACGAAGACCATGAAGACTGACTCGCGGAACCGGAAGTCGTACCTGGCCAGCGGGTAGGCCGCCATCACGCCGGCACCGACCGCGACGAGCGTGGTCAGCGCCGCCACCGCCATCGAGTTCGTCGCGTCGCGCCAGAACTCCCCGTTGGTCAGGACGTTCGTGTAGTTGTCGAGCCGCCACGGGTCCGGCAGACCGGCCGGGTTGCTGGCGAGCTGCTCGTTGGACCGGAAGCCGTTGAGCGCGCCGTAGAGCACGGGGCCGACGCTCACGGCGACGACGGCCAGCGCGATCACGTAGACGACAGGGTTGCCCCCGCCACGGGCACGGGTCACGGAGCTCACCTCTCGATCCGGGTGTCGCGGCGGAGCACGAGCCGCTGGTAGAGCGCGGCCATCACCACGCCGATGACGAAGAGCACGACCGAGGCGGCTCCGGCGATGCCGTAGTTGCCGCGCTGCGTGCCCTGGGTGATCAGGTAGGTCGCCATGGTCGTCGTGGCGTTGGCGGGACCGCCACCGGTGAGCACCCAGACCATGTCGAAGAGCTGCAGCGAGCCGATCATCGACAGGAAGCACCACGTGCGGATCGTCGGGCCGAGCAGCGGCACCACCACCCGCCACTGGGTCTGCCACCACGAGGCACCGTCGAGCTGGGCTGCTTCGTAGACCTCCTCCGGCACCGACTGCAGCCCGGCGAGGAACAGCAGGATCGCCAGCCCGAGGTACTTCCAGGTGAGGACGGCCACCACCGTCCACAGGGCCAGGTCGGGCGTGCCGAGGAAGCCCTGGTCGGGTGCGGCGATCCCGACGCCGCCCAGGAGGCCGTCGACCACCCCGGTGTCGGGGATCAGCAGCTGGAACCAGATGACTCCGGCGATCACCTCGGCGAGCACGTAGGGGACGAAGATGAGCGTGCGCACCACCCCCCGGCCACGCATCCTGCGGTTGAGCAGGAGCGCCGCCCCGAGGCCGAGGGGCAGCTGGATCACGATGCTGAGCACGACGATCACCAGGTTGTGCGTCACCGCCTGCGTGAAGACGTCGTCGGTCAGCACCTGCCGGTAGTTGTCCAGCCCGACGAAGTCGTCCATCGGACCGAAGCCGCGCCACCGGTAGAGCGACATCCGGACCGCCGAGAGCACCGGCCACGCGACGAACAACCCCATCAGCGCCAGCGCAGGCAGGACGAAGACCAGGATCTCCAGGCGCTCGCGCCCGGTGGTGCCGCGTACCGCCCGGGGGCGGCGACGCGACGACTTCTCGTCGGATCGGGCCCCCGGGTCGGGGTCGCCGACGCCCTGGTCAGGAGCGACGATCGGTGGAGTCAGGCTCACGGCTTCTCTCGCGGTGGTCGGGAGCGGGCGGTCGGTCCGGCTCAGCCCTGCTGGTCAGCGGCCTGCTGCATGGCGTCGACGATGTCCTGCGGCGTCGACTCGCCCGCGAACATGAGGGCGATCTCGTCGTTCATCGCGCCTCCGATCGACTCGCCGAACGCGGTGTCGAAGTAGAGCTGGACGTAGGGCGCGCTGTCGCGGACCTCGATCAGGTCGGCGAGGACGGGGTCGCTCACCGCATCGGTCGCCGCGGGCACCGTCGGCAGTCCCATGTCGTTCTCGGCGAAGCCACGCTGGACGTCCTCGCTGAGGAGGTACTTGACCAGGTCGACGGCCGCGTCGGGCGCACCTTCGGAGACCGCCCACGCGTCGCCGCCGCCGAGGGCCGCCGCCGGGTCGCCGGCGCCACCCTCCACCTCGGGGAACGGGAACCAGCCGGTCCGGTCTCCGAGGCCCTCGCCGTCGTCGGTCAGGCCCTGCATCACACCGGGCTCCCAGTGGCCCTGCATCTCGCTGGCGACCTTGCCCGTGGCGAGCAGGCCGGACGCGGACGTCGCGCCCTCCTGCGCCGGGGTGGCGAGGAAGCCCTTGTTGAAGGGCTCGGTCCCGATGAAGTCCTGGACCACCTCGCCGGCCTCCACGAAGCAGGGGTCGGAGAAGTCGAGGTCGGCGACGGCCTGGGTCAGCACGTCCTGGCTGCACGTGCGCACGGCCGCGTAGTACCAGTAGTGGGCGGCCGGCCACTTGTCACCGGCGCCCAGGGAGAGCGGCGCGATGCCGGCGGACTTGAGGTCGTCGTTGACCTGCTCCCACTCCGTCATCGTGGTGGGCGGCGTGACGCCGGCCTCCTCGAACTCCGCGGTGTTGTACCAGACGCCGACCACGCCGAGCGAGAACGGCAAGGCATAGGTGCGGTCGTCGACCTGCCACCCGGCGACGGACCCTCCGATGGCCTCGATCTCGTCCGCGGCGTCCTCGGTGAGGTCGCGCGTCAGGCCCGCGTCGACGTGGGCGGCGAGCTCTCCGCCACCGCGCTCCATGTAGAGGTCGGGCAGGTCGCCGCTCTGGAAGGCCGCCGCGAGCTTGTCGACCATGTCCTCGTGAGCCATCGCGGTCACCTCGACCGTGACGCCGGGGTTGTCGGCCTCGAAGTCGGCCGCGACCTGCTCGTAGTAGCCCTTGCCGGGCTCGTTGTTGGAGTTGTGCCACCAGGTGACGGTGTTCTCGTCGCCGCCACCGGCGGTGTCGTCACTGCCGCACGCCGCTGTCAGCGTCGTCCCGGCGCACAGCAAGGCCAGCGCCGCGACCCGTGTCTGCTTCCGCATGTCGATCGATCCTCTCCGCCCACCGTCCCTATGACGTAGGTCACACACGGGCAGAGTGCATCACTCGTCGCAGGCGTGTCAATCGATGTCGATAACGATTTCGATCGGACCGTGGAACTCCCCTCACCGCGCTCGACGGCAGCCGCCCACCTGCACCCGGCGTGCACCGCGAGCCGGCAGAGCCCCCTAGTCTGCCGCCATGACCACCGCCCGCACCGTGCCCGTCACCACCGAGATGGACGGCGACGAGCTCGACGCAGAGGACGCCTGGCACCTCGCCCGCCACCACGGCCTGCGCAAGATCGCGGTCGAGTCCTTCGTGCGGTTCCGCTACGGCGACGGGTTCACCAACTCCCGTGCGCTCGCGCTGCAGGCGTGCCTGGCGGTCGTGCCGTTCATGCTCGCGCTGACCGGGCTCGCCGCCGACCTCGACGAGGAGCGCCCGGCCGCCGTCGTGGCGCAGGTCGTCGACTCGCTCTCCCCCGGCGCCGGCGACGGCGACGCGCTCGCCTCCGCCGTCGAAGGGTCCGACCAGTCCGAGCTCGCCGGCGAGGTGGCGCTCGCGTTCGGGCTGGGCTTCGCCCTGCTCTCCATGACGACGGCGTTCGCGCAGGTCGAGCGCGGCGCCAACCGCATCTACGGCATCCGGCGCGACCGCAAGGCGCTGCACAAGTACGGCCGTGCCGCCGTGCTGACGGCCGTGCTCGCGGTGCCGGTCGGCATCGGGTTCGTGATGATCGTCGGGGGCGGGGCCCTGGGCGACGCGATGGCCGAGAACTACGGCTGGTCCGACCGCTCCGTCCTGTGGTGGAACATCGTTCGCTGGCCGCTCGGCCTGGGCCTGCTGGTGTTCGCGATCGCCGTGCTGCTCGACCACGCCCCACGACGTCGGCAGCCCGCCCTCTCCTGGCTGGCCCTCGGCTCCGGCATCGCGGTGGCGCTCACCACCGTCGCGACCGCCGGGCTGGCGGCGTACGTGTCGCTGAGCGGGTCGTTCGGCAGCGTCTACGGCCCGCTGGCCGGCATCTTCGCCCTGCTGCTGTGGGCGCTGCTGTCGTCGATCGCGTTCTTCTACGGCACCGCGGTCTGCGCACAGCTCGAGGCGCTGCGAGCCGGCGAGACGACCCCGGCCCTCGACGACCCCGGCCGGCCGCACGCGCGCACCGTCGGCGACGGTGCCGTCGACTGATGCTCCTCGCGGCTGCAGCGGTGGTGACCCCGGCGCGGGTCCTCGCGCCGGGGTGGCTGCTCGTCGACGGTGAGCGCATCGTCGACGTCGAGGAGGGTCCACCACCGCGCTCCCCGGACCTCGACCTGGGTGCGGCCACGGTCGTGCCCGGATTCGTCGACCTCCACGTGCACGGCGGGGGCGGAGCGTCGTTCGACACCGGCACCGCCGAGGCCGCGCAGACGGTGCTGGCGACCCACCTCGTCCGCGGGACGACGACCATGGCCGCCAGCCTGGTGACAGACTCTCCCGACCGGACGGGCCGGGCGGCGCGGGAGCTCGCCCTGCTCGTCCGGGACGGCCGGCTCGCCGGGGTCCACCTCGAGGGGCAGTGGCTGAGCCCACGACGGGCAGGCGCCCACCGCCGCGACCTGCTCACCGCGCCCGACGTCGCGAGCACCGACGCGCTGCTCGCCGCCGGCGGCGGAACCGTCCGGATGGTCACGATGGCTCCCGAGCTGCCCGGCGGGCTCGACGCCGTACGACGCTCACGATGGACGCGGCGGTCCGCCACGCCGTACGCATCGCCCGCCTGCCCCTGCTCGAGGTGGCGTACGCCGCCAGCACGGCGCCCGCGCACGCGTGGGGCCTGGACGACGTCGGCGCGCTCGAGGCCGGCCGCCGCGCCGACCTCGTGGTCCTCGACGAGGACCTCGAGGTCGGGCGCGTGATGCGGGCCGGGGCCTGGGTCAGCCCTTCGTCGACCCGAGCGTGAGCCCGGAGACGAACTGTTTCTGCAGCGCGAAGAACACCACCAGCACCGGCAGCGCGACGATGATCGAGCCGGCCGCGACGAGGTTGGTGTCGGTGAAGAACTGCCCGCGCAGGTTGTTCAGCGCCGAGGTCACCGGCAGCTTGTTGCCCTGCTGGATGAGCACCGTCGCCCAGAAGAACTCGTTGTAGACCCACGTCACCTGCAAGGTGGCCAGGGCCGCCAGCGCGGGGCGTACGAGCGGCATCGTGAGCTGCCAGTACTGGCGCCACACGCTGGCGCCGTCGAGCTCGGCGGACTCGTAGATCTCGTGCGGCAGCGTCTTCATGTAGTTGCTGAGCACGAAGGTGCAGAACCCCATCTGGAACGCGGTGTTGACCAGGATCAGCGCCCAGAAGCTGTTGAGCATCGAGCCGGAGTCACTCATGAACAGCGGGAGCGGGATCTCGCGGAACATCCGGAACACCGGGATCAGCAGCGCCTGCGGAGGGAGCAGGTTGGCGGCGAGGAAGACCCCGAGCAGCGTCAGGTTGAAGCGGTAGCTGAACCGGGCGAGCACGAAGGCGACCATCGACGACAGCCACAGCGTCAGGAGCACGGCCGGGACCGTGATGAGCAGCGAGTTGCGCATGTGCAGCCCGAAGTTGCCCCGCGACCACGCCTCCTCGTAGTTGGAAGTCGTCCAGCCGCCGAAGGAGAGGTAGCCGTTGACCTGGGTGTACTCGTACTCGCGGAACGAGTTGATCAACGCCCACAGCAGGGGGAACAGCCAGGCCAGGGCGAGCAGCGCGACGATCACCGTCACGACGACGCCGCGGGGCTTGCTCATCACGCCGCCCTCGACGCGCCTGGGCGGGGTGGAGCGCGGTGCGTCCGTCGACGGGGTCGGGCCCGGCGCGGGCGGGGCTGCCTGGGTGCTCATCCTCGACGCTCCTCACGGAAGACGTTGCGCAGGTAGATGGTGATGAAGATCGACGAGATCAGCATCATGATCACCGCGAGCGCCGATCCGAAGCCGTACCTGGTCGCCTCGCCGATGACGTTCTGCGCGACCAGGGCACCGATCAGCTCGAGGCCGTTGCGCCCCTTGTTGACCACCCACACCAGGTCGAAGGCACGCAGCGACTCGATGACGACGATGACGATGACGATCATGTTGATCGGCCGCATCACCGGGAAGATCACGTGGAAGAACGTCTTCACCTCGCTGGCCCCGTCGACCGCCGCCGCCTCGCGGAGGCTGGCGTCGACGCCCTTCAGGCCGGCCAGGTAGATCAGCATGATGTAGCCGGTGTGGCGCCACGCCGTGGCGACCAGCACCGCCCACAGGTTGACGTCGGGGTCGCCGTACCAGTCCACCTGCGAGCCGAAGACGTCGTTGATCAGGCCCTGGTCGCGGGAGTAGAAGAGCTGCCAGATGAAGCCGATCAGGGCCAGCGACAGCACGACCGGCATGTAGAACGCGGTCTGGTAGATCCGGCTGCCGCGTACCTCCCGGTCCAGCAGGACCGCGAGGAACATCCCGAACAGGGTCGGCAGGAAGAACAGGAACGCCAGCCAGATGAGGTTGTGCTGGATCGCCGGCCAGAAGGCCGGGTAGATGGTGACGATGTCCTCGTAGTTCTGGAGGCCGACCCACTCGATGGTGTCGAGGTCGCCGAAGCCGTTCCACCTGCCGAAGGACAGCACCACCGACAGCATCGCCGGGAGCCAGACCAGCGCGAGCACCAGGAACAGCGGGATCGTCACCATCGTGATGACGGTGAACCGGTCCCGCCCCGGGAGCTTCTTCTCGCGGCCCTGGGGCGGTGCGCTCGTCTGCTCCTGGGGCGGCGCCTCGTCGATGTGTGCCATGGCTCAGCCGAAGATCGAGGCGGCCTGCTCCTGGATGCTGGCCGTGATCCCGTCGATGTCGTCGGGGTTCTTCAGGAAGTCCTGGATCGAGGGGATCATCACCGTGTTGGCGAAGTCGGCGTTGGTGTCGCGGTCCATGAACTGGGCGATGTTGGCCGCCGCGCCCACGACCTCGGCCGACTTCTTCTGCAGGTCGCTGTAGGTCGAGGTGCTGGCACCGTCGTTGGCGGCGATGAAGGGGGCGTCCGCGGCGTTGTTGCCGGCGTCGGCCGCAGCCGCGCTGCCGAGCCACTTCGCCATCGCCTTGCCCGCCTCCACGTTCTGGCCGGCCGACGACACGCAGAAGCCGTCGATCGGGGCGTCGAGGGCGTCGGAGCCGATGGAGGAGTCGAGCTCGGGGAAGGTGAAGAAGTCGAGGTCCTCACCGTTCTCGCCGAGGGCGTCGACGACGAAGGTGCCGAGGAGGTACATGCCGCACTCGCCCTTGCCCATCGCGGTCGCCGCCTCCTGCCAGGTGCGGCCCAGCGGGTCCTCCTGGTGGTAGGGCAGCAGCTGGCGCCAGGTGTCGAAGACCAGCTTGACCTCGTCGCCGTCCCACTGCTCCTCGCCGGCCATCAGGCTCATGTGGAAGTCGAAGCCGTTGAGACGCATGTTGAGGATGTCGAAGGTGCCCATCGCGGGCCAGCCGTCCTTGTCCCCGAAGGCGAACGGCGTGACGCCCTTGCCCTGCATGTCGTCCATGAGGGCCATGAAGTCGTCGTTGGTCTCCGGGGGCGCCCAGCCGTTCTTCTCGAAGACGGACTTCCGGTAGAACACCGCCCACGGGTAGTAGCTGATCGGCACGAAGTACTGCTTGCCGTCCGAGGCGGTGGCGGCCTGCTTGAAGGAGTCGCCGAGGCCGTCGATGGGCCACTGGTCGCTCAGGTCGGTGATCAGCCCGTTCTCGGCGAACTGCGACATCCGGAACCCGGCGAACCAGGTGAAGACGTCGTCGGGCGTGCCCTGGAGGTAGGTGTTGATGCTCTCCTGGAACGTGTTGTGGTCGACGGCGTTGAGCGCGACCTCGGTGCCGCTCTCCTTCGCGTAGGCATCGGCGATCGCCTTGAGGCGGTCGTAGGCAGCGCCCACGCCCTCGGCCTCGTTGATGCCGAACTTCACCGTGGCCCCGGAGCCGGTGGCTGGTCCGGACTCGCCACCGCAGGCGGCGAGCAGGTTGGCCCCGCCGACCGCCAGGCCGCTCAGCGCCATGCCCCGCAGGACGGAACGGCGTGATGCTGCCATGGTGGTGAGCGCCGAGCGGGGGATGGCGCTGGAACGGGAAAGTGACACGGGTGCCTCCTGAGACAAAACCAAACAGGGATGGACAGCATGTGACGACCGGCACACCCCCGTCAAGGGTGCGCGGGCCGAGAATTCACACCAGTTCGAACATTTCCGAACCCTTTTGGGCGATCAAACGTTGACTTTGGCATGTGAGGGTCGACACAGTGCTGCCATGCCGACTTCCCTGCCCCCACTGGCCTTCGGCGGCGACTACAACCCCGAGCAGTGGTCCCGCGACGCCCACGTCGAGGACCGCGACCTCATGCGCGAGGCCGGCGTCGACCTGGTCACCCTGGGTGTCTTCTCGTGGGCGTGGCTGCAGCCCACCGCCGACACGTGGGACTTCGCGTGGCTGGACGCGCAGATGGACGAGCTGCACGCCGCGGGCATCCGCGTCGACCTCGCCACCGCCACCGCCTCCCCGCCGCCGTGGCTCGCCCACCGCCACCCGGAGATGCTGCCGGTGACCCAGGACGGGCGCACGCTCTCCCCCGGCGGCCGCCAGGCCTTCTGCCCCAGCTCGCCGGTCTACCGCGAGCACGCCCTCGCCCTCTGCACCGCGCTCGCCGAGCGCTACCGGGACCACCCGGCCCTCGCGCTGTGGCACGTGTCCAACGAGATCGGCTGCCACAACGCGCGGTGCTACTGCGACGTCAGCGCGGCCGCGTTCCGGACCTGGCTGCGCGCCCGCTACGACGACGTGGCCCACCTCAACGACGCGTGGGGCACGGCCTTCTGGTCGCAGCGCTACGACGACTTCGAGCAGGTGCTGCCGCCGCGGGTGGCCCCGGCCCACGCCAACCCCACGCAGCAGCTGGACTTCCTGCGCTTCTCCTCCGACCAGCTCCTCGACAACTTCGTCGTCGAGCGCGACGTGCTGCACCGCCTGTCCCCCGGCGTCCCGGTGACGACGAACTTCATGGTGATGCGCCAGACGATGGAGATGGACTACCTGCGCTGGGGCCGCGAGCTCGACGTGGTGTCCAACGACCACTACGTCATCGCCGCGGAGGCCGACGCGCACCGCGAGCTCGCCTTCAGCGCCGACCTCACCAGGGGCACCTCGGACGGCAGGCCGTGGCTGCTGATGGAGCACTCCACCAGCGCGGTCAACTGGCAGCCGCGCAACCGCGCGAAGAGGCCCGGCGAGATGATCCGCAACAGCCTCTCCCACGTCGCACACGGCGCGGACGCGGTGCTGTTCTTCCAGTGGCGCGCCTCGCGCGCCGGGGCGGAGAAGTTCCACTCCGGCCTGCTCCCCCACGCCGGCACCGACACCCGCCAGTGGCGCGAGGTGGTCGAGCTCTCGCGCGTCCTCGACGCGGTCGAGGACGTCACCGGGAGCACGGCGCGCAACGAGGCGGCGATCCTCTTCGACTACGAGGCGTGGTGGGGCTGCGAGCTCGACTCCCACCCCAGCGTCGACGTGCGCTACCGCGACCGCGCCGAGGACCTGCACCGGGCGCTGTCGGCCCAGGGCGTCGGCGTCGACGTGGTCCACCCCAGCGCCGACCTGTCGGCGTACCGCCTCGTCGTGGTGCCCACCCTCTACCTCGTCAGCGACGAGACCGTCGCCTCGATCGAGGCGGCCGCCCAGGCCGGTGCGACCGTGGTCGTGACCTACTTCAGCGGCATCGTCGACGAGCACGACCACATCCGCCTCGGCGGCTACCCGGGCGCGTTCCGCGACCTGCTCGGCGTCCGCACGACCGAGTTCCTGCCGCTGCTCACCGGCGAGCAGGTGCAGGTCGAGGGCCTCGGCGGCACGGTCGGCGCCGACACCTGGACCGAGGACCTCGAGCTCGCCGGCGCCGAGGCCGTGGCGACGTACGCCGACGGTCCCGCCGCCGGGCTGCCGGCGATCACCCGCCGCGATGCAGGCCGCGGGACCGCGTGGTACGTCGCGACCCGCCTCGACCCGGCCGGCACCGACCGCCTCGTCGAGCGGCTGGTCGCGGAGGCGGGCCTCGAGCAGCTGCCGGGCGCCGCCCCCGACGTCGAGGTGACGCGGCGGGTCGGCGACGACGCGAGCTGGCTCTTCGTGATCAACCACGGCGACGCCGACGCCCCGGTGCCCGTCCACGGCCAGGAGCTGGTGACGGGCAGGGCGGTCGAGGGCGACCTCGTCGTGCCCGCCGGAGGGGTCGCCGTGGTGCGCGAGGCCGCCGGGGACCGGGAGGCCTGATGCTCGCCGCCCAGCGCCGGGGCCGGATCCTGGCCGAGCTCAGCCGCGACGGGACGGTGCGCGTCACCGACCTCGTCGAGCTGCTCGGCGTCTCCGACATGACGGTGCGGCGCGACCTCGTGGCGCTGCACCGCGACGGGCTGCTGGAGAAGGTGCACGGCGGCGCGCTGGCCGTGGCCGAGCCCTCGTCGTCCGAGCCGGGCTTCGCCGCCAAGTCGGTGCAGCGCCGGCGCGAGAAGGAGGCCATCGCTGCCGCGGCGGCCGAGCTGGTGCACACCGGCATGGCGATCGCGGTCTCCGCCGGCACCACCACCCATGCCCTCACCGAGCACATCGCCCGCATCCCCCACCTCACGGTGGTGACCAACTCGGTGTGGGTGGCCGACGTGCTGCACCGCACCGGTGAGGCCACCACGTCGGTGCTGCTCACCGGTGGCCTCCGCACGCCGTCGGACGCGCTCGTGGGACCGGTGGCGGTGTCGTCGCTGCGCAGCCTGCACGTCGACGCCTTCTTCATGGGCGTGCACGGCATGGACGTGCGCGCCGGCTTCAGCACGCCCAACCTGCTCGAGTCGGAGACCAACCGCGCGATGATCGAGCGCTCACGCCGCCTGATCGTCTGCGCCGACTCCAGCAAGTGGGGCGTGGTGGGACTGAGCAGCATGGCCGCGCTGTCCGAGGCCGCGGTGCTGGTCACCGACTCCGGCCTCTCCGCCCATGCCAGCGGAGCCCTCGCCGACCACGTCGGCGAGCTGGTCGTCGTCGACCCGGTCGACGATGACGACGACACGTTCGAGGAGGCGCACGACGCATGAGCCGCGATCCCGTCCACCTGACCCGCGGCGGCGTCAGCGTCATCCTGGCGCGCGACGACGCCGGCATCCCCTCCGTCGTCCACTGGGGCGCCGCCCTCGGTGACCTCGACGCCGGCGCCCTCACCGCGCTGACCGCGGCCCGCCGCCCCGGCGTCTCGCGATCGTCGTACGACGTCCCGCGCCGCACCGGCGTGGTCCCCGACGTGACGCGGGGGTTCTCCGGCACGCCCGCGCTGTCGGGCCACCGGGTCGGTGGCAGCACGGGCGCCGCCGCGCCGAGCCTCGTCGACTGGGAGGTCCTCGTCGGCGACGCCGCGATCACCGCCAGGTCGGACGACGACGAGGCCGGCTGGTCGGTGACGCTCCAGCTCGGGCTCGACGACGCCGGGCTGCTCCACGCGCGCACGTCGGTCACCAACACCGCCGACGGCGACCTCCACCTCGCCTCGGCCCTCACCGCGCTGCCCGTCGCCGCGCACGCCACCGAGCTCCTCGACCTCACCGGGCGCTGGTGCAAGGAGCGCACCCCCCAGCGGCACCGCTGGGTGCAGGGCGCCCACCGCCGCGACGCCCGCCACGGCCGCACCGGCCACGACGCCACCTTGCTGATGGTCGCCGGGACGCCCGGCTTCAGCTTCGGCTCGGGCGAGGTCTGGGCGGTGCACACCGCCTGGAGCGGCAACCACACCCACTACGCCGAGCGCACGCCCGAGGGCGACTGCCTCGTCGGCGGAGGTGAGCTGCTCGAGCCCGGCGAGGTGGTGCTCGCGCCGGGCGAGACCTACCGCTCCCCCTGGCTCCTGGGCTCCTGGTCCGGAGCCGGCCTGGATGCGATGAGCCACCGCCTCCACGCCCACCTGCGCGCGATGACACCGCGGGCGCGCACCGAGCGACCCGTCATCGCCAACTCGTGGGAGGCGGTCTACTTCGACCACTCCCTCGAGCGCATCGCCGAGCTGGCCGACGCCGCGGCGGCGGTCGGGGTCGAGCGCTTCGTGCTCGACGACGGCTGGTTCCTCGGGCGCCGCGACGACACCGCAGGCCTCGGCGACTGGCAGGTCGACGCAGAGGTATGGCCCCAGGGCCTGGCCCCGCTCGTCGAGCACGTCACCGGGCGCGGCATGGAGTTCGGCCTGTGGGTCGAGCCGGAGATGGTCAACCTCGACTCCGAGACCGCCCGACGGCACCCGGAGCGGGTGCTGCGCGGGCGGGCGGCGGTGCCACCGTCGTGGCGCCAGCAGCAGGTGCTCGACCTCCAGGACGAATCGGCGTACGACGACCTGCGCGACGCCCTCCTCGCGCTGCTCGACGACCTCGACATCGCCTACCTCAAGTGGGACCACAACCGCGACCTCACCGACGTCACCCACGCCGGGCGCCCGGCGGTGCACGGGCAGACGCTCGCGGCCTACCGGCTCCTCGACGAGCTGCGCGACGCCCACCCGGCGCTGGAGATCGAGTCCTGCTCGTCGGGGGGCGGCCGCGTCGACGCCGAGGTGCTCACCCGCACCGACCGGATCTGGCCCAGCGACACCAACGACCCGCTCGAGCGCCAGCACCTCCAGCGGTGGACCTCGCTGCTGGTGCCGCCGGAGCTGATGGGCTCGCACGTGGGACCGGCCACGTCGCACACCACTGGACGCACCCACGCGCTGCGCTACCGCGCGGCCACCGCCCTGCTCCACTCCTTCGGCATCGAGTGGGACATGTCGCGCCTCGACGAGGCGACGCTCGCCGAGCTCGCCGCGTGGATCGACCTGCACAAGCAGGTCCGCCCGTTCATCGGCACCGGCTCCCTGGTGCATCCCGACCACCCCGACCCGGCAGTGCTGGTCACGGGCGTCGTGGCCGCGGACCGCTCGGAGGCGTGGTACGTCGTGGCGACGGTCGCGGCGACCGAGACCCAGCACCCGGCGCCGCTCCTGCTCACCGGGCTCGACCCCGACCGCACCTACCGGCTGTCCGAGGAGCTGCCGCCCGCCCCGGGTGGCGCGGACCTCAGCGGGACCTGGTCGGCGCGCGGCGCGGAGCTCGGGGGTCGCGTGCTGGCCACCGTCGGCGTCTCCCTCCCCGTGCTCGACCCGGAGGAGGCGCGGGTGCTGCGGCTGGTGGCCGTCGCCTGAGCGAAACCTCCCGGAGGTCGGCCTAGGCTGTCGGGCATGGACGCCGACGCCTGGGACCAGCGCTACGCCGCCACCGAGCTGGTCTGGTCGCGCGAGCCCAACCAGTTCGTCGCGACCGAGCTCGCCGACCTGCCGCCCGGCCGGGCGGTCGACCTCGCCGCCGGCGAGGGACGCAACGCGATCTGGCTCGCCTCACGCGGCTGGTCGGCGACCGCCGTCGACTTCTCCCAGGTGGCGCTCGACAAGGGCGCGCGGCTCGCGGACGACCTCGACGTCACGTGGGTCCGCGCCGACGCGACGACCTGGCAGCCGCCTGCCCCCGTGGACCTGGTCGTGATGGCCTACTTCCAGGTGCCGGCCGAGGACCGCCGTCGGGCTGTGCGCGGCGCCGCGACGATGCTGGCACCGGGCGGCACCCTGCTCCTGGTCGCGCACGACTCGACGAACCTCACCGAGGGCACCGGCGGCCCGCAGGACCCGGCCGTGCTGATGAGCGCCGAGGACGTGCTGGCCGACCTCGAGGGGATCGAGGTCGAGGTGGTGCGCGCGGAGCGGGTGGCCCGGGAGGTCAGCGCGGCCGACGAGCACGGCGGCACGGAGCGGCGTACGGCCTGGGACTGCCTGGTGCGGGTGGTCCGGGCGCCCGAGCAGGCCTAGCGGTCCTCGGAGTCGCTCGGCGTGGCGGACCGGTCGACCGGCTCGTCACCGAACATCCCGGCGTCCTTGTTCGCCTGGGCCCTGCGCAGCTGCCGGACGAGGAAGAAGCCGATCGCCACCACGGCGAGGATCATGAAGATCCAGATCGCGAAGGCCAGCGGCCCGGCCTTGACCTCGGTGGGCTCGGGCGTCGGGTCGTCCACCAGCAGGATGAGCATCAGGTCGAGCATGGCTCCAGTCTCCCACTCATCCCTCAGGGGGCAGGCGTCGGGATGCCGGCGAAGAGGTCGTCCTCCGGCAGGGTGCTCTCGACCTGGGAGTGCACGAGCTCGTAGTCCTCGGTGGGCCACACCTTCTGCTGGATCTCGCGCGGGATCGCGAACCACATGCCGTCGGGGTCGATCTGGGTGGCGTGGGCCAGCAGCGCCTGGTCGCGGACACCGAAGAACTCACCGCACGGCACGCGGGTGGTGATGCGGTCGTCCCACTCGGGCTCGCGCTCCCAGGTGGCGAGGCGCTCGGTGTAGGGCGACTCGAGGTCGTGGGCGAGCATCGCCTCGTGCAGGGCGTTGGTCTTCGCCCAGCTCCAGCCGTGGTGGTAGTAGAGCTTCAGCGGCTGCCACGGCTCCCCCGCGTCGGGGAAGCGCTCCGGGTCCCCGGCCGCGTGGTAGGCGGCGACGGAGACCTCGTGGCAGCGGATGTGGTCGGGGTGCGGGTAGCCGCCGCGCTCGTCGTACGTCGTCAGCACGTGCGGGCGGAAGTCGCGGATCAGCCGCACCAGGCGCTCGGTCGCCTCCTCGAGCGGGACGAGCGCGAAGCAGCCCTCCGGCAGCGGGGGCTTGGGGTCGCCCTCGGGCCAGCCGGAGTCGACGAAGCCGAGCCAGTCCTGGCGGATGCCGAGGATGTCGCGGGCTCGGTGCATCTCCTCGCGCCGGATCTCGGTGATGTTCTCCCACACCTCGGGACGGTCCATCTTCGCGTTGAGCACCGAGCCGCGCTCGCCGCCGGTGCAGGTGGCGACGTGGACGTCGACGCCCTCGGCGACGTACTTCGCCGTCGACGCGGCGCCCTTGCTCGACTCGTCGTCGGGGTGGGCGTGGACGTGCATCAGCCGGAGCCCGGTGCGGGGCTCGGCGGCAGGGGGCTGGGCCATGGGCGTGAGTCTAGGAGGCGCCGCTTAGGCTTGGACGCGTGACCACCGACCTCGCCGACCGCTACGGCGCTCCCGCCCGGTGGCGGCGACCGGTGACCATCACCCTCGCGGTGACCCTCGCGGTGGTCGGGCTCGGCTGGCTGGGCTGGACGGCCTGGTTCCACAGCACCCCGGCCACGACGTCCGAGCTGATCACCTTCGAGGTCACCAGCGACTACGAGGTGGCCGCCCGCCTCGACGTGCAGCTCGACGACGGCGTCGACGCCAGCTGCCGGCTGCGCGCGCTGGCCGAGGACAAGACGGCGGTCGGCGAGCTCGAGTTCTCGCCCGTCGCCGGCACCAACGAGGTGGTCATCCGCACCGAGCGGCGGGCCACGAGCGTGGAGAAGCTCGGCTGCACCGCACCCGACCAGCCGCGCCCGCGCTGACGTCGGCCTGCACTTTCGCGCCCGACTTGCTAACCTGATCGTTCTGCCCGTCCGGGTGCGCTGGCCGATCTCAGTCGCCGCGCCGACTCCGATCGGACGGATGACACCAACCGACCCGGTGCGGGGCCGCTGAGGCACACCCGCACGTGGTCCGACGCGAAGCAGGAGCAACGACATGACCGACCAGGGCACCATCTGGCTGACCCAGGAGGCCTACGACAAGCTGCAGGCCGAGCTCGACGACCTCAAGGGCCCCAAGCGCCAGGAGATCATCGAGAAGATCGCCGCCGCGCGCGACGAGGGCGACCTGAAGGAGAACAGCGGCTACCACGCCGCCAAGGACGACCAGGGCAAGCAGGAGGCCCGGGTCCGCCAGCTCGAGGACATGCTGCGGCGTGCCGAGGTGGGCGAGACTCCTCCCGACGACGGCGTCGTCGAGCCCGGCATGGTCGTCACGGTCGACTTCGGCGGCGGCGACACCGAGAAGTTCCTCCTCGGCGCCCGCGAGAACCTCTCCGAGGGCGACACCCTCGACGTCTACTCGCCCGAGTCGGCGATGGGCGCCGCGATCAACGGCAAGTCCAAGGGCGACGAGGTGTCCTACACCGCGCCCACCGGCAAGGAGCTGAGCGTGACGATCGTCGACGCGGAGCCCTACAAGGCCTGAGCGTCGGCTTACGCCGCCTCCGTCGGAGCGGTGAGTGAGACAGGTTCTGGGACCACAGAACCTGCACCACTCACCGCTCCTCGGCATTTCGGCGTACGAGCGGTGCGTGAGGCAGGTTTCGACACCGCAGAACCTGCCTCACCCACCGATCAGTCGGCGAGGCGGTATCCGCGCTCGCGCAACCGGGACTTGAGGTGCTCGGCGTGCGCCTCGCCGCGGGTCTCGAGCTGGATCCGCACCTCGACCTCGTTGAGCGTCAGCGACGGGGAGATCCGCTCGTGGGCGACCTCGAGCACGTTGGCGCCCTCGGCGCCGACCTCGGCCAGCAGCGAGGCGAGCCCGCCGGGGAGGTCGGGGATGCAGACGCGGAGGTAGAGGTAGCGCCCGGCCGCAGCGAGGCCGTGCCGGATCACCTTGCTCAGCAGCAGCGGGTCGATGTTGCCGCCGGACAGCACCGCGACGGCCGGCGTCTCGAAGCCGGTCGGGTTGTCCAGCATGGCCGCGACGGCGGCCGCGCCTGCGGGCTCGACCACCTGCTTGGCGCGCTCGATGAGCGCGAGGAGGGCACGCGAGAGCGACTCCTCGGAGACGGTGACGACCTCGTCGACGTGGTCGCGCACGGCAGCGAAGGTGATGTCGCCCGGGCGACCGACCGCGATGCCGTCGGCCATCGTCTGCATCGACTCCAGCGCGACCGGCTCCCCCGCGGCCAGGGAGCCCGGGTAGGCGGCGGCACCCTCGGCCTGCACCCCCACCACGCGTACGTCGGGTCGCAGCGCCTTGATCGCGATCGCCACGCCGGCCAGCAGCCCGCCGCCACCGGTCGGCACCAGCACGGTGCGTACGTCGGGCGCCTGCTCGAGCACCTCGAGGCCGAGCGTGCCCTGCCCGGCGACGATGTCGACGTGGTCGAAGGGGTGGATGAGCACCGCCCCGGTCTCCTCGGCGAAGGCGCGCGCGGCGGCGAGCGAGTCCTCGAGGTAGCGGCCGTGGAAGACGACGTCGGCGCCGTAGCCGCGGGTCGCCTTCTCCTTGGGGATCGGCGCCCCCTCGGGCATGAAGACCGTCGAGGCGATCCCGAGCGTCGTCGCGGCGAGGGCGACGCCCTGCGCGTGGTTGCCGGCCGAGGCCGCCACGACGCCGTGGGCGCGCTCGTCCGCGGAGAGGCCGGCGATGCGGACGTAGGCACCGCGCGACTTGAAGGACCCGGTGCGCTGGAGGTTCTCGCACTTCAGCGACACCCGGCCGCCGACGAGCGCGGAGAGCCAGCGCGACTCCTCCATCGGCGTGGTCACGGTGACGTCCTCGAGGAGCTCACGCGCGGCCACGATGTCGGCCAGGGTCACCTGCTCGGTCATGACGGGTCCTTGTGCGGGGGGAGATCGGGGTCGGGCTGGAGGTCGGGGTGGTTCTCCCGCTCGGCGGACTCCCCGACCGGACTGTCGTTGTCGGGCACCGCGTCGGGCGGGATCCCGTCAGTGGCGAGGTCGTCGAGGAGCGCCTCGTCGGCCTCGTCGCCGACGCCGGTGTAGGTCGCGAGGTGCTGCGCGACGGCGTTGGCTGCCGCGGCGAGGGGTACGGCGATGAGTGCGCCCGCGATGCCGGCGACGAGCACGCCACAGCCGATCGCCACGATCACGCCGAGCGGGTGGAGCGAGACGAAGCGGCCCATCAGGAAGGGCTGGAGGATGTGGCCCTCGATCTGCTGGACGACGATGACGCCGATCAGCATGAAGAGCGCGGTCACAGGGCCCTGGTCGACGAGCGCGACGAGGATCGCGACGCTGCCGGCGATGGTCGCACCGATCATCGGGACGAAGGCGCCGAGGAAGACCAGCACGCCGATGGCGACCACGAAGGGCACGTCGAGGAACCAGGCGACGGCCATGATGCCGATCGCGTCGGCCATCGCCACCAGCACCGTGGCACGGACGAACTGGGTGAGCGAGACCCACGCCACCCGACCCGAAGCGTCCACGCGCTCGCGGGCGGCCCGGGGAGCCAGCCGCACGAGCCAGGACCAGATGCGGTCACCGTCGGCGAGGAAGAAGTAGGTCGAGAACAGCACGATGAAGAAGCCCGCGACCACGTGCCCGACCGCGGTGCCCACCTCGGTGACGCGGGTGACGACGCCGTCGGTGCCGGTGCTGTCGGTGACGGCGCCCTGGATCTCCTTGATGTAGCCGTCGAGCTGGGAGTCAGAGACCGCGAGCGGTCCGCTGCGCAGCCAGTCGCGCACCTGGTCGAGGCCGGTGACGACGGAGTCGGCGAGGTCGCTCGCCCCCTGGGCCACCTGCTGGCCGACGAAGGTGAGCAGGAGCGCGATGGTGCCGATGCCGAGGACCATCACGATCCCGGTCGACGGCCCGCGCGGCAGGCCGATGCGCCGCAGCGCGTTCACCACGGGCACCGCAAGCGCGGCGAAGAGCAGCGAGATGGCGATCGGCAGCGTGATGACCGCGAAGTAGCGCATCGTCCACAGCAGGCCGAGGCCGGCGACGGCGATGACGATCAGCCGCCACGACCAGGCAGCGGCGAGGTCGAGGCCCCACGGTACCTGGGCCCGGCTGAAGTTGGAGGGTCCGGTCGTGAAGGCCGGCTCGCTGCGGCGCTCGGCGCGCGCCTGGACCCACTGCGCGACGATCCGCTCGGTCAGGCCGTCCTCGTCGTCGCCGCGGCCGAGGGCTGCGAAGAGCCGTCGGCGCCGCGACTCCTCGCTCTCCTCGGTCGCGTCGCGTCGGGACGGCTGGTCGCTCACGCCGCTCACGGTAGGCGATCCCCCGCCGTGGCGAGGCGGCGCACCAGCCGGTGCGCCGCGAGGGGGTGCTCCTCGGCCAGCAGCCCTGCGGCGGCCAGCACGTAGTCGCGGTCGACGACGACCTCCGGGTCGCGCGGGAGCTGCCAGCCGCCCTCGAAGGCGTCACCAGTCGCGGGGAGCAGCACCCGGCGTACGGCGTCGGGTCCGCCGTGGCGCAGCACGCCACCAGAGCCGACCAGCAGGTCGACCTCGCGCAGGTCCTTGCCGCTGCGCTCGACGACGCGCCCCTCGGGGCTGACGACGACCTTGCTGCGTCCGGCGTGGCGCTCCAGCGCGATCCGCACCGCGGCAGCGGCGATCTCGAGGTCGGCGTCTCGCTCGTGGGCATCGTCGGGGAGGAAGTCGGGCTGCTCGCGGCGGCGTACGGCGGCGGCGTGCAGGTCGTCGCGACCGGCGGCCTCCACCGTCGAGATCGCCGACCAGCGCATCCCGAGGTCGCCCTCGACGGTGCGGGTCACGGGCGTCGTGGCGACCACCTCGCGGGCGAGGCCGCTGTCCTCGGGGTCGAGCTCGACGACACTGTGCACGTCGGTCGTGGCGCCTCCGACGTCGACGACGACGACGTCGCCCGCACCGGGGTGCTCGTCGTCGAGCCCGCGGGCGAGCAGCTCGACGCCGGTCAGCACGACGTCGGGGGTGGCGCCGCGGACCAGCTCGGTGAAGGCGCGGCCGCGGGCGTCGGTGCGGCTGCTGAGGTGCTTGCCGCCGATGACGTGGCTGAGGAAGATCTCGCGGATGGCACGCCGGGCGCTGTCGGGGGCGAGCACGCCGATGCGCGGGACCACGTTGTCGGCGAGGACGTACGGCGTCTGCGACTCCGCGAGCAGGTCGGCGACCAGCGGCTGGGAGTCCACGTTGCCGGCCACCACGACGGGCCCGGCCCACGGGGCGGCGGACAGGAAGGCCGCGTCGCCTTCGAGCACCTCGGCGTTGCCGCCGTCGGTGCCGCCGACGAGCAGGACGACGTCCGGCTCGGCGTGCCGGAGCGCGGCGAGCTTGTCGGGGTCGAGGCCTCCGTGGAGCACCAGCACCACCTTGCCGCCGCTGGACAGCGCGACGCGGCGCCCGGCCTCGGCGGTGACGAGCTCCTCGTTGCCGACGACGGCGATGCGCAGCCCGCCGCCGGCGCTGGAGCAGGCCAGCACGTCGGCCTCGGCGGCGCGGGGGTCCTGCTCGGTGAGTGCGCTCATGCAGGCGTCGTACCCGTCGAGGACGTCGCCATCCCCGGCGGCGTCCGGGAGGGTGGTCGGGTGGCTGGTCGACGCGAGCAGGTCGCCGGTCGCCAGGTCGACCAGGGCGGCCTTGGTGAAGGTCGAGCCGAAGTCGACGCAGACCACGGACGTGGCGGTGGCGCTCACGTCACCACCGACAGTCCCGCGAGCACGACCAGCACCAGGATCGTCACGAACACGACCGGGACCGCGGTGCTCGCCGGCAGGGCCCGGCCGTCGCGGATCGCCGCGTCGGCCTGCCGGTAGCGCTGCATGCCGACGACTGCGGTCGAGGCGGACGCGACGAGGAGGGTGGCGCCGAGGAGGTGCTCGGCCCAGGAACCGCGCAGCAGGTTCAGCGCACCCACGGCCGCGACGAGCAGGCCCACGGCGGTGCGCTCGTAGGCCAGGAAGGTGCGCTCGTTGGCGAGGGAGTAGCGCGGGTCGGTGCGGTCCGGCGCCGGCTCCTGAGTCACCCCAGCGACCGGTCGAGGTCGGAGATCAGGTCCTCGATGCTCTCGATGCCGACGCTGAGCCGGATCAGGTCGGCGGGGACCTCGAGGTCGGTGCCGGCCACGCTGGCGTGGGTCATCCGGCCGGGGTGCTCGATGAGCGACTCGACGCCGCCGAGCGACTCGCCCAGGGTGAAGACCTCCGCACGCTCGCAGACCGCGAGGGCCTGCTCCTCGCCGCCGGTGACGCGGAAGGAGATCATCCCGCCGAAGCGCTTCATCTGGCGCGCCGCGACCTCGTGGCCCGGGTGGGCGGCGAGGCCGGGGTAGATGACCTCGCTGACACGCGGGTCGCCGTCGAGGAAGTCCACGACCCGCTCGGCGTTGTCGCAGTGGCGGTCCATGCGTACGCCGAGCGTCTTGAGGCCCCGGTGGGTGAGGAAGGCGTCGAACGGCCCGGCCACCGCGCCCATGGCGTTCTGGTGGAAGCCGATCCGCTCGGCGAGGTCGAGGTCGCGGACCACGACCGCGCCGCCCACCACGTCGCTGTGCCCGCCGACGTACTTGGTCGTGGAGTGGACCACCACGTCGGCGCCGAGGGTCAGCGGCTGCTGGAGGTAGGGAGAGGCGAAGGTGTTGTCGACGACCAGCAGCGCGCCGGCGTCGTGGGCGACCGTGGCCAGCGCCTCGATGTCGCCGATGGTGAGCATCGGGTTGGTGGGCGTCTCGACCCACACAAGCTTCGTGCGGCCCGGCTCGATCGCCGCGGCCACGGCGCCCGTGTCGGCGACCGGGGCGGGCGTGTAGGCGGTGCCCCAGAGCCTCGCGACCTTGTCGAAGAGGCGGAACGTGCCGCCGTACGCGTCGTCGGGGATGACGACGTGGTCACCCGGGGCGGTCAGCGCCCGGATGATGGCGTCCTCCGCAGCGAGGCCGGAGGCGAAGGCGAACCCCTTCTCGCCGTCCTCGACGGCCGCGAGCGCCCCCTCGAGCGCCGTACGCGTGGGGTTGGCGGAGCGGCTGTACTCGTAGCCACCGCGCAGGCCGCCGACACCGTCCTGCTTGTAGGTGCTGCTGGCGTAGATGGGCGGGTTGACCGCCCCGGTCATCGCGTCGGGCTCGTAGCCGGCGTGGATCGCACGCGTCTCGAACCCGGCCTTGAAGGCATGTTCCTGGCTCACGGTGCGAGCGTAGACCCCGTGGCGCCCGCGGTCGTCGGCAGAGGACGGCTGGGAGGAAGACGAAGCGGCCGCCACTCCCCCCGGAGTGGCGGCCGTTCGTCCCTGGAGAACCGTGGTGCGGTCGTCAGCCGGGCGCGAAGATCGCGGTCAACGCCGTGTCCTGGATCTCCGCCGTGCCGCTGAACTGGTCACACACGAGGTTCACGGTCAGCAGGACGCCCTTGGTGACCGGGAACCCGCGGGTGCCCCCGATGTCGGTGAACTCGTTGACCGCGGTGTCGACGAGCTGCAGGAAGTCGGTGTCGAGCACGGCTCCCGTGGTGATGGAGCAGCGCGATGACCCGGCCGTGCCCAGGTTGTCGAGGTAGGCGCTCGACGAGACGATCACCGTTCCGTTGGCGGGGGGCATGATGCTCACCGAGCGCAGGATGCTGGGAGCGCCCAGCGTCACCTCCTGCTCTCCGCCGGCCGTCGCGGCCACTGAGTTGACCAGCGGCGCGACCTTCGCGTCGACCTCGGCCTTGGTGTAGGTCTCGGCCTTGGTGTAGCCCGAGCCGGCGGGCTCGTAGGACCCCTTCGGCTGGTACCTCGCGTCGCTCTGCGCCTTGGTGTAGTAGCGCTTGTCCGCGAGGGGCTTGAGGTTCTTCTTCCAGATCTTCTTCCAGTTGGTGGCCACTGCGCTGCTGACCTGGGCGCCAGCGGGCGTGACGGCCATCAGGCCTCCACCGACCAGGACCCCGACCAGGAGGGCGACGAGGGCCCTCCGCACCGATCGACGAGACGACATGGACGATCCTTTCCACGAGACGTTGCTGATGGATCCACCGTCCTCCTTGCCGTCGCCGCGCGCATCCGTGGCAGTACGACGACTAGACCGCGTAATTTCACCGATGCCCGGCTCGACGCCGCGGACTTGTCCGCCGAGGGAGGATGGGGGCATGTTCGGATTCGGCAAGCCCACCTCCCTGCCCACCCCCGACCAGGCGCTCCCCGGCCGCTCGGAGTCGATGTGGAGCCTGGGCGACCACGTGGTCCTCGACGCGCCGGTGATCACCCCCGACGCACCCGCGGGCTTCGAGGTCGCGATCCTCGGCCTCGGCTGCTTCTGGGGCGCGGAGGAGATCTACTGGCAGGTGCCCGGCGTGTGGTCCACGTCGGTCGGCTACGCCGGCGGCAGCACCCCGAACCCGACGTACGAGGAGGTGTGCAGCGGCCGCACCGGCCACACCGAGGCGGTCCGCGTCGTGTTCGACCCCACGGTCGTGTCCTACGCCGACCTGCTCAAGAAGTTCTTCGAGATCCACGACCCGACCCAAGGCATGCGCCAGGGCAACGACGTCGGCACGCAGTACCGCTCGGCGATCTACTGGACGACTCCCGAGCAGGAGCAGACCGCTCGCGAGCTGACCAAGGTGTACGGCGAGGAGCTCGCGCGCCGCGGCCTCGGCGAGATCACCACCGAGATCCGCCCGTCGAGCGAGACGCCGTACTTCTACGCCGAGGACGCCCACCAGCAGTACCTGGCCAAGAACCCCTTCGGGTACCGGTGCCACGCCAACACGGGAGTGAAGTTCCCCGAGACCGCCTGACGCGTGGCACCGGCCCGTCCCTAGCGGGACCGGTCCGACAGGGCCGGTGCGCCGTCCGTCCAGTAGTTGCCGGACCACACGTCACCCGCGTCGTTCGGGAACTCCCCGCCGTCGGTGCCCCAGCCCTGGCTGAACAGGTTGCCGGTGAACCGGATGTTCACGCAGTCGTCGGCCGTGTTGCACCCGGCGAAGCGGGTGGCGAACCACGGCCCACCGACGGGGTCGAGCTTGAAGAAGTTGTGCTCGATGGTCAGGTTCTGCGTGACGCCGAACTCGCGGTAGAACACCGCAGCAGCCGAGCAGCCTCCGTCCTGACCGGGCGTGACCGGCTTGCAGACGACCGTGTTGTCGCGCAGCGTCGTGTTCTTCAGCACCCGCATGCCGCTGGAGTGGGAGTCGGTGCCGTCGGTGGTGATGTAGTTGCCCACCAGCGTGGCGTTGTTGTAGGCCCACAGTCCGCTGTGGGTGCCCTGGACCAGCGAGTTCCGCACCACGAAGTGGGCGCAGCAGAGGGCTCGGTCCTGCGCGTTGGCGGTGGAGGACTGGATGATGCGGGAGTCCTCGACGGTGAACACCGGCGCACGGCTCGCATCCTCGGCCCCGGGGTCCCCGGGTGCGTTGCCGGCCGTGAACATCTGGCCGCGGATCACGCTGTTGCGGAAGACGATGCCGGACACCCCTGCGGCGAACCGGACACCGGTGCTGCCGCAGTCCACGACCCGGTTGTCGATGACCTGGTTGCTCTCGCTGGCGTCGAAGGTGCAGTCGCCGCCGTAGGCGACGGTCGGCTCGGTGGCGGGGCCGACCGAGGAGGGCGTCGGGAAGTGGGCCGGCACCGGCACGCCCGTGGGTGTGGACGTGGGGGTCGTCGTCGGAGTCGTCGTCGGAGTCGTCGTGGGCGTGGTGGTCGAGGCCGTGCCCGCGGGAGCGAAGACCACGTCGACGAAGTAGTGCGAGCCCCGCCGCTGCTTGGTGGGTCGACCCCGGTCGTAGCCGAAGGTGCCGCGGTGGGCGGTGAGGCCGTTCGCGGAACGCGTGCGGCCGTCGACGAAGACCTTGCGCTGCACCGCGTGACGGCCCTTCGGTGCACGGTAGGCCACGGTGTACTTCTTGCCGGCACGGATCTTCACCGGCGACCTGAGCCACGCGGTCTTCCAGCCGTTCTTCGTCGTCCTCGGGAAGTGGACCGAGGCGATCCGGCGACCGGACGCGTTCCACAGCCAGCCGGTCGTGGCCCTGCGGTTGGCGCCGGCGGCGTAGTACTGCACACCGCGCAGGCGGCCGGTCGTGGCGCTGCTGAACACCAGGCCCAGGGTGACGCCCTTGGTCCGCTTGGCGGACGGCTTTGCAGGGACGGTCGAGTCGGACCAGATGCCGTACGCCGCCGCGCGGGGCGAGTCGGGTGCCGTCGGGACCGGGGAGGCGTTGGTGAGGGGCAGGAAGGCGAGCGCGGCGGCCGTGACGGAGGCCAGGAGGGCGACCGCCGTACGAGGACGGGCGGGGCTCGCGCCAGCGAGGGGGGACGTCATGGGGGGATCTCTCCAGGTTGCTATCAGTGGATACGGGTCTTCTCGGCGACAGCTCCCCCGGGACGCGTCCGGGCGCCGTCGAAGGCGCACACCCGCATCCTCAGGACCGGGCCCCGCTGGGGCCGCACGTCCTGGCCGTCACCCCCCAGAGCGCGGGCGCACTACCGCTCGCGTCACCTGGGGTCTTGACAGGTACCGCAGGACGCTAACACTGGCTGGGACGAAACTTGACCGGATCTTTATAAATGCCGCCCATATACCCCATTTGTGTCAAGACAGATCGATGCTGCCGGATGTCGATCCCGCTGCCCGTCGTCCGTCACAGTGGTGACAGGCCGCACGGGGCGGCCACGACGGAGGAGCTCACATGACCCGGTACGCCATCTACTTCCACCAGCAGTGGGTCGGGGACCACGACGAGGAGTGGTTCCGGAGCCGGGTCGAGCCGTCCACGGCCGTGGTCCGCGAGATGGAGGAGGCGGGCGTCCTCGTCTTCGCCGGCGGGCTCGTGGAGGACATGGACCAGGCGTTCAGCGCCGACGGGACCAGCGGGACGATGGTCGTCACCGACGGGCCCTACACCGAGACGACCGAGCAGCTCGGGGGGATCACGATCATCGAGGTCCCCGACGTCGACACCGCGAAGATGTGGGCGGCCCGGGTCGCCGAGGGGTGCGGGTGGCCGCAGGAGGTCCGGGTCGTCATGTGACGACCCGGACCACGCTCACTGCGCGACCCACTCGGTGAAGCTGCGCGGCTGGCCGAGCCAGTCGCGCCGCGTGTTGCTGCCGTCGGGGCGCGAGCCGGCGACCTTCACGGCGACGCGGACCTCGTCCGGCGAGCCGAGGGCCGCACGGGAGATCCGCATCCGGACGTGCTCGGCGTCATAGTCGATCCGCATCCTGTACGACCCCTCGACGGGCTCGCCCCAGGAGCTGTCGGCGAAGCCGTCGGTGGTCAGCAGCTGGTAGTCGGTGCCGACGAAGTAGCCGCCGACGAAGACGTGCTCCGGCCCCGGGTCGCTCGGGTCGGTGTCGAGGTAGACCGCGCCGGACGAGCCGGATCGGAAGGACTCGCGCAGGTCTGCGTGGGTCGTGGTCACGACGATGTTGCGGGCCTTGTGCTCGACCTGCACGGACCTGAGGTCGACGCCGTGGTCGAGGTCCCGGGGGTCCGTGACGCCGATGCTGTCCGCGTTGGCCGGGGCGAGCTGGGTCAGGGCGAGGGTGGCCGCAACCGCCAGGGTGGCGGTGCCGAGGATGGTGGTGCGCATGGTGCTGTTCCGTTCTCCTACGTGCGCGCCCCGCGAGCCGGGGTGCACAGTGAGGACGCGGCCACGCCGCAGGAGGTTGCCTCCGATCGTCATCCGCGCCTGAGATGATCCGGCGCGTGCCCGCCTCATCGTCGTACCGCCACATCGTCGCCGCCTGGCTGGTCCACGCCTACACCGCCTCCGGCGTCGTGCTGGCGTTCCTGATGTTCGTCGCCGTGATGGAGGGCGACACCGTCCGCGCGCTCTGGCTGTTCCTCGTCGCGATGCTGGTCGACGGCACCGACGGGATGCTCGCGCGGTGGGTGCAGGTCAAGCGCCACGTCCCGTCGTTCGACGGTGCGCTCCTGGACAACATCGTCGACTACATCACCTACGCCTTCATGCCGGTCCTTCTGCTGTGGAGCACCGGCCACCTCGGCGACGGCACCGCGGCCACCGTCCTGGCGGTGGTCCCGCTGCTCGCCTCGGCCTACCAGTTCTGCCGGGTCGACGCGAAGACCGAGGACCACCTGTTCCTCGGCTTCCCCAGCTACTGGAACATCGCGGCGTTCTACATCGTGGTCCTCGACCTCCGCCCCACCGCCGTCGCCGTCGTGCTGCTGGTGTGCGCGGTGCTGGTCTTCGTGCCGGTCGGCTACGTCTACCCCTCGCGCACCACGATGCTGCAGAGGACGACGCTCGCCCTCACCTGCCTGTGGCTGGTGAGCTACGCGGTGATCCTGGTGCAGCTGCCCGACCCCAGCGGCGTGTGGCTGGCGATCTCGGTGGCCTACGTCGTCTACTACGTCGCGCTCAGCCTCCACCTCACGACCCGGCGCAGCCGCACGGTCCCCGCAGGCGCCTGACTACCTGCCGACGGAGAGGCGTACGTCGACCACGTCACCGAGCCCGACACCCTCGGCGCGGCGTACGGCGTCCTTCACCGGCAGGAACCACGTGTCCTCGCGCGGGAACATCGACGTCGTGAACCCGGTGCCCCCGATGCGGGCGCGCACCGGCACCACGCCCCAGTAGACGACCTCGGCCTTGACCTCGTCCACGAGGTCGGCCGCGTCGAGCGGGAGGCGTACGAAGTGGAAGGGCGCGGGTCCACGCCACTCGACGACCTCGCCGCTGAACTCGATCTCCATGCCTCACCCCACCACATGCAGAAGGCGGGCGGGAGTCCGAGAACTCCCGCCCGCCGGTCCACCGCGCCCCTGTTGCGCAGTGTCCCTCCCCCGGAGGGTCTGTGGTCAGCCCCGGGTCACCCGAGGGCTGCGACGGCGGCCACGACGTCGACCAGGCCGTAGCCCTTGTCGTACGACGTGGTGCCGAGCGGGCCGGCCTCGTAGGCCGCGCCGTCGGCGTACTTGTGCGCCGACACCTTCAGCGCCTGCTCGATCTCGGCCGGCGTCGCGGACGGGTCGGCCTGGAACAGCTGGGCGACGATGCCCGCGATGTGCGGGGCCGCCATCGAGGTGCCGCTGATGGTGTTGAACGTGCCGAGGTCGAGCACGCCCGGACCGTTGCGGAAGTCGAGGCCGGTCGAGCAGATGGGGAGGTAGAGCCGGCACGAGGAGGTGATGTTCTCGCCGGGCGCCGAGATGTCCGGCCAGGTGGAGGCGTCGGACGACAGGCCGCGCGAGCTGTACTCCGAGACGACGCCGTCGCGGGTGCCGGTGTCCTGATCGAAGTAGGAGGCGACCGAGAGGATGCCGCCGATCGGGTCCTGGCCGGGCGGGTTGGTCAGGCTGGTCGAGCCGTCGCCGCCGTCGTTGCCCGCGGCCCAGACGGTCACGACGCCCTCGGCGGCCAGCGCGCGCTGGAGCTTCACGGTCGCGGACTCGGGGTCGAACTCGCCGCCGCCGGTGGGGCCGTAGGAGTTGTTGGTGACCTTGATCGGCGGGCAGGTGGAGGCGGGCACGCCGGCGCCGCACGGCGCCTCGTGGTTCTCCAGCACCCAGTTGAGGGCGGAGTCGGCGCCGAGGATGACGATGCCGGCTCCGGTCGAGACGGACACCAGCTTGGCGCCGGGTGCAGCGCCCTGGAGCTTGCCGCCGTCGGTCAGCGTGGTCGGCCGGCCGGCGACGATGCCGCTGACGTGGGTGCCGTGGCCGCCGACGGAGAGGGTGTCGGTGTCGATGATGTTGGGGAGCCGCTGGACCGAGCAGGTCTCGGTGAGGGGCTCGCACAGCGCCTTGAGGTTGGCGACGACGGCGCTCGAGCCGTCGGCCTCCTTGAAGTAGGGGTGGGTCGGGTCGACCCCGGAGTCGATGACCGCGACGCTGACGCCCTTGCCGGTCAGCGCGGAGCCGTCGGCGCCGGTCAGCGTGGCGGCCGCCTCGGCACCGCGGGTGGCGGTGTTGGAGGTCTCCTGGAAGAACTCGATCGGCTGCGCGCCGCCCTCGACGTACGTCACGCCGGGTGCGCTCCGCACGGCCTGGACCTGGCTCTTCGTCGCGTTGGCGATGACCACGCCGATCGACGCGAACTCGCCCTTCTTCGCCATGCCCGCCGCAGCCACGGCGTCGCGCGCCGCCGCGAGCGAGGTGCCGTGGACCATCACCGTGGTCCGTCCGGACAGGCTCGTCAGCTGACGGGCGAGGAAGTCGGAGACGTTGGCCTGGGTCGTCGCGCCGGCGGGGTCGGCGGCCGAGGCGGTGCCGGCGGCGGCGAAGGTCGCCGAGGCAGCGAGGACGCTCGCCGCACAGGCGAGGAGGGGCTTGGGACGCACGGGGTCCTCCCGAGGGTTGGAGTGTGGTTGCTCCGTCCAACGAGGCACCGTGCCCCAGGTCACGGCGTACGGACGCACGGGTTTGGCGGACCGACGACAATGGGCCCATGACCGAGCTCCCCCGCAAGGCCGCCGCGCGCACCGCCCGGCTCGCAGCCCTCCCACTGGGCTACGCCGGACGACAGGCCATGGGCTTCGGCAAGCGGCTGGGCGGCAGGTCCGCGGAGTCGGTGCTCACCGAGGTGCAGCAGCGCACGGCCGAGCAGCTCTTCCGCACGCTGGGCGAGCTCAAGGGCGGGGCGATGAAGTTCGGCCAGGCACTGAGCGTCCTCGAGGCCGCGCTGCCCGAGGACGTCGCCGCCCCCTACCGCGAGCACCTCACCGCGCTCCAGGACTCCGCCCCGCCGATGCCGACCGCGACCGTGCGCCAGCAGCTCGCCACACACCTGGGCGCCGACTGGGCCGAGCGCCTGGTGTGGCTCGACGGCGCACCCACGGCCGCCGCCTCGATCGGGCAGGTCCACCGCGGCCGGTGGCTCGACCACACGACGGGCGAGGAGCGCGAGGTCGCGGTCAAGGTGCAGTACCCCGGCGCCGGAGAGGCGTTGATGAGCGACCTGCGCCAGATCTCCCGGCTCGCCCGAGGCGTCGCCCCCGTCTTTCCCGGGCTCGACATCAAGCCGCTCGTCGCCGAGCTGCAGGCCCGCGCCGCCGACGAGCTCGACTACCACCTCGAGGCCGAGGCGCAGGCGGCGTACGCCGAGGCGTTCGACGGGCACCCGGACATCTCCGTGCCGCCGGTGGTCGCCGTCGGTGGCGAGGTGATCGTGACCGAGTGGATGGACTCCGCCCACTCGCTGGCCCACGTCATCCGCGAGGGGACCCAGGAGGAGCGCGACCACTACGGCGAGCTCTTCGTGCGGTTCCTCTTCGAGGGCCCCCGGCTCACCGGGATGCTCCACGCGGACCCGCACCCCGGCAACTTCCGGATCCTGCCCGGCCCCGACGGTGGCCTCGGCCGGCTCGGCGTGCTCGACTTCGGCGCCGTGGCCCGCCTCGAGGACGGCGGCATGCCACCGGCCACGGGACGGCTGATGCGGATCGCGCTAGACGCCGACGAGGAGTCGCTGGTGGCCGGGCTGCGCGCCGAGGGCTTCATCAAGGAGCGGATCGAGGTCGACGCGCGCCAGGTGATGGACTACCTCGCTCCGTTCGTCGAGCCCGCCGCGCAGGAGCGCTTCACCTTCACGAGGGAGTGGATGCGTGAGCAGTTCGAGCGCGTCAACGACCCCCGGTCGGAGGAGTTCACGCTGGCGATGAAGCTCAACCTCCCCACGTCCTACCTCCTCATCCACCGGACCTGGATCGGCGCCATCGGCCTGCTCAGCCAGCTCGGGGCGACCGCGCCCTTCCGCGAGATCCTCGAGGAGTCGCTGCCGGGGTTCGCCGAGGCCTGAGCCCGCGTAGTCCACCGGGAAGTGGTCGTCCCGAGGCTCGGCCGACGACCACCGGCCGGTGGACTACCCGGCGTCGGGGAGCGGCGGGCCCGCTGCCCGTGCTGTCGGAGTCCCCGGCTACCCGGGGAACCCGACCTCTGTGCGGTCACCGTGGTGCGGGAGGCGCACCACGGTGACCGCACAGCGCGCGGCACCGGGCCCGCGAGTGGCACGATGGCGCGCATGGATGCAGCCACCCCGGCCCAGCAGGCCCTCGCCCGTTGGCACGCCGTCGTCGAGAGCCGCGACCCGGCCGGCCTGCCCGGACTCATCGCCGAGGACGCGGTCTTCCGCAGCCCGGCGGTCCACACCCCGCAGGTCGGGCGCGACACCGTCGTCGGCTACCTCACCGCCGCCTTCACCGTGCTCGGCCCGGCGCTGACCTACGAGCGCGAGTGGCTGGGCGAGGACTCGGCCGTGCTGCAGTTCCGCACCGAGGTCGGCGGCCTCGACGTCTCGGGCATCGACATGATCACGTGGGACGCCGACGGACAGATCGTCGACTTCACCGTGATGGTGCGCCCCGCCAAGGCCCTCCAGGCCGTGATCGAGCACATGGGCGCCGAGCTGCTCAGGATGCTCGAGGCCGCGGGCCACTGACGCGCTAGACCCAGAAGCCGCGCCCGCCGCCCCAGTCGCCGAAGTGCTCGCGGTACGACGACGCGGGACCGCGCGAGCCGAGGTATGACCCCACGACTGCGGCGCCGAGGTCGTCGAGCTCGGGGCTCACCATCCGGCCGTCGACCCGCCGGGCCATCGAGTCGATGAAGCGCGCCAGCCCGGGGTCCTCACCCAGGCGGAAGAAGGTCACCTGCGCACCCAGCCGCGAGGCCGCGTCGAGCTCGCGCACCGCGTGGGAGATCGTCAGCGGGTGCGGCGGGTAGGAGAACCACACCTCGCCGTCGGCCTCGAGGTGCGCGGTGGGCTCGCCGTCGGTGACGACCAGCAACACGGGCTGGGCGTTGGGGTGCTTGCGGAAGAAGCGGTTGGCGAGCAGCAGCCCGTGGTGGAGGTTCGTGCCCTTGTCCCAGCGCGCGTCGAGGCCCGTCAGCTCCTCGATCTCCATCACCTGGGCGTGACGTCCGAAGGCGATCAGCTGCAGGTCGTCGCCGCGGAAGCGGGAGCGTACGAGCTGGTGCAGGGCGAGGGCGGTGCGCTTCATCGGCACCCAGCGCCCGTCCATCGCCATCGAGAAGGACGTGTCGACCAGGAGCGCCACGGCGGCCTGGGTGCGCGCCTCGGTCTCGACGACCTCGATGTCGTCGACCTGGATCCGCACCGGCGAGGCGCCGTGCTGACGCAGCACCGCGTTGGTGATGGTGCGCGGCACGTCCCACGGCTCGGTGTCGCCGAACTCCCACCGCCGGCTCGCGCCGGACGGCTCGCCGGCGAGCCCGGTCGTACGCGTCTCGCGGGCGCCGGAGCGTCCGCTCATCCGCTCCGCCACGTCGCGCAGCAGCGCCTTGCCGAGCTGGCGCATCGCGCGCGGCGACAGGCGCAGCTCGCCGTCGGAGCCGCGCTTGAGGTAGCCGCTGTCGCGCAGGGCCCGCTCGAGGTCCTGCAGCGTCTTGGCCGAGACGGCCGCGTCGGCGCCGAGCTGCTGGGCGAGCGCGTCGAGGTCGACGTCGTCGAGCCGCGCGCCCCGGTGCGACTGGGCGAGCTGGTCGGCGAGCGCGTCGAGCTGGGCGAGGTCCTGAATCGCACCCGTCCCGTCGCCGAGGCCCATGCCCTGCTCTCCCTCGAAGCTCTCCGACCCGGACCAGTCCTCACCGGGCCGCAGCGCCTGGAGGTTGGCGTCCATGCGAGCGAGCTGCTCCATCAGCTGCGGGGAGCCGAACGCCTGCTGCGAGAGCTCCATGAGCTCCTGGCGCTGCTCGGGTGTCATCGAGTTCATCATCCGCTGGGCGGCGGCAGCACGCTGGGCGAGGGAGTCGAGCAGCTCGTCCATGTCGCGGGGGTTGTCGGGGAAGAAGTCCCCGTGCTTGTCCATGAAGTCACCGAACTCCTCGTCGGTGACGCCCCCGGCGGCGTGCTTCTCGAGCAGGTCGTTGAGGTCGGAGAGCATCTCGTTGACGGCCGCGCGGTCCTCGTCGGTGGCTCCCTCGAGGGCCTGCTTCATGCCGGCGAATCGCTGGTCCAGCAGCTCGCGGCCGAGCAGGTCCTTGATCTCCTCGTAGGCCTCTCGCGCCTCCGAGGACTGCCAGTCGTACGACGCCAGCTCGCTCACCGCGGCCGCCGTCGACGGCGACAGGTTGTCCAGCGTCATCTCCCGCAGCATGCGGTCGGAGTCGTCCATCGTGGTGTCGCGGGCGAGCTGCCCGCGCTCGGCGAGCACGGCCTTGTCGAGGAGCTCGCGCACCTCGCGCATCGTCCCGTCGAGGTTGTTGCGCTGCAGGATCTCGCGTCGCTTCTCCGCCACCCGGCGGGCGAGCTCGTCGAGGCCCGCCTGGTCGCTGCTGCCGCGGCGCAGGAACTCGCGCATCGCGTGCTCGGGCGAGTAACCGGCCATCACGTCGTGGCCGATCGCGTCGAGCGCCTCGGCGAGGTCGACGCGCGGGGCGAGCGGGTCGCCACCGTCGTACTTCGTGAAGCGACTCATCATTCGGTCCGCCCCAGGCCCTTGCGGAGCCAGACGTCGTCGGGCCAGCGATCGTCGCTCACCCGCTCGACCTCCACGAAGCCGCGCGCGAGGTAGAAGTCGTACGCCTGGTCGTTGCCGTCGACGACCTCGAGCCACAGCTCGTCGCCCTCGACGAGCGCCTCGACCTCGGCGAGCAGCCGGCTGCCGATGCCGAGGCCCTGGTGGTCGGGGTGGACGTAGAGCTTCCACATCACCTCACGGTCGCCGGTGACGTGCGGGAACTCCCGGTAGGACCTCGCGAGCCGGCCGAGGTTGGCGAGCGCGACGACCTGCCCGTCACGCTCGGCGACGAGGTGGGTGTTGCGCTCCAGCGACTTCTCGAAGACCTCGGGGACCCACCACTCGTCGAGCATCCGCTGGGCGTACGCCGCGTCGATGGGGCCGTAGGTCACCGGCACCACCGCCTCGCCGAGCGCGCGGAAGGCCGGGATGTCCGCGACCGTGCCGGGACGGAGCCGGACGGCTGAGTCAGCCATAGACGGTCTCCCCGGCCTCGGTGTCCTTGCCGATCCTGCGTGCGAGGTAGAGCCCCTCGAGCGCGAGCTCCAGGGCGGCGGCGCGCTCGCCGTCGTTGGTGGCGCCGAGCCGGTCGCACACCTCGTCGTAGAGCTCCGACTCACCCAGCACCGGCAGGCCGGCGAGGAAGTCGCGGGCGCCGACCCTGGCGCCGGTGCTGACCATCGCGCCGGCCTCGATGGCTTCGACGAGCAGGCGCAGGTCGATGCCGGCGAGGTGCGCGCGGACGGTCTCCGCCACGGCGGTGCGCAGCAGGTGGGTGAGGATCTCGGTCTCGCGCCCCTCCTCGCCGGTCTCGAACTCGATCTTGCCGCCGAGCACGTCGACCGCGGTCTCGAGGTCGACCACGCGGGCGACCGCCTCGTCCTCGCCCTGCGTGGTCGCGCGGTGCAGCGCCGCCGCGGCGATGGTCTCCGCACCGGCGATCGCGAACCGGGCGCTCACGCCCGAGCGCTGGTCGACGGCCTGCGACTCACGCAGCTTGCGGGTGAAGCGGGCCAGCACCTCGAGCAGGTATGCCGGCACCTCGGCGACGAGGTCGGCCTCCTGCCGCACGACGGCGATCTCCTCGGTGATCTCGCGCGGGTAGTGGGTGCGGATCTCGGCACCGAAGCGGTCCTTGAGCGGGGTGATGATGCGACCGCGGTTGGTGTAGTCCTCCGGGTTGGCGCTGGCCACCACGAGCACGTCGAGCGGCAGCCGCAGGACGTAGCCGCGGATCTGGATGTCGCGCTCCTCCATCACGTTGAGCATCGCGACCTGGATCCGCTCGGCGAGGTCGGGCAGCTCGTTGATCGCGACGATGCCGCGGTGGCTGCGCGGGATGAGGCCGAAGTGGATGGTCTCCGGGTCGCCGAGGTGGCGGCCCTCGGCGACCTTCATCGGGTCCACGTCGCCGATCAGGTCGGCGACCGAGGTGTCCGGCGTCGCCAGCTTCTCGGCGTACCTCTCGTCACGGTGGCGCCACGAGACGCGCAGGTCGTCGCCGTAGGTCGCCACGGCCTGCTGCGACGTGACCGAGATCGGGTCGTAGGGGTGCTCGCCGAGCTCGGATCCGGAGATCACCGGGCTCCACTCGTCGAGCAGGCCGACCAGCGAACGCAGCAGCCGGGTCTTGCCCTGGCCGCGCTCACCGAGCAGCACGATGTCGTGCCCGGCGAGCAGCGCACGCTCCACCTGCGGGATCACCGAGTCGGCGAAGCCGTGCAGGCCCGGCCACGGGTCCTCGCCGGCCCGCAGGCGCGCGAGGAGGTTGTCGCGGATCTCCTGGCGCAGCGGCTTGAGCTCGTGGCCGCTCGCGCGGAGCTCGCCGAGGGTGCTGGCTGCGGGGGGCTGCGTCTGGTGGGTCTGCTGCAGGTCGGTCACGTCCTCCACGCTAGACCGGCGGGTCAACGTCGAGCGCGCTCGAAGCAGGCGGGCCCCACGACGGACTCCGGCCCCTCCCCCCTCGGGACCTTCGACCCTGCCCTGTGTCCCGGGTTCGGGCAACGCTGGAGGTCCAGCCGAAGGAGGCCCGATGACCACCACGACCCACGACCTCTCCCGGGAGGACTGTGCGCGTCTCCTGACCGCCGGCGTCGCCGGCCGGGTCGCCATGGTCACGCCGACGGGCCCCCACATCGTCCCGGTGAACTACGCCGTCGACGGGGAGTCGACCCTGCTGCGGACCAGTGCCTACAGCCTGCTCGGGACCTACGGCCGCGACGCGTTGCTGTGCTTCGAGGTCGACCAGTTCGACTACGAGCTCAAGCGCGGCTGGAGCGTCGTGGTGCGCGGGCGGGCGTCGTTCGTCGACGACCAGGACGAGCTGGCCGAGATCGCCCGCACGTGGCAGCCGCGGCCGTGGGCGGCGGGCCAGCGCCACCTCGTCGTACGCATCCCGTGGACCGAGGTCACCGGTCGGCAGCTCGGCGGCGGCTGGGACCCGTGGGAGCACCTGCCCGTACGCCGTTTCGCCTGACCGCAGACGTCGCGCGCCGTAGGGGACACACTGGGGTCCGTGACGCACTCCCAGACCCCCGACCTCGGCGCCGACGGCCGCCTGCTCCTGGAGGCCGTGACGGCGATCTCCAGCGACCTCGACCTCGCCAGCGTCCTGACCCGCATCGTCGAGGCCGCCACCGCGCTGACCGGCGCCCGCTACGGCGCCCTCGGCGTGCTGGGCAGCTCCGGGGACCTGGTCGAGTTCGTCACCACCGGCCTCGACGACCGGACCCGCGAGCTGATCGGCGACCTGCCGCACGGGCGCGGCATCCTCGGCGTCATCATCGACGACCCGTCCGGGCTGCGCCTGGCCGACCTGTCGGCACACCCCTCGTCGGTCGGCTTCCCGCCCCACCACCCGCCGATGACGTCCTTCCTCGGCATGCCGGTGCGCATCCGCGGCACCGTCTTCGGCAACCTCTACCTCACCGAGAAGGCCGGCAACGGCCCCTTCACCGAGGCCGACGAACGGCTCGTGGAGGAGCTGGCCCGCACCGCCGGCTACGTCATCAGCAACGCCCGCTCCTTCGCGCTGAGCGAGCGCCGCCGCCAGTGGCTCGAGGCGTCCGCCGAGCTCTCCGAGCTGCTCCAGCCGCCGGTCGACCTGCCCACCGCCCTCGACCAGATCGTGTCCACGGCACGGCAGGTCTCCCATGCCCGCGCGGTCGCCCTGTGGTCCTCGCGTGGCCCGGAGCACGACACCGTGAGCGTGGCCCCGGACGCCGACCCCGCCCGGGTCGAGGAGCTGCTGTCCCGCGTCCGGCTGGACGCGACCCCGGAGGCGGGCGGGCCGGTGCACACCAGCACCGTCGACGGCGTGCCCGTGGTGGTCGTGCCGCTGCGCTCCCACCTCGCGCCCGTGACGGCGCTCGTCGCCGTGGCCAAGCCCGGAGCGGGCCTGCTCGACGTGCAGGACCGCGACCTCCTCGCCGGCTTCGCCGACCAGGTCGCGCTCTCGCTCGACCGCACCCAGGCGCTGGCCGACCGTCAGGAGCTGGCCGTGATCTCCGACCGCGAGCGCATCGCCCGCGACCTGCACGACGTCGTCATCCAGCGGCTCTTCGCGACCGGCCTCCAGCTCCAGGGTGTCGCTGCGATGGCCGGCGACGCCGCCGTCACCCAGCGGCTGGACAGCTCCGTGGCCGACCTCGACGACACCATCAAGGCGATCCGCGGCACGATCTTCGAGCTCCAGGACCGCCGCGGTGACTCGCTGCGCGCGTCCGTGCGCCGCCTGGTCAAGGAGTACGTCCCGGTGCTGGGCTTCGCGCCGGTCGTGCGGACCTCCGGACCGGTCGACTCGGTCGTGCCGCCTCCGGTCGTGACGCAGCTGCTCGCCGTGCTGCGCGAGGCGATCTCGAACGTGGCCCGTCACGCGCTGGCCGACAGCGCCCAGGTGGACGTGTCGGTGACGTCCGACCAGCTCGAGCTGCGGGTCGCCGACGACGGCGTCGGCCTGCCCGAGGACGTCACCGAGAGCGGGCTGCGCAACGCGCGCCGGCGTGCCGCCGACCTCGGCGGCACGCTGGAGATCTCACCGCTGGGCGAGCGCGGGACCGTGATGGTCTGGCGCGTCCCGCTCGGCTGATCCCGACGCCTCCCCCGGACGTGCCGAAGGGCCCGACGCCGGGGGAGGCGCCGGGCCCCTGGGGGCCTGCTGTCACCGCAGGACGGGGTGGTTCTCGACCACCTCGGTGCGGTTCCACCAGTGACCCAGCCCCCACGTGGTGCCGGCCGCGCCGAGCGCGAGCACCGCCATCACGATGATGCCGACGAGGTGGTCGTCGACGACCGGGTTGTTCTCCAGCGGGAGCACGGCGGCGTACATGAAGGCGTACATGAGTGCGCCTGCCGCAGTGCCGATCCGCATGCCGATCCCGAGCAGCAGGGTCACGCCGATGCCGAGCAGGCCGAGCATGAAGAGCCAGTCGACCCAGGCGTTGCCGGCGAGGCCGGTGAAGAAGCCGTGGAAGGGGTTGTCAGCGGGGACGCCGAAGGACAGGAAGCCCTCCGTGGGGCTGCCGCCGTTGATCCAGGCTGCGTCCCCGAACCGGTCGACGTTGCCGTCCTGGTCGGTGCCCGTGGCGAACCCCAGGGCGAACGCCTTGTCGAGGAAGGCCCACAGGAAGGTGATCCCGAAGGCGATCCGCAGGGTGGCCAGGGCCCGGTCGAACCAGGGGCCTCGGTGGTCGTGGTCGGTGTGCGGCACGGCTCCGCCAGCAGCAGTGGCAGTGGTGGCGTCGGGCTCGTTGCGGTGACGATGGATGACGCTCATCGTCATCCCCTCCTTCGGTGGTGGGTGTTTCCGGGTCACCACCAGAGTCGCGTGACGCGCAGGCGCGCAGCAGGGTCTCCGGTCACCGTCCGGAGGGACCTTGGTCCCCCAGCAGCTTGGAGGCCAGCACCGCGGCCTGCGTCCGGCGCTCGAGGCCGAGCTTGGCCAGGATGCTGGAGACGTAGTTCTTGACCGTCTTCTCGGCGAGGAACATCTGCTCGGCGATCTGCCGGTTGGTCAGGCCCTCGGCGATGTGGCCGAGCAGGATCCGCTCCTGGTCGGTCAGCGAGGCCAGCTCGTCGGGCGTGCTGGGGCCGCTGCGGATCCGCTCGAGGACGGTCGCGGTCATCGCCGGGTCGATGAGCGACTTCCCCGACGCAACGTGGCGCACCGCGGTGACCAGGTCGGAGCTGCGGATCTCCTTGAGGACGTAGCCCGAGGCGCCGGCCATGATCGCTGCGAAGAGCGCCTCGTCGTCGTCGTACGAGGTGAGGATGAGGGCGTTGATCGTGGGATCGACGGCCCGCACCGCGCGGCACACCTCGATGCCCGAGCCGTCGGGCAGGCGGGCGTCGAGGACCGCCACGTGGGGTCGCAGCGCGGGGATCCGCGCGGTGGCCTCGATGGCGCTGGCGGACTCGCCCACGACCTCGATGTCGTCCTGCTGCTCGAGCAGGAACCTGAGCCCCTGGCGTACGACGTCGTGGTCGTCGAGGAGGTAGACGCGGATCGTTTCGGGCATGCGGCACATTCCACCAGACATGACGTCCTCGATGGGGAGATCGCACGGGGATCACCGGTCTGGATCACCGGTGCCGACACCGCGGATCGGGCGCACACTGGACGGATGTCGCTCACCCACCGCACGGTCGCGATGATGCTCCCGGTCACCGACGTCGACCGCGCCCGCACCTTCTACTCCGAGACCCTCGGCCTCGACTACACCGGCACCAACGACGAGGGCAGCGCGCTGTACGCGCTCGACGGCGGCTCCACGCTCGTCCTGCTCCCCCGCCCCGACAGCACACCATCGGCCAGCACGGCGATGAGCTTCGAGGTCGACGACATCACCTCCGAGGTCGCCGACCTCGAGGCGCGCGGCGTCGTCTTCGAGGACTACGACCTGCCCGACCTCACGACCGTCGACCACGTCTGCGTGCTCGGCGCGGAGAAGGCCGCGTGGTTCAAGGACCCAGCCGGCAACGTGCTCTGCCTGCACGAGCAGACCTGAGGCCTCAGACGTCCGTCGCGCCGTCGATCGACTGACGGACCAGGTCGGCGTGACCGGCGTGGCGGGCGTACTCCTCGACCATGTGCACCAGGACCCACCGCACGGTCGCGGTGTCTCCCTTTGCCGGGTCGCGTCGACGTGCGACCGGCCGGCCCAGGTCCGGGTCGGCGGCCAGCGCGGCGTCGAGGCACGCGTCCGAGCGAACGATCGCGGCGGCGAGCAGCGCGTCGAGGTCGGCGTGGGCCTCACCCGACGCGCTGTGCCAGTCCCAGTCGGGGTCGTCGTCCCAGGGGGCGGTGTCCCACGGCGGGGCCGGGTCGTGGCCGGCGAGGTTGTAGGAGAACCAGTAGTCCTCGACGAAGGCGAGGTGCTTGAGCATCCCGCCGAGCGTGAGGTCGCTCGGCGGGAGGCTCTGGTCGAGCTGGGTGTCGCCCAGGCCGGCCGCCTGGAGCCGGATCGTGGCGCGGTAGTGGTCGAGGAAGCCGCGCAGCATCCCCACCTCGTCGGCACTGTAGGGCGGGTCGGGCCGCTCGATCGTCATGAGCGGCACGGTATCCACGTGCGCCCGGTGCGGCCACCGGATTGCGGGCCGGCTGGCTCAGAGCGCCGGACCCTCCCCGCGGAGCTTGTCGACCTCGGCCATCGCGTCGCGGAGCTGGCCCAGCCACTCGTCGGCGTGCTCCCCGACCAGCCGGACCGACCACGCGAGCGCGTCGGAGCGCGACCGAGCCACCCCGGCGTCGACCAGGGTGTCGAGCACCCGCCGCTCGGGCTGGCGCAGCCGCGTCATGACCGGCGCGGCCACGTGGGTGAACAGCACCTCGGTGTCGCCGAGCCGCACCCCCCACGAGACCTTGCGCTGGTAGCGCTCCTGCGCCTCCAGCGCGACCTCGATCCGTTCGGCGCGGGTCTCGGAGCGGAACCGGCTGATCCGGCCCTCCGCTTCGGCGCCGCTGACGTCGTCGGCGGCGAGCGTGCCCACCACCAGGATCTCCTCGCGGTCGACGGTGACGTCGACCGCGCTGAACCATGCCTCGGGCAGGCGCCCGCGGAACCACTCGGACGCACTGCTGGCGTCCGGCAGGTCGGCGACCTGCCACCCGCCGCGGCGACCGCGGCGGCTCTCGTCTGTCTTCATGCTTACATGATTACACCGCAACACAAACGACGTCGATAGGCTCGCTCCGTGCTGACCACCCCCTGCCCGTGCGGCACCGGCGAGGCGTACGACGCCTGCTGCGGACCGCTGCTGGCCAACACGGTGCAGGCGACCTCGCCGGAGCAGCTGATGCGCTCGCGCTACACCGCCAACGTCCGCGGCGACGCCGACCACCTCTTCCGGACCTGGCACCCGCGCACGCGTCCCGACGACGTCACGCCCGATCGGAGGACCCGGTGGACCGGGCTACGGGTCCTCACCGCGCAGGGCGACACGGTCGAGTTCGTGGCGTCCTTCGAGGGCGGCTCGATGCACGAGGTGAGCCGGTTCGAGCAGCGCGCCGGCCGGTGGGTCTACGTCGACGGCGACGTCAGCTAGACAGGTCGACCCAGCGCTCACCCACGGCCTCGGGCACCGAGGCACCGCCGGTGGCTGCGGCGACCAGCTCCACGACGCGGTCCACCTCGGCAGCGGGTGCGGCGAGCAGCAGCCGGACCCGGGCGTCGTACGTCGTCTCCAGCACCGTCACGCCCCGCGACCTCAGCTCCCCCTCCACCCGTCCGGCATCGGCGTGGTCGAGGTCGAGCGCGAGCTCGGTGAGCAGCGCGCGCCGCAGCGTGCCCGCCTCGCCCAGCGCGGCGCGTACGGCGTCGCCGTAGGCCCGCACCAGGCCGCCGGCGCCGAGGAGCGTCCCCCCGAACCACCGGGTGACCACGGCCGCGACGTCGCTGACCCCGGCGCCGCGGAGCACGTCGAGCATCGGCGCACCGGCCGTCCCGGCGGGCTCGCCGTCGTCGGAGGAGCGCTGGACCATGCCGTCCGGACCGAGCACGAAGGCCGAGCAGTGGTGACGGGCGTCCCAGTGCTCGCGCCGCAGCGATGCCACGAGCGCGCGGGCCTCGTCCTCGTCGGCGACGCGGCGCAGCGTGCACAGGAAGCGCGAGCCGCGGTCCTCCACCTCGCCGGTCGCGTCGCGGGCGACGGTGAGGTACGTCGTCATCCCGACGCGCGCGTCGACGGCTCGGGGGCCGGGTCCCGCTCCTCGTCCGGACGCTCGGGCTGCTTCGGCTGCTCCGGCTGCTCGGCCGGCCCGGGCTCCCAGCGCACGACCACCTTCTCGAAGCCCTTGTGACGCTGCATCCGGGCGTAGAGGGCGTACGCCTCGCGATCGGCGTCGGTGAGCTGCACGTTGTCGGTGAAGGGCGTGAGCAGGGCACGTGGCCACAGCCGTCGCGCGAGGACCACGTTGATCTCGGTCGCGAGCACCGCCATCACCGCGCCGATCCAGAGGAAGCCGATGAGGCCGAGGACCAGGCCGAAGGTGCTGGTCATCGACGAGGTGTTGACCAGCACCCGGTCGACGTAGGCGGCGCCGCCGAGCTGGAGCAGCTGCCACAGCACGGCGAGGGTGTAGCCGCCGGGCGCGGCACGCCAGAACGAGTGCTGGCCGGTGGCGGCGAAGCGGAAGAGGTAGCTCAGCCCGGTGCCGACGACCAGGACCGTGATCACCGGGAGCACGCCCTTGATGCCGTCACCGATGACCTCGGTGAACACGTCGGTCGTGCTGGCGATCGTGGAGACGACCGTGACGGCGAGCAGCGACAAGCCGGCGGTCAGGAGCAGCAGCAGGGTCTTGACCCGGGCGTAGAACGGGTTGGGGCGGCTGTTGCGCGGAACCGACCACGCCACGTGCTGGGTGTTCTGCAGCGCCTGGCCCAGCCCCAGCGCGCCGTAGAGGGCGGCGAGACCACCGACCGCGACACCGGCGAACGAGCCCTGGAGGCCCTCGGGGCGACCGAGCTCGTCGCCGATGATCGGGAACTGCGAGAGCGCGGAGTTGAGGATCTGCTCCTGCCACTGCGGCTCGCCGCGCAGCAGCAGGCCCAGGATCGAGGTGCCGAGCAGCATCAGCGGGAAGATCGCGATGAAGGCGTAGTAGGTCAGCGCCGAGGCGAGGTAGGGGCCCTGGTCGTCGAAGTACTTGTAGACGACAGCAAGGGGGAACCCCAGGACGGAGTGCCGTCGCTGGAACCCATCGACCTTCGACACCGCTCCCACGGGGTGGAGGCTACCGCTCCGTGCCCCGTGCGGCGCTCACCACCAGCCGAGCAGCTGCCCGCCGAGCCGGACCACGAAGCCGGCGACAACCACGAGGAAGAACGCGCGGACGAACTTCGCGCCGCGCGCCATCGCCAGCCGGGCCCCGAGGTAGCCGCCGGTGATGTTGGCCGCGGCCATCGGCAGGGCCAGCTGCCAGATCACCGCACCCTGGGGGACGAAGACGACCAGCGCGGCCAGGTTGGTCGCCCAGTTGGCGAGCTTGGCCTTGGCCGAGGCCTCGAGGAAGTTGTAGCCCAGCAGGCCCACGAGGGCGAAGACGAGGAAGGAGCCGGTGCCGGGCCCGATGGCGCCGTCGTAGAAGCCGATCGTCAGGCCGGTGAGCACGACAGCGGTCAGGTGCTGGCCGCCCGCGAAGCGCAGGCTGGTCAGCTCGCCCACGCTCGGGCGGAACCAGACGTAGCCGCCGACGAGCACCAGCACGACCAGGATGATCGGGTCGAAGGCGCTGCGCGGCAGAAGCGAGGCCACCAGCGCGCCGCCCGCCGAGCCGACGAAGGCGGCACCCATCAGCGGCAGGAACGTCCGCGGGTCGGGGCGGATGCGCCGGACGTACGTCGCCGCGCTGATCGACGTGCCACAGAAGGACGCCAGCTTGTTGGTGGCCGCGATCTGGACGACCGACGCACCGGGCAGGCCGACGAGCAGGGCAGGCAGCTGGACCAGCCCGCCACCGCCGACCACGGCGTCGACGAAGCCGGCCACCAGGGCCGCGAGGACCAGGAAGCCGATGACCTCGCCCGAGAGGTCCCCCACGTCAGCGCACGAGCTCCTGGACGACCACCGCGTCGTAGTCCTCGGGCATGACGGCGCTCAGGCCCGGGCAGAGGAACTGCTGGGACTGGTCGGCGACCATGCTCGCGGCCGAGCAGCTCAGGGTCGCGACCGGCTCGCCGTCGGTGGAGAACACCATCTCGAAGATGGCCGTCCGCTCCTCCTCGAGGGTGTTGGTGATCGTGCCCTTGACCTCGGGGGTGGTCACCTCCTCCATGTTGACCGCGCGATCGATCCCGTTGATCTCCCAGCCGTCGTCGACGGTGAAGCCGTTCCACTCGAAGGCCTCGCCGACCTCGACCTCGACCGGGTCGGTGCTGGTGTTCACGTCGTCACCACAGGCCGCGAGGGCGCCGAGGCAGCCGACGACGAGCAGCGCCCGCGCCACGCGCTTCACGACGCCGCCACGAAGGTGAGGAGGTCCTGGCGGGTCAGCACCCCGATGGGCTTGCCGTCCTCGTGGACCAGGACCGCGTCGGCCTTCTCCAGCAGGGAGACGGCGTCGGCGGCCGACTCGCTCGAGCCCACGGTCGGCAGGGCGGCGGACATGTGGTCCTCCACCTGGTCGGTCAACTTGGCGGTGCCGGTGAACAGTGCGTCGAGCAGCGTCCGCTCGGACACCGACCCGGCGACCTCGGCGGCCACGATCGGCGGCTCGGCCCGCACGACGGGCATCTGCGAGACGCCGTACTCCTGGAGGATGTGGACGGCCTCGGCGATGGTCTCGCCGGGGTGCGTGTGCACCAGGTCGGGCAGCTGCCCGGACTTGCCGCGCAGCACCTCGCCGACCGTGCGCGAGTCGCCACCGGCGCCGGTGGCGAAGCCGTACTGCGCGAGCCACTCGTCGTTGAAGATCTTCGTGAGGTAGCCGCGGCCCGAGTCGGGCAGGAGCACCACGATGACCGCGGACTCGCCCTCCGGAGTGCCGGCGAGCTCCTGCGCCACCTGGCGTGCGGCCCAGGCGGCCATGCCGCACGAGCCGCCCACGAGCAGGGCCTCCTCGCGGGCCAGGCGGCGGGTGAAGGCGAAGGAGTCGGCGTCGGAGACCTCGATGACGCGGTCGGCGACCCCGCGGTCGTAGGTGTCGGGCCAGAAGTCCTCGCCGACGCCCTCGACGAGGTAGGGCCGACCGGTGCCGCCGGAGTAGACCGAGCCGGCCGGGTCGGCGCCGATCACCTGGATGTCGGGGTTCTGCTCCTTGAGGTAGCGACCGACGCCGCTGATCGTGCCGCCGGTGCCCATGCCGCACACGAAGTGGGTGATGCGTCCCTCGGTCTGCGCCCAGATCTCCGGACCGGTGGTCTCGTAGTGCGAGCGCGGGTTGTGGGGGTTGGAGTACTGGTCCGGCTTCCACGCGCCGGGCGCGGAGGCGAGCCGGTCGCTGACGTTGTAGTAGGAGTCCGGGTGCTCCGGCGCGACGGCGGTCGGGCAGACCACGACCTCGGCACCGTAGGCCTTGAGCACGTTGCGCTTGTCCACGCTGACCTTGTCGGGGCAGACGAAGACGCACTTGTAGCCCTTCTGCTGGGCCACCATCGCCAGGCCGACGCCGGTGTTGCCCGAGGTGGGCTCCACGATCGTGCCGCCGGGCTGCAGCGCGCCCGAGGCCTCGGCCGCCTCGATCATCCGCGTCGCGATGCGGTCCTTCACCGACCCGCCGGGGTTGAGGTACTCGACCTTCGCGAGGACCAGCGGGCCGCCCGCGGTGGTCGCGTCACCCCCCTCGGCTAGGTCGAGGGTGCGGCTGAGCCGGACCAGCGGGGTGTTGCCGATGAGGTCGAGGACGGAGTTCGCGTACTGCACCCGGTCAGGCTACCCATCCACCGCTCCGGAGCGCGCAACGACGCTTGCGTAGCATCGTGGTCGTGGGGGCAACTGGAGCAGCACGCAAGCTGGCGTCGGCCGCCGCCCTGGGCGGGGGCGGACTGTCCGTGCTCGGGGCCGGGCTCTACGGCGTCCTGGTCGCCGAGGCGAGGTTCGCGCGCAAGGTCATCGGCGTGATCGGCGACGGTCCGCCGCCCGACGCGACCGGCTGGTACGGCCGTGGCCGCCCCGGCCCCGCCATCCGCATCGCCCTGCTGGGCGACTCCAGCGCCGCCGGCTACGGCGTCGAGCGGGTCGAGGAGACGCCGGGCGCCCACCTGGCCAGCGGCATCGCCGCGCAGGCCCACCGACGGGTGCACCTGCGCTCGTTCGCGGTCGTCGGTGCCATGTCCAGCGCGCTGGCCGACCAGGTCGACACCGCGATCGCGACCCACCCCGACCTCGCCGTCGTGCTCATCGGGGCCAACGACGTGACCCACACGGTGCTGCCGTCGGCGTCGGTGCGCCACCTCGCCGAGGGCGTACGCCGCCTGCGCGAGGAGGGCATCCAGGTCGTGGTCGGCACGTGTCCCGACCTCGGCACCATCCGGCCGATCCCGCCGCCGCTCAAGCAGGTGGCCCGCGAGTGGTCGCGCCGCCTGGCGGCCGCGCAGACGATCACCGTGGTCGAGAACGGCGGTCGCACGGTCTCGCTCGGCGACGTCCTCGGCCCGGAGTTCGACGCCGCTCCCGCCGTGCTGTTCGGCCCGGACCGCTTCCACCCCTCCGCCGACGGCTACCAGCAGCTCGCCTCCGTCCTGGTCCCCTCCTGCCTCGCGGCGCTCGACCTGCTGCCCGAGGACGAGGCGCAGCCCGAGCCGTTGCGCCGCGAGGGCATCCTGCCCGTGGCGGCCGCCGCCGTGCGCGCCGCGCGTACGCCCGGCACCGAGGTCGACGGCACCGAGGTCGGCGGCGACCAGCGCGGCCTGCGCGGACGCTGGGTCGAGCTGCGCCACCGCCGCCGTCGCCCGTCCACGGACGCGGAGTCGCCGGACGAGAACGAGGACCCGGACGCGGACGCGGCGATCGATCCCGTCCCCACCCAGCGGTGAGCCGAACATGACTCCGGCCCGCCCGAGCTGAGCTCGGACGGGCCGGAGTGTGGTTCAGGTGGTGACGATCACCAGGTCAGTCGCCACCGCGGATGATCGCGAGGATGCGGAGCAGGTTGGTGTAGATCCACACCAGGCTGACCGTGAGGCCGAAGGCCGCACGCCACGACTCGCGCTCCGGCAGACCGGCGGCGACGCCGTTCTCGACGAAGTCGAAGTCGAGGATCAGCATGAAGACACCGAGCACGAGGCCGGCGACAGCCATCAGGAGGCCGAGCGCGCCGAAGCCGAAGAGGCCGGTGCTGATGCCGAACATGCTCAGGACCAGCGACAGCAGGCCCAGGCCCACCATGCCGAACATGCCGGCGATGACGAAGGTGCGGAACTTCTGGCCGACCTTGATGTCGAAGAACTTGTAGGCCGCGAGGGTGCCGGCGAAGGCCGCGAACGTGCCGAGCACGGCCTGCGTCACGATGCCGTCACCGAACTGGGCGTCGAAGAACTTGCTGACCGCGCCCAGGGCCACACCCTCGACCGCGGCGAACGCCATCACGAGCGCGGGGCTGATCACCTTCTTGAAGGAGTTGACCAGCGACAGGAGGAACGCACCACCGGCGCCGACGATGGCCAGCGTGGAGGCGAGGGCGAGGGCGTCGTTGTCGACGGCCGTGTTGCCGAGCGAGTCCGTCGTGATCATGTCGCCGATGAACCACCACGTGGCGAACGCGGTGGCGAAGACCAGCGCGATCGAGATGGCGGTATTCTGCACGACCGAGTCGACCGTCATCCGGCCCTGGTCGACCTGCCCGGGCGTGCCGGTGCCCCAGGTGGCGGGGTCGTTCGAGGTCTCGCCGTAGCCGGGGTAGGCGGCGCCCCCACCGGCGTACGTCTGGTTGCCGTAGGCGTTCGAGGAGCGGTTGAACTCCTCGGAACGGTTGAAAATGGGATTGCTGCTCTTCATGGTCTCTCCTTGGAGGCCGCCCCTGTGTGTCCGGGGCTCCGACGCCGTCATGGTGACGGCACCTGTCGCGTCACACCACTCTAGCCGGGGTGACACCAGTTCAAACGTGCACCATGGGCCCGCTGTTCCCGCCACAGGAACTTCTCAGGTTGGGCGGTCCTGCTGCGAGGATGGACGCGGTACGCCGACGGACTGAGGGGGACGGGCGATGGTGCTGGCACTGGTCGGTGCGTGGGGGCTGGTGACAGTGGCTGCGGCCATGTCGTTCGTCGCGCGGGCCGGCGAGCGGGGCGACCTGCCGCGCAACGGCCTGGTCGGGATCCGTACGTCCGCCACGCGCGCCTCGGACCGCGCCTGGGAGGCCGGCCACCGCGCCGCGGCCGGGCCGGCGCGCACGATGGCCCGGGTGGTCGTCGGGCTCGCCGTCGCACTGGCGACCTCTGCACTCCTCCCCCAGGGCGAGCAGCCGCACCCGGTCACCGTCGGGCTCTTCGCCCTCGGCTACGCCGCGGTGCTGCTCGGCGCCCTGTTCGTGACGCGTACGGCGAACCGGGCTGCGCGGGGCGCCTGAGCGTCGGGCGCGGCTGCTGGCCGCCCCCTGGATGGCCGCACCGGCCAGAACCCGAAGCGTGAGAAGGCGTTCACGTCATGCTCACCGCAGACTCACCAGCAGCTCCCAGCCTGAGGTCATGAGCATCCTCAGGAGAACCGGCGCTGTTGCGAGTGCGGCGCGTGCCGCCACGCGTACGGCTGTCTTGCTGTTCCTGGTCTCCTCGGCTGTGGCATCCATCGCGATGGTTTCGGCCGCTGCACCGGGTGCGGCGCTGCCCCACGCGACCAGGAGCGACGCCACCGCGGCGGCACCTGTCCGTCCGCCCTTCAAGGTGGCGACCTTCAACGTCCTGTTCGCCTCGCACACGGACGGGCGCAACCCCCGGCGCGCTGCGTTCGCACACTCGACGGTGCGCACCGGACGAGCCGTGCGGCTGTTCCGCAGGAGCGGCATCGATGTCGCCGGCCTCCAGGAGCTCCAGCGCCCGGCGCGCCGGACGTTCCGGCGCCTGGCCCCTGAGTTCGGCATCTTCGCCGCCGGCACCCGGTCCGTGGTCTGGCGCAAGGATGACTTCGCGTTCGTCGAGGGACACACGATCCGGACCCGCACCTACCACGGCCGGTCGGCAAGGACGCCTGTCGTCACGCTGCGCCAACGCGCCACCGGGCAACACCTCGTCGTCATGTCGGTGCACAACCCGGCCGACACACGAGGCCCCGCCGAGGCGTTCCGCGACGAAGCCACCCAGCAACAGCTGTACGAGGTGATGCGTCACCGCCGCTCCGCCGACCCTGTACCCCTCCTCGTCCTCGGTGACATGAACGCGAGGTCCAGGTTCTTCTGCCCCTTCACCGCATCGGGTGACATGCACGCGGCAGCCGGTGGTTCCCACGTCGACGGCATCTGCGACGTGCCGTCGTTCAACAAGGGCATCGACTGGATCATGGGCTCCACGGACGTGGCCTTCTCCAGGTTCAGGGACGACTACGACACGCGGCGCGCGACCGACCACCCCCTGATCACCGCAGTGGCCCGGGTCGCCCGCTGAACCCCGTCAGCAGGCAAGCGTGACGTTGCTGGCGAGCTGACGCTCGGCTGATGAGTAGGCAGGACCTCCGGTGGGCCCACCCGGGAGGGGTGGCGAGGTCGACCTGGTGATCCGGAGGTGCTCGGTGACGCCGTGGACCTGGTGGCGGGCGCCGGGAGGAAGGGCCGGGACCCACGAGATCCAGCCGGGGGTCTCCTTGACGTAGTTGCAGCGCTCGCAGAGCCCCTGGCCGTTGAGGACTGAGGTGCGTCCACCATCGGCGTCGCGCTGGACGTGGTCGAGGTGGCGGATGGTTGCGTCGCACCCTGGCGTACGACAGGTGCCGCCGTCGCGCAGGCGCAGCAGCTCGGCGAGGAGCCCGGCGAAGCGACGGCTCGTGGACTCCATCGCGACCAGCGACCGGTCGTCGGGAGCGACGAAGAGGCGTCGGAGGGTGGCCTTGGCGGCGGCGCTGGCGCGGCGTACGAGGTCGGTGCACAGCGCGGCGGGCAGGAATCCCTCTCCCTGGATCAGCCCGGGCTCGGCGCCGGTGCCGAAGAGCGACTCGACGCCGACGACGAGGGTGACCTGCACGTGCGGGGGCTCCACGGACGGGTCGACGCCGGTGACCCGCGCGGCGAGGACGTCGGCGCGGACCTGACCGCCAGTACGTGGGTCGCCCTCGGCCCGAGCCGTCGCGGCGGCGTCGTCGAGGCTCGCGCGGACGCCCGCGAGGACCTCGAGGGGAAGGGTGGCGACGAGCTGGCCTGTGCCGTCGTCGAGGCGACGTGTCGTGACCCTGCGGTCGGCGCGTGCCCGACGGTGGCGGCGGGCCTCGGCATCGGCGGCCGTGGTCAGGCATGAGCGGCGAACGGCCTCGCGCAGCCGGTGGTCGCCGAGCCCGGGGAGCCGGGGCTCGAGGTCGGAGTCCACCACGCGGCGCTGGGCGGGATCGAGGTGGGCGACGTCGCGAGCGACAGCGAACGCGCGGTCCTCGGTGAGCTCCCCGCCAGCCAGCGCTGCGAGGGTCAGCGGAAGATCGTCACGCAGACGCCGCGAGAGCAGGACCCGCTGCTCCCCGGCCCATGGGCTGGCGAGCGTCGCGAGCGCGACCTCGGCGCCGATCGACATCGCGCGCGGAGGCGTACGCCTGCCGCCCGTCGGGACGTGCTCGGCGTCGGCCGCGTCGGCGAAGGCGGCGGTCACCGCCACCTGAGCGGCAGCGGCGGCGGCCTTGATCCGCTCCAGGGCCTCCAACTGGTCGAGGAGATCGGCGGGATGGCCGGAGGGGACGAGGGACGCAAGGAGGTCGGCGAGGTCGTGCAGGTCGGCGGTCCGCCACGCAGCTCCCGCTCGGTCTGCTCCCACCGCTGCCTCCTTCCCGTCGTCGATCATGCGTTCGACCCTAGGGACAGGGTCCGACAACGGCGCCGGGGGCGAGGCGACCCTGTTGATGCGCCTCAGGCAGGTGGAGCCACCGCAGCGTCACCCTGGCCGGACCGCGCGAGGGAGGACGACACGAACCCGCTCGCCTTGAGCTCCTCGACGGTCGCGCGCAGGAAATCCACCGTCTCGGGGCGGCGGGACCGCGTGGTGCCCACCGCCTGCCGGATCTCCATGAAGCGCTCGTCGACCACGCGCAGGCCCGGGCGCTCGCGCACGAACGCGGTGAGCGGCTGCCGGATGCCTGCTGCGACGTCCAGGCCCTCGTCCAGGAACACCGCCGTGCCCTCCTCGCCCCGCACGATCTCGGCGTGCTGGAGGGTGCGGGTGAGGTAGAGGTCGTACGCCGAACCGCGCTTGACCCCGATCCGCACGCCCGGCCGGTCGACGTCGGAGGGTGCCTCCACGGGAGAGCCCGCGCGGACCGCGAAGACGCCTTCGATCACGACGTACGGAGGGGTGAACGCCACCTCGGCCTCGCGGGCGGGCTCGATCGCGAGGAAGCAGATGTCGGCGTCGCCGGCCACCATCGCCTCGAAGGACCTGCGCGCCGCGTCGAAGCAGGACAGCTCGACCGGCAGGTCCAGGCGCCGCCCGACCTCGCGCGCGAGGTCGACCGTGACGCCCCTCGGGTCGGCAGCCGTGCCCTGCGCCAGCACCGGGTTGCCGAGGTTGATCGAGGCGCGTAGGACACCCGTGGGCGCGAGGTCGGAGGCGATGTCCTGCAGGGTGGCGGCCATGCGCGCGACCCTAGCCGTGCCCGTCCGCCCTGTGCCCCGGCTGGGGTTCGAACCCAGACTGCGCGGTTTTTAAGACCGCTTCCTCTACCGGTTGGGATACCGGGGCTGGCCTCCGGGCGACGCCCTAGAGGTAGGTCTTGCGAGCGTAGACCGCGTGCGCCCCGGCCGCGCGGTCGAGGAAGAGCAGGCCGTCGCAGTGGTCGATCTCGTGCTGGAGCGCGCGCGCCTCGAAGGCCTCCGCCTCGAGCTCGACCTCCTCGCCGGTGCCGGGCAGCTGGCCGCGTACGACGATGCGGCTGGGACGCTTCACGTCGCCGGTGAAGTCCGGGACGGACATGCAGCCCTCGCGGGCCTTCTCGTTGCGGCTGCCGGAGACGACCTCGGCGTTGCAGAGCACGAAGGTGCCGTGGTGCTCGCGCGTCTTGGGGTGCTGGGAGACGTCGACGCAGAAGACCTTCACGCCCACCCCGACCTGCGGTGCGGCGAGGCCGACGCAGCCGGGCGAGACCCGCATCGTGGCGACGAGGTCGGCGGCGAGCTGCACGACCTCCGGGGCGGTGGGGTCGACGCGGTCGCCGACGGTGGACAGCACGGGCGCGGGGGCACGGACGACCTCGCGGAGCTCACCGGGCACGTCGAGCTCGGCCTCGGTCCAGTCGCGGACCCGGGGGTTGGTGGTCATCGGTGCGGCTCAGAGCTCGTCGGTCTCGGCGGCGCGCAGCGTCACGCCGACGCCGAGGTCCGCAGCGACCGCGGCGAGGTCGCGCTCCACGGCGGAGGCGTCCGCGTCGGCCGGCAGGTCGACCTCGGCGACGAGGAGGTAGAGGTCTCCGGCCAGCCGCGTGGTGAGGTCGGTGATGTTGCCACCGACGCGGGCGATCACGGCGACGACCGCGGAGACGATGCCGGGCCGGTCGCCGCCGTGGACGGACAGGATCCACGACGTGCCGTCGGCGCTCGCCGCCTCCTCCGTCGGCACCTCGCGCACGGTCACCGTGAGGCTGCCGTCCGCGGTCAGGGGCGCGAGGGCGGACTCGATCGCCTCGTCGCCGGCCTCGCCCGCACAGATCAGCGTCATCGCGAAGTGGCCGCGCAGCAGCGTCATCGTCGAGTCCTCGAGGTTGAGGCCGAGGCCGGCGAGCCTGTCGGTGGTCTCGGCGATGATGCCGGGACGGTCGTGGCCGAGGACGGTGATGGCGTGGAGGGTCACGCGGTCATTCTGTCAGCGCCCGCGCCCGCTCGAAGACCTCGTCCGTCATCTCGCGGGTGAGGCGTCCGGTGTAGGTGTTGTGCGGGGAGGGGTGGTAGCAGCCGACGAGGGTCACCGCGCCCAGCGCGACCTCGGCGCCGTGCCCGAACTTCGGGCGGCGCTCCGGCGCGGGCGCGCCCGCCGCGACCAGCGACCGGACGGCCCCGTCCCAGCCGAAGGAGCCGAGCGCCACGACCACCTGCACGCTCGGCAGCAGCGCCAGCTCGGCGGCGATCCAGGGGGCGCAGGTGTCGCGCTCGAGCGCGGTCGGCTTGTTCTCCGGCGGGGCGCAGCGCACGGTCGCGATCATCCGTGCGTCGATCAGGCGCTGGCCGTCACCGGCGTGCTCGCTGGTCGGCTGGCTCGCCCAGCCGGTGCGGTGCAGGCTGGCGAAGAGCCAGTCGGCGCTCGGGTCGCCGGTGAAGATGCGGCCGGTGCGGTTGCCGCCGTTGGCGGCGGGCGCGAGGCCGACGATCAGCAGCGAGGGGTCGGGATCGCCCCAGCCCGGGATCGGTCGGCCCCAGTAGGGCTGGTCGGCGAACGACGCCCGTTTCTCGACCGCCACGTCCTCGCGCCACTGCACCAGGCGTGGGCACGCGGCGCAGACGCTCACCCGGGCGTCCAGCTCGGCCAGGTCGTCGGTGCGCGCGAGACGGCGTACGTCGTCGGCGTCGCGCGCGACCCTCGTGCGGGGACCGGCCGGGTCGTCCGGCCAGCCGGTGCCGGGCGCGACCGGACTGCCGAACTCCTCCCCCGTCACCGGGTGCGGGAGCCTCATCGACCGATGGCCGCGGCCATGCCGTGCAGGATGTCGGCCTCGGAGACCAGGTGCTCCGGCACCGGCACCCGCGCGAGGATCCGGCTCCAGATCAGCGCACCGGCACCGATCACGTCGGCGCGGCCCGGGTGCATGAAGGGCAGGGCGCGCCGCTCCTCCACCGTCATCGCCAGGATCCGGTCGACGTGGGCCATCGTGTGGTCGTTGGAGAGCACCGCGCCGTCGAAGGCGTCGCGGTCGTAGGACCCGAGGGCGAGGACCCCGCACGCGATCGTCTTGATGGTGCCGGAGGTGCCGATGGCGGTGCGGGTGCGCCCGAGGTCGACGCCGCAGTCGTCGAGGTGGCGGTCGACGTCGGCGACGCAGGCAGCCACCTCGGTCCGGGTCGGCGGGTCGCCGTGCAGGTGGCGCTCGTGGAGGCGGACCGACCCGATGTCCATCGAGACGGACTGCCGCGCGCTCCCCTCCCCCAGCACCAGCTCCGTCGAGCCGCCACCGATGTCGACCACGAGGACCGGCTCGGCCGGCAGCGGGTCCTGCGCCGCGATGGCACCGGCGAAGACCAGTGCGGCCTCCTCCGCGCCCGACAGCACCTCGGGCTCCACGCCCAGGCGACGGCGTACGCCCTCACGGAAGACGTCGGCGTTGCTCGCGTCGCGGCTCGCGGACGTGGCGCAGAAGCGCACCCGGGCGGGGTCCACCCCGTGCTCGCGGATCACCGCGGCGAACTCGTCGACCGCAGCGAACGTGCGCTCGAGCGCTTCGTCGGCGAGCACGCCGGTCCGGTCGACGTCCTGCCCGAGGCGTACGACGCGGGAGTCGCGCAGCACCACGTCGAGCGTGCCGTCGGCGCGCACGTCGCCGATCAGCACCTTGATCGAGTTGGTCCCGCAGTCGATGGCCGCGACGGTGCTCATCCGCCCATTGTGCCGACCGGGCACGGTCAGTGGTCGGTGAGGTCCGGGCGCTCCACGCAGGGACCCGACGCCCACCACTCACCGAGGGCGTCGAGCACCTCGTCGCCGAGCGGGTTCACGCCGCGGCCCATGGCCAGCGACTGGCCGGCCAGCACGTGGAGGCACTTGACCCGGTCGGGCATCCCGCCGGCGGAGATGCCCTCGATCTCGGGCACGTCGAGGCCGGCGCGCTCACCGACCTCGGCGCGGAACTCGAGGTAGCGCTCATGCGCGGCACGATAGGCCGCTGCGAGCTCCTCGTCGGTGCCGAGGCGCTCCTCCATCTCCTTCATCACGTGCGAGCCCTCGAGGGTGCCGATGCGCGAGGCGGCGCGCGGGCAGGTGAGGTAGAAGGTGGTGGGGAACGGCGTGCCGTCGGGCAGGCGCGGCTCGGTGGTGACGACGTCGGGGTTGCCGCAGGGGCAGCGGTGCCCGACTGCGTCGATGCCGCGGGGACGACGCTTCAGCTGGGCCTGGATGGCCGCCTCGTCGGCGGGGTCGATGCGGGGGTTGTCGCGGTGGACCACGCCCGGCTCGTGCGGGGGAACGTCCTTGTGGGTCACTGCTGGGTCCCGTCGATCAGGTCGGCCGGCTCCTGGTCCGGCGGGGGTGGGTTGCCGGCGAGCTCGACCGACTCCCAGGCGGCGGTCCACCAGGCCTTCGGCACCGTCCGGATCACCTCGTCGGGGTCGTTGAGGCTCGCCTGGGCCTCGAGCGGCCTGCCGTCCGCGCCGATGACCTCGAAGCCGGACTCGCCGGGCATCAGGTAGCCGAAGCGGGCCCGCGCCTGCGCCTTGACGTACGCCGGGTCGTCCCAGCGCCGCTTCTCGCGCTCGAGCTGGTCGATGCTGGCCTCACGTTCGGCGATCTGCGCCTTCAGGTCACCGATGTGGGAGCGCTGCTGCAGGTAGGCGCGCAGCGAGGAGGCGTAGGACACCGTGAGCACGGCCAGCACCAGGACGAGCACCGCCGCCCGTCCGGTGAACCGGGGTCGACGCGCCGCCGCGACAGGGCGAGCCTGTGTGGACGTGGCATCGGACCGTGCGTCGGACCGCGGGTCCGGCGTCCGGGTGGCGGGCGTACGCACCCCCGTCCGCGGCCGGGAGCCGCGGGCGCCGGGGCGCGCACTGCCAGGTCCACTGCCCGGCCCGTTGCGCGGAGATCGGCGCTGGGAAGGCATGCGTCCTAGTCTGCCTGCTCAGGCCCCGAATCGCGGGAAGGCACCCCGACCGGCGTAGCGAGCTGCGTCACCGAGCTCGTCCTCGATGCGGAGGAGCTGGTTGTACTTCGCGACGCGGTCCGAGCGGGCCGGCGCACCGGTCTTGATCTGGCCGCAGTTGGTGGCGACCGCGAGGTCGGCGATGGTGGTGTCCTCGGTCTCGCCCGAGCGGTGGCTCATCATGTTGCGGAAGCCCGCGCGGTGGGCGAGCTCGACGGCGTCGAGGGTCTCGGTGAGCGAGCCGATCTGGTTGACCTTGACGAGCATCGCGTTGGCCTGGCCGCCGTCGATGCCGCGCTGCAGGCGCTCGACGTTGGTGACGAACAGGTCGTCGCCGACGATCTGGGTCTTGTCGCCGAGGCCGTCCGTGATGGCCTTCCAACCGTCCCAGTCCTCCTCGTCGAGCGGGTCCTCGATGGAGACGATCGGGTAGGCCGCGACGAGCTCGGTGTAGTAGGCGACCATGTCGTCGCTCGTCAGCTTCCTGCCCTCGAACGTGTAGCTGCCCTTGTCGTGGAACTCGCTGGCCGCGACGTCCATCGCGAGCGCGATGTCCTTGCCGAGCGTGAAGCCCGCGGCCTTGACCGCCTCGGCGATCAGGTCGAGCGCGGCGCGGTTGCTCTCGAGGTTCGGCGCGAAGCCGCCCTCGTCGCCGAGGCCGGTGGACAGGCCCTTCTTCTTCAGCACCGACTTGAGCGCGTGGTAGACCTCCGCGCCCTGCTGGAGCGCCTCGCGGAAGGTCGGGGCGCCGATCGGCGCGATCATGAACTCCTGCACGTCGACGTTGGAGTCGGCGTGCGAGCCACCGTTGAGGATGTTCATCATCGGCACCGGCAGCAGGTGGGCGTTGGGGCCGCCGACGTAGCGGAAGAGCGGCAGGCCGGCGGACTCCGCGGCGGCCTTCGCGGTGGCCAGCGAGACGCCGAGGATGGCGTTGGCGCCGAGCTTGGCCTTGTTGTCCGTGCCGTCGAGGTCGAGCATGACCTGGTCGAGCAGCCGCTGGTCGTCGGCGTCGAGGCCCACGACGGCCCCGGCGATGGTGTCACCGACGGCGTCCACGGCCTTCTGCACGCCCTTGCCGAGGTAGCGCTTGCCACCGTCGCGCAGCTCGACGGCCTCGAAGGCACCGGTGGAGGCGCCGCTGGGCACCGCCGCGCGCCCGAACGCGCCGTCCTCGAGGAGCACCTCCACCTCGACGGTGGGGTTGCCGCGCGAATCGAGAATCTCGCGGGCGCCTACTGCAGCGATGATCGACATGGGAGAGCTCCTGAGGAGGGACGTCGTGGGACAGCTGTCAGCCTAGCCACGTCGGCGCCCGGCGTCGTGGGGTGTCCGGGGTCAGCGGACGTAGCGCGCGACCCGCGGCGCGGTCTTCTTGATCACCCGCGTGTTGTCGGTGTTGTCGTTGTCGGCCAGCGGCTGCCCGCCGTAGGTGTTGGTGGGGCTGGAGAACCACGGGATCCGCACGCAGGAGTAGTTGCCCGCGTCGACGCACGGGTCGTAGTAGCCCATGACGGAGATGTAGTTGCCGGCCGGGTTGGCGAAGCCGCGGGCGTAGGGGACGCGCGAAGCACGCGTCACGCCGGGGTAGGAGAAGTGGTCGGCGCCGAGGTTGTGGCCGATCTCGTGGGTGGCCACGAGGTAGGGCAGGCACCCCACGCGGGTCACCGAGGCGCCGGCGAGCGGGGTGGCCTGGCGCGGCGTGAGCGGGATGAGGCCCCCGCCGCAGATGCCGGTGGTCGAGCCGGTGGTGAGCAGGTGGACGATGTCGCCGCCCTTCTTGCGACGCACCCGCTGGAGGTTGTCGAAGTGGCCGTCACGCGGGCGGCCGACGCGGAAGGCGTCCTTCACCGCGTCCGCGCTCTCCTTGCCGCGCGCCTTGACCAGGCCGCGGTAGCGGACGGTGGCCTTGATGCCGGAGTTGGCCAACGCCTCGTTGGTCTGCGACACGACCAGGACGGCCGCCGCCTTCAGCGCGGCCTTGCTCCCGGCCTCGGCCTTGGCGCCGGCGGTGTAGCCGAACATCACGCCGATCCGCACCCGACGCGCACGCCGCTCACCGACGTCGGCCCCGGCGCGTGGGGCGACCTCAGCCGTACGCGTACGCCCCACGACGCCCGCGGAGTCGTCGCCGTCGAGGCCCTCACGGTCCGCCAGCTCGGTCCACCAGTAGCGTCCGCCGCCCGCGCCGGTGAGCGACCACAGTCCGTCGGGCGAGACGAGCGAGCCACGGAAGGTGCCGTCCACCTCGACCAGCGTGAACGAGGCGAGGTCCTCGCCGGGCACCCGTCCGCTCCACGCGGTGAAGCCCGGCGCGCTCTCGACGTCGCCGATGCGTACGACGGTGCTGCCCGACGTCCCCGGGAGCGCGAGGCGCTGCCCGTCGGCGACCCGCGGCAGCGCGTCGGCGTCGAGCTCGACGAGCTGGTGGCGCCCCGACAGCCCCGCCCGCTCGCCGCTCACGCGGGCGGTGGTGACCACCTCGGACAGCAGCGGCCGCGCCGGCGCCACGGCACCGGCCCGCTCCCCCGAGCGTTCCCCGGGACGTGCCTCGGCCGGTGCGGCGGTGGCAGCGCCGGCGAGCGCCGACGCGACGAGCGCGAGCAGCCCGAGGGCGAGGGCAGGACGGCGTCGGGCAGCGGCGAGTCGACTCATGCAGGGCACCTACCGCTCCGGCGCGCGCCTCAAACCTCCCCGGCCTCCCGGGCCTGCGCCGCCTTCTCTGCCTTCTCGGCGGCCTTGGCCGCGTTCCAGAGGGTCAGCACCTCGGCCGCGTCGACGGCGACCGCGTCGCCGAACACGTGCGGGTTGCGGCGCTCCATCTTGGCGATGACGCCGCGGGCGACGTCGTCGAGCGTGAAGTGACCCGCCTCCTCGGCGATCACCGCGTGGATGACCACCTGCAGGAGCAGGTCGCCGAGCTCGTCGCAGAGCGCCGCGGGGTCACCGGACTCGATGGCTTCGACCACCTCCTCGGCCTCCTCGCGGACGAAGGGGACGAGCGAGGTGTGGGTCTGCTCCCGCTTCCAGGCGCACTCGCGCCGCAGGAGGCGCATCTGGTCCGCGAAGGCCTCCAGCGGCGAGTCCTGCCCCGCGGGCTCCGTCACGGCGACGGTCCGCTCAGCCGCAGCGGTGGGTGAGCGGGAGCGTGCGCGCGAAGGCGGGGTCGGGCTCGGTCGACAGGCCGGCCTTCGCCGTCTCGCCGACCGCGACGGAGGTGTTGGTGTCGATCGGGGTCAGCACGCCGTCCACGCTCTCGAGGCCGTAACGGGGGTCGATCTCGATGCCGTTGGCGTCCGGCCACTGGTTGAACACGTCCACCCCGGCCTGGGTGACCTCGTCGGTGGTCGGCTCGGTGACGCCGCGGTCGGCGAGGACGATCTCCCCGATCTGGTTCACGATGTCGGTGGCGAGCGCGTTGGCCGAGGTGAGCTCGACGTAGGTGTCCTGCGCTTCCTCGGGCATGGTCGCTGCCGTACGGCTGCGCTGGGCCACGTCGTTGGCGTAGCCCGAGCCCGGCTCGACGCCGTACTCCTCGGCGATCTCCATCGCCTGGGCGCGCAGCGTCATGAGCTGGACGGTGCCCTGGCGCACGAAGCTCATCGGCAGGACGGTGTTCTGGGCGGCGAACTGGTCGCCGAGCGCGGTGCACATCTTCGCTGCGGCCGCGTCGACCTCGCGCACCGTGAGCTCCGCGTCGCCGACCTTGACCGCCACCCCCGGGGAGGCGCTGCCGCAGCCGGTCAGCAGCACGCCGGACAGGCCCACGGCCAGCCAGGTGGGCACGGCCGTCATCAGGCGGGACTTGCTCACGGGGTCACTCCTTGGTCGTTGCGCTCACCGGGGCCGGCACGTCGATCACGTCGTCGATCACGCCGCGGGCCCATTCAAGCAGGGCCACACCGGAGACCGGGTTCACGGGGAAGCCGCTGGTCTGCGGCCGCGGCACCAGGATCGTACTGATCGGCGCCTTGACGATGCTGCGCGGATGCAGTCGCTGGAGGCGTACGACGCGGGAGTCGGGCAGGTCGACCGGCGCGAACCGGACGTACTTGCCGGCCACCGTGACCTCCTTGACGCCGACCTGGCGGCAGCGCGCCCGGAACCGGGCGACGACCAGCAGCGACTCCACCACCTCGGGCGGGTTGCCGTAGCGGTCGACCAGCTCGGCGCGCACCTCGTCGACGTCGGCGTCGGTGCGCACCTCCGCCAGGCGCTTGTAGATCTCCAGGCGCAGGCGCTCGCTCGGGATGTAGTCGTGGGGCAGGTGGGCGTCGACGGGCAGCTCGATGCGCACCTCCTGGAGCTGGTCGTCCTCGCCGCCGCCCTTGAAGTCGGCGACGGCCTCGCCCACGAGGCGGACGTAGAGGTCGAAGCCGACGTCGGCGATGTGGCCGGACTGCTCGCCGCCGAGCAGGTTGCCCGCGCCGCGGATCTCGAGGTCCTTCATCGCAATCGCCATGCCGCCACCGAGGTCGGAGTGCTGGGCCAGGGTCGCGAGGCGCTCGTGGGCGGTCTCGGTGAGCGGCTTCTCCGAGGGGTAGAGGAAGTAGGCGTAGGCGCGCTCGCGCGAACGACCGACGCGACCGCGCAGCTGGTGGAGCTGGGAGAGCCCGAGGGTGTCGGAGCGCTCGATGATCATCGTGTTGGCGTTGGACACGTCGAGGCCGCTCTCGACGATGGTCGTGCAGACCAGGACGTCGAAGCGCTTCTCCCAGAAGTCGAGCATGACCTGCTCGAGGGCGTGCTCACCCATCTGTCCGTGGGCGGTGGCCACGCGCGCCTCGGGCACCAGCTCGCGGATCCGCGCGGCGGCCTTCTCGATCGACTGCACGCGGTTGTGGATGTAGAAGACCTGGCCCTCGCGCAGCAGCTCACGGCGTACGGCTGCGACGACCTGGCGGTCCTCGTAGGCGCCGACGTAGGTCAGCACGGGGTGCCGCTCCTCCGGCGGCGTGGTGATGGTGGACATCTCCCGGATGCCGGTGACCGCCATCTCCAGGGTGCGCGGGATCGGCGTCGCACTCATCGACAGCACGTCGACGGAGGTGCGCATCCGCTTCATCTGCTCCTTGTGCTCGACACCGAAGCGCTGCTCCTCGTCGACGATGATGAGGCCGAGGTCCTTCATCTTGATGTCGGGGTTGAGCAGGCGGTGGGTGCCGACGACGATGTCGACCGAGCCGTCCTCGAGACCGGCGATGACCTCCTTGGCCTCCTTGTCGGTCTGGAAGCGCGAGAGGCCCTTGATGACGACCGGGAAGCCCGACATCCGCTCGGCGAAGGTCGACATGTGCTGGGTGACGAGCAGCGTCGTCGGCACCAGCAACGCCACCTGCTTGCCGTCCTGCACCGCCTTGAAGGCCGCGCGGACCGCGATCTCGGTCTTGCCGTAGCCGACGTCGCCGCAGACCAGCCGGTCCATCGGGACGACCTGGCGCATGTCGGCCTTGACCTCGTCGACGGTCGTCAGCTGGTCGACGGTCTCGGTGAAGGGGAAGGCGTCCTCGAGCTCGCGCTGCCACGGGGTGTCCGGGCCGTAGGCGTGGCCCTTGGTGGCCTGGCGGGCGGCGTAGAGCTTGATGAGCTCGGCGGCGATCTCGCGGACCGCGCGGCGGGCCTTGTTCTTGCGCTTGGTCCAGTCACCGCCGCCGAGGCGGTCGAGGCTGGGGTTCTCGCCGCCGACGTAGCGGGTGACCTGGTCGAGGGTGTCGGCCGGGACGTAGAGCATGTCGTTGGGGCCGCCGCGCTTGCTGGGGCCGTACTCGAGGACGAGGTACTCGCGGACCGCGCCGCCGATCTCGCGCTGCCTCATCTCCACGAACCGGCCCACCCCGTGCTGCTCGTGGACGACGTAGTCGCCGGCCTTGAGCTCGAGCGGGTCGATCTGCTTCTTGCGCCGCGTCGGCATCCGGCGCATGTCGCGCGTCGAGGTCTTCTGGCCCGACAGGTCGTCGCCGGTCACCACCGAGACGCGTGCCTCGTCGTCGACGAGGCCGTGCACGACATGACCGCAGGTCACCGTGACGACGCCGGGGCCCGCGGTGTCGCCCTCCTCGACGAGCCGGGCGGCGATGTCGTGCTCACCGAGCAGCTCGACGAAGCGCTGCGCCGGACCGTGGCCGGCGTGGACCACCACGACGTCGCGCGACTCGTCGAGCCAGCCACGGATGTCGGCGATCGCCTGCTCGAGGTCGCCGCGGTAGGCCTCGGCGCCGTTGATCGGCAGCGTGAGCGAGCCGTCGTCGTCATCGGCCTCGATCCCGAAGGGACTCACCGCCCACCACGCGTGGCCCAGCCCGAGGGCGTGCTGGCGCACGTCGGCGATCTCGCGGTAGGACGCGGCGCCGAGGTCGATCGGGGCGGTGCCGCCGCCGGCCGCAGCGGCCCACGACGCACCGAGGAACTCCTCGCTCGTCGCGACCAGGTCGTGCGCACGGCTGCGGGCGCGCTCGGGGTCGAGCACCAGCACGGTGGTGCCGGCGGGCATGAGGTCGACCAGCAGCTCCATCCCCTCGACCAGGACCGGGGCGAGGGACTCCATGCCCTCGACCGCGATCCCGGCAGCCATCTTGTCGGTGAGCTCGAGCAGCTGCGGGTGCGCCTGGCCGAGCTCGGCGGCGCGACGGCGTACGTCGTCGGTGAGCAGCAGCTCACGGCACGGCGGGGCCCAGAGCCGCGGGACCGTCTCCAGGGTGCGCTGGTCGGCGACGGAGAAGGCGCGGATCTCCTCCACGTCGTCGCCCCAGAACTCCACGCGCAGCGGGTGCTCCTCGGTGGGCGGGAAGACGTCGACGATGCCGCCGCGCACCGCGAACTCGCCGCGCCGCTCGACCATGTCGACGCGGGTGTACGCCGCCTCGGCCAGGCCGCGGACCACGTCCTCCATGACCCGGGCCTCGCCCGGGACCAGCTCGACCGGCTCGATGTCGGCCAGGCCGGGGACCTGCGGCTGGAGCAGGCTGCGGATCGGCGCGACGACGACCTTCAGCGGACCGTTGGCGGCGTCGGTGCCGGGGTGGCGCAGCCGGCGCAGCACCGCGAGGCGTCGCCCGACGGTGTCGCTGCGCGGGCTCAGCCGCTCGTGCGGGAGCGTCTCCCAGCTCGGGTAGTAGGCCACCGAGTCGGGGTCGACGAGGTCGCCGAGCTCCTCGACGAGGTCCTCGGCCTCGCGCGAGGTGGCAGTGACCGCGAGGACCGTCCGGCCGCGCTCGACCAGGCCGTGGACGACGTAGGGGCGCACGGCGGCGGGGCCGGTGAGGTCGAGGGCGGGCTGCACCGCAGCGTCGGCCAGCGCTCCACCCAGGGTGGGGGCGGCGACCAGCCGCCGGGCGACGGCGAGCAGGGGCGTGGACGGCACCGGGATCCCTTCGAGAGCGCGCGTGAGAGCCCCCACGGTCGAGCGGGTGGGGGGAGGGTGGAAGTCTACGGGGGCTGCCCGACACGGGCTCGCGGGGGACTTGCCGGGAAAGACGGGCAACAGCGGCCTCGATCAGGGGTTTGTCCCACGCGTCACGGGGGTAGCAGGCACCACAGCGTCCGGCGCCCGAGCGTCGGACGACAACGAACGTCCACCTTGAAGGGAACAACGGGGACATGCGCATCACTCGTCTCGTGGCCGGCACGGTCACTGCCGGCCTGCTCGGCATCACGCCCATCGCGATCTCGGCTCCGGCCCAGGCCGCCGTCACGGTCGTCACCGCGACCTCGCTCAGCTCGACCCAGGTCGAGTACACCTACGGCGACCGGATCTTCTTCGACGCCGCCGTCACCACCAACGACCCGAACAACGCCTACGCACCGGGTGCCGCCACGCTCTACATGAAGCGCGGGGGTTCGGAGACGTGGGAGGCCGTGTCGAGCGACGAGGGCGTCAGCTACCTCTACTTCACCGACCTCACCGCCGTCGCCAACGCGACCTACAAGGTCCTCTACCCGGGCGGCACCGACGGCACCGGCGACGTCTACCTCCCGAGCGAGTCGCCCGAGTTCGCGATCTCGACCGCCCGCAAGATGACGGCCAAGAACCCGCGCGGCACCTTCATCAAGGGCAAGATCTCGCCGGACTACAAGAAGAAGAAGGTCCTGGTCCAGAAGAAGGTCGGGAAGAAGTGGAAGAAGTTCCGCACCCTTAAGACCAACAAGAAGAGCCAGTTCCAGACCACGCTCCCCGCGACCCGCAAGCGCACCTACTGGCGCTTCGTGGCCAAGGGCAACGCCGAGTTCGCGACGACCACGCTCGAGGGCTCGACCATCCGCTACCGCTCCGCGGCCCCGCGCGTCACGGTCCGCTGACCACCAGCGGGTCGCTGCTCCACTCCTGAGCCGACCGGGCACCGGGTCGTCACCGACGACCGGGTGCCCGGTCGACTTCTCTCCCGACCCGGGAGAGGATCACCCCATGCGCACCAGTCGTCTCGTCACCGGCGTCGTCACCGCCAGCCTCCTCGGCGCCACCCCGCTGGCGCTCGCCGCGCCCGCCGAGGCACGTGAGACCTGGTCCACGACCACGACCGCCGAGCCGAGCGCGGCCCTCGTCGAGTTCGGCGAGCAGGTCGACATCGGCCTCGAGGTCGACAGCGCGACCGGGTCCTCGCCGGTGGTCGGCACCTCCACCCTGTACGCCCGCCGCGCCGGCACGACGGACTGGGTCGCGGTGGCCACCAACACCTTCCCCGGCGCCGACTTCCTCGACGTGGCGCCCCGGATGACGACCACCTACAAGGTCGTCTACGGCGGCGGAACCGAGACCGACACCGCCAAGGGCGACCGCTACGCCTCGAGCGAGTCCGCACCCTTCACCGTCGCGGTCAAGCGACGCATCACGCACCCGACGGCGGGCTTCGAGCTCGAGGGCCGGGTGACGCCGCGCTACCGGAGGAAGCCGCTGCGGATCCGGGCCAGCCGCGACCAGGAGACGGGCTACGAGCTGGTCCGCGTGGTGCGCACCGACCGCCGCGGGCGCTACTCCTTCCGCCTCCCCCGGCGCAGCGGCACGTGGTACTGGATCATCAGCGTGCGCGGCGACAAGCGCTTCCGCGGCGCCGCCTTCGGCTACGAGACCAGCGTCTTCTGACGCCTCAGGGGGTCGTCGCCGCGTCGATCTCCCCCTGCGAGCGCAGCACGCAGAACTGGTTGCCCTCCGGGTCGGCGAAGACCACCCACCCGGTGCCGGGCCCGTGCACGTCACGCTGGTCGTCCAGCTGCACCGCGCCGAGGGCGCGCACCCGCTCGATCTCCTCGTCGCGGGTGCCGGTGCGGGGGCGCAGGTCGAAGTGGACCCGCTTGGCCGGCAGCTCGGCGTCCGGCACCTCGATGAAGAGGATCGCGTGGCCGGTCCCCGGGTCCACGACCATGCACTCCTCGTGCCCGGGCTCGTTGGGGTCCCCCTCGACGTCGACGTAGCCGAGCACCTGCTTCCACCACTCGGAGAGCTCGTAGGCGCGGTGGCAGTCGACGGTGGTGTGGGCGACGAAGGAGGTCATGGCGCCACGCTAGTCTCGACCCTGCCCCGCGACGTGGGCGACCGGACGAGGGAGCCGTACCCGGACAGCGACAAGACGGCCGTCGAGGAGATGGCCATGTCGTGGTTCGTGCTCGTGCTCTCAGGCGTCCTGGAGGCGGTGTGGGCCACCGCCCTCGGTCGCTCCGACGGCCTCACCCGCCCCGTGCCGACCGCCACCTTCCTGGTGGCGCTCGTCCTGAGCATGGGCGGCCTGGGCTACGCCATGCGCACGCTGCCGGTCGGCACGTCGTACGCCGTGTGGGTCGGGATCGGCGCCGTGCTGACGGTGGTGGTCGCGATGGTCACCGGCACCGAGTCGTTCTCGGTCGTCAAGGCGCTGCTGCTGACCGGGCTCGTGGCGTGCATCGTGGGCCTCAAGCTCGTGCACTGAGGCCCGCGGCGTCACTCCGTGCCGTGGCGGCGGACGAAGTCGACGATCTGCTCGGCCAGCTCGGGACGGCACACGATGAGGTCCGGCAGCGAGGTGTCGTCCGCGTTGTAGACCAGCGGTGAGCCGTCGACCCGGCTGCAGTGGAGGCCGGCCGCGCGGGCGACCGCGACGGGAGCGGCGTTGTCCCACTGGTACTGCCCACCGGCGTGGACGTAGGCGTCGGCGATGTCGCGCACCACGCTCATCACCTTCACCCCGGCGCTGCCCATCGGGACCAGCTCGGCGTCGAGCTCGGTGGCCAGCGCCTCCACGAAGGCCGGCGGGCGGCTGCGCGAGACCGCGATCCGCGGGCGCTGCGACGTGCGGGGTGGCACCACGCTGGGTCGACCGGTGCTGAAGGTCTCCCCCAGTGCGGGCTGGGCCACGGCGCCCGCGACGAGGTCGCCGTCGGCCCACAGCGCGACGTGGACGGCCCAGTCGTCGCGCGGGGGCTCGGAGAACTCGCGGGTGCCGTCGAGGGGGTCGATGATCCAGACGCGCGCCGCGGTGAGCCGCGACTTGTCGTCGGCCGCCTCCTCCGACAGCACCGCGTCGTCGGGTCGGTGGGCGGTGAGGAGCTTGTCGAGCTCGGCCTGCGCGGCAGCGTCACCGGCGTCCTTGAGGGCCTTGCCCTCCAGGCCGTCCGCGGCCGCCCCGGCGCGTACGTCGAGCAGCACGGCGCCGGCTCGCTCGGCCGCCCAGACAGCGAAGGCGTGGTCGTCGAGCGTGGTGGGATCGATCATGCGAGAACCCTATCGATGCGGTGCCGTGACCCGTGGCCTCCCCTGGAGGGCCAGCGGGGCCTGGCGGGGCCGGGGCACCAGGTCGGCGGTGCCCCCGGCGTCGTAGACCTGGCGGAGCATCGCCACCGCCTCGAGCTGCGTCCTGGCCCCGAGCTTGGCGCGCAGCGCCTTCACGTGGCTGCGGACGGTGCCGACGGTGACGTCCATGAGCGCGGCCACCTCGACGACGCGGTGGCCCGCGGCGAGCAGCTCGAGCACGCGCATCTGCTGGGGCGACAGCGTCCGCATCAATGCAATGAGCAACCGCCGGCTGTCAAGGGCCTGCACCCAGGCCGCCCGCAGGGCCAGACGTCGGGCAGGGTCCATCAGGAGGTCCCCCGCGGTGAGCCGCTCGATGACCTCGAGCAGCTGGCTGATCGAGGTCGCTCCGGTCACCACGTCGACGGCGCCGCCCTCGAGGAGGCCGCCCCACCAGATGGCGGTCTGACCGGGTGCGACCACCGCCACCCGGACGTCGCCGACGGCCACCAGCCGGCTGATCTCCTCCACGACGGTCAGGCTGTCCTCGCCGTCGAAGATCGCCACGACGTAGCGCGTGGTGCCGGCGTCACGACCCTCCCAGGCGTCGCGTGCCACCGTCTCCCACGGTCGGACCGCCACGTCGGCGCCCGCGGAGGTGAGGGCCGCGGCCACCGCCTGCGCCACCAGCAGGTGCGGCGAGACGATCCACGTGGTCACGCGGTCGTCTGCTGCAGGTGCTGCTCCGGCGCCGGTGCCGGACGGTGGACCATCCATCCCTCCTCCTCGGGCCGAGATGGGACAAACCCTTGCCGTGCGGGACGCGCGACGGGCGCCCACGAGGTCAAGGTGCACCGAATTGGGGACGCGCCGCCGGGTGCATCGCCGTCCGACTGCCGTGTCGCCCTACCCCGTTTCTTGTAGCGCAGTTGCGCAGGACTGGACGCGTCGTGGGGCAGGACTTGACCAAGACTGATGGAGGCCTGAACGAGGCGGACCAGACCGCCGTTGCCCCATTTGGGGTACGCGCCACACACTCGGTGGATCGCCCCGGGAGAAGGTGGTTTCACTGATCCCGGGCACCTGCTCCACGAGCAGGCGTCCCTGGTCCGGCAGCACGGGAGAGCCGTCGGACACGCACCACAGGGAGCTCGGGGAAGTGCTTCACACACAGGGGGGATGGCCATGCTCAGGCCGTTCGGGGAAAACGTACGTCACAGGGTCGGGACGCAGGTCGCCACGGCGGCCTCGTTCGTGGTCCTCATCTGGCTCGGCACGCGAGGCGCCCACGAGTGGCACGTCTCGCCGGCCGTCCGGACGCTGTCGTCGCTCGGCGACGGCGTCGTCAGCGGGGTCTTCGTCACCGGCGCCATCTGCGCCGCCGTGGTGACCTGGCGCCGCCACGCGAGCCCGCTCACGGGCTGGATCGTCGCCACCGGCGCGCTCGTCGCCGCACAGGCGCTGCTCGTCACCACGCTCGCGCTCCAGGGCCGGCAGTCCGACGACCCGGCCGCCGGTCAGGCGCTGCTCCTGGCCGCCGCGACGGCGGGACTCGTCGCGGTCGTCGTCCCGCTGCTGCGCCTGGACCAGGTGCGCCACGTCGTGGACGACGGCTTCGCGATCGGACTGGGCATGGGAGTCGTGGCCGCCGGCCACGTGCTCCTGCAGCTGCCCTCCGCCACGGCGCCCGGCGCGACCTCGCTCCCGGCGCTCGCCGAGGCGCTGGTCGGCGTCGTGGTCCTGACCCACGTGGCCGCGGTCGTCCTCGTGCTGCGCCAGCACGCCCTGTCGCCACCGCTCGCGCTGCTGCTCCTCACCACCGTGGCGGTGGTCGGCGTCGGCCAGGTCGTCCACCTGTGGGGCTCGACCGGCACGGTGGAGCTGACCCTCGTGGCCGTCGCCCGGGCCGCGACCGGCGCCGCGTGGCTCGGCATCGGCTGGGCGAGCCTCCAGCGCGACACAGTCGTCGACGACGACCTCGAGGCCCGGATGACGGCCGAGATCGACCTCGCCGTGCAGGCCAGCAGCCGCGACCAGAGCGAGAGGCTGCACGAGCTGCGCAGCACGGTGGCCGGCCTGGTCAACGGCTCGGCGCTGCTCGACAACGCCGACATCCCCGACGAGGCGCGCCGCCACCTGTGCGAGTCGTTGCACCGCGAGCTCCAGCGCATGCAGCGCCTGCTCGCCGGCGAGCACGGCGCCACCACCGACCTCGACCTCGACGAGACGCTGCGCCTGATCCTGGACCTCCAGCGCCTCAAGGGCCGCCACGTGGAGCTCCACACCAGCGGCGGCACCGTGCGGGCGCGCTACGACTCGCTCGCCGAGGTGGTCAACATCCTCATGGACAACGCCGCCACCCACGGCGGGTGCGACACCAGCCTGGTCGAGGTGGTGCGCCGCGACGAGGAAACGGTGGACATCACGGTCTCGGACAACGGGCGCGGCATCCCCGAGGACCAGCGCGAGCGGATCTTCGACTGGGGCAACCGCGGCGTGGACTCCCCCGGACAGGGGATCGGGCTGCACGTCGCCCAGCGCCTGATGGCCGAGGACGGCGGCACGCTGCGCCTCGCCGAGGCCCGGGGCCCGGGGTCGTCGTTCGTCATCTCGTTGCCCTCGGCACGCCGTTCGACCGAGAACCACGTCCCCCGGGAGGACTCCCATGGCGCATGGCGCATCTCGGGCTGAGCACCGCGTCCTGATCCTCGACGACCACGTGCTCTTCGCGGAGGCGCTCGAGCTCGCGCTGTCGCTGGAGGGCTACGACGTACGCCGCCTCGAGCTGCCCGAGGAGGGCGGGTCGATGGCGACGCTGCGGTCGATGGCGCTGCGCGCCAACCCCCGCACCGTGATCCTCGACCTCGACCTCGGCCGCTTCGGCGACGGCGTCAACCTCGTCGCCCCCCTGGCGCGCGCCCACGTCAACGTCGTGGTGGTCACCGCGTCGCAGGACATCGGTCGCTGGGGCGAGTGCATGCGGCTGGGGGCACGCAAGGTGCTCACCAAGAGCGGCGCGCTCCAGCAGGCCCTGTCGACCGTGCGGCGGCTGCACCAGGGCCTGCCCGTGGTGACGCGGGAGGAGCTGGAGTCGCTCCTGGACGCGTGGTCGCAGCAGAGCCGCGCCGACGAGGACATCCGCCGGCGGCTCGACCGGCTCACCCCGCGCGAGCGCCAGGTCCTCGGCGCGCTGATCGAGGGGCGCACCGTGCGCGCCATCTCCCAGGACAGCGTCGTCTCCGAGGCCACGGTGCGCACCCAGGTCAAGTCGATCCTCAACAAGCTCGAGGTCTCCTCGCAGCTCGCGGCGGTCGGGATGGCCAACCAGATCCGGTGGAGGCAGGGCGCGTGAGCGGGCTGAGCGGAGTCCGCTCGTTCTCCACCGCCGAGCCCAGCCGCGACCTTCTGGACCGGATGGCCGCGGCCCTGGCGCACCGTGGGGCCGACGACTCGGAGGCGTGGGTCGGACCCGGCGTCGGTCTGTCCGGTCCCGCGCACTCGGTCGACGGGCGCTGGGTGGTGGTGCTCGACGGCCGCGTCCACCACCTCGCCCGGCTGCGGTCCCACCTCGACCACCGCTTCCGCACCGACGACCCGGGCGAGGTGGTGGCGGCCGGCCTCGCCGTGGAGGGCATCAGCTTCGTCGAGCGGCTCCAGGGAGCGTTCAGCCTCGTCGCCCACGACCTGCGCACCGACACCACGCACCTGGTGCGCGACCGCCTGGGGATGCTGCCGCTGCACTACCGGCACCTCCCCGGCCAGATCGCCTTCGCCTCGGAGGCCAAGGCGCTGCTCACCATCGGACCCGCCCCGGAGGTCGACCACCGCAGCCTCGACGCCTACCTGGCGTTCCGCGCGGTGCCGGCCCCCGACACCCTCTTCGAGGGCGTCAAGACGGTGCGCCCGGCCCACCGCATCGCGATGATGCCGGGCGGCCACGTCGAGGAGGTCGCGTGGTGGTCCCCCCCGGAGACAGACCCCGACGGCACCTGGCAGGCCGACGACGCGATCGAGGCCGTACGCGACGGCGTACGTGACGCGGTGGGGTCCGCGCTCGACCTGGGGCCTGACGTCGGGTTCCACCTGACCGGCGGCCTCGGCAGCAGCCTCGTGGCCGCGCAGGCCCAGCAGCTGGTCGGCGAGGACCCGGTCGAGACCTTCGCGCTGGTGTCCGACGACGGCACGGACGAGGACCTGGCCTGGACGCGCCGCCTCGCGGCGCTGCTCGGCAGCACGCACCGCGAGGTGCGTCTGCGGACCGGCGACCTGGACGACCTCGTGGCGCCGCTGACCTGGCACCGTGACGCGCCGCTGTCGGACCCGGCCGACGTCGCGGACCACGTCGTGGCGCGCGCGGCCGGCGCGCACGTCGGCGCCCTCGTCTCGGGCCACGGCGCCGACGAGCTCTTCGGGGGCCACCGCCGCTACCGCCTGGCGCGTGCGGCCGAGCGGTCCTCCACGCTTCCGGGCCGGCTGCGCTCGGGCCTGGGCGGCACCGTGGAGCGACGGCTCGGCGCACCCTTCTCGGCGCCCGAGCGCCGCCGCCTGCTCGGTGGGGCACCGCCCGCGGACCGCCGTACGGCGAGCGCTCCCGGGGTCGACCCGGTCGACCGGATGATGCGCCACGACCTGCGCCACGGCCTGCCCGACGACCTCGAGCGGATGGACCGGATGGCCGCGGCGGCCCGGCTCGACCTGCGGCTGCCGCTGCTCGACGAACGACTCGTGGAGCTCGCCCTCCGCCTGCCCACCTCGGTCAAGGTGCGCTCGGGCTGCTCGCTGTGGGTGCTGCGCGAGGCGGCCCGACCGCTGCTGCCCGACGAGGTGATCGAGCGCCGCGGCGCGGCCGGAGGTCCGGCGTCGCCCGGCGCGGGCGCGGGCGACTGGTGGTACGCCGCGACACGCGACCAGGCGCGTGAGCGCCTGACCGGCCGGGACTCGTGGGTCGCACAGACCTTCGACCAGGCCCTCGTGCGCGACCTGCTGCTGCGCCACGAGCACGGTGGCCACGAGGCCGACCGGCTCTGGACGCTGCTCGCCCTCGAGGTGTGGCACGAGTGCTTCTTCGGGGCAGCGCCCCGGGTGCCGCGACCGCGCCAGGTGGCCGGCGTACGCCACCGTGCGTGACTGCGTGCCGGCCTGACTGCGTGCCTGCCTGACCGGCGGTGGTCCGGCGATCCGTGGTGGCCTGACGAGCCGCGGCGGCCGAGGAGGGGGAGCCTCGGCCGCCGCCGCTGGTTCGCTGCATCGTCGTCCGTGACGAGGTGTGGGGCCCCTCGCCATCCACTGGTCACACAGACCTGTACCTGGAAAAGAACCAGCGCCTCGAACCAGCATGGTGCACCTCTTCGAGAGTAGCTGCGGACACGGGAGCGGCCCATCCCTCCGACTGGGTAAACCGTCGCGGCACGCCTTTCGCCGATTTGCGGCATGCCCCGCCCGGCCGGCGTTCCTAGGCTCGCAGCACGGTCGGCGACGCTCCTGCTCGCCGTGACGAGAGGGGGCTCGGGCTGATGACGCAGACGCTCCCGCAGGTCGCGCCCGCACAGGACGCACCCGCACCGGCAGCGCCCCCGGTCGTCCCCCGTCCCCGGCCGTCCTCGACACCACGGGACCCCATGCTCGTGGTGCCTTCGGTGGCCGACGTCGTCGAGGAGCTCGCCGCGCGACGTCCCCGCCGCGTGTGGCCGGTCGCGGTGCTCGACCTCGCCCTCGCCGTCGCCGTGGCACTCGTGACCGCCCGCACCACCGACCTGCCGCTCGGGGTGTCGCTCGCCGCCGCCGCGCCGTGGCCGCTGCTGCTGCTGGCCGCGGGCCACTACCGCGCAGGCGCCCTGGGTGACGACCGGGGCACCCGGGCCTGGGCAGCCGCGCGGACCGGCGTACGCGCCACCGTGGTCGTCCTGGCGGGGGCACCGCTGCTGGTTGCGGCCGACCCGATGGCGCTGGCGCAGCTGTCGGCCGCGTGCGGCGCCGCGAGCGCGGCCCACGCCCTCGCCCGCCGTCCCCAGCGTCCTCGGCTGGTCCTGGCCGGACGCCCGCGCGACGTCCGCGAGGCCATGGTGGAGCTGGCGTCGTCCGGTCGCCACGAGGTGGTCGCCGCCTGCCTGACGCGTCCGTCCAAGGTGGCGCTGGACGGCGTGGCGGCCTACGTCGGCCTCGACGGCTCGGCCGAGGTGGTCGAGCGCCACCGCGCCGACGCCCTGGTCCTGCTGCCGGGCGCACGCCTGTCCGCGACCGAGGTACGCCGCCTCCACTGGGCCCTCGGCGTCGTCGGCGCCGAGCTCTGCGTGGGCACCGGCCTCCTCGACGTCACCCCCGGACGGGCCCGGGTGCTCGCGACGGGCGGGCTCAACCTCGTCCACGTCGCACCCGCTCCCCTGCGCGGACCCCGCCGCTGGGTCAAGGAGGCGGTCGAGCGCGCCTGCGCCGTCCTCGGGCTGCTGGCCCTGCTGCCGGTGCTGCTCGTCCTGGGGGTCCTGGTCCGGCTCGACTCGCCGGGACCGGCGATCTACTCCCAGGTCCGGGTGGGACGCGACGGGCGCCTGTTCACCATGTACAAGCTGCGCTCCATGTCGACGGCGGCGCACGACGAGCGGATGCAGCTCGTGGCGTGCAACGAGTCCGACGGGGTGCTCTTCAAGATCCGGCAGGACCCCCGGGTGACCCGGACCGGACGGTGGCTGCGGCGCACCAGCCTCGACGAGCTGCCCCAGCTGTGGAACGTCGTGCGCGGCGAGATGTCGCTGGTCGGTCCGCGTCCGGCCCTGCCCGACGAGGTCGAGCGCTACGGCGTCGACCCGCGCCGCCGGCTGGTCGTCAAGCCGGGCATCACCGGGCTGTGGCAGGTGTCGGGCCGCTCGGACCTGTCGTGGGCGGAGTCGGTGCGCCTCGACGTGCGTTACGTCGACAACTGGTCGCTCGGCCTGGACCTGGCGATCCTGGTCCGCACCGTGCGCGCGGTGGTGTCCCACCGCGGGGCCTACTGAAGCGGTGCAGCACTCGCCACGTCGTGGTCGGCCCCGAGGGCCGCGAGGTTGAGCACGAAGGCCACGGTGCTCGGCGCCGGGTCGACCTCTCCGGCCGCGACCCGCTCGATCCACGCCTCGTCGAGCACGTCGTGGACCAGCGCAGCGCGCAGGAGCGCCGGCTCGCGCCGCCACTGCTGGACGACCTTGCCCGCGAGGACAGCGCCGCCGGCGGGCGGGCGCGTGTCGTGGCCGATCCGCTGCCGCGCCTTCACGGCCGCCTTGCGCGCCAGCGTCCGCGCCGACCGGACCCGGTTGCGCAGGCCGGGTTCGGCGTACGCCTCGGGCGGTGGGCGGCCGTCGAGCGGGAGGCGGCCGAGCTCGGGGTCCAGCGCCATCTGGAGCCGGGCGAGGAAGCGCGAGCCGCGCTTGCTCTCGGGCGAGAGGGCCTGGGCGATCGCGATGAAGCGGTCGTCGAGCATCGGGTTGACCATCGACCGGTCGAGACAGACCGCGGTGTCGGTGACACCGGCCCAGCGCTGCATGCGCTGCTCGAGGTAGAAGTCGTCGGTGGCGGCGAGCCACTCCTTGCCGGTCGCGGCCATCAGGTCGTGGATGCGCTCGACCGCACGCTCGCGGGCGTCGCGGCGCAGCTCCTCCCGCAGCGCGGCGGGATCGGTCGCCTCGTTGGCGAACATCCGCCACGACGTCAGCCGGGCGACCTTGGCCCTGGTCACGGTCGTGTCGCGGGGGTTGCCGAGGTAGTAGAACCCGCGGGCGACCTCCCCGCCGAGGCCCGCGATCCGGTGCCCCTGGTCGACGTGCGCCTCAGCCATCGTCAGCCCTGCCAGGGCGACCGGGTCGGCCATCTGCTCGAGCCGGGCGCTGGCCACCAGGCACGCCTCGAGGGCGTCGGCGGGAGGCAGCGTGGCGAGGTCCGTCAGCTCCTCGACGTGGTGCCGCAACCGCGAGCGTACGGCGATGTCGGCGGCGATGTCGGCGTCCGGCGATCCCGGGACCCGCAGGGTCATGGCCCCCAGGCCGACCCGCAGGGCGGGTGGCACGGCGCTGAGCAGGATGCGGGAGTCCTGTCCGCCGGTGAGCTGCACGACGGCGTCGGGGTGGTCCTCGACGTAGGCCGTGAGGTGGGTGCGGAGCAGGTCCGCGGCGGCGTCGACGGCGTCGTCGAGCGCCAGCGGGCCGAGGTCCCGCACGGGCGCGCGCTCGAGGGCCAGCCGCCCGTCGGCGAGGTGCACCAGCGTGCCGGCGGCGAGCTTGGTGACACCGGAGAAGAGGGTCGCGTCACCGACCTGCCAGCCGAGGAGGCTCTGCAACGTGATCGCGTCGAGGTCGAGCGGACTGCCGCCGAGCCGGGCCAGCAGCCGCGCCGAGGTGCTGACGGCGGCCCGGCCGGCCCACTGGGCGTGGTAGACGTGGCGGAAGCCGAGGCCGTCGGTGACCGCGACCAGCTCTCCCCCCGGCAGGTGGCGGAGGGCGGCGAACGGGGCGATCACCTCGGCGAGCGAGGCCACGTCGCGACGGGCGAGGAGGTCGCCCACCTCGTCGACGCGGAGGTCGCGCTCGTGGCGCCGCGGGCCGCGACTGAGCAGCAGCGTCCCGTCGGGCGCCGGCTCCAGGCCGCCCCAGGTCGCGACGACGAGGCCCGCGTCCACGTGGATGCCCGGATCGGTGACGCCCGCCGCGGCCAGGGCGGCGCGCGCCTCGCGGACGGCACCGTCGGCCGGGCCCCGCACCGACAGCGCCAGCACGCCCGGCGGCAGGGCGCTCACGGGGCCTGCTCCAGCGCCTGCTCGGCCAGCGCCAGCTCCGCCAGCGCCAGGGCACCGGCCTGGTCCGTCTTGCCGTTGCCCAGGCGGGGCAGCGCCCGCACCGGGAGCAGCCGGTCGGGCACCACGCCGGGTGCCAGACGGGTCGCGAGGTCCTCGAGCACCGCGGCCATGGCCTGCACCTCCCCCTCGACGAGGGTGACGAGGGAGCCGCCCCGGGTGGAGACGGTGAAGCTGGCGACGCCGCGCAGGTCGCGCACCACCGCGTCGACGTCGTCGAGGTTGACGAAGCTGGCGCTGCGCTTGACCAGGCGGCCGACCCGACCGAGGCAGAAGAGGTCGTCGCCGTCGGCCACCCCGAGGTCGCCGGTGACGACCCGGTCCTGCTCCCAGCGCGGGTAGTCCTGCCCACCCCCGCCGAAGAGGTAGCCCGCGCCGATGTGCGGTGAGTGGACCGTGATCACGTCGTTGCCGGCTGCGTCGGGCACCAGCGCGACCCGCCACGCTCCGAGAGTCCCGTGTCCGATGCCGACCGAGCCGTCGCGGGAGCGCAGCTCGTCGACCGAGGCGTACGCCGCCGCGCTGGCGAAGCCGGCCGTCTCGCTCGTGCCGTAGGTGTTGACGAGCGTGGTCGGTCCGAGCCCCAGCACGGTGGCGGCCTGGGCACGGGTGAGCCGGTCGCCGCCGCTGCCCCAGACCCGCACGCCGCACGGGGTCCCGCGTCCCGCCTCGGCCGCAGCGAGGTCCGCGTAGCCCGGCGCGAGCCGCACGTGGGTGGCCCCGCGGCGCTCGAGGAAGGCCAGCGGGCGGACCCGGTCGGCGAGCGATCCGGACACGTGGAGGCTCGCGCCGGCCGCGAGCGCGAGCACCCAGTTGGTGAGCGCCAGGTCGTAGGACGGGTGGGTGGGCTCGCCCCACCGCGCGGCGGCGTCGAGGTCGAGGGCGGCTGCGCCGTGCGGCGCGAAGTCGGCCAGGCACTCCCAGCTCGTCAGCACGCCCTTGGGCGCCGAGCCGGTCGTGCCCGACGACATCGCGACGTAGCCCGCCGCGCCCGGGTCCCGCCGCGGCGTGCCCCTCGCACGGTGGGGGTGCAGGCCGGTCTTGTCGACGACCAGGTCGGGCGCGAGGGCGTCGAGCACCGCACCGGTGCGCGCCCCGGCGGCCGGGTCGAGGAAGCACACCGTGTGCCCGCCCAGCACCGCGGCCGCGAGCTGGACCACGGCGTCGACGGAGCTGGGCAGCACCACGGCCACCACCGGCCACGGTCCGGTGACGGCGCGGTCGACCTCGCGGGCGACCTCGTCGGCCCGGCGTACGAGCTCGGGCAGGGCCAGGGACTGCCGCGCATCGGCGACGACGCTGTCGCTGCTCCTGCTGGCCTGCGCGCGTCCGGCAGCGGCGCGCAGCCGCTCGCCCAGCGCGTCCATCTCAGCCGGTGCAGGAGTCGACGTGGGCGCCGAGCGAGGCCACCGTCTCGAAGACCTCGGCGGTGATGTCGTCCTCGTCGAGCTCGAAGTCGAAGCGCACCTCGACGGCGGTGATCAGCTCGACCAGGGCGAGCGAGTCGAGCTCGGGCAGGCTACCGAAGAGCTCGGTCCCCGGCGGGTAGCGCGACGGGGTGCCGCCGAGGACGTCGGCGAGCACCTCGGCGAGGGCTGCGGTGGTCGGGGTGGTCGTGGTGCTGGTCGTCGGGGTGGTCATCGGGTGCCTCTCTGGCGGCGGTCTGGGATCGCGGACTCGGGGCTGCTCACACCAGCACCTCCAGCGGTGCCGGGTGGCTGAGGAAGGCGGTGGGGCTGGCGGTGTGGCCGTAGGCCCCGGCCTGGAAGAGCACGACGAGGTCGCCCACCTCCGCGCGCGGCAGCTCGACCCGGTCGCCGAGCAGGTCCAGCGGGGTGCACAGGCAGCCGACCACCTGGACGGTCTCGACCGTCTCGGAGTCCATCCGGTTCGCGACCGCGATCGGGTAGTTGCGCCGGATCACCTGGCCGAAGTTGCCCGACGCGGCGAGCTGGTGGTGCATCCCGCCGTCGACCACGAGGAACGTGGTCCCGCGGGACTCCTTGCGGTCGACGATGCGGGTGACGTAGAAGCCCGCCTCGCCCACGACGTAGCGGCCGAGCTCGAGCAGCACCCGCGCGGACGGCAGCCGCGGGCGCAGGCGCGTACGCACGAGGTCCTCGAGCGCGTCGCCGACCGTGGCCAGGTCCAGCGGGCGGTCACGGTCGTAGTAGGGGATGCCGAAGCCGCCGCCGAGGTTGACGTAGGTCGGCTCGGTCGCGACCTCGTCGGACATCCGCAGCACCAGGTCGACGGTCCGGCGCTGGGCCTCGACGAGGATGTCGGCGTGCAGGTTCTGCGAGCCGGCGAAGACGTGGAAGCCCCGCAGGTCCAGGCCGCGGGCCTCCATCTCCTTGAGCAGGCGCGGAGCCTCCTCGACGTCGACGCCGAACTGCTGGGCCCCGCCGCCCATGCGCATCCCCGACCCCTTGACCTCGAAGTCGGGGTTGAGCCGCAGCGCGACGACGGGACGGATGCCGAGCTCCTCGCCGGCCGCGGTGATGCGGTCGGCCTCCAGCGGCGACTCCACCTCGACCACGACGCCGGCCGCGACGGCCTGGGTGAGCTCGGCGACCGACTTCCCCGGCCCGGCGAAGCTCACCTTGTCCGCCGGCAGCGCGGTGTCGAGGGCCAGGCGCATCTCTGCCCCCGACGCCACGTCGAGGGAGTCGACGAGCCCGCTGAGGTGCTGCACCAGCGCGGGCATGGGGTTCGCCTTGACGGCGTAGCTGATCTCGAGGTCGTCGGGCAACGCGGCCCGCAGCTGCGCGACCCGCTGGGTGAGCAGGCCCCGGTCGTAGGCGAAGAAGGGCGTGCTGCCCACCCGCTGCGCCAGGCGCGACACCGGCACCCCGCCCACGACGAGGTCGCCGCCGTCGCTCACCACGGGAGGCACGTGAGCTCGCTGTAGAGGTAGCCGACCTGCTCGGGGGCGAGCGAGGTGCTGCGGAACATCTTGGGTCGCGCGCGTCGGAGCGTCGTCGCGCGCCGCACCGGACCACCGACGACCCGGCGCTCGACGAGCGTGGCGGCGATGCCGTGCCGGGCCAGCAGGTGCGAGCCGACCCGGCCGGCCTCGGCCCGGAGGAGCTCGGGGTTGCTCGCGTGGAGGATCGACCCGAAGGCGCGCACGTGCTTGCGGGTGTCGCGCCGGAACACGACGTAGCAGTGCTCGCGGGGCGTGGACACCAACAGGTGTCCCGCGGCGGAGGCGCCGCGGTGGTCCCGGTAGAGCGCCAGCTCGTCGGCGGACAGGGCGTCGGCCAGGGCCTCCGGTGCCTCGCTCACCCGCGCGGCCCCGGGACGGGGTGGGAGCGGGACGTTGGCGAGGAGGTCGGTCGTGGTGTCGAGGTCGACGAACTTCAGCCGGCGGTTCAGCGCGACGACGTTGCCGCTGGGCGAGAAGTCCGTGAAGTGCAGGCCGTCCTGGGCCAGCAGCCGCGTCAGCAGGCGGGTCCCCTGGGCGCGGTGGCCCTCCAGCACGCACCACGCGCCGAGGTTGCAGAAGCGCTCCAGCCGGTCGCCGACCCGCTGCTCGGAGTAGTAGGCGAGGTAGGCGCCGACCACGGTCCCGTCCTGCTCGCGCAGGTGGAAGCCGTGGTTGGGCTGCGCGACGTCCCACGGCACCGACAGCGCCCGCGACCACTGGTCGGCGGGCACGCGCTGGTTGAGGTGGGTGGCGAGGAAGCGCGCCACGTCGGGCACGTCCGCGGACGTGGTCGGTGACAGCCGTGCCCCCACAGTGCCTCCCCCAAGCCTCGCGCTCGTCCCGAGCTCCCCTTCAGCCGGAGCGTAGGTCGCACCGGACCGGGTCGCGGGGCCTGTGACTGCGCATACCCAAGTCGGGGGACGCGTGCCGGGCGGCAGGCTCAGGTGCCCCACTCGGGACCGCGCGGCGCGCGGAGGGCGGAGGGACTGAGCAGGGTGCGTACGGCGCGGCGCGAGGTCGCGCGGCCCAGCACCGCGCGGCTCGCCTCACGTGCCAGGAGCGCGGTCCAGTAGGCCGCCGAGCGCAGCGGGCCGTGGCGCCCGGCGAAGAGCTTGACCCGGTTGGCCACCAGCATCGACCAGAGTCGCGGCGAGGTGGTCGAGTCGCCGCCGAGGTGCACCGCCACGGCCGTGGGGACGTAGCGCGTGGTGAGCCCGTGGTCGCGGACCCGGAGGTGGAAGTCGGTCTCCTCGGAGTAGAGGAAGTAGCTCTCGTCCCACGGGCCGCACCGGCGCCAGCACTCCGCGGAGACGAGCTGGGTCGAGCCCTCGGCCCAGTCGGTCTGCTGCGCCCGGTCGTACTCCCCCGGCCCGGTCACCATCTCGCCGAGGCGACCGACGCCCCCGGCACGCGAGGCCCCGAGGACCGCGTCGGCGACGGCGCGCACCAGGGTGGGCTCGCGCCGCATCGAGGGCACCAGGACCCCGTCGCCGTCGAGCAGCCGCGGCACGGCCACCCCGGTCCCGGGCTCGTCGAGCGCGGCCAGCAGGGCCGGCACGCAGCCCGCCGTCAGCCGGACGTCGGGGTTCAGCACGAGCAGGGCGCGGCCCGGTCCGGCGTACGCCGCTCCCGCATTGATCCCGGCGGCGTACCCGGCGTTGCGGCCCATCTCCAGCACGACGGCGTCGGGGGCGAGCGCCCGCACCACGTCGGGGGTGCCGTCGACCGACGCGTTGTCGACCACCACGAGTCGCCAGGCGAGGTCGCCCATACCGATCGGCAGCGAGGCCACCAGGTCGGGGACGAGCGCGGCGCTCTCGTAGGTGACGACGACGACCACGACCTCGTCGCTGCCGGCCTCGGTCATGGGTCGATCGTAGGTTCGCCCGCGTCGTCCCTCGCCCCCGAAATGGGCGAAGACCGCACAGCTGCCGCGGCCTAGGCTCGCGGGCAGCGTCACCTGAGGTGGCGCAGGGGGAGGAGGGGCGATGCGGCGCTGGGCGTCCACGGCCGGCGCACTGGCGGTCGTCGGGCTGCTGCTGGCCGCGCTGGTGCTCGCGTGGTTGCGGGCCACCGACCCGACCTCCCGTCGCCTCGTGGAGGCGGTCTCCCTCACCCCGCTCGGCGTCCCGCTCGCGGCACTGGCCCTGACCATCGCGGGCACCGCCCACTGGGCGGCACCCCGCCCCTTCCGGCTCGGTGCCGTCGTCGCGGCCGCCTCGCTGCTGCTGGCGCACTGCTGGTGGCTCGCGCCGCTCTACACCGGGCCCCTGCACGCCGGCGGACCCGCGTCGGTGGTCGTGCTGGCGCAGAACTTCGAGTACGGCGACGCCGACGCGCTGGTCGAGCTCGTGCGCCGTGAGGACGTCGACGTGCTCGTGCTGACCGACGCCGGCAACGGACGCGTCGACGACCTCCTGGCCGCCGGGATCGAGGCGCAGCTGCCCCACGCGGCGGGGGTGGGGACCGAGGGCGCCGTCGTGCTCAGCCGGCTGCCGCTGGCGTGGACCCGTCGGCTCTACCCGGACTCGGAGAGCAGGCTCGTCGGCCTGCAGGTCGCCGGACTCGGAGAGGTCACCGTCGCCGCGGTCCACACCGCGCCGCCCTACCGGCCCGAGGCGTGGCACGCCGACCACGCGGAGGTGCTCGCCGCGCTCGCACCCGTCGTGTCCACCCCCGGGTCGGCCCTCGTGCTGGCCGGTGACCTCAACGCCACCCCAGCCCACGCACCCGTGCGGCGCCTCGTCGACCTCGGCCTCGTCGACGCCGCGGCGCAGGTCAACGCGGGGTGGTCACCGACGTGGCCGGCGGGCGGGAGCGAGCGACGGCTCGGGGTGCCGGTGCCGGCCTTCGCCGCGATCGACCACGTGATGACCTCGCCGCGGCTCGTCGTCACGGCGTACGACACCGTGGAGGTGGCGGGGGCCGATCACCGCGGGGTGCTGGCCAGGATCTCCGGCTCGGGCTGAGCCAGCCGCACCACCGAGGGGCGACGGCCACGGTTGCGCACGAACGCCTCCAGCTCGTCGGGGTCGCGGAGGTCGACGTACGCCCGGCCGAGGTCGTCGTGCCCGACGGGTCCCGAGGTCCCCGCCGCGCCTGCTGCCCGGGTGCGCGAGCGCGGCCGGGGCACCCGCGGCGCGGATCCCAGGAGGTCGCGGAAGACCGAGACGTAGACCTCGGCCTGCTGGCGCCAGTCCAGGAGCTCGCAGACCCGCTTCCGGGCCTGCAGGCCCAGCTCCACCCGCAGGTCCTCGTCGTCGAGCAGCCGCTCGACGTGGTCGGTGAAGGCGGTGACGTCACCGGCCGGTGCATAGCGGACGGTGTCCCCGCCGGACACCCGCGTCTCGGTGAGGTCGAAGCACACCGAGGGCAGCGCGTAGGCCATGTACTCCATCGTCTTGTTCATCGTCGACACGTCGTTGAGCGGCGACTTCGCGTCGGGGCACAGGCCCACGTCGGCCGCGCTCAGGTGCTCGGCGATCTGGGCGCGGTCGACCCGTCCGGTGAAGGTGACGACGTCGTCGAGACCGCGGGCGGTGCAGTCGGCACGCAGCTGCTCGAGGCAGTCGCCGAAGCCCATCAGCACCGCACGCACGTCGCGTCGCCCGCGGACGCGGACCAGCTCCTCCATCACGTCCAGCACGGTGTCGACGCCGTCCTGCGGCCCCATGATCCCGAGGTAGGCGAGGACGTAGGGGTCGTCGGCAGGGCGCTGCGGCGGCACGAGGGGCCGCATCGCGCTGGTGTCGGGCCCGCTGCGCACGACCTTCACCATCGCCGGCTCGCACCGGCCACGCGACAGCGCGATCCCCCGGTAGGACTCGTTGGTGGAGATGACCCGGTCGGCGGTGCGGAAGGTCTGGCGCTCGAGCCAGGTCAACGCACGCAGCTCGCAGCGCTCGCGCAGCGAGGTCGGCGCCCCGAAGCGCGACAGGAAGAGCTCGGGGTTGAGGTCGTGGTGGTCGAAGACGAACCGCACGCCGCGCCGCTGCCAGATCCGGGCCAGCAGCCAGTAGGTGTCCGGCGGGTTGCAGGCCTGGAGGGCGTGGAAGGGCTGCCGGCGCCACACGACGCGCGAGAGCAGTGCCGTGCGCAGCCAGCAGTAGACGAACTCGAGGGCGTAGCCGAGCAGCCCGCGCGCGGCCGGCGGCGGGCGGTACTTGTAGATGTGCACGCCGTCGATCACCTGCCGACGCGGGTCGCCGGGACCCTTCGGGCAGATCACGCTGACGTCGTAGCCGTGGGCCCTCAGGGCCTGGCACTCCAGCCAGACCCGGCGGTCCAGCGGGACCGGCAGGTTCTGCACGACGACGAGCACGTGCCGCGCCGCCGGATGTGGTGTCCTCGACCTGCTGCCGACCATCTGCCATCCCCCTCGCAGCTCCCCTCGGAGCCGGTTCTGGCCCGGACACTAGGAACGGCCGCCGCCGCCGCGCGCCGGCTCGCGTCGATATGCCCCATGCGGGGGACGTGCGTGCCGGAGCCCGGCCGGGGCCCGTCGACCGCCCTAGCGTCCGTGCCGTGGCCGCACCCCGCTTCACCGTCTGCTTCCACGGCGTCGGCGTGCCCACCCACGAGCGCGAACCCGGCGAGGCCGGCTACTGGGTCTCGCGCGACCGGTTCCTCGAGCTGCTCGACTGGGCGGTGGCGGCACCGGGTGTCGCGCTCAGCTTCGACGACGGGAACGCGTCCGACCTCGAGGTCGTCGCCCCCGCCCTCCTCGAGCGCGGGGCACGCGCGACCTTCTTCCCGGTCGTCGGCCGGCTGGGCGACGCGTGGAGCCTCTCGGCGCAGGGCCTCGAGGAGCTGCTCGACGCCGGGATGGACGTCGGCACCCACGGGCTGACCCACCGGCCGTGGGCCGGGCTGCGCGGAGCGCTGGCCCGCGAGGAGGTCCTCGCCCCGCGCCGCGCGCTGGAGGACCTGCTCGGTCGCCGCGTCGACCGGGCGGCGGCCCCCCTCGGACGCTACGACCGCCACACGCTGGCACTCCTGCGGTCCGACGGCTGCGCGGAGGTCAACGTCAGCGACCAGCGCCCGGCACGTCCTGGGGCGTGGGTCCAGCCACGGTTCAGCGTCCGTGCCGACGACACCGCCGCATCGCTGCGCGCCCGGATGCTCGACTCCCTGGGCCCGGCCAGGCGGCTGCGCAACGGCGCGGTGTCGCTGGCCAAGCGCGCTCTCTGAGGGTGCCGGTACCCAGTCGGTGGTATGTCGCCGACCGATCCGCCCGCCGCATCGCCGACGTGGCACAGGGTGGGCTGACCGCGGGGGCCGCGCGCCCGCCGCAGTGGGGCACATCCATGCAGGAACTTCTCCGGGGGACGGTGAGCGTGACGATGAACAGAGGCGTGATGACCGCGGGCGCGACGACGGGCGCGGGTGCGCCATGAGGGTGCTCGTGACGGGAGACCGGGGCTACCTCGGCTCGGTGATGGTGCCCCACCTGCTGGGTGCCGGCCACGACGTGGTCGGCCTCGACGCGGGATGGTACGACGGGTGCGACTTCGGCACGCCGTTCTCCGACTACGAGCAGCGCACCGGCGACGTGCGTGACGTCGAGCCCGCCGACCTGCGCGGCATCGACGCGGTGGTCCAGCTGGCCGCCATCTCCAACGACCCGGTCGGGCACCTCAACCCCGAGGCCACCTTCTCGGTCAACGCGCGCGGCGCGATCCACACCGCCCGCGCCGCGAGGGCCGCCGGGGTGGGTCGCTTCCTCTTCGCCTCGTCGTGCTCGCTCTACGGCGCGGCCGGCGACGGCGTCGTCGACGAGGACGCGCCCTTCCGGCCGGTGACGCCGTACGGCGAGAGCAAGGTGCTCGCCGAGGAGGGGATCTCCGCGCTCGCCGACGACGGCTTCAGCCCGACCTACCTGCGCAACGCGACGGCGTACGGCTCCTCGACGCGGCTGCGCGCCGACATCGTGGTCAACAACCTCACCGGCACCGCGTTCACCCGCGGTCACGTGCAGCTGCAGAGCGACGGCTCGCCCTGGCGCCCGCTGGTGCACGCCGAGGACATCGCGCGGGCCTTCGCCGCCGTGCTGGACGCACCGGCCGAGACGGTCCACGACCGGGCCTACAACGTGGGTCGCGACGTCGACGTCGTGCAGGTGCGCGACATCGCGCTGGCGGTGTCGCAGGCCCTCGACGTGCCGGTGACCTTCGCCGACGGCGCCGGGCCCGACACCCGCGACTACCGCGTCGACTTCACCCGGATCGGCCGCGAGCTCCCGGGCTTCGTGCCGACCTGGACGATCCCCGACGGCATTGCCGAGCTGGCCCGCGACATGGCCGAGCGCGGCCTGGTGGCCGAGGACTTCGAGGGCCCACGGTTCGTCCGCCTGGCGCGGATCCGTGAGCTCCAGTCGCAGGGCCGGCTGAGCCCGGACCTGCGCCTCTCGCACCTCGAGGAGGTGGCGTCGTGAGCCTTCCCGCCTGCCGCCTCTGCGGCGCCGACCTGCGCCGGACCTTCGTCGACCTCGGCATGTCACCGCCGTGCGAGAGCTACCTCTCGGCCGACGAGCTCGACCGCGGCGAGACGTTCTACCCGCTCAACGTGCGCATCTGCGAGACCTGCCTGCTGGTGCAGCTGCCGGCCTACATCGCGGCCGAGGACATCTTCAGCCACTACGCCTACTTCTCCTCCTTCAGCGACTCGTGGGTCGAGCACGCCCGCCGCTACGTCGAGGACGCGGTGGCGCGGCTGCGGCTGGGCGACGACGCGTTCGTCGTCGAGGTCGCCAGCAACGACGGCTACCTGCTCCAGCACGTCGCCGCCCGCGGCATCCGGTGCCACGGCATCGAGCCGGCCGCCAACGTCGCCGAGGCGGCGGTCGCGAAGGGCATCCCCACCACCGTGGCCTTCGTCGGGGAGCAGACCGCCCGCGACTTCGTCGCCGAGCACGGCCCGGCCGACCTGGTCGCGGCCAACAACGTCTTCGCGCACGTGCCGGACATCGTCGACTTCGCCCGCGGCCTGCGGACCCTGGCCGGGGACTCCGGCACCGTGACCATCGAGATCCCGCACCTGTTGCGGCTGATCGAGGGCAACCTCTACGACACGATCTACCACGAGCACTACTCCTACCTCTCGCTGCTCACCACGCAGCGGGTGCTGGAGGCGGCCGGGCTCACCGTCGTCGACGTCGAGGAGCTCTCGACCCACGGCGGCTCGCTGCGGACCTGGTCGCGGCCGAGCGCCGTGGCAGGGGCGCCCAGCGACGCGGTCGCCAAGATCCTCGCCGACGAGGAGGCGGCCGGCCTCCACACGGTCGAGGGCCACGACGGGTTCGCCCGCTCGGTGGCCACCGCGCGCAACGACCTCGTGCAGTTCCTCGTCGAGCGCTCGCGCGAGGGGGCGTCCGTGGCGGCGTACGGCGCTCCGGGCAAGGGCAACACGCTCCTGAACCACGCCGGGGTGCGCGCCGACCTGATCTCCTTCACCGTCGACCGCAACACGTTCAAGCACGGCAAGTTCCTGCCCGGGACCCACATCCCGATCTTCGACCCGTCGCACCTCGACGAGCAGCGGCCGGACTACATCGTGGTGCTGCCGTGGAACCTCCGCGAGGAGATCACCCGGCAGCTGGCCCACACGCGCGAGTGGGGGGCGCGGCTGGTCTTCCCCCTCCCGACCCTGGAGGTGCTCTGATGAAGGTCGTGCTGTTCTGCGGCGGCATGGGGATGCGGATGCGCGTCGGCGACGACCCGTGCCCCAAGCCGATGATGACCGTCGGCGACCGGCCGGTCCTGTGGCACATCATGCGCTACTACGCCCACTTCGGGCACACGGAGTTCGTGCTGTGCCTCGGCTATGGCGCGCAGTACGTCAAGGACTACTTCCTGCACTACGAGGAGACGGCGAGCAACGACTTCGTGCTCTCCGGTGGCGGCCGCGACGTGGAGCTGCTCGGCAGCGACATCAGCGACTGGCGCATCACCTTCGTCGACACCGGTCTGACCACCGAGATCGGCGAGCGGCTGCGACGGGTGCGCCGCCACCTCGGTGACGACGAGATGTTCCTGGCCCACTACGGAGACGTCCTGACCGACGCCCCGATGGACCAGCTCGTCGCCCGGCTGGCCGCCTCGGACGCGGTCGGCTCCCTGCTCGCGATCCGTCCCCCCGGGTCCTTCCACGTCGTGATGACCGACGACGACGACCGGGTCTCGGGGTTCCGCTCGGCCGAGGACCTGCCGCTGCGGGTCAACGGCGGCTTCTTCGTCTTCCGGCAGTCGATCTTCGACTACCTCGAGGAGGGCGACGACCTCGTGACCCACGCGTGCGCGCGGGCGGCGCGCGACGGCCGCCTCCTCGCGATCCCCTACGACGGGTTCTGGCGGCCGATGGACACGCTCAAGGAGCGCGCCTCGCTGGAGAGCCTGTACGCCTCCGGCGAGAGCCCGTGGGCGCTGTGGCGTCGCGAGCCGCCGGTGCCCGTGCCCGTGCCGGCGCCCCGGCTGGTGGCGACGACGTGAGGGACCTGCACCTGCCCGACGGGCCGCTGCAGGTGCTCGCCGTCGGGGCCCACCCCGACGACGTCGAGATCGGGTGCGGCGGCACGCTGCTGGCGCTGCGGGAGCGACCGGGCGTCGAGGTGCACTGCCTCGTGCTCACCGGGTCGCCGGAGCGCAGGCTGGAGGCCGAGGACGCCGTGACCGCCTTCAACGGTCCCGGGGCCGCGGTCGCCTTCGCCGACCTGCCGGACTCGCGGCTGCCCGCGGTCTGGTCAGCGGTCAAGGACGCCCTCGAGGACGCCGCCCGGCTGCGGCCCTCCCCCGACCTGGTTTTAGTCCCGCGGCGCGACGACAGCCACCAGGACCACCGGCTGCTCGCCGAGCTGGTGCCGACCGTGTGGCGCGACTCGCTGGTGCTGCACTACGAGATCCCCAAGTGGGACGGCGACCTGGGCCGGGTCAGCCACTACGTCCCGCTCTCCGCCGAGCTCGCGCGACGCAAGGCCGAGCTGCTCACCAAGGTCTACCCCTCCCAGGTCGGGCGCGACTGGTGGGACGACGAGACCTTCCTCGCGCTGATGCGCCTGCGTGGCGTCGAGTGCCGCGCCCCCTACGCCGAGGGCTTCGTGGTCCAGAAGGCGAGGCTCGACCTTGTCGGCTCCCCCGCCTGAGGCCTACGCCGGCCGCGCCTGCCCGGTGTGCGGACGTCCGGGCGGGCAGCCGGTGCACGAGGTCGCCGCGGTGCCGGTGCACAGCTGCCTGGTCATGGACACGCGGGCCGACGCGGTCGCGATCGGCCAGGGCTCGCTCGCGGTCGTGCTCTGCCACGGCTGCGGGGCGATGGCCAACCGGCTCTTCTCCTCCGACGACATGGCCTACAGCGCGCGCTACGAGGACTCCCAGGCGTTCTCCACCACCTTCCTGGACTACGCCCGCGGGCTCGCCGGGCGCTGGGTCGCCGACTGGCACCTCGAGGGCCGCACGGTCCTCGAGGTCGGCGCCGGGCGCGGCGACTTCAGCCGTCTCCTCGCGGCGGCGGGGGCGGGCCGGGTCGTGGCGATGGACCCGACCCTGGACCCCGCCCGCTTCGGCGAGCCGGACGACCGCGTGACACTGGTGGCCGAGGCGTTCGACGCCGGCACGGACCTGTCCGGGGTGGACGCGGTGGCGATGCGCCACGTGCTCGAGCACGTCGACGACCCGGGTGCGCTGCTGCGCGACCTGCGTGCCGCCCTCGACGGGCGCGGCGACGTGCCGGTGCTGGTCGAGCTGCCCGAGGCCGGCCGGATCCTGGTCGAGGGCGCCTTCTGGGACGTCTACCACGAGCACTGCAACTACCTGACCCGCGACGTGGCGGTGGAGCTGTTCGAGTCCGCCGGGTTCACCGTCCGCGCCGCCTCGCTCGCCTACGCGGGGCAGTACGTCCACGTCGAGGCCCTGCCCACCGGCACCGTCCGCCCGATGCGCCTGCCCTCGTCCGCGGCCGAGGGGCTCGCCCGCGACGCCGACCGCTTCCGCTCCGCGGCGCGCGAGCAGGTCGCCACGCTGGCACGCGCCGTGGAGCAGAGCGCCCCCACCGGTCGGGTCGTCGTGTGGGGCTCGGGGTCCAAGGGCACGGCCTTCCTGCACGCCCTGGGCCCGGCCGCCCGGCTGGTCGACGCGGTCGTCGACGTCAACCCGCACCTGTGGGGCAAGCACGTCGCCGGCACCGGTCACGCGATCGTGGCGCCCGGCACCCTCGCGGACGAGCCGGTCGACCTGGTGGTGGCGATGAACCCGGTCTACGCGACCGAGATCCGCGCCGAGCTCGACCGGCTGAGCCCCGGCGCGCAGCTGCTCGCCCTGGGGGCGTGAGCCGCACGTCAGGTGCGCGAGCTCTCGTCGCGCTGCCAGGTCTGGAAGTCGCCCGCCCTGATCGCGCGACGGGCACCCAGCGTGGCGATGCCCCACACGCCGAGGAAGACCGGCAACCGCGGCGCCAGCGCGGGCCGGGCCACGGCCAGCCCCGCGAGGGTGCGCAACCGGGTGCGCGAGCCGGGTCGGCGTACGCCGAGGTGGGCGGCCTGGGCGTTGCCGGTGGCCACCCGGACGCGCCGGCGCACGAGGTCGGCGACGGTGCGCGGCGGGCGCACGACCGCGACGGCCCCGGTGACCACCTGGCGCTCGGCGGGGCTGAAGGCCTCCGACATCCCGAGGTCGTCGTTCAACATCCGCGCCTGCGCCTCGACCCGCTCCTGGGCCTCGCGCGACAGCACGACGACACCGCGTCCGAAGAGCCCCGACTCCACGTGCGGCAGAGCCTCCCAGACGTCGTAGTACCACCGCACCCACGGCGAGCACCCCGCCCGCGGGACGCTGCGCGTGGGCGCGGTGGCGAGCACGCGACCGTCCCGGAGCGGAGCGAGGAGCGCGAGCACCATCGCCCCCTCCAGCTCGATGTCGGCGTCGAGGTGCACGCGCGGGAAGACGTCGGTGGCGGCGTTGCCGACGCGGACCGCCTCGTTCTTCGACGGCTGCGCGATCTCGATGACCCGGGCACCGGGGTCCGCCGCGCGGGCCGCCTCGGCGGTCGCGTCCGAGCAGCCGTTGCAGACGACGACCACGTCGAGGTCGTCCGTGCCCACCCCCCGGCGCAGCGCGCGCAGCGTGCGGCCGATCGAGGCGACCTCGTCGTGGGCGGGGATCACGACACTGGCGAGGACCATGCCTCCTCCTTCCCTGCGTCGCCGGCCGCGTCGACCGGCACCCGGTGCTGCTCCTTGGGCATGGTGCGCACCTGCGTCCACAGCGCGCCCGCGCACCCGACGGTCATCAGGAGGAGGAAGCCGCTCTGGCGGAAGCTGAGCGCGTCGAAGACGAAGGCCGAGGTCCCGAACGCGGCGATCGTCGCGGCCAGCGCCTGTCCGAGGCTCCGGAGCGCGGGGTCGGTCGCCCGACGGCGTACGCCACGTGCGACGCCCATGCCCACCACGATGAGCGCGACGAAGGCCCCGAGGCCGACCAGGCCGCCCTGGAGCAGCTCGGCGAGGTACTGGTTGTCGAGGAAGAAGTAGATGTCGGGGACGAAGGTGCCCAGGCCGCGTCCCCAGCCCCAGTGGCCGTTCATCAGGGCAGGGATCGCCTGGTAGTCCTCGGTGCGTCCCTCGATGCTCGGGTCGGTGCCGACGTCGAGGAAGAGGCTGCGCACCGTGCCGAGCAGGCCCGGCACGAGGGCCCGGAAGACAGCCAGGCCGATCAGCGAGAGGACCAGGGCGTTGAAGCGACCGCGGTGCGAGAGGGCGACCGCGTAGACCGCGACGCCGACGGCCAGGGTCAGGAAGCCCGAGCGCGACACGCTCATCGGAATCGCGGCCAGCATCGCGACCAGCGCCAGCGCGAAGCGCCAGCGGCGACTCTCGGCGTGCAGGACGAAGTGGAGGGCGAGCGGGACCAGGGCCGAGACGACGACCGAGAACTCGATCGGGTGCGAGGCCCCGGCGGCGATCCGGTCGAAGCCCGAGCGGGTCCCCGAGACGGGGTCGGTGTTGGTGGTGAGGCCGGGCAGGAGCATCAGGTCGCGGAAGTCGAACCCCTTGAAGGCGAACTCGAGGATGCCGATGCCCGCCGCCAGGCCACCCACCAGCACGAGCCGCTGCAGGAGCGTGGTGACGCGCTC